>Ga0074044_10000007_pt1 | contig 202537 bp, 167 predicted proteins | sample BogForMeECP23OM1_FD_94443 | JGI IMG/M metagenome (GOLD analysis project Ga0074044, IMG submission 94443) | Bog forest soil microbial communities from Calvert Island, British Columbia, Canada - Bog Forest MetaG ECP23OM1 | ecosystem: Environmental > Terrestrial > Soil > Wetlands ...
ATATTGGCGGGGGCGTAGGTCACAACATCGTTGGTGGCATACGTATTGCTCGTGTTGAAAGCGCCACGGAAGTTGAAGCCCGCGCCATTCGTGCCGTTCGTTCCAGCGACACCTTGCGGTCCCTGAGTACCTTGCGGTCCGGTTGCACCCGTTGCGCCCGGCAACCCTTGTGGACCTTGTGCGCCCGTTTGTCCCTGCGGGCCGGCCGAACCTTGCGGCCCGGTTGGGCCTGTTGCACCGGTCAGGCCCATAGGTCCCTGAGGACCAACGGCACCATAGGTCACATCGAACGTGCTCGACCCCGTGCTCCCGTTGGTGACCGTCAGCTTGTAAGAACCCTGTGCTTGCGCAGGCAGGTTGGCTACAACCGAGGTGTTTGAGCAGACGGTGGTCACGAGCTTGAGCTGGGTCAGGTTGAAAACGACTGTGGGCAGTTTGCTGTCCGCGCAAAATCCCTGTCCGGTAACTGTGATCGTATTTGCCGTGTAGCTGATGGACGCGCTGTCGATGGTGACCGGCGTCACAACTCCGAACGACAGTGCCGAAATCAGAGAGAACAACACGACGCACAAGTAGCGTTTCATTCCATTCTCCAGTCCAGTCCGCTGCCCGGCTCGCGCTCCTGTTTGAGGCTCGCGACCACGGGCTCGCGCCCAGCTCTTTTACCTGAGCTCTTCCGCCCACACACGGGAAGATGCAAGGTTTTCTCGGGAGTGTTCCGAGGGGGAATTACAGTCGCCATTCTTAGACGCGGGAGTGGGTGGGGGATAGATAACCCTCGGGCCATTACCGTATCGGTACTTTGGGGGTCATTACGGTATTGATACCAAGGTGCCGTGCAGGAGCAACGCTCATACCTTCGGCTCGATCCACATCCGGGCCCTAGCAGTCCTGGTGATCATCTGTCCTGGCGATCACTCTGACCTCGGCGGCGCTGCCCGTCGCAGCGGAAACCGAGTCTGCTGGTAAACAGGTTCCCGCAGTCACTCACAACACGTGATAACTGTCGCTAACAGCGTTCGCACTTAGAATCCCGACCGCCCACGTTCAGTCCAGCGCGAATCACGGCCGGCCCGGAACTCCGTTATGACCACCTACGCCGCGTCCGCCTCGGGAGCGGTCAAAGTAAACAAAAAACTTGAGCCGTGGTTCAGTTCGCTCTCGGCGCGAATCGTTCCCCCATGCGCCAGCACGATATGCTTGGCGATGGCGAGTCCCAGCCCGGTGCCTCCCGATTCCCGCGAGCGCGCCTTATCGACGCGGTAGAAGCGCTCGAAAAGACGCGGCAGATGCTCGGAGGAAATACCGGGTCCGAAGTCCCGGACGAAGAATTCAACGCCGCGCTCGGCGGGGCGAGCTCCGAGAATCACTTTCTTTCCTGACGCCGCGTACTTCAACGCATTCTCGATCAGGTTCGAAAAAATCTGGTGAATGGCTTCGCGATCCGCATTCACCTTGGCGTCGGGCACGGAGTTCTCAATCACCAGTTCGACGCCATAGGAGCGCGCCAACTCGCGGAAACTTTCCAGAGCATCCTGTAGCAGCTCTTCGGTGTTGACCGGCTGGATGCTGAAGCGCTGCTCGCCCGATTCGACGCGAGCCAGCGTCAGCAGGTCTTCCGTAAGCCGCGACATGCGCGCGGAATTCTTGCGGATGATTTCCAGAAAATCGCGCACATGGTTATCCACCAGAGCGCCATCGAGCAGCGTCTCGGTGTAGCCCTGGATGGAAGTGAGCGGGGTGCGCAGCTCGTGCGACACATTGGCGATGAAATCGCGGCGGCTCTTTTCCATGCGCTCGGTCTCGGTAAGATCGCGGAGCACGGCAACCGCGCCGCCTCCCGGCATGGGCGCCGCGGTGACATCGAAGGTGCGGCCGGAAGCGATGGTGTTCGAACGCGCCGAAGTTACTACCTGAAGGCGAGCCGCGTCTTGCACCGCAGCCAGAAATTCGGGGTCGCGGACGCAGTCGATCAACGGCGCATTCAGCCGCGGAGCGCGCTGCAGCATTCGGTTCATGCCGCGATTCGCCCACTGCACGCGCCCGTCGACATCGACCGCAATCACCGCGTCCTGCATGCTGTTGAGAAGCGTTTCCAGCTCGCGCTGGCTGGTTTGCACGCGCGCGTAGCTTTCTTCCACGCGGCGCGTCGTCTTATCGAGGGCGGAGGCCACTTGGCCGATTTCGTCGGTCGCGGTGGATGCGATTCTGGCGGTCAGATCTCCGCCAGCCACGCGCTCGGCAAAACTTACGATCCGTTGCAGCCGCCGCCCAACGTACTGGGAAGCAACCGCCGCCACCAGCACCGCGAAAACGAAGGCGGTGAGCGATCCCCAAAACAGCGCCAAGCCCAGCGGGCGATCCGTGATCTCGATCTCGGGCAAAGGATACGCCAGCCGCACCGCTCCTCCCGAAACCGGCGCCGCCACGTACACGAAAGGAACGCCGAGGTCTTGACTATTGCGCTCCTCCACGCCCACTTCGCCGGCGAGGGCAGTGACGAACTCCTTGCGATGCGCGTGATTCTCCAGAGTGTTGGGATCGGCTTGGGAATCGGCCAGCACCTTGCCCGTGGGATCAATGACAGTGGCGCGCGCCCCCGCCGCCTGGCCCGCCTGCGCGGTAATGTCGGCCAGCGAATGTTGCCGGTCGGTTTCCACGCGCTGGGCGAACAGCAAAGTCTTCTGTTTGAGATTGCGCTCGATTTGCTCGCGCAGGGTGCGTTCCCACACCGTGTGCACGGTTACCTGCAAGGTGATTGCGGTGACCGCGATCACGAGCAGGAACACAAACATCATCTTGACGAAAATGCGACTTCTCAACGCGCGACCTCAAAACGGTAGCCGGCCCCCCGCACCGTCTTCAGGTAGCGCGGGTTCTCGGGATCGGGCTCAATTTTTTCACGGATGCGCCGCACATAAACATCCACCGAGCGCGGAGTGACATGCGCCGTGTCCCGCCACACCGAGTCGAGCAACTGGTCGCGAGTAAAAACCCGTCCCGCGTGCCGCATGAAGTGGTCCAGCAGCCGGAATTCGGTGGCCGTGGTGGTCACCTGCTTGCCGCGGACCGTCAAAGTCATCGCGCTCGGATCAATGTGGATTTCGTCAATCTTGGTGGGCAGAGGCGGCAGCGGCCGCTCAAAGCGGCGCATCACCGCTTTGACGCGAGCCACCAGTTCGCGCGGACTGAAAGGCTTGGGAATATAATCGTCGGCGCCCAACTCCAACCCCAGCACGCGATCTGCTTCGCCGCTTTTCGCGGTCAGAAAAATCACCGGCACGGAAGCCAGCGAAACCGACTGCCGAATCTGGCGGCAAAGTTCCAGCCCATCTTTTCCCGGAACCATGATGTCGAGCAGAAACAGAGCCGGGCGCTGGCGTTCAGCGTCGGTTACGACCAGATTCCCGGTCGCATAAAGTCGCACGTTGAAGCTGGCCGCTTCCAGATGATGACGGACGAGGCGCGAAATATCCGGATCGTCTTCCACTACATAAATCGTCGGCTTCACGCGAACCATTGTAGCTGGGAAGTGTTGCGATTTCGATACAAGGCTTCAGGATGAAGGACTGAAGTTGAGGGTGCCCACTTATCCGCGGTCTTTGCGGATGAGTGGGTTCCGCTATGCGCGGGCCCTTTACCGCAGCGCCATTCCCGCTTCGGCGGAAAAATCCATGGCAACAAATTCCCGCCGCAGAAATTTCGGAAACGCGGCCGCAGCGATCATGGCCGCATTGTCGGTAGAAAGCGCGCGCGCAGGAAAGAAAACGGGCAGCCCCTGCATGCCCGCCTCGCGCTCAAACGCGGCCCGCAATTCGCGGTTGGCGGCGACGCCGCCGCTGACAAAGAGAGTCTGCACGTCATACTCGCGCGCCGCTGCCAGCGTCTTCGCGACCAGATCGTTGACCATCGTGCGCTGGAAGGAAGCCACCAGGTTAAGGGTTTGCCGGTCGCAGAGTCTAAGAACATCTTCCAGCGCCGGCGTGTCGATTTCAGCCAGCGCCCGGCGGCGAGCCTCGATCGCAGGCTTCAGGCTCTCCGTCTCGACGTAGCGCAAAACTGCCGTCTTGATTCCGCTGTAAGAAAAATCAAACCGCGGTCTATCTTCTTCGATTGGAGTAGGCCTGGGCTCGCCTGGCTGCTCCGCGCCCTGCTTATGATCGCGCCGGTCGCGATGCTTGATCTGTGCGATCTGAAACTTGACGGCCAGCGGATCGCCGTGCGCCGCCAGCCGGTCGATGATCGGGCCTCCGGGATAACCCAGCCCCAGCAGCTTGGCGACCTTGTCGAACGCCTCTCCCGCCGCGTCGTCGCGAGTGTGGCCAATGTTCCGGTAGGTCCAGAGATTCTTGTTCTCCGTCCCATTGACCTGCGCCAGATAAAGATGCGTGTGCCCGCCCGAGACCACCAGCGCCAGCACCGGAAACTGCAGCTCGTCCCCTTCACTCTGACGGTGCTGCAGCAACACGGCGTGGATATGTCCTTCCAGATGGTTCACCGCGATCAACGGTTTCTCCAAGGCAAACGCCAGCGCCTTGGCAAAGCTGATGCCCACCAGCAGAGCGCCCGCCAGTCCCGGCCCTTGCGTGACGGCAATGGCATCCACCGATTGATAGGTCTGTCCCGCTTCGGCCAGAGCCTGGCGCACGACCGGAACCATCGCCCGCAAGTGCTCGCGGGAAGCCAGCTCCGGAACCACTCCGCCATAAGGCTGATGGGCCGCGATCTGAGATGCGACCACATTCGACAAAATCTGCTGGCCCGAACGCACCACGGCCGCGCCCGTCTCGTCACACGAGCTTTCGATGCCGAGGATGTAAGCGTCAGGCATAATTGGCTGTCAGCCATCAGCGATCAGTTTCCAGTTTAGACGACTTGCAGTTGGGTTGCTTTAGCTGATGGCTGATGGCTGATAGCTGATGGCTGAATGCTGAAAGCAAAACAACACGCCGCCGAAATCGTGCGCACCCTGCGCGAGCGCGGACACCCGGCCTACCTCGCCGGTGGATGCGTCCGCGATATGCTCCTAGGCCGCGAGCCCGCCGACTACGACGTGGCCACCGATGCAACGCCCAAGCAGGTAATGCAAATCTTCCCGCAGACCTTCGCCGTCGGCGAGCAATTTGGAGTCGTGCTGGTGCCAGAATCCAGAGGCGCGACGGGCCCCGCAGCCGCTCAAGGCAGCCATCATAAGGGAGCCATCGAAGTCGCAACCTTTCGCTCCGACGTAGGCTACTCCGATGGCCGTCATCCCGATGAAGTTCGGTTCACGAAAGACCCGCGCGAAGATGCGCAACGCCGCGATTTCACCATCAACGGCATGATGCTGAATCCCGCGACCAACGAACTTTTGGATTTCGTCGGCGGCCGCGACGATCTGCAAGCCGGAATTGTGCGCGCCATCGGCGATCCCGAACGCCGTTTTGCCGAAGACAAACTGCGCATGCTCCGCGGAGTGCGTTTTGCCGCCCGCTTCGATTACCAGATCGATCCCGCGACCATGGCGGCGATGCAAAAGCTGGCGCCGAAAATTCACCAGGTTTCCGCCGAGCGAGTGCGCGATGAATTGACCAAGATGCTCACGGAAGGCCAAGCAAGCCGCGCGTTTCAACTCCTGGACACGACCGCCCAATTAAAAGAAGTGCTGCCCGAAATCCGCGCCATGAAAGGAGTCGAGCAGCCTCCGCAATATCATCCCGAAGGCGACGTATTCGTGCACACCATGCTGCTGCTCGACAAGCTGCCAGCAGGTTGTTCCAAGACGCTGGCCTGGGGAGCGCTGCTGCACGATGTAGGCAAGCCGCCAACCTTCCGCGTAGCGCCCGACCGCATCCGCTTCGATGGCCACGTCGAAATCGGAGTGAAGATGGCCGCCGAAATCTGCCGCCGCTTGCGCTTCTCAAACGACGACACCGATCAGATACTGGCGCTGGTTGACAACCACATGCGCTTCGGCCAAGTCGAGCGCATGAACCAATCGACGCTAAAGAAGTTTCTGCGCCTGCCCGCCTTCGAAGAGCATCTGGAGCTGCATCGCATCGACTGTCTCTCCAGCCACGGCCAGCTCGACGCCTACGAGTATTCGCAAGAGCAGTTGCGCTCGATGCCGCCCGAAGCAATTTGCCCCACGCCGCTGATTACCGGCCGCGACCTGATTGAAGCGGGCTATGAGCCCGGTCCGCGGTTCAAAGAAATTCTTACTGCGGTTGAAGACGCCCAATTGGAAGGACGACTTACGTCGCGCGAGGCGGCGATGGAATTTGTGCGGAGAGAGTTTGCGCTGTAACTCCCCTCCAAATCTGTCATCCTGACCCCGAGCGCAGCCGAGGGGGAAGAACCTGTGCATTTGGACCACCCCAGGCGATGGGTGCCCCATCCTAACGTCGTGCTCTTCGACGTTAGGGTGGGATTCCACGTATGCGTCCCGCGTGGGCTTTCCCGACACCTTCCAATCCCCGTGGTTCACACCGGGCATTCTCATCTGAAAGCTCGAGTGTCATAGTTGAAGGGCAAGATTCCGAGTAGAATGAGTGGTTCATGAAACCCGCACTAGAACAAGCAAAGAAGTCGGAAGGCGGGCGTTTCCTGCGTTATTTCGGGCCGCTGTTGGATGCGCTGCGGGCTCTCGGGGGGTCAGGTACACCCGATGAAGTGGTCGAGGAAATTGCCCAAAACATGGGCCTCTCGGATGAAGTTCAGAACGAGCTTCTTCCCTCGGGTGAATCGCGTTTAAGAAATCAGGTAGCTTGGGCGAGATTCTACCTTGTGCGAGAGGGGCTCATCGATTCTTCGAAACGTGGGATCTGGAGCCTCACCGAGCGCGGTCGATCAGCCAAGCTCTCACTGGAACAAGCGAAAGAGATTCGAAGTAGATTGGTTCGCTTCTTTCAGGCGCAAAGGAAGGTAAACGCTCCGGAGGCGGATGCGGAGCGAGCGGAGGAAGAGCCAGACCCAACGGCAGATGTCGACAGCGAGCTGCTTGCCTTGCTCGTTAAGCTCCCACCGGCTGGATTTGAACGGCTATCGCAACGCCTTCTTCGGGAAGCCGGCTTTATTCAAGTTGTGGTGACGGGTAAAGGCGGCGACGGGGGAATAGACGGATACGGCACTCTGCAAGTCAACCCCCTTGTGTCGTTCAAGGTTTTGTTCCAGTGCAAACGCTACAGTGGATCTGTTTCCCCGTCGCAAGTTCGTGACTTTCGCGGCGCAATGTCGGGCCGCGCGGACAAGGGAATTATCATATCGACCGGAACGTTCACTGCGGAGGCGCGCCGAGAGGCGTCCCGAGATGGAGCTCCACCTGTCGAGCTTATCGACGGCGAAAAGCTTGTTGGGATGTTTAAAAAGCTTGAGTTAGGCCTCAAGCCTGTGAAGACCTACGAAATTGACAAGTCCTTTTTTGAGGAGTTCAGAAACTAGCCGGGCCCCTCCGACTTGACCGAGATTCCACGTCGCAAACCAGCGGCGCGACTCTATCAGTACAATACCGCCTAAGAAGAAGCGGGCGCTCCCGGCTTAACGCTCTCTCCGACCTGAATCTTTAGCAACGCTTCCAGATACGCAGCCAACTCCGATACGTCGAACTGTCCCTTTTCGTAAGCGCGATCTGCTGCCTGCAATCCTGCAATATAGGGCGCTCTATTTTCTCGGATGAGCTCCGGTACGGTTTTCTTGCCGCCAAGAATCTTCCCCTGCTTTATGCATATCAGGTAGTAGCACGCCGCCCTGGCGGTTCTTCCGTTGCCCTCGATGAAGGGATGAATATAGTTGAGATTCCAGAGTGCAAATGCAGCCAGTGCGGTCGGATGATCAACAATGGTCCAATTTTCATGTATGACTGAGAAAAATGCATCCATCAAAGCAGGCACTTGGTTGAAGTGCGGTGGAACATGGTTTCCAACCCTAATCGGACCCTCCCGATAACGTCCACCTAATTGACAGATGTTGGAAACGGCCGCGTAATTCAGTGCCCACAAAGTGTATTTGTCGAAAGCTTCAATGCCTTTCTTGAGGCCAATTTCAATGCAGTTTGATAGCAGATCGTACTGGCGAAGAAGATTTTGCTCTTGGATTTTGTTGTACAGGGAAGGATCGTCTTTTTCTCTAACGGACATATTCTCTAGATATCGAATTGTCCAAAAGACTGCCGCGATTACGGCAACAGTCTTATATGCTCTGAAGCCAGTTTCAGGCTATCTTTAGTGATCCGGTTTTCTGATCCCTGGGGAGCATTTCCGAATGCAAAACTGATCCGCTGCTCGCGCAGTTCTTCTTCCGTGGCAGGAATATTCCGAGACGCTTCCAATATCTTTGCCAATTCCGGGTCTGGTTTTATGGTGCCGAGAAACTGTTGTCGATCTGCCATGAAGGTCTACCTCTGGAACGCTAACGATACGCTCAATTTTTCTTCCCTCAGTATAAGCCTCATTTCTTCCACAGCCGTCCTCAATTTCGGCCATCTTGTTGCAGCGCGGACACCCCTGTGCGCCCACTCTCGCGGATTAGACCCCGGTCGCCAGACCCTAATGACCACTAAAGTATTTATTCCTCAAAGACCTAGCGTGAAACGAGCCCGAAAATAAGCCGGAAATTCGACCTAAACCATTGATTTATAAATACTTTACATCTAAGTCCTTATTCCTCAAAGATCTGGCGCCTTTCAAGCGCTAAGTCTTTTGTTTTCAAAGACCGTACCAGAGGGGTCCAAGCCGATTCCAACCCCTTGAACCCAGAGAGATGCCTATTCTTCGTTCTGGTCGCGGTCCTGTGAGTCGTCCTCTTCGGGTGTTCCTGGAGTCAGCCTTTGCAGATCGATCATGGACTGTCCCGCTTTCCTCAGTTGCTGGTTCAGTTCGGGAATGTCTTTGGACTTGAGCTCGTTCCACGCGGACAACTGTTCGTCGAGCGCCTTCGTCAGCTCTCCGAACATGGCGATCTGCTGAGCTGTCGGCGCAGCGTCGGCAGTATCGAGAGCGCTCACGAGCGCGTTGAATCCGCTGTTCAGCCGCGACAAGCTGCGGCCTGCGGGAGTGCTCATGTAGCGCGCGCCGTATCCTCCAGACTGGCCTTCGATCGGAGCGGCTTTCGCCTCCAGATCAGCCACGGCTTTCTTGATCGCATCCTGCGGACTCGCCAGCGCTTTCAACTGCGTTCGCAGGCTGCGCACTTGCTGCAGGGCTTCGTAGTCGCGGTGCAAAGCGTCGGCGACTTTGCGGTCGAGTTCGAATTGGCGCCGCAGATCTGCGGGAGAAGTCTTGACCCGCGGATCCATTTTTACTTCGAGCGTCTGGGTGAAGCTCTTGCCACCAACCGAGAGCACGACTTTGTACTCGCCGGGCAACACCGTCGCGCCCAAGGGATAGCGCGGTGTGTCGTGGAAAATAGCTGAGATTGGATAATCGTGATCGAGCACGTCAGGCGCGGGATAAGTCAGATCCCAGAGAAAGCGATGCATTCCCGGCGCAGTCGACGGCACTCGCGCTGGACGCACCCAGTACATCGGGACGTTCAGTTCTTTCGGATCGACGATCTCGGGCTTGTCGGCGCTGGAAAAGCGGCGAACGGTTTTTCCCGTCGAGGCATCGATTACTTCCAGAGTAACCGGATCAGAAGGTGCTGCTTTCAGCCAGTAGTCGAGCATCGCGCCATCGGGAGGATTCTGCCCCGCAGGTTCCTCGGGCGGAAGCGGCGTGTCGGGATTATTGTTGCGGCGCACGCGATACGTCACTTGCGGCTTGAAAAGATGCGCTGATGCATTCGCCACCTCGGAGCTAAACTGGCGCAGCGGCGTGATGTTGTCGAGAATCCAGAACGAACGGCCGTGAGTTCCTACTACGACATCGTCATGATGAATGACCAGGTCGCGTATCGAGGTTGGCGGCAGATTCATCTTCAGCGACTGCCAATGATCGCCGTCGTCCCAGGAGACATACACGCTGCGTTCGGTTCCGGCAAAAAGCAGCCCCTTGCGCTCGCGATCTTCACGCACGGTGTTGACGGGTTCGTCGGGCAATCCGGTTACGATCTTCTGCCAACTCTTGCCGCCATCGTGCGTGCGATAGATGTAAGGATGCAGATCGTCGAGGCGGAAACGGTTCACCGCGGCATAGACGGTCGCTGTATCGAAATGTGACGCGTCCAGTTGAGCAAGCTTGCTCCACGGAGTCAGCTCTGGAGGCGTGACGTTTCGCCAGGTCTTGCCGCCATCATGCGTTACCTGGATTACGCCATCGTCAGTTCCGGCCCAGATCAGGTTGGCGTCTTTTGGCGAGGGAGCTACTGAGTAGATCACTCCGCGATGCTTGCCCTTCGCCGGATCGGCCTCAACGAACGCGCCGAGAGTCGCTGGAACACCCGGATCTCCGCGGGTCAGATCAGGGCTGATGACTTGCCAACTGTTGCCGCCGTCGCGCGTGGCAAACAGTACGTTCGATCCTAGATACAACACGTGCGGATCAGCGGGCGAGAAGATCAACGGTGCGGTGCGATTGAAGCGGTACTCTCCGGTGCGCAGAACCACCGGCGAAACGTCTCGCGTCTGTCCGGTATTGCGGTCGAACACCGTAACCTTGCCGCCATAAATCAGGTTGGGATGCAGCGGATCGGGCGCGACGTAGCCGTATTCTTCCACGCCTAACGTGGTCCAGTCGCGAAAGGTAATTTCGCCGAAGTCACTGCGGCTGGCAGTGCCGACCGAACCGCTTTCCTGCTGTCCGCCGTAGACCCAGTAGGGAAATTGATCGTCGGTGATGACGTGATAGAACTGCGCTGTCGGCTGGTTGTACCAGGAGCTCCAGGTCTGGCCGCCGTTTACGCTGATGGTTGCGCCCTGGTCGACAGCGAGGGCGATGATGTCTGGAATCTCGGGATTGATCCAGATGGTGTGGTAGTCATCGCCTCCGGGAGCGCCTTTGATGGCGGTGAAGTTCTTGCCCGCATCGGCCGAGCGATAGGTCGACGTGTTCGCTACATAGATCACATCTTTATTTTTTGGATCGACGCGGACGCAGCCGAAGTCGTCGCCGCGTCCCCAGACGCGATCTTCGTCGTTCACCTGCTGCCAGCTTTCGCCCGCGTCGTCGGAGCGGTAGATGCCGCCGCCTTTCTTGGCATTCACCCACGCATACATGCGATCGGGATCGCTGGGAGAAACGGCGGGACCGATGCGGCCAATGCCCTCGGCTTCGCCGGGCAATCCTTTGGTGAGTTGCCGCCAGGTGTTTCCTCCATCGGTGGATTTGTAGAGGCCGCTGCCTTGGCCGGTGTAGCCGCCTCCGGTCGTCCACGGCGGACGGCGCGAGGCCCACATGCTGGCGAAGATGATCTGCGAGTTGCGGGGATCGAAGACGAGATCCATGCCGCCTACGTTTTCGTCTTTGTAGAGAACTTTTTGGAAGGTCTGACCGCCGTCGAGGGAGCGGAAGATTCCGCGTTCGGGGTTTGGACCGTAGGGATGTCCTTGAGCGGCTACGAAGAGGCGATTGGCATCTTTGGGATCGACGATGATGGAGGAGATTTGCTGCGCATCGCGCAGGCCTGATCCATCCTGACCAAGGTGCTGCCAGGTGCGGCCCGCGTCGGTCGATTTGTAGATACCGTTGCCTACGGAGAGATCGGGACGGCGCAGGCCTTCTCCGCTGCCAACGTAAATCGTGTTTGGATTCGACGGCGCGACTGCCAAGGCTCCGATCGAGCCCGATTCCTGGGCGTCGTTGGATTGATTATCGTTGGGTTGATTATCGAAGATGGGATTCCAGGTGTGGCCGAAGTCCGTCGTTTTCCAGACGCCTCCGTTATTTGGCGCCATGTAGAAGATGTTGGGCTGGCCGGGAACTCCGGAAATCGCCACCGTGCGGCCGCCGCGAAACGGGCCGATCATGCGCCAGTGGAGTTCCTGGTACAGGAGCGGATCGTATTGCTCCGCGGAAAGTGCGAAGGGAAAGAACAACAAGCAGAGCGCGGCGAGCAACATCCAAATCCGAGTCCCAATTCCAAAGAAACGCATAGTCACGATTTTCCCACGAAGAGAGGTAAGGATAAACCACGGCAGCGGCGATTGGACAGGGTGGTCGGATGCGGGTAGTGCGGTGCGCCACTCAGAATCAGGGCAAAATGCCTTGCTGAACACTGGCGTGGAATCCCACCCTTGCAAGAAACGCGCAAGGATGGGCCACCAAGCTCTATTTCTTAGCGTGCGAAACGCTGAAGCCGGACGAGGCGACGAGGAACTTGCCCTGGTCGCTGTTCACTGGGTCGAGGTCGAATAAGTAATCGTAGCGAGTGGGGAAAACCCGGGATCGGAAATAGTAAACTTTTCCGGCTTCGGCGGTGAAATTCGCCACGGCAAACGCATGCGACCTAGTTGCAAACCGCGATTGCCAGTTCACGCACAGGTGGCGCTCGCCAGGTTCGGCGGTGAAAAAGAAATAGGAGCTGCCTTGATTGGCTCCGACCCACGCGCCATCCAATCCTACTTTTGTCAGAGCGCACCCCGTGCACTGCATTTCCCCAATCTCTTGGACGACATATACCAAAGCCTTGTTGGCATCGGGTTGGGGGATGGGATGCTGATCCGCATCTTGCCGGGCGTCAAATTTCACGTTCTTGGGGCCGCAGGCGGCTTCGGCGGCGGCGATGGCGGGTTCGTCTTGAGCGAAGGCGGCAGCGGCGAAAAGGATTAATAAGGCGAGAGCGGATTTCATGGTTTCCCTCCGGCTGGAAACTGCGTTGGCTGCAGTGACCGGATTTGCAGTCCTAGGGTGCGACCAGCTACCCGTAGGATAAGCCCGCGAGTTGGTTATGGATGTAGAGATTTGTCGCGTGTTTTGACCGTTCCCTACTAGCGGAATCCCGCATCGGCGAGGGGGACATTTGGAGCGCTCGCGAGGTAGCGGCGCAGGGCATCCTTCCAATCGGGCATTTGAATGTGGTAGGCGTGCAGGCTGTCGGGCGAGAGAACCGAGTAGGCTGGGCGCCTTGCTGGACGCGGGAATTCGGCGGTGGTCACCGGTTTGACTTTCGTGGGTAGGGCGGACTCGCGCACGATTTCGGTGGCGAACTCGTACCAGGTGCAGTTGCCGGAGTTAGTGACGTGCACGATGCCGCTGGCGCCCGCGCGGCAGAGTTTGACCAGGGCGGAGGCTAGATCGCGCGTGAAGGTTGGGCTGCCACGCTGATCGTTGACCACAGAAATCTCGGAGCGGGTAGACGCCAGCTTCAGAATGGTCGCAGGAAAGCACCTGCCCCCGTGTCCGAAAAGCCATGAGGTGCGGACGATGCACACCTCGGGCAGGATGTCGAGCAGGCGTTGTTCGGCACGGGCTTTGCTCTCGCCATAAACGGTCGTCGGATTTCTTGGGTCGCCGACTTCGTAGGGCGAACGTTTGCTACCATCGAAAACGTAATCGGTGCTTAGAAACAGCAAGCGCGAGCCCGCTTCGCGGGCAGCCTCGGCAACGTGGATCGCGCCTTCGCAATTGACCGCGACAGCCAGATCGCGATTGGACTCGCAGCCGTCGACATCGGTGTAGGCGGCGGCGAGAAGAATCCAGTCGGGACGGGAATCGTGAATTACGTCGCGAATGCGCGTCCGGTCGCGCAGATCAGCGTCTTTCGAGGTCAGCGCGGTGAATTGCTCACTGCTCAGTTGCTGAACGAGGTCGTGGCCGAGCAGGCCCGAGGCTCCGAACAGGGTGACGCGCATGGGGGCATTGTAAACGGGACTGGGTTTCGGCAGACGCGGCAACCAAAGGCAAAATCAAATGCAGAATCAAATGCAGAATCAAAACAGGATCAAAACAGGATCAAATGCAGAATCAAAACAGGATCAAATGCAGAATCAAAACAGGATCAAAACAGGATCAAATGCAAGATCCCTAAATGGACGCTTCGGTGGAATCCCACCCTTGCGCAAAAAGCGCGCAAGGATGGGGCACCCGCACCCGCGCTCCATCGCTACTCTGACTGGGCCGGGCGCGGCGCTCGCACCCGCCTTAGGGCGCGCAGGATAAGCGATCCGCTGATTCCGAAACAGAGGACGGCGGCAAACGCCACCATATCGAGGGCGCGGCGCGTCATGCGGAGGTTATCCGCGAACAGCGAGATCATGGCACAGAGAATGCCGAGGACGTTCAGCCAGAGAGGCGGATGGATACTCGGTAGCTCGCGGCGAAAGCGAACCTGGAGCAAGAGTGCAGCCAGGCCGATGGCGGCCACCGTTACCAGAGCAACGGGACTGAGGAAGGCAGCCGGTCCGGTATAGATCACAACCAGGGCTAGGGCCAGAAGGAGCAGGCCGGAGGCAATGACGGTCCAGCGTCGCGCGACATTGGACGGAGATTGGGAAGAGGACTCGGAGCTTGTCACCGAGTTGTTTCCTCGCCATGATTCATGCTGCCATTGTATCCGGCGGCCGATGTTTTCGTGATCAGGCGTTGCCGCTCGGCATCCATTCGGCGGGCCGATTTTCGCCGTGCGACATGGCGTAGAGAACCAGTTCCACGCGGCTCGAAATTCCGACCTTGTCGAAGATGCGCAGCAAATATTTTTTGATGGTGTGTTCGCTGAGACCGAGTTCACCGGCGACTCCGCGGTTGGTCAAGCCGTCGGCGACGAGCGCGACAACCTGTTCCTCGCGAGGCGTCAGCAGCGATCTTCCCTTGGAGTTAACGACCCGCAGGGTGGGCACCTCGGAGAGCGCGTCGAGTACGTAGTTCATCTGCTGATTGTTGATCCAGATTTCTCCACGGGAAACGCATTGGATGCACTTGCAGAGCATCGAGAAAGGAGTTTCAGCAAACAGAAAAATGCCTTTCGCGCCCGCGCGCAAGGCACTTATCACCAGTTCGCGGTCATCGTTCTCCGCCAGCAGGACGGGGGCGATTTTTGGATATGAAACGCGCAACCAGCGCAGCAGGCTCAAATCAGGCAAGCGGTTGCCCGCAATCAAGACCACATCGGCGCGATTGGATAGCAGGAAGTTGTCGACAGCGGACGCTTCCAGGGCGACTGCGGAAACCTGAAAGTCCCGCCGGCCTTTGAGCGCCCGGGTGAGGAGTTGAGACTGAATGGGACCCGAATCGGCGATCAGAACCTGCACGGGTTCAGTTTCCATGACCGGGGTCTCCGCGACAAGGTTAGTGGAGCGTATGTTTTTCACAGTCCCATCATGCCCCAAAGCGCACGGACCGGATGTAGGCCCCGTCACAGCGCGTTTGTGACGAATTGGGCGTCGTATATCTACTTTCGAGGGGCTACCAATGTGCACAATCTTCGTAGCGGGGCCCTACCATGCGAATTCCGTCCGGGTGCGAAAACCTAACCCTGGCGGCTCATTTGAAGATTTAGTCACTTTTCTGCTGGCTGGATGGCGCCGGGTACGGCGGTGGATAGTACTTTCCAAGTCTTGTTGTGTTGCGCAGGGAACGATAGCTTCTTGCCAACAGCTCAAACGTCCGAGCTGCTTTTGTTCGCCGCTCTGAGCAACGGCGAGAGTACGGAGATGAATGTATTTACCAGACGCGTAGTTGTTGGAGCTGCGGGCATGCTCATCCTGCGGCTAGCCTTGGTCGCCTCCGCGCAGGAAACTGTGCCGTCGCCTGCTTCGGCCCCTGGATTCTCTGCTCCGACCACCGGCAAGATCGCGGCGGCGGAGAGCTCGCAGAGCCAGAACCGGTCCGACACGAGCGTTTCCGGCAACGGAGCGATCACACAACCCGGAAAAGCGGGTGGCAAGGGAGATCCTGCATTCGGAGGGGAACGCCACCCGCTTTATCGGTTAACGAAGTCGGACACGGTGGATGTGAATTTCACATTTTCCCCCGACTTCAATCAGAGCTTGACGGTCGAACCCGACGGCTTTGTAGCCCTGAAAGGAGCGGGCACGCTGTTCGTGGAGGGACTCACCATCATCGAGGTGCAGAAGGCGGTGGCCAACGCTTACCGCGGCTTTCTGCACGATCCGGAAGTAACGGTAACTCTCAAGGATTTTGATAAGCCTTACTTCCTCGCTTCAGGCGAGGTGGCCCGGCCCGGAAAGTATGAGTTGAGAGGGGACGTGACCGTCAATGAAGCGGTGGCGATTGCCGGCGGTTTCACGCAGCAGGCGCGCCATTCGCAGGTGGTCGTGTTTCGCCGGGTTTCCACGTCCATAGCCGAATCCCATGTCATTGATCTGAAGAAGATGCTGAATTCTCGCGATCTTCACGAGGACCTTCACCTGCGGGCCGGCGATTTCATTTTTGTACCGCAGAGCAGGATTTCAAAGATCCGCAAGTATGTGCCCACCAATGCTTTGAGTTGGTATCTGAACCCACTGCAGTTCTAACGGAGAGGAGTAGCAGCGTTCACTTTGTGTCTTCGAAATCTGGCCGATTCCCTAAGATCTCGCCGGGTCTGAGCGATCGCTGTATGACCCATGTCCACCGACCTGATGCCCAACTCGCGCACTACGGTTTCCCCGACCCCGCGCGAACTTGCAGCCACGCTGTTCCGGCGTCCTCGGCTGGTGGGCGCCTGTTTTGCGTTCTTATTGTTGGGGACGATGCTGCTCGTGGTGTTCTCTGCGCGCTATGAATCGCACTTCATGGTTCTGCTGCGCCGGGGACGCTATGACCCCGTGGTTTCTTCCCAGCCTGCCAGTCCGATGGATTTCACGCGGCCCGACATTACCGAGGAAGAACTGAATTCCGAAGTCGAACTCCTGCGCGACGGGGATCTGCTGAAGCAAGTGGTGAAGCTGGCCGGAATTGTTCCGGCGGAAACGCCGGATTCCGAGCGTCCATCGGAGATCGAACATGCGGTGCGCAAACTGTCGCGGCGCCTGGATGTCGAAGCTCTGAAAAAGTCGAACCTGATTCAGGTCAGCTATAAAGACACCAGTCCGGAGCGAGCCGCCTGCATACTCGCGGCGCTTTCTACTCTCTACATGCAGCGGCATACGAATCTGCAACGGCCGCCGGGAGAGATTCAGTTCTTCGACCAGCAAACGGCGGCTTACGAAAAACGATTGCATGAGTCGGAAAGGGAGCTCGTGACCTTTACTCGCGCTCGGGGAGTGGTATCGGCGGCGCTGGAACGGGACATCACGCTGCAGAAGTTAGGGGAAGCGGATGCGGCCTACCGGCAAACCGACCAGGACCGGGTGGAGACGGAACATCGGATTCGAGCGCTGGGCGAGCAGATCAAGTTGTTTCCTTCGCGGTCGGTCACGCTCAAGCGCTGGGCCGATAATCCGGAAGCTCTGGAAAAGATGAAAACGCACTTGCTGGAGCTCCAACTCAAGCGCACCGAACTGCTCACGCGCTTTGAGCCGTCGTACCGGCTGGTGCAGGAGGTGGAAAAGGAAATCACGGACACGCAAACTTCGATTGCGGGCGAAGCGCTCACCCCAGTGCGCGACGAGACCAGCGACAAAGATCCCAACTACGAATGGGCGCGTATGGAAATGGAGAAGGCCCAGGTGCAGGAGGATGGATTGCGGGCACGACAGGCCGACGCGGCGGTTCAGGTGGCAAGTCTGCGCAAGATGGCGCAGCAACTGCAATCCGACTCCGTTGATCAACAGGACTTGATGCGCGCGGCCAAGGCGGACGAGGACAATTACCTGCTCTACCTGCACAAGCGCGAGGAAGCGCGAATCGGCGATGCGCTCGACGAGCGTCGCATCCTAAATGTGGCGATGGTGGAACCGCCGGTTGCTCCGGCGCTGCCCCAGCACAACATTTTCGTTTACTTCCTGCTGGCCTTCGCGCTGGCGATCGCGTTCAGCGTGGGCGTTGCGTTTACGACCGAGTACTATGACCCGACGATTCGCACTCCCGATGAAGCGCACCGCCTAATGGAAGTACCGGTGTTGGCCTGGCTACCGGCTTCTGAAACCGCGGTTTGGCCTGGGCTCAATGCCAGAAGCAATCGGCCTAAGGTGGTCATCTCATGACCACTGTTCTCGGGCTTCTTGCCGAACCACCGGTCGTGACCGAGCAGGCGCGCGTGGCGCCGGTGGGCGAGACTCAGATTCACAATGCGCAGATTCACGAGGCCCGCGCGCAAAGCCAAGGGAAAGCCGTTCCCGGGGCAATCTCGGTTCACGACGAGCAGATTCATGCGCTGGTGCAGCAACTTTTCTTCCGACATGAATCGGGGCCGGTGAGGCATGCCGGCTTTGCCCCGGTCGAAGCATCGACTGCGACGGCGTCCTTATGCCGCGACGTCGCCAAAGCTCTGGCGGAAGATGGCCGGTACGACGTCGGGCTGATTGACGCCAACCCGGACGCGACCCTTCTGCAAAGCGAGCTCAAGATGGCGTCCCCCAATCGCATCGAGGCCACTTGGCCGATCGCACCACGGCTGTGGATGGTCCCGCGCCAAAGCTGGCTAGGCGACGCACAGGGACGGAGGATCACCGACCAGAATCTGTCGCGGCTTCGCGAGCTGACCGCGGAATTCGATTTCTCCATTCTGTGGTGCGCTCCCGTCTCCTGGCTTACCGCGAGCATTGGGCGAAGTTGCGACGGTCTGGTGCTGGTGCTGACGGCCAACAAAACCAGGCGCCTGGTCGCTGCACAGGTCAAGGATCAGCTCAGCAAAGCACACGTTCCTCTGCTCGGAACTGTGCTCGCCGAGCGCCGTTTTCCCGTACCGCAAGGTCTGTATCGAAGCTTGTGAATGCCATGGGAGAGTTGACGACAAACCGGCTGTGGAATGCGGGGAGAGAAGATTGCCCGTCGCCGTACGCGCGCATGATCCCGGGATCGTCTGCCATGCCGCGTCCCGGAGTCTCCGGGACGCCGCCGGTTTCGACGCCCCAGGCCAGTTCTGCGCGTCCAGTCAGCGCGATCGACGGAAGCAGGATACGCCGCGCGCGGCCGCGCATACCAATCCAGGAACTCCTGCCACATCCCACCGGTGACCGATTCACGATTTTTCAGCTGGTGGCGGCCGATCTGCTGGTGCTTGGAGTCGTGTGCGGCACGGCAACCCTGTTCGCTCCGGCTTGGGGGCTGCCGTGGGCCCTTCTGCCTGTGTTTGCCGTTCTGGTGACGCTCTTCGCATTCACGGAGGGAGTCTATAAGAGCGCCGAGGATCCGTATCCCGCCGGGGTAGCAATCGTGTTGGCGCGGTCAACGCTGTATGCGATGGGACTGGTCTTCCTCACGGCGCGCGTGGAAATGAGGCCGGAAGCGGTCTTCACGGTGCTGGCCAGCAGTGTGGGCAGCCTGGTGTTGTGGCGGCGGTTGAGGCAGAAGGCATGGAATCATCGGCGGCACGAAACAGGATTGCGCAAGACGCTGATCGTTGGAGGCGGTCCGATCGGCCGCGCCATTGCCCGGACACTGCGCAACGAATCTGTCCACCGCACGACTGTGTGTGGCTTCGTCGATGACGATTTGCCACTCTCGCCGGTCATATTGGGGCGAATCGCAGACCTGGAGTGGCTCGGCCGCGCCGAATTCATCGATGAAATCATCCTTGCGCTTCCCGGGCAAATGGCGCGGGCGCGAGAAGCCGCCGAGATTGCATTTCGTAACCACTTGGACATTCGTGCCGTCCCCGATTTGCCTCCGGGCCCGTGGACCGACTCCGGCATCGACCATATCGGAGAAGTGCCGGTTGTCACTCTGCACCGCGAGCCATTACCTGACGTTGCCTTGTTTCTGAAGCGATTGCTGGATGTCACCGGTGCGGCCGCCGGCTTGGTGTTGGCCAGTCCTCTCATGGCGATTGTGGCCCTGCTCATCCGATTGGACTCGCCCGGTCCGGTCATTTACTCGGCGGAGCGCACCGGCGCCAAAGGGCGGCGCTTTTATTGCCACAAGTTTCGGTCCATGGTGACCAACGCCGAACATCTTAAGGAGGAATTGCGCGCCCGCAACCAGAGAGAAGGCCCGATTTTCAAGATTGACGACGACCCCAGGATCACTCGCATCGGCCGCATTATTCGCCGCTACAGTTTCGATGAGCTGCCGCAACTCTGGAACGTGCTGCGGGGGGAAATGAGCCTGGTTGGTCCGCGGCCTCATCCCGTGGACGAAGTTCAGCATTACGAACTGCACCACTACCGGCGGTTGGACGTGAAACCGGGGATCACGGGGCTGTGGCAGATCACGGCGCGCGATTGCCCGTCGTTCGAGCTCAACATGCACCTTGATCTCACCTACATCGAGAACTGGAGCCTGCGCCTGGACTTGCGCATATTGGCCGGCACGGTTCGCGTGCTGTTTGCGCCGGAGGGGGTCTGACCTTCGCCATGAACAGCAGCGCCATGAACAATAACGCCATGAACTGCAGAACCACGACCAGCCGCGGCTTGGCCTTACGCTGGGACAGTAACGACAACCCGCTTTGGCGCGTTGCCAGTCTGCTGCTGCGGCCTCTTCACCTCGGCATAGCTTTTCCGTCCATCCTGTATGTGGCGGCTACGACGGTCTTTCTGTTTCGGCCACCGGACCTTTTTTCTTTTTACGCCGATCGGATTGCGTTCGGCATTCTGGTGTTTTTCATTGCGCTGCGCGCCCTGACGCTCCGGCAAAAGCTTCCCTTCTTTGCCGGGCTGACCTTGCCCATGATCGCCCTGGCGTCGCTCGCCATAATTCGCGTGCTGCGCGAGCCGTTCGATGCCCAAATCTGGAGCGTCATTGCCAGCAAGTACATCGTTCCCTTTGCGCTCTTTCACCTGGCTGTGCTTGTCTTCCGAAGTGAATCGCAACGAAGGCATTTTGAAATCTTTGTCATCGTGGTTCTTGCCTACCTCGTTTTCATTGCGATTGCGTTTTTAGTCGATGCCCGCTCGCTCATCTTTCCACGCTTCATTCTTGATGAAAGTCTTGGTTTTCATCCCGACCGCGCTCGCGGGCCGTTTCTCCAAGCGGTGGCCAATGGCGTTTCGTTGAACATTCTGGGGATTCTTGTTTTGGTGTTGGCGCAGAAACGCAAAATCGTCGTGACTTTGCTGTGGTTGACTCTGCCGCTGGCGGTGCTGGCGACTATGACGCGAGCCGTCTGGATCTCGTTCGCGGTGTCCACCATGGTGCTGGGGTTTCGCCTGGTGAAGCGGCGGCTGCTGGCGGTCTGCACTTTGTTAGTGATTGCCGGGCTGATGGTTGGCCTGGCCATCGCGTTCAGTGATCATTCGCTAAAAGCTGCTCTGTGGGACCGCACAGGGGAACGCGGTCCGGTCGATGCTCGCCTGGCCGTGTATGAAGCCGGCTGGGCGATGTTTCGGGAGCGGCCGTTCACCGGCTGGGCCGCCGGCGGGATGTACGCCGAGCTGGCCCGCCGGATGGAGGGCTACCACCTTCGCACCTACTACGTCCACAACACGTACCTGGCCTTGCTGGTGGAGTTCGGGGTGCCGGGATTGGCCCTGTACGCCATTCTCTTCTTCAATCTTTTCCGGCTTTCGTGGCGTAGCCCGCCGGGTGAGAGCGGGTCCGTTGCGGCGTTGCGCAAGGTTTGGCCCATCTTGCTGAGCGTTTATCTGTTCAACGCATTTTTCGTCGACATGGCGTACCAATTCGTGATTGGACTCATGTTCACTGTTGCCGGAATACTTTGCGCGTCCGAGGAGTCCGCCGCATGACCACGATCGCTTACATTGCCAACGAATTTCCTTCGTCGCTCGAACCTTATGTAATCGATGAAATCACGGAGCTGCGCCGCCGCGGCGCGGAGGTAATTTGCTGCAGCGGCAAACGCGTTTCGCCGAATGACCTCAGCCTGGCGGAACGCGCTTTCTGGAAGGAGACGCGTTTTTTTCAGCCGCTCTCGGACGATGATCTGGTGCGAGCCGTGCACCGGCTTTTCTCCGATCACGAGCGCCTCTGGCAACTGTTGCGCCCCTTGTTGTGGGAGCGCGGAGCTTTCCCCGGCCGCCGCATTCGCGCGCTGGGCCACACCGTGATGGGCGCGGCGTTAGCGGAACAACTGGCGCCGCTTGAGGTGGAGCACATCCACGCCCATCACGGTTACTTCGCCTCATGGATGGCATTAGCCGCAGCGCGTCTGCTCGGAATCGGCTTCAGCTTCACTTTGCACGGTTCCGATCTGCTGCAGCGGGCGGATCTGCTTGCGGCCAAGCTGCGGGCTTGCGAGTTTTGCGTAACCGTCTCCGATTTCAACCGGCAATACATTCTTCGCGGCTATCCGGGCACGCCGCCAGAGAAAATCGTGGTGCAACGGCTTGGAGTCGATCGCGTGCTCTCCCGGCAGCCACTCAGCCCCGCAGCGAAGGTGGAGACTGAGGCGGAACACCGGCGATTTTGTCTGCTCTCCGTGGGGCGCCTGCATCGGGTGAAGGACCATCATTTTCTCCTCCAGGGCTGCGCCGCGCTTCGCGACCGAGATCTCAACTTTATCTGTTGGATTGTCGGCGAGGGACCGGAACGGGCGGCTCTAGAACGCCAGATAGCGGCGTTGCGTCTGCAAGATCAGGTTTACCTGATCGGCCATGTGCCGCACGCCGATCTCTCGAGCTATTACCGCTACGCGGATTTGATCGTAATGACCAGCAAGAGCGAAGGCATCCCGGTAGTCCTGATGGAAGCCATGGCGCATGAAAAGCTGGTGCTGGCTCCGGCGATCACCGGGATTCCCGAGTTAGTCGAGCACCAGCGCACTGGATTTCTTTACCAGAGTGGCTCGCTGCCCGATTTTGTCAGCGCCGTCAGCTGGATTCAGGCCAACAGGACCTCCTTGGCCGGAATCCAGCGCGCGGCGGCGGCGAGTATCGCCGCTTCTTATAACCGGCAGCGAAATTTACGTGCTTTCGCGGACCAATTTCTGGCCCGCATCCCTCATTCGGACGGTAACTATGCGCATCCTGTATTGCAACAAGTACAACTATCTGTTTAGCGGCACGGAAGCGTACCTCTTCGACCTCATGCAACGGATGGAGGACCGTGGCCAGGAAACTGCTCTTTTCAGCATGGATCACGGCCGAACTCCGGCTTTTGCGGGACGCAGTTACCGCATTCCGCATCTTGATTTCAAGGATCCAGACGCCGGTTTCCTGAAGAAGGTCAGGATGGCAGCCCACGCCATCTATTCTTTGTCAGCGCGGCGCGCCATGCGCAATTGCCTGGCTGATTTTTTACCCGACCTCGCCCACATTCGCGGCATCTACCACCATTTGTCGCCATCGATTCTCTGGGAACTGAAGCATCAGGGGATTCCCGTGCTTTATCACATAAACGACTTCAAGATCTTGTGTCCGACTTACAATTTTGTGGCCCATGGGCGCGCCTGCGAGGAATCGTGCAAGCACGGGGCTTTCTACAACGCCGTCACCAAAGGGTGCTATGCCGGGCCGCGTTCGAGCGCGATGGTGCTTGCCGCCGAAGCCTATTTGCACAAATGGCTGCGAACGTACGAACGGTGCGTGGACCTGTTCCTGGCGCCCAGCGAATTCGTGCGCAAAAAGTTAATGGCGAGCGGATTGCCGGCGGAGCGTATTGAGGTTCTGCCGCATTTTCAGGCGCTGCCCGCGCCAGAAGACATCACCATCGATGAAGGTTACCTGCTCTACTTCGGGCGGCTTTCCGCCGAGAAGGGCGTCTACGAGCTGCTGCGGGCCATGGTGCAACTGCCGCACATTCCCTTGATCATTGCGGGAGACGGTCCCGAGCGTCCCCGGCTGGAAGCGCTGGCAAAGGAATTGAATTTGAATCAAGTGCTGTTCGCGGGAATGGTGCATGACGAGAAACTCCAGAAGCTCATCAGCGGTTGCAGCTTTTCCGTTTTCCCCTCGCACGCCTACGAAACCTTGGGGAAATCGATTCTCGAGTCTTACGCGTGGGGGCGGCCCGTCATTGCCTCCGATCTGGGTTCACGCCGCGAACTCGTCGAACATGGGGTCACCGGCCTTCTTTATACCGACGGAGACCGCGGTCAGCTCGCGCACTCCATCGGATTTTTGTTTGACCGTCCCGATGTGATCGAAAAAATGGGAGCCGCGGCTCGCAAGCGCGTGAAAGACAAGCACGACCCCGAGCAGCACATAGGGAAGCTGCTCGAACTCTACCAACGGCTCACTTCCGCGAAGAAGCTGTTCAGTTTCGGCGCTGCGCCGCAGCATCCGCGTCCCCGCCGGAGCGTCCGCGTCGCGTTCATTGGCGGCCGGGGGGTGGTTTCGAAGTACAGCGGGATCGAATCCTACTACGAGCACGCGGGCCACGAACTGGCGCGGCTGGGACACGAAGTTACCGTGTATTGCCGTACTTATTTCACTCCTCCGATGAAGACGCATGAGGGCATGCGGGTGCTGCGGTTGCCGACCATCCGATCGAAACATCTGGAGACGTTCGTCCACACGCTGTTGAGCACAGCGCACGCCATGATGTCGGATTATGACGTCGTGCATTACCACTGCCTGGGGCCGGCATTGTTTTCTTTTCTTCCGCGACTGGTCGGCAAGAAGACCGTGGTCACGGTACAGGGGCTGGATTGGCAGCGGCGCAAATGGGGCCGGATCGCGGCGCGCGTGCTGCGCTGGGGAGAAGCGGCGGCGGGTACGTCGCCCAACGCCACCATGGTCGTTTCGCGCACGCTGCAGCAGTACTACCGCCAACAGTACGATCGCGAGACGATGTACATTCCGAATGGAGCTGGGGTAACGCCCCGGCGTGCAGGACGACAGCTGATCGAATGGGGCTTGACCGCGGACAACTACGTTCTTTTCCTGGGCCGCTTTTCACGGGAAAAAAATTGCCACCTTTTGATCGAGGCGTTTGAGAATCTCCATACCAGCATGAAACTGGTGCTTGCCGGAGGATCGAGTCACTCCGATTCCTACGTCAAAAGCTTGCGCCGACATGAATCGGATCAGATCCGGTTCCTTCCGTGGGTTTCGGGAAGAGAACTGGAAGAACTTCTGGGCAATGCCGCTCTGTTCGTGCTTCCGTCGGACCTGGAGGGCCTGTCGCTGGCTCTGCTCGATGCCATGGCGGCCGGTGTCTGTGTGCTCACGAGCGATATTCCGGAAAACATCGAAGTGGTGGAAGGCGCCGGATTTACGTTTCGTCGCGGCGACGAGGCCGACCTTGAGCGTATGCTCGACTTGCTCGTCTGCAATCCTGGACTTCGACGGCAAGCGGGAGAGCGGGGGCGCGAACGAATCCAGGGTCAGTATCGCTGGCCCGAAATTGCCCTCTCGATTGAGAGGGCCTACTACGAGTTGTTGGGCTGGAGGCAAAGCGAGGACAATGTGAGGACGGCGCTCCGCCCCGTCCCGATGGCCCGTCAAGAAGGTTAGAGCTGGCAGTAAGTCGGAGGAAGCGATTCTCGCGGCCGTGCGTCTGGCGTCGGTTATTCATGGCCTGGGAACGGTCTTCGACACCGAAGCCGTCGCTCCCAGTCAAACCGCTCCCGCCTGATCGGAACGGCCTTGCTAGGCAGTTGGACTTCTCCGTGACTCCGTGGTGGAAACTAGTGTTAGAACACCATCAAAGCTTGAGACGACTTCACGCTTGGCGATGAGTATGATTAGAATCGGAACGCCGCGCCTTTGTACTATGCGGCATCTCCAGCATGGAAGATCTCATTCTCGTCACCGGTGGCGCGGGCTTCATTGGCTCGAATTTCATTCTGCAATGGATCGCCTCGGAACCCGCGCGCATCCTGAATCTCGACAAGTTGACTTACGCGGGGAATCTCAACAACCTGCGCGCTGTCGAAAGGCATCCGCGCTATGGATTCGTGCAAGGTGACATCGTCGATCGCGAATTGTTGCGAAACTTGCTGCGGCGGGAACAGCCGCGTGCCATCGTCCACTTTGCCGCCGAAAGCCACGTGGACCGTTCCATCCACGGCCCGGATGATTTCGTCCGCACGAACGTGAATGGCACGTTCAGTTTGCTCGAAGAAGCGCGCGCCTACTGGTTGGCGCTTGCGGAACTCGATCGCGCATCATTTCGTTTTCTGCATGTCTCGACCGATGAGGTCTACGGATCGCTCGGCCCGAGCGACCCGGCTTTCAGCGAAACGACTCCTTACGCGCCGAACAGCCCATACTCGGCGACCAAGGCGGCTTCCGATCACCTGGTTCGCGCCTATCACCATACCTACGGGCTTCCGGTTTTGACCACCAATTGTTCCAACAACTACGGTCCGTACCAGTTTCCCGAGAAACTGATTCCGCTTATGATCCTGAATGCTTGCGCCGGCAAACCGCTTCCGGTGTATGGCGACGGCGAAAATGTTCGCGACTGGCTCTATGTCGAGGATCACTGCCGCGCCATTCGCGCCGTGCTCTCTCGCGGTCGCGTCGGAGAAACCTACAACATAGGCGGGCGGAGCGAAAAAAGGAATCTGGAAATTGTCGGAGCCATTTGCGAACTACTCGACGAACTGCGGCCAGACGATCCCGCTGTTCCACACAACAAGTTGGTCACGTTCGTCAAAGACCGGCCCGGCCACGACCGCCGTTACGCTATGGACACGCGGAAGATCGAGCGTGAATTGAACTGGCAGCCGCTGGAGACATTTGCGAGCGGCATCCGCAAAACCGTCCTCTGGTATCTTGAACACGAAGACTGGGTCCGCGACGTTTCCAGCGGCGGCCATCGTCAATGGATGGCGAAGCACTACGCCACTGAACGCTGAAGTTTATGGCGACACTCCAGCTCCCAGAGCTAGCGCCTGAAGGCGCTCTTCTGATGCAGCACTTACGGTATGCCTGAAGGCATATCCTGATACGAATCGTAGGCGTACCCTGATACGAATCGTGGGCATACCTGATACGAGTCGTAGGCATGCCATGGTACGAAATCGTACTTGAACCACGGGTAGGACTGAAACTCGACATGACCAAAACCGCGCCGGCGAATTACAAAGGCATCATTCTCGCGGGAGGATCGGGCACGCGCCTTTATCCCGTCACTCATGGGCTTCCGAAAAGCCTGTTGCCGGTGTACGACAAGCCCATGGTGTACTATCCCCTCTCGACGCTGATGCTGGCCGGCATCCGCGAAATTCTCGTTATCTCGACGCCCGAGGATCTGCACCGCTTTCAGCACTTGCTCGGCGATGGTTCCCGCTACGGCGTGAGTTTTCAGTATGCAGCGCAACCGAAGCCGGAAGGGATTGCCCAGGCATTTCTGATTGGCAAGGAGTTTATCGGCGCCAGCGCCTGCGCGCTCGTGCTCGGCGACAATATTTTCTACGGACACGACCTGGTCAAGGAATTGCGCGAGGCTACGCTCCAATCCAAAGGCGCGCGCATTTTTGCGTACCCGGTCAATGATCCGGAGCGTTACGGCGTGGTCGAGTTTGATCCGCATGGAAAGACGCCCAAGGCGCTCAGCATTGAAGAGAAACCCAAGCAGCCAAAATCGCGTTACGCGGTCACTGGACTTTATTTTTATGACCGGCAAGTGGTCGAAATTGCCGCGAGTCTCAAGCCTTCGAAGCGGGGCGAGCTCGAAATCACCGACGTGAACCGCGTGTACCTCGAACGCAATCAACTGAACGTCTGCGTCATGGGGCGAGGCACGGCCTGGCTCGACACGGGCACGCACGAAGCCTTGATGGATGCGTCGTTGTTCATTCAGACGCTGCAGAAGCGGCAGGGCCTCATGGTCGCCTGCCCAGAGGAGATTGCCTATCGCTCCGGCTACATCACCGCCGCGCAACTGGAGGCACTGGCGGCACCGATGCGCAACAACGGATACGGCGCTTATCTTCTGCAGTTGCTGCGGGAGCGCGTTTTCTGATGGATAGAAACTCCTTGATGAAAATCGGCCGATGAAGAGAATAGCCACCAGCCTGCCCGGACTTCTACTCCTTGAACCGCGCGTGTTCGGGGATGACCGCGGATTCTTTCTGGAAAGCTACAACCAGCGCACGTTTGCGGCGCTTGGCATTACCGAAGGCTTTGTACAGGACAATCATTCTTTTTCGGAAAAAAATGTGATCCGAGGGCTTCATTACCAGGTTCAGCAGCCGCAGGGGAAACTGGTGCGCGCCGTCACTGGCGAGATTCTCGATGTGGCGCTCGACCTTCGCCGGAGTTCACCCACCTTCGGAAAATGGGAAATGTTCAGACTTTCCGGCGAGAACAAACGCATTGTATGGATTCCGCGCGGATTTGCGCACGGCTTCCGCGTCGTTTCCGCGACCGCACACGTGCTCTATAAGACTACGGACTTTTACGCGCCTGAGCACGAACATACGGTGGCGTGGAATGATCCGGCGCTCAAGATCGACTGGCAACTCGATGGGAAAGCGCTTGTCTCTGCAAAAGACCAGATGGGCGTGCGCTTCGAGCAGGCAGAAAAATTCGAGTAGCGTCGGTTATTTCAGCCGGAACTCGACTACGATCGCGGTTTCTACCTCAACCGGTTTGCCGCTCGAAAGATAGGGCTCGAATTTCCAGGACTGCACGGCTTCGCTCGCCGAGCGCACCAGGAGATCGTCTCCAGACACAGGCCGCAAGCGTTTCACGCTGCCATCCGGAGCAATCACCGCATCCAACTCCACGCGGCCTTCGGTTCCCGCGGTGCGCGCGGCCTCGGGATATACCGGATCCACCTTGGTTACAATTCGCTTCTCCATGGTTTCGGGAGAAACGCGCAGCCCTGATTCAGCCGTCGGCGAGCGCCTTTCCAGTTCGTTCCAGGATCTCTGCCACTCCCACCATCCGAGTGCGGCCAGCGCAAGAATGGACGCGATCAGCATATAAAGTCCGCGCCGCACGATACGAATTTTGCGTCCAGGTCTGGCAACAGGATCTGCCATGGGGGCGGGCGCTTCCGCGTTCGCATTTTCGAGGTGTTCTCTTTTGTGAAGAACCTCTTTTTTGAGCTTGTTGAAATCGATCGGCTCTGCAGTGGAGCGGTAAATCCAATATCCGATCATCTCCCGCTGCTCCACCGAAAGACCCACGAACTCAAGGCCGCAATGGAGATGCGACTGATAGCGAGCCACAGCGCGCGCCCTTACCGGCACGCCAACATTCGGAAGCCGCAGTTCGACTGCGACCTGTTGACCGATGGCAACTTCTCCGGCGATGACGGCGCCCACGCCCGCTTCACTGATGTCGGTGCAGCGCCCGGGTAAATTCTCGGGAACGCCGGAGCGCAAGACGATCAAGTCCAGGGGTACGTTGATGGGCTGCCGCAGAAAAACGCGACGTGGCTCTTTTTCGAACGCCATCAATGGAGCTGCACTCATCAGACTGCCTCCGCAGGATCGAAAATCGTTGTCATGCGGCTGGAATCAACCGGCTGGAAAACGGCGATACGCGCTTGCGGAATCGTTCGTCCAAGTATAGCGGAACCCTGCAAGGGCAACGCTGAAATAATTTCCTCAGCATCGGCATCATTCCCGAAATGGCTTTCCTACTCCATGTCGCGCCAGTTAGGCCCCACGCCGATCTCCACCACCAGCGGGACCGAGAGTGGGTGCGCGTTCTCCATGTGTTCACGCACGAGCGCTCTCGCGGTATCCACTTCGTTTTCCGGTACCTCGAATACAAGTTCGTCGTGCACCTGCAAGGTCATGCGCGACTTCAACAAGCGCTTCCGAATTTCGGCATCAATGCGGATCATGGCCAGTTTGATCAGGTCGGCGGCGGTGCCCTGCAGAGGAGTGTTCACCGCGGTGCGCTCGGCAAACCCGCGCTGGGTGGCGTTCTTGCTGTTGATGTCGGGGATCGGACGAATGCGCCCGAACAGCGTTTTTACTTTGCCATCGCCCCGCGTCTGCTCGAGCGTGGTATCGATGAACGCCCGCACTCCTGCATATTTTTCGAAGTAGGCATCGATGAATTTTCTGGCTTCGCCCGGGTCAATGCCCAGTTGCTGGGACAAGCCAAAGGCCGATAGACCGTAGACGATTCCGAAGTTCACCACCTTCGCTTGGCGCCGATGGTCGGGGGTCACCATCAGCGGCGGCACGCCAAACACCTGCGACGCGGTCAGCGTGTGAATATCATCGCCGCGGCGAAACGCTTCGACGAGCAATTTATCTTTCGAATAATGCGCCAGCAGGCGCAGTTCGATTTGCGAATAATCCGCCGCCAGCAGAACGTGCCCCGGTTCGGCGATGAAGGCCGCGCGAATCTCCCGTCCAAGTTCGGTGCGAATTGGAATGTTCTGCAGGTTCGGATTGGTTGACGAGAGCCGTCCCGTCGCCGTCCCGGTCTGGCCAAAAGTCGTATGCACGCGGCCGCTGTGGCTGCGAATGAGCGCGGGCAATGCGTCGACATAGGTCGATTTCAATTTGGTGAGCTGCCGATACTCCAGCACCAACCGCGGAACTTCGTGATCGGCTGCCAGGCCCTCCAAGACATCTACCGCCGTCGATATCTTTTTTCCTTTTCCGTATTTCACCGGCATCGGCAGAGCCAGTTTGTTGAACAGAACATCGCCCAGTTGCTTTGGCGAATTGATGTTGAACTCCATGCCGCAACGCTCGTAGATGTCTTGCGCCTTGGCTTCGGCCTCACGCTGCAACTTGGTCGACATCCGAGCCAGCGCCGCCAGATCAATCTTTACGCCCGCGTCCTCCATGCGCGCCAGCACGGGCACGAGCGGCGCATCGATCTCTTCATACACGGAGGTCAGCCGCTGGTCGTCGACTTCCTTGCGGAGCGCGCTCGCCAGCCTGCCGGTTACGTCGGCCGCTTCCGCGAGGTTGCCGCTGAGCTTCAAGTTGAACCTTCGCAGCGCAACCTCCGCCAAGGAATGCGACGAGTAGGTGGGATCGAGCAGGTAGGAATAGAGCATGGGATCGTGCCGGACTCCGGCCAGAGCAATTTGCCGGTCGCCAAGGTAATGGAGCGCAGACTTGAGATCGTGGAACGTCTTGGGCAGAGCCGCATCTTCGAGGGCGCTCTTTACCAGATCGGCGAGCGACCGGTCTTCGAGCGCGACCATCGCCCCCTCCCCGGGCGCATTCGACACGGCGATGCGCTCTGCAATTCCAGTCCCTGGTTGCCCCGCATCCGCGGGTTGCAACGCCAGGAACCCCGACTGTGCTGGCTGCGGCTCGTCTTCTTCCTCTTCGACACTTTCCGGGGATTCGGCCGGAATTGCCAGCGCTAGCGGCGCGCTCTGGTTCACGTGTGACAAATACTCCTCGAATTCAGATTTCGATCTGATCTCGCCGTAGTGGCCTTCTTTCACTTCCACCACGGGCAGCAATTCCTTTAATAACGAAGTGAATTCGAGCTCGGCAAAAAGCGCGCGCAAAGATTCAACGTCTGGTTCGCCCGCTTTCATCCCGGGAACATCCAAGTCCATGGCAACATCGGTGTCAATCGTCACCAGTTGCTTGCTGTAAAGAATATTGTCGCGATTATTCTGCAGCGACTCGCGATACGTTTTTTTCTCGACTTCCGCGGCACGTTCGAGCGCCTGCTCCACGCTTCCGAAACGCTGAATCAGTTCGACCGAGCCCTTGTCGCCGATTCCCGGTGCGCCCGGGATGTTGTCCACCGAATCTCCGCGCAGCGCCATCACATCGACCACTTTCGACGGAGGCACTCCGAGAATTTCCTCCACCTTCGCCGCATCGCAAATCAGGTTGTCCTTTGGCGGATTCAAGACCTGCACCTTGTCGTTGACCAACTGCAGCATGTCTTTGTCGCTGGAGACGACATAGACCGGGTATGATTCCGCGGCCGCCTTGCGGGCCAGGGTTCCGATTACGTCGTCGGCTTCGTAACCTTCCAGTTGCAAAATCGGGATACGATACGCTTCGAGCGCGCGCCGAATATAGGGAATCTGCTGTACCAGGTCGCCGGGCATCTCGGTGCGGTTCGCCTTGTAGCCGCCATATTGCGCTTCTTTGAACGTCTGCGTCTTGATGTCGAACTTGCGAATGGTGGTGATTGCTTCCGCCTGCTGATTGCGGATGGTGGGCGCGCCCACGTCGAACACCGCCGCCAAGTACTCAGGCGAAAAATCGTCGCGCAGCTTGCGCAGCATGTTGACGAACACATACGTGGCCGCGGTCGGGACCCCGGTCTTCGTTGACATCGGACGCTGACGCGCCATGGCGTGATAGGCGCGAAAGATAAACGACATGGTGTCGATGAGGAAAATCCGGCCTCTGGCTTCGGCAAGTGAAGGGGCAGAAGTAGGCACCGGCCCGGGCGGGACGGTCTCTGGCAGCGGCGATTTCTTTTTCGCAGGCAACCGGGCCAGTTTAACAGTTTGGAACCTTCACCACAGGGGGCCCTTCGACTTCCCTCAGGGCAGGCTCCGAGGAACACAGGGGAATTCTCTTTCAATTTCCGCGGCATCCAACCGATTACCTACGCCGGACCGGGACGGTCACTGCGAAAAGGCAGCGATCCGGGTATGATATGGCGTTTTCGGCCCTCGGCTGCCGGGTGCCAAAGCTGAATACCGCATGTTGCCTTTCAAGCTCATCTACAGCGATGACTACTACCTGCCCATCGGGTCGCACGTTTTTCCCTCGGAAAAATACAAGTGCATTCATGAGCGGCTGCTGGCGACCGGCGTTGCCGAGGCTTCCGACTTTGTGACTCCTTCTCCGGCGGCGGATGAAGACATATTGCTGGTGCACACTCCCCAGTACGTCCACAAATTGAAGACAGGCACGCTGACCGCGCTGGAAGAGTTGGAGCTTGAAGTGCCGTACTCGCCGGAACTCGTGCGCGCCTTTTGGCTGGCCGCGGGGGGTTCGGTGCTGGCCGCCGATCATGCCCTGGTCGATGGCGTGGGCATCAGCATCGGCGGAGGATTCCATCACGCATTCCCCGGGCACGGCGAAGGCTTCTGCATGATCAACGACGTGGCCGTCGCCATCCGCCGCATGCAGCGTGAGGACAGAATTCGCACGGCCATGACCGTCGATTGCGACGTGCATCAGGGCAATGGCACGGCCGTGATTTTTTCCGGCCCTCGCGTGCCCAGCGAGCCGGGGGCCGCGACATTTTCTTCTGTTCTCAGTTCCGCGCGCCCGACCCCGCCGGGGATGAGGCCGCGCAGCAGGCCCACTATCGATGTCTTCACCATCTCGTTGCACCAACTCAACAACTACCCGTCATTTAAGCCGCCTTCGTCGCTGGATTTAAATCTGCCCGACGGGCTGGGCGACGCCGACTATCTGGCGGCTCTCGGCAACGCGATCAGCATGGGGTTGAGCAAGTTCCAGCCGGAATTGATCTGTTACCTCGCTGGAGCCGATCCGTATTGCGAAGATCAGCTCGGCGGATTGTCGTTGACGATTGAGGGATTGAAGCGGCGAGATGCGCTGGTGTACCAAATTGCCAAAGCCGAGCGTATCCCCGTGATGGTCACACTCGCCGGCGGCTACGCCATGAAACTCGAAGACACCATCACGATTCACTGCAACACGGTGATCGCCGCAAAGGAAGTCTTCGGCGAAAAGTAAGATTGCGTATGCAGTGGTAAGTTCCCACATTTCGAAAAGCGCGAGATGTGGGGGCACCCACCTTTTCAAACGATATACTCGACGGCATGGATGTCACTCCTTCTCAACTTGCGCGCCGAGAGCTCTATAACATTTTGATCAGCGCCGTGGGGCCGCGGCCGATCGCGTGGGTTTCGAGTCTCAGCGCTTTCGGACAACCCAACCTAGCGCCTTTTTCGTTTTTCAATGCGGTGTGCGCCAAGCCTCCGCTGCTGGCGTTTGCGCCGGGGATGCGCTTGCCGAAAAAATCGGAAATGGCGGCTGGTGAAGTCGCTGGAGAGCCCGCTCGTCAACCGCCGAGTGGTCAAGCGAAAGACACGCTGCGGAACATCCGCGAGACCAAGGAATTCGTTATCAGCATCGTCACCTACGAACTGGCCGAGGCTATGAACCTGACCGCCGGCGACTATGACGCGTCGATCGATGAATTCGAAGTGGCAAAGGTCGCTTCAGCGCCGTCGAAAATCGTGCGGCCGCGGCACGTAGCGGAGTCTCCTGTGAGCTTTGAATGCAAGCTATATCAGATTCTCGACTTCAATCCCGCTCCCGAGGGCGGAAGCCTGGTGATTGGTGAAATCGTCTCGGTTCACATCGGCGATCGCTATTTAAAAGAAGGGCGGTTGGACCGAAACTCGCTCGATCTCATCGGGCGCCTGGGCGGCACGCAGTACACACGCACCACCCAGCGGTTTGAGATGATACGGCCGAAGGTGGAGTAAATGTGGTCAGGCCGATTGGGTGGCCACACCTAAGCGATCAGTCCTCGAAACTTCTCGCTCCTCCCTTCATGCGGTTGGTGACGGCTTGTTTCCACACCCACTTGATGACGCGGGCGTCGTTGTAGCAATAGCCGAGGTTGTGATTGAGCGTGGAGAAGCAATGCCGCTGGCAGGTATGCTTCATCTCCTTCAGCTGTTGCTGGTCGAACTTCGGGGTGTCGATGTTTCCCCAGTCGAAGGTCGAAGGATACATGGGGAAACATGGCGCGACCGTGCCGTCGGTGCGGATAATCACGTTGTTCTGGCCGGCGCGGCAGTTCCAGTCGGCAAAACGCAGCTCCCCGCTTGGGTCTTGCACAATGCCCGGTGTGCGCGCGAGTATCTCCGCGATGTTACCGTTCGCTTCCGTGCCGTCGCCGTACCATCCGTATTTTTTCAGGTCGAGGCCTGAGGACATGCGCACGAACGCCTTCATTTCCTCGAGACGCTGCACTGAGTTCACCATCTGGTAGCCGGCTTTGTTTTTCTCGATAATCCAATCAATGAGCGCATCGACCGAACGCCAATCCTCAGGCCGAATGTAAGTCGGGTTTTCGTTCAGATGCTTGAAGTGGTCGTCTTGCTCAAGCATGGGGGTTTCGTTGATGTGGTAGTCGGTGGCGAGACGGTGGGCGTGCGCGTATTCGGTGAGCTTCTGGACATCTTCATGATTGTTGCGGCAGATGTTGATGTTGAAGAACACCATGTAGCCGTAGACGTACTGCTTGCGGACGAGGTATTCGAGATTCTTCTGACCGGGAACGAATGCTTTGGGCAGGCTGGGTTTTTCGTCCCACGCGTCGAGCGCAAAGTTGAAGATGGCTACGCCGGCGTCTCCCAGGCGGTCGGCAACTTCGGGACGCAGCAGGCGGCCATTGGTGCCAATGTAAATCCAGAAGCCTTTCTTCGCAGCGTAGTAGACAACTTTGTGTGCGACTTGCGGACGCAGCAGCGGTTCGCCGCCCATCAGCGCGAGCACGCGGCAACCATGATCATGCAGCCAGTCGATGGAGCGCTTGGCGACGTCTTCGGTCATGCCTTTGACTTTGTTGTTGAAGGCCCAGCAGTACCAGCAGTCGAGATTGCATTTGTAATCGAGGAAGAGATACGCGGTGATGGGATGGAATTCGCCGGGCATCACGCGCGATCGAATGTACGGGAGCAGCCAGCCTCGGACTTTGCGCCAGACTTGGCCGTAGGTCCAGTCGCGCTTTTCCATCGGCACTTCAGGGCCGGGATCCTTGAGTAATTCCGGATACTGAGGAAAAACTGGCTCGGGTAAAATTGCGCCACGGGGCTCGGCCGGCTTTGGTCCGGAAGACGCGGAATCCATTAGCAGGCTGTGAATGTCAACATCAATTCTGAATTTAGCAGGGGCAGGATATGCCATATCTTTTCCTTCCTCCTCTTGAGAATCAAAGATGCAGGAAGCAAAATCAAGGATGCAGGAATCCGGAACGTGGTTGGTTTTTTTGGTCCGCTGCGCTTTTCATTTTGAGACAGCGGACGGGGAGCATTGGTCCGTTAGCGTACAAAACTGAGCCGCCCGACCACATGTTTTAGCGACGAAAGGCCGCCTGCCTGAGGACTGCTAAAATAGGACTTTAAATTTATGTTCGAGAATCTCCAGGAAAAACTGCAGCGCGCCTTCAAGTCTCTCCGGGGACAGGCCGTCCTCACCGAAGAGAACATTTCCGAGGCGCTGAAACAGATTCGTTTGGCGCTGCTTGAGGCCGACGTCAACTTCAAGGTGGTCAAAGAGCTGATCGACCGCATCCAGGCCAAGGCGGTGGGGCAGGAAGTGCTGACCGCGCTTTCGCCGGGTGAGCAGGTGATCAAGATCGTGCGTGACGAACTGGTCACGACGCTGGGCAAAGATACGGAGAAACTGAAGTTCGCCTCGCAACCTCCGACTGTCGTGCTCATGGCAGGGCTGCAGGGGTCCGGCAAAACGACTACCTCGGGCAAGCTGGCCAACTGGCTGAAGAATGGCGGACACCGTCCACTGCTGGTTTCGGTCGACGTCTACCGCCCCGCGGCCCGCGAACAACTCAAAGTTGTGGCGGCCGCGATCAAGGCCAACCTTTACGAAGGCGAGGTTGGAGAGGCGAATACTGCCACCGTCGAACGGCTGGCCAAAGAAGCGCGGCGCGAGGCGATCAACACCGGTTGCGACGTGCTCATCGTCGATACGGCCGGCCGTCTCCACATCGACGACCAACTGATGGATGAAATGCAGTCGCTCAAGCGGCTGCTCAATCCGCAGGAAATTTTGTTTGTCGCGGATTCCATGACCGGACAGGACGCGGTCAACTCGGCCGACGAATTTCATAAGAAGCTCACGCTCACTGGCGTCGTGCTTACCAAGATGGACGGTGACGCGCGCGGCGGCGCGGCGCTTTCGATTCGTCAGGTCACCGGGCAGCCGATCAAGTTCATTGGCATTGGCGAAAAATACGATGCGCTGGAGCCCTTCCATCCCGACCGCATTGTGTCGCGCATTCTGGGCATGGGCGACATTCTCTCGCTCATCGAAAAAGCCGAGTCGCAAATCGATAAGAAGAAGGCCACCGAACTTGCCTCCAAAGTGCTCAGCGGCGACGGCTTTTCGCTGGAAGATTTCCGCGACCAGTTGCGGCAGGTGCGCAAAATGGGATCGCTGCAAAGCCTTATGAGCATGCTCCCCAGCGTGGGCGCGTTTTCCGGCATGCAGAAAGCCGCCGACAAAGTTGACGAGAAACAGATCAATCGCGTCGAGGCCATCATCAATTCGATGACCGGATACGAGCGCAACCATCACGAAGCCATCAATGGCAGCCGCCGCAAGCGCATTGCGCGCGGTTCCGGAACCAGCGTGCAGGAAGTCAACAATCTGCTCCGCCAATATGCGCAGATGAAAAAAATGTTCAAACAAATGGGCAAGCCGAGCTTCGCCCGGCGCATGGCGGGGATGAAATTTCCGGGAATGTAGAAGGTCGTTGGTCGTTCGTCGCTGGTCGTTCGCAGATCTCTGAAGCTTGCAGCACCACGGACCACCGAACGACGAACGACTAGCGACCAACGACTGACCTCCATGAAATGCGCTCTCTCGCCGAATCCGGCTCCTACGGCGACTTGCGGCCGCTGCGCGAAATTTTTGCCGAGCGTAAGGACGCTGTAGCCAAGTACGTTCCCGCCGACGTGCAGGCGGTTCATGACCGCACTGTCGCCAGCCTCAAGGCTCAGGGGCTCGCAGCTCAGGCGCTCGGCCTCTTCAAGGTTGGCGCGCGGCCTCCCGCATTCGAACTTCCGGACCACAACGGCTTACCCGTTTCTTCCGCTGATCTTTTGGGCAAAGGACGGCTGGTTCTCATATTCATCCGCGGGCGCTGGTGTCCATTCTGCGTGGGGCAAATGGAAGCCATGAATTACATTGCCGCCGAGATTAAGAGCGCGGGAGCTTCGCTGGTTGCCATCTCTCCGCAAACGGAGAAGCAGGCCTTCTTCATGCGTGACCAACACAAGCTTGCCTTTCCGCTGTTGGTCGATGCGGGCAACCAACTGGCACGCCAGTTCGGACTGGTGTATCGCGTCCCCGACGAACAGCAGGGGCTTTACCGAAGCACCTTCGTCAATCTGCCCTTCGTGAACGGCGACTCGAGTTGGGAGTTGCCGATTCCTGCGACGTTTGTTCTTGATTGCGATGGCAGTATCCTGTTCGCTGCTGCCAACGAAGACTACACCGAGCGACCGGAGCCGCTGGAGATTCTGTCGGTGGTCGAGCGCTAGTCGACCCGGCATCTACTCACTTCGCATCGCAAATGAGGACGGTCAGATTTCCCGAGGGCACTTCTTTTTGGATGACCAGATACGACGCTAGCCGCTGACGGTCAAAAACGGGATCCTGCCGACTGTCCACTACCAGAACGCGCGAAAATTGGCGAAAGAACGCTTGCATGGCGCGATCTCGCTGAGTGGCTTCGTCGAGCAACGGAATCAGTTCCGTGCGAATGGCGCTTAGACCTTCGGCACGCTCCGCTTGTCGAAAGGGTATGATCCCGCCGAAATATGCGAGACGCATTTCTTCGTCCAATGCTTTCGGATCCTTGGCCATGCTCTCGATGCGCTGGCTTTCCTCGCCGGTAAAGTAGAGGTATAGCGCCTGGCGAAAGCGCTGAATGGTTAGGATTTGATTCGGTGTGAGCAGGGCTGCGGCATTCCTGCAGTAAAGCACTTTGGCAGGCGAGAGCAGGGGAGTCCACTCGCAGGGGTCCTCAACCGTTTTGGCGGGAAGAATCAAAAGATCGCCAGCACCTGCGGGAATGGACTGCAGCAGATTTGCGGCTTCCGCCTGTTGCTGGTTCAGGGGAACGAAGGCGCGATAGCTCGCAGCTGCCATCAGCATCGCATTCCCAGCTAAAAGGATAACCACAATTCCGAGCGCTGGCCGCGAATACCGGGTCGTGGCTGGCAGACGAACACACAGAGCAGAGATGGTGAAGGTTAGCAGCAAGGCTACAGTAGGGTGAACGAAATATCCCGCGTGATGCGACAGCACCAAGGTCGTCTCGGGGAAAAAGACGTCGCCCAGGAGCAGGGTGAGATTGGTCAGCCCCAAGCCGACCAGGGGCCACTTTATCTTTGCCGCGAGGCCAGGGACCAGCGCCGTTGCCAGTGTCAGAAGCGCAAGTATGATCCACATGCCGCCGATCAAGTGGGGTACTTCCGCGAGCTCGATGTGAAAAATTGATGGATGCGTTTGGGCGGCGTTTGTAAATGCGCTGAGCCGCAGATAGAGGAAATCAACCGCCGCGCAGAATATTCCGTAGACAACAAGACTGCGCCAGGGCACGGATTGAACGTGAGCGAGAAGCATCCAGACGGCCACAACCAGCGTGATCCCAGCCATCATGAGCGTGGCATAAGGGAAAATCGCAAACGCCAGGAATTGGAGCAATCCCATCCCGATCCAGATGCGCAGTCGCTCGACGCGCAGCAGGCTCATCTGCAGGCCGAGATAGGCGAGCACGAGAGGCACAGGGAGCTGTGGAAAGAAGGGTCTGGCATAGGCGAGCCCCACGTTCTCGAAACCCTGCAAGGCCGGCAGATGAAGCCAGGCCGACAAGAGTGGTTTTAACAGCCCGAAATTTGACCACATCAGGAGCCCAAGTCCCAAGGCAACCGGCAGAATGGAGTTATCCGGCAAAAACTTTTCGAAAAGCCAAAGCGCAATCCAGCAAAGCAGTCCCCACCAAAACAAGTTCCAGACAAACAGCGCCAGCCAGAGATGGCCGCCAAGCACTGCGTAGAAACAACGGAAGAGCAGGAATCCCAGCCGGAATCTGAGGTGCGGAGTGGCATTGGGAGGTACCTCGATCCCGTAGTATGGGTTCACGATCGCAGCGGGGCTAAGCGTGGTCAGTTTGCCGATCAGCAAGTACAGATCAAGATCGGCAGCGAAGATGGGAGGCAACTCAGTGAAGCCAGTCTTGGCCCGAGTTGCGAGCGCGGGATAGGAGTAGACGGCTAATGTGAAGAGAACCATCGCGACTATGACTGGGCTACGAATCAAGCTGGGACGAGAATTGCTCAACGAATCTCCTGAGGTGCACAGGTTTGGCTGTTCGAGTGTACGGTGCGAGGATCGGTGGATTCAAATGTGCGGGTCACCTGCGACCTCGCAATCACCGGTACTCTGCGTCGAACAACGGCGGCATTGTTCCTCGCTTTGCTGTCACCACCAGCTCCGGTTCAAAGATTCCACCCTTGTTTACTCCAAACATGCGATGCCTGATCTCGCTTTCCTTCAGGAAGATGCTCCGCACCAAGGCTCCCGCTCTCTGCTTGAGCGTGGGCTGGAAGGTTGTCGTCCGGTGAAAGCGGATATCGTCGAACCCGCAACTATCCAGCAGCGATTCCAGGTTTGAGCCGCAGAATCCGTACTCGTGGGCGAGCGTGACGTAAAGGCTGGAGTTCGCGCACGGACCTTCCATGTTGGGTGTGCGCAGCATCAACACGCCGTCCGGCTTCAACGCCCGGTAGAGCGCGTCCACTACCCACAGCAACGAGTGCTTGGGTATGTGCTCGATCACATGCGACAGGTGAATGAAGTCGTACTGCTCCGCGCGCTCGGAAAGGAAGTTCCCAATATCGTCCTCGATCTCGTGGAGCTGAATGGGGCGCTCGCTCCATGTGCGGATGTAGTCTTTATGCACAATTCCGAAGTCGGCCCCAGAGAGTTCCCGGTAGCCCAGCTTCAGGCACGCGGCCAGAAACCAGCCGCGTCCGAAGCCGATGTCGAGGATGGCCGCGTTCTTGTTTTGCGGCAGCAGGCCGCGCAGTTCGTGGACCGCCTGCAACACCTGGGACTGGTTCTCCATTTCGGACCACGGGATGGGCGGCTGCGAAGCAGCGTGCCGCAAAGTCATTCGCCGATAGACTTCTTTCACAAATGCGTGCGGTTCCATGGATGGACATTCTATCGTTCGCGAGATGTTCGGAAGACTGACTCCTTGGAATCAGAACAACTCGATGGGCACGGTGAGGCCGGAGGCAGAGGCGAGCCGCGCGTCACGCGTAAGCAATCGAGCGCCGAGGTTTTCGGCGAGCGCGACATAGGCTGCATCATACGCGGACAAGTTGTGACGAAGCTGCCAAATCCGCGGCAGCAGCAGGAAGTGGGGATAGCGAGCGATTCGCAGGTCGAGCAAGTCCTCGATGGCCTGATCCGCGCGGTGTGCCGGGACGGCGCCTTCCCGCGCCAGACGCCGCAGCACCTGGCCGACTTCAAGATCGAGCAGGTGAGGAGCATGCAGGGATTCGTGACGCGAGTAAATTCGCTGCTCAATGCGTTGTCCGGCAGGCGTCTGAAGCAGCCAGTCAATGGCGGCGGAAGCATCGAGGACAATCACCCGGCGTTACGTTCTTCCTGCGCGTTCTTGCTGTACCAGGCGGGCGGTATCGAGTTGAACGCCAACCGGCTCGCGCTTATGCAGACGGGCGCGGAACTCGGTCAAAGTTGGCCGCTCGGCGATCTCTTTAATCTCCGCCAGCAGATAGTCTGACAATGACATGCCCGCCGTTGCGGCACGGGCTTTTAGGGCGCGATGCAGGGTGTCGGGCACATTGCGCAGCTGGATCATCTTCGACATGTGCTAAACATACTTTCATGTGGAGCACATGTCAAGACCTTGCTTGTCGATCGTCAGCAAAATCCAGAATCTTCCCGCCTCAGCCGCCGCGACTCGTTCGCCGTTAGTAGGCCTGTCCCATCCGCGTTGGATGGCTTCTGCGACTACGTGGTTCTTGAGAGCATGTGATTGTAAATTCGGCGCATCAGAAAAGGTCTGTCTCCAGTGCGGCGATAAATTGAATTCCGGGCACAATTTTTCCGACCAGCCTTTTGTCGTTAGTCAAGAAGAGATCGGTGTCAGCCTGAGCGGCGGATGCCAGATGGATTGCATCTGCCGGAGTAATGCCTGGAAGTGCACGGATGCGCGCATAATGGCCGGCAGTTTCCAGGGTGAATGGTATTACCTCTGCCACCGCGTTTTGCAACAAGCGACGCGTATCGTCCGCCAACTGCGGAGTGCCTTTGCGAAAGGCCCCGGCTAACACTTCTCCGAAGGTGAAAGCGCCGGTAATCAACTGATCATGGCGCTGTTCCATTTGAGAGCGAATCGCGTCCACGCGTCGCGCATACTGCGGATGATCTTCCAGCCAGTAGATGAAGAGCATCGTGTCCCAATAGACGCGACTCACTTATCCACCTTGGTTGCGTAGAAGTTCGTCCGCTCATTTCGAAGATAGGCTTCGCCGCCGCCAAGTTCCGCGAAAACGCCTTTCAGCGCACCTCGCAAACGCTTCCAGGAATCCTCGGGCCGGGAGGACTGCTTGGTACCGGCAAATTCGTAGGTGTATACGACGGTCGTACTTTGACCGGATTTTGGGCCGCTTCTCTCTACCAGGTTCAAGCCGTTGCTCTCCAGAAACTCGCGCGTCTGCAGCGCATTGCAAGCTGCCGGGACCAGGCCGGTCAGTTTCATCTCTCGAACGACATCACCCACGCGTATCGAAAAGCGTTTCTGTTTCCGTTCGCGTGCTGGCACGACATACCTTTCTCTCCCGAAGCCACGGATTCTGTCAGCGTGTTTCATTCGGCGTGCCCTCCTTTGATCCTCGTAGAAGAGCATAGCATAGAATAGCTAGAATAGCTGGCATTTGTTCAGAGAAGGGATTGCTCAAAAGTACTGGCGGGAAAAGCAAGTCCTCTGACGCGGAGCCGCAACTTCCTCGCTCCTAATAGCATCTAAACCTTGACAATGATTCGCTCAGGTTATAGCATGACCCGGAGCGTAATCATCAGCTCACTGATTATAAAGCACTTATCTGTATCGGAGGATACGTTATGGGAAAGATTATTGGAATTGACTTGGGCACGACCAACTCCTGCGTAGCAGTTATGGAAGGCGGTGAGCCAAAAGTCATTGCGAATGAAGAAGGTGGGCGGACCACACCTTCGGTCGTCGGATTTACCAAAACCGGCGAACGGCTCGTCGGGCAGGTCGCCAAGCGGCAAGCTATTACCAATCCTGAAAATACCGTTTATTCGATCAAGCGGTTTATGGGACGCCGCTTCGACGAGGTCAGCGAAGAACTGAAGATGGTCCCTTACAAGGTCGAGCGAGACGGCGACAACGTCGTGATCGTGGCGCAAGGGAAGAAGTACACTCCGCCCGAGATCTCGGCGATGATTCTGCAAAAGCTGAAGAAAGCGGCGGAAGACTATCTCGGCGAGAAGGTCACCGAAGCCGTCATCACGGTGCCCGCTTACTTTAATGATGCCCAGCGTCAGGCTACCAAGGATGCCGGGCGGATTGCCGGGCTGGAGGTAAAGCGCATCATCAACGAGCCGACCGCAGCGGCGCTCGCTTACGGGCTCGACAAGGGCAAGGACGAGACCATCGCCGTTTACGACTTTGGCGGCGGCACGTTCGACATTTCGATTCTGGAAGTGGGCGAAGGCGTGATTGAAGTCAAGGCCACCAATGGCGACACGCACCTCGGCGGCGACAACATCGATCAGCGGTTGGTCGATTGGCTGATTGACGAGTTCAAGAAAGATGAAGGTCTCGACCTGCGCGGCAAGGGGAACGAGATGGCTTTGCAGCGTCTGCGTGACGCGGCGGAGCGGGCGAAGATCGAACTTTCGACCACGATGGAGACCGAGATCAATCTGCCGTTTATTACGGCGGATGCGTCCGGGCCGAAGCACCTGGTGAAGAAGCTGACCCGGGCGAAGCTCGAAACCATGATCGAGGATATTTTGCAGCGGTCGGTGGGGCCGTCGAAGCAGTGTTTGAAAGATGCGGGGATCGACGCCAGCAAGATCAACGAAGTGGTGCTGGTCGGCGGACAGACGCGCATGCCGCGCATTCAGCAGATCGTCAAAGAACTGTTTGGACGTGAAGGGCACAAAGGCGTGAACCCGGATGAAGTCGTGGCCGTCGGCGCGGCGATTCAGGGAGGTGTGCTGAAGGGCGAAGTGAAAGACCTGCTGCTGCTCGACGTGACTCCTTTGACTTTGTCGATCGAGACTCTGGGCGGCGTGGCTACGCCGATGATTCCTCGGAACACTACGATTCCGACGAAGAAGACGGAGACGTTCTCTACGGCCGCGGATAGCCAGACTTCGGTGGAAGTGCATGTGCTGCAGGGCGAACGCCCGTTGGCGGCGCAGAACCGGACTCTGGGTAAATTCCATCTGACAGGATTGCCACCGGCGCCACGGGGCATTCCGCAGATTGAAGTGACGTTTGACATTGATGCGAACGGCATCCTGAACGTGACCGCTAAGGACAACGCCACGGGCAAGGATCAGAAGATCACGATCACTTCGTCTTCGGGCTTGTCGAAGGAAGAAGTCGAGCGCATGGCGAAGGAAGCCGACGCGCACTCGGCCGAAGACAAGACGCGGCGCGAAGAGATCGAGGCCAAGAATCAGCTCGACTCGATGGTTTACAACATCGAGAAGATGCTGAAGGAGCATGGCGACAAGATCTCCGGATCGGAGCGTGGCGACGTGGAGAACGCATTGGCGGACGCGAAGAAGGCCATCGAAGGCGGCGACAAGGCGCAGATGGATTCGGCGCGCGAGAAGCTGACGGTGGCATCGCACAAGCTGGCGGAGCAGATGTACAAGGCTACGCAGGCGGCTCCGGGCGGGGCTCCTGGTGCTGGTGGCGCGGGACCGACGGATGGGCACGCGGCACCTGGCGGAAACGGCCAAAAGAAGGATGAAGGCGTGATCGACGCTGAGTACGTGGATGTGGAAGACAAGAAATAAGCTTCTTGGCTTCTAGCTGTTAGCTCTTAGCTTGGGGGCGCGTGGAGCGCCCCCAACTTGCAGTACAAGGGTGATTCTTTACGGGCCAGAAAGGGGAAAGCGAATTGAGATTCGAGATCAATGGGCAGATGTTTTTCGTGAACTTTGTCCCCGAGGAGGGACGCTGGTACTGCTACGCGCCGACGGCGACTGGCATGCAGAAGATCCCGGTGGCCATGGATGGGGCGCCGTTTGAGGCCTCCTACACGGTGGCACTGGATGAGCAGGCAAAAGAGATTGTGAACTAAGTTCAGGTAGGGTTCCTTCGACTCCGCGCGGCCCTCGGCTTTGCCGAGGGCCGTGCTACGCTCAGGATGACAAGGCCTTAAAGGAATATGATGGCTGACAGCTAGATCATGGCCACTCAAACCAAAGACAAAGACTACTACGCTGTTCTTGGCGTGAAGAAGTCGGCCTCCGTCGACGACATTCGCAAGGCGTTCCGCAAACTTGCCCGTAAGTATCATCCCGACGTCAATCCTGGGGACAAAGCCGCCGAAGAAAAATTTAAGACTCTTTCCGAGGCCAACGACGTCCTTAGCGATCCCAAGAAGCGGAAGATTTACGATCAGTTGGGGTTCTACTCCGACAACATCGATCCGGCTACGGCGGAGGCTTACGCACGCGGCGGCGGGCAACCGGGCGCCGGGCCCGGCGACTTTGGCGGAGGCTTTCCGGGAGGGCATCGCTCGGGCGGAGCTAGCAACGTGGATTTTGGCGGTTTTGACTTTTCGGATCTATTCGAAGGCGCTCGCGCTGGCGGACGTAAGACGGCGACCAGTTCCGGTGGCGGCTTCCGCGATATTTTTTCCAGCATCTTTGCTGGCGGTGGTCGCGGTGAGGGAACCGATGAGGGACCGGAGCCGGGCAGCGATCTCGAATACCAGGTCAACGTACCGTTCTGGACGGCGATTCGCGGCGGCGTAATGAAGCTGAATATCGCTCGCCGCGATGTCTGCGGAAACTGCCACGGCAATGGATATATCGAAGCCCCGGGAGTATGTCCGCAGTGCCACGGCAAAGGGACGATTGAGCAGACCGGCGGGCGGATGAAATTCAATGTCACTTGCCCGCGCTGCCATGGGACGGGCAAAAATATTTCGACCTGCCCTGTCTGTCATGGCGAAGGCAGCGTCGAGCGCACCGATCCGCTGGAGATTCGCATCAAGGCCGGAACCCGCGACGGGCAGCGCATTCGGATCGCGGGTAAAGGCAATGCCGGGTTGCGCGGAGGTGGCGTCGGCGATCTCTATGTGATCATCCGCATCGGCGAGCACCCGCTGTTTACGCGCGACGGCGACGACATCCACATTACGGTGCCGGTTACGGCGGTGGAAGCGGCTTTGGGGTCGAAGATTGAAGTGCCGACTATCGATGGCCGGAGCATGTTGAAGATTCCACCGGGAACGCAGTCGGGGCAGAAGATGCGGCTGCGCGAGAAGGGCGTGCCTTCGGCTACCAAAGAAGGCGTGCGCGGAGATGAGATTGTCGAAGTGAAGATTACCGTCCCTATGCCTCGCGACGAGAAGACCAAGGAACTGCTGCGGGAACTGGCTAAGCTGAATCCCGAAGACCCACGCGAAGAACTTTGGAGCAAGGTCTGAGAACGTCTCCCTTCCATCCACTTCAATCCGCGGATCGCCAAATCCGGATTTTGACTGCGTCAACAAAAATACTTGACTAAGTCAACTAATTGGCCGATTGTATAGTCATGGTCAGCGTTCCGATCCCCTCCGTTCCTGAGCAGTACGCCCTCGCGATGCGCCGGTTCAATCGCTTCTATACCCGGCAGATCGGGCTTCTGGAGGAAGGTTTGCTGAACAGCCCGTTCTCGCTGACGGAAGTGCGCACCCTCTACGAACTGGCACATCGCCAGCGGTCGACAGCGGCCGAATTGTGCAAAGACCTCGGTTTAGACGCCGGATACTTGAGCCGCATCCTGCTCAAGTTTGAAAAGAAGCGCCTGATTGGCAGGAAACCCTCCCCGACGGATGGCCGCCAGAGCCTGCTAAGCCTGACCAAAAACGGCAGAAACGTCTTCCAGCCCCTGGAAGCCCGGTCAACCGAGCAGGTTAGCGCAATGATGGGTAAGCTGACGCACGCCCAGCAGGATAATTTGGTGCGCGCCATGCAGACCATCGAGTTCATAATGGTTCCCCGTAATGCGGAAGAAAACAGTGTGGAACGAACCCATGTCCTCCGGCCGCCCCAGCCCGGGGACATGGGTTGGGTCGTCTCTCGCCATGGAGTTCTCTATTGCCAGGAATATCGATACGATGAGCGTTTCGAGGCTCTGGTTGCTCGGATCGTGGCCGAGTTTATAGAGAATTACAACCCCGCCCGCGAGGGCTGCTGGATGGCAGAGAGCAACGGCCAGATCGTCGGCTCGGTTTTCCTGGTGGAGAAATCGAAAACGGTTTCCAAGCTGCGTTTGCTTCTGGTCGAGCCTTCGGCCCGCGGCATGGGAATTGGCAAACATCTTGTCGCAGAGTGCATCCGCTTTGCTCGGGAGGCAGGCTACAAGACGATGATGCTCTGGACGCAGAGCGAACTCACCGCGGCACGCAAAATCTATCAGCAAGCTGGCTTTGAGCTTGTAGCCGAGGAGCTACACGAGAGCTGGGGCCGCAAGAATCTCGTTGCCGAAACTTGGAGACTAAAGCTCTGAATGGGCATCCGCGGGGTGCGGGTCTACCGATACAATGGGGTGCACCCGGAGGATGAATGGCAGCGGCTGTCTCGATCCCATCTTCATTATTGCCCCTGCGGGTTGACGGGCTGGTCAAGCGCTTTGGCGAGTTGACGGCGGTCAACGGCATCACACTCGAGCTGCAGAGCGGAGAATGCCTGGGATTGCTTGGCCCAAACGGCGCCGGCAAGAGCACGCTGATTCGCAGCATCGTCGGGCGCGTCATCCCGGATGCAGGTATCGTGACGGTCTTCGGCGATCGGGCCGATTCGACCGGGGCGCGCATGACTTTGGGATGGGTTCCGCAGGAGCTGGCGCTTTATCCAAAGCTTACCTGCCGCGAAAATCTGGAATCATTTGGCCAATATCACGGCCTGCCGCGTGACGCCCTGAAAACGGCACTGGAGTGGTGCCTCGATTGGGCAGCGCTCACCGACCGCGCCCAAGATCCGGTGAAGAATTTGTCGGGAGGAATGAAGCGGCGGCTCAACATGGCCGCCGGACTGATCCACCGTCCTAAAGTAATTTTGATGGACGAACCCACGGTTGGAGTCGATCCGCAAGCACGCAACCGCATCTTTGAAATGATCGAGAAGCTGCGCGGAGAGGGCGTCTCCATGATCTACACGACCCACTACATGGAGGAGGCGGAGCGGCTCTGCGACCGCATCGCAATCATCGATCATGGGCGCATCATTGCGCTCGGCACCAAGGATGAACTGGTGCGGAATGCATTCGCTTCGCGCAGCGAGGTGCTGGCGCGATTCGCTAAGGCGGACGATGGCGTGGCGACCTGGGTGAAAGAGCGCGGAGGAATTCTCGAAAACGGGATGGCGCGGTTCACCATCGATCATGCAACGGAGATTGCGGGGTTGCTCGACTCCGCGGCCCGGGCGGGACATGAACTGGCAGACATCTCGCTGCGAAAGCCCAACCTTGAATCCGTATTCCTGCACTTGACCGGGAGGGAATTACGCGACTGATTCTTGCCATCGTGCGCACCGCACTGATCGGCCTGCGCCGCGACCGCGGAGCTTGGGCGCTGAGTTTTATCCTGCCGATCGGGTTCTTCAGCATCTTTGCCGTGATTTTCGGCGGGCAGCGTGACACCACGCCCAAAATAAATGTACTGGTAGTCGATGAAGACCACAGCGCGGCTTCTGAGAGCTTGGTGCGAGGGCTGGAGCGGGAAGGATCGCTGCGGGTGAAGAAAAGGCCCGAGCCAAAGCATGGGACGGAGCAGCCGGACTACAGTGCCGCAACCGCGGAAACCGCCGTAAAAGCCGGGACTGCGCCGGTGGCGCTCATCATTCCGCATGGCTTTGGAGAACATCCAATTTCATTCGGCCCAACCCAGCCGAACCAGCCGACGATCCTGTTGCTGAAGGACAGCAGTGACATGATTGCGCCCCAGGTGATCGCCGGGCTGCTCCAGAAAGTTGCCATGACCTCGATGCCGGACATCATGGCGGAGCAGGGATCGAAGTACGTGGATCAATACGCCGGTGGGTTTACTCCGGAACAAAAAAAGAGAATCGACGCGGGCATCGAAGCCCTGCGCAAGCGCGAAAGCGGGGGCCAGCAAGCTGACTCCGCCGATTCCAATGGTGGCATGCCAATTCCCGTGACCACGCGCGATGTGGTCGGGGAGAACAAGAATAACAAGATGGTGTCTTTCTACGCGGCGGCGATTGGAGTGATGTTTCTACTCTTCACCGCCAGCGGCGCAGGCGGCTCGCTACTGGACGAGGCAGAAAGTGGAACGCTGGACCGGGTATTAAGTACGCGCGTCACCATGGGAACTCTGCTGGCGGGTAAGCTTTGCTTCTGCGTGTTGCTGGCGTTCGCGCAATTGGTGGTCATGTTTATCTGGGCATGGCTGGTTTTTAAAGTCGATTTCCTGGGGCATATTCCCGGGTTTGTGATCATGGGGCTTTCGACGGCTTTTGCCGTGGGAGCGTTCGGCATGGTGCTGGCGAGCATCTGCCGCACACGCGCGCAACTGGGGCCGCTGTCGACGCTGGTAATCCTGCTCATGTCCTCGATCGGCGGAAGCATGTTCCCGCGGTATTTCATGTCGGAAGCCATGCAGAAGGCGGGCCTGCTTACTATCAACGCCTGGGCCATCGACGGCTTCACGAAAGTTTTCTGGCGTGATGAACCTGTCTCACACCTTTGGCCGCAGGTTCTGGTGCTGCTGGCAATCGGCGTTGTATTAAGCGCGATTGCCCGCAGACTGGCTCGACGATGGGAATACTCGTAGGCAGTCCTGCCCTACTTCTTGCGAGGATCGTCCGCCGGATTCACATAGTTAAATTGCAGCGGCGACATGCCGTGGACCTGCACTACCACTTCCCCGGACGCCATGGCATAGTGATGCATGTCGGGATCGAGATAGGCGAAGCTGCCGGCGGGGAAGGTCATCATTTTGGCCTCATCGAACTTGTCGCCCATTCCGACTTTGAAGTTGCCGGAAATCACTGTCACATTCTCGCGCTTGGGATGCCAGTGAGGTGCGATCTTGTAGCCATCGGGCACCTTGATGCGGATGGTAAAGTCGCCCGAACTCGCCGTCGGATCTCCCTCGATTACAGCCAACTGTGCTCCCGGCGCAACGAAAGGCGGTGGTGGTCCGTACTTGATCTGGTCGGGCGTGAACGCATTCTGATGTGATCCCGGTTGAGCGAGCAACACGCTCACGCAAAGCAATAACACTCCAAGCACAATGTTTTTCATCGCTGATTCCTCCTCCGATTTTGATTGAACCGGCGATACTCCGGGGACATTTATACAACAAATCGCCGGGGAGAGCATCCGCTTTCCTTCCGCAACGCCCGGGGCGACGGAGTACTGCCGTTACCTCCGTACCCGCCCTCCTCGATGAAAAATTTCGATTTCTTGCAAAAAAATCTTGCATCTGTGGAAATTTCCCGTAATCTCACAAATGCGAACTAACTTCGCCGACATGCCTGGGAAATCCGAACGACGCCCGGGAGCCGCGAGCAGAATTTTCAAGGGAGACGCGGTGGTGAGAGTGAGTCGCCTGAGGAGGACGCCATAGAAATTGGCAACAGCTACCCGAACCGCTAACATCCCGCAGACCGATCTCTCCACCGCTCCCCAGCTCAAGAAGACGAAAAAGTCTATTCGCCTGACGCTTTGGCCTCTGGTCGCCGCGACCTTCTTCATGGTCTCGGGCGGAACTTATGGGACCGAAGATATCGTGCACGGCGCTGGCTATGGCAAAGCGATTCTCATCCTGCTGCTCACGCCGCTTCTTTGGAGCCTGCCAACCGCGTTCATGATCGGCGAACTATCGAGCGCGCTGCCTTTTGAAGGCGGCTACTACGCCTGGGTGCGCCGCGCCATGGGGAATTTCTGGGGATTTCAGGAAGCCTGGCTGTCGCTGGTAGCGTCCATTTTCGATATGGCGATTTATCCCACGCTGTTTGTCGCTTACCTCACGCGCATGTTTCCTTATTTTCAGGAGAACCATCGCGGCGTGGCCGTGGCGCTGGGCGTGGTGGTTGTCTGTGCCGTGCTCAATATCATGGGGGTGAAGGTCGTTTCGACCACTTCGCTTTGGCTGTTCTTCGCCCTGTCGGCGCCGTTCGCGGCGATCTTTGTGCTGGCGCCGTTCAAGATTCACGCGCTGGCGAATGCGGTGACCAAGCCAACAACTTCCAACGTAGACATTCTTGGTGGCCTGCTCATCTGCATGTGGAACTACATGGGATGGGACAATGCCTCGACCATCGCCACCGAAGTCGAGCGGCCGCAGCGGACTTATCCTCGGGCGATGCTGGTCGCGGTCGCCATCGTCTGTCTAACTTATGTTCTTCCGTTTGCCGCCATGTGGGTCACCGGACTTCCGGCCAGCGCATGGGAGACCGGAGCGTGGGCCGACATCGCGCAGTTGATGGGTGGTCCGGTCCTGCGGATTGCTTTGGTCGCGGGCGGCATGATGTCGGGCTTTGGCATGTTCAATGCCCTGGTCATGAGCTACTCGCGGCTGCCCTTGGCGATGGCGCAGGATGGCATGTTACCGAAGGTGTTTGGCAAATTGCATCCGAAATCGCGCGCGCCGTGGGTTGCGATTCTGGCGCTGGCGATTGGCTGGGGACTGGCTCTGAATCTGGGCTTCGAACGGCTGGTCACACTGGACATCATGATTTACGGGGCTAGCCTGGCGCTGGAATTTGTCGCTTTGATCGTCCTGCGCATTCGCGAGCCGGAATTGAAGCGTCCGTTCCGCGTGCCGGGCGGATTGCTGGGGGTGTTTGCGGTGGGCATTCCTCCGGTGCTGCTGCTCGGATTTGCCATCATTCGGAGCGAACATGAAGTGGTGCTCGGCATGAGCTCGTTCTTGTTTGCCGCGATCCTGATTGGCGCCGGCGTTGTTGCCTACCTGATCAATCACGCGCTGAAGCCTTCGGGCTGGGCGGCGGCCGCGCCGAAGCCGGAGATGGCTGCGTAAAGCTTTTCGGGAAACCGACGTTAGCGTAGAGACAGGTCTTGCCCCGTCTCTTTTTCTTTGGTGCCGGCAAAAGCCTTTCACCGCGGAGGGCAGGGGAACACAGGGCATTACGGAAGTGGCTACTTTGCACGAGAGCACTTGACGGTAGAGAGAGCCAGCGCCAGTATTGCTCTGTGTTTGAGACTCCACCGCCGACCACGTTTCAAAAGATCGGTATCATCGCGTTTGGACTGACGGCTGGTGTGTGCACAGCTTTCGCTACATCAATTGCGCTCGGTTTGCTTGGGCTTATGGTTGCGTTGTTCGCAGAATACACGCGCTTGATTTATTCACAGCCCTGGGCGCCGCTCATCGGATTGGAGTACGGATTTCTTCTCGGGATCGTTCTTGGGGTGATTGTCTGCCGAAAGGTGATCAAGTCTCGGCTGCATGGAACACCAACTCAATGACGACATCATCTCGCCATCGCCTCGCGCAGCCGTCTGGTGAAGCCGGCTGAATGGACTCAATCAATCCAAAGCCGGAACTGGCAGCGCAAGACCCTCTAACTGCGGAGTACACCGAGGAACACGGGAAAACCCGAATCGAGACACGGCTGGCCGCGTCTCTTTTTCTTGCATCCGGTCTTTTGCGGCCGGGCTTGGCCGCTTTATACACAGAATGCAGAAAAAATGGTGTATATTACACGCATGGGCAGAACCAACATTGTGATCGATGAGAGCCTGATCCGGAAGGCGCGTAAACTGACCCGCCTGCGGACCAAACGGCAGATCGTCGACCGGGCGCTTGATCTGCTGGTGCGTTCAGAAAGCCGCAAGGGAATCCTGAAGTACTACGGAAGCGGCATCTGGCAAGGCGATGTGAAGACCTCACGGAGAAATCGAGTGTGATCCTGGTCGACAGCTCGGTCTGGGTCGATTTCTTTCGTCCGTCGCCGGGACGCGGCGGGGCTGAACTGCGGCGCATGATCGAGGAGAGTGAGCCTTTCGCCCTGACCGGGATCGTCGTCGCCGAGGTTTTGCAGGGCTTGACCCGGGATGCCGGAGTGATTGAGCGTTTCCTGGCACAGTGGGACATGCTGGAGCCGACGGGATTCGACACCTACCGGAGCGCGGCCGCGATTTACCGCGCTGGACGAGGAAAGGGCATCACGTCCAGCACGATTGACACCCTCGTCGCAGCCATTGCGCTGGAGCACGGCGCCAGCGTTTTTGCGCTCGACCGGGACTTTGTGCGAATCGCTCCCATGACGGGTCTGGAACTGTACTCAAGAATATGACCAAGCGTAAATCCAAGGGCGCGTACATGATCTCGGCCGTAGCCGAGATGTATGAGATTCATCCGCAGACTTTGCGCCTTTACGAACGCGAAGGGCTGCTCAAGCCCAGCCGCACCGAAGGCAATACCCGGCTTTATACCGATGAAGATTTGCAGCGGCTGGAGCTCATCCTGTCGCTGGCACGCGATCTGGGGGTCAATATCAGCGGCATGGCCATCATTCTGCAAATGCGGGAGCGCATGGAGGAGATGCGCCGGCAGATCCAGGAGTTCGTGCAGTACATCCAGCACGAGGTGCTGACGCGGGCCTCGGCCGCCGCCGATCCATCCAAGGGCGCAATCGTTCCGTTGCGGCGTCCGCTGGTGCCGACAGTGGATTCGTCGCGGCGAAAAGACTCGTCGCGATAGATAAGATTTTGGCCGCCAACATTTGTGGCGAGACCATGTGCATGGGTCCTTCGCTTCGCTCAGGATGACAGGGCAGTTTTTGGACGCTGATCCCCGACGCGGCGATATCTGTCTCCGAATTAACTTAACTTTCATCTGCCCGCAACCAACGGTTTTCTGTCTGGGGCTAGCGTGTAGCCATGAAGTCCGAGAATCTCATCCCTATACGGGACGGTTCGATGGTGCCCGCGTCCTCGGCACCTGATAAGAGGACTGAGAAGAAATTCCAGTTGACTCTGGAAGCCGGACATCGCGGCGGGGCCGTGGTGCTGCACTGCCAGGGACGGATGATGTTCCATCGCGAGGCTCGGGGGCTCTCGAGCATCGTGGCCGAGGTGCTGCCCTCGGCTCACCGTATGGTGGTGGATTTGGCGGGAATCGATGCCATCGACAGCGGCGGCTTGGGCGAACTTGTACTCACGCACATGTGGGCGGAGGCGGTTGGATACTCGCTGAAGTTTGCCAGCCCCAAGAGATCGGTTCGGCACTTGTTCGACGTTACGAACCTGGTCTCGGTTCTCGATATGTACGCGAGCGTGCCGGAGGCGATGGCGGCGATGATTTCGGAAGAGATACACTCGGCGTAAGAACGCCGGACAGAGAGGCCGACGCTGTTCAAAAGGCTTTCGCCGAATCCAGCAAAATGGTGACCGGCCCGTAGTTGACCAGTTCCACCTGCATCGTTTCCTGAAATCGCCCGGTTTCGCAGGGCAGCCCAGCTCGGCGCACCCTCTCCACAAAATATCCGTAAAGGTCGCGCGCCACGTCGGGGGCAGCCGCCGAGTCGAACGACGGCCGTTTTCCGCGCCTCGCATCGCCATAGAGAGTGAACTGCGAAACCACCAGCATTGCGCCGCGAACCTCGACTACCGACAGATTCATCTTGCCCCCTGCATCTTCAAAAATGCGCAGGCCAATCGTCTTCTCGGCAAGATAATCCGCGTCGGCGCGAGTATCTCCCGCGCCCACCCCAAGCAGAACCAGCAGCCCGAGTCCGATCTCGCCCGTAGTCTCAACGCCGACCGTGACTTTGGCACGGTTAACGCGCTGCACTACGGCGCGCATTTAAAGCAGGGCCTCACCGAAAAAGATTTCCACGTCCAAATCGTGACACGCGCCGGGCGAAATGAGCAAGCGTACGAGATCGGAAGACAAAGCAACCCGAGACAGTTACAGAATTCTTTCGTCACATTTCGTTGACGCTTTTCGCCGACGCTCCTACAATCCGAGTGCTCCGCAAGGGGGCATCCGGGGTTCACCCATGCGATTCATGTCCAAAAGAAAGCACCCGCTCCTCATCCTCTGCCTGACGATTATGTCGGCGCTGGCGTCAGCGCAATCCGCCGCCCCGACCGACATCATCATCAGAAACGCCATCGTGATGACCGCAACTCACGGCACCATCCCGAACGGCTCGGTCTGGATCCGCAACGGCAAAATTTTTGCCGTCGGCGACACCATCAACGTGCCTCCCAATTCCAACCTCACCTTCATCGATGCCGGAGGCAAGTACCTGACGCCCGGCATCATCGATTCGCACTCCCACATCGCGCTCGATGACGACGTCAACGAAGCCACCAGTCCCGTCACGCCGCAGATGATGATGAAAGATGCCTTCGACTATCAGGACAAGGCCATCTATCGCGCCCTCGCCGGCGGCGTGACCACCTCGCTTCTGCTCCACGGATCGGCCAACATGATCGGCGGCCAGGCCGTAGTCATCAAGCACAAGTACGGGGCCACGCGCGACGAATTGCTTTTCCCCAACGCGCCCCGCTCCATCAAATTCGCTAGCGGAGAAAATCCGAAGCGCGTCTACGGCAGCCGCGATCAGCTCCCCTCAACCCGCATGGGCAATTTCGCTGTCCAAAGACAAGCCTTGGTAGAAGCGCAGGATTACATGCGCGAGTGGGACAGCTACAACGAGAAGATCAAGCGAGGAGATAAAGATTCCAAGGACGCCACCCCTCCCAAGCGCGATCTGAAGCTCGAAGCCCTGGCCGACGTGCTGCGCGGCAAACTCATGGTGCAGATCCACATCTATCGCGCCGACGAAATGCTCACCGAAATCGCCATGGCCAAGGAGTTCGGCTACAAAATTCGAGCCTTCCACCACGCCCTGGAAGCATACAAGGTGGCTGACCAACTCGCCGCCAACAATATCGCCATCGCCACCTTTTCCGACTGGTGGGGCTACAAGCAGGAGGCCTGGGATGCGATCCCATGGAACGCCGTGATGGCCATGCGCAAGGGCGTGCGCGTGGCCATCAAAAGCGATTCGGAAGATTTCAACCGCCGCCTGAATCAGGAAGCCGCCAAAGCCATCCGTTATGGGGGAGCCACCGAAGAAGAAGCACTGAAGATGATCACCATAAATCCCGCGTGGATCGTGGGCGTCGACGACCGAGTCGGTTCGATCGACGTTGGCAAAGACGCCGACCTGGTGATCTGGGATGGCTATCCGCTCTCCAGTTACGGAGTACCGGAAAAAGTCCTGATCGATGGGGAAGTGTACTTCGACCGCCAGCAGCCAGGCCTGGGGACGACGCACTATAAGGAGGGGGAATGAAAAACCAGTTCTCAGTTCTCGGTTCTCAGTTCTCAGCAGCGGACAGGAGTGTCCGATCCACACGGGCTTGCTTGCCTTTGATCTTGATTTTGATGTTGTCGACGCCAGCCTTCACCCAGGCGAATCCCATAGCCCTAAAAAACGCCAAGCTCCTAACCGTAACCCATGGAGTGATCGAAAACGGCACAGTCGTGATGCAAGGAGGAAAAATCACGGCCGTGGGTGCAGCGGCCTCTGTCACCATCCCCGCCAACGCGCAGCTAATTGACGCCAGCGGAATGACGATCTACCCCGGCCTCATCGATTCCGAAACCAATCTCGGCCTAACCGAAATCTCCGCCGAAGAGATGACCAACGATCTCGTCGAAATGAGCGACGAGATCATGCCTCACATGCACACCGCCGAGGCCTTCCACGCCGAATCCGCCCTCATCCCTGTAGCCCGCTTCAATGGCATCACCAATGCCATCGTAGCTCCCGCCAGCGGCGACACTCTCCCCGGTCAGGATTCTTTCATCCAGCTGGCCGGAGCGAACGCGAGCGAAATGCTCTTGATCCGCGACAACGCCATGCCCCTGAACTTCACTGGCGATGAGCGCCGTAACAAAGGCGGTTTCGAGAAGCGAAAGTTTCCCTCAACGCGCATGGGCCTAGCCGCGCAACTGCGCCAAGCCTTCATCGATGCCCAGGACTACAAAACGAAGTGGACCGAGTACGAGCGCAAGAAAACCGAAGCCGCGCAAAGCCAGAATAATAAAGACAAGAAGCCCGAGCCCACGCCTCCCAAGCGCGATTTAAAACTAGAAGCGCTGCTCCCCTATCTTGAAGGCAAAAAGACCATCGTGCTGGCGGCCGAATCTCCCAGCGATCTGCAAACCGCCGTCAGCCTGGCCAACGAATTCAAGTTGAAGTTCGTCTTGAATCACATCGCGCACTCGCAGCCCGTCCTCGACTATGTAGCCAGCCTCAAGGTGCCGGTAATCGTCGGCCCCATCTACGAATCTCCCAAAGAGGACGAGCGCTACGACGCCGTCTACAGTCTTCCCGCGCAACTCCAAAAACGCGGAGTCAAAATTGTGTTCGCCTCTTACGACGCGCACAACGTCCGCAACCTGCCCTACCAGGCCGGATTCGCCACTGCCTTCGGCCTTCCCTACGAGGAAGCGCTAAAGGCGATCACTCTCAACGCCGCCGAAATCTGGGGAGTAGCCGACCAGCTAGGCTCTCTGGACGTAGGCAAAACCGCCAATGTAGTAGTAGCCAACGGCGATCCGCTGGACGTGAAGACCGACGTAAAACAGGTTTTCATCCAAGGGAAAGCAGTACCAATGACCGACCGCCAAACGCAACTGCGCGACGAATATTCCAAGTGACCTTATGCACGATCACTTTTCATGAATTGTCGTCGCTCCGCTTGGGATGACAAATTCTGGGGGTGTCCTACGTTTGACCGCTCTCCCCGCCGCCAATTAGGATTCCTTAGTGATCCACCGGCAAACCACTTGGATTCCTTTGCATACTTTCCCATTCCCTTTTAGACTACTGGTTTCGACTTATTCGATTCATCGGGCAACACGCAGTCGTAATTCAGCAAACGCCGGTCCGCAACCGGACCCGCGATTCCGAGACTAAGAAACGAGGAGAAACAATGGCAGCCGTTGATGAAAAAGTGAAACAGATAATCGTCGAGCAGTTAGGTGTGGATGAGGGCGAAGTCACGCCCAGCGCTTCCTTCGTAGACGACCTGGGCGCCGATTCGCTCGACACCGTCGAGCTCGTGATGGCCTTCGAAGAGGCCTTCGACATCGAAATCCCCGACGAGGATGCGGAGAAGATTCGCACCGTGAACGACGCCGTAGACTACATCGGCAAGCACGCCAAGGCAGGCAAGTAATCTAAAGTCGCTATCTAAAAGCTTTGAAAGCTAGTGCAAAACTCCTGTAGAGACGGGGCTTGCCCCGTCTGGAAGCCACCACAGGATTACGTTGGAGCACGAACGGGAAGGGCACGGTTTCAGCCGTGCCGCAACGAGCCAATAGAAACCCGGGCTTTAGTCCTGAGGGAGTCCGCGGCTCCCTCGATAACCGCACTTCGGAGAATAATCTGCCGACGAATCATCCAAGACGGGTCGTCATCACGGGCATCGGCCTGATCTGCTCCCTGGGCAATACCACCGGCGAGGTATGGCAGGCGCTGCTGGCGGGCAAGAGCGGCGTTGATCGCATCACCGCCTTCGACGCTTCCGCTTTCGCTTGCCAGATTGCCGCCGAGGTCCGCAACTTCGATCCCTTCCAGTTCATCGAGAAAAAAGAAGTAAAAAAGATGGGACGCTTCATCCACTTCGCGATCGCCGCCGCCGACGAAGCGATCAAAATGTCCCAGCTAAAAGTCACTCCCGAAAATGCCGAGATGGTCGGCGTGCACATCGGCTCCGGCATCGGCGGATTCGATGTGATCGAGCGCGAGCACAGCGCGCTCCTCGAAGGCGGCCCGCGCAAAATCTCCCCATTCTTCATTCCAGCCGCCATCGTCAACCTCGCCGCCGGACACGTTTCTATGCGCGTAGGCGCCAAGGGACCGAATGAAGCCACGGCCACCGCCTGCACCACCAGCGCCCACTCCATCGGCGATTCCTTCCGCATCATCCAGCACGGTGACGCTGACGTAATGATCGCCGGAGGCGCCGAAGCCGCCATCACTCCCATGGGTGTAGGCGGATTTGCCGCCATGCGCGCGCTCTCCACGCGCAACGACGATCCCGCCCGCGCCAGCCGTCCTTGGGACAAAGACCGCGACGGCTTCGTAATGGGCGAAGGCGCCGGCATCCTGATTCTCGAAGAGCTGGAGCACGCCCGCCGTCGAGGCGCGCCCATCCTCGCCGAGTTGGTAGGCTACGGCATGTCCGCCGACGCCTATCACATGACTCAGCCTGCTCCCGAACACGAAGGTGGTTTCCGAGTCATGCGCAACGCCCTGCGTGACGCGAAACTCGAAGCCACTGCCGTTGGCTACGTCAACGCCCACGGCACCTCCACGCCCATCGGCGACACGCTCGAAGCGCACGCCATCAGAAATTTATTTGGGAAAAAAGTTCCGGTAAGTTCCACCAAGTCGATGACCGGCCATCTGCTGGGCGGAGCCGGTGGATTAGAAGCAGGAATAACGGTGTTAGCGTTGCGCGACCAAATTCTGCCGCCGACCATCAACCTGGAAAATCAGGATCCCGAAACCGACAACATGGATTTCGTTCCCAATCAGGCCCGCAAAACCAATTTCGAATACGCCATGTCCAATTCCTTCGGCTTCGGAGGGACCAATGGCGCCCTGCTTTTCCGTCGCTGGAAAGAATAAGCTCGCGGATGGGCGGGGCTTTTGACCCGTAAGGAAGAAAGCCAGTCGTGAATTCACCTTCCAGAAAAACGTCCACGCCATCCAGCGCCGAAGCGCGGCGGCGTCTTGCGTACTTCAACGGCCGTAGCGATCAGATCGTCTCGACTATCCGCGAGTTGGTCGAAATCGAATCTCCCAGCGACAACCAGGCCGCCGTGAACCGAGTTGCCGAGGTGGTCGCAAGGAAATTCGCTCGCCTAGGTGGCGAAGTGCTCGTCCACCCAGCGAAGGAATTTGGCAATCACTTGCAGGTGGATTTTCCCAGCGACCGCCGCGCCCAGCCGGTGCTGCTGCTGGGCCATTACGACACTGTCTATCCGCTCGGCACTCTCGCCAGCATGCCCTGCCGCGCCGTGGGCGACAAACTGACCGGGCCGGGCGTGCTCGATATGAAATCTGGCATCGCGCTGATGCTCCACGCGCTAGAAGGTCTGCAAGAGTGGCATGGCGGGTTGTCGCGGTCCGTGACCGTGCTTCTCGTCTCCGACGAGGAAGTAGGCAGTGAGTCGTCCCGAGCCATTACCGAGTCGCTGGCGAAAAAGGCCGCAGCCGTGCTCGTGCTCGAGCCTGCTTACGGTTCGCAAGGTGCCGTGAAAACCGCGCGCAAAGGAGTTGGCGATTATCTCGTAAAAGTTACCGGCAAGGCGTCTCATGCCGGCCTCGATTTCCAGAAAGGCGTGAACGCGATTCTGGAGCTGGCTCACCAAATCGAAAAAATCTCCGGCTTCACCGAGCTAGAAAAAGGATTGACGGTTAACGTCGGCGTGGTCAGCGGAGGATCGCGAACCAACGTGGTTCCGGCGGAAGCGGCGGCGCAGGTCGATGTGCGCATCGCCCGCATGAAAGACGCCGCCGGAATCGATAAGAAAATGCGCAGCCTTCGCCCCTTCAATCGCAAGTGCAAAATCGAGGTCACGGGAGGAATCAATCGCCCTCCCATGGAGCGCACCGCCGGAGTGGCAGCATCGTACGCCCGGGCCAAGGCCATCGCAAGCGAGTTGGGATGGAAGCTAGGCGAAGCTGCCGTAGGTGGAGGCTCGGACGGCAACTTCACTGCAGCTCTGGGCATCCCAACGCTCGACGGACTGGGCGCTGTGGGCGACGGAGCGCATGCCCCGCACGAGCACATCGTGATCTCCGAGTTGCCGCGCCGGGCCGCCCTGATTGCCGGGCTTATCGAATTGATATGAGTAGATTTAGGTAAATCGTGCCTGGAATCGCCCCGTGTGATGAAGTTAACAAGCTCCGGTGACGGTTATCACAGGCAGCTTTGACCGGAGGGTCCACACTAACCTAGAATTCAATTTGGGGTCCGTCGAGCGAGAGTGAAACGGAAGATCTGTGCTGCGCCCGTCAGGGGTGCCGGGCAACCCCGCTGGAGGCTTTATGGGTGAAGGACTGTTTCAACCGCTGCATATCCTGTTGATTATCGGCATCGCGCTGTTGCTTTTCGGACCCAGCAAGTTTGCCGACCTAGGCAAAGGGCTGGGAGAAGGCATCCGGAATTTCAAATCGTCGATGAAAGATCCGGAAGAAAAGCCGAAAGATCCGCCCAAGCCGCCAACGGCATAAATAGTTCCCAGTTCCCGGTTCTCAGTTCTCAGTAAGAGCTCAAGAGCCGCGGGTTCTCTGAGAACTGAGAACTCGGAACTGAGAACTGTTCTCTCGCAGCATGCGCCACACCAGTGCCACCGGCAATCCCACCACGTTGCTGTAATCCCCTTCGATCCGAGGAATCCAGCGCGAAGCCATGCCCTGAATCGCATACGCTCCAGCCTTGTCCATAGACTCGCCGCTAGCGACGTAATCGGCAATCTCCTTCTCAGAGATCTCGGACATCGTCACCGAAGTGGTTTCACTGGCCACCGAGTACTGCCCACTGGTCACGATACACACTCCCGTAATCACCTGATGTTCGCGCCCGGAAAGCAGGCGCAGCATGCGCGCGGCGTCCGCGCCATCGGAGGGCTTGCCAAGAAGCTGCCCATCGACGACAACCACAGTATCGGCACCTAGCACGACATCGTTCGGACGCAGGTCCGGACGTTGACGCGCTATCGCCAGCGCCTTCTCACGCGCCAGCCGCTCGGCACATTCGCTGGCGACTTCTCCGGTAAGCGGGTCTTCCGCGATATCTGCAGGCTGCACTTCGAAGGCGATCCCGGCGTTACGCAGCAATTCCTGTCGTCGCGGCGAAGCGGAGGCGAGTACTAGCATGGGAATATTGTAAGGGTCTTTGTCGGGTGGCTAGTGGGGAATGAGTGTAAGCGGATGTTACGCCAACTGCGCGGCTAGTGGCGGTTCCCAGCTTCTGCACGTCTTTTTCCCCCCATCCAGCCGACCCATGTGCACCCAAGAAACACGCCAGAAGTCGGCACGATGGCATCCTGCGCGACCTGCTTCCAGAAATAAGAATAGTAAACTGAATCCCGCACCCAGTCCCACCGAGTCATCTTAATTCTCCTTTTGGCGAGCGCAGCTTCCATCTCGTTTACTGTCATATTTCCCATCTGATGGAATTCAGCTTCGCTCAAAGGTGGGTCGTATTTCATTCCACCCTGAAGTGATGCGACTTTGCTGATGAGACCGATTGCAGGACCAACAAGGACTGCGACAAGCAGAGAACGTAACAAGAGAACTTTCACGCTTCACCTCGCACTCTAAGGATCAGTTTAGCGAAGGGCAGGGGCGGGCACAGCATGACTGTTGTAACCAGGCGATAGCGCCAGTTACGCGTTCTCGGCAATTTGCGAGGTAGGCTACTCCAGCGCTTCGGGCTCGATGGAAATGTTCTTCTCGCCTTGGGCGCGCTTCTCCCAATACTTTTTCACCCAGGCTTCGTAGCTCTTGCCGGCGGCGGTGTCGCGTCCGGTGAAGGCGATCGCGGCGATTTCGGAATAAGAAACGGCGGGGCGCTCGCTGCGGTTGGCCACGATCAGCCGCACCACCGAGTTCACCAGCGTCGGTCCAATCCGCCGGTCGAAAAGATATCCGGTGATCTCGGAACCGTCTTTGCACGTAATGGTCACGTCGCCGCGATAGTCGAAAGCTTTTTCGATGACGGCCCGAACATCGGCATCGGTGGCAAGTTGCGGAATCCATCCCTGAAGATTTTCGCGCTCAAATCCCGGGACGACTTCGAGTTCGTCGCTGACGTGCAGATCGCTGGTGTGCACGTCAGTGGTGTGCGGTTGGGCTAGAACTTGTGCGCTGTGGTGCGGCACGGGATCGTGCCCATGTTCCCGTCCACTCATGCGTGGCTTTCTTCGGCTTGCGGAGCGGGCACTCCAATCTGCCCGTCGATTTGCACGTCTATTTGAACCAGCGGGTTGTACGAGTGCACCGGACGCACTTCGCGCTCAAGATCGCCGAGCGCGTCCTTGTCGGGATAGAGCGAGAAGGTCGCCTTGACCGTGTCCACGAACCCGCGCAGCGATCCGAACGTATCGTCCACGGACGAAGGCTCATAGCCGCAATGCACCATGCAATTCGCGCACTGCGGATTCCCCGACTCGGTGCCGTAGCTCGACCATTCCGTCGTTTCCATCAATTCCTGGTAAGACTCGGCATAGCCGTCCTGCAGCAGGTAGCAGGGCTTCTGCCATCCGAAAATGTTATAGGTCGGCATACCCCAGGGCGTGCATTTGTAGCTGCGCTTGCCCATCAGGTATTCGAGGAAGAGTGGCGACTGGTTGAAGCGCCACGTCTTTTTGCGATTCGAGAGCATGGCGCGGAACATGCGCCGAATGCGGGCGCGTCCCATGAAATGCTTCTGGTCGGGAGCCTTGTCGTAGGAATATCCGGGCGAGACCATCATGCTCTCGACGCCGGCGTCCATCATTTCGTCGAAAAACTTGCGCACGCTGTTGGGATCGGCGCCATCGAACAGCGTGGTGTTGGTGGTCACGCGAAAGCCAGCGTCAACGGCGGCGCGGATTCCGTCGAGGGCAAGCTCGTATCCGCCTTCACGGCACACGGAAAAATCGTGGTGCTCCTTCTGTCCATCCACGTGCACCGAGAAGCTCAAATATTTGCTGGGTTTGAACAGGTGCAACTTTTCTTTCAGCAGCAGCGCGTTGGTGCAGAGATAGATATATTTCTTGCGCGCGAGCAGGCCGTCGACAATTTTATCGATCTGCGGATGCATCAGCGGCTCGCCGCCGGGAATCGAGACCATCGGCGCTCCACACTCATCAACCGCTTTGAAGCAATCTTCCAGGGAGAGATCGGTTTTCAGGATGTGGGCAGGGTACTGGATCTTGCCGCATCCGGCGCAGGCCAGGTTGCAGCGGAACAGCGGCTCGAGCATGAGCACGAGCGGATAGCGCTTGCGTCCGGCCAGCTTCTGGCGCAGAACGTAGGAAGCCACTGTCCACATCTGGGAAACAGGAACTGCCATCACCCCTCCGGAAAGGATTGTATCTATGATACCGGATTTGCTCTTGTCAGTGCTTGTTCCCCGCTAGATCTTCTGCAATCTCTGCACGTCATGCACGCCGGGGATCTGCCGCACTCCATCAATAATTTTCTGCAGGTGTTTCAGGTCGGCGATGTCGAGGACGATGTCGATGCTGGCTTGCCCGTTCTGGCTGCGGGATTCCATGCTGCGGATATTGGTCTTGGTGTCGCTGATGACGGCGGTGATTTGTTTGAGCATGCCCCAGCGGTCGTCGCAGAGCAGCGTGATTTTTACCGGGTAGGAAACAGGTTGGCCATCTTTGTCTCCCGCCCAGAGCACGTCGATGCGGCGGTCGGGTTCGTAGAGAAGATTGGTGACGTTCGGACAATTGACGGAGTGGACGGCCACGCCTTTGCCGCGGGTAACGTAGCCCACGATGGCTTCTCCGCGAATAGGGTTGCAACAGCGGGCGCGGTAAACGAGCAGGTCGCCTTGCCCGCGCACGACGATGGCGTTGGCGTCTCCGCCTCCGAACACGCGGCGCACCGCGCTGGTAAAACCGTGTGACGCGGATTGCTCTTCGCTGTCCGACATCGGTGCCGCGTCGGGAGGAGCGAATTTCGTCAGCACCTGACGCGCCGAATACTTGCCGTAGCCGATGCCGGCCATCAGGTCGTCGGGACGTCCGAGACCATATTCGGTGGCAGCTCTTTGCAGGTCGGCTTCTTTAATTTCCTTGAGCGAGATGCGGTATTTGCGCGCTTCTTTTTCAATCAGCTTCTTGCCGATTTCAATGGCGCGCTCGCGCTGGTGGACGTTGAGCCAGTGCTTGATTTTGTTGCGGGCGCGCGACGACTTGACCACGGCCAGCCAGTCGCGGCTGGGCTTGTGTCCGGGCTGGGTAATGACTTCGACAATGTCGCCGGAATGGAGCTTGTGGCGCAGCGGAACCATGCGTCCGTTAACCTTGGCGCCCGTGCAACTGTGTCCGACTTCGGTGTGAATGGAGTACGCGAAGTCGATGGGCGTGGACTCGCGCGGCAGCACCAGCACCTTGCCTTTGGGGGTGAAGGTGTAAACCTCTTCGGGGTAAAGGTCGACTTTTAGGGTGGAGAGAAATTCGTTGGGATCGCTGACGTCGCGCTGCCACTCGACCACCTGCCGCAGCCAGGCCAGGCGCTGTTCGTCTTCGGCGGAGACAGCGCCGTCTTTATATTTCCAGTGGGCGGCGATGCCTTCCTCGCACATCTTATGCATTTCTTCGGTGCGAATCTGGATTTCGAAAGTCTCGCCGGTCTCGGTGATGACGGACGTATGCAGCGACTGGTAGAGGTTAGGCCGCGGCATGGCGATGAAATCCTTGATGCGTCCAGGAACCGGGCGCCAGAGGTTGTGGATGATGCCGAGAACGGCGTAACAATCCTGCACCGAGTTGGTGATGACGCGCATGGCATAGAGGTCGTAGACCTGGTCGACGCTGATGCGCTGGCGCTGCAATTTTTTGTGGATACTGTAGAGCCGCTTGACTCGGCTCTCGACGCGGCCGGTAATGCCGGCTTCTTTAAGGCCATCGCGCAACACGCCTACTACGCGCGCCATGAAGGCTTCGCCCTCTTTGCGGCGGGATTCGACGGCAACCCGCACCTGTTCAAACCCGATGGGATCCACGTATTTGAAGCCGAGGTCTTCGAGTTCGCCGCGAATCTTTCCCATGCCGAGACGGTGGGCAATGGGAGCGTAGATTTCGAGGGTCTCGCGGGCGATTTTCTGCTGCCGCTCGGGATCGAGATGCTCGAGCGTGCGCATGTTGTGCAGGCGGTCGGCGAGCTTGATGAGCACCACGCGGATGTCGTCCACCATGGCGAGCATCATCTTGCGCAGGTTTTCGGCTTGGGCTTCTTCCCGGGTGGAGAAATCGATTTTGCTGATCTTGGTGACGCCTTCGACGATGTGGGCAACCTGTTCACCGAATTCCTGGCGGATTTCCACGCTGGTGACCGAAGTGTCTTCGACCGAGTCGTGGAGGAGGCCGGCAGCGACGGAAACGGCATCCATTTTCATGTCGGCGAGAACGTTGCTGACTTCGAGGGGATGGACGAGGTAGGGTTCGCCGGAGGCGCGGTGTTGTCCGGCGTGGTGTTTTTGGGAGAATTCGTAGGCGCGCTTGACGAGGTCGAGGTCGTCGTTGGGGCGATTTTCGCGGAGCTTCTTCATGAGCTCGCGGAAGCGGGTCACCGTGAGCACATTGGTTGCGATCTGTTCCCGCAACGTCGCCATGACCGATTTTAACGCAGGGGGAGCCTATTTCACCGCCAAGACGGCGAGGTCGCCGCGAAAGGCATGGGGGCTGGTAAAGTACGAGAAGGAGATCCGGCGTGAAACGCATTCTTGTAAGCGGCGCTTCAGGACCAATCGGGACGGCGCTTTTGGCCTCGTTTGACTCCCAGGGAGACCGGATTGTGCGCATGGTGCGGGGTCGCGCTCAGAATGCGGCCCAGGTTACGTGGGATCCGCTGGCTCCGGTGTTGCCGGCTTCGGTGTCGGGGTTCGATGCGGTGGTTCACTTAGCCGGCGAAAGCGTGGTCGGACGCTGGACGGAAGAGAAAAAGAAGGCCATCCGCGAAAGTCGCGTGCAGGGGACCCGGAATCTGGCGACAGCTCTGGCTCAGTGCGAGGCTCGGCCGGGGGTGCTGGTCTGCGCCTCGGCGATTGGATTCTACGGGAATCGGGGCGATGAAGTTCTGAGCGAAGACAGTCGGGCGGGGCAAGGATTTCTGCCCGAAGTTTGCCGCGAGTGGGAAGACGCGAGCCAGATTGCGGCCAGCGCGGGTATTCGCACGGTGAACGTCCGCATTGGAGTGGTGCTGAGCCCCAAAGGCGGGGCACTGGAAAAGATGCTGACTCCATTCAAACTGGGGCTGGGCGGGCGCATCGGGTCGGGGCAGCAGTGGTTCAGCTGGATTCATGTGGACGACATCGTTGGCGGTATCCAGCACGCGACCGGCACGGCTTCGCTCGCGGGGCCGGTGAATCTGGTAGCGCCGAATGCAGTGCGGAACCTGGAGTTCACAAAAGTGCTGGCGTCGGTGCTTAGACGCCCGGCATTCTTTCCAGTGCCCGCGTTTGTCCTGCGGCTGGCTTTCGGCAAGCAAGCGGCGGAGGAAATGTTGCTTGCAAGCGAGCGCGTTCAGCCGGGAAAGCTCGAGTCCAGCGGGTACATGTTTCGCTTCCGCGAGTTGCGGCCGGCGCTCGAGAATCTGGTGGGCTAAAGCTGCCCGGACCAGCCCCTACGTGCTGTGGCGGGACGTGATCGCCGTCACAGCAACTTTCGCCGGATATGCCATACTAATAACTGGATGTTCAAGAAATCCATTGCGGCAGCGCTGTTGATGGTCATGGCGGCTTGGGCAGAAATGGTTTTGGCGCCGATGTTGTTCATGCACTCAGGACATGTGCATGCGCGGGAAATGGCCGAGCCTGCCTCAGGGCAAACTGCCGCGCATCATCACCACGCGATGCCCGCAGGCCATCCCTGTTGTCCGGGGATCGGCAAGACCGAGAGCACGGCCCTGAGCGAGGTCGCTGCCAGCACCGAGCCTTGTCAGAATGAGCATCGCTGCTGCTTCCAGCAGGGGCCGCAAAATGTTCCAGCGCCTGTGAATGCTCGGGTTTCGCGGGAAATCGCTCCGGCGGTGATTGCCGAAATCAGTCCCGATCACGATGCAGAGTCGCACCTATCCCCCAGGATTGTCCTCGCGCCAGGTCCTCCACCGGCCCGGTTTGGGATGGTTCTCCGCGTTTAGATTTTCCTGTCTCTCCGTTCCCAGTTCTCCAGTTTCAGCAAACCCCCTTAAAACTCGGGCCTTTGCTGAGAACTGCGAGCTGGGAGCTGAGAGCTGAGAGCTTTTCTTATATCCTCTGCGGCCGTCAAAACTGGCCGCTCGTCAAAACTGTACTTATTAACCTTAATAAGGAGATTTATGAAATTCAGAATGATTGCTTTGACCCTCACCCTTGCCTTGTCGCTGATGGGCTGGGCGCAACAGACGCCGGCGGCTCCAAATTCCACACCGGCGCCGCAAGCCAAATCGTGTTGTCATCACAACATGGCCGATATGAAAGATGGCAAAAGCTGTTGTCATCACGCTACAGCCGATGCCAAGGATGCTACGGCCTGTTGCGGCAAAGACAATGACCAGTGTCAGATGAAGGACGGCAAGTCGTGCTGCAACGGTAAAGACATGAAAGCCGCGATGAAGGAATGCAAGAAAAACGGCTGCTGTGCCGAAGGCAAAGGCTGCGGGGAAGCCAAGGGCGACAAAACCGCCATGGGCTGCTGTGGCAATCAGTGCGACCGCCATCCGCAGACGCCCGCGGGGAGTTAGCTCAAACCAAATTCACCTGCGCCCCGGTCGCACCACGACCGGGGCTTTTCTTAGGCCTGCCCCTGCGTGAGTTCTATTGTGCCTGGACGTGGGTGCGGGTGATGCGGTCGTGCCAGCACAAACCATTCTGGTCAAGCACGCACCAGAAATAGCCAAGGCCAGCGGAAAACGCGGAAAGAAACGATGCGAGCACGCGCCAGCGGCGGCGGCGGCGATTGAGGGGGGAGCCGTCAAATGCCGCCAGCCGCAGCCGGGCGGAGCGAAGTCCGGGAGTGGTGCCGGTGTGTACGACGAACAAGTACTGGTAGGCAGCCCACAGCATGACAGCAACGCCGACGAGGGCCGCGGCAATCGCCGGGAGCGGCCCGCGAAGAGAATTCATGAGCGGGTGCAGACTGAGATTCAAACGAAAAGGGTTGAAATGAAAAAAGACAGTGGCAAACGCCGCCAGCGCAGCTGCCACGATAGCGCCATCAACAAGCGCGGCCAGCGCGCGCCGGGCAATCGGGGCAGTGGGTAGAACGGAGACGAAATCCGACCGTCGATCGGCCGTCTGGGGCGGCGCGGGTTCGATCAGCATTCCGCCCAATGCGGGCGGCGGCGGCACAACCTCCGGGGCCTCCACAATTCGCGGACGATCAAAATCAAAGACGGGGTCGGCCAAATCGCTTGGGTGAAAAACCGGAATGGCTGCGGAACGCGGGAACTCGATGACCTTGGCCGATACCTCCGGGACTTGCTCCCAGATTTGCTCGGACGCTACCTGCCGGGTTCCCGCGAGGTCTTCCGTCCCAACGCCGATCGGCTCTTCTACGCTGTGTCGTGCAAATATGTGGCCGGTAATCTCTTGTTCACCCGGCTCGGTAACAGTTGTTGGCGACCTAGTGGCAGCAGCCGGAGCAGAATGCGACCAACTCTCGGGCGCATCAAAAGGCAAGAGCAGTGACGGATAGCGCGGCGTGCGTGGCTTGCGCCGCGTGCGATATCGTTCCAGGCGAGCGGCCACCTCGACGCGCCAGGAGTCCGGATTCGGTGCAACGCTGAGGTCCGAGTTCGCAGTTTCCGCGACGGAGCTGACCGAAGCCTGAAGGGCATTGGTAGCGCAAAGTAAGCCGGTGAGGCCGGAATCGTCGGCGCTCGAACGATTTGTCGATCCTTGCATCATGAGTCGCGAACAATGCCAGAAGCCAGAGGCAGGCCAGGCACCACTGCCGGAGACCGCACCAAGGCGCTGCTGCTTTGCTTCGTCTGCCGCTCGCGTGCTAAGGTCAGTTGGTTCCGTTGGATAAACCGGCTGGCGGAGCGCACGCGTGCTTGCAGATCAACCGCTGATGATCATTTGCTAATGACCACCCGCTCTCGAATCTTTATCACGACCGCTGTGGTCTGTCATCTGCTTCTCGCATCCGCGATAGTAACCAGCCAGACGCTGCCCCCTTCCGCCGCTCCGGTATCTGATCGTGAAAGCGACCCGGCGGCATCGCCGCTTCCGCCGAAACCGGTCGGCCGAATCGAAGAACCGGTTACGATTCGGGCGGTCCACCAGGAAAAAAATGGTGCCATTTACCACCTGAGCGGCGAGGCCGAAATCGACTATCGCACTTACATCCTGCGCGCGGATCAGATCACCTACAACGCGGACACGGGAGACAGCGAAGAAGACGGCCACGTGGTGCTGGACGGCGGCCCATACGACGAGCACGTCGAGTCCAGTCACAGCATCTACAATGTCCGCACCCAGGTTGGAACCTTCTACCGCGCGATTGGAACGGTGGGTTTTCGCATGCGTGCCTCCCGCTACACGATGACCACGACCAATCCGTTTGCCTTCACGGGAAAAATCGTCGAGAAACACGGGCCCGACCACTATATGGTGCGCCAGGGGACGGTCACCACCTGCAGCCTGCCGCGTCCGAAGTGGCTGTTCGAGGCGAGGCACATCAAGGTTGATGTCGACGGCACCGCCCAACTTTACAACAGCGGCTTCGAGCTGATGGGCGTGCCCGTCTTCTATTTTCCGTTTGTGAGCTTCCCGGTTCAGAGAGAGCGCCAGAGCGGGTTCTTGATTCCGACTTTTGGCACCTCGTCGATCAAGGGAGATATTGTCGGCGAATCCCTGTATTGGGCGATCAATCGAAGCATGGACGCCATCGTGGGCGCCGATTATTATTCGAAACGCGGTTGGTTCGAACGCGCTGAATTCCGCGCCCGTCCGAGCGATAGCTCCTATTTTTTCTTCAACTATCAGGGAATGGTGGATCGCGGGGTCGGCAATCCACGCGAGAATCAGGGCGGTGAGGACGCGCGTCTTACAGCCGAGCGTCCCTTCGGGGATTTTCGCGGCGTCGCCAACATCGATTATCTGAGTTCGTTTGTTTTCCGCATCGTTTTCACCGACGTTTACACGCTGGCCATCGACTCGGAAGTCAGATCGCAGGTCTTTCTCTCCAACACGACCAACGGATTTCACTTCAATGTGCTGGCGGAGCGCTACCAGAACTTCGAAGTCTGCAATCCGAGCACGGAATTGAACGCGACCTGCAGCACGATTACGTCGACACAGCTAGTCCGGATTCTGCATACGCCAAGTTTTTTTGCCTCGGGTGAGGAACGGCAGTTGGGCAATACGCCGCTGTACTGGTCATTCGAGAGCGCGGCGGAAGGCTTGCAGCGGCGCGAGGCGCCCGAGGATGCGCAGGGACTTCCGCTGGGCTTCAGCACCAATCCGGTGGTGGGCCGGTTCGATCTGGCCCCGTCGCTGACCATGCCCTTGCAATGGCAGGGCTGGTCGTTCCGTCCCGCGCTTACGTTGCGCGATACGTTTTACACGCAGGAGTACGATGCCGGATTGGCCGCAGGGTACGGCCGAGCTGCCGACCAGACCATTAATCGCGAATCTCTGGAAACATCGGTCGAATTGCGCCCGCCCGCCTTGTCACGGGTGTTCGATCGCCCCTGGCTCGGGCGCAAATGGAAGCACGTCATTGAGCCGCGCGTGAAGTATGACTATGTAACCGGCATCAATAATTTCGCGAACATTCTTCGATTCGATGCCACCGACGTGCTCACCAACACCAATGAACTCCAGTACTCGCTGGTGAATCGCCTTTACGCCCGGCACCTGGATCCGAGCGTCAAGGACTGCGACGTACCCGGCATCGCCACGCTTACGATCGGCGGAGTTCCGCAAGCCGGCGCGGTTCCGTGGGAACTGCCTCCAACACCAAACGCCCAACTCTGTGCCACGGGGCCGCGGGAAATCCTGAGTTGGGAAATCGGACAGAAGTATTTTTTCGATCCCACGTTTGGAAACGCGTTGCAGGGAGGACAGCGGAACGTATTTACGACGACCGCGGATTTTACCGGCATCGCGTTTCTGGATGAGCCGCGGCATTTCGCACCCCTGATTTCGCGTCTGCGTATTGAACCCAGCCTGCGTACCAATGCCGAGTGGGATTTGGATTACGACTTGGAGACGGGCCGCATCAATTCTAGCCTGGCGCTGGTGAACTACCACGTCGGCCCGTTTACCATGGGCGGCGGCGATGCTTTTCTGCGCGTGATCGACACGGGAGCCCGGACGATCGTGGCGCAGAACGAGTTCCATCAATTCCGGGTGCTGTTTGGGTATGGGGACGTCAACAAGCGCGGCGTGAGCGCCGCCACCAGCGTCGGCGTTGACACCGACAACGGGTCGCTGCAATATGCCACGGCCCAGGCCAGTTACAACTGGGATTGCTGCGGCCTGAGCCTGGAATATCGCCGCTTTGCGCTGGGAACGGTGCGCAACGAGAATGAATATCGGTTCACGTTTACCCTGGCGAACATCGGAGCATTCGGGAATCTGAAGCGGCAAGAACGGCTGTATTAGAGGCAGTTCTCAGTTGTCAGTTCTCAGTGGGCGGGTGGGGAGTTACTGAGAACTGAGAACTGGAAACTGAGAGCTTCTTTCGTGGATAATGGAGACGTGAACACCACGGCCACGCTCGATCAAAAAGCAGAACGCCTGCGCCAAAAACTCGCTCGCAGCGGTCGCTTGATTGTCGCCTACTCCGGTGGGGTGGACTCCGCTTTTTTAGCCTGGATGGCGCACGAAGTCCTCGGGGACAAATTGCGCGCCGTGATTGCCGATTCCGCCAGCCTGGCGCGGACTCATCTCGCAGACGCGCTGACTTTTGCGCGCGAACATGAAATTCCCGTCGAAGTGGTGGAAACGCACGAACTGGAGAATCCCGCGTACGTGCGCAACGATGCCCTGCGCTGCTTCCACTGCAAAGACGAATTGTTCACCGTTCTCGAGCGCTGCCGCCAGAGCGGCGGATTCGACGCCATCGCTTACGGAGTCAACGCCGATGACACGGGCGATTTTCGCCCCGGACAACAGGCTGCTCGCCAGCATCAAGTACTCGCTCCACTGCTTGAAGCCGGCCTGAACAAAGCTGAAATCCGGGAACTGGCACGGCGGGCAGACTTGCGAGTGTGGGACAAACCGGCCTCCGCCTGTCTTTCGTCGCGTGTGGAATATGGACGCGAGGTGACGCGCGATGCGCTGAGCGTCATCGAGCGCGGCGAAGATGCGCTTCGGGGCCTGGGGTTCGGGCAATTCCGCGTGCGCCATCATGGAGAAATCGTGCGCATCGAGATCGCGCGCGAAGAACTTCCGCGCGCTTTGACCGCCGAGATGGCCCGTGAACTTACCGCTGTATTCAAGGCGCTGGGATTCAAGTTCGTTACGCTCGATCTGGAAGGATTCCGCTCCGGCTCGATGAATCAACTGCTCACCGCGGAAGAATTGCTGCGCGGAAGATCCTGAAGACCCCGTAGAGACGCGGCTTGCCGCGTCTTCCGATGTGTCCAAAACGAGACGGGGCAACGCCCCGTCTCTACCGAGGTACGTGCCCCGCGTCCTGCGTGAGTCTTGCTCCCATGAGATAATCAAGCGGCTTCTAATGTGCAGGTGGTTTCTATCGATGATGGTTCGGCGCGCCTTCCTGGTTCTTTTGCTAGTCTGTCTGGGTTGTTCGGCCCAGTCTCCTTCAACTTCGAATCCAGCTTCGTCACCTTCCGCGCCTTCCGATATCACGCAGAGCATCGAGCGCCATGTGCGAGCGCAGTATTCCCTGCCGCCCGACGTTAAGGTGATTGTGGGGCCGCTGCGGCCGAGCGACTTTGCGAACTATGACGCGCTGACCGTCACATTTTCCAGTGCCACCAAAAAACAAGATTTCTCGTTTCTGCTCTCCCACGATCACAAGACCCTGATACGCCTGAGCAAGTTCGATCTGACCACCGATCCCTACGCGGAGACGATGAAGAAGATCGACGTCAACGGGCGTCCGACGCGCGGCAACAAAGATGCCAAAGTCACGATCGTGAACTTCGACGATTTCGAATGTCCGTTCTGTTCGCGCGTGCACGCCACGCTCTTTCCCGGGCTTTTCAAGGAATATGGCGACCGGGTCCTTTCCATCTACAAGGATTACCCGATCGATGACATTCACCCGTGGGCGATGCACGCGGCCGTGGATGCCAATTGCCTGGGCGCGCAAAACAACGACGCCTACTGGGAATATGCCGATTACCTGCATAACAACGGAAACGCCGTCAGCGGCCAGAAAACCCCCGAAGGCTGGAATGCGGAACTGGATAAGCTGGCCACGTTGCAGGGGGAAAGGCACAAACTCGACGTTCCGAAGTTGCAGGCGTGCCTGAAGGCGCAGGATGAAAAGGCGGTGCACGCCTCCATTCGCGAAGGGGAAGCGCTCGGAGTGGAGGCCACGCCGACAATGTTCGTTAATGGACGCAAGCTGGATGGAGCGGTGCCGGCGGAAGAAATACGAACCGTGCTCGACGAAGCGCTAAAGGACGCGGGGGTTGCGCCTCCGGAACACAAGTAAACGAATTTGTGATCTGCGATTTGTAATTTGTAATCGAAACCCCGGGGGTCTGAGGGTCAATTACAAATTGCAAATTGCCAATCGCAAATTCCACGCCACGGTGGCGGAGGAAGGGAAAACTTGAAAAAACGTAACTATATTGAGCTAGCGGCGCTGGTTCTGGTGAGTGGCTTTCTGTTGCTGGGGCTGGCGGCTTGCAACCGCACCACTGCTGGCGCTGACGTCATGGCCTCGATCAACGGGCGGAAAATCTATCGCAGCGAAGTGGACAAGTATTACGCCAATCAGACGGCGGGTTCCGATCAGCAACCGACAGGCGAGCAGGCGGTGAGTCTGCGCCTGAGCATTCTGAACGAGCTGATTGAGACGGAAATCCTGATGCAGCGCGCCGAAAAGCTGGGCCTGCTGGCGACGGATGAAGAGGTAGACCGCAAGCTGAACGAGATCAAATCGCCCTACACCGCCGAAGAATTTAACAAGCGCCTGCAGGACAAAAAAATATCGCTCGATGACTTCAAGCGCGACCTGCGGCGTTCGCTCACCCGCGACAAGGTGTTGAACAAGGAAATCACTTCGCGCATCAACATTACCGACCAGGACGTCTCGAATTATTTCAACCAGCACAAGGCCGAGTTCAACCTGATCGAAGCGCAGTATCACCTGGCGAAGATCATGGTTTCGGGAATGGCGAGCCCGCAGGTGCACAACCTGCAAAACAGCAAGGCGCAGAATGATGCCGAGGCGCACAAGAAAATTCAGATGATCGCGAACCGCCTGGATAGCGGGGACGACTTCGCCACGCTGGCCATGAATTATTCCGAAGACCCCGATACCAGCAACAACGGTGGCGATCTGGGGATGGTCCCCGAATCCCAGCTCACGAAGAATCCCGATCCCAACGCCCGCGAGGTGGTCGTGGCCGTGATGAAGCTGAAACCGGGTCAATACACGCCGGTGATTCCGATCATCAATCCAGCCACTCACCAGCCGGCTGCTTACCTGATCATGAAACTGATTGCAAGGGAGCCGGCGGGTCAGAGGGACTTGAATGATCCGCGGGTGCAGCAAGCCATCCGCCAGCAATTGCGCGATCGCCGCGAGCAGTTGTTGAAAGCGGCGTACTATGAGACCCTCCGCGACGACGCCAAAGTCACGAACTACTACGCCGACGAAGTGTTGAAGAATTTGGGAGCCGCGCAGTAGAGTCGATCTTCCTGTAGAGACGGGGCTTGCCCCGTCTCCGCCGATGCTGTGAAGACGCGGCTAGCCGCGTCTCTACGGGACATTATCCTTCCAGCTTCTTAGTCAGTACTTCATTCACCAACTGCGGATTTGCCTGCCCCTTCGAGGCCTTCATCACCTGTCCGACGAAAAATCCAATCATCGTTTTCTTCCCGGCGCGATATTGCTCCACCTGCTTGGGATTTGCCGCAATCAATTCATCGGCCATTTTCTCCAGCGCCGACGTGTCGCGCGACTGCTCGGGACGCCCCTCGGCTTCATAAACGGCAGGAAAGTCCTGCCTGCGCTCGAAGCAAAGGTCGTAAAGGTCTTTCAGCATTTTGCCCGAGATCGCGCCCGATTCGACCAGATCGCCCGAAGCCGTAACTCCCGCCATCGAAATCGGAGACTGCTCGAGTTCCAGCCCCTGCGCTTTCAGCCGTCCCAGCAATTCGCTCTGCACAAGATTGGCAACGCGCTTAGGATTTTTCGCCGTGCGCGCCGCCGACTCGAACTGATCCGCCATGGCACGCGTCAACGTCAGCGTGTGGGCGTCGCCCGCCGTGATGCCGTACTCTGTCATCATGCGCCGCCGCCGCGCTTCCGGCAGCTCGGGCAAACTCGCGCGAATTGCGGCTTGCCACTTTTCATCGACCACCAGCGGCAGCAAATCGGGCTCGGGAAAATAGCGGTAATCGTGCGCTTGCTCCTTCGAGCGCATGCCATAAGTCCTGCCTTCATGCGCGTTGTAAAGGCGGGTCTCCTGCGTGATGCGCCCGCCGCCCTCGATGATGCCGATGTGGCGCTCAATCTCGTACTCCAGCGCCTGCTTGATGAAGCGGAATGAATTGACGTTCTTGACCTCGGTTTTGGTGCCGAATTCTTTCTGGCCGCGCGGCCGCACGCTGATGTTGGCATCGCAGCGCAGCGAACCTTCTTCCATGTTGCAGTCGCTGACGCCCGTGTAGAGGATGATTTCCTTGAGCCGCGTGAGGTATTCGTAAGCTTCGTCGGGCGATCGCATGTCCGGTTCGCTGACGATCTCAGCCAGCGGCACGCCGGTGCGATTCAGATCAATGGCGGTCTTGTGCGCGGAATCGGCAAAACCCTCATGCAGGCTCTTGCCCGCGTCTTCTTCCAAATGCAGGCGGGTGATGCCAATTTTCTTTCTGCCGCCGGGCCCATTCTTTTCGTTGACATCAATGTCGATGAATCCAAATTCCGCCAGTGGTTTGTCGTATTGCGAGATCTGATAGCCCTTCGGCAAGTCGGGATAAAAATAATTCTTCCGCGCGAAGATGGACACTTCGTTGATGCGGCACTCCAGAGCCATCGCCGCCAGAACCGCGAACTCGACGGCCTTGCGGTTGAGCACGGGGAGAGCTCCCGGAAGTCCCAGACACACGGGACACACATTCGTGTTGGGCGGATCGCCAAAACGAGTGGAGCACGAGCAAAAGATCTTCGACGCGGTCAGCAGTTGCACGTGGACTTCAAGTCCGATGACCGGCTGGTATTTCGCCAGCAAATCCTTGGAAAGGGCTGGAGTGGAAGCCATATCGGAAAATTATAGCCTTGCTTGTGGAGCGCCGGGCATCCTCGCCCGGCAGACCCTTGGCCTGCGATCGTGGGGTTAGCTAGGGCTTCTTAACTTCCGGGGCGCTCAAATATTTCTCCATCGGAATTTCAAAATACATCAACTCCTGGCCCTTGGCGTCCTGCACTCCCATCAGATAAAAGCTCGCGCCGGCCAGCGGATTCGAGATATCCAGAATGTCAAAAAACAGAAAACCCCGCACCGTGGAATGCGGTTCCACCGCCTTGGCTCCAAACTGAGCCTGCTCGATTTCATCCCAGGTCTTTTTGCTCACCCCGCCTTTGACTTCTTTTTTAGGCAGCGGAATGGGCAACGTGGGCTGGCTGTCATTCCGCGAAGGATGCGAGAGCCGCCGCAGCAGATCGTCCATGCTTGAGGGGAAAAGCTTGCTGCGGTTCTTGGTATTCAATTGGGCCGTCAAACCGACCAGCGAGATCGGCTGATCGCCGTCATTCGTAATGACGAAGAAAACCGGCAAGTATCCGTAGTTGCGATAGTTGACGGTGAAGATCGAAGCTTTGTACTCCACGTCATACGGATCGACCGCTACCGTAACTTTTTCCGTGGGATGATCGTCATGCGCCGGATAGGTGCGCGCGGGCTGCGCCGTGGGCATGACAAACTCTTTGGCCGCCTGCGCGCAAAAGCAGACCACGAACAGAAAAGCACAAACTGCCGCAAGCCGACGAGCTCGCGGTAAACGAGTCGGTTCCTGCTTACCTGCATTTCGCATATTCGAATTATAGGATGCCAAATCACTAAGGGACGGCTGCGAGCCACGAGCCATGAGCTGCGGGCGAGCGATTCAGGTTTGGCTCGTAGCTCGAGGCTCGCAGCGGTCTCTTGCCATTTAGAATGGGACTTCTCTCCATGTATGCGCTCTACAGTGCGCTGCTCGCCTTTTTTCTGTTGCTGACGCTGCCTTACTGGCTGCTGCAGATGTTGCGGTATGGCAAGTATCGGGCAGGGTTGCGGCAGCGATTCGGCGCGGTTCCGCCCACTCTGGCGGGCGCGCGCGATAAACCCACAATCTGGGTGCACGCGGTTTCGGTGGGTGAGGTGGTAGCTTCGAGCGCAGTCGTCGAGGCGCTGCGCCAGAGATTTCCATCTCATCGCGTACTAGTCTCGACCACCACCAGCACGGGTCAGACGCTTGCCGCCCGCCGCTTCGGCGTCGAGAACGTGTTTTATTTCCCCCTGGACTTTGCCTTCGCCATTCGCCCCTACCTCGACGCTTTTCGCCCCAAACTCGTGGTCGTTGCCGAAACTGAATTCTGGCCGAATTTTCTGCGGCTGGCCAAGGGCAGCGGGGCTCGCATCGCCGTGATCAACTGCAGAATTTCTGACCGCTCCCTTCCCGGCTACAAGCGTTTCCGTTTCTGGCTGCCGAGATTGCTGGAGAAGACGCTCGCGAACGTCGATGTCTTTCTGGCTCAGACCGAAGAAGACCGGCAGCGCCTCATCGACATTGGCGCTCCCGAATCAAAGGTTACAGTCACGGGCAACTTGAAGTTCGATGTGGAGCCGCCGCCGCCGCCGAAGATCGTTGCCAGCCTTCGCGACAGTCTCAGCCATTCGGAAGCGGGCCCGGTTCTGGTGTGCGGCAGCACGCTCGAAGATGAAGAAGGTTCGCTGATGTCGGCGTTTCGCAACATCCTCGCCAATCATCCGAAGGCTGTAATGATCCTCGCGCCACGTCATCCGGAGCGCTTTGCAGAGGTTTCGGAGTTGGTGGAAAAACTCGGCTTCCGGATGCTCCGGAGATCCTTGTGGAGCGGCGAACCGCTCGCGGCGAGCGTGTTTCTGGTCGACAGCATCGGAGAGTTAGCAGCGCTTTATTCGCTGGCCACGGTTGCTTTCGTTGGTGGAAGCCTTGTCCCACGCGGCGGACACAATATTCTTGAGCCAGCTCTCTACGGTGTTCCCATCGTCACTGGCAACCACTACGAAAATTTTCGCGACGTAGTCAATTTTTTTGCCAGCCGGAATGCCGTCCGCATCGTTGGGCTGGCAGAGCTGCCTCTGGTCTTCATCGAGCTGATCGAAAACACGGAGGAACGAGCGGCCCTCGGCCGGAACGCGCTGGCCGCGCTCGAATCCCAGCGGGGCGCCACAGACAGGACGATCAAGGCGCTGCGGCAACTGATGGGTGTTGCATCATGAATCCGCTGAGCAGGCTTTACAGCGCCGCCACCACTCTGCGAAACACGTTGTTCGATCGCGGCGTGCTGTCATCGCGGCGACTGGAGCAACCAGTGGTCAGCGTCGGGAACCTGTCGGCCGGTGGCTCCGGTAAAACTCCGTTCGTCATCGCGCTCGGTGAGTTGCTGCAGGCGCGCGGCATCCGCTTCGACGTGCTCTCGCGCGGATATCGCCGCAAAACTCGCGGCGTTTTGGTGGTTGAGCCCGATGGCAACGCCGCTGATTTCGGCGACGAGCCGCTGCTGATCGCGCGGCGGCTAGGGGTTCCCGTGATCGTCGGCGAAAGCCGTTATGCGGCAGGCCGACTCGCCGAGCAAAAATTCCAGCCCCAATTGCACCTCCTCGACGATGGCTTTCAGCACCGTTCCTTGGCGCGCGATTTCGACATCGTGCTGATGACGGAGCAGGACTTTGACGACCGGCTCTTGCCCTCGGGGCGGCTGCGCGAACCGCTCTCGTCAGTGCAACGTGCCGATGCCATCGTGCTCCCCGCAGGCTTGGAGTTAGAATCGCCTTCCCGTAGAGACGCGGCTGGCCGCGTCTCCCGCGGCGCCCTGCTGCAAATGCCGATCTGGCGAATCGAGCGTCAACTCGTTCTTCCGAACGTGCCTGCCGCGCCGGTTGTCTTCTGCGGCATCGCGCGGCCAGAACAGTTTTTTGTTCAAGTGCGCGCGGCCGGAGTCGCACCCGCGGCAGAAATCAGCTTTCGCGATCACCATGCTTACGATTTGCACGACATTCAGGGTCTTCTCAACGCTCGCATTGAACGAAATGCTGGCGGGTTTCTGACAACCGAAAAGGACGCCATCAACCTCGCCCCTCAGCAGCATTGTCTCGAACCGCTAGTTGTGGCGGAACTCAAGGTCGTTCTCGATCGTCCCACTGATGTTGTGGATGCGATTTTGTCGAGAATCGCGAAACAAAGGCCTCGCTCGTGAGAAAATCTTGGGTTGCACCCCATGACCTGGCATTTGATGACTAAGCATTGATGACAAAGCACACTAAAGACAACGAAAGCCTGCGCCTGAAGAAGATCGTCGAGTCCTTTCCCAAGCTCACCGTGACCGTACTTGCGGATCTGGTTGCCGACGAGTTCGTGTTTGGCGAAATCTCGCGCGTCTCGCGCGAAGCGCCCGTGCTGATTCTGCAACACCGCGATCGCAAGGTGGTTCCAGGCGGCGGCGCGAATGCCGTCTACAACCTGGCCGCCCTCGGAGTGAACGTTTTGCCGGTTGGCATCGTGGGCGACGACGAGGCGGGAAGACTGCTGTTGCGCGCCTTTCGCCACAAGCGTATTCCGGTCAGCGGCGTTTTCAAGGACAAGAGTTATACCACCGTGACTAAGACGCGCATCCTGGCCGGCTTCGCGCACACTGCCGGACAACAAGTCGTGCGCCTGGACCGCGAGCCCACCGAAAGCCCCAACGCGCATTTGCGCCGCGAGATCGTGCTGGCTGCCCGCGAATATGCTCGCGCTTCCGATGCGCTACTGGTTTCCGACTATGGATACGGTGCGGCCACGCCGACTCTGCTCAATGTGATCCGGGAAAAGCGCGGCCTCGACAAGGTTCCCGTGACGCTCGATTCGCGCCATCGCATGCTGGAATTTACCGGCATCACCGCAGCCACGCCGAATGAGTCGGAGGTGGAAGAGGTTCTCGGCATCCGTATCGGCAACGCCAACGACGATGACTGGGAGCGCCTGCTGGCTGCCGGAGACCAGATCGCCGGCGCCATGAATCTGGAATCGCTCGTGATCACGCGGGGCAAGGATGGCATGGTGGTTTTCCCGCGCCGCCACAAGCCGGTGGATATTCCGATCTATGGCAGCGATGAAGTTGCCGACGTAACCGGCGCCGGCGATACCGTGATCGCGACTTTTACCGCGGGCTTGGCGGCGGGCGCAACCGCGGAAGAGGCCGCCCAGCTCGCAAACTACGCGGGCGGCATCGTAGTCATGAAGCGCGGCACGGCCACCGTCAGCCAGCAGGAATTGCTGGAAGCGCTCGAGAAGACAGCGCCGGTGGCACGAGAGCATTGACCACACAACTCCATCCGAAGATCGTTTCGCGCGCTGAACTGCGGCAACGTGTGGCCGATTGGCGACGCTCCGGCGAGCGCGTCACCTTGGCCAACGGATGTTTCGACGTGCTGCACGTCGGCCATGTGCGCTACCTTCGTGCCGCGCGCGAACTCGGCGGCAAGTTGATTGTCGCCGTCAACGGCGATGCCTCGGTCCGGGCCTTGAAGGGTGAAGGCCGTCCCGTAATGCCGGCCGAAGAGCGCGCGGAAATTCTGGCGTCGCTGGCCGATGTGGATGCCGTCGTAATCTTTCCAGAGGCGGACGTCCGCGCGATCATCCGCGAAATCCATCCAGATGTTCACGCCAAAGGCACGGACTATACCGTAGAGAGCGTCCCCGAGCGCGACGAAGTCGAAGCTTGCGGAGGCCGCGTCGTGATCGTCGGCGATCCCAAGAATCACTCAGCCACCGAAATCATCGGTTCGCAATCGCGCTCGCGGCTGGGAAAATCGTGAGCCGGCGCGGATTCGAAAGCCTCCTCATCGTGCGCCTCAGCGCCATGGGAGACATCATTCACACTCTGCCCGCGGCCGCCGCGCTGCGCCAGGCTTTTCCCCATGCCACTTTGGGATGGCTCATCGAAGAGCGCTGGGCGGAACTGCTCTGCACGCTGCGCTATCCGCGCTCCGGACCGCGCTCTCCGCAGCGCCCGCTGGTCGACCGCGTCCATACCGTCAACACGGCGGAATGGCGCCGTAGCCTTTTCTCGTTCAACACTTGGCAGCAGATGGCCGTCGGCTTGAGTCAGCTACGCGGAATTGAATATGACGCGGTCATTGATTTTCAAGGTGCGATCCGTTCGGCGCTGCTGGCGCGTTGGTCGGGCGCGCCCATCCGGTATGGCAACGCGCAGCCACGCGAAAATGCCGCCAGCATGTTTTACACGCGACAGGTGCTGACGAGCGGCACGCATGTAGTCGAACAGGCGCTGGCGTTGGCGGAGGCGGTCATTTTACCTGCTAGAGGTCCAAGACCGGTGGTGGAATCTCAGGTAGAGTTTCCGGTGGACCCCGATGCCGAGGGCAAGCTTTCTGGCCTCAGCGGAGATACCAAAAATTTCGCAATTCTCAACCCCGGCGCAGGCTGGGGCGCGAAGATGTGGCCGGCCGAGCGATACGCGCAGGTTGCGAAAGAGCTCGCAAAAGATGGATTATGCTCGCTCGTGAACTTCGGACCGGGGGAGGACGCACTGGCTGAGGCAGTGGAATCCGCCAGCGAAGGAGCGGCGCGAAAAATCTCCTGCTCAGTTTCCGAGTTGATCGCGCTCACGCGTCGGGCACGCCTTTTCATCGGCGGCGATACCGGCCCGATGCACATGGCGGCGGCTTTGAAGATCCCCGTGGTGGCGATTTTTGGTCCGACCAACCCCGCGCGCAACGGTCCGTTCGGAACGCAGGCGATGGTGCTGCGAAGCGCAAACAGTAAAACCGACCACACCCGGCACCGCGAGCCGGACCGAGGTTTGCTCGAAATCACCGCCGGCGAAGTCGTCGCCGCAACTCGGAAGCTGTTGCAGAATCGCGGTCCAGAGCTACGCATCACAGAAACCAGTGAGTGAAGTCCCACAATCCGGATCGCAACCGTCACCATTTGCGGTCGGCACCTGGGCGCGTATGGCCCGCCGCATCCGCGTGCCCCTGGGATTTATTTTTGCGGTCGCCTACACCTGGCTGGCGCAGCCCACAAAAACATCTCTCATCATCGGCACCTTGGTGCTGGTTCCCGGCCTGCTCTTGCGCGGACTGGCTTCCGGCCACGTGCAAAAAGAAATACAACTCACCACCAGCGGCCCCTACGCCTACACACGCAACCCGCTCTATCTCGGCTCCCTGATGCTGGCCGCGGGCTTCGCGATTGCGGCGCGCAGTTGGTGGATCGTCGCCGTCATGCTGGTGATGTTCGGCGCCATTTACATCCCCGTCATCGCCGGCGAAGAGCGTTCCCTGCGTCAGAAGTTCCCCAGCTACGACGATTATGCGCGCCACGTCCCGCGCATGTTGCCGCGGCTTACGCCTTATGGAAGCGAGCAGAGCGCGTATTCCTCCGCGCTGTACTGGCAGCACCGTGAGTATCAAGCCAGTATTGGCTGCGTGGCCATGCTCGTTGTCCTCGTCATTAAGCTGATCGCCAAGCTGGTGTGGTAGTCTGCCGTGGGGTTTCGCCCTACTAAGGAACGCTAAGAACAGTGCTGAATTCATGCAACGCAGCCCCTGAAGGGGGCCTCGATTTCGACAGGCTTGCAGCATTGCTAAAGCGATGCCCTGATACGAAGCGGAAATTTTCCGCTTGTTTGCTGGCGCTGGTTGGGCTCTGCGGTATCTTCGTAACTCCTTTGCCGGCGCAGCAAGGGCCGCCTACAGCAACCATCGGCCCAGCTCCGGTGCAGATCGCAGCTCCGCGTCCCAACTACCCGTTCCCTGACGGAAAGAGTTACGTTTTTTCCGCGGAATGGCATTTGATCACCGCCGGAACCGGCGTCGTAAGAATGGATGTCTCCGGCAGCGACCGCAAAATCACCGCAACCGCCGAATCTTCCGGCGCGGTGAACATTATTTTCCCGGTGCACGACCGTTTCGAATCGCACTTTGATCCGCGGACGTTCTGCTCGCTCTCCATCTTCAAACACAGCGAGGAAGGCTCGCACCGGCGCGAGACTTCCATCCACTTCGATTACGCGCGCAAAAAGACCACACTCGACGAAAAGAACCTGAAGACGGGCGAGACCAAGCATATCGAAAATGTTCTCGCAGGCTGCGCCACCGATGTCATCACCGGCTTCTATTACCTGCAATCCCTGGCGCTGCAGCTCGGCGAAAGATACGAGTTCCCGATCACCGACGGGAAAACGACGATTGTCCGCGCCACGGTGGAAAAACGCGAGCCGATCCGAGTGCCCGCCGGAACGTTCCCATCCGTGATGATTACGGCCGAAGCCGTGTCCGGCCCGCTGCAATCCAAAGGCAAAGTGTGGGTGTGGTTTTCCGAGGACCCGAGTCACACGCCCGTGCAAATGCGCGTAAAGCTGGGATGGGGCACGCTGCTATTTCGGTTGCAGCGGATCGAGAAGTGAAATTTGTCATTGATGATTTGTAATTTGTAATATTGAAACCGGAGAATCGCTCGACTTTAAATTACAAATTACCAATTACAAATTTCCAAGTCCTACTTCAGCGCCACCACCGCCTGCTTCGCCTTCGCCAGTTCCGGACGCGCCGAGCTCCCCCCCTCGCAAGTCTTCACCAGTACGGCGTAATACTCTGTTGCCTCGGAAGTTTGTCCCGCCATCTCGGCCGCCTGCGCTGCGCCATACAAACCGTTGAACCGTTTCGGATTGAACTTCAAGTCTCCCTTATACTCGGCCAGCGCTTGCTCGGGGCGCTTCATCTCGAGCAGCATGTCAGCCAGCATCTCGCGGGCCGGCATCGACGTCTGTTCTTCGCCGACGGCATCTTCGTGATCCGCAACCTTGCGGAGCATCGCGGTGGCTTGTTCATCTTTTCCCTCGCCGTGCAGAACCCATGCCGACGCTTCCTGATAAAGCGCATCCGTATATTCAGCGCGGTAGGTTTTCTTCCGCGCCTCATAATCCTTGTGAATGGCGTCGATTTCGGCCAGGTTCTTGTTCGCCCCTGTCAGATCTCCGCTGCGCGCGCATCCGATCGTCCGCGCCCAGTAGGTGTAGGCGCGGTCGCCCGCTTCGGCTTTGGAGATCACCGGCAAAGCCGCCGCCTCCGACCAGCGATGCAGTTCCAGCGCATACATGGCGGGGAATTTCGACATGGCGAACGAGTGCATATCCATGCCAGCCATTTCCATCGCCGGCATGGTTTTCACTTCGTCAATCACTTTGGCCGCGTCCGCTTCACGCCCGCTTTGCAAATAGGCATAGATCAGGAAATCCATGGCATGAACTGGTGCGCTTCCCCGCCCATGTGCATCTCCGCAGCCTTGCGCGTGGCCGCGATTGAGGCCAGGTTCGACTGGATGTCATCCGGCCAATCTCCTACGCGCGCGAAAATGTGCGATGGCATGTGCACGGCGTGCGGTGCCGACGGTGCGATCTGCGCATAACGCCGTGCCGCCGGCAATCCGAGTTGCGCCAGCTGCGGCTTGTCGTAAGTGTGAATCAGGTAATGCGCGATGCCGGGATGATTCGGCTCCTCGGCAAACAACTTCTCCAGGATCGCGCCCGCCTGCTTGCGGTTGGCAAAGGTGGTGTCGTCGTCCGGTTCTGAAGCAATCAGCGATAACGCGTAAAAAGCAGCTGCCTCATGGTCATCCGGATACTTCTTATAGACCTTCTCCATGGCGGCTGAGTAAGCCCGCGCCCGCGCTTCATGGTCCGCCTTCGGATTGTTGGAATAGAACGCCTGCAGAGCATGGATGTAATCGCGCTCACGCTCGGTCGGTACCTTAAGCTGGTCGGCGTGCTTCAATTCGGCCGAGGCTCGCTTGATGGTGGCGGCATCGGGATGATTCCAAAGCTGATGCCACAGGCTCATGGCCTCGCCCCAGTGCGCCATGGCGCACTTCGGATCCTGCTTCGCAGCATCGGCAAAAGTCTTCACCGCCTCTTCGTACCAGAACGAATGCAGCAGCGCGACCCCTTTTTCGAAAGTCTTCTGCGCGTCTGGAGTACACGAAACAGGAAAGTGCACCGTCCCCAGTTGCTGCTGTGTGAGTTCCTCGTGATGATGATCTTCGTCGGCGACGGCTTTGCCGGAAAATGCCGCAGCGATACACAGAATCCAGATAAGTTTGCCCATGCAACACCCCGGATGGAGTCTAGTGCGCGATTTGGGGCGCGGTCAAGGCGGAGGGGGTCAATTGATGCGTGGGGCTACCGGACAAGCCATTCGGTGGCTGCATGAGTGAGTGTCAGCACCGGGCGGTGCGCAACGGTCACCAACAACGAAACGGCTACCGCAAATGGAATTACGAACCAAGTGCGAATGTGCACGCGCCGCGACTTGCTCGCTTCATCCCAGTCAAGAAGACACGCGACCCGCTCGCTAACGGAGCCAGCCACGAAACCTGCGCTGCACGCCGGAGGCGCTATCGGAACCAAGCGAGAAAGCTTGACCAATGCTGCGGCCAGGTCAAGGGCTTCACGCTGATTGGAGACGGCCGCATCATCGGCGGCGAGTTCCGCGGCTTGCGACCACGCATTCTCCAACTTGGCCATGCCGGGAAAGGGACAAAAAATCAGGATGAGCCTCTTCAAGTTATCGCGAGATTTCATGTGCTCAAGTTCATGTTTCAGCGCCATGCGGAGCTCGTCAGGAGTCAACAGGGCAACCGTAGATTCCGAAACTAATACCCTGGGATGACGGACCCCCACTACACTAAGCGGGGGACTCTCCCGTCGAGACTGAAAGGTGACGGTGGAGTTGGCATTGACTTGCAGAGGGCGCGCGCCTTCCAGCCAGCAAGTCACTGCTCGTGTAGTCCTGGTTTGGGCTGCGATTGCGCGGCAAAAGCCGCAAGCAATCAATAGAAGAGCGCAAACACCGAGCGCGAGCGGTATCGCGCCCATGCCCTCATGGGTCGGGAGCGGTTGCATTAGCTGCAACGACGGCACGACCAAAGCAAATGTAATGATCAGCGACGCTAGGAGCGGGAGAATCCGCAACCCGAACAGTATCGTGGCCACGCTCTGTTGTGCCACATGCAAAGGTCTTAGGGAGCGCCATACCGTCTCTACCAGCATTGACAGCAGACAATAGAGCAGCAGGAACCAATCGAGCGAAACTGCGATCCCAAGCAGGACGAACATCAGCGTTGCTCCAGCTTTTCTCCTGGTACTTTATTTGAAAACGGCGACTATCATACACCCTTCCTGCGGCTCGCCGACAGTGAAACAATTTTTTATCCGGTTCCGAACCCGCACCGCCGTTATTCCGGCGTCAGATACCCTTCCGCCAACCAGCAGATGATGAGTTCAGCCTGCCATGTTCGCGTAATTACTTGGGACTATTACGGCGCTTTTCATCCACTAGGCGCCCAAGTTCCTCAAGCAATTCGGCATCGTGTTCGCCGATTTCTTCTACCATTCGTGAAAGCAGAAGTGGCCCGGCCACACCCATACCGAGAACCTGACGGATGGCTTTGCTGGCGACATCTCGCTCTACTTCCGCCCTCGTGAACCGGGACACGTATCGGAAGGTCACCACCTTGGCTCCTTCGACGGCGATCCGGTCTACCAATCCCTTCTTCCGCAGGCGATTCAGCGTTGTCACAATCGTGATGTAGGCTCGCCCAATGTCAGCGCGGTTGCGGAGTTCGCGTATCGTGATACCCTCCGGGCGCTGCCACATAGCCGACAGAAGCCTCTGTTCAAGGGCCCCCAGCCGGATTCTACGAGACGCGCGAAGTAGTCGGAATATATCGCCCATGGTTATCACGCCCTGGCAATTCTGTGAAGTTTACGATGAATTTCAATTAAGTTGTAGAGGAAATTGTTCAAAGCCATCGCAGACCCGGCGGTTTTGCACGGCCAAGCCCAATTAGAGGTGGTCAATTTCTCGCACGACCTGCGCCACACAGCGGCCTGAAATGACTGGGCCACCAGAACGCAGTCAAGTTCCTGATTTCGCAGCCAAGCTCCATGCCAATCCGAGGCCGCAGAACCCTCACTTCGCCGCTGCCAACAGCGCCTCCGCCACCAGTTTCTGCGTCTGCGCGTCCATCTCCGTGGGCCCACTTTTCACGCTGGCTTCGTTGGCCAGATGCTTGCCTTTGATCCCAATATAGACGGCGTTGTATGGCGTATCCCCAAGGTTTTCCACTCTGTGCTTGAAGGGCGGGAACCACCGCGGATCGCCCGGTTTGGCATACACCTCTTGCGTCTTGCCGTTTTCATCCGTGAAGCGCAGATGTCCGGAGGTAAGAACGACGACCACGCCTCCCATGTGCGAATGCAGGCCCGACTTCTCATGCGGTCCATAGTGGACGTTGACGACCTGCACGTATTCATTCTCAAACGCCAGTTTGTAATGCGTTGGTTCGACCTTGAGAGGATCTTGCGCGAGCGCTGCAGCGCACAAAAAGAGCGCCGCAAATGCGGCGCAGAACCGCGCAACGTACACGGATTTCGGCATAGGATGCGACCTCGGGGGCTTTTGGGTAAGCTTCGTCAAGCTTATCTCGCCTCGGGCAACTGTCAATGACGGAACCGAAGATCGGGCCAAAGAGCGGACCAAAGTGGTAAGAGGGCGGTGCGTTTTTATTGCAGACGAAACCGTTCATTAATAAGCCGCTGCAGCCGCGGCCGGTAAATAATGTCATAGGCAAGTTCCTTGTCGGGAAACATATTCAACGCCGCGCGCCGGGCGTTGGCGGCCATCTCCGCCGCTTCCTCCAGCGTCAGATCGGGATCCTGGCTGAGCACCGACATCACCATGCTCATCATCACCTGCAGGCGCCGCAACCTGCGAGTTTCCTCCACGCGTTCGTTCTGTTCTCCGCCCGGTTCGGCCCATTGCATTCCCATGCTCACCCCGCGCTTATTGGATGTTCACTCGATCCCCAGCGTTGCGCCCCAGTCGTCATTGTGCCAGCTTCCGCTGGCAAATCAAGCTCAACCCGTCCCGATACCTCGGTCACCCCCCAGACAGAGATACAATGACTGCCGTAATCTGTTGAGAGACAATTTTACGGAGGACGCATGCCAGAGCCGACCAATCCCTCGACGCAACCTGAGCCCCAACCTCAGCCCAACGAAAAGCTCGTCAAGATTTTCGACACCGAGCAGGAGAACGAAGCCATCGTCGTGCAGGGCTTGCTGGAATCCGCCGGCATCGATTCCGATTTGAAATCCCTCGACGCCGTTCAAGACGCCTTCCCCGGAGTCGGCGGATCGGTGCTTTTGGTGCGCGAAGAAGACGCGCCCGAAGCGCAGAAGATTATCGAGGCCTATCGCAAACTGCCGCCCCTCGACGATGAGACCGCCGACATCACCGGATAAGCATGCTGAACCTTGATGCACCGATGTCCCCGTTGGGGCGCGACAAGGCTGCGTCTCCCCGCAACCCTCCAGATGAGTCCTGGAGGGACGTCTGAAGTTCTCGCGCACACCCTTCAGTCCGGGCGCGCTTTAGTCTGCGGGGCCAGACTCAGTGCAGCATCCCAACGTCCGCCGTCACCGACTTCCCATCCATATAAAAACTGACCGCGCCGTCTTCATCGGTACGATAGGTTTGCACCCCAGCCCGCTGCAGTCGCTCCAGCACCTCAAACCGCGGATGTCCATACACATTGCGCGCGCCCACCGAAATCACCGCATAGCGCGGATGAACCGTAGCCAGCAGATCGGCGGAGGTTCCGCTGGCGCTCCCGTGATGCGCGACTTTCAGCAGCATCGCCTCGGGATGCTCTTCCACCACCCGCCGTTCCGCCGGACGCTCCGCGTCGCCCTCCAGCAAAGCGGTCGTCCAGCGAAACGCGGCCGTAAACACCAGGCAATCGTCATTCGGACGCATCGACCCGGTCGCCTGGTCGCGTCCCGGAGCGAGCATGTGGAAGTGAGCTCCGCCATAATCAAACTCATCGCCTTCCTTCTTAATCGAGATTGCGATTCCCGCACGCTGCGCCTGCGCCACCACTGAAGCGAACTCGCCCACCGGCCGGTCGATACTCAGCCACAATTCCCGAGGATGAAAATTAGCCATCGCCGCCGGCATTCCGCCGTAGTGGTCGGCATGAGGATGCGTAATCACAACCACGTCGAGATGATCGATCCCTCGATTCCAAAGATAAGAAGACACCACCTGTTCGCCCAGATCGAAGTCGGAATGCATCCACTCCGGCAGGCCTCCCGCATCGATGAGCAGTGTGTGTTGGTCGGGTGTCACCAGCAAAATGGAATCGCCTTGTCCGACGTCAATCGTAGTCATCTCCATCACGCCCGGGCGAATATGCGGACGCGAGGGGACAAACGCAATCCACACCGCAACGGCAAACAACACAGTGACCGCTGCGAAAGCGGCCAGCAGCGTGCCCCGAATTCGCACCGCCACCATCGCCAGCGCCAGCACACCAATGGAAGCCAAAATCATCGCCAGCGAAGGCATAGCCACACGAAGATCGGCGATCGAAGCGCCCGCCAGATGCGCGCCACCAAGAAGGTGCACCGTGCCAGCGATTCCCTCCAGCGCCAAACCGGAAATCCAAACCGCCGGCTGAGCCAGCGTGGTCGAAATGTATCCCAAGCCGACAGCGGCGGCGGCGAAAGGCATCAGCACCTGGGTAAGGGGAATCACCGCCAAATTCGCCGGCATCCCCATGGTCGTCGCGCGATGAAAATGGTAAGCCATGAGCAGCGCCAATCCCGCCTGCATCAGCGCCGAAATAAAAACCAATTCGCTCACGCCAATCGCCACGCGCAGGAAGATCGCAGGCAGCGCCAAGCTAAGACACTCACCAATGAATCTCCGCAGCCTCCCGGCAATCATCCGCAGGTCGATCCGAAATTGCGCCACCGCAGGCGAGACGTGCAAATCGTAGCTCGCAACGCGCAGCAGCCGTAAGCCGCGAGCGTAGGGCAAAGCTGTCCGCTCCAGAAGCGGCGAGCCAATGCCCGCGATAATAAACACGGCCAGAAAAGTCAGCTGAAAACTGGCGCCAAACAGTGCTCGCGGATCGACAATCAGAACTCCCAAAGCCGCCGCGCCAATCGCGTTCATCATGTTGCGTCCGCGATACAGCAGCCGTGCCCCCAGGTATGTAGCGAGCATCAAAGCCGCCGCCACACCGGAGGCCCGACTCCCACCACAAATGCATAAGCAAACGAGACCACGACCGTAGTAACCGCCGCCACTGCCGGATCGACACGAAACTGCCGCAGCAGCCAGAAAATGGCAAACGCCAGAATGCTAAGGTTCATTCCAGAGACAACCAGCACGTGATAAGTACCTGAGCGCTGGTACTCAGTGCGGGTAGCATTGCGCAAAAACGATTCCTCGCCCAGCACCATGGCATCCATGAGCGAAGCCTGAGACGCAGGCCACAGCTCGTGAATCTTCCGAATAATGCTGGCATGCACGCGAGTCCGCCAAAGTTCAATCCAACTGCCGGAAAATCCAGGCAGCCGCTCAATATCCAGAGCTTCGGTCGACCCCAGCACGCTGATGCCGTTGTCGCGCAGATACCCTTCATAATCGAAGGCTCCAGGATTTCGGTAATTGCGAGCCGGATGCAGCTTGGCAAGAATGCGCAGCCGCGTGCCATAGGTAAATATCGGGTAATCGGGTGATCGGGTCATCGGGCCACTGAAACCCAAAGGCCCTTGACCTTCAATCACCCGATCACCCGATGACCCGATCACCCGATCTTCCACCTTCTCGTAGATCGCCAGCCGCACCCCAGCCCGAACCGGCCAACTTGCGCCATCGCTCGCGATCTCCTCCGTCTCCACATCGATGGATTCGCGAATCGACCGCGGCCCTGCCGCCCGCGCATATCCTTCCCGCATCACGCGCGCTGTGAGCGTAACGGGACGGCCATCCGCCAAACTAGAAATGCTGGGGACAATTTTTTCCTCCAGTCCGTCCGGCGGCTGGCCGCGAACCTGAATCAGAAAAGCGCCCAGAAGAAACCACGCACCCAAAGCGAGCCCCTTGGCCAGCCAGGAACGTTTCGGAAGAAACCAAGACGCCGCGAAAACAAAAACCAAGACCGCAATCACCCACCAGGAAGGCGGCCGCCACGCTCGCACTCCCATCCACAGTCCAAGCGAAAAAGCCGCCGCCGCCCAGAACAGCGGCTGCGGCAGCGACTTGTGGTCGCGCATCATGTTCTTGCTTTTGGGTGGCGCAGCGGTTTACCGCTGCGGTAACTGTGTTATTTTCAGTGCCGACTTTAGTCGCTGAGGGACGGCTGCGGAGCGCCTCCACATGAGCGGAGACCCCGGCGCAAACGTCCTTCACGCCAGGGCCTTCCACTACTCCTCTTCCAGGAGGAACTTGGGCGACGTGAAAGCGATCAGCGGGCCAACAGCATCACCGTCTCGATATGAAACGTCTCGGGAAACAGGTCGAACAAGTGTGTTTCCTCGATGTAATACCCGGCCGCCAGCAGAGGGGCGATATCCCTGGCTAGCGTCGCCGGATCACACGAAACATATCGGACGCGACGCGCTGCGAGTTCCGCGAGAGAGCGAATCACCCCTTTGCCGGCACCGCTGCGGGGAGGGTCCAAGACGACCAAGTCAGGCCTTGTTCGCATCCGCCGGTTTTTCAGGTACTCGCTCCTCAGGTAATCCTCGGTTCGCGCGACGACCGCTTTCACGTTCGCAGGGACATTCTGCACACAATCGCCATGCGCTGTCTGTGACGCCTCTACATTGAAATTGTGATGAAAGTTTTCCGCCAAAACCGCGGAAAACAGCCCCACTCCGGCATATAGGTCGAGCGCAACTTCCCCGCGCGCATCGCCGGTCACCACCGAAACCAGTTCGTCGACCAAATAGCGGTTGACCTGGAAAAACGCTCCCGCGCTGACCTGATACTCACGCTTTTTCGCTCGATCGTGAATGCGATAGCGAATAGCCCGAGCGCCCGAGTGCGCCAGCACCTTGAGGTCGGGCATCTCATCTTCTCGCACGCGCCGCCGCGAAGAGAAAAACGTTACTCCGGAGATTTTCGGCACTTCGCGCGCAATCGCCTCCGCCCAGCGCAATAGATCCAGCGCGTCAGCCTCGCGCCCGCAGAATGCCGACGCGAGCAAATGCTCATCCTCCGCGTCAGCGAACAACTCCAGCTCTTCCACCGCCGCCGGGCAGTTCAATCCGCCAAGCTCCAACAGCCGCGCCATCACCCGGTTGATCAGCGGCGAGCTGATCGGACATTCCCCCACCGGAAGAAATTCATGCGACCCAAATCGAAAATATCCCAGCGCAAATGGCGCACTCCGTACCTGCAGTCGAGTCCGGTTGCGGTAATTCCACGGAGGCGAAGCATGAATCCGAATCTCAGATTTCAGCTCAATCTTCGCAATCCGCTGCAAAGTCTCCCGCAGAATCGCCGCCTTGAACTCCAGCTGCCGCGCATAAGAAATGTGCTGGTAATGGCATCCGCCACATTGCCGAAAGTAAGGACAGCGCGCTTCAACGCGATCAGCCGAAGCCTCGATCAACTGCGTAACCGAGCCGCGCGCGAACCCCGGCTTTTCCTGCCGAATCTCAACCTCAACCCGCTCCCCCGGCAAAACAAACGGCACAAATACCGTCAACGATCGTCCATCCAATGTCCGCTCGTCCGTGCTAGTCGCAGTGCGCGCTAACCCGTCGCCGCCGTAAATTAGTTTTTCGATCGAGAGCAGCATGAGATGTTACGCACAGCGTAGGCCCTTCCCCCATCGTGCGCCATGAATTCGAATTGTCATCTTGAGCGAAGCGAAAGACCTAGGATTTTCCCGCGGCGTCGGAATGCACAGGTCCTTCGCTTCGCTCAGGATGACAAGAGGAACGCAGAGTTTCTAATGCATATAAAATAAACTAAGCCGAGGAACACCGCAGCGCTCCAGCAGCCGCTTATGCACATACTGCTTATGCAGTTGCTCAACCTGCGCCGCCGTCATGTTCCGCCGATACGGAGCAATATCCCGATCCGCCTCCGCGCGAACCTTCACCAAATCGTCATCCGGAGTCGCGGCCATCAGCACCGCAAACAGTTTCTCCTCAAGCACCGTAAGCCGCCGCTCCAAATCTTCCAGCCGAGGAAGCTTCCCAGAGCGTTCAATCTCCGCCGCCATCTCCCGCAACGACCCCGCTTCCTCCCGTGCCAGCGCTCCGCTAGCAAATCCCCGACGCTCCGGCAGCTTAGCCTTTTCCAGCTTCTCGGCATTCTCGCGCAAGAATGTGGCAATCTGCGCCGCTTCAAATCCCGGCTCCCGCTGAGCCTTCGCTTCGCCGCCCGCGCCGACGGCCGCTTCCTTCATATCTTCTGCCGCCGCCAGCACGGCCTGCGAGCAGTACGCCAGGCTATTCACCTTCTTCGATTTCGAGGGACGCTGGTCGTACTTGTCAAACGCATCATCCACTCCGCGGAGCACGGCTTCCAGCGGCACTCCCGCGCTTTTCCAGGTCTCAATCAAAGCCCAATCGAGCGTCGAAAGCAGCAGATGAGTCCCTCGCCGCCGCAAATAGTGCTCTTCGATTTCCGTGAAGTAGTTGAAGTAATTTTCCACGACGGGTTTCGGGAAAAGTCAAAAGTCAGAAGTCAAATTGCAGAGGTTAGAACCCCAAGGTTTCACTTCTGCAATTTGACTTTTGACTTCTGCAATCTCTGACCTCTCACCTGGCCTTATTCCCCTTAGGCGAGGGCCAAGGTTTCGTATCGCCCACGGGCTTCTCCGGAGCCGTTGATTTTTGTGCCTTGGTCGCGCCGTCACGCCGAAAGCTCGACGCCTGGTTTCGATCCCAAATAATGCGCAGCCCCTCCAAAGTCAGAAACTCATCCACCTCTTTAATGAAGCGCGAAGCCGTGCCGATCAGCGATCCCAGCCCGCCCGTGGCAATCACGCGAGTGTCCGCGCCCAGTTCATCCAGCAGTCGCTCCAGAATGCCGTCGACCAGCCCGAGATACCCGTAATAAAGCCCGGACTGCAGACTGCCCACCGTATTCGATCCAATCACCCGCGCCGGCTTGCGAATCTCCACGCGCGGCAGCCGCGCCGTGCGCTGAAACAATGCGTCCGCCGAGATCCCAATCCCAGGGCAAATCACGCCGCCCATATACTCGCCCTTTTTCGAAACGCAGTCGAAAGTAGTTGCCGTGCCAAAGTCCACAATCACGCAAGGACCGCCATACTTCTCGAACGCCGCTACCGCATTCACGATCCGGTCCGCGCCCACTTCCGCGGGATTGTCATACAGCACCTGCATCCCCGTCTTCACGCCCGGTTCGATGAACAGCGGCTTGGTATTGAAATACCGTTCGCACACCTGCCGCAGCACCGAATCAAGCGGCGGCACCACCGACGAAATCACGATCCCATGTACGTCCGAGACTTCCAGGCAGTCCATGGAGAAGAGGTTGCGGAAGATCACTCCATACTCATCAACCGTCCGGCCCAGATGCGACCCGACCCGCCAATTCGCGGCCAGCCGCTCATAACGCGCCGCTTCCGAGGTCACATCTTCCCCCGGACGATGCGGCACCTTATCAAAAACGCCGAGCACCGTATTTGTATTTCCGACATCAATGACTAGCAGCATAGAATTTGTAATTGGTGATTTGTAATTTGGAAAAGTCCCGGATTTTAAATTACAAATCACAAATTAGAAATGATTCTCACCGTTCCACTCACCACCGTCCGCAGCCCGTCCGCCGCTCGCACGCGCAAAAATCCGCGCTCATCCAATCCCTCTGTGACGCCCGTCAAGCCGCCATTCTCCTCGATCGCCACTTTCGCATCGCGCACCGACGAAGAGTTTTCCTCGAACCGCCGCAGAATCGCATCGTGCGCCCCAGCCTCCACCAGTCCGCGATACTCCCGGTCAAGCGCCTTCAACAGAGCGGCGCAGAGTTCCACCCGCGACCACTCCGTGCCCGTCTCAATTCGCAGCGAAGTTGCAATCTCCCGCAGCTCAGCCGGAAACCGAACCTGGTTCACATTGATCCCCATCCCGACCACCAGGTAACGCACCCGCGTAGCCTCGGCATTCATCTCCGTGAGAATGCCGCAGAACTTTTTGCCGCCCAGCAGAACGTCATTCGGCCATTTCAGATCCACCAGAAGCTGCGGCGCAATTTCCCCGACCGCCGCGCGCACCGCCAACCCGGCCGCCAGCGAAAAAATCAGCGCTTCCGAAGGCGGCATCACCGGGCGCAAAATCACCGAGCAGTAAATGCCCGCCGACCGCGCCGAATGCCACGAGTGCGCGCCGCGTCCCCGCCCAGCCAGTTGTTCCTCAGCAAGAAACACGCTGCCCTCGGGCGCGCCCTCCGCCGCCGCTTGCATCGCTTCCGAATTGGTCGATCCGATTTTGTAATAGTGGTGAATTTGCCGGGCGCTGCCTGGTGTACCTCCAAAAACCGTGCCCTTCAGCGACGGAGCCAGCATCTCCGGCAACAGCAAATCTGGAACCGCGCGCAGTTGATAGCCCGTCGCTGGATGTCCCGCGACATCCACGCCCAACCCGCGCAGTTGCTGAATCAGCCGCCAAACTTCCGAGCGGCTAGTTCCCATTTCCTCCGCAACCTTAGTGCCGCTGACCACAACGGTAGCGTGGCTCATGAGCAGCCGGACAATGCGCCCCAGGCGAACATCGGTAGCTTTATGTACCGACGGCAAGCTGCGAGTTTTTGTGGGAGTTGCGATGCAGGGATTATAAACAGTTGCGTGGCGGTCGTCAGTCGCTGGCAATCAAACCCGCGAACAAGACGGTCTCCGAACGACCAGCGACGAACGACCAACGGCCGCTTTTCTACGCCGGAGCCACTCTCATACTCATATCCACTGCCGTCGCGGAATGCGTTAGCGCACCGACGGAAATAAAATCGACGCCCGTCTCGGCATACGACCTCACGTTCTCCAGAGTGATTCCCCCGGCGCACTCCAGCGGAATTCGCCGCGAATGCCGCGAGCAAATTTCAACCGCCTTGCGCACCGTCTCCGCACTCACATTGTCGAGCAGAATCGCTTCCGCCCCGTGCTCCAGCGCCTGCTGCAGTTCTTCGAGCGACCGCACTTCAATCTCAATCGGCTGCCGCCCGCGTCGGTTGTGGATCGCGCGTTCCAAAGCCTGCGCCGCGCTCCCGGCCAAAGCAATGTGATTGTTCTTGATCAACACGCCATCCGAAAGATCCAACCGATGATTCTGCCCGCCCCCGCAGCGCACCGCGTACTTATCAATCACGCGCAACCCCGGCGCCGTCTTCCGCGTATCCAGAATCCGCACGTGCGTGCCCTCGACCGCATCCACAAATTTGCGCGTGGTAGTCGCGATTCCGGCCATGCGCTGCAAAAAATTCAGAATCACCCGCTCACAGGAAAGAAGCACCCGCGCATTATGCCGGATCACCGCGATCTGCTGCCCCGCATGCACCCGTATGCCATCAAAAATCGAAGGATGGCTAGTCACCTCGTAATGCGAAGTAACCGCCCCGTCAAGCGCCGCGTAGACGTCAAGAATCCGAGGCACGCATCCGAGCCCGGCCAGAATGCACTCCTGCTTGGCGACAATCGTAGCCGCAGCGCGCTGGTTCGGATCGATACAAGCGTAGCTGGTAGCATCGCGAGTAGCCCGATCCTCAAGCAGCGCGTTCTCAATAATCGCGGTAATCCGTCGTGAATTCCAATCCATGTGTAGCGCCCGCGTCCCGCCGGCAAAAGTTCGCGTAGGGGCAGGTGCCCCCACCTGCCCAGCGGCTCGCAGAGCCGCACCTCACTAAACGCCCGAGGCGAGCCGTCCCTACGCAAGCTCCTTCAACTGCGCAACGATCTTCTCCCGCAGAATCGTCGCTTCCTCCACCTGCCTCCGCAATCCCTCCACCACATGCGCCGGAGCCTTGCTCAAAAACTGCCCGTCGCCCAGCCGAGTCTGCGCCCCCACCAACTGCTTCTCAATCTTCTCCAACTCTTTCGTTAGACGCTCGCGCTCAGCCGCCACGTCAATCTTTTTCTCATAGATGGCGTGCACATCGAACCGCGAAGTGCTGCGCGCCCCCGGCAAATTCGCATGCGACCGCTCCACAAACGTGATCGCCTCCACATTCGCTGGACGATCCAGCAACACCGCCCCCAGATTCTTCTCCAGCATTGCCCGAATTGACGCCTCGTGCGCAAACACTTCGATCGGCACTTTGACCTTGGGCTCGACTTTCAATTCCGCCCGCAGATTGCGCACGCTGACAATCAAATCCTGCAGAATCGCCATCTCCGTCTCAGCAGCCAAATCAATCTGCTTTTCATCCGCCGCCGGATAAGCCGCCAAAGCAATCGACTTCAACGGAGGCGCGCCATCATAAATAGCGTGCCAGATTTCCTCGGTAATAAACGGCATCACCGGATGCAGCAGCCGCAAAGAAGCTTCAAACAGATTGACGAGATTCGCACAAGCCGTGTGGGGCGGACACTCCTGTCCGCCCAAAGGCCGCAGGCCCGGCCTTGCGCCGTCTTCACTGAGCCGAGGCTTAATCAGTTCAATGTACCAATCGCAGAAGTCCCCCCAAAAGAAATCGTAGATACGAGTAGCCGCCTCATCAAACCGATAAGTCTGAAGCGAAGCATTCACATCCGCAGCCGCCCGATTAAACCGAGAAAGAATCCACCGGTCTTCGAGGGTCGAGGTCTGAAACCCAGCAATCCCCACGCAGGGACGGCCGCCCTCGTCCGCCCCCGGCCGCAGGCCGGAGTCAATCCGATCCACATTCATGAACATGAACCGAGCCGCGTTCCAAATCTTATTAGCAAAATTCCGATACCCCGCCGTCCGGCTCTCGCTAAACGCAATATCGGTCCCCGGAGCCGCCATAGCCGCCAAAGTAAACCGAGTAGCGTCCGTCCCGTACTGCGCGATCACTTCAATCGGATCGAGCACGTTGCCCTTGGTCTTCGACATCTTCTGCCGCTCCGCATCGCGCACCAGCGAATGTATATAAACATTGCGAAACGGAACCGAGTCGTTCTTCTTCTCCGCCCACCCGCTAGCCTGCTTGATCGCCGCGTCCTGTGCGTGTCCCTCCATAAAGTGGCAGCCAAACATAATCATCCGCGCCACCCAGAAAAACAAAATCTCGTAAGCCGTAATCAGCAAAGTAGTCGGATAAAACACTTCCAAGTCGCGAGTCTTCTCCGGCCATCCCAAAGTAGTAAATGGCAGCAGTCCCGAAGAAAACCATGTATCCAGCACGTCCGTATCCTGCTCCAGCTTAGCGCCCCCGCATTTAGGACACGCAACCGGCGTCTCCCGCGCCACAATCACGTCGTGACAATCCCCACAGTGCCACACCGGAATCCGATGTCCCCACCACAGTTGCCGCGAGATCGTCCAGTCATGGATGTTGTACATCCAGTTCAAATAAATCTGCTTATAATTCTCCGGAGTAATCGTAATCTCGCCCGACTCCACCGCCGCAATCGCCTTCTTAGCCAAAGGAGCAATCTTCACGAACCACTGTTCCGACAGCCGAGGCTCAACCACCGTCCCGCACCGGTCGCACTTCCCCAGCGGCACCGTGTAATCCTTCTCGGCCACCAGAAACCCCTGCTCCCGAAGATCCGCCAGCACCGCCTCGCGAGCCGCGTACCGGTCGAGTCCTTTATAAGGTCCCGCGTTCTCGTTCATGCGAGCATGCAGATCCATCACATCAATCTGCGGCAGGTTGTGCCGCTTCCCCGCTTCAAAATCATTCGGATCATGCGCCGGAGTAATCTTCACCGCCCCCGTCCCAAACTCCGGCTTAGCAATCTCATCCAGAATGATAGGAATCTCCCGCTTCATCAAAGGCAGCAACACGCTCCGACCATGCAGATGGGTATACCGTTCATCGGCAGCATTCACAGCAACGGCAGTATCGCCCAACATAGTCTCCGGCCGAGTAGTAGCGACCGTAATAAATTCGTTCGTTCCGATTACGGGATACCGAATCTCCCAAAGCTTCCCCGCCACGTCTTCGTGCTTCACCTCAAGATCCGAAATCGCCGTCTCGCACCGCGGACACCAATTCACAATGTACTTCCCGCGATAAATCAGCCCCTCTTCATACAGCCGGACAAACACCTCGCGCACCGCCCGCGAAAGGTTCTCGTCCATGGTGAAGTACTCGCGTCCCCAATCGACCGAAGCCCCCAGCCGCTTCATCTGGTCAAGAATCGCGCCGCCATACTCGCGCTTCCATTCCCAGACCCGCTCCACGAATTTCTCCCGCCCCATCTCGCGCCGCTTCTTGCCTTCTTTCGCCAGTTGCCGCTCCACCATCATCTGCGTGGCGATCCCGGCATGATCGGTCCCCGGCAGCCAGAGCGTGATAAACCCGCGCATGCGATGCCAGCGCACCAGCATATCCATCTGCGTCTGGTTAAGCATGTGCCCCATATGCAGCCGCCCCGTAACATTCGGAGGCGGCAACAGCAAAGTAAACACCGGCTTGGCCGTGTGGAGCGGGCGCCCCCGCCCGCTGCTTTCGCTGTCGAGTTGATCCGAGCCATGGGATTGCGCCGCCGGCGTCTCCACATGAAACAGTTTTTCCCGGACCCAATATTCCGCCCAGCGCGCTTCAATCGCGCCCGGTTCGTAAGTTTTAGGCAATTCGTGAGGCATGATATATTCTGCAGCTCCAGCGTCAGCGTGGGAACGGCCCCGCCGTCCAAGTTTACGTAGGGGCGGACGCATTCGTCCGTCCCAGCCGAGCGCCGCTCGGCAATCTTCCAAGAGCAGATGGAGTCTTTGATCTTACAGGCGCAAGAAAAGAAGGGTCAAACACGCGCGGGGATACACGGGAAGCATATTGCGGGTTCGTTCTTAAACGTCGACGAAAACAAATCGGGGCCACCCGCCCGTGTTTTTTTGTTTCTTAACGTGGGGGTCACACCCCGGCCGCGATCTGAGGCCACCCACCATTGTCTTACCACTGACGGTTCTTACCCGATCGAAACCGCGCCTCATCCTCGCCCGTATAGATCCGGTTATCGCTGCACCAAGATTTCCACTTCTGTAACAGAAGCTTTATTGGATTTTCATAAACGCGTAATAAGCCCGTAACGGTCGGTACCTACCATCGCTCGTCGGACTTAAATGCCACTGTCTTTCCACTCCAACGTTTTTCTACCCAACGTCGCCGGCCCATCGCGGTTGCGTGACGAAAAAAATTTAATCAGGAGAACGATGCATATGCCACGAAAAACGCCTCGAGATCAACATCCAATAAGTAGGCCTTGTGTCCATTGTCTGTGTGCACTCGCCGCCCTGGCCATGGTGGTCGGGCTGAGTTTTGCGCAGTTCGCCGTCGCTCAGCCGTCCCAACCGTTTCCAACCTACCAGGTAGGCATGAACGAGAATGCATTGACGGGCCCGACCTACCCCGAGACCTTGCCCAACCCGTGGGTCGTCAGCAATGGAACGATCATCACCCCCGCCGGCACCCCGGTCTACCTCAGCACCACGACCCGGGCCAAGGCCATCGCATTGAATCCCACCGGCAACGGAACTGCGGCCGTCCTTCAGATGGGCGCCCCTCAGGCCGTCTCGGTCTTCTGCGTGGCCGCCGTCGGCTGCGTCAACAACAACGGTACCTTCACCCAGGGCCAAGTCATGCAGACCTACAGCCCGTCCAGCACCGGCAGCGGCAGCTCCGTAGGTATTACCTATACGCCGAACGGCCAATACCTGTTGTTTAGCCAGGACGGCGGCTACGGCCCGGCTTATGTGGCTATCGCGAGCGTCAATGCGCAGGGCTTGCTCTCCAACTACGCCGAAGTCAGCGTTCCGCTGGACGTTAACGCCGGCGGCTACCTGACCACCGTTACCTGCTATACCTACGGCCCTCCTTACAACTCTACGAAAACGCCACCGTCGGGGAGCCCTCCGGGGACCACTGGCAGCGTCATAATCCCATGCGGCCAGACCGTTTCCCTTCAGTCCGATGGTGCTCCCACTTCCTATCCGATGGGCATCGCGATCACGGCCAATGGCAACACTGCTTACGCGGTGCTGGACAACAACGACACGCTGACCGAGATCGACCTGACCAAATCGAAGCCGGTGGAGGGTACAGAGATCCGGGTCGGAAATGTCCCGAACAGCGTTATCATCTCGCCCGATGGTACGACCGCCTACGTCTCCAACGAAGCTGGACGCATTGCGAAAGCGACCGACTTCCAGGAATACTCGAACGGTACGCCGGTCGTAGCCGAGTTTCCCACTGGCGCGACGGCTGGCGGCACCATCTCGATCGTGAACCTCGCCTCATTCGCGGTCACCGGGAGCATCAATGTCGGTCTGCACCCGACCGCCATGGCGCTCTGGGGCACGAGCCTTCTGGTCTCCAATACCTACAGCGACAGCATCTCTGTGATCGACACGACTACCAACAAGGTGACGCAGACGATTAATCTTGCACTGCCGATCGAGGTGCCGGGTCAATCAGTTGTTGGTGTTGGACCGAACTCGATCGCCGTCGACAATGGGAACAACATTGCCTACGTCGCGCTCTACAATGCCAATGCCATTGCCGTTATCAGCCTGCCCTCCGGCTCGATCTCGGGCCTGATTCCGACGGGCTATGCGCCGAGTTCGGTCGTGCTGGACTCGACGGACGGCGTGCTGCTCGTTGCCAACGATAAAGGCATTGGCACCTCGGGCTTCGATGTTGCACCGCCTCCGACGAAGACGTTCGAAAATTCGTACGGTCACTATTGGGGCGTGTACGACTTCAATACGCACCAGGACCTCGGCACCGCGAGCATCATTCCTCTCTCCAGTCTGAGCTTCCCGGCGATGACCACGCAGGTCATCCAGAACAACCACTGGGATCTCACGGTAAATATCGAAGGCGCCTCCGGTGGCAGCAAGAAGGCCGCTCCGGTTGCAATCCCGGCGAAGATTGGCTCTCCTTCGCTGATCAAGCACGTCTTCGTGATCATCCGTGAAAACCGTACCTACGACCAGATGCTGGGCGACGTGGTTGGCGGCAACGGCGATCCGAGCCTGGCAGTTTTCGGCGACGGCGCCGCAGCAGGCGGCACGCCGATTACCCCGAACGCGCACGCGCTCGTATCGCGCTTCCCGCTTCTGGACAACTTCTACGACCCGAGCCGCCAGTCGGCAGACGGTCACAACTGGATCACGCAGGCCTTTGCTCCTTACTCCGACGACATTCAGTCGCCGGATTGGCTGCGCGACTACCCCTCCAACGGCGGCGAGGCGCTGGCCTACCAGAAAGCCGGTCACCTGTGGGACCAGGCCGCGAAGGATCACGTCTCGTTCAAGAACTACGGCGAGTACATCGAGTACAACACCTTCCTGCAACCGAACGGCTCGACCAATGAGCCACTATGGATCGACTTCTACAACGACATAACCGCTTACGAGTGCGGCGCTGAGAGCCAACTCTACAACTACAACACGGTCTCGTCGTGGTCGCCGCTCCCGAACCTGATTAACTACACGCATCAGAACTATCCGCAATTCGACCTGGGTATTCCTGACCAGTTCCGCCTCGACATCTGGAACGAAGACTTCCAGAATGACGTTACGAACGGTACCGTGCCCCAGCTCGAATTCATGTGGATCAGTTCTGACCACACCGGTGGACCGGTCACTGGACAAGCTGGGCAAGCCGATAACGACCTGGCCCTCGGCCGCTATGTCGATGCCATCAGCCACAGCTCCATTTGGTCCACTTCTGCGATCTTCATCGAAGAAGACGATGCGCAGAACGGCGTCGACCATGTCGACGGTCACCGCAGCCCGGGTTATGTCGTCAGCCCCTACGTCATTCAGGTAAGTCCCAATGAAGGTGGCGTCTATGAAGATGGCACTTTCTACACGCAGGTCAACATGACCCGCACCATCGAACAGATTCTCGGCATGAAGCCCATGAACCAGTCCGATCTCGTGGCCTCGCCGATGAGGACGCTCTTCATCGATAGCCCTCCGGCAAGCAACTTCCTGCCGTGGACGCACGTGCCCGCTGCGTACGCCCTCAACACCGGCAATACCCAGACTCCGACGCAGAACATCCCGTCGTGCCCTGGGAAACCTCAGGGGGTCAAGAAACAGGCCGTCGCAACCGAGAGCCCTGCAGTTAAGGCTCTGCGCGCTGGCTGGATGCAGAAGAAGGCGGAGGTCTTCGCTGCCAACCAGCACCGGCCGGACGTCGAAGATCCCGACACCGTCAACCACCTCAACTGGTACGAAGCCACCGGGTTTACGCGTCCCTACCCCGGCGAAAAGACGGTTCGCCCCGCGAGCGACTTTAATCGCGCGGCGCTAGCTGTCGCTGATCGCGACGACGACTAAAACACGTTTCAGCTGCAATAGCCCTCTCCCCATCACCGGGGAGAGGGTTTTTTGTTCCCGCCTCAAACGCAGCCCACTAAGCCTGGTTGGTGTTAAATCCTTTGAACATCGCGCAGAGCCCGAGCGATCTGGAATGTTTACAATGGTTTTACATTCCCATGACAACTGGCCGGGTGCACCCCATCAACCCAGAAAGCATAAACGCGGTTTCGTTCTTAAACGTCGCCTAAGACAAATCTGGGGTGCCCCCCTTCTCGCGCTTTTCGAGAAGGGGGCCTTCCCAGTGCCAATCCCTTGGGCTCTTATGCGGCAGGTGGACGAACCTTCATCTTCAAGACTTCCCAATCGTAATGCCGGAACACATCCACCTTCTTCTGAGCCCACTCTTCGATTTGTCACTTACTTATTGATCAAATCGCGCAAGTCTGTGACAAATAAAGACCTTACAAGTAACTCCTTTAAACTCAAAGATCTGGCGAGATTCGCCCGCTAAATCTTTGATTCCAAAAGACCGAAGGGAGGGGATCAACGAGCTCCTCAGTCTAGTCAACCGTCAACACAGTATTTCCAGTTACTCCATTCATGCTGGCTGTAATCGTGGTCGTCCCAGTTCCCGCGGCGTTCGCGAGTCCCCGAGCATCAATGGTTGCGACGCCCACGCTCGAGGACGTCCAACTAACCTGAGTTGTGAGGTCCTCCGTGGTGCCATCGCTGAAATTGCCCGTCGCAGTAAACTGCTGCGAGCCGCCCAACGCTATGCTGCCATCGCTCGGTGTGATCGTGATGGAAGTCAGTTCGGCGTTGGTCACGGTCAACGATGCCGTCCCAACCAGACCGGCAAACAGCGCTGTGATCGTGGCTGTGCCCGGGGTGATTCCGCTCGCCAATCCACTCGTTCCCGCTGTGTCGCTCACCGTGGCAACCGACAGCGGAGACGCAGTCCACGACACCGAATTGGTAAGGTTCTCGGTGTTGCCGTCGGCAAACGTGCCGATGGCGTTGAATTGTACGGCGGTTTGCTGCGCCACTGTGGCGCTCGCCGGAGTAATCTGCACCGAGATTAATGGCGACGATTCGACGACCAGGCTGCCGCTGCCGCTAACCGAGCCCAGTTGCGCCGTGATGGTTGCCGTTCCCGCCGATTGCCCCGTAACTTGGCCATAACTGGTGATGCTGGCTACGTTGGGGTTCGAGGACGTCCACGTCACCGCCGTGGTGATGTTCTGCGTGCTCCCGTCGCTGAATGTTCCAATCGCGGTGTAAGCTCGTCTGGACGCCGGAGCAAGCACGGCCGTGGCCGGGTTGACGGCGATGGAAACCAGCGTCACGGAACTCACATTCAAAGGCGCCGAGCCAGTTACTCCGTTGAATGTAGCGCTGATATTCGCAGTGCCCGGAGCAACAGCGGTTACAACACTTCCGCTTCCAACCGTAGCGACAGCGACATTGTCGGACGCCCAAGTTGAGTCCGAAGTAATGATCTGCGTGCTGGAATCGCTGAACGTTCCCGTAGCAGTAAATGTCAAGTTAGTAGCCGGAGCAATCGCGCCGCCCGTAGGAGTAACTGAGATCACCACGAGCGTGGCATTGGTTACAGTCAGAGTTACAGAAGCGCTGACCGTCCCTACGGTCGCAGTGATAGTGGTCGTTCCAGGAGTCAAACCCCTAGCCAGTCCCCAAGTGCTGCCGACTGTCGCCACGGCGGTGTTGGACGAAGTCCAAGTGGCCTGAGTGGTCAGGTCGCGCGTGCTTCCGTCCGTGAAAGTGCCTACTGCTGAGAACGGTTCGGTTGTGGTTTCAGCAATCGTGACATTTCCCTGAGGAATCGCCAGCGACGAAAGGTTGGCGGCATTGACGGTCAGTGAGGTGCTCCCACTAATGGAGCCCGAGCCAGAAGCCGCTGTGATCGTGACCGTTCCGAGGTTTCCAGCGGTGGCCAGGCCGCTGACCGTGATCGACGCTATGCTGTTTTTCGACGAACTCCAGGTCACGGTGCCCGTAATGTTCTGCGTGGTGCCGTCTGAGAATGTGCCGGTAGCTGTGAACTGCTGCAACGTGCCCAGAGGAATGGACGCATTCGCGGGGGTTACGGCGATCGAAACCAAGGTTGCGTTGGTGACAGTGAGAGTGGTACTGGAGTAAACGCTTCCCGAAGTTGCGGTGATCATGGAAGTGCCGGCGGCGCTTCCCATCGCGAGGCCCGGGACGCCGTTTACGTTGATGCTCGCCACCGAGTGATTTCCCGAGGTCCATTGCACCGACGCGGTGAGGTTTTGCGTGCTGCCGTCGGTGAAAGTGCCGATCGCTGCGAATTGCACGGTCGTGTTGGGAGCAATCGATGCACTTACCGGCGAGATCGCGAGCGAAACCAAGGCTGGAGCGGTTACCGTCAGACTCGCACTCCCGCTGACCCCAGCATAGGTTGCGCTAATTGTCGCCGAGCCTTGCGCGTTGCTGGTCACCATGCCAGCGCTCGAAACGCTCGCCGCATTCGTATTCGACGAATTCCAAGTGGCCGAGTTAGTCAGATTCTTGGTGCTGCCGTCGGTATAGGTTCCCGTAGCCGTCAATTGCACGCCGGTGCCAAGCGCAATCGACGCACTTGCCGGCGTAATCGTGACCTGCGTCACGACCGCCGCGGTCACCGTCAAAGTCGCGTCGCCACTCACGCCCGAATAGCTAGCCGTAATCGTTGCTGATCCCTGTGCCTTGCTCGTCGCCATGCCACTACTTGACACGGTTGCCGTGCTCGTATTCGATGAACTCCACGTGGCGGAGTTAGTCAGGTCTTTCGTGCTGTTATCGCTGTACTTGCCGGTTGCCGTGAATTGCTCACTGAGCCCAGCCGCGATGGAGGGTCCCGCAGGACTGATCTGAATCGACTGCAATACCGCCTGTGGACTACTCGAAGCAGAGTTATTGCCGCCGCAACCAGCCAGCAGCCCGAAACACACAAGCGCGATCAAGATCTGTAATTTCTTCATAAGGTCGTGTTACTCCCGGTTACGAGGTTAGTTCTGGTCGAACCTTTCTCACCTTCAGCGCGAGCGGAGAATGACGCATGACGCATGAAGAGTGATAAAAACCAGAGAGCGCAATCCAGCAGCCAGTTATCTCGGTTTTGATTGGCACTCACGGGCTATTTCAATGCGCGGGAAGGACACTCCGATCAGCCCCTCGACAAGATCGTGAACTGTAGAAAGCACAGGGGATCACGGCACACTGATCGGCATTTCCTGTGCCCCATGCGGGTAGCGCACAGCGAGCGTAGCAAAATGCAACTGCAAGCGCTTTCACCGCAGAAAGCGAATCGCTTTCACAACGAGGATAAAGCTTGAGACTACGAGTGCTTTTTCAGGAAGCAGTTTCATTTTGGGCACCACTCCCGCACAAAGAGAAGGGCACGAGTTTTCTCGTGCCCCGTGGCCCCTGACAATATGTCCGCGCTTTAGCGCCTGAGTTGCGCTTCTTACGTGGTCGTCGACCTTTCCGCAGCTCGCTAGAGTACAAGGGCGCCAGCCCGCACCTAACTCCCAGCCCCTGACTGCGCCTTAAGTATGATTTGCGTTCCGTAATCCAGCTTGACTGTTTTATCGCCCGACTTAAGCACGCCATCCGAACTGAGTTCCAAGCCCTTGATCCCCACAACTCCCACGGAATCTCCGTTCAGACCCTGCGTTGCTCCCCAGTTCGTTCCTGCCGACGTGTGCTGCACGGTCTGGCTCAACCCGGAATATTCAACTCCGCCTCCGCCCTGGGTTTCATGCGGCGGTCCGACTGCCCGGATCACAGCCGTGATGGTCAGCGTCTTGTCCTTCAATTCCACCTTGTCAAACACAATTCCTAACGACGACTGCGGATCGCCTCCCGATCGAGCCTTCGCCTCGGTAACATGGCCGATAACCTTCGTCCCGCGAGGAATGAGCGTTCCATCTGGCAAGTGCATATCGCCGATCGTCTTCACCACCACCTCTTCGCCCGTCTTCTTTTTCTTGGAGTCGAGCGACGCGGCCAGCGTTCCACCAATCAGAAACTGAGTTGTCGTCGCAGCGCTGCCTCCAATATGGATCGTACCCGCGCCCTCAACCGCCGATCCCGCTACGCCAAGCTTCGCCATCACCTCGGTCTCATGCCCGGCCGTTACCTCGACCTTCCCCAAGTATCCCCCAAGCCCGGGGACGTTGATTGCAAGCTGGTAGGAACCTAGGTCAATCAGCGGAAACTGAAAAGCACCCTGTGCATTAGTTTTCGTCTCGCGCGTGAAACCTCGCTCCAAGCTCGTTAGCTTCACCGTTATGTTGGGTACGATCTTGCCCGTTGCGTCCGTAACCGTCCCGCTGATTGCGCCCTGTGTCAAGCTCTGCGCCAGCAGCACTCCAGGCAGCAACACGGCTATTACTGCCATCACTACCAGCATCCTGATCGATGTCGTTAATCGCATTGTCTTGATCTCCGTTTCTTGAAATTCGCTGGCTCAGTCTCTGGACAATCCTCACCCGGGATTTTTCTTGTAACCCCGGATTGCAGCAGTATACGCCGCTCTGCCTTGTCCAAGGAAGGGCTGGAAACAAACGGTGGGAAGGCGTGCGTGTGCCTTCGATGGTTTAGAAAGTTCAAAACTGCAGGTAGGCAAAAATGGTGCTAAGTCAGGCTATGACCAGAGCGGAAGGCTGACAGCTGCTTACTTACCAGCCAGTTTTTTCGCGATCTCTTCCACGATCTTCGGGCGAAGATCGGCCATCACGCTGTCCACGATACTGGCAATGGTGCTGGCATCCGGCACAGACGCGGGCACGGAAGCCGCCGCCGCTGCCATCGCCTTGGGAGCTTCTTCCGCCGCCGAATTGGCCTCTTTTGCCGCTTCGACTACATCACCCTTAGCGGTCGCGCTCGCCGGCGCGCTGTGAATCTGATGCCAGTTCGTTTTCTTCGATTTCCCGTCTTTGCCCATGGCTTCCTGTCCCTCAACCTGTGAACTCGAACCCCAACTCTGTTCCGCGACAGCCGCAGCAGCCGTTGTTTCGCCGGCTGGCGCCTCATCCCGTGTCGCCACGGCGTTGACCTCGCTCCGGCTAACCTCGCTTTGCGAAACGACACTTTTCTCAACCGCGCCTTGATCCACGACATTTTGACCAATAGCGTCGGCAAACGTCGCCGCCGCAAACTCGTCCGCCGGCGCTTCTTCTGCAGCTTTTTCACGAGAATCGGTCGCTTCGGCTGCAGATTTCTCGGGCGCAATCTGCTCTGATTCTGCCGGCGCGATGTTGATGACGGATGACGAATCGCTGAGCTTCCGGGTTTCGCTCCCCACCACCACACTCGCCTCGGCTGAAGCCGCCGCCGGCGTTTCCACGGACCCGGCCGATGTTTCTACGGGCGTGGTTTCAGAAGCACGCTGGTCAGAAACATGATCGGAACCATACGCCGAAAGCTCGGTCCCGCGCTCCGACAACTCTTTTGCACTCGCCGTGAGTTCTAAAGCTGCCAGTCTGTTTTCCACCGCAGCTGCGATCGCGGACACTCCCGTGATCCTGGCCGGTTCCATTTCATTGCCCAAAGTTGTCGCATGCATAGCGGCAAAAGTACGGAACATTTCCGTTTCCAGCGACATCGCCGCTTCCTCCGGGCTCAACGCTGCCGGCTCCGCGACCCATCGCGAACCGGCCGCCGTGTTGCGTGCCACTTCTTCCGCGAGCAACTGACCGGCAGCCACCAGCGCTCCGTGCGAGGGAACGGTGCTTTGCGGGGATGAAACGTCCGGCTGTCCGGTGGCAGGGGTCAGCAAGCGCAACGCCTGTGCGAGTTCCTCGTCGCTCGGCCCCAGCCCTTCTGCCGCCGTCGTCTGCGCCACTGCGCCCGCTCCGGTGGTCTCGATGGTTTCGGTCGTCTCGGTCGTCTCGGAATTCGTGACTGTGAAGGCTTCGACTGACTTCGCTTCAGCCGTTTCTTGCGCTGCTACCGCAGTCGGAACCGTAGCGAATATCGGCTCGTCGTTTCTGTCCACGGGAGCGGCTTCCTGCGCCAGCAATGCGGCATCCACGACGACTGCGTCCATCGACGGCGCTACTGCACGCTGGTTCTCCGAAACCTGGGTTTCTAAATGTGGAGTTTCTGAGGGGCGGCCTGCCAGTTGCTCCACTTGCGCCGGCTGGCCTGCTGTCTGCTCGCTTCCATGTTGTCGCGTTTCGACCGCCGCAGCGTCGGTCGCCAACTGCTTGTACTCGACCGGAATCGCACCTTCGCCCGCACCTTCGACCGCGAACCACGGGGCGGCCACGGCCACCGCAGCAGCCTGAACCGGCACCGCCGGAATTTTAACCTCTGTTTTCTCTTCTCGCTTTGCGTCCGCCACCGGCGCAACAACTTCCGTCCCGGCAGCGACCGTTGGCGCGGTCGTCGTCTCTACTGGAGTTGCGTTGGGCGCCGCAGCCTTTTCACCCGCTGCCATCGGTCCATCGAGTTTCGCGGCCACCGCGCTCAGTGCGTCCAACTCTTCCGGCGTGATATCCCGCGGAATATCCGGAACCAGATCTGGCTCCTTCAATGGCGCTGCGTTAGCCGCCGGTGCGCTCGCACCCGCCTTGCTCTTTCCCTTCCGGAATTCATGGAACGTCCCGGTCGTCAAATCTTCCGCTTCTTCCTTTTCCTCCTTTTTCTTCTTCGAGGGAAAGCCCAGCCGGGTCTTCCATCCAGTATCGGTTCCCGGTTTGATGTCGGATTTTCTGGCGCCCTCGAAGCGTGACCCGGAAGCTTGCTGCGGCACCATCGCGTCTTCCAGTCGCGTGATCGCAGTCAGCAACTCACTGGCTTCAAAGGGCTTCACGATGTGGCCGTCAGCCCTCACGCGACGCGCTTCCTCCGGCTTGAAAGGTTCCAGTTTGCCCACCGTCAGCAGCACTGGAATGTGCGCCGTCTCCTCTGCATCCTTCAGCCGCTGGCACACTTCCAGCCCGCTATAGCCGGGCATATACACATCCAGTACGATCAAATCCGGTTTGGTTTCGCTGATCCTTTTGAGGGCGGCCGATCCGTTGTTGACCGTGACAATGTCATACCCGGCATCGGCCAGAATCTTTCGCCCCATGTTCTGGGCCGTCACACTGTCATCGGCGAGCAGTATTTTCCGCGCCAAGCGTCATCCTTCGACAGAGAATAAAAGGAGAGATAACGCGAAACTAACGCGTCTCAGAATCGAAGTCAACGATTCCCGCGAAGGTAACGGTTACGTCCGTTCCTAGCCCATTGGCGAGGAGCGATGAATTCAAAGGTCAGAGGTCAGATTGAAGAGGCGAGAGACTAAATCCGAGAGTTGCCCGAGTTGAGAGTCGGATTGCAGCCGTCAGCCAGGCCAAGCCCTTTCGTAACCTCCGCAATCGGTCCTCTAACCATTGACCTGCCCTAGAACGGGTTCAGCTTGGCTAATCCTTTTTTCTTTTTCTTCTTGCTCGATGAAATATCCGCCATCTCTTCGGACTTGGCCGGCGCACTGGACGCGCTGGCGCTCGCCCCACCGCTGTCGATCTGATTGCTCTGCTGCAGTGGAGGCAGCGCGTTCGCATCGGGTTCCACATTCGGCTTCAATTCATTCGGATCGGACACACTCGGCCTCACATCGGCCGTCGCAGTTGCCGAGGGAGTATCCGAACGCGGTGCCTCCTGGTTCGGCGGTGGCTGCCCATTCGTAATTTCCACCGTGACCTTATTGTCGCCGCCCGACCCCAGCGATCCCGCCATCTGCTGCACGACCTTGGTTGCCGTCACCGGTTCCGGATCAACCAAAGTAGGCTCGCCATAATGTGCGGCCTTGGCCACGTCGGGATGCTTCTCGAAGTTTTCCAGCATGCTCGACATCACGCCTTGCTCATGCCGGCTTGCCACTTCTTTCTTGTTATTCTCGAGTGCTGCCCGCGTCGGCCGCGGGACGGTCTGATGCAGCGCCTCCAGCCGCGCTTTCGCATCCACCGCCCGGTCCATCGCCGGATACCGCGTGATGATCCTGGCATACGCCTCGGCCGCGCTCTTGGTCGCGTCGTCGATCATCTTCGCCTTCAACACTTCATTCAAATTTGGTTTCCTGCGGATGACATTGATCTCGCCTTCGTACGACTGCCCAATCATGTACAGCGCTTCATCCGCCCCGCTGTATAACGGATAGCGTTCCACCAGCGTTTTCAGCCGCGCAATCGCCGCCGGATACGACATCCGCAAATAATAAAATCGCCCGATATCGAATTCCCGTTCCGCCAATACCTCCTGCACCTCCCGCAACCGCTGCTTCGCCCGCGGCACCATCTTGCTGTCGGGATAGTCCTCAATCAGCGTCCGGTATTCTTCCTCCGCCCGCATGGCGTGGGTGTAGTCGCGGTCCGGTTTTTCCATCTGCTCGTAGTGGATGTTGGCAACCTTCAGCTGCGCCTCAGCCGCTTCCGGCATGTTGGGAAAAAACGTCCGAAAATCCTTATATTGCATTTCCGCCTGCTGCAATGCAGTCGTGCCTCCCTCCGCATACCACGAATCCGCCACCGCCAGCTTGGCGCGCGCGATATACTCCGAATCCGGATAAGTGTTGATCAGTGTCTGCAGCGTCATGCGCGCCACGTCGAAGCGGTTGTGCTTCATGGCATCCATGGCCCGGTCGAACAGCACCTTGTCCGGCTGTTTCGATCCTACATTCGCCAGAGGATTCACCGATTTCTTATTGGTGCACCCCACCGTCAATGCCAGAATCAAAGCAAGCAAAACGAAAATAAAACCACGCCGCATAAGAGACCTCAAGACCGCTCTTAGCTTTTAGCAAAAGGCCAAAAGCTAAGAGCTAAAAGCGCTTTTCTTCGCACTACACCCGCACTGAAGCCGCGCTGCGCGCCGCTTCCAGTAGCGCCGCCGTATTCACCGTGGCATCGCCCTTCCCGAACACCGCACTGCCCGCTACCAGAATCTCCGCCCCCGCCCGCACCACGTTCGCCACCGTATCCATCGCCACCCCGCCATCTACTTCGATGCGGTACGAGTACCCCCGCGCCGCGCGAATCTCCGCCAGCCTTCTGATTTTATGCAGTGCTCCTGGGATAAACTTCTGCCCCCCAAATCCCGGATTCACACTCATCACCAGCACATAGTCAACCAAGTCCAGCACTTCGGCGAGCGTTTCCACCGGAGTCGCCGGATTAATCACCACTCCGGCCCGGCATTCATGGTCCTTGATGTGGTTGAGCGTCCGGTTCAAATGCCGGCACGCCTCCTGATGCACCGATATCCAGTCCGCTCCCGCCTCGGCAAAATCTGGAATGTACTGATCTGGGTTCTCGATCATCAGATGGCAATCGAGCGGAAGCTGGGTTGCCCGGCGCAAAGATTTCACCACCGGTGGTCCAATCGTGATATTCGGCACAAAATGCCCATCCATGACGTCGACATGGACGACGCTGGCGCCGCCTGCCGTGGCCCGTTCCACGGCCTGTGCCAGGTGGCCGAAATCCGCCGAAAGAATCGAGGGTGCAAGATCGATCAAGATAGGGTCCAAATCCAAAGCGTAGGGTCAGTAGCTGTGGAAATTCTAGCACGCTAAGGCGAACCAAAAGGGGATGACGCGCGCCCTGTGGTCAGGGTAGCGATCGGAGCTCCTCACCTCGCGCAGGGACGGGCGCCCTGGCCCGTCTAGGCGGAGCGAAACTCGGCAGCCTGCGTGAACTAATGTATCTAAGGGCAAGCACAACCCGCTCTCAAGCCCGAGATCGAGCCACTCTCGAGTCCTCAGCCACCGCCAAATCCCGCCGCACCTTTTCCACTTCTGCAGCCACGGCGAACTTCAGCTTCTCAATCCCATCGCCTGTCACCGCCGAAATCGGATACAGCTTCAGCTTCCGCCGCGTAGCCCAAGCCCTCAGCTTCTTAAGCTTCTCCGGATTCGCCACATCGATCTTCGAAGCCACCATCAAAGTAGGCTTTTTCTCCAATCCCGCCCCGAAACTGGCCAGTTCGCCCCGAATCACTTCAACGTCCTTCACTACATCGTCGCGCCCGCTGCCATCGGAAACATCTACCATATGTACGAGCAGCCGAGTCCGTTCGATGTGCCGCAGAAATTGCGTGCCTAGGCCCGACCCGGTATGCGCACCTTCAATCAATCCCGGAATATCGGCCACCACGAAACTCTCTTCGCGTCCCTTGTCGCCTACCAGGACCACTCCCAGGTTCGGTTCGAGCGTAGTAAAGGGATAATCCGCAACTTTCGGACGCGCCGCCGAAATCCGCGAAATCAGCGTCGACTTACCCACATTCGGATATCCCACGAGACCAACATCCGCCAGCAGCTTCAACTCCAGCCTAAAATTCCGTTCTTCCCCCGGACGCCCTTCTTCATGCTCGCGCGGCGCCTGATGCGTAGAAGTCGCAAACTGCGCATTTCCCCGCCCGCCGCGCCCGCCGCGCGCAATCACCACCCGTTCATCGGCGCGCGTAAAATCGTGCACCACTTCGCCCGTGTCCTCGTCGTAAACGATCGTTCCCACCGGCACCTTCAGCACGATCCCTTCCCCATCGCGCCCGGTTTTCTTCGCGCCCTCGCCGTGCCGTCCGCGCTCCGCCTTGTATTCCGGATTGAATCGGAAGTGCACCAGCGTATTGTGCTGCTCGCTCGATTCCATCCAGATGTCGCCGCCCCGCCCGCCATCGCCGCCCGAAGGCCCGCCCCGCGGAATGAACTTCTCCCGCCGGAACGCCATGCACCCGTTGCCCCCATCCCCGGCCTTCACCCGAATTATTACTTCATCAATGAACATAAGAAGACCAACATGAAGCGATGAGAATGAAACATGAAAGCTAAAGTTTTGAGCGAGGAACCCACGTCCCGCAATCACAACCACCTGTGATCAGCCGTACCCGGAACATAGTCCACAATCACCGCGCGGGATCAGACTCCACGCTCTAATCGGGCTGGGGGTAAGAGTATGGACCCCACCGATGTCGCCCACATAGCCCTCGAGCTATGCGATTTTTTACAACTGCAACTCAATTCGATCATGGGTCGCAAGTTGACGGATTTCACGGCCGACGAATTGGACGCCTATCAGAAGAGAAAATCGCGGATCGCCGAATTGCATTCCGAATTGCGCCGCCTGGCCAATCCAATCTAGAGAATGTTATTTGGTGATGCGGTAGGCTTGCTAGATGGCGAGCTGAGCCGTGGTCTTTCGCCATCAGCGGCTTTTTTTTCGCACTCGGTAAGCAACTGGTTCATCTCGGCGATGATCTTCTCCAGTTTCTTCGGGTCTGGTTCGTTGCGGGCCCGCTCCTGAAGGTCACGCCATCCCTCCAGTTCCTCGAAAAGATCTGGCCAGTCGACGCCGCCCAATTTGGTTCCGCGCATCGCGTTCTCCCGGGGCTCTGAGTTCCGTATCATACAGTACTACGAGCGATACGTACGATTTCCAATCAGTATCGCACAGATTACAGCCCGGTTTTTCCGGGAGTTGAGTAAGTGCGTCTATTTCGCTGCCGCCGCTTCGGGCTCGACCATTACAAACTTCCCCATCGATCCCTTATCGACGAACTTGATCCGCCCGGTGATCTTGGCAAACAGCGTGTCGTCTTTGCCGCGTCCCACGTTCAGCCCCGGCTTCACCCGCGTCCCGCGCTGCCGGACGATGATCGTACCCCCGGGCACCAGTTGTCCGCCGAAAGCCTTAAAGCCAAGCCGCTGCGCATTCGAATCGCGCCCGTTTCGTGAAGTACCCTGTCCCTTTTTATGCGCCATAAATCAATTCCCAGTGGCCAGTTGCCAGTAAAAAATAATTTGTCATCCTGAGCGAGGCAAAGGACCTGCTTTCACCGCCGCCCAACTGTTATCTCTTCTTCCGCACCGCTTTTTTCGCCGCCGCTTTCTTCCCCGGCGCATGGGCCGCGTGCGTCGTCGCCGTTTTCCCCGGACGTTGCGAAATTTTGGCCTCCGGCGCCGCCTTCACCTTCTTTTCTTCTTTCGGCAACTCCGGCGCCTTAAACGACTGCCCATCGAAGGCAATCTCGGTGATGCGGACCGCCGTATAGTCCTGCCGGTGTCCCCGCAGCTTCTTGTACTGCTTCTTTTTCTTGTAGTGGAAGACCAGGATTTTGTTGCCGCGCCCCTGCTCCACCACCTCGCCCGTCACCAGCGCGCCGGTTCCCGCGGGCACCACGCTGCCCGCTTCAGCCGATACCGCCAGCACGTCGCCGAACTCGACCTTCCCGTCCTTATCTTCCTGTGTTTCCATCCGAATCACGTCGCCCGGGGCGACGCGATACTGCTTTCCACCTGCGCGGATCACCGCGTACATAGTTTCTCCTTGATAGCTATAACTCACGTAGGGACAGGTGCCCTCACCTGTCCCGCCGAGCATAGCTCGGCAGAAATTGAAATATGCTTGCTGTTTTCCCGCTACGGCTTCTGACCGGAAACGCGGCGCGGCCCCAGAACGGTTCCGCAAGTACGGCAAACCTCATTAGTCTATCGTGCGCTGTGGAAATCGGTCAAACGAATCTGCAGCCCTAAAGACTCACGTAGCGGCGGACGCATTCGTCCGCCCGTACTCAGTTCCAGTGATGCGAGTGCCACCAAATCTTCTGAATGTCGAACTCGACGCCTCGGCAAAGATAAATCGGAGTATTTTCCTCGCCCATGCCAAAGCGTGCATAATGGTTGAACGCCTGGAATGAAGTGCAGTTGTCGCGCACATCGTCAAGGCTCCACTCGATCACGATAAGGTTCTTGTAAACCTGCGGTGGCGGACCCCAGTACCAATGATTCTGGTGGCGAGAATAAGCGCGAGGCAGCCCCAGCTTCGGGCCAAACAAATTGATCGCCCCCGCCTCGCCGTAATTCCCCGCCCAGATGCCGGTCTCCGCGCGCTGATCGGGCGACAGCGTGTTGTAGATGCCCGCAACCTCATTCACCATCTCTGGCCACCCAAACTGATCGGCAACCGGCTGTGGCAACAGCGACTCCATTTTCACCTCCGCCTTGCCAGGTTTGAAGCCAATAGCATTCTGATAAGCCAGAAGCCGCTCCGGCGGCAGCATCCATGTCACCAGCGGGATGGCGGGAAGCGTCGCAAGAGTAATGACGGCGACGACGGATGCGCGCGTCCACGCCGCGCGCATTCCGAGCCAGCGCTCGATCACGACCGCCCCGCCCGCGAACAGCATCGGATAAATCGGGAACACATAATAATTTTTGCCGTGCGCGACTTCCATCAATACGAAGAAAATGGCGAAGGTCAGACCCAGCACACGCCAGCGGCGGTCGCGGAGAAAACAGAGCAGGCCCGACAGCCAAACCGGCAACAGCACCGGATGCATATCGATGATCTGCTCCTTCACAAATGCCAGCGGTCCCAGCACGACGTTCTTGCCCTCGCGCCGCACGTTGGCCAAATCTTCGATCGTCGGAAAGTGATGGCGGATCTGCCACACGATATTCGGCAGAAAAAGCGCGACCGCGATAGCGCCAGCGATCCAGATCCAGCGCCGCGCAAACTCACGGCGATGCCCGGTCAGCAGTAGCGCGACGGTAACCGCAAACCCGAAAGTTAGCGTGGAGTGCTTGTTCTCAAGCCCGAGTCCAGCCAGCACTCCGAACCACAGCCAGAGCCGCGAGTCGCCGGTGCGCAGGATGCGGACAATGACCCAAATGCAGCCCATCCAGAACAAAGGCTCGAAGGCATTCATGGTAAGAAGACTGTCGACGGACAGAATAGCTGGGCAGAGAAGTATGCAGACTCCAGCCAGCAACTGCGCATAGCGTCCGCCGCCAAGTTCGCGCGCGATTAGCATGGTGAGGGCGATCAGCACCGCGCCCGCCAGCGCCGGCAGAATCCGCAGCGCCCAAAGCGAACCGCCCATCAGCAGCGCGATCTTGGCGTACACGGCGATGAGCGGAGCCGCATCCACGTACCCCCAATCGAGATGGCGGGCCATGTCGAGGTAATAAAGCTCGTCGCGAAAATGCCCGTAATGCCGGACGCTGGTGAAGACATGCAAAAGCACCTTAACCGCACAGAGCGCCACCATCACGCCAACCGCCAGCTGAGGCAAAGCTTCGGATGGGTTCGCTTCGACCTGCGAGTGAGTGCCAGGTGCGGACACGTAATCCTCGGAGAGGTAATTTTCTGTTGCAGCCAAGTGAATGCCCCCCTTGTTATTGGGTAAAAGCGCCCCGATTGACTCTCCCGTAATCTCGCAGTATGTGAGTCGGAAGACAATTTGGATGGGACATGCGGGCTAGAAGAAGGGACAACCGGGAGCGCCGACGGATCGTGTGATGATACTAGAGCTTCTGCAGAATCTGTGCTTGTCGTCCCAGATACCGCCGCGTCCACCTTAAGCTGGCACCCGATTTCAGCAGCACCTTGTACTCGCCGTGGAACCATTTCTGCAGCTCGCGCACCGCGTCCACGCGCACCATGGCCGAGCGGTTGATGCGCACAAATTCAACGCGGTCGAGCCGCTGCTCCATCGCGTCCAGCGTTCCGCGGATGGTATAAGTCTTGGCGCCAGCGTGAATCAGCAAATAGTTGCGCTCGCTCTCAATCCAGTCGATTTCATCGGGCGTTACGAAAAAAATTCGTTCGCCATCTTCGACCGCCAGCCGAGTCGGCCCACGCCGCGCGGTTTCCATCTCGGCAAGTAGTTTGCGCAACGCTTCATCAGAACCGGTGTCGTGCGTTCGAGCCTGCTCCTTGGCGTCGTCCAATACCTTCTGAAAGCGCGGCTGGTCAAAGGGTTTCAGCAAGTATCCGAAAGCGTGCACATCGAATGCGCGGATGGCGTACTCATCGAACGCGGTAACAAACACAATTCGCGGCAACGGAGGCTCAAGCTGCTTCACCACTTCGAACCCGTCAAAATCCGGCATCTGCACGTCGAGCAAAAGCAAATCGGGATGCGTCCGCCGAATTCCAGCGACCGCGTCTTGTCCATTCGCCGCTTCGCCAACCACTTCCACTTCCGAATCGGCGGCCAGAAAACGCAAGAGCTTGCGCCGCGCCGGCGCTTCGTCATCCACCGCGAAAACGCGCAGAGTTGTCATGCGGTCGCCAACTGCAATGGTATGCGCACGGAAACGGTTAATCCGCCCTCCGGGCTGTTGTCGAAGCGCAAAGTGTGGCGCTCGCCATAGAGTGCAGCCAGGCGTTCGGCCGTGTTGCTGAGCCCAATACCTTTTTCCAGCGGCTCACCCTGCAGCCCCGGACCGTTATCGCTGACCCGCAGCAGCAGTTCGCCATCGCTCTGGGCTGCGCGGATCGTAACCTCCAGCGGTGTCTTTCCCGCGGCATGACGAATCGAATTTTCCACCAGCGGCTGCAACAGCAGTTGCGGCACCAGCATCCGCGCCACATCCGCATCCATAGTCACTTGCACGCGCAGGTCGTCGCCGAAGCGTTCCTGCATGATTTCCAGGTACATTCGCACCGTCCCTATCTCGTTTTCGAGCGGAACCTGTTGCGCATCCGGCCGCCGCAACGTGCGCCGCAGCAGTTCGCTGAGTTGCGCCAGCATGGCGTCAGCGCGCGCGATGTCCTCATACATCACTGACGAAATCGTATTCAGCGCGTTAAAAAGAAAATGTGGTTGCAGCTGGAGTTGTAAATTCTGGAGCTGCGTCTGCGCCAGCCGCGCCTCGAGCTTCGCGGCCAGGATTTGACGGTCGCGGAGCTCGCGGTAATAATCCAGCAGATTGAGCGCGCCCACGAAAGTGGCATAGATCACCACGAAGTTGGAAAACTCCATCGGGTAACGCCAGCCCATCACGCCGTAGTCGTAGCTTCCCATCCCGACCAGCGGAAAGACGATGGCGCGCGAAACCGCCATCAGCGTCGTGTGCACGATCGAGAGAACAATTGCGGCGCCGATGTGGATCGGAACAAGGCGCATCCACGGCTGCTCTCCGAAGCGGAACTTCTGGCTCATCCACACTGCGGCGGGGACGAGCACGATCGCCGCCAGTATTCCGGTTGCTTCTTCCAAAGCGCGCCGGGCGAAGGTTCCGCTGCGATCGCGCGCAAGATCGTCGAGATACAAGTACCAGAATTTCAACAGGCCGAATACGAGGACAACCGTGGCGGAATTCAGCGAGGTGCGAAAAATGCCCAGCGGACGCGGCACAGAGGTATGCACGCGAGTAGGGTAACGCACATGATGGGCGAATTCACCCCACGCCTGGGACGATCCGGCCTAAAGCGGGGACGACCCGGACGGACGCCGCGGCACCCACTCTTCGCACTGAACCTTGCCACGTTGCTGCCGAGCTTCGCTCGGCTGGGCAGGTGAGGCACCTGTCCCTACGTGAGACCTGCAGGAGTAAACGTTACATCCCGGGATATTTCCCGAGGAAGAACAACACCATATCGATACTGTCCGAGATTCCATGCGCGATGATCGGCACAGCCAGGTTGCGCCCCGTGCGCAGATAAATCACTCCCAGCAAGACTCCCATCAGCCCTTCGTCGATGATCCCCGTCCACCCTTGATACGCGTGGGCCAGCCCAAAGGCGGCGTGAACTACGATCAGGCTGATGATCCAGGCGCGGCGAGTACGGTTGAACAAGTCGGCAACCCGGTTCATCAAGTACCCGCGGTAAACCATCTCTTCGCCAAAGGCCGCAAGCAGCCAGGCCAACCCAATGAAAATCAGGGTCATCTTTACGTTCCCGACCAGCGGGCGAAAATCCTCCAGATCCGGTTGCCTCTGAAGCAGTCTTACCAAAACAGGTTGACTGACGAACAATTCAAATCCTTCCAGTGCCACCCCAGCCGCAATCCCCCATCCCAGCGTAGCTTTCAAGTTGCGAAGCCGGCTTAGTCCCACATCGCGCCAGCGCAATTTCCGCACCCGAAGCGAGATCCATCCAAACAGCAGCAGATAAGGAGTCTTACTGAAAAAAATCAGATGTCGGAAGTCCGCCCAGAAGATCAGGCCCACGATAACCAACTCGCCCACTGCCACCCATTTGCTCTGGCGCCAGTTTGCTGCGCCGCCTCCCGCTTGTGGAGAACCGCTTTCCATTGATTTGACCCTCCCGCAACGATCTGAAACGCGCCTACTTTTCGCGCTGGAAGCGGTAGCGTCCGCCCCGGTTTTTGGCCACTTGCTCGGCCACTTTCAAGAACGCTCTTCCGGCGTGCGAAAGCGTCGATTCCTGACGGTAGACCAGGCGCAGCTTGCGCTGAAAGTGCAAGTCGCGCACTGGAACGCGCACCAGGTCTCCGCGGGCGATCTCGCTTTCCACGCTGATCTCGGGAACCAGGGCCACACCTTTCCCCATGCATACGAAACGCTTGATGGCTTGCAGGGTAGGGAGTTCCACGTCCATGTGCAAGGGAGTTTTGTGGCGGCGGAACGACTCGATCACCAGATCGCGATACGGTGAGGCGACAATGTGGGCGACGAATGACTCCGCACCTAGTTGCCTGACGCTGACTTCGCCGGCCGAGGCCAGGGGATGACCGGGAGGGACAATCAGAGCCAATTCGTCCAGGTAAACCACCGTGGAGCGCAAGTGGGGCTCTTGCGGATCGTAGGAGAGGATGCCGAGTTCCACATTGTGCTTGAGCACGTCGTCGGGAATCTGACTGCCGAGGCAACGCCGGACCGTGATCTTAATCGCGGGATGCAGGCTGCGAAATTCGCCCAGCACCGGCAACAGGTAGAGCGCGGTGAATTCATTGGCGGCGATCACGAGCTTGCCCTTCTGCAATTCGCGCATTTCTACCAGCGCGGTCTGCGCATCTTGCCGCAGATTTAGCAACTGTTCCGCGTATTCCTGGAGAACCCGCCCCGCGTCGGTTAGTACGCCGTCGCGCGAGGAACGGTCGAACAGCGGCTCACCTATATCTAGCTCTAGTTTCCGGATCGTCTGGCTTACTGCCGATTGCGTGCGAAACAACTTCTCGGCGGCTCGGGAAAAACGGCGCTCTCGGGCTACGGTCAGGAAGACTTCCAATTGCGATAGGTCCATAGGTTCGTCTCCGGCTCAAAGTCAAAATCCTTTACCACAGGGGCGCAGGGCGGGGGGAACCTGGACGCTCTCCCCCTCCAGCCTTCATTAATCCCAGATACTTCATAAGACTTGTTAATACTATCATCAATTCTAATATTATAGTTACTATAATAATCTTTTCTTTTACCCGTTCCGCCGATAGAGTTACCAAACACGTAGCACATTTCTGACGGGGGAACTCATGGATCGGCCGCGCATCACTATTTTCGACACCACGCTTCGCGACGGCGAGCAGTCGCCGGGCTGCAGTATGAACGTGCAGGAGAAACTGCACCTGGCCCAGCAACTCGATCGCCTCGGGGTCGATGTGATTGAGGCTGGGTTTCCGATCGCCTCCGACGGCGATTTTGAAGCGGTGCAACGGATCGCCGCCACGGTACGCCGTCCGATCATCGCGGGGCTGGCTCGCGCCTGTAGGGGCGATGTCGATCGCGCGTGGCAGGCATTGCAGGGAGCGGCGCGGCCGCGTATTCACGTTTTTCTGGCAACTTCTGACATTCATCTGCAATACAAGCTGCGCATTACGCGCGAGCAGTGCTTGGAGCAGGCGCGCGAGGCGGTTCGGCATGCCAAGTCTTTGTGCACGGACGTGGAGTTCTCGCCCGAAGATGCCACTCGCACCGATGTGCCGTTTCTGTGCAGGGTAGTCGAAGCGGTCATTGCAGCGGGAGCTACTACCGTCAACATTCCCGACACGGTCGGGTACACCATGCCCGAAGAGTACGGACAACTCATCCGCACGCTGCGAGAGAAGGTTGCCGGTATCGAAAAAGTAACGATCTCCACGCACTGCCACAACGACCTTGGTTTGGCGGTCGCGAACTCGCTCTCGGGGGTGCAAAACGGCGCGCGCCAGGTGGAGTGCACCATCAACGGCATTGGCGAACGCGCGGGTAATGCCTCGCTCGAAGAAGTCGTCATGGCTATGCGAGTACGCCGCGACCGCTATCCTTATGAAACCGGCGTCGCGAGCGAGCAACTGTATGCCTCGAGCCAGATGTTGGCCGAGATTACCCGCGTGCCGGTGCAGCCCAACAAGGCCATCACTGGCCGCAATGCTTTTGCGCACGAGGCCGGAATTCACCAGGATGGCATGCTCAAAAATGCCTTGACTTATGAAATCATGACGCCGCAATCGGTGGGCGTACCGGATTCGCGGCTGGTGCTGGGCAAGCACTCGGGGCGGCATGCGTTGGCCCTGCGCTGCGAACAATTGGGCCACCAGTTTGAACGGCGCGAACTGGACGAGGTCTATCGCAGGTTTGTGGTTCTTGCCGATCGCGTCAAGAAAGTACAGGACAGCCATTTGCTGGAGTTGATCGAGGACGTTGTGCGAGGCGAGGTCACCCCCAAAACGGTGGCCGCCGACCCGGTAAGGAAGTTTCCGCCGGCCACGGCCACCTTGCCGTTGCCGCGCGCTGCGACTGCGGCCGCTGGCGCGGGTTCGATTGAATCCCATGCCGCTCAAGTCGCAGCCGGCGATGGCCAAGCGGAGGTCCGGCCCGGTGGTCCGCGGCCTTCCAACTGGTTTGGCGGTGCTCCCTTCGCTGAGCATCACGGCGAGCAAGAAGACTATCTTTGGGGCGTTTAACCCCGGGGTGTTTGATTGTTGAGACGTTTAATTTTTTGAACACGCAGAGTGAGAGTGGATCACGGCACGACATAAAGGAAATGTAAATATCCGTAAGCGGACTGTCGCGAGCGGGGTTCCTCGTATATGCTTGCGGAACCAAGCGAGGACTCCATGGAACTCCGCGTCACCTCCCTCCCCGGCGACGGAATTGGTCCTGAAGTTACGTCGCAAGCCATTTGTGTTCTGGAAGAAGTGGCCGACGGTTTTGGCCACGAACTTGAACTCGACGAAAAAGAAATTGGCGGCGTAGCGCTGGAAAAGTTCGGCAATCCCTTGCCGGAAGCGACCCTTCAGGCCTGCCTCGCGTCGCAGGCCGTGCTGCTTGGAGCGGTCGGCGGTCCTGCCTTTGATCACAATCCACGCGAACTTCGCCCCGAAGCCGGGCTTTTGCGGCTCCGCCAGAAATTGGGCGCGTTCGCCAATCTGCGTCCTGCTGTGTTTTATCCGATGCTGGCTGGGTGCTCGCCGCTGCGCGAAGAAGTCGTTAAGGGAACCGATATTCTGATTGTGCGCGAACTGCTTGGCGGGCTCTACTTCGGCCAACCTCGTTCCATCGAAGGCGTTCCAGGCGAGCGTCGGGCAGTCAACACCATGCGTTACTCGGACCCCGAGGTCGAGCGCATTGCGCGCGTCGCATTTCAACTTGCTGGCACTCGGCGGCGGCGCTTGCTTTCTATCGACAAGTCGAATGTTCTGGAGTGCTCGCGACTGTGGCGCGAGGTCGTCACCAGCGTCGGGCGCGATTTTCCCGACGTGCAACTCTCTCATCAGTACGTGGACTCGGCCGCCATGGCGCTCGTTCTTAAGCCGGCCGAGTTCGATGTGATCCTCACCGAGAATATGTTCGGCGACATATTGTCCGATCTGGCGGGGGGAGTTGTGGGCTCGCTTGGCCTTCTCGCTTCGGCGAGCATCGGAGGGCCAGTCGGTCTCTACGAACCGGTCCATGGTTCCGCCCCAGACATCGCCGGCCAGGGAATTGCCAATCCCCTCGGAGCGATCCTGTCGGTGGCCCTGATGCTGCGGCATACTTTTCATTTGCCCAAGGAAGCTGAGTGTGTGGAGGCGGGCGTGACTGCAATCCTGAAAGGAGGCTTCCGCACGCGTGATCTGGCAGGTCCCGATGAGCGCACCGTTTCGACCGAAGAAATGGGGGCGCAAATTGCTGAATTCGTGCGGCTCGCCGCACGGCATGGGGAGCGCGTCGCCGCAACTTGAGTCAGTGGCATTACCAGAGGGGCACGGGGGATAGGTAACTAAAACTTCCCCGCGGAAGGCACCACAGTGGCCGCGTAGTCTCCAGCCATGGCGTACCAGCGGATGCGCAAGACCTCGACGAACATATTTATTCCGTCGCGGAAAGGGTGCAGGCGCGTGCCCTCGCTGTGCGCCCAGAGAACCGGAACTTCTTGCACTCGCAAACCGGCGCACCGGGCTAAAAACAGAATCTCCGGGTCCCATCCCCAGCGTTCAATTTTCTGCAAAGGAAAAATGCGCTGCGCTGCGTCGCGGCGAAAGGCTTTGAACCCGCATTGTGTATCGGTGAAATGCAATCCCAGAATCAGGCGCAACACCAGATTGAAGATTCGCCCAAACACCTGCCGGTAGATCGGCTGCCGCTCGGTCTGCAGTTCCACCCGGAGCCAGCGCGACCCGATGGCGATGTCGGCGCCGCGGCCAATGGCGTCGAACAGTTTCGGCGCTTCTTCTATCGGCGAAGAAAGATCGGCATCGGTGAACAGGCAAATGTCGCCGCGGGCATGCAGCATCCCATTGCGCACGCTGTAACCTTTGCCGCGATTTCCGGGGTTCTCCAGCAGCAGAACCTGCGGATGCGACTTGCCGTACTCCCGCACAATTTGCGCCGTATCATCGGTCGAACCATCGCTCACGACCAGAATTTCAGCGTCCCAGTTTTGTTCGTGGATGTAGCTGAGAAGCGCATCGAGCGTCGGCCGGATGCGTGTGCGTTCGTTATATGCGGGAATGACGAAACTGTAGGTCAGAGACATTAAGTCATTGAGTCATTGAGTCATTTCGCCAACGAGTGATTGAACGGTTGAGTCAACATGGTAATGACTCAATCATTCAACGAGTCAATGACTCAATGTCTCACGCCACTCGCCGCCGTCGGTCGAGCATGTTGAAGAATTCCGCAACCAACTCCTGATCCCAAAGTCCGCTTTGCGCCTCGGCGTGCATGGTGAGCGCGGCCTGCTCGTGGCCGAGCGCGGGTTTATAGGGACGCGCGGTGCGCAACGCATCGTAGATGTCCGCCACCTGCAGAATGCGCGGCAGCAGGGGAATCTCGCCGGCCCGAAGCCCATCGGGATAGCCGCTGCCGTCGGAGTGCTCATGATGATGGCGGATGATGGGAAGAACGAGCCGCAGCGAGCGCAACGGCCGGCAAATCGTCTCACCGGTCAACGGATGTTGCTTCATGATCGCCCATTCGGCGGGCGTCAGGTCGCTGCCCTTTTTCAGGATTTCATCCGGCACCGCGATTTTTCCCAAGTCGTGCAGGTACCCGCCTCGGCGCAGAGCCACGATCGATTCTTCGTCAACTCCGAGAAAGCCTCCCAGATCCACGGCATTGCGTGCCAGTCGCTCACAGTGGCCTTCAGTGTAAGGGTCGCGCGCCTCTACGCTCAGACCCAGCGTGCAGAGCACCGAATCTGCTGTCTCCAGTTCGTCGGTGAACTCCTTGAGCTTCAGCAACGAATTCACGCGCGCGAACAATTCTTCGGGAGAAATCGGCTTGGTTAGAAAATCGTCGGCGCCCGCTTCAATACCCTGCAGACGGTCTTCGCGATCGCTCAGACCGGTGATCATGACGATCGGGATCAGTCGCGTGTTCGAATCGGCTTTGAGTTCGCGGCACAATTCATAGCCGCTCTTGCCGGGCATGACGACGTCGAGCAAAATCAGGTCGGGAGCCTCGCGCCGGATTTCCGCCTCCGCGGCAGCCGCATTCTGCACGGCAATCGTGGGATAGCCGCGGCTGACCAGTAGTTCTTTCAGCAACGCCGCATTCACGATACTGTCGTCGACGACCAGGATCGACTGCTTGCGGCGGGCGGCCAGGAGGTCACACATATCCGAATAAGAGCTTCCCTGCGGAGAAAGGGTTGTCCGTCGCGGCCCTGGCGGAAGACTCATGTCTCAGTTTCCCACAGGTAGGGGAACTGCGCCAGTACTGCAGGTGTCAGGGGTCATGTCTCAAGTGTCAGGAATGGCGCTGCCACAAAACCGAACATTTTTTGTGTTCACGCATCATAGCGCCAGATTGGCGCTCGTGGCACGCTTTGATCATGATGCGCCGAAAGCTTTTGCTGATGTGCTTCGTGATGTTCGTTGTGCTCGGCTTTGCCGGGAGCGAGTGCGCCGCGGTTTCGAAGCCGCATGTCATCGCTTTCGGGAAATGGATTCCCGCCAAATGGCCGAACGCCACGGGACAGAAGCTGCTCGATCTGAAAGTGCGTCCGTTATTCGTGGATACGCGGCTCAAGGAATACACCACGGGAAATCCGCATGAACTGACCGACCGGTTGTTCGTGGTGCGGCGAGCCGTTCGCGTCAACGATGCGCTGCCCACGGAAAATGCCAATTCCAATTCCAACGCCCCGCGCTGGCAATGGCAACGCGGCGGCTGGCTGCTTGTCGACCGTGTAACCGGACGCGTCTCGCAAATCAATTTGCCTGAGTTTGATCCCTTCTATTCGACGGCGAGCTGGTATCGCGACTACATCGCCTATTGCGGCGTCTCCGAAGATGGCAAGAAACTCTACGCAGTCGTCGCACAGGTAGGACGACGGAAGCCGATCCTGAAAAAAGATGCAGGCGAGCCCAGCGGAGACGATGATCCCGACTCGGAATGCCCCGCGCCAGTCTGGGAGCGCACTCCCATGCGAGTGACGTTTCAACCCGACGACGGTCAGAAGTTGGTGTTTAACATCCGCAGCCGCGTGGTTGACGTGGTCAACGATGCCGAGGAACCTGAAGAATAGCCCGGGTTTGATTAATCACAAATGCCAAGTGACGCCCGCACTTGCCAAGAACGCCCTTCGCAGTAACGACGACCAACTTGACATCAACGGTTATAATAATATCTAGCCTATAGCCCAGCGTGGCCGTAGCCGCCTTTGGACATAAGTTCTTTGAAATCTGTATTTTGCTCGACTTACTAAGTTGCAACTCGTTGATTCCAAGGAATCAGCCCTTCCGCGCTCCTTAGAAAATGGCCGCTAACCTCAATGTTGTCAAGATTTTACCTATAAGCCATTTAGAACCAAAGATTTGAGAGGAAAAATCTCCTAACGGTATTAACCCAGTTGACGCACATGTCACGGAGGTGTCCAATTGAGACACCGTGACAGGGTTGCCGTATTTTGCTTGATTGCCGTGACGGGGCTACTGCTGGGAGGTTCTAGATTTGTTGTTAAGGCACGTACTGAATGGCAGCCCCGTGGTAGTCATTTGGTAGCAGTAAATGAGCTCGTAAGAATGGTTCAGTCTTGGTTTGTAGATATCCCGATACTCGAATGCCCCTACGATATAGACTCCCCAAGTCCCGTTTGCAATAGCATTCTTCTGTTCAGTGGTAATCGTGGCGGTTCCTGTTTTCACTGTGCCACTTTCTCCGGGGAGCTTAACGTCTTTGGGAGGCATATTGTAAACGGGGACGTAGTTCACGGCTTCTTCGTACATCTCTTCCATTGGTCCGACAATAATCTGGGAGGGTGTCGTAGCCATTTCCACGGCGGGCGAGTGCCCAATGATCGTGAAATCAACAGCGATTTCGATCAACCAACTGTCTACTCCATTCGGTATCACGGCAACAGCCTGCTGCGTTTTAGTGTCAGCACTTATCGTGTTCGCAGCGTACCTTGCTGCCGTGATGATGTAGGGCCTATCCTCCATTCTAGCTCTGGCTTCTGTTTGACTCATGGCTTGCTCTGTAGCACGAGCCAACCGATTGAATGCCGCGACGGAATCGTCAGCATGGGTGTTGATCTGTTCGGCAGTGTCGGCAAAACTATCCGCTGCGTCGGAGATTTCATTTGCAGCGTCAACCTGATCGTGCGCCGCTTGCGCGATTTCTTCGGTGTGACTGGCTTGCGTCGCAGCAGCCACGGCCAAGTTGTGGGTATCCGTACCCCCAGCCGCTATTTCGTGCAAGGTCCAGCCAGCAAATATGGTGTAGAAGAACGTGGAAACAGCAATCACGAAGGTAAACACCAGAGTCCAGCGGTCATGTGCTTTAGCCTCTGGGAATTTCCGCAGCATGAATCTATGAAACAACGAAAGCTGATCGGGATTGCCTGCTTTTGTTGCAGCATTCTCCTCAGTATTCCTTCCATCTTTTTCCTGCTCACTTCTTTCGTCTTTGGCTTCGAGAGCGGGAGTGATCGGTTGGCTTGGTTGTCGCTCGCTGGAATTGTTGGCGGTTTTATCGTCGCCCATTTAGGACTCCATCTATTACTCACTTGAGGAGTAATCTGTGAGCATGAAACAACGTGAATACATCGAAGGCCCGGAAGCACTGGAGAACTTCAAACAGTTAGGACGGATGATTTTACAGACTCCAGTGGAAAAGAAAAAGAAGCAGGCTAAGAAACCTGCTTCTCGAAAGACCGAGCCGAAATCCGACAAGGGCTAGAAGGGTTCTGGCATCTGTTGTGCTTCCCCCGCCCCTGTCGTTTCGTGATGTGGCGAGTCACTCTTGCCCGTCAGATCGCTGTAGGTGAGACGATGACCGCCAACCTGAGACATGAGCGTAGCGAAGCGGTCAGCGTTAGTCAGTTTGCGGTCTCCATCCTTGCGATGGTTGTAACGGAAAACTTGCTCGTCCACATAGCGAGAGAGATGAAAAGGTTCCACAGCAACGTAGGTTCCCTTGAGAGAGCGCTTCAAGAGTGCCCAGAAGTTTTCCATCCCGTTGACGTGAACCTGACCGCGCACGTAAGCCTGAGTCTTATTGACTACATCGTGAACGAATCGACTCTGCAATCCATTGTCATAGGCCACGGCATTATCCGTATAGACAGTGCTGCCAAATTTCACGTTGCGGAGAATCGCATCCTGCAAGGTCTCGCGTCCGACGTTCGGAACAACGGTCGCACGTACCTTGCGCAGATCACGGTCAAGAACGCCGTGGACAATCGTTTTGTTCTTGTATGGTCCTTTGCCTTCGGCCTTGATGCGCTTTCCTTTGTGCATGTTCTGGACGCGACCGCCGACAAACGTCTCATCGGCCTCGACCGTGTTGCCTTCGCCGCCGATCTTCGTTGTGTTTCCAAACTTCTTGCCCTTCATCACTTCCCGGATGCGCTGCAACATGAACCATGCCGTCGTCTGCGTCACTTTGATTGTTGCGGCCAGTTCATAGCTGCTGATTCCGTTCTTGCAGCTTGCCAGCATCCAGAAAGCGACCATCCACTTATCAAGGCTGATCGGAGAATCTTCCATGATCGTCTTGACCTTGACCGTGAGCTGCTTTTGGCAGGTGTAGCAGAACCACAGTTTGCGGGTCTTGATGAAAGAATGCTTTGCCGTCGAACAGCGGGGGCACACAACCTGACCGTCCGGCCAGCGCATTTGGACCGCGTAGGCGAAACAGCGGTCGGGGTCGGAAAAGTACACAATCGCTTCTTGCAGTGTTTTCGGCTCGGGCATGTGAGTGGCGTCCATAGCCAAAACGATACCACAAGCGCACATGTGTGTCAACTAGTTTGTTACCCTCCTAACTTAATGATTCTAAAAGACCGCGTGTGAAATATTTTTCGGGGGGGTAGGAAGGCAAGGCACTCATGAAGGCATTCATGTTTACCATATAGTAAACATTCACACCAAAAGCACCCCGCTCCCAGAAAGGCGCCGCTCTTACTGAGAACTGAGAACTGCCAACTGAGAACTGCAACTTCAGTCTCCCGCAGCCTCAACCGCAGGAAGCTCTTCCGCCGCGACCCGAGTCGAGACCTTTGCGCTCGTTACCAGCACCACTGACGCCACGATGATCGCGCTGCCCATGGCAATGTAGCGGTCGATGCGTTCGTGCAGAATTAGCCATCCCAGAAACACCGCGACCACGGGATTGACGTAGGCGTAAGTGGACACCTTTGACGTAGGAACGTGCTGTAGGAGCCAGATGTAGGCGGTGTAGCCAATCCACGAGCCGCATACCACCAGATACAGAATCGCACCTACTCCGCGAAGCGTCCAGGACGCGTTCGAAGGCTTCTCGACGAGCAGAGCGAAAATCAGATTCGCAATTCCGGCGAAGACCATTTGCCACGCTATGGCGCCGAAGGGATCGGTCGCTACTGTCTGCCACTTCTTGGAGAGTACCGAACCGAGCGCCCAACTGAATGATCCGAGTGGCAACGCGAGCGACCACGCGAGTTCGCGATGGCCCATAGAACTGTTGTTGCGAAGATCGGGCCAGATGAGCACGATCATGCCGGCGATTCCGATTGCCAAGCCGATTTTGCCACGTCGCGAGATGTGATGGTCGCCGAGTAACAGGCTATCGAGAACCAGGAACCAAAGTGGCGACACCGCAACCAACAGCGCCGCTAGGCCGGTGGGAACGATCAGCTCAGCGTAAGAGAGCGTGAGGTTGCCGCCCATCAGAAGCAGAATGCCGACCGCCGCAAAATGGAAAAGTTGCCGCGATGAAAAACGAATGCGGTGTCCGGTCAGGGCACAGTACGCGAGCATCAGGATGCCTGCAATTGAGAAACGCACCGCGCACATCATGGCCGGAGGAATCTGCTCGACCGCGATGCCGATACCTAGATAGGTCGAGCCCCAGAAGACGTAGACCAGGCCGAAGGCGAGAATGACCTTCCATCGGCTTGGGGGCGCAGTCGCTGACATTGTTATCAGATGAGAGCTGATTGAGAAAAGTCAGGATATCAGCTTGATCGGGCCATCTGGCCATCGAAAATCAAATGCGTCATCCATTTTCATTGCGTCGGGCCGTTGAGCAGATTTCGTAAGACAGCGACTTCCGCCTGGATGGCTGTGCGCAGTGCGGGGTCCACATCGGGAGCGAAATACGGCGAGTGATTGGAGGGCAGCATGGCACCGCCATTTTTGCTTTCCGCAAATTTCTGCGGGCCCGCACCTCCGAGATTCATGTACAGCGATGGAACGCCAGCTTCCACAAAATAGGCATAGTCCTCAGAGGGCGTTTTTGGCTCGGTAGTGACCACGTTATCCTTGCCGAGCGCGGCCTCGAGTGGCGCTCGGAGCCGCTGCGCCAAGGCGGGATCGTTATAGACCGAGTCGGTGGACTCTAGGTGCTCGATGAGAGGTTCCTGCTGCGCTCCACCGGCCCACGCTTCGTTTTTCGTGATGCGCGCGATGGCGGCTAGCACCTGCTGGCGCACGTCGGCCTTATAGGTTCGTACGGTCAAGCCCAGTTCCGCGTGGTCGGGGATGACGTTGTTTTTTGTGCCGGCCCGGATGTAGCCAACGGTGACCACGGCCATCTCTCCCGGCGCTACCTCGCGCGAGACGATGGTTTGCAGAGCGAGGATCGTTCGCGCGGCGATCACGATGGGATCGATGGTCGAATGCGGCGCTGCACCGTGGCCGCCTTTGCCGTAGATCGTGATGCGCAACGAATCGGCGTTGGTGTTGTAGATGCCGGGAGTGATTCCCACCTGTCCGGCAGGAAGAATGTTGCCGACGTGGAGAGCGACACCGACAGCCGGCTTCGGAAAGCGTGTGAAGAGGCCATCCTCGATCATTCGCTTGGCGCCGGAGATGGTCTCTTCGGCGGGTTGGCCAATCAGCATCAGCGTACCGTGCCAGGTTGTTTTGCTGTGCACCATGATCTCGGCGGTGCCGACGAGCGCCGCCATGTGGAGATCGTGGCCGCAGGCATGCATGACGGGCACGTCGAGTCCCGCGTCATCTTTAACATGCACTTTGCTGGCATAGGGGAGTCCGGTCTTTTCCTCCACGGGAAGCGCGTCGAGTTCGGTGCGCAGCATGACCGGGGGCCCAGCGCCGTTTTTGAGGATGGCGACGACTCCGGTGCCGCCGACTCCTTCAGTGACTTCATAACCCAGGCTGCGCAAGCGGCCGGCGAGTTTGGATGCGGTCTGAATCTCGTGCGAAGAAAGCTCGGGAGATTGATGAAGATCAATGTAGAGGCTGTGGGCCGCGGGATATACGGCGTCCACTTCTTTGGAACTCGCTGGATTCTGCGCGAAACAGGGAAAGGCGAGACAGAACAACAAGAACAACGGAGCCGTTTTCATCACGACCGATGATATTGACCAACGGGCGCAACGGCAAGTTCCAGCCACGCGGTGAGTGTTCGCATCATACCGGCATCAGCTCAGTCGGCGTGCTGGCGGTCGACCGACCAGATTTGCGCTGAATCTTTTTCGAGCGGATAGAGATGCACCATCCAGTTGAAGACGATGGGGAGAAATTCTCCGCCCGCGGCGTCGCACTCTTTTTTTGTGGTGATCGATCCCCTCAGGCCGAACTTCGGGTGCGGTCCCAACGCTTCCAGCCTGCGGCCCGCAGGGGCGCGGCAGAAATTCACGTGCTCATGCCACTGCGCGATGCTCAGCGGAATGCGCTGGTTCAGGTCGTCTTCGGTGAATCGCTTGGGAGCCGTGTACATCAGGCCCGCCAGGTGGTAGCCGTCGCCATCTTTCTCGTAGAGCAACGAGGTCGGATGATCGGGGTTGAAACTTGACCTTGCTTCCCATGCATTACGGAGATTGGTGAAGTGATACACCTTCTGCGGCACTTCGGGATGAAAAATTTCAAAATGCTCATCGAGCGCGACGTGGTAATCCTTGTATTTTTCCATCACGCCACGGGCTACTTCCACGACCTTCTGGGCCTTTTCGGCGTCGCCCGGTTGCGGTGTGCGGAGCGCGGTCATACGCATGTGCGGCCCCATATCCATGTGATGGCCTTCCATGGAATGCATGGCGTGCACGCTGGCGTCCGTGTCTTCCTTGGAATCCTGCGCCGACATTTGCGACATGTTGTGTCCGGGCATGCTCATGCCCTTCATATCTTGCGGCGAATTTTGCTGAGCGAAGCAGAGCGCTCCGGCGAGGCAAAGCACTGCCAACAGAGTTTTCATAACGATTTCCCACCCCGTATGTGGTAATTATACAAACGCTGCCCCAGCGTCGTAGTTGCGGGCAACGAGGAAGCCCATAGGGAATATTGCGTTGGCAATTTCGGCTGCGACATCACTAGTAAATTGTCATCCCGAACAACGTGAGGGATCTGCATTTTGCTGCGGACTGCGGATCCCTCACTTCGTTCGAGATGACAAATCTAAAGTGATTTCCAAACGGCTAAGCGGAGGACCACATTCCCATCTCGGCGAGGATCTTGCCCGCTGCTTCGGCTCCGGAGCGCACGCAGTCGGGAACCCCGATGCCACTGTAGCCGTTGCCCGCCAGCGCCAGACCGGGAAGCTTCTGGCGGAGCGATTCGATACGCTGCAGACGCTCGAGGTGGCCGACCGAATACTGCGCCATGGCGAACTTCCATTTGTAGACGCGCGCAAATAAGGGTTCGGCATTGAGGCCGATGATTTGCTTTAGTTCGCCGCGAACGATTTCGAGAATGCGGGCTTCGCTTACTTGCAGGATCTGCTCGTCGCGAGCGCCGCCGAGGAAGCAGCGCACGATGGCGCGATTATCCGGCGCGCGATGCGGAAACTTGTTGTGGACGAACGTGGCCGCCAGCATACGGCGGCCCTCGCTGCGCGGTACCAGAAATCCGAAGCCCGGCGGGAGCGAGGCTCGCACTTTTTCGTCGTAACCCAGGGTGACGGTCACCGACGAACTGTACTGAATCTCGACGAGATCGCGGGCCAGATTTTCATCGGCAGCTTGCAGCACGGCCGCGGCGGCATGAGTTGGGATGGCGATGATCGCGGCGTCGAAGTGATCGGTCTGATATCCGGCGGAAACTGTCCAGCCGTTGTTCTGCCGGATCATGGACTGCACGGGCGCAGACGTCTTTAACGAGCCCGCATCCAGACGCGCAACCAGGGCATCGACCATCTGTTGCATGCCGTCTTTCAGCGAACTGAACAGCGGACGCGGCGGAGCCTTCGTCGCCGCGCCCATTCTTCTGCGGGCTGAGAGCATCGCGCGGCCCAGGCTGCCATGTTTCGATTCCATGTCGGCGAAGCGGGGCAACACGGCGCGCACGCTGAGTTGCGAGGCTTCGCCGCCGTAAACTCCGGAGAGCAGCGGATCGGCCAGCAGGTCGACCATCTCGGAACCGTAGTGGCGCTCGACCATCTGGGCAACCGTCTCGTCCTGGGTGGCCTTGTGCGGTGGATGGAACCATTCGGCCGCCATGCGCATTTTTGTGCGCACGGAAAAAAGCGGCGAAAAAACGGTGGGCATGATCTTGGTGGGCACCATGAACATGAGCCCATCGGGCATTACCACCAATTTGCCCCGGGCCAGGATGTAGGTCTTGCGCTCGGAGTCATTCGAGCCGATGAGTTGGTCACCCAAGCCGATCTTGCCGCACAGATCGGCCGCCCAGGGTTTCTCGGTGAGAAACGAATCAGGTCCAGCTTCGATGATGCAGCCGTCGACGCGATCGGTGACGAGCACACCGCCCAGGCGCGGGCTGGATTCGAACAAAACGTATTCGACCGGCGTACCCGACTGGCGTTTTTCTTCGAGCGTGTACGCGGCCGAGAGGCCGGAAATTCCGCCGCCGACGATGGCAATACGTTTCATGGATTGCTGCGAGCTTCGCGCTGCGAGCTGCGAGCGAGCCAGTTCTCTTTCAGCTCTCAGCTAAATTCCTTTCATTCGACTGCTTACTACATCCGCCAGGGCTGCGGTTAACGTCGTCGAGCCGTTCAACGACTCAGCTCGCGACAGGCGCATGCCTTCTTTTTCGGCAAATTGTTTGAAGAAAATGTCGATATCGTAAAGCACTTCGACGTGATCGCACAGAAATCCGATGGGATGCAGGAAGACGCCGCGATGGCCTTTCGCTTTCAGACTCCTGATCGTGTCCTCTACGGTGGGTCCGATCCAAGAGCCTCCGGACATGCCCTGGCTCTGGAACGCGAAGGCCCAATCTCCGCTTGCGAGGCCTGCCTCTTGGGCTACTAACGCAGCGGTTTCCTTCGCTTGTCTTTCGTAGGGATCGCCCTCAGTAATCGTACGCTCGGGGACGCTGTGGGCGGTGAAGATCACGGGGAGTTCTGCTCCGTTTTCGGCGCTGGCCTTTCCCCATCCCGCGCGCAGCTTCTCGGCGAAGGCTGTTGCCAGAAGCGGCTGATCGTGCCACTCCTCGACGAAGTCCAGCCTGAAGGGAAGATTTCCCTCCCCGCCGGCGTCGTTATCCACCGCGCTGCGATAGAGGCCGACGCTGGTGCGTGAGTTCTGCGGCGCGAGGCAGATGGCGATGACGCGCTCGTACTGCTTACTCGCAATTGCCTTCACTGCATCGGCAATGAAGGGCTTCCAGTTGCGCATGCCGACGAAGACCGGCATCTTCAACGATTGCGAAAGTTGATCGCCTTGTAAAAGAGTCCAGCAGGGGAGCGGCGAGCAACCGATCAGAGAATAGCGATGGCGGATCTCTTCGACGACGGCTGGCGGCAGCGGGCGTCCGCCGGTGACGTAACGCAGAAACCTTGGAATCTGATCAGGGTTCTCGGGGCTTCCGTGGGCGAGCAGGAGCACGGCAGTTTTCGCCGGCTCGGCGGCAAATGAACTCACCTGATTCGCGCAGTAGCACCGGCCGGCGAGGCCCAGCGGGCAGGGCGTCATTCTCCCCGCTCCTGCACATTGCAGCGAACAGCAGGTCCTTCGCTTTGCTCAGTATGACAATTCATAAGGCCGCTATCACGGGTGCTAAAATCATGGTCTTGAAATCCGTGCCTTGAAATCGGCCGAGTGCTCGCGGATGAAATCGCAGAGCGCCTTCACGTTCTGTACCGGAGTTTCGGGTAGAATGCCGTGGCCGAGATTGAAAATGTGGCCGGGGCGTCCGGCGGCCAGGCGCAAAATATCTTCGGCTCGCTTCTTGAGTTCTTTCCAATCGGCGAAGAGCAGCACGGGATCGAGATTGCCCTGCACCGCGCCTTTCAGGCCAAGGCTCTGCCATCCCGTGTCGAGCGGGATGCGCCAGTCGAGGCCAATGACTTCTGCGTTTGTCTCCTGCATCGAGGGCAAAAGGGTTGAGCTGTCGGTGCCGAAATAGATGACCGGAGCGCCGGATTTCTGCACGCGCTTCACCAGATCCTTCACATGCGGCAAAACGTAGCGGCGATAATCCTCTACGCTCAGGCAGCCTACCCAGCTGTCGAAGATTTGAATGGTGTCGGCCCCGGCGCGTACCTGCTCGGATGAATACTCGGCCGTGACGGCGACCAACTTCTTCATCAGCTCATTCCACGCGGCGGGCGCGGAGTACATCATTTTCTTCGTGAAAAGATAATGGCGCGAGCCTCCACCTTCGATCATGTAGCTGGCGAGCGTAAAGGGCGCGCCGCAGAAGCCGATGACGGGCAGCTTTTCGCCGAAGTGCTTGCACACAAGCTTTACGGCCTCCGAAACATAGCCGAGATCGGCGGCGCGGTCGGTGCGCAGGCCGGCAATGTCTTCGGCAGTACGCACGGGCTTCTCAATTTTCGGTCCCTCGCCGGCGGCGAAGTGAAAGGGCAACCCCATGACCTCGAGCGGAAGCAGAAGGTCGGCGAAGATGATGGCCGCATCAACTTTGAGAATCTCGGCCGCTTCAACGGTGACCTGAGCGGCGACTTCCGGCTTCGTGCAGATCTCGATCAGGGAATACTGTTTGCGTATGGCGCGGTACTCCGCCATGTAGCGTCCAGCCTGGCGCATGAACCAGACCGGAGTCCGTTCGGTGGGCTGAGCTTTGGCGGCGCGAACAAAGAGAGAATTGGGGGCAGACATGAAACTTCTAATTTAGCATCTTCCGGGGAATGCCGTGGCGGGATCGCGTCGTTATTGCGCCGATTGAAGTCTCAGCAGTTCGCCTCTGGCCAGCGTGTTGTCGGGGTGGGCGGCCACTTCCGCCTGGTATTCGGAGATTGCCCGTTCCCGGTCGCCACTCGCCTCGAGGATCTTCGCCAGAACGAAGTGGAAGCCGGGGGAGAGCGGTCCCCTTTGCAGGGCGCGCTCGGCATTCTGAGCTGCCAGCGTCAACTTCCCCTGCTCCATTTGCGTGCGGGCAAGATAAATGAATTGATCCGGATCCTTGTCGTCGATCTGGATTGCCCGCTGCAAATAGTCCGCCGCGTTGGAGAACCTTCCCGTCCGGTAACACGCGTAACCCAGGTTGTAGTTTGACAGCCAGGAACTCGGATCGCCCTTGAGCGCGCTCCAGTATAGGGGGAGCGCACGGTCATAATGCCCCAGGTTGGCTAATTCATTGGCCAGGTTGACCTGAACGATGGGGTTGTTGGGTGCGTACTTCAGTGCATTCTGGAAGAGCAAAAGATTGCTTGCCCACGGCAATTGATGAATGAGCGTACCGACAAAAGCGGCTGTACAAAGAATCGCTACTACCGCCCGCTTTACCCCCATGCCGGTTTGCTGCCCGGGTACCATTTTCGAGGAGGCGATGGATTCGACGGAGAGGGCGATCAGAATCACAATCCCCAGGGAAGGAAGATAGAGAAAACGGTCATGCACGAAATTCCCAGGTGCGATGGCGCGCAAATATAGAGTGGGCAGGATCGTCGCGAATGCGAACCACGATGCAAAAACTGCCAGACGAGAATCGCCCAGAGTGGAGATCCAGTACGCAACGGCAAGCGCGGCGGCGGCCAGAAAAAGTATCGGTAGCAGGAAGTTCTCAAGCCCCGGCGCGGTTACATAGGTCAGTGAATAGAATTCGCTGGAGGAAATCGGGAACAGCAGATGTTTCAGATCGAACCACAGGACCGACGGCGTGGTGAGAAGTATCGTGCTCCAGCTAAGGGTTGTTAGAGATTGTGCCGCCCCATGCAGCATCGACTTGCGGACTGCGAGAAAAATCGCAAGGACCACGAAATAAGGGATGCAGACGAGGCCGTCTTGGAAGACTGACGCAAACGGGGTTGAGTTCTCAGCGGAGCGCGGACACGCAAAGATCACCGCGAAAGCAAAAATCAAAAGCGGAAAAACGGCTGCAGTTTCCTTCGCGAGCAGCGCCGCCAGGAACAAAACCAGGGATGTTGCCATCCATAATTTTGACTTTCTGCCTTCGCGAAATTTGAGATAGGCAAGAAAACTGGCGAGCACAAACACCGACATAAGTAGGTCGTTCACGGAGGAGAGCCAGGCGACGTTTTCCGTATGAACGGGATGCAGCCCGAAGAGAATGGCCGCCAGAGCCGCCGTACTGCGACGGCTCAATTTTTCCACTACCACAAAGACCAGGTATGTGATGAGAACATGGCCGGCCAGCAACGCGAAGTGCCAGCCCGCCGGGTTCAAACCAAAAATGACGTAGTTAAAGCGCAGCCATAAAACTGAGATCGGCCGATAGAAGCTTCCGCCCGCGGGTTGTGCGACACTGGCAGAAGATTGGGGCAGCAAGTAATGAGTCAAAAAGTCCCAGGATCGGATTACAGGATTGTCTACGATCACGGGTTTGTCGTCGTAAACGAAACCGAAGGAAAGCGTGCTCAGATAGGTGAGAAAGGTAACCGCGCAAACCAGGGCCTCCAGCACGCCGCTTTTCTCGAAAAGCTGAGCGAGTGCGGACGGGCCTTCCAAATTCCGGCCAACTGGTTGCACAACGCTACTATAGCGGAAACGGAACGCGAGACTCGCGGCGGTCGAACACTCGTAGTACATGCCCGCCAGATACCTACCTTCGTTACTGCCCCTTCCCTAGACTGAACCTATACCTGCAAGGCAGGAAAGGCTTTCCCCTTAAGTCCCCCCAAGTCGTGGATCTTTCAGAAAGTTCTCAGTTCTCGGTCCTCAGTTCTCAGTAGAACCTCTGAAAGCGCCGAGTTGGTTCTTTCTGAGAACTGACAACTGACAACTGACAACTGAGAACTGGGTTCAGGCCTTCCAGCGGTATGCATCCGGTTGGGGCAGTCCTATGTGCGCCAGCACGCGGTTCGCGAATTCGTGCGCCATGGCATCGGGGCTCGACGGATGGTTATAGAAGGTCGGGATTAGCGGAAAGATGGTTGCGCCCGCGTCGGCGGCCAGCGACATGTTGCGGATGTGGATTTTGTTGAGCGGAGCCTCGCGGACGCAGAGCACGAGCGGCCGACGCTCCTTGAGAGTCACATCGGCGGCGCGCTCGATCAGGTGCGACGCAGTACCGTTGGCAATGCGGCCGAGCGTGCCCACGCTGCATGGGATCACGACCATCGCGTCGGAAGGATACGACCCGCTGGCCACGTTCGCCCCGATATCGGCGTTGGACTGCTGCTGAATCTTTGCCGAAGACGCGCCGATGATTTGACGTAGGAAATCGGAGCGGCCTTCGATAGTGAGTTCCTCGGCCATGACGCGTAAAGCGCTGTCAGAAGCGATGAAATTTACGGTCTTCACCCGAGAATCGCGTTCGACGGCAAGTAGAAAGTGTTTCAGAAATAACGAGCCGCTGGCGCCGGTGGTGGCGACTGTCAAATTTTCAGGCGCAAGAAGTGGCACAGAGCGCTCCATGAGGCATCTAATGGGCGGCCTCGAAAGCTGAGGATAGGGATGCGGGAAAAGCAAGTCAAGGCGGCGGGGGCTGGCGACTTGTAATTTCTGATTTTGTATTTCCTGATCTCGCGGCCAAGGCGAATAGCGAACGACGAACGACTAGCGACCAACGACGGATTTATGGCAACCACCGGCATCCTACGATCGCGGCGCAGTGCCGCCCAACGCCACGCCATCGCCAGCGTCGAGCGTGAGATTCGCGCTGTCGCTCCCGCCGCCGGACGCAAGTATCTCCGCGATTTTCGTGAGGCCTACCGCTCCTACCAGAGAGTGATCACCGCGACCGAAGTGCGTCAGGAAATTGCCAAGGCCGGAACTGTTTTGGTGGGTGATTACCACGCGCTACCCAACTCCCAGCGCTATCTGGCCGCGCTGCTGCGCGATTACGATTTCCACCAACGCCACGTGGTGTTAGGACTCGAAACTGTTTTTTCGCGCGATCAGCATATTCTCGACGAATGGCTCCGCGGCGAGATTGACGAAGAAGAACTGCGCCAGCGCATCCGTTTCGAACTGGACTGGGGATACGACTGGGCGCCATTTTATGAACTGCTCTCGGCCGCACGCGACCATGGGGCATTGATCTGCGGGCTCGATTGCATGCCGCGCGAGGATCTGCGCAAAATTGGAGCGCGTGACCGTCACGCTGCCGACAAGATTGCCGCAATCCGCGGCCAGCACCCTGAAGCGCTCATCGTCGTCTTGTTCGGCGAGTCCCATCTCGCGCCGCAGCATCTGCCCGCCCTGCTCCAGCAGCGGCTTCCCGCGGAACCGACGCTCATCGTTCTGCAGAATGTCGACGCCCTCTACTGGCACGCCGCCGGAGAAGCCCGCGACCAAGTCGAAGCCGTCGAAGTCCGCAAGGACGGTCCCGAAAATATTCTTTGCGTCTTCAACGCCACGCCGCTCGAGAAATACGAGAATTACCGTCTCTGCCTCGATCGCTGGGGACGCAGCGATCATGACCGCAGCGCGCCCGATCTCGGGCCGACGCTCTACAACCTGATCGACGGCATGGTGCGTTTTCTGGGCATCAACCAGTACTCTCCGCACAATACGACGCAGCCTAAACTTCTGGTCGACCTGATGCCCGAAGTCTATTCGCGCAGCTCGGACGCGCTGCTGCGCCGCTTGTTGTCCCGCAAAGGATTTACTGCCGAACGCCGCCGATCCCTGCTCCGCCAAGTGCGCGAGCGCGGCAGCGTCTACCTGACGCCCATCAACGCCGTGTATGTGCGCCAGTTTCGCATGAACTCGTGCGCCGAGGACGCTACCCGCTTTCTTCATCAGGCCTGCCGCGGATTGCCGAATCTTGCGAACGGCAGGGCTCCCGAAGCGCGCGTCACGCCGGGGGCTAGGGGGCTGGATCGAGACGACGCGTTTTACACAACCGTTTTCGAACATGCGCTGGCGTTTTTCGGATCGCGCATCCTGTACCCCGCGCGTCCCGCTCTCCGCGATAGCGATCTGGCGGATTTGTATGACGTGACTCGTGAAGACCTGGAACACCAGACTTCGCTTCCCTTTGTCGATGCCGTCGACGCTCTCGACTTTCTGATCCAACACCGCAAGGGGGATCTTGCTTGCACGCAACCTCCAGCCTGTAACGGCCGCAAGTACGAATACATCGCCGAGCAACTCGGATATCTCACCGGCAACGATCTCTACGACGCCTACCTTGAAGGCCGCCTGAATACCGCTGCGCTGCGCAAGCTCTTCCTTGCCCACATTGAACAACCCGGCATGGCCCACGCAGCCTATTTCCAGTTGAGGACACGCCTAGAGTCCGGACAGCGCGCATAAAGCTTTTCGCAGTTGATTCTGATTTCCTCTGGGTCCTCTGGGTTTGTTTTCTTTGCGCTCTCTGCGTTAGAGGTTTTGCTTTTGCAGCCGCTGCGGTATCCTCACCTGTTCCGATGCCTGACGACTCCCCACTCCAGTCCCAGACGCCCGATGCGCTCATGCTGTTCGGGTTCTGGTATCGCGCGCTGCCGGCGGCTCAATTGCACCGCGGACAGCTGGCGAAAACGATGCTGCTCGAACAGCCGCTCGTCCTGGGATGCGACCGTCTAGGCCAAGCTTTTGCCTTGCGCGACGCCTGCCCGCATCGCGGCATGCCGCTTTCCTGCGGACCGTTTGACGGCGAACAAGTCGAGTGCTCCTATCATGGTTGGAGATTCGACGCCCACTCCGGCCAGTGCAAACTGGTTCCGTCGCTTGTGCCCGAGCAAAATTTGAAAGTCGACCGCATCTACGCGGGCAGCTATCCTTGCGAAGAGCGCGACGATTTTGTCTGGGTGTATATTCCGGACCCCGGCCCAGCCGGCGCTGGATTTTCGAAGCCCGCGACCGCGCCGACTCCCGCGCCTGAGATTCCGAAATTCAGCGAGCATTACAAACTCGCTTATCTCACCGCCGATCTGCCTTGCTCGGTCGATCACGGCATCATCGGACTGATGGATCCGGCGCACGGGCCGTTTGTTCATCAGGCGTGGTGGTGGCGCACGCAGAAATCGATTCACGAGAAGCACAAGAACTTCGAACCCATTCCTTACGGATTTCGCATGAGCGCGCACACGCCCAGCTCGAACAGCGCTCCGTACAAACTTCTGCGCTTCTACGCCGACGCCGACTCGATTACCACGACCATCGATTTCGTCCTGCCCAACCTGCGGTCGGAGGTGATCCGCGCCGGGAAGTACTGGTTCTCCAGCCTGACCACCGTCACTCCCATTACGCGCAGCCAGTGCCGCATTGATGTCGTGGCTGCCTGGAACCTGTTTCGCTGGATTCCATTTGGTCCGGAGTTGCTGAAATTTGTTTTCGCAAAATTCGTAGAGCAGGATCGCCGCACCATGGAGCTGCAATCCGAGGGCCTGAAACACAACCCGCACCTCATGCTGATCGACGACGCCGACCGTCCCGCCAAGTGGTATTTCGGTTTGAAGAGCGCCATGCTCGAAATGAAAAAGAATGGCGGCGAGTTCCGGCATCCGATGACGGAGCCGGTGACGCTGAGGTGGAGAAGCTGAATCCACGGCCCTCAGTTCTCAGGGCCACAACGACCACGAATCACTAGCATCCCGGCAGCAAAGCAAACGTTGGATCTAACCAATGGAGATAAGTCTCCATCGTGTGCCAGCACAACAAGCTATTCCTGGCGAATTGTGACGAATCGAATTCGTATTTCGTGTCCACGTGGTCGTATTCCAGCACCATGGGAATATGAGGCGGCAGCTTGGGAACGACATCGCGCGAATTCACGATCCTCCACGAAATAATGGGTAACTGATCAAACCGCCGCGCAAATTCCAGGTTGCCGACCCGTGGTGACGCGAAAGTGCACAGCGTGCCGACTTCGAATCTGCGGCGCGCGTCGTTTTCCATCACAAACAAAGTGGCCAGCGCCGATCCTAAACTGTGGCCGGCAACTATGGTGGGACGCGCCGGGCGTGCTTCATCTGCTCGCAGGGCGCGTCCGCGGCGTGCGGCCTCCCGGCGCGATGCCAGTTGATGGAGTTGTTCGCCGAAAGATCCGGCTAAGGGAGCCGCTGACTCCGGCCCCAAAGCTCTGTCTTCGGGCAATGGACTTGGGACAACCTTCAAACTGTCGTAGATCTTGTCGAAGCCGTAGGCGACCCGTCCCGCACTCGGAACCTGCCGAAAAGGAACCGGCAATGCCGCAGCGTCATCGATCCATTCGATTGCTCCCTCTGTGCCACGAATTGCGATGATGCGCGAATCTGGATTGTTTATCTCGCGAACCATGATCCCGTAAAACTTCGGTTCCTTGGTGTCGAAGATGAAATCGGTCATGTGGATCCATGCCGCAAGTTCATATCCGCCCGGAATACCGTCTGGCGCGGGACGCAACGGGTCCGGATTTGGATTCTTGAACATCTTGTAGGCAGCCAGCACAAGCCGCCCGTAGAAGAAGGCTTCACTTTTGTCGAGGTCGCGGCCCATAGGAGACTCCTGAGATTGAAGTAGCTGACCAGCGCAACGGGAAGGGCCCAAAAAAAAGATAAGCTGGAAGGGCGATAGCTCACGAGGGGAAGTAGATGAACGGCGCTCACCCAGCGGCAATTCCAATACAAGTTATGCCTTGCGGGTTAGCGCGTCAAGCCGGGAGTATGCCAAAGCTTTGCGGGTTACTTGCTCCCGAAGCGCGCACCAGTAAGCCTAAGAGCTTAGTAATATCTGGTAACCGATGGGCGGGAACTACTCTTCTGCCAGCCAGTCCATTGCCTCTTCCCGCGTCTTGAAGGTGACAATCTTGCGCTGGGAAAAACTCTGGAAGTTTTCCATGAAGGCGTTCGAGATGCTTTCCGATCCGACCCATGCCGTTTTCTTCACAAAAGGCCGGTCAAGCGTCAGCACTTCCTTAATCCTGGTGGCAACTGTGTGATCCACAATCGATCCTGTGAAGTCTGCGAGCGTGACTAGCGATTCGTGCCCGTGCCGCGCGACGGTGACCCGCGCGTACTCGAGCAAAAGCTGCATCTCCTGGGCGTTGGCGAGGGAAAAATCCAGCAGCAGAATCCGCTTGCCCTTGTGCTCGATGAATCGTATGCGATCGTCCATCGCGGACCCCTGAAGAGTTCCCTCCGCGCCGGGAGAGAAGCTCTACCCCAACAGCGACTCCACGACACTGTATGCCTCGTTCAGCGCCGAGTCCAGCGCCGTGGCATCTTTGCCGCCCGCTTCCGCAAGGTCCGGACGCCCGCCGCCTTTGCCGCCGACTCTCTGCGCCACCGGGCCAATGACTTTTCCTGCCGGAACACGGCTGGTGAGGTCTTTGGTCACGCCGACGATCAACGAAACATTGCCATTCGAGGCCGAGCCCAGCACCACTACGGCGGAGCCGAGCTTGTCGCGCAGTTGATCGACCAGCGTCCGCATCTGCGCGCGCTCGAGATTGTCCACGCGGTGGGTCAGCACTTTGACGCCGCGAACATCTCTGACTTTCTCGCCGATGTTGGCCGTGCTTGACGATGCGGATTTCATCCGCGCCTGGTCGAGTTCGCGTGCCAGGCGCTTGATTTCAGCGTCTTTCTTTTCGAGTTCTAGCTTCAAGGCCTCGGCGGGAGAAGACAATTCCTCCTCGGATGAGGGTGCCCCATCCTTGCGCGTCCTGTGCGCAAGGGTGGGACCAACGAGGCTAGCGACCACGCCTTCCAGTTCGTGATCCTTGCGGAAATGGCGAAGCGAGCCTTCTCCGGTGACGGCCTCGATGCGGCGCACGCCCGATGACACGCTGCCTTCTTTCAGAATTTTGATCAGGCCGATCTCGCCGGTTGCGCCGGTGTGCGTGCCGCCGCAAAGTTCCGTCGAAAAATCTCCAATCCTGATGACGCGGACTTTGTCGCCGTATTTCTCGCCGAACAGCGCCATCGCATGATACTCGTTGATCGCCACATCAATCGGGACATTTTCGACAATCTCTACTTTTTCATTGCGCAGAACTTCTTTGTTGATGATGTCCTCGATATCTTGCAGCTCTTCTTCGGCGACTCCAGTGAAGTGCGAAAAATCAAAGCGCAGATGATTAGGAGCGACCAGCGATCCCGCCTGCTTGACATGCTTGCCTAAAACTTCGCGCAACCCAGCCTGGAGCAGATGCGTAGCCGTGTGATTGCGCATGGTGGCCTCGCGAATGGCGGTGTTGACTACGGCATCGACTTTATCGCCAACGCGGAGGGTGCCCCACCCTTCCGCGTTTTTTGCGGAGGGTGGGGATTTCATGACAACCTGATGCGCACGCACGCCCTGCACGGGGTAATAGCATCCAGTCACTTCAGCGATGACGTATGGAGAGCTCTGGTACCCGAAGTAGTCAACTCGGATGCTTGGAGAGACGTTAGGGAGGTGACGCCCGGGAGCGACCAGCCAGCCGCGATCGCCAACCTGCCCGCCGGATTCGGCGTAGAAGGGAGTGTGGTCGAGAATGATCTCGCCGGAGTCCCCAGGCCTAAGTTTCTGCGCGCCTTGGCCGCCTTTGATGATGGCTAGCACTTCGCAATTGTCAGACCGCGTTTGGCGATAGCCTTCGAAGGCGGATTTCGGGAGTTGCTGGTAGGCGGGGTTGGCCGTCTGCTTGGCCGCGCCTTTCCAGGAGGCGCGAGCGCGCTCGCGCTGCTCAGACATCGCGCGGTCGAAGCCAGCTTGATCGAATTCAAAGCCTTGATCACGACAAGCATCCTCGATGAAGTCCCTAGGCAGTCCAAACGTGTCATAGAGCTTGAATGCCGCTGCGCCATCTAAACTGGGCTGCGTGAGCAGCGATGCAGCGCTGTCTCCTACTGGTATGGGACCGGATGCCGCCAGCTTTCGGAGCGTCTTCTGGATGTCTTCCCTCTTCCCGCCTTCCTGGGTCGCCCTTTGCGTTTGAGAATTGGTCGCAGATGCCTGGCGAGCGTGATCTAGTTCAGTTTCGAGCGCGCTGAACCCGAGATCGAGCGAATGTGAGAATTTTGTTTCCTCCGCCAATACCGCTTTCGACACCCGATCCACTGACTCGTTCAGTTCCGGATAGGCATCCTGCATCAGGTCGCGAACGGCGAAGACCATCTCATGCAGAAACGGCTTGGTTTGGCCGAGAAGGCGTCCGTGGGTGATGGCGCGGCGGATGATTTTGCGCAGCACATAGCCACGGCCCTCATTTGAAGGGATCACGCCATCCGATATGAGAAACGTTGCGGCACGCGAATGGTCGGCAATCACGCGCAAAGAAGCCGCGGATTTCGTATGCGCTTCCTTGTCGAGCTCTTTCTTGAGCGATGCGCCGGTCAGTTCTGCTGCACGCTTGATCAGCGGCGTAAATAAATCCGTATCGTAATTTGAAATCACTCCTTGCAGCACGGCTGCTACTCGCTCCAGACCCATGCCTGTGTCGATCGAGGGCTTCGGCAGCAGCTTCGTAAATCCGGGCTGGCGATCGTACTGCATGAACACCAGATTCCACAGCTCCACATACCGCCCGCAGTCGCATCCAAACCCGCAATCGGTATGTCCTTGATCCGAAGCGGCAACGCCCATGTCGTAGTGAATCTCGCTGCACGGCCCGCAGGGGCCGGTGTCTCCCATCTGCCAGAAGTTATCCTTCATGCCAAACGCGAAGATACGTTCCTTCGGGATGCCAACACCTAGCCAGATTTGTTCCGCCTCATCATCTCGCGGCACATCAAACCCCGCCTCAAGCGGCCCCGCGCCTTCAAAGATGGTTACGTAGAGCTTGGCTTTATCGATCCCAAACCACTCCGGCGAAGTGATCAGCTCCCACGCATAGGCGATGGCGTCTTTCTTGAAATAGTCGCCAAAGGAAAAATTTCCCAGCATTTCGAAAAACGTGTGATGGCGGTTGGTGAAGCCTACGTTTTCGAGATCGTTGTGCTTGCCTCCGGCGCGCACGCACTTCTGCGAGGTTGTAGCGCGCGCATAGTCGCGCTTTTCGAGGCCGAGGAAGACGTCCTTGAACTGGTTCATGCCGGCGTTGGTGAAGAGCAATGTCGGGTCGTTCGCCGGGACTAGCGACGAGGAGTGCACCTCGCGGTGTTGCTTCTGAATGAAGAAGTCGAGGAACTTGCGGCGAATTTCGTTGCCTGTGAGCATGGAAGCTTAATTCTAAATGAAAGGCAAAGCTTCACCACAGGCGACAGAGGGGAAACGCAGGGAGAAACACAAGGGCACACAAACAGGCTATCGGTTGGCACGAACGATTGCACAGGACGGGCGAGGACGCCCGCCCCTCCAACTAAGCTATTTGTACTACTTTACGGCGTCGTCGGTTTTCTCGGCGCCTTTCTTCACTCCATGACCGACGGCCTTGGCTCCTTTTTTCACGCCGTGACCAGTATCTTTGGCAGCGGTCTTAGTGGCATCGCCGGTTTTGTCGGCGGCTTTTCCGGTAGCCTTGCCAGTATCTTTGGCAGCGACCTTGGTGGCATGGCCCGTCGCTACGGCGGCTTTTTTGGTGGCTTTTCCGGTATCGTCGGCCGCAGTCTTCACATCGTTTCCGGCCTGGCCGTAGGAGAACGCAGTCAGCGCCAGCAGCGCGGCCGCAAGGATTAAAGGAAACTTCGTTTTCATGGTTCCTCCAAAAGGAATTACAGATTTTTCGGTAGAGCAAAGTTTTATCAGAGCAGGAGGGATGAGCGCAACCACGGCAAGTTTTATGGTCTCAACCTATGCCTCGGAAGTTTCACTCTCCAGCGCGGTGAGAGTTTCTTCATCCACGTCCCATTTCTTCAGGATGGTGAAGATGGTTTTCGAGCCAAAGCCGGCGCGCATCAGGTTGCGAAAGATGCGGGCTGCCTGTTTTCGATCTCCGTCTTTGGGCTTGGCGAGGCGTTTGCGGCGAATGTAATCGCGCGCCAGATTTTCTTCTTTCACGTCGTCGTAGACGGAAGAAACCGCTTTCTCGATGACCTCGCCGTGCACGCCCTTGGCCTTCAGGTCGTTGACGACCCGCATGCGTCCGAATTTCTCGTTCTCGCGCCGATAGGACGAAAACGCCGCCGCGTACTTGGCGTCATTGAGATAGCCCTGGTCCTTCAGGCGAACGACGATGAGCTCCACCAGTGTCTTCCCGATTTCCGTATCGGCCTCGACGCGATTGCGGAGCAGGCGCTTCAGTTCCGCGACCGAGCGCATGCGGCGCGCCAGTGCGCCCACGGCGTAATCGTAAAGTTCCGCTTCGGTAAAGAGTTTTCTGGGACGTCCAAACGCCATGTCTACACGATAGCGCGAAAGCACCGCACGACAAAGAACGTCTGCCTACTTTGGCGGCGCGGGATTCGGGGTAGCGGGCGGGGCCGTAGCCGGCGGCGCGCTGGCCGCGGGCAAACTCGGCGCCGGGGGCGCTACCAGCGACGCTTTTGCCGAAGCTGGCAACTTGTCGGCGTTGGCTATCAGGAGCGCGATCTGCCACATTTGCGTTTCCGTAAGCGATTTGCTGAAGCCGGGCATGCCGCTCAGGCGAATGCCGTTGAAGATTTTCCAGTAGCTTTCGCCGGGCTCATCGTCGGTTACGCCCTTGCTTTCGAGCAGCACGGGCGGATGCGGATACATGCCCGCCGCAATCGCGCTCTTTTGGGACAGCGGCAGGCCGTGGCAAACCGCGCAATACTGCTTGTAAAGATCGGCGCCGGCCAGGTAGTTCGCCTCTGTTGGCTGGATGGGGACTGTCTTCGGCATGTCTTTCGCAATGCGCTTATCCAAAGCCTTGTGCGCAAAATAATTTTCGAAGGGCATGTCGGAATCGGTGGTGGCAATAGGAGCGCTACCGCCAGTCATATACAGATAAAGCCCGAAGGGCACGATGAGGAAACCGAGTAGTAGTCCGACGAAGAATTTCACTGGGCGGTCCTGTGACCAAGATTTTACAAACTAACTTTACCATTCGCATACAAAATCTCTTAACCGGCATACAATTTCAGGCAACGCGGCGCCGAGCGCCCCGGGGTCCGGGAACGGAAACAACTATGCGAATTGTCAGCGCGGCCAGCGCGTTTCCCCAGCATTACTACTCCCAGGAGATGCTGCTGGAAGCGCTGCAGGAATACTGGGGCGATCAGATCGAGAACCCGAACGTGCTGCGGCGTTTGCATCGTCACGTGGGCGTCGACGGGCGATTCCTCGCGCTGCCCAAAGAAGAATACTTAAAGATGAAGACCTGGGGCGAGGCCAATCATCACTGGATTCGCACCGCCAAGGAGTTGGGTGAGCAGGCAGTGAGCGGGGCTCTGAAGGATGCAGGTTTGCATGGGCGCAATCTGGGTGCGTTCTTTTTTGCTTCCGTCACCGGCATCAGCAGTCCATCGATTGACGCGCTGCTGATCAACCGGATGGGATTGTGCCGGAACATTCGCCGCGTTCCGATTTTCGGGCTGGGCTGCGTGGCGGGTGCGGCGGCCATATCGCGCGCCGCCGATTATGTGCGTGCTTATCCGGATCAGATTGCGGCCGTCCTGTCTGTCGAACTCTGTTCTCTAACCCTGCAGCGCGAGGATATCTCGATGGCCAACCTGATTTCGTCCGGCCTGTTCGGCGACGGGGCGGCCGCCGTGATTGTGGCGGGCGCTAACGCGGAGTGCGAACTTTCCGGCCCCGCTATTCTCGCTACTCGTTCTGTGTTCTATCCCGATACCGAAGAGATGATGGGCTGGGACGTGTCGGAAAGAGGTTTTCGCATTGTGCTCTCGCGCGAAATTCCCGACCTGGTTCGAAAAAATCTTGCCCACGATCTCGACGATTTTCTGGCCGAGCGCGGATTGATTCGCTCCGACATCAACAATTGGGTGCTGCATACCGGCGGCCCGAAGATTCTGGAAGCGACCGCCGACGCTCTCGGATTGAACAATGGCGAGTTGGATGTTTCCTGGCAATGTCTGCGCCGGACGGGGAATTTGTCGTCGGCCTCGGTGCTGGTGGTGCTCGAAGAAGTCATGAAGAATCGCCTACCCGCGCCCGGCACGCTCGGCTTGCTGGCCGCGATGGGTCCAGGATTTTGTGCGGAATTTGTGTTGCTGGAATGGTAGGACAGCTGCTTTTAGCGCTTCGCCTTTAGCCTTTAGCTAAACCGACAGCAAAGAGCGCTTTTCTCCCAGAACGAAGATCTTCGGGAAAGGAGTTAGCGATAAAGGACATTTTGGTGGACCGCACTCCAAATTCGTTCGATGTCTTCGTAGCCGGCGGCGGGCCCGCGGGCTTGGCGGCGGCTATCGCCGCACGTCATCACGGTTTGAGCGTGGTCGTCGCTGATGGCGCCGTCCCTCCGATCGACAAGACTTGCGGCGAGGGACTGATGCCGGACGGAGTCGAAGCTCTGCGCACTCTCGGCGTCGCCATTCCCGAGGGCGAAGCGTATCCGATCCGCGGCATTCGTTTTGTGAGCAACGGAGTGAAAGCCGAGGCGCAATTTCCTCACGGCACAGCGTTCGGAATCCGGCGCACTCGCCTTCATCAAATCCTGTTGCATCACGCGGCCGCGTGCGGCGTGCAGTTGCGATGGCAGGCAACGGTCACGCGTATTCATCCGGAGGGCGCGCTGGTGGCTGGGAAATTGGTGCGTGCGCGGTGGGTGGTGGGCGCGGATGGCATCGGTTCCCGCGTCCGCAGCTGGGCCAAGCTCAATTCGCAAGAACCGGATGCGCGCGTGAACAGGCACCAGCGCTTCGGCTTCCGGCGCCACTACCGTGTCGCCCCATGGGCGGACTTCGTGGAACTGTACTGGGGCCGCCGGTGCCAGGTATATGTCACGCCCGTCAACCGCGATGAGGTTGGTGTGGCGCTGATCTCGTCGAACCCGAACTTGCGGCTGGGGACGCGAATGGACGATGTGCTTCGCGAATTTCCGGAACTTTTCTCCCGCCTCAAAGATGCCGAGTTCGCTTCCAGCGAGCGGGGCGCGATCACCGTCACGCGAAGATTACGGCGCGTGTATCACGACCGCATCGTGCTCGTCGGCGACGCGTCGGGCGGAGTCGATGCCATCACGGGAGAAGGTCTTTGCCTGGCGTTTCGCGAAGCCGTGCTGCTCGGCGATTGTCTGGCGAGTGGAGACCTCGCTCGCTATCAAAGGGGTCATCGCGCGCTGCTTCGGCGTCCCGCCATGATGGCTCGCTTGATGCTATTCATGGCGAAACACCCTCATCTGCGGCGTCGCACGATGCAGGTATTTCAAACCAGCCCCCGCGCTTTTGCTGAAATGCTGGCAATGCACGTGGGCGAAGGCTCAACCCGCGATTGCATCTCGAATGGAATTGCCCTGGGATGGGAATTGCTGAAGGCGTGATGCTTTGCGGCATCCATGTCGGAGTGGGCTTGGCAGTGTCGAGATCAGTCTGATTAGTCCGACGTGGGTTTGACTGCGTAGTAGCCGCGGCGCGTCTGCAACTCGAACCTTGACGCACTATTCAACGTGACCTTCAGCTTGTGGAATTTGCCGTCGAGCTTCTGCGGCGAAAAACCCAGAACATAGACGAATTCGGGAACATCTGCCGTGCGGCGAAAGCCCTCATCCAGATTATTGCTGTTGTGAAAGAAAATTCCGCCCGTGCCGCTGGCGAAGTCGAGCATCACGTCGCGTCGTGCCTCGGCTTCGGCGGCGTGAAACTGACTGCCCTCCAGATCGCTGGCACCGCCGGTGAATCCGGCCGCGACCAGTCCCTCCGCATCCAGCGTGTTGATGATAATTCCGGCGCGCACGGCGCCGTCGATGACCTTCATCACGTCCTCATGCGTATCCGGTGTGAGCGCAAGAAAGCCCGGCGAAACCAGCACGATCGTGCGCTGGCCCGGCATCGAGGCAGTTCTGCGGATCACCCCATTGAGGACGGCGAGGGCATTCTTGCTTTCCGCGTTTCCGGCGTCGAGCACTTCAATCGCTTTTGCCGCTGCGATCCGTCCGGCCTGCGGGCTGGAAAAACCGAGTGAACGCAAAGCACAGTCCTCGACCTCTTGGACGGCAATGCTGCCGGCATCCGGGTCATGCTGGTTGAGCATGAGATCGGCCATGTAATGGCTGATTGGCGGACAGTCGTTCTCAGGAATGGTCGGGTGCGGTCTCAGGGTGCGCACGCCGGCCAGCAATTTTTCGCGGTCATCGGTGAAGTCGACAACCACAAGGTCCGAGATGGTAAAGACGGCAGCGCGCTCCTCCGGACGCAACGAACCGAGATGCCTTGCAGCGGCGTCGCGTGCGCTTGCCAGCTCCGCCAGGGTCGAGTGGACGTCGTCAAAAAGATAAGCCGTGTCGCGCTCTGGCGCAGGCTGGCGAGCTTGGCTGGTGACCGGCTGAACTGGCCGTTCGGAACGAGCCGGTGCGACGGAATTCTCGCCCGCCTCCTGAACGTTGCGCGCAGCTGACTCGACTGAAAAGCGCGTGATGATTTGCGGTTTGCCTTCGTCGAAGAGCCGGAAATTATCTTTGACGAAGTTGCCGACCGCGTGTCCTTGCGCATCGCGTAGAACCACGCTTACCGGCACCAGATTCACGTTGACCTTGAGCGTGGTCAGCGCATGAAGGTCAGAAAGGGCGGGGGCGCTGTTGGTGGCCGGTTGCTGTTCCGCCTGTATTTTCAGTTGCTCACTGCGCAGAGCCGACATTCTGGCCAGAGCCGAGGCCGTGGCAGCATCCGTCATCTGCTGCTGCATTTGTTCCTGTTCGGCTTTCAGTCTCGCTGCATTTTCCTGCAACGCCTGCTCACCGATGGCAGCAAAGATGGCTTGATTCTCAGCCAAGTCCTTCCGCAGGGAATCGAGAGTGGGCGGAACCTGCGCGGCTGTGTCCGTTCCGGGAGGGGCGATGTCCGCGTTCGCGACGATGCGTGCCTTCGCCCCAAACTTATGACAATTCCTCAAACGAACGTCATTCCGTCCCGACTCTCCCCGCGGATCGTTGGCTGTTGCGGTAATGTCAGTGGGCAACAGGAACGACGAGCCGTCCGAAAACGCCACTCTTTCATAGTCGATCTCAAGCGCTGCGCCGGTCAGAGGAAAGCCGGTTTGAATGTTCTCCGCGATCGACCGGAAACGAAGCATTTCACCCGTTTTCTTATCAACCCACACCTCGCCCTGGTAAGGCGGAGCCACGACCGAATTTCCGACGTGCAGACGCCACAAAGGAAGGTGTTGCTGCGCGATCTCGTAAGTAAACACCCATGCCGAGTGCTCGCCCAATGTGCTCTCGCGGGCGAACTTGAACCGCGCCTGATTCACGGGGTCGAAAATGGAACGGAGATTATTGCTGCCGAACTCCCCCGTCGACCAAAGGCCGGAAGCCTGCGCCATCTCCCTCGACACCGGCTTGCCGTTCACCTTGACATCGCTGTAGGACTCATTCCCGTCTTCATATCTCACCGATGCTGAGATCAGATCGGTAAGCGCACGACGGCTGCCGCTGTAGCGCGACGCGGCCTCATCGCAGACAAAATTGGGCATCTTCTCCGGCACGTTGATGGAATATTCACAAACACCGCGCAATGCCTCGGCATGCGGAATGTCAGTCGGGAGCCATGCGCAGCGGCTTGAAGCGATTTGAGCGTCCGCAGAGAGACAGCAAAAGCACAAGACGAAAGTCAGCGTCAGTGGGAGGGAGACACGCATACGAAAGTTTAGACACCGGCGGCAGGTCGTTTGCTCCACTTTATCAGGTCATCCGCTACCCCGCGCCATCTCTACGGCCCGCAGCACGGCGCGCGCCTTGTTCTCCGTTTCTTCAAACTCGCGCTGCGGATCGGAATCTGCCACGATTCCCGCGCCTGCCTGCAGGTACGCCTGTTTGCCTTTCATCAGCACTGTGCGAATCGCAATGCAGGAATCCAGATTGCCTGCAAAATCGGCGTAGAGCACGGATCCGCCATACACTCCGCGCCGCGTCGGCTCCAGTTCTTCGATAATCTGCATGGCGCGAACTTTCGGCGCGCCACTCAGCGTTCCTGCCGGAAAGCACGCGGCAAAGGCGTCCATGGCGTTCAGTTCCGGACGCAGGCGGCCTTCGAGCGCGGAAACAAGGTGCATCACGTGCGAGTAGCGCTCCACGTACATCAGGTTGCGAACCTTCACCGAACCGTATTCGCTGACGCGGCCCAGATCGTTGCGTCCGAGATCGACCAGCATCACGTGTTCGGCGCGCTCTTTTTCGTCGCCCAGCATTTTCTTTTCGAGCGCGGCGTCTTCCACTTCGTCGCGGCCCCGCGGATGCGTTCCGGCAATGGGACGGTATTCGAGTTTTCGTCCTCCTCCCGCGGCACGCACCAGCATCTCGGGAGAAGAGCCGAGCACGTGCATTCCCGCAAAGTTTGTCTTTCCACCATTCCGGCCCGCTCCGAAGCGTAGAAAATACATATAGGGCGACGGATTCACCGTGCGCAACGCGCGGTAGAGATCGAGCGGAGCCACTCCCGGCTCGAAATCCCAGCGCTGCGACAGCACGACTTGGAAAATATCCCCGGCAGCGATGTACTCCTTGGCGCGGCGAACGCTTTCCAGAAACTTTGCCTTCGGAGTGCGCGCCCGCGTCTTCAATTTTGACGTCTCGAGCTTGGACTGCGCGCTGGCTTTGCGCCAGTGTGCCGGCTTCCATCCGGCGGCGAGTTTCTTCTCGATGCGTGCGATGTCTTGTACGGCGCGCTCGTAGGCCGCTTTGGGCGCTTCGCGGGTCACGTCTGCCGAAGCCACGATGTGGATCTGGTGGCGCAGGTGATCGAAGGCGAGCACGCGGGCGAAAAACATCAGCACACAGTCGGGAACATTGAGGTCATCGGAGGCATGCGTTCCGATATCTTCGAGACGCCGCACAATGTCATACGCGCAATAGCCGACCGCACCGGCCGTGAACGGCGGCAGACCTTCCATCGCCGCGGGACGATGAAGCTGCAGAAGTTCCTTGATGACCTCAAAAACATTTCCCGTCCGCCGCTCGACTTTACGGCCGCGTTCGATGCTGATTTCCGAACCGCGCGACTCCAGGCGCAGGAACGGGTGCACGCCCAGAAATGTGTAACGTCCAATCTTTTCTCCGCCCTCGACCGACTCGAGCAGAAAGGCATCGGGTTCGCCGTCGGCCACGGCGAGGAAGGCCGAAACCGGCGTCAGCAAATCGGCCGAGATCGACTTGGCCACCGGAACCAGCGTGGCGCTGCGCGAGAGCCGGACAAATTCTTTGTAGTCGGGACGGATCATATGTTGTTTAGCAGCGTTTAGGGTCGCACGGATTAGTATGCTGAACGGGAAGAGACGGGGCAAGCCCTGTCTCTACAGCCGGATCTCAACCTTGCCGGCGCACGCCCTTCCGCCCGTTCCCTTTTTGGTACTTCCCTCGCTTGCCTAGCCTGCGGCGCGGCCATATACTTTGCGAGGCTTCCCGCTGACTAGGGCAACAATCTTTGGAGCAATTATTTGGAGACTTTATGACGACAGCTTTGGATCTTGAGCAGGAAACTAATCCCTGGCAGGCGCAAGCCGCCCGCTTTGACCTGGCAGCGAACAAACTGAATCTCGATGAAGGACTGTGGCGGGTGCTGCGCAGTCCCAGCCGCGAAATTATCGTTCACATTCCCGTACAGATGGACGACGGCAGCCTCGAAGTATTCACCGGATACCGGGTGCAGCACTCCATCGCGCGCGGCCCAGCCAAGGGCGGAATACGCTACGCGCCCGACGTGAACCTCGACGAAGTCCGCGCCCTGGCGGCCTGGATGACGTGGAAGTGCGCGGTGGTGAACATTCCCTTCGGCGGCGCCAAGGGCGGTATCATCTGCGATCCGCATCGCATGTCGCAGGGTGAGCTGGAACGCATGACCCGCCGTTACACTGCCGAGTTGTTCGATTTCATCGGCCCCGAAAAGGATGTGCCCGCGCCCGACGTAAACACCAACGAGCAGATCATGGCTTGGATGATGGACACTTATTCCATGCATGCTCGCCAGACCGTAACCGCGGTCGTGACCGGCAAGCCGATCAACATCGGCGGATCGCGCGGGCGCCGCGAGGCCACGGGGCGCGGCGTTCTCATGGTCTGCGAACAGGCGATCAAGAAGCTGCGTCTGAATCGCGAGACCACACGCGTCATCGTCCAGGGCTTTGGCAACGTCGGCTCGAACGCGGCCGTCCTCATGGCACAAGCTGGATACAAAGTCATTGGCATTCTCGAGGTGGATGGCGGCCTGTACAAAAAAGACGGCATTGACATGGAAGCGTTGTTGGAATTCCGCCAGCGCAACGGCATAATTCACGGTTTCCCCGGCGCTGAGGCGCAGGAGCCAGCGGAGCTCTTGCTGACCGACTGCGACATTCTGATTCCGGCGGCCACCGAGAACGTGATCACCAGCCGCAATGCCGACCGGGTGAAATGCAAGATTCTGGCCGAGGGCGCGAATGGGCCAACCACGGCGGCTGCCGATGAAATTCTCTCCGCGAAGAAAGTTTTCGTAATTCCAGATATCCTGGCCAACGCCGGTGGGGTTACGACTTCTTATTTCGAGTGGGTACAGGATCGCCAGGGCTATTTCTGGAAGGAATCGGAAGTCAACGAGCGCCTGGGAGACATCATGGTTACGGCGTTCGACGACGTTGTCCGCTACTCGGAAACCCATGGCGTGAACAACCGGATCGCCGCCTACATGCTCGCGATCGACCGCGTGGCCTATACCATCCGCCAGCGCGGAATCTACGCCTAGCCGCATTTTCGGGGGCCTCCGCACGAGGCCCCAATAGTTTTGGTTGACCGGTCGTCCCTCCCGGTGTAATCATGCGGGGGCATTCCCAGCATCATCCTTCAGTTCTCCAGACAAGTGCCGGGTATAGATGCGTAAGAAAAACGGGGCATAATGCCTCTTAATCTCGCGAGGAAAAATGAACTACTCCCCAAGGAAGTTAACTCTGTGGACGCTTGCTTTCTGTTTGATGCTCACAGTCGCGATGGCTCCAGCTTCAGCGAAGGCGCAAACCAGCTCAACCGACACCAGTTCAGATACCACCACCAAGAAGAAGTCGAAAAAGAAAGCCAAGAAGGACGCGGCCGCTACGGATGCCAAGACCACCGCCGCGGACAAGACCGCTACGACCGACAAGACGGCTGCCTCGGAAAAGACTGGTGCGACCGACGCGACCTCTGCTAAAAAGTCGCACGAGAGCAAGAAAGCTGCCGCTGCGGCCGACGATAGCGCTGCGAAATCGGCTGCCGCCGCTGCACCCGCCGCTGCCCCGGCTCCTGCATCTGCTCCTGCCGCAAAATCAGCCCCGACTTCTGCATCTGCTCCTGCACCGGCGGCGAAGGCAACCCCGGCGAAGAGCTCGAGCAAGGCAGCAACTCCGGCGGCTTCCAGTTCGGATATCGAAGCGGCAAAGGCCAGCGGCAAGGTCTGGGTCAATACTTCGAGCGGCGTCTACCACAAAGGCGGCGAGTGGTATGGCAAGACCAAGCAAGGCAAGTTCATGACCGAAGCGGACGCGAAAGCTGCCGGTTACAAAGCCGCCGCCAAGGACTAAGCCCCTCCAATGAATAGAGAAATTAACAGACTATAAGGAGAGATGCCTGTGACCAGGAAATTCATGACTCGAATTCTAATCGCACTTTTTGCGCTCAGCCTGCTCAGCGGAATGGCTGTGGCTCAAGCCGCTAAGACGCCAGCCAAGACCACCACCGCGGCCGCAGCTGATAGCGATTTGCTCGACATCAACACAGCGACCAAGGAGCAGCTTGACGCTCTACCCGGCATCGGTGACGCGTACGCGCAGAAGATCATTGATGGCCGTCCGTATGCTAAGAAGACGGACCTGACAAGGAAGAAGGTTATTCCCGCAGCGACTTACGCAAAGATCAAAGACAAGATCATCGCGAAGCAGAAGTAAGGGTTTACTCGACAATCTGGAAAACCAGGCATTGGGCAGCGTCCTGGGTAGCAGTTCCAATCTGCTGGCCTCGGGCCTGTTGCAGATGATTCAGAATCAGCCCGGTGGCGTGCAGGGCTTGGTGCAGCAGTTTCACGATAAGGGAATGGGTGGCTTAGTGTCGCAATGGGTCAGCACGGGACCGAACCCGCCGATTACATCGGATCAGGTTCATCAGGTTCTCGGCAGCGATCAGGTGAAAGCGCTCGCCGCCAAGGCCGGCATCAATCCGGATACTGCCGGCGACGCAATCGCGCAGATCCTTCCTGGACTGGTGGACAAGCTGACGCCGAATGGTTCGGTGCCTGACCATAGCAACGTTCTGGAGATGGCTTCCAGTATGCTGAGGAGTTTTGAGTCGAAAACCTCCTGAAATTTGGCGCACGGTTCCTATCTGATCGTGAACAAGGTGAGATTTTCCAATCCGCCTCTTGCTTTGCACAACTCTGTCCTCCCGTCCGTTGCCTTGGCTTCTGATGTAGAGGATAATCACATTGTCCGCCGCCGCGGCCCAGGCATAGCCATCGCGTGAATCTTCCCAACTCCATCACGCTCACTCGGATCGCAGCGATCCCGCTTCTCATCTGGATTCTTTGCACTCCGCGTTTTGCGGGCGAGCAGACCGGAGAGCGGGAAGTGCTGGCTTCGGCGGTTTTCATTCTGGCTTCGATCACCGACGGCATTGACGGCTATCTCGCGCGCAAACGCGGCCAGATCACCACCATGGGCATGCTGCTCGATCCCCTGGCCGATAAATTACTCGTTGCCGCCGCCTTCATCACACTGGTGCAGTTCAATCCCGCGCTGGTGCCCGCCTGGATGGCCGTCGTAGTCATTGGCCGCGAGTTTCTGGTAAGCGGGTTGCGTTCCATTGCCGCTTCTGAAGGCTTTACGATTCAGGCGAGCGAACTGGGCAAGTTCAAAATGCTGGTGCAAATCATCTCGGTCGTGGCCGTGATTCTTGCCCACCGCTGGCGCGAATGGCCGCTCGGCAGCACTTATATTTTCCCCGTCTACTGGATTGCCTGGCTTGCCATCTGGTTCATGGTTTTGTTATCGCTGGTTTCCGCGGCTGATTACTTCATTGCCTTCTGGTCGCGCATCGACCGTAAATCGGAAAAGCGGCGCCGCCGTGCTTTTGTGCTCGATCGCAGGAGTAAACGCGATGTCCAGGCCGTCTCCAACACCGTCCGCAAGCCCGTCTGAGAATCTCGCCGCTCGCGAAAAGGGTCGCGCTGCCCCGCCTTCCTCGGAATTAAAATCAGAATTCTCTCTTGAACAACGCAGGATTTTGCTCGACATCGCGCACCGGGCAATTTTCTCCGCGCTGGAAAACCCAGATCTTCACCCCAGAAAACACGGGGAGGGACTGGGGAAAGCTCCTCTGTTCTTTGCCGGAGCTCCGGCTTCAGCTTTGCTGTCGGAGCCCCGCGGCGTCTTCACCACCCTTCACCTCGATGGCGAACTGCGCGGATGCGTCGGATATGTTGCGCCTGTCGCTCCTCTATATCGCGCCGTCGCCGAAACCGCTTGCGCCGCTGCCTTTGAGGACTCCCGTTTTTTGCCGGTAACAACGGAAGAAGCCCCGCGGCTGGAAGTTTCTTTGAGCGTGCTTTCCCGTCTCTTTCCAATTTCTCCCGAGGCGGTGGAGGTCGGGCGCCACGGCTTAGTCGTTTCGCTCGGCGGCCGCCGTGGCCTGCTGCTTCCCCAGGTTGCCGTCGAACAAGGTTGGGGCCGGGAGACGTTTCTCGATCAAACTTGCCGCAAAGCGGGTCTGCCGCTCGATGCCTGGCATAAAGACGCCACCATCGAGGCTTTCTCCGCTGAGGTCTTTGGGGATAACGACAGCGATCACGACGCCGAAGTTCCGTGTTGAGTGTGCTCGCAGGAATTTGTTTGGCGGGCTCTGCATTCCAATCCTGAGCGCGCGACCCCTACCTTAGTACCCTTGTCTTCTATGCAAAAAGACGTAAGCTGAGGACTCGTGCTGTGATGGTGAAGGCAGCATCATGAGGGCAATATGGAACTCGCTGTTGTGATCGTCGTCGTGATCGTCGCGGGCGCGATGATTCCTGGAAATACGAAAATCCGCTTCTTTCGCTGATCATTCCGAAGTCCCGACGTAATGCTCACGCGACTCCAAAAGAAAAAAAGGGAAAGATTTCTCTCTCCCTTGTTTCCCTTGAATTGTTCTGATTTATTGCTGTTCGTCCAGTTCGACGGTGTCGCCCGCGTACACATCTTCGAGCGCGAAGACGACCATGGCTGACGACGCGGTCGGCGTCACATTCAGAACCACCACTTCTCCCACCGCGCGCCGCGGCAGATCAGCCACATGAATGTTCGGACCCTTGTTTCGGTGGAAGCGATTGGCCTCAAAAGTCGGCGGGCGCTTCTGCGTGTCTTCGGAAGTCTGCGCGTCGAAGGAGAGCGAGTCCGCCGGATCATGCAGACTGGCGGTGTAGGAACGTACGACGCGGAAGTAGTCGCCAACCTTCACGCCCTGATTCGAACCCACGTTCATATAAAGCTTCATGCCCGTGCCGAGTTCGCTGTCGAAGTCTTTTCCGAGCACAACGCGTCCGCTCAGCTTTCCGTTGGCCGGAGCGAAGCGGTCGAAATGCTCAGGAACGCGGAAAGTAACCGGCGGCTTTTCCACGAACGGTACGACGACATCTCCCGGGTTAATCGGATCACAACTGAATTCCACCTGGCCAATGGCGCTGTGACTGCGGGTATCCACGATTCGCACTCTGCCAATTTCGGCGTAAGGGCGTCCCGTGGCGGCCAGAACTTTCTTCTGCCCCGGATAAATTTCGTACTCGTTGACGTCCCGCAATTCGCGCACGACCGAATACAACTGTCCCGCCTGGTAGCCGCTGCCGGCCAGGTAAACCAGTTCCCCAATCTCGAACTTGGTGGAGGTCGGTGTCTGCAGTCCCCCGTTTATGTAGTTCGCGTCGGGAACCCGGTCCTTGGTGATAAATCCGGCGCAGTAAATGTCGGCTGCGGTAGGCGTCTGGAAACGCACGAACGGCTCGTTGGCCGAAGTATGGACGGTACCATCGGCCTCAGGCGTGGCCGGCATGGTCGATGTCAGCTGCTGCTGGCCGACGGCCCCGGTCGCCATGAGTGTCAGCACGAATAACAGTCCTGTTTTCTTCATCTTACCTCCGACTCCCAACCGCTGCGGTTTGCCCCAGCTATCTCTCTGGCAAGACAAGGGTTACACTCGAAAAGTAACAAGCGCTCAGGGTGGGGTCAAGGTTACGAGGGTGTTTAGCCCCTTTGTCCGAAAGTGTTGCGGGAGCCCTGGCAATCCTTAATGTTGCATCTCTGCTTCCACCCCTGTAATATCGCGCCGACGTTGAAAGCAAGAGCCTTGGCTCTCTCATCTACTCTCGCGCCCCGTCTTTTGCCCCAGCGCCTGCCAAAGGTCTGCCTGGCGCTCAGCGGTGATACGGTTGAAGAGATGCTCGCTGCCGCCGAATCCATGGCACGGGATAACCCCTTCCTCGAGTTTCGTTTGGACTATTTGAAGCAGCCTCTGGCCGCACTTCCCAGGGTCCATCGTTTTCTTGAGACCCATCAATACGTCACGGCCATCGGAACCTGCCGCCGCGCCGACAACGGCGGCAAGTTCAAGGGATCGCTCGCGGCGCAATTGGAAGTGCTGTCGAAGGCGCACTCCGCGGGCTGCCAGATTGTCGACCTCGAACTGCAGTCCGCGCTGAAAGCGAAGCCCGATGCGATTGCGCGCCTGCGCGGCCGCGCCGGACTCATCCTGTCGTTCCATGATTTCCGGGCGACGCGCAACCTAGATGAAACGCTGGCGAAGATGCTGAAGATTCCCGCTGATTTCTACAAGGTGGTCTCGACTGCCACTGCGCTTTCCGACAACGTGACCATGATGAAATTTCTGCTGGCGCACAGCGGCCAGCAGACGCTGATTGGTGTGTGCATGGGGGAGCAGGGCATCATCAGCCGCGTGCTCTCGGTGCGGGCTGGCAGTGTTTTCACCTTTGGCGCGGTCGATGCCAGCGCCGGTCTCAAGACCGCCCCCGGCCAAATCGATGCGCGGGAGCTGCGCAACATTTACCGCATCGATCAAGTCGACGCTGCCACCCGCATCTACGGAGTCGCTGGCGATCCCATCGAACATTCGCTTTCGCCCGTCATCATGAACACAGCGCTGCGGCGCGAAAACGTAAACGGCGTTTATCTTCCTCTCCACGCCAAAACGGTGAAGGAGCTGATCTATTGCGCGCGCGAGATCCCGTTGCACGGTCTCAGCATCACCATGCCGTACAAGCAGGCGATCCTGCCCTTTCTCGATAACACCGACGCGCACACGGCAAAGATCGGCGCCTGCAATACGGTCGTGCGCGGGCAGGAAGGCAAGCTTTACGGTTTCAATACCGACATTGCCGGCGTGGTTCGTCCGCTCGAGCAGCGCCTTTCAATTGCGAATGCGAAAGTTCTTGTGCTCGGCGCCGGCGGAGCGGCGCGCGCCGCGGTCTTCGGCCTCAAAGAGCGCGGAGCCGAAGTCTGGATTCTGAATCGCACTTCCGTCAAGGCGCAGAAGTTGGCGCGTCAAGCCAAAGCACGCACCCTCAAGCGCGCCGATCTCCGCAAGATTGGCTTCGACGTCATCATCAACGCCACTCCGGTGGGCATGGGGAATACGCGCGACTGCCCGCTGAAAGATGCGGAGATTCAGGCCCGAGTCGTCTTCGATATGGTGTATGACCCTATCGATACCCACCTGCTGCAGGTGGCGCGCGCCAAGGGGATTGCTGTTATTCCCGGAGTCGAGATGTTTGTGCAACAGGCGGCGCGGCAATTTGAGATCTGGACGGGCAAACCCGCTCCCGCCGGCGATATGCTGCGCGCGGTCACCATCGCTCTGCAGGAACGAGCTGCCCAAAAACATCAGAAAACCTGAACGATGCTGTTCGGTACTCTGCTTGTCTGTCGAGACGGCACAATTGCCAGTGCCGATGGCATCGGAGTGGAATTTCACAACCTATGCCTACCCTCGGGGAAGCTCGCCAATGCCTCGCAAGTGGCCGTCTAGCGCGCCAAAAACGCTTTAGTAGCAAATTGAGACAGCGACGATGCATTTCTCATAACAAAGGTTGCAAATATCTCTGAGCGGCGGTAGTATGGGCCTTGGACGCAGCATTTCGCGTTCATCTAAATCAAAAAACCAAAACTTCCAGGTAGAAACGCAGCCCTAGTTAAAAAATCTAAAGGGGTGCCCAAGCCCCGGTGCAATTCGGAGAGAATGCATGTCGTGGTACGCGTACTGCCTCACAGAACACCAGACCCTTAATGGTGTTCGCGCCCGCCGTCCGTTCCTACTCGATGGCATTCAAGGTGTGAACTCCGCTCCCGTCATGAGTTACCCGAGTGGAGAATTCGCGGTGATCGTCAGCGAATTCGACCGCGCAACCTCCAAACTCGACGAAAAGTCCGTACTGGAGCATGCCCGGGTGGTCAGCCGGAGCTTTCGCACGGCGACGGTCTTGCCCTTCCGCTTCGGCACGATTTTCGACACCGAAGACGCCATCCGCCAGGCGGTTCGGTCGAACCGGCGCACGTTTTGCGAGAGCGTAGAGCGGCTGCGCGGCAAGTCGGAAATGCGCATCAAGCTGACGGTGCGTGACGGCTCCCTGCGTGGGACCATGGAAGAGATTGTCCTGCCCGATACGGTGGGCCGCGAGTACCTGACCAAACTCCGTGAGAAGGCGTCGCGTGAGCGCGAGCGCCAAACCAAGGCCCGCGCCTTGTCCGTCCAAGTGCACAAGCTCTTCAACCCCCTCGAAGAAGAAGTCAGCTGCAAAAAGGTTGACGCCGACGGAATGTTGCTCGATATCGCTCATCTCATCGATACCAAGTCGATTGAAAAGTATCAGAACCGCTACAGCACCGCCGCCAAGCAACTCAAAAATTGCCAGATGGTCGTGACCGGTCCCTGGCCGCCCTATCATTTCCTGCCTGGGAAAGTGCGTACGGTTGCAGGAGATAGCTAGATCTTAGCTGCTTGTCCCGAGCCCCCTTGTCGAGGGGGCTTTGCTTTGTGTGCAGGCGGCATATCGGTGGTGGTCATTTCGCGAAACGGTTTACGCGCTTGGGGTCGTACTTGAAATTCACAAGCCCGTCTCGGTAGTCCAATTCCACCTCAAGCTGCCTGAGCATGGCAAAACCCAGAAATCCGGAAACCTCGGTGCCTGTTTGGCGGCTTATGGCTGAGAGATCAAGCGTAATGATGCCCAAATTCGATTGCTCAAAGTGAGCGAACCGCAAAGTCGCCTTGTCAGAACTGTAGACTTTATTCACCGCGCCGTTCAGACCATGAACCTGCACGCGGTCTTCCGAACTGACCTTGCTAACCTGACGCCCAGCACGCACCGAGAGAATATTGCTGAAGGCACCCGTGTCGAGTCCGAATAGCAGGGCTTTTGAATCGTTCACACTGGTCGGCACCAAAATGGCGTGACCGAAGCGGAAGACCTTTGTCCAGTCCGCCATTTCGGGAGCAACGTAACGATCTTTGGGCAGGCGTCGTGCCGGTTTCGAAATCGGCGTGGGAGATTTCTGATCCTTCGATTTCTCCTCATTCACGCTATCTTCTTTCTGCTCCACATTCGCTTGCTCCTCTCCTTCGCTATTCAGCGATGTGGGGGCGACAGCATCTTCAGGGCGCTTCGGCAACGGAGACAGTTTGAGCCGCATTCCCGGAAGGTCAATGTCTACAAGATAGCCTCCGAAAACATCGGCTCCGATCAACCCGTCTTCGTCGGCGAGTGAGCCCTTGTCGCTTACGGTGATCACACAGTCTTGAAACTCTAGTTCGCCGACTCGGATGTGATCTGCTACCGCCGAATAACCGCTTTGCTTGCCTTTGTCGCCAATGCCTCCATAGTGCAGCGCAGAAATCCGAGTTAATCCCGCTTTTTCAGCGAGCTTATGATTAACCATGATTCCGCCCGCTCCAGTGTCAAGCAGCAGTGTGGCATTGCGATCATTGAGCCGAACCGACAGGCCTATGCCTCGCATATGCTGTATGTTCTCCGCGTACATGGTTTCCAGCTTCGTCTCGGTTTTCTCCACCTTGCTGGCCAGCCTGCATGCATGAGTGGGCTTATCTGCTGTAGCTTTCAGAAACTCCAAATATTCGGTCATCCACTTTGTTTTCTCTTCGTCATCGGGATGAGGGCCGCCGAGATATGTCTCCAATGCCGCCAGTCGTTCTTTTCGTGGAAGCATTCCCAGCCATTCTCTCTGCACTTCGATGTCGTCAGGAGCCATCTGGTGGGCGCTCTCTAGTTGGTCATAGGCTTTACGGTACAGCGAGTAGGAATCGTACAACTGCGCCAGACCGAGGTAAGCATGTGCTTCCTTCGGGTCGAGCCTCTTTGCCGCAATGTATGCATCCTCGGCCTCGGACATTTCGCCACGGCGAAACTGCACATCGCCCTTCGCCGCCAGCAACGCCGCTGCCTTAGGGCGCGTGGTCAATGCTGTATTCACAGCGTCCAACGCTTCATCAATCTTCTGCTGCCGCAATTTGGCCCGCACAAGTCCGACTTGTGCGAGCACCAATACCCTAGGCTCCAGATTCGGATCGATTTTCAGCACCGCCTGATAGCCCGCATCGGCTTCAGCGAACTTGCCCGCGCGATAGAGCTGATCGGCCGCGGCTAGTTCGGGAGTGACAGCTGGAGCCTTGGTGTCTTCGCCAAACACCGTGAGTTGCAGCAAGAGGAGCAGAAAAGCGGCGAGCAAGGGTGGGCGCGGCAAAGGCAACATAGGACGAAGTGCTCCGAGAAACGAAGGTAGCACGATTTCGCGACGCCAGTAATTTGTCGTAACCAGAGGGGAGAAGAAGGCCGGCGTCCAGCGGGAGGTTGCTCGATATCGCTCACCCCATCGATACCAAGCCGATCGAAAAACATCAAAGAACCGCTATAACACGGCTGCCAAGCAACTTAGGAATCGAAAACAATGAAGGGCGTCCTCTGTTAGAGCAGGACGCCCGTAGCCACCCGCGAAGCCCGTGCCGATGTAGCCGAATCCATAGTTGACCCCACCGTAGAATCCGATATTCGGACCCCAGTAACCAGCGTTCCAGATGAAAACGCCATTGCTCCCAGATAGCTGTTTACGCCGAAATCCTGCGCTCGTTGTGCGCCTTCCTGGCGATATTCCGGCCGAACTTGTGGATCCCCCCTGGGCCGACAAACAGCCAAACAGCGTCCCGGCCCAAGCGGGGGCATCCTCGCGACCTTTCGACTGCGGCTTCCGGCCTCTTCCCTTAACTTCTGCCAAAGTGCAGCTTTATGCATCTGCGTCACATGGCCCGGTGACCTAGAAACGAGCTCGCCCCCTGAATGATTCACCTTAAGATGTTGATTTTGAATAGGTTCCCAAAATGACATTCGGCCTCGTACTCCAGTTACCATTTTGGTTCCGCAAATGCTGAGTCTGTTACCACTAAAGAGGTCGCACCAGTTGACTTCACTCTCAATGTTATTGACATCTCACTCTGTCCGCTTCACTCCCCGGAGCGGCGTCAAATCGCGTTTCCTCTGATTCCCGCCACTTAGCCTCTTTGAAAAGGGTGGCTCCGTAAGGGGCCGCTTTTTTTTTGCCGGTCGTGGACTTGATCAGTTCAGAGCTAGCGTCCGTTTGCTTGTGCCTTGGGTTCGAGCCTCCGGTTCGATCCCTCGCGTTCGAGCCACGTGATCGCGTCTTGCAGTGCGGTGTCGAACTCCGTGCTCAGCCGGGCGGCGAAGAACGAAACCGTAACCTGCCGAGCGGAAAAATCTTCGGTGTTGGATCCGTGACCTCCGATCTCAGCCGGTGACTTGCGCTGCAGTTGACGACAAACTCTGTCGCGCTTACGATACATGTTTGACTTTACGTGAGCTTGGGCACTGTGGAGCGGGCACTGCGGCACCGCTCGCAGCCATCAATATAGGCAGCAATCATGGATAAGAAGAAACTCGAGACGTTCAGAAAAAGGCTGGAAGTCAGGCGTCAGGAACTGCGCCACATGGTGGTGCGCAATCAGCAGGACGGGCGCACTCCCGACGACGAAGCGACGCAGGATGTCGCCGACCGCGCCGCCAGTTCCTACAACAAGGAGTTCCTCTTCAGCCAAAGCAACAACGACCGCCAGTTGCTCTTCATGGTGGATGGCGCTCTCGCGCGCATCCGCGAAGGCAGCTTTGGAGAATGCGTCTCCTGCGGCAAAGAGATCAATCCCAAGCGGCTCGAAGCCGTGCCTTGGACCCGCCATTGCATCGAGTGCCAGGAAAAAGCGGAAAAGGGCTTACTCGAAGCCGCGCAATAGTCTTCGCGGCGCTGACTTCTCTTGGCGCTGAACTCCCGACCATTTCCAGGGCCGGTGCGACTTCAGGAGCATAAGATTTCTTCGCTCACGATGTTTGTGGCTGCCATGAGCGAAGAATCTCTATGGTTTGGTGCAACTGCTTGGCAGCTATCGGGCGAACTGGGAAATAGGTTTCCGCAGTCTTCCCCATTTGAAGCAGGGCCTCATCCAGGGGTGTTCGTCCCTCGCGGTTTCGAACGGTAACGTCGGCGCCGAAATCGAGCAGAAGTTGGATGAACTTCGCGGGGTCAAGAACAAGGCGGCTCCGAATGGCACGGTGCATCGGAGTATTACCCTCCTCATCCCGCCAGTTCGGGTTCGCGCCGTGTTCCAGCAGGACAGGCGTGACGCTTGTGGAAGCGACCCCGGCCGCCGGCCCCCACGCATAAGCGTCGTAGGGCGGGCGATCGGCGATGGCGGCATGCTGAAAAAGGATCGTCGCCGACTTTGGTTGCTGGCCATAGACAGCCCAACCCAGCGGAGAATTACCAGACGTTAGATCGTTCGCCTGTGCTGGATCGCTCTGCAGAATTTGCTCAAGCTGCTCGTGCATCCCATAGACCGCTGCCGCGCACACGTCGGGTTCCGCCCCGGCATCCAGCAAAATCTTCGCGTAATCGTCGTGATTCAGTTCGAAGCAGTCGTGTAACGGCAATCGCCCGTCAGCGTTGCGCGCATTGAGATCCGCGCCGCGTTCAATCAACAGTCGCAGCACGTCGACCTTGGCCTCCGCAATCGCCAGGTGGATCAATCGCATGGTAAGAGCGTCGCTGGGCCTCATGCGCGGATGAACTTCGGTGCTCGCATTGACCAGTTCCGGATGGCCATCCAGAATCTTGCGAATCGTTTCCAAGTTGCCATTGTGTACGGCGTTGATGAGCCGCGGGCCAAAGCCGTTCAGCGCATCGACAAAGGATTTGAGCTCGCGCCAGCTTGGAAAACCGTAGCCGCGCGCGACCAGAAGTTGCGCGTCGAAAAGCCGCGCGGCAGGACTTTCGAGACGCATGCTCTTGAGGCGTTGTTTCGCTTCGTTTTTCAGGTGTTCGAGATTTGCGCGAGCAGGAAGTTTGCCGGCGGAGTAGACGAGACGAGTAGGAGCTTCGCTCATAGAACCTTCCTTCCGTGATCGCCCGCTGTCCGCGATTCTTCGGGCTGGAAGTCAGGTTGAACTGAAACTGCCGGTGAGTGGGCTGCCGACGCTTGGTGACAAGAATTTTACAAATCGCTGACTTTCCCCTGACAAGTCGGTAATGCTTCCAGCATAGGATTGCTGTCGCCGCAAGGTTGATTTTTTTGGTCCCACTTTGCGCGGGTAGGTCCGGCGAATGTCCAGGCCACCAACAAGTTTCGCTTCAAGGAGAGTTTTGCCATGCATCGAGTCACGCACCGAACGCTTCGTCACCACCTTTTCGTCGCCGCAGTTGTGGTGATTGTCCTGTCTGTTGGTTCCAGCCTCGCCCTTGCGCAGTACACGGCGACCTCGCTAGTAAAAAGTACCGGCAAGAAAGGCGATCACGACCTGATCAATCCCTGGGGACTTGCTTATGCCCCCGGCGAACCGTTCTGGCTCAGCGATGAGGGCTGGGGCGTGTCCACGCTCTACACCGGCACGGGTGTAAAGCAAAGTCTCGTGGTAACCGTTCCGTCCGCTTCCGGCAGCGGCCTTGGCGAGCCCACCGGCATCGTCTACAACGCGTCGTCAGAATTTCCCGTGGAGGGCTGGGCGTCCGTCTTCATTTTCGCGACTCTGGACGGAACCATCAGCGGATGGGCTCCGCAATCCAATCCCACAAACGCGATCATTGCGGTGAATAACTCCAAATCGGATGCTATCTATACCGGCCTGGCGATCACCAATCACCCTTCCGGCAACATGATCTATGCCGCCGATTGGTGGAATAACAAAGTGGACGTTTACAACGGCAGCTTCGAATTAGTCAACTCTTTCACCGACACCAAACTGCCTGCGGGCTTCGTTCCTTTCGGCGTTCAGGACATTAACGGCCAAGTCTACGTTTCCTTCGTGGCCTCTGACGGCGGCAAAGGCGGATACGTTGACATCTTTGAGGAGAACGGGACGTTCGTACAAACCCTGATCTCGGGAGCGCCGCTGGACCAGCCTTGGGGATTTGCGGTCGCACCTTCGAACTTCGGGACACTAAGTAGCACGCTGTTGGTCAGCAATAACACCAACACCGGCACGATCAATGGTTTCAATCCGACGACTGGCGCCTTCGTTGGGACGGTGGAGACATCCGCCGGAAAGGCCATCAAGATCAACCAGCTCTGGGGGATTGAATTTGGTGGCGGCTCGTCGAACAACGGCAACACCAACCAGCTTTTCTACACAGCCGGACCGAAGAACAACGCCGCTGGCATATTCGGCGTGATCAATGTGAATTAGTTCAGCTAGTTCAGCGCTCCTAACCCTCCGCGAGGCTTGCGGAGGGTTTTTCTTCTGGCAGTTTTCTGGAGTTGCTTTTTCACGGGGAGGCTGATGCCGTAAAGCTAACCATTACCCTTGGCGAATCCCCCCAGGGTGGTCTTTTGGAATCAAAGATTTAGCGGCCGATTTTTCCCAGATCTTTGAGGAATAAGGACTTACCTATAAGGTATTTATAAATCAATAACTTAGCGCAATGGTTCGAGGTGCTCCGCGCCAGATCTTTGAGAAACAAAGACTTAGTGGCGAACGGTCGTTGCCGAACTCCAATTGTCAAGGTATGAGTTGGTCGGACCCGGTACGCACTCATCGCGGTTGCGGATCAGAAGGTAAATCTTGCCCCAAACTGGAACTGGCGCGGGGTGTTGACGTTTACCTCGATGGCGCTGTATGGCTGGTTCCCGGTCGACGTCAGGTCCTGCGAGGGTGGCATTCCATATTGTGCCCAGTTCGTCACATTGTACGCGGAAACGTCGAAGCGAAGGTTTTTGCTTTCTCCTATCGGGAACGTCTTGTAAAGAGAGAGATCCAGGTCCCGCGCCCCGCGCGTGCGAACGTTGGCCAGATAGGCCGGGGCGTTACCGGGAACGAGCGGATTCGCCGTGCCACCGTTCTCCGTGCCGGGTATTGCGAAGCAGTTGTTGTTGACCCAGTTCGCAGACGTACGCTGAAAGCCCTTCGACGGATCGCAGATCAGATCGGCTCGCTGATTGAAGTAGCCAGGAGCTACTCCCGACGACGGTGAGGGGATGGGAACACCGGTGCTGAGATAGACGATGGCATTGGTGGTCCAGCCGCCCAGAAATGCGTTCGAGACGCCATGCAGATTCACTCGTTGTCCCTTGCCGACCGGCAAGTCGTAAGAAATCTGTCCGGTGAACTGAAACTTGACGTCCTGCGGGCTGATGGAATGCTCGTACCGCAGATTCCTCCAGTCCTGAGGTCCGCCCGGGTTGTGAGAACCGACGAAGCCGAGAGGCGGGTAGCCGTCGTCGGTCATGATCTTTCCCCAAGTAAAAGTGGAAAGGGTGGTGAAGTGGCCCGTCAGCCTTTTCTGCACCTTGGCTTGCAAGGAACTGTATTCCGAATCGCCTGCGGGATAGCCCCACGCGACGACGCCGTTACCGCTGCCGTAGCTCCCGTTACCGAATTGCGGGAAGGGCTGGAGGGTTGCCCATTGAGGAACGGTAGCTTGTCCGCTGAAGCTTGAGTTCAGGCTCACCGGCCCAGTGTTGGGCACCATGCAGCTTGGCGCAGTGAGGACGCACAGCGAGCTCCCGTAGTGTGCGATCGTGGGCAGACCAAGCTGGTTGAGATCGACGTTGCTGAAGGGTAGGAAAAGCCCCCGGCTGCCGACGTAGCCAGCAGTGACCACGACCTGATGCGGCAGTTCATACTCCAGGGCAAAATTGTAGTTGTAGATGGTGGGAGTACGCTGGGAGTGGAGCACGGTGCTCAAGGTTATGCCCAGGTTGTTGGCCAGGCCCGTCGGGGGAGTGGTGAGAACCGGGATAATTCCTCCGGGTGTACCAGGCGCGGTTGGATAGGGGTTACTTAGAGAATAATTGCCGGTGTAGACGCCGGGCGCGGGCGTGGGGCATGATGCGCCATTCAGTCCAAATACCGAATTGCCGTCGGCGTTAAAGCAGGTGCCGTTCCAGGGGCTCCCGGACGAGTAGCCATCGGTGTTAATGGCGTTCGAGACGTTGTGCGTGCTGGGCCCGTAGTAGAAGCCTGCGCCGCCCCGCACCACCAAATGGGTAATGGGCTGCCAGGCGACAGCCAGCCGAGGCCCAAAATTGTGCAGATTGGTGATGAATGGCGAGCGATTGCTGCTGTTGACGTAGACTTCCGCACCGGTGTATGCGACGCCGTTCAAGGTGTTGCCGATAGTGGGATTGAAATATTCCTGACGGTTGCGGCGCTCATTGCGCCCTCCGAAAATGTCCCAGCGCAGACCGGCGGTGATGGTCAGAACCTTCGAGGCGTGATACGTATCCTCGACAAAGGCCCCGTAGTACGGGTTCGACTCGGCTAAGAAGACGTCCTTGGTGAAATTCCCCCCGTAGCCGAGAGTGGTTTCGGACCCCGGCGACATACCCATGCCCACGAGGATGGATGCAAAATCACTGCCACCTACCGGAAGGCCCGACTTGGACGTAGGCGTGGTTTGTTGATCTGTTGCGCTGAGGTCGAAGCCGTACACTCCCGCGGGCGCCGGCGGCTGGCCGACGTTGAGATATCGCTTCATGAATTCAAAGCCAGTCGCTATCAGATGCTTACCCCAAACCTTATTGATGGCGGCATTAGCGTCGCTGTTCTCGCTGGCGTAGACAAACAGGTTGTAGTTAGCGGTGCCGCCCACTCCGTTGCCCGGCGTGGGTAGGTCGTTGAAGAGCATGAAGGGAAGCTGTTTGAAGACCTCCTGCGCGGCCAGTGAAGCCGGAAAGCCAACCGCGTTGCCGTTCACGGTGCCAAGATTGGTAAGGTCGGTGCCGCTGTAGGCGGGGTTTCCCTGATTCTCATGATGCCGCGTAAAGGAATAACGCAAATTCAGAACGGTGGTGGAATTGAGCGTCAGGTCGTCGGCCAGGATAACGTTGCGCGCGTTGGTTGTGTTCTGGGCGTAGTTCAAATCCCAGCCGCTGGGGAAAACGTTGGCCGAGGAGAAGATCAGCTTGTCATAGGAAAAGCGGGTGAAGAGGCGCTGCCGTTGACTTTTGGCCCAGTCGACGCGCACATCGAACCGGTGTGCGTTGAGTGGATCGAGGCCGGGCAAGCCGAAATTATTGGTGAAGTCAGTCGTCGCTGAATTGCAGGTGGAGGGGCTGGGGATATTGCAAGGCGGCATTTTCGATAGATATAGCAAGCCGATGGGATTTGGGTTGGGGATCTTGTTCCCCGGAAACGCCTGCCGGCACATGCCCGATGTTCCGGCGGGGCAAGCAACGTCGGGCTGGGTAGGATCGTAGATCTGAAAACCCATGGCCGAGAAGTCTCCGGTCCTTTCGGCGGTGGTGGGGACGGTGAAGGTGTCGATACCCTCGAACTCCACCTGCTGGGTGTCCTCGTAATCGGCGAAGAAGAAGAGTTTATCCTTCTTAATCGGACCGCCGATGGCTGCGCCCTCCTGATAACGGTGGAAAGGAGGAGGCGTGTTGGCGAGGCCGGTCGATAACTCGCTTTGTTTGTTGAAATAGTCGTTCGACGCGAGAACATTGGGCCGGAATATCGCGAAAACGTCGCCATGAATTTTATTGGTGCCGGACTTACTCACCAGGCTGATGACACCGGCCGCACCGCTTTGGTAGGAGGCTGGAGTATTCTGCGTTTCCACGCGAACCTCTTCGACACCATCCTCCGGGATATTCATTGCCGGAATGATGGCGGCGGAATTATTCTCGGCAATCCCGATCGGGCTGCCATCGAGCATGTAGTAAACGGATCCCACGATGGCGCCGTTGATGGTGTCGGCGGAAACGTCGACTCCGGGACGCCCGGCTGATATGTTTTGAATGCTCGCCATCGAGTCGCTGGAGTTCGGCGCACCATTAACCGGAATCACGCCGGCGCTCAATTGCACCAGATCGTAGACGTTGCGGTCGACCAAGGGGACGCGATCGATGGTGGCGGAATCAATTAACTGACCTACAGTGGAGTTGCTGGTATCGACCAGTTCGGGCGCGGTCGACACCGTAACTGTCTCGGCCACGGTGCCGACTCGCAGAGCGATATTCACGGTGCTGACATGGTCGACCGTTACCAGCACGTTGTCTTGCGCGACGCTTGCAAAACCCTTTTGACTGGCGGTGACTACATAGGTGCCAGGAGTCAGCGATATAAAGCTGTACAGACCGCCCCCGCTGGTTACGGTGTGGAGGGAGACTCCGGTGGCATGGTTGAGGGCGGTGACGGTGGCGCCACTGACGATCGCTCCCGAAGGATCGGAAACCAGGCCGCTGATGCTGCCTCGGCCGGCTTGCGCAGGAGCTACAGAACTGGCGCAGAGGAAAAGAATGCAGATGGAAAGAAAATTCCGCGCCGTCCTGACGATTGCATTTCTGTTAGTCATAACCGCCTCCTCACCCGAAGTGGCCACGCGATATTCCGTCGCCAGTCACAAAAACCAGTGAAATACCTTTATTAAAACGTATCAATACTGCTCCAGGTCTTGTCGCTCTGTCAACAAAAAATGTAGGGTTCGAGGTCCGGGAAGCTACTTTGGGTTATTGCGTAGGTGGAGGACAGGGCGGTGGGTAGTTTGAACCACAGGTTCCCCAGCGGCTAAACAGTCTGCTGAAAAAACTCGATTTGCGCTGCCCGGCCCTTAAAGGAGCATTTCAATTTGAAGGACTTAGGCATCGCTAAAGTGATACCCTGATACGAAACAAAACGACCCTGATACGAAACGCGAGGTTTTTCAGCAATCTAAAGCCGCTACTGATTTTCTGGTAGTTATGGCACGGCTGAAGCCGTGCCCTGTCGAAACCAATTCCCACTGATCCACTAGGAGGACGCGGACTTGTAACCCGCCAGGGTGTTCGTTGTGCTAGAGTTTGGCGTCTGTCTTTTTCCGGAACCGGGGACCCTCTCCATGCTCCGACCCGCATACTTGCTCGCCGCACTTCTCTTCGTTCGGGTTCCCTTGTTCGGGCAGCAAGACGTTGGGCAAAAGCCCGCGGCGTCCAATCCCAGGCCAGCGCCAGCGGTTCCCGGGAATCGGGTGGCCGCAGCGCCGCCAGAATTGGCCAAGCTCAGCGCCCGCTCCGATTTGGTTCTGGTGCCCGTGATCGTGACCGATAAATCCGGCAAACACGTTTCCGGCCTGCAGAAAGAGGCGTTCCGCATTGAAGAGAACGGTAATCTCCGGGGCATCTCGGTGTTCGAAGAAACGGAAACCGAGACGCCGGTGGCCCGCGGCAGAGACACGGCGTCGGAGGGCTATTCCAACTTCGTCTTCGGTGACGAACATTCCTGGCGGCTGACCACGATTGTCCTCGACATGGTCAACACGCCCTGGATGAGACAGTTGGAAGCCAAGAAACAACTGATCGACTATCTCCTGCGCAGCGCGTTGCACGACGAACCGGTAGCGATTTTCGGGCTCAATGGCAGCGGGCTCCATCAACTGCATCCGTTCACAAGCGACAGCAAGGTATTGATAAGCGCCTTGCAAAAACTCAAGTTGTCGCTGAGTTCGGACGAAGGAACTCAGCCCCCGGAAGTATTCACCGATGATCCTTCCGAAGAACAACAAGCCTCAGCCGAAGAGCAACTGATGAGCGATTTCATGCAGGATTTGAGCGACACGCCGGCCGCTAATTACCAGCGCATCGCGACGCGCGAAACGCTGTTGGGCATGACGCAACTTGCGCGCGCGTTCCAGGCGATGCCCGGCCGCAAGACACTGATTTGGGCGAGCGCCGGGTTTCCGTTCACCATCGACGACCCGCAATCGTTTGCCCGCCAGGGCGACGACCTGCGCAGCGAATACGAAGAAGCCTGGCGCGCCCTGAACTCGGCGAACATCGCGGTTTATCCGGTGGACTTAAATGCGCTGGATTTCAGCACCAGAAATCTACCCAGCGCCAATTCCGGAATCTCCTCAACCCAAATCAACAATATGCGTGGAATCAACGGGCCGAAATCGGCGCTGCGCCTGCCGTACGACAAGGGTTCGCAACAACGCATGACGCTGCACGCGTTCGCCGATGTCACTGGCGGCCGAGCTTGCGTGACCATTGACGAATTGGAAAAGTGCTTCGCGGAGGCAGTCGAGGATTCTCGCGCCTACTATCTGCTCGGCTATTATCTTGGGGCGGACACCCAACCGGGATGGCGCAAACTGAAAGTGAAAGTTAATGGCGACGGTCTGCGGGTGCGCTACCGTGAAGGCTTCTACGTCGCGCCGAAAATCCCGGACTCTGCCGCCCTTCGGCGCAAGCAATTGGTGGACGCGCTCGCATCGCCGGTGCAATACACCGGCTTGCGACTGACGGCGCGTTTGTTGCCGTCCTCGATCGACCCTGCGAGTTCCAGCACCGCGAAAAGCAAGCCAGCCGAGTTCATGCTGGGGGTGATGGGGAGTTCCATAACGATTGACCATGAAAAGGGGAATGCGGTTAACCTGGAAGTGATCACTCTCGCTTTCGACGGCAACCGTAAAAGCGTTGCCACCACAGCGCAGGCCATCAATACTGGACTCAAGCCAGAAATGATGCAGAAAACCTTGCAAACCGGCCTGGGAATTCCAGAGAAGCTTGATCTCCCCGCGGGTAAATATGAAGTGAAATTCGCGGTCCGCGACAATCTCAGTGGACTCCTGGGAACCGTAAGCGTTCCCCTCGAACTAAAGTAGACGACGCTCTTGCTCGCGCGCCGGTCACATCAATTGGATGGAGCGGCGCTTGAGTTCACGACGTTATCCGCCCAGGAGAGTGGCCGCGAGCACGACAACGTCAGGATTTGTGGGCAGAGTAATACTCTGCACCGTCTTGGTTGAATCCAGCGGAAACTGGTACGCATAGAGATTGAAGGCGCCGAGTTCTTTGCTGCCATTCGCAGAATTCCGGTACGACATCGCGACACCCTCAGCCTCGCCCGGGAAATTTTGCGGGGTGGACCAGTCACTGAAGCTCTGCACGAATTGCGCGCTCGAGCCGTCCGTATAGTTGACGGTAATCGTCTGCGAGGATTGATTTCCCTGTACGCCGGTCGCCAACAGCGCCAGTGCGGAGAACTGACCCTGCGGTAAGGGAATCGATTGTCCATTGCAGCCGACCGCGTCCGGTTGGTTGGCCGGTCCGAACTTAAATTCTACGAGGTCGAGAATGCGCAATTTCGTCAGCAGTTTCGCCGAATACGAGTTGCCGGAGCCATCGAGTCCTCCGGTCGAATAGGTGGATCCGTCGGCATAGATACCGTAGACGTTGAAAGCCGAGGATAAATCAGCCTGCTGGCCCGACCCCTTACCCTTCGTCGCAGCGCTCACCGCCAGCGTAAGAGTAAAGTTCTGCGAGACCGACCCAGACGTGCCGGTTACAGTTACGGAGGAGAAGCCGGTGGCAGCTTCAGGGGTTGCTTTGAAGACTACTTTTTGACTGTTCCCCTGCCCTTCGATGGAAGCGGTGACGCCATTGGGCAAAGAAGACAGAGTCAAATTCACGGTGCCAGTGAATCCGCCAAGGTCTTCGATTTTGACCGCGGCTTTGGCGGTTGAGTTTTGGTTCAGATAGACGGTGGTAGGCGCTGAAAGCGCAAAGCCGCTATAGCCTACGCCAACGTTGAAAGCTTGCGCGTATTTCGCCGCGAGACCGGTGCCGACAATGTCGTCATAGAGCCACAAGAAACCGCCAGAAACGCCACACTCGCTGTGCCATCCGGTCATGATGCTCTGAACCTGTTTGTAGGAATCAACGTGATCCCACAGACCTGGAAAAACAGGGACACCGCCGAAATTCCATTCCGAAGAGCATGGGTTGTTCCCGTTGCCGCCGGCATAAGCCTGAAGGTGAACGCCATCGACCGTGCCTGGAAGTTGAGCGTTGATTTCCGAAACCACATTCATCCAATATGTGTTGTTGGTGTAGGCATCGGGCAGTACGTGATAGCCGAGGTTGCCCAGCATGACGCCAAATTGGACGGTTGTGGGGAGGTTGTAGCTGTTTTCATCGTCAAAATCGATCGCGTCCAGAGCCGGGATGGCAGTTTTCAGAGCCTGAAAGTCCTGATAGAGGATGCTGCCGGGACCGGTGCCCTGCGACTCAACCAGAGCAGTAATGTCTTGCCAATCTCCCACGTTCGAGGAGCCAATGCTCAAGGTGACTCGCTTAACATTGCCTTGTTTCAGGAGCGTCATGTCGCGTGCGAAGTCCGGATAAGTTTGGTAGCCGATATAGACGCCGTTCTTGGTTAAGGGAAATTCGCCATTAAGATTCAAGTCGCCGGTGCTGCTTACTTCCACGCTCCAAACGATGGCCTCGGTGAAACCGGAGTTTTGGATTTCCTGGATGTTAGCTGCGGCGTTCTTATAAAACGGTCCACCACCGAAAATTCCCGTATAGCCGGTCTGGGCAAATGCGACTGGAGTAGAGAATCCCAATCCCACCAGCAAAGGAAGCAGAACTGTCGCGTAGCACACGAGGGCCGCGTGCTGGCAACAGCGTACTGACCACGTATTTCCTGATCGCTTCATGTTCGGTCTCCGATGTCCCAGAAAAATTCCGCTCTTAGCTCGTAACGGATAGGCTTGTGTTTTTCGGTAACGGTTCGTGACATACTCTCGGGCGGCCACGATTTCGCCGATGCCAAATGCGGCAACAGACGGCCATTTTAACTCAATGGCGGCTTTTTCCTTGCTCTTAATTACGTGGTTGGGATGGTTTTTGGACCACGAGGTAGGGTGGCCGGGAGTGGCGGAGGATTGAGTGGCGGATTGGCGGCGGCAGCCGGAGATCGTAACTGGCTGCCACCGTCGGACTTGGCGATTTGTTTTGTTACTCCGACTGCTAGTACACCAATGATGATGTGCGCCAAAAAATCCGGAGCGCGAATCCCCTAACTCGCGCTCCGGCACCGGGAACCAGGAGACCAGTTCGCGGCGAATCTGTCCAGGGCCGCCTGCGGTTCGACTACGGCACCTGGAAGACGGTGTTGCTGTTGAGCGTGGTTCCTCCGGCCGTCACTACCTTAACTACGCCGGTGGTGGCACCTTCGGGGACGTTGGTCGTGATTTCGGAACTGGAAGCTACTTTGAACGTAGCCGTTGTGCCATTAAAGGTGACGCTGGTTGCGCCCGTCAGATCCGTTCCCAGGATCTTGACGCCTGCTTTCACCTTGCCGAAGGTTGGCAGTGTTTCCACAAAGGGGCCGAGGCCCGTGTCGAGGCTGAAAATCGTGCCTACGCCGCCACCCAAGCTTTCCTGCATTGTCCCGTAGAAAGTGCCGTTGGTGTCCTGCATCAGCGTGCCGCCGCCGCCGGGGCCAGATCCGTCCGTGCCGTCGAAGCTGTGCAGCGTGGTCAGCGTTCCGCTGGGGGTGAATTGGAAGATTGTGCCCTGGCTATTGTTGTTGACTCCGCCTTGCCACGTTATCCCGTAAAAATTCCCATCGGTAGCTAGAAAGATGTTCGAGGGTTGTGAGCCGTCGGCGCACTGATTCAATGTGCAGAAGTTGTAAAGCGTGGTCAGCGCGCCGCCTGGGGTAACGGTGAAAAACGTGCCCCCGGGGCCGTAAGTGCCGCTACCGCCGGCACCTGTTGTCCCGTAGAAATTCCCGTCCGCGCCCTGGACCAGCGCCGAACTGGGGGGAGTGAAACCCGGAAAGTTGTAAATCGTTGTCAGGGTTCCGGTTTCGGTGATTTTGAAGATCGTGCCATAACCACCGTTGACGCCGTCGTTCCCGCCTGCGTATGTTGTCCCGTACAGGTTCCCGTCGCTGCCTTGGACCAGCGCAAATTGGGGATTCTGGCCATCCAAGCAGACGCCATTTTGAAAGACAGAGCAAAAGGAGTAGAGGGTGGTCAGCTTGCCGCTTGCAGCCATCTTGAAGACCGATCCGCAGGTAGTACCACCCCCACAGTTGTTGTTGACGCCGCCCAATTTGTCTACCCCGTAGAAGTCCCCGTTGGAGGCTAGAACCAGCGGCGCTACGGAAACGGCGTTGGCGTTGGTGTATAGAACCTTCAACTTGCCAGTTGGGGTGATTCTGAAGTTATGACCAAGAAGATCTACCCCGTAGAAATCCCCATTGGTGCCCAGAATCAAATTCGCTGAAGGTGCCTGGGCGCCCGCGCATGTTTTGAGATTAAAAGCGCAGAGTGTCTTCAAGTTGCCGCTGGTGCTGATTTTGAAGAATGTGCCCGAGTCGTCATCCCCACCGTTGTCCCCGCCTGCCTCCGTTACCCCATACAAATTGCCATCGGTTCCCTGCACCAGCCCCTGGGGGTAGGCGCCCTCATTGTTGTTCGCGCCTTGGAAGGTGTACAGCAAGGTGAAAGTTTGAGCCTGCGCAGGAACAACGGTTCCAGCCAACATGGTGGCCGCGACGAGCATGGTCAGCAATATTGCCGCCATGCCCGAGTGTTTTGCTTGATGATGATTCGACTTCATTGTTTGTCTCCTGAGAGTGAATCTTTATTTGGTCTTTTTTTTAACTGGATCTCTTTCACCACTTCTGGCACTGGCTCTGCTTTGGAACCCGCAGGTTACGGCGTCCCCACAAAGCCGTGAAGAATCTTCTTTCAATGGCTAACTACCATGCGGACGATCTGCGCCCCCACATCTACGAGCGACTTTGCCTTGAAATGTTCTGCTTGGTCAATGGTCTGGAGATGGCGGGTGCATGGCGGGCATATAGCGAAATAAAACATGTATTTACAAATATTTAAGAGAACTCATTGCCTGGTTCGCGGAGCCATTATCCAAGCCACGATCGCCCGCTTTCTCTCGTAGCAGGTCTGGTGGTAGACTAAAAACTCCCCCGCCACTTCCTTATTCCTATGAGTTCTGCACAGGTGCCTCCCACTCTGGTGCGCTTTGGTGTGTTCGAGGCCGACTTCCGTGCCGGGCAGCTCCGGCGGAACGGAATCAAGGTCCGTCTCCAGGACCTGCCCTTTCGAGCGCTGACGCTATTACTGTCCCGTCCCGGAGAAGTCATCACGCGGGAGGATTTTCGCCAAGCACTCTGGCCTGCCGACGTTTTTGTGGATTTTGAGCAGGGTATCAGCAGCGCCATAATGCGGCTGCGCGACGCCTTGAACGACTCGGCTGATAATCCCATCTTCATTGAGACGATCGAGCGCCGCGGCTACCGCTGGATTGGACCGATCCTCAACCAGACCATCCCCAGCCAAACCATCCTCAGCCAAACCGAACCGGTAGTTCAGGATCGAGCAACGGCGGCGGAACCGGAGAACCGGGATTTCACGGCCCGCTATGAAATTGGATTTACGCCCTCCCGGAAACCCGGCTCGCCAGCGCGTCTGTGGGCGGCTGTGGCAGTTTTGGCCGTATTGGGGTTGGCCGGGTTCTTTCTATGGCGGTGGCAAAAGCGGCAGCCCGCTCCGATTTCGTCGATCGCAGTCCTGCCGTTCGACAATCTCAGCGCTCCGGCCTTCAATGACGCTTTCAGTGACGGATTGACGGACGAGATCGCAGCTTCCGTTTCCCATCTGGATGGAGTCCGAGTGGCCGGGCGGCGCTCGGCGTATGTGTTCAAAGGGAAGCACGACGACCTGCGCGAGATTGGGTCGCGGCTGAATGTGGAGGCGGTGGTGGAAGGCAGCGTGCAGCGCGCCGCCGATCGCACGCATGTCACTGTCGAACTGAATCGTACTCGCGACGGGTTCACAATTTGGAGCCAGACCTTCGACGGGACAACCAACGACTGGATGCAGATCGAATCGCAGATCGCGGGCTCGATTGCGCGGGCGCTGGCGCGCAAGCTCTCGCCTCAGAACGCCCCTTCCCGCGACCCCGAAGCGCACGCTTTATACCTGGAAGCGCGCTATCTCTGGAACCAACGGAACTTCGCCTCCGAACTCAAGAGCGTGGACCTGCTGCAGCAGGCGATCGCGCGCGACCCCAGCTATGCCTTGGCATGGGCGGGCTTGGCTGATTCTCTGATTGCTATCGGCGACGTGGAAGAGGTAGATCCGGCCGCATATCTGCCGCGCGCACGGGATGCCGCGCTTAAGGCGGTGCAACTTGACCCGTCGCTCGCCGAACCGCACGCGGCGCTGGGAATGGTTGCCTGCCATTACGACTACGACTGGCCCACCGCAGAGCGCGAATACAAGAGGGCGTTCGAGTTGAACCCCAATTACGCGAGCGCGCACCAGTACTACGCTCTGGGCCTGATTGCGCACGGCCGCTTTGCCGAAGCCGAAGCGCAACTCGATACCGCCCGCCGTCTCGACCCACTTGCGCTGATTGTGGACGTTGATCTTGCCGTGCTGCGCCGGTACCAGCGCAGGCTCGACGACGTCATTGCCATTGCCAAGGGCATCCTGCAACGCGACCCCAACTACCATCTTGCTTACAACATGTTGACCGCCGGCTACTTTTTTGAACAGCGCTGGGACGAATGGCGGGCCGCCGACGCGATCGAGCATCAGGACGATTTTCTGAACGCCATGGTCAACGGGCATCCCGACGAAATCGACCGCGCTCTCCGCAAGATAATCGAGCAAGCCAAGGCCGGCACTCGCCGGCCCTATTATGTCGCGTCTTACGCGATGATGAAGGGAGACCGCGCTCTCGCGCTGGAGTGGCTGGAAAAATCGTATCAGCATCACGACTACTGGCTGCTGTTCATCAACGTGGATCAGGTGTTTGACCCACTCCACTCCGAACCGCGGTTCCAGGCGCTGGTTCACCGTCTTGGGGTCGGCTGACAATCGCACTCGGGGCCGGCATTGATCAACCAAAAAGCCTTTCCGGGGGATTGTCGGCGTAGTCCGTGACCTTTTTTTCCTGCGCGAGATCCGCGAGCGCCGATGCCGGCTGCAGCGGGAACTGGACGACGAAGGAAGATCCGTTGCCGAGCGAGCTCTGAACCGCGATTGACCCACGGTGTTGCTGCACAATCCAACCGGCAATGGCCAAGCCGATGCCAGCTCCGCCCAGGGCGCGGCTTCTCGCCTTGTCCACGCGGTAAAAACGCTCGAAGATTCTGCTCTGATCTGGCTCGGCGATTCCGATTCCCGAGTCCCGCACCGCGATGACGGCCTTGTCATGGCGTGCCTCCACGTGGAGTTCGATCGATCCTGGGGACGGAGTGTATTTGACGGCGTTGTCGAGCAGGATGGCCAGCAATCGTTTCACGGACCCACGATCCGCCAAGACGGGAAGTTCACAATCCGCCATAGTTTCCTTGAATTGCAGATTGCGAACCTCCACCAGCGGGCGCCATTCGTTGGCGGTTTCGATGACCGTTGAACGCAGGTCGAGCCGGGTCAGATGCAAGCTCTCACGTCCGGAATCGGCACGGGCGAGCGACAATAGCTCTTCGATCAAGGACGAAGTTCCCTCTGCCTCCAGCAGGATGTGGCGTAAAGCTTCTCGATATTCCTCGTTTCCTCTCGACTTCCGGAGCGCTATCTCGGCTTCGGTGCGAATCAATGAGATCGGGGTGCGCAGTTCGTGCGAAGCATCCGCGGTGAACTGAGTTACACGAAGAAAGGCGCTTTCAATGCGGGCCAGCATTTCATTCAAGGTGTCCGACAATCGTTGGAGTTCATCACCGGAGGTCAGTTTTTCGAGCCGGCCGTCCAGATTGCTGCCGCCGATTTTTCTGGCAGTGCGAGTGATGGCATCCACCGGAGACAAAGCTTTACGGCTCAGCCAGTGGCCTCCGGAGGCAGCGGAGAGTAATAAGAGTGGAGCGAGCATCAGGAGATAGCGCCGAAACAGAGAGAGCGTCGCAAGCATCTGATCGGTGGGAACGCCAGTCTGCACCGTGTAGGAGCGGCCATTCACCTCAATTTTTTGCGTAAGGAAACGAAAGGGCTTATTTCCGAGCTGATGGTTTTGAAATGAAGTACCTGTGACTACGCCAGGTGAGATCGGCGGAAATTGATTCCGTTCCAACGAAGGAGCGCGGAAAATCCAGTTTCCATCCTCATCGTAAATTTGCAAAAAGTCGCCGGAGTGCTCCAAATTGTAAGCTTCGGAGGCTTCTTCCCGAAGCTTGGTTACAGTCATATTTTTCTTTTTCTGGGTTTTCAGGAAATTGGTCAGATCCTCGACCTGAGCGGTCAAGGCATGGTCGGCAATGCTATAGAGGGCTTGCCGAAGAACGAGCCACATGCCGATGCCAAAACAGAGCTGGGCAGCGGCAAAGATTACCAGATACCACAAAGTAAGCCGAAAGCCGATCGAGAGTTTCTTCATGATTCGTACTCCACACGGATCACATAGCCGATACCGCGCACGGTGTGAATCAGCTTGCGGCGGTCGTGGCGATCATTACAATCGATTTTGTTTCGCAGCAGCCGGACGAAGGCGTCCAGTGTGTTGCTGGCAACCTCGTGTCCCAAAGAAGAAATCAGGATTTCCCGCGGAACAACTTCGCCGGCGTTGCGCATGAGGCGCTCCAGTAAGCCATATTCGGTGCGGGTCAGGCTGATGCGCCGGCCGGCGCGATAAACCTCTCGCGTGGAACGATCCAGGAGCAAGTCACCGACAGCCGACTGCGCCGCCGACGGAACAAGCGCACGCCGATTCACGGCGCGCAGTCGCAGCAGAAGCTCATCAAATGAGAACGGTTTGGTCATGTAGTCGTCCGCGCCCAGATCCAATCCGCGTACAACGTCGAGAACCGAATCTTTTGCGGTCAGCATCAACACGGGGGTGGCATTGTTTTCGGCGCGCATGCGCCGCGCCAGCTCGAACCCGTTTAGCTTTGGCATCATCACATCGAGGATGACCACATCGAAGGAGTGGTCGCGAACCATCTGCAACCCCTGGCTGCCATCCGCCGCGCACGAGACACTGTGCCCTTCTTCACTCAACCCCTGACGGAGCAATTCCAGCATTCGCAGTTCGTCTTCGACAACCAACAATTTCATAGAAAAGCCTGTTCGTGCAGTTTGAAAATTGCCGTCCCTGAGCCGCTAATGCCGCAATGAAATGCGACCCTTACGGCACGGCTGAGGCCGTGCCCTTTCCATGCCGCTTCAAACTACGCGACTACCACCTGTTGGGCCGCGGTGAATCGTAAACCGTTAGGCTCCTAGAGTAGAGGCAAAACGGTTCGGAGAACAGAATCTGAAAAATTATTAATCTTCCTTTAATGACGGCTTCATAGCTTCTCCCTACTGTGGACAGTCATCTTAACCGGGACAACTTTCTGTGGCAGGGATAGTGACAGTGCCCGTCTTGGACCGCAGACCTTGTCCGGTGAGGATGCAGGTTCGCACGGAGATAATCAATGAAACCGTCGCACTCATTCACCCAATTTCTTAGTTTCAAAATGTCTATCCTCCTCCCCCTTTGCGTACTCTTGACCACCGTGGCATGGGCGCAAAGCGGGCATGGAACCATCAGCGGACGCGCCGTCGACCGTGCCGGTGCGGTACTCGATGGCGCGCGAGTGAGGTTGCAGCCCGGGGACATTGTGACTGCGACCGATGGCCAGGGGGAGTTTAATTTCATCGGACTTGCGCCCGGCGACTACACCCTCACAATTTCATATGTTGGTTTCGCGGATTTCACCAAGCAGGTCACAGTCGCCGGGGGGCAGGCAAGCCACGTCGAAGCCAAATTGGAAGTTTCCGCCAAGAGCGAAGAAGTCACAGTAATTGCGGACCGCCCGCACGGCGAGGCCGAGGCCATCAACCGGCAGCGTACTTCTGACAACATTCTTCAAGTCTTGCCGTCGGACGTGATTACCGCGCTGCCCAACGCGAACATTGCCGATGCGGTTGGGCGCCTGCCCAGCGTTACGCTGGAGCGCGACGAGGGCGAAGGCAAGTACGTACAGATTCGAGGCACTGAGCCACGCCTGAATACCGTGACGATTGACGGAGTGCTCGTTCCTGCGCCCGAAGATAACGTACGCCAGATAAAACTCGACACCATTCCAGCGGACATTGTCGAGTCAGTCGAGGTCAACAAAACGCTATCCGCCAATCAGGATGCCGACGCAATTGGCGGGTCGGTGAATCTGGTCACCAAGTCCGCGGGTGATACTCCGACTATGATTTTCCAGGTGATTGGCGGATTCACTCCCATTCTGAATACTCGCGCCGTTGCCCAGTTTAGCGGGACCGTTGGCAGGCGCTTTGGCGTGAGCAAAAAATTTGGGGCGCTTTTCTCCGGCAGCTTTGATTACAACGGCCGCGGTATCGACGATATCGAACCAGTTCCGAATGACACGGCAGTCCCTAGCTACAGCAGTATCGATCTGCGTGAATATCGATACCGGCGTAAACGCTATGGTTTAGGTGGAGGGCTCGATTACAAGCTCGGCGATGGAGCCGGACTCTATTTGCACTACTTCTATTCGGATTTCAGGGACTATGGCGACAAGTGGGTGTACACGTTAAATGATGATACTGGCTGTCAGCCGACGCCTGGCTCACCGTGCCCCGATCCGCACTATTCCAACGAAAGTCGGGCTCCGGATTATCGAATTGGAACCGTGGCGATTGGTGGCAAGCATATCTTTACAAACTCCTGGTTGGCTTGGGAATTGTCAACGGCCGCTTCGCTGCAGACGGCAGCCGCGGGCAATCCCGGGTCCGATTTCGAACCCAATCCGAACATTCCCCTGCAGTGCTATAACCTTCCCGCCTCCAATCCTTACCTTCCGCAGTGGACGGCAGCCTGCACTGCGCCAGGATCGCCTTATTACAACCCGACGAACTGGGCCATTCAGGACGTAAACACAACCTCGGGAAACACATCGCAGGTCAACCTTCAGGGAGCCGTCTCGTACGCAACGAACTACCATCTGGGCAAACACACTTCAACTTTTGAATTCGGCTTCAAGGAGCGGAACGCTCATAAAGGCCAGAATGCCTACTCGCCGACTTATGACAATGAGGCGGAAATCGCGAACGGACTAAACTACAACCCGGCGTGCCTGCCCGGTACGAGCACCACGTTCCTGGCTGAGTGCCAAGTTTCCACGTACCTCAGCGGCTTCACGAATTCCCACTACTACTCCAACGATTATCGGTTCGGGCCGGTCACCACATTTAACAACATCACAGCCAACCTGAATAATCTGATCGGTCAGGGAATTTTGGCGCTCGACATAGGTGCCACACACCTGGCGTCGGACGCCAGCAACTTTGATTATACCGAGCGCATCTCGGCCGCCTACGCGATGAATACAGTCGATTTCGGCCGCTTTCGCCTGCAGACTGGGTTCCGCCTGGAAGCGACCCAGTTGGATACCCTGGGTTTTATCGTCAAGACAAATCCTGATGGCAGCTGGGGGGGCACGACCCGAGCTCCGGCGAACAATTGGTACCTGAATCCACTCCCCAGCGCGCAACTGCGCTATCGGCTGACCGATGACTCCGATCTTCGCGTTTCCTATGGCCGCGGCATCTCCCGGCCCAATCCCTATGACACGATTCCGTACGTTGAATTAGACGAAAGCACCAACCCCTACTCGTACTCTTTCGGCAACCCAAAATTGGGTCCGGAACACGCTAATAGTTACGACGTGTTATATGAACATTATTTGAAGCCTTTCGGCGAAATCCAAGGTGGCTTTTTTTACAAACAGCTGAGCGCCCCGATCTACTACACGCAGAACCTGCCAACGAACAGCGGTCCTTATGCCGGATTCATCACCAGCACGGTGATCAATGGCACCCACGCTTGGCTGGCGGGATTTGAAGCTGCTTACATCCAGCACCTCGGGTTCCTGCCACGGCGATTCAGCGGATTCGGGATCTCGGCCAATTACAGTTGGACCACTTCCAACTCCGGTCCTCTTCCCGGACGCCCGGATACTCCCGCGCTGCAACGCCAGGCTCCCAGTACCTGGAACATTAGCCCGACCTACGACCGCGGCCAGTTCTCGACTCGCGTGGGGCTTTCTTATAACGGCAGCAGTATCTTCCAGTACCAATGGCAACAATGCACTCCGCAGCAGAGCGCTTTGGGGAATTGCTCGGATCCGGCCAATCTTGGCCCCAAAGGCCCGGCTGGCGACGTTTATTTCTACCCGCACCTGCAACTGGACGCGCAGGCCAGCTATCGCGTGCGTAAGGATCTCAAAGTCCTGGTCCAGGGGTTGAACCTGACGAATGAAGTATTCGGCTTCTACAACGGAAGCCCGGGCTACATGATCCAACGCGAGTACTATAACCGCACCTATACGTTCGGCTTGCGCTGGGAACCGCGGCGAGAGTATTGACGATGGGTGCCAAGCACGCTAGAAACTGTCCGGTTACCAGAGAATCTCGGCTGGCTTGCAACTTCGAACACATCAAGATCAACTTCGGTTAGAAATTAAGGAGCCCATTCGGATGAAAAACCAGCACTCTAACTCGTGCGTCAGCAAACATCGATTTCACGCAGCCATCTTCGCGTTGGCATTTGTTTTCTCGAGCCTTTCCCCTGCATGTGCTGAGGGATTTGCTATCACCAAGAAAATCCCCATCGCCGGCCAGGGTAGCTGGGACTACCTTGCCGTCGATGAAGATGGGCGCCGGCTGTACGTTTCCCACGGAACCGAGGTCGAAGTGCTCGATGTCGATTCGGGTGCGATCGTTGGCAAGATCGAGAACACACCCGGAGTGCACGGAATTGCCATCGCCCCGGAACTGGGACGGGGATTCGTGAGCGACGGACAATCGTCAACCGTCACGATTTTCGACTTGAAAACTCTGAAGACGATCGCAAAAGTTCCGGTTGGCAAGAAACCCGACGCGATCATTTACGATCCAGCCACGTCGAGAGTATTTGCATTCAATGGTGACAGCAACAGCGCCACCGCGATTCAGGCGGCGGACGGAAAAGTGGCGGGGACGGTTGATCTTGGCGGCGGTCCCGAGTTTGCCGTGGCTGACGGTTCAGGGTATGTTTACGATAATGTGGAAGACGCGAGCCTGGTGCTGAAAATCAACGCTCGCACTTTGAAAGTTGAGCAGCGCTGGCCGACGGCGCCTTGTGCGTCGCCTTCCAGCATGGCGATGGACCGGCCCAACCGGCGGCTGTTCATCGGTTGCCGCAGCAAGGTGATGGCAGTGATGAATGCTGACACAGGAAAAGTCATCACCACGCTCCCGATTGGCGACCACGTGGATGCTACGGCGTTCGATTCTGACTCCCGGCTTATTTTCAATTCCAACGGGGAGGGTACGATCACGGTGATTCGCGAGGACAGTCCGGACAGATATTCGGTTGTCGAAACGGTAAAGACGTTGCCCAAGGCGAAGACCATGGCGCTGGATGTGAAGACGCACCATCTCTTTCTGTCGACGGCGGAAGCAGGACAGTTTGAAGTGCTGGTGATGAGCAATAAATGAGGCTTTTGCAAAGATTGCCGGTGGTGATTCTTTTTCTCGGCTGTGTTGCGTGCTCGCGCTCGCACTCCCAGGCAACAACGCAAACCGAGCCGGCGGAGCTGCAACTTCAAGTAAGCAACCCCTTCCACTTCGTCGCCTACGGAGACTCGCGCTTTCATGATCCGAAGGACACGGAAGCGGCGAATCCGGCGGTGCGCCAGGCGCTGGTTCAAGCAATTGCCCAGACGAATCCCGCGCTCATCTTGTTCACGGGCGACATCGTCTACAACGGCTACGACACGGGGGACTGGAAGGTCTGGGATTCTGAAACCGCGGTGTGGCGCGAAAAGAAAATCCCCGTCTATCCGGCGCTCGGCAATCATGATCTGCACGGCAGCGAGAAGATTGCCCTGAACAACTATTTCCAGCGTTTCCCAGAGCTCAAAAACAGCGTCTACTATTCCGTGCGCTTTGCCAATTCGCTGATGCTGGTTCTGGACAGCGCGCTTGACGAAACTTCCGGGCCGCAAGGGCAATGGCTGAAGCAGAAGCTGGATAATCTTCCCGGCGATGTGGATTTTGTGTTTATTGTTCTGCACCATCCTCCCTACACCAGTTCCTCGGAGATGAAGATGTTCGGCGGGGGGCACTCGGCCCGCTCCCAGGAGAAAGAACTGGCTCGGATGCTGGAGGCGCGGCAGCAGAACCAGCGCGCCCGGATCGTCGTTTTCTCCGGACACGTGCACAACTACGAACGTCACGAGCACGGCGGCGTGACTTATTTTGTGAGCGGCGGCGCCGGAGCGCACGCGTATCCGATTGAACGCGCTAAGGACGATCCGTTCCAGAGTAAGGAAGTGAATTACCACTACCTGCAGGTAGAAGTCGACCGCGGCAGCCTGAAGATCACCATGCACCGTCTCGACTTGAAAAACGGCACCGCCGTCTGGACGGAACCTGATTCGGTGGCGATTTCGACGGCGGCAGCCAAGACTGCGACGCAAGGCAAGTGATTGCTGGCCGGCGAGGCGCATAAGTCTTGACAAAATCTCACATTAGACATAATCTAAACGGTTCATGGATGCCGACGCGATCAAGCGGTGCTTCGACGGGAGCGGGTTGCGGTGCACTCCGCAGCGTTACGCCGTGATGGCCTTCTTGATGGAACACAACCGGCATCCCACGGCCGCGGAAATCTTCGAAGCCGTGAATCGCTTGGATCCGCGCTCTTCCAGGGCCACCACTTATAACAATCTGCGGGACCTAGTGGAGGCGGGTTTGGTGCGTGAAGTGGCCGCCGAGGGCCGCGCCGCGCGCTTCGATGCGAAAGGCATGCGGCATCACCACTTCATTTGCGACCGCTGCGGCAATGTTGAAGACATTGAGTGGTGCGACGTGCCCAGGCCTGCCTCGCGCTCTCTCGGTAAACGAATTTTTCGTGAATGCGAACTCATTTTCCGCGGACTCTGCACCAAGTGCGCTCCGCGGCACGCTTCCCGTTAAGTGTCGTAGGATGGGTTCGTAGTTCATTACAGTTTTTTTAACTACATTCGAAGGAAGAAAACATTATGGAAAATACACTCGCGACTTCATCGGGGAGCGTCGTCCCCGAGGCTAAAGGAAAAAATACCGCAACCGAATCGAAGTGTCCGGTAGCGCACGGCACTCGCCAACACCACACGAATGTTGATTGGTGGCCGAATCAGGTGAACGTCAACATCCTGAACCAGCATTCCTCAAAGTCCGATCCGATGGGCAAGGAGTTCAATTACGCGAAAGAGTTCAAGAGCCTCGACCTGAAGGTCGTGGTCAAGGACCTGCATGCCTTGATGACGGATTCGCAGGAGTGGTGGCCAGCCGACTTTGGCCACTATGGGCCTCTGTTCATTCGTATGGCATGGCACAGCGCGGGCACCTACCGCATCGGCGACGGCCGCGGCGGTGCGGGATCCGGGCAGCAGCGCTTCGCGCCACTCAATAGTTGGCCGGACAACGTGAACCTCGACAAGGCGCGCCGTCTGCTGTGGCCGATCAAGCAGAAGTATGGGCGGAAAATCTCCTGGGCCGACCTCATGATTCTTGCCGGCAATGTCGCACTCGAGTCGATGGGCTTTAAGACATTTGGTTTTGGGGGGGGGCGCGCTGATGTCTGGGAGCCGGAAGAGCTTAATTGGGGACCTGAGGGCACGTGGCTGGCTGACGAGCGTTACAGCGGGGATCGCGATCTCGAGAATCCTCTCGGCGCGGTGCAAATGGGCCTAATTTACGTGAATCCGGAAGGGCCGAATGGCAAGCCGGATCCCATCGCTGCAGCACGGGATATCCGAGAGACCTTCGCCCGCATGGCGATGAATGACGAGGAGACGGTTGCGCTCATTGCCGGCGGGCACACGTTCGGCAAAACTCATGGCGCTGGCGTTCCGGCTCAATATGTAGGTGCCGAACCAGAAGGTGCCAACATCGAGGATCAAGGCTTCGGATGGAAGAATAAACTTGGCAAAGGTTGCGGAGCTGACACCATTGGCAGCGGCCTGGAAGTCATTTGGACTACGACGCCGACGAAATGGGGCAACAATTTCTTCACCAACCTGTTCAGCTACGAATGGGAATTGACGAAGAGCCCGGCCGGTGCGCATCAGTGGAGACCGAAGAATGGCGCTGGCAACGGTACAGTGCCGGATGCGCACGATCCGTCAAAGCGTCACGCGCCATCGATGCTGACCACGGACCTTTCGTTGCGATTCGACCCTGCCTACGAAAAAATTTCACGGCGCTTCTACGAGCATCCCGATCAGTTCGCAGACGCATTCGCGCGGGCGTGGTTTAAGCTAACGCACCGCGACATGGGGCCGATCCCGCGCTACCTTGGCCCACTCGTTCCAAAGGAGCCTCAGATTTGGCAAGACCCTGTTCCCGCCGTGGATCATAAATTGATCGCGGAGAAGGATATCGCTGCTCTCAAGGCGAAGATCCTCGGATCGGGGCTGTCGATCTCGCAACTGGTCACGACTGCCTGGGCGTCTGCGGCGTCGTTTCGTGGCTCCGACAAGCGCGGTGGGGCGAACGGTGCGCGCATTCGGCTTGCGCCACAGAAGGATTGGGAAGTAAACCAGCCGGCCGCATTGGCGAAGGTTCTCAAGAAACTCGAGGCGATCCAGAAGGAGTTCAACAGCTCCGGGTCCAACGGGAACAAGGGGAAGAAAGTGTCGCTTGCCGACCTGATCGTTCTGGGCGGCTGCGCAGCCGTCGAGGAAGCTGCGAAGAAGGCTTCGCACAAAGTGAAGATTCCCTTCTCGCCGGGACGCACGGATGCTTCCGGGAAGCAGACCGACGTGCACTCCTTCGCCGTAATGGAACCGATCGCGGACGGGTTCCGCAACTATCTCCGAAGCGGACAGATCCTATCGGCTGAGGAGTTCCTGGTGGATCGCGCGCAGTTGTTGACACTGACGGCTCCTGAGATGACGGTACTCATCGGCGGCATGCGCGCCTTGAATGCGAATTTCGGGCAGTCCAAACACGGTGTCTTCACCAAACGGCCCGAGACGTTGACAAATGATTTCTTCGCCAACCTGCTCGACATGAACACGAAGTGGGAGCCCTCCTCGACATCCGAAGGGGTGTATGAGGGGCGCGATCGAGCGACGGGCAAAATCAAGTGGACCGGCACGCGTGTCGACCTTGTGTTCGGTTCGAACTCCCAACTCCGGGCACTTGCTGAGGTCTATGCCTGTGACGACTCAAAGGAGGCATTTGTGAAGAGCTTTGTGGCGGCGTGGAACAAGGTGATGAACCTCGATCGCTACGACCTCGCCTGATTTCGGCAAAAAAGAAAGCTGCCAACTTCGTACCGCTGTTTGAATCGACTAAACCGAAGTCGTCGCTTGGCGGGGGCATTGCGCGCTTGAGGGAATTGGTCGGCCCTAGCAGACGATTTTCGAACTGCGATACTGGGACCGGGAGCATTCGAAATCCAGCTCCTTTAGACCTCGGTGTTGCGACACGTCAGTGGAACGTGAAACTTTTCAGCCTCCGGCAGGCACGAGTCGCGACTCCACGAGGCTGCCAGCTAGAGACCTCGATGGCCGCGCCCCGCCTGGATACGCAGCAACGCGGCTACGAGTGTGTCTATGTCGTCGTAGGTGTTGTAAAGCGCCAGGGAAGGGCGCACCGTGCTCTCGACACCCATGCGCCGGAGAATGGGCTGAGCACAGTGGTGGCCGGAACGAACCGCGATTCCTTCCTGGCTTAACGCGGCACCCACATCCTCGGTGCGAACGTCGTCGAGAACGAAAGACAACACACCGGCCTTTTCCGTGGCAGTGCCGATCAACCGCAGCCCAGGGACCGTAAGCAGCCCAGCGGTCGCATAAGTCAGAAGTTCATGCTCGTAGGCGGCGATGCTTTCCCTTCCAATCTCATCTACATAGTCGAGCGCCGCGCCCAGTCCCACGGCATCGGCGATATTTCCGGTTCCGGCTTCAAAGCGGGCGGGAGCGGTCTGGTAAGTTGTCTTCTCGAACGTGACATCGACGATCATGTTGCCGCCGCCATGCCATGGCGGCATGCTGTTGAGCAGGTCCAGCTTTCCATAGACCACGCCAATTCCGGTCGGCGCGAAAATCTTATGTCCCGAGAAAACATAGAAATCGCAGTCAAGAGCCTGCACGTCTACGCGCATGTGGGAGACGGCCTGTGCACCATCGACCAACGCGAGCGCTCCGTGACGGTGCGCCATCTCCACCATCTCGTGCGCGGGCGTGATGGTACCGAGGGCGTTCGATACCTGGCTGAAGGACACGATCCTGGTGCGCGGGCTCAGCAGTTTCTCGTACTCTTCGAGGATTACTTCGCCGCGATCGTTTACCGGTGCGACGCGCAGGCGAGCGCCTTTTTCTGAACATAATTGCTGCCAAGGCACAATGTTGGCGTGATGTTCGAGCCAGGTGATGACGACCTCGTCGTCCTTTTGGACGTTGCGGCGGCCCCATGCCTGGGCAATAAGGTTAATGCCCTCAGTTGTGCCGCGAACGAAAACTATCTCGCGCGAAGACGAAGCATTGAGGAAGCGGCGGGTTTTTTCGCGTGCGCTTTCATAGGCGTCAGTGGCTCGCGCTGCCAGGGTGTGCGCAGCGCGATGGATATTGGAATTTTCGTGCCGGTAAAAATACGACAGGCGATCAATGACCGCATTCGGCTTCTGAGTGGTGGCGGCGTTGTCGAGCCAGATCAGCGGCCGCCCGTTGACCCGTTCCTGGAGGATGGGGAAATCATGGCGGATCAAACGCGGATCGAGCGGACGCTTGGCGACGCCAAGTTCCGCCGGCGCCACATCTGGCCTGAACTCAACCGACTCGACTCCCGGTGGGAGAGACGTAGTCTGCGACGTCGCTCTCTCTGTATCGGGGAAATTGCCGGACGAACCCGGGATTGGAGCGGCAACTGGCGGAGTGCCAGGCAATGCGGTTAACAGGGTCCGAAAGTCGGTTTCCGTGGCTGGGTTCGCCGGTATTGACGAGGGGAGCGCCGGAGCGCCAGGAGGCGATTGGACTCCGGGCACTCCGGGAAAAGAAAACAGCTCGGTGATGGTTGGAAATTTCGCCGCGGAGCCCGGGTAGATGGATTTATCCGCAGCGGCAGAATCGGCGGAGGGTGCCGGAATGGCCAAATACGGAGCGGACTTCGGGATATCGGGCGTAGATTGCGGCACGCTGGTTACGGGTGCGGCAGAACTCGCGGTTGCAGTCGTGCCGGGAACGGGCAGAGACGCCGGTGTGCTCGGCTGGGAGAGCTGTGCCACGGGAACGGCCGGGACTGATGCGCCGGGCACACGAGGAAATGAAAATACATCGTTGAACCCTGCGAAGTGAGGGTCTTCGGCCCATGGGTCAGTTCTGCCTGCAGCAGTACTTGCTGTCGGCGACGACGGAACTCCGGCCAGATCCGAAGCGCTCGGCGGTCCGGTCGAAGGGGACGCGGCCATGGCGGGGACGCCGGGGAACGAATACATCTCCGCAGCGGGCGGAATCTGTGGCGCGGCGGCCCAAGGTCCTCCGCTCCCTGCATCGGCAGACGACGAAGAGAGCGGCATCGCAGCGGGCGGAGCGGCGGTTGTCAGTTGCGGAGCGAGCGGCAATGCGCCCGCCAGTGACGCGGCGATGGCACGAAAGTCGGCTTCGTTCAGCGCGCTGGCCGGCGACGGCGGCTGCGGGCCGTTGGGGGCTGCAGGCAAAGAAAACATTTCCCGCGGATGATCCGGAACGACCGCTCCCGGCGCGGCGGGAATCGCTCCCGCTTGGTGGGGCGACAGCGGTGACGACGGCGCGTTCGGAGGCACAGCCGCTCCCGGTAGTGCCGCGAAAAACTCGTTGGCGAGTTTTGCAATCACTGCCGGATCGGGGAGTGCCGACATCAAGGCGGAAACGCCCTGGTATTTCTTCGTACCTTCTTCTTGCGCGGTTGCTGGCGTGGAAGACGATGTCGGCGCGTCGGTCGCTAACGGATCACTTGTACTCGTGATATTGATCGACATTGACGCCCTCCAACACACCGATTGCATCCTCTGTAAGGACTGCAATCGAGCAATAGAGCGAAATCAGGTACGAAGCAATCGCCTTGTGATTGATGCCCATGAAGCGAACTGATAAGCTCGGCGTCACTTCTCCGGGGAGACCGGGTTGGAAGAGCCCGATCACGCCCTGCTTTTTCTCGCCGGTGCGCAACAGCAAAATATTCGTCTTCTCACCCTTGACGGCGAGTTTGTCGGAAGGAACCAGGGGAATTCCGCGCCAGGTCAAGAACTGTGTGCCGTAGAGGTTCACCGTTGGAGGGGGAACACCGCGGCGTGTGCACTCGCGGCCAAACGCCGCAATCGCACGCGGATGCGCCAGGAAAAAGCCCGGCTCCTTCCAGACTCTCGCGATCAACTCATCCAGGTCGTCGGGGGTGGGCGCGCCCTTGCGAGTCTTGACGCGGAAGTCAGAGGCAACGTTATTGACTAAGCCGTACTCGGCGTTGTTGACCAGTTCATTCTCCTGGCGCTCTTTGACTTTTTCGATCATCAGCCGCAGTTGTTCGCGAATCTGGTCGTGCGGGCTGCGGTACAGATCGGAGATGCGGGTCTGCACGTCGAGCACGGTGGTGACCGCGTTCAGGGTGTACTCGCGCGGCTTCTCTTCGTAGTCCACATAGATTTCAGGCAGATCGATTTCTTCATCGGGACTGCACTCGATCGTCCGGGTGCCGGGGTGGGTGGGCTTTACTTTGTTGACGCGGTAGGTGCCGGCTTCAACCGGTACCCATGACAGGAAAGTCACCAGCCAGCGCGGGGTGATCTGGTCCATCATGGGGACGGTTTTGGTGACATTCGCGAGCTGGCGCGCTTGCTGCTCGCTCAGCGTATGACGGACTTCGGCTTTTTCGGCCATAGTAGTTGCTCCTCAGTGAATCGGGAAAGATGTTAAAACGGAATAGGTAGCGTTCTCGGTGAGTGAATCTTGCAAGAGCTTCAACTTTCTTTCCAACTACGAAAAATAACAGCTGTCACGAATTCAGTCTGTGACCATGTTCACACGTAAAACGTTCAGTTTCTCCGGCGACGGAAAGATCACGAGGCCCAAAGTCCGGCGCACTCGAGAAACGAGGTGAAGTTTGATAAGGGATTCCACAGGAGATTTAACTCGCTGAAGCGCTAGTGTGTCAAGCGCAGTTCGAAATCATTTCATAGTTTGCAGATGGAGATGGTTACCAATAGTTCAGTACGTCGCTTACGCTAGCGTCGCCTACGCGCCCGCGGCTGCGGCATGCGCCTTGTAGAATTTCTTTTTTGCCCGGGCGCGGATCTCGTCCAATTCGGCGTGCAGCCTTCTGATCTCGGCATCGAGTTCGATAAAACTGAGACACTGCGCGGTGATCAACTTTTCCGCCTTCACGCCAGCATAGTCCTGGCCAGTGCTGACTGTCGTGCAGATGCAGGCGGACGGTTGCCCGGTTCTGGGGTCGCTCTCCAGATACAGAAGATCGAAAGTTAAGGTGTTCATATTGCGAGGATTATTCCACAAAATGGTCCGCGATGCTCTGCCATGATTTCCACAGCCTTGACGCTTCTGGAACTGGCCACAGTTCTAGCCTGGGAGCGTCGAACATTAAGGCGGCGAGTTCCTGATAGCTGAAGTTCCGGAGGCGGAGCTCCTCGTCGCAAAACGCTCCGCCTTCCTTGACCGGGCCAAATGGCGTAGGGTGCAAGCATTTGCACCGCAATTGCCGCCGGGCGCCGGAAACGCAGAAGGGCAAGGTCGCAGATTCAACCACTTCCACTGGGAAACCGCGGGCAAAGAAGGGCCCTTGGCTTGCACTTTAAATATGATAATGTCTATGTTTGTAATATACATTAGAAGCGGAGTTGTCAGTGAGCGAGCCACAGTCTGACGTTTTGGTGGTTGGTGGCGGGTTCAGCGGAACCATGCTGGCCATACACTTGCTGCGCCGCTCCACATCCTTGTCCGTAGCCATTGTGGACCGGGGGACATTGCCGGGGCGAGGCCTCGCCTACAGCAGCCCTCACAGATTTCACCTTCTTAACGTGCCCGCGGGTGAGATGAGCGCTTGGCGCGATGCGCCCAACGATTTCCTGAGCTGGGCGAGAATTCACTACGATGCCGCATTGCAGGCTCGCAGTTTCCCCCCGCGCTCGGTTTACGGCGCTTACGTCGGGGACTTGTTGGAAACAACCCTGGCCGACAGTGGCCGCGGGCGTTTTCAGTGGATTCAGGACGAAGCTCTCTCACTCCATCGCCGGAGAGGGAAACTTGCCGTTCAAACAAAAGTAGGGCCGGAGTTGCGGGCGCGGGTGGTGGTGCTGGCGACTGGGGATTTGCCGTCGGCGAGCCCGAGAATACCTGGGCTCAAAGCCTCGGCTGGGTTGTATTTCCAGTCTCCGTGGACGAGCGATGCGCTGGCAAATCTCCAACCCAGCGGCAGCGTTTTACTGGTGGGTTCGGGGCTCACCAGCGTCGATTTGATCATGGCGCTTAAGTCGAAGGGCTTCCACGGTGTGATTCATGTGCTATCGCGCCAGGGGCTGTTTCCACGCCCGCGCCGCCACGAGCGTCAGGCCGAGTCATGGCCGCTGTTCTGGGACGAAACGTCTTCGCGAACCGTGCGCGGCTTGCTGCGGCTGATTCGCAACCAGGTGCAAGCTGCCGCCGAAAAGGGCATCGACTGGCGCGGGGTGATCGATAGCCTGCTGCCCGTCACCCAAGGCATTTGGCGCTCTCTGCCGCTCGCGGAGCAAAGGAGATTTCTGCGCCATGCCCGTGCCTACTGGGATGTGCATCGTCACCGCCTTGCGCCCGAGATCGGCGATGTGCTCGCCGACATGCGGAGTGAAGGCCAGGTTCACATGCATACCGGAACTGTCACCCGATACTCCGAAGACCGCGACCATGCCAAGGTCCATTATTGGGATCGGGAAAGCCGGAGCGAGAAGGTGCTGCAGGCCAGCCGCGTGATCAATTGTACGGGTTCCGATTCCAATTACCGCCGTATCGATGAGTCGTTCATCGTCAGCATGTTCGTGCAGGGATTTGCGCGGCCCGACCCGCTTTTCCTCGGTCTCGACGTCGACGAGCATGGGGCGCTGATTGACCACAAGGGGGTGCCGTCCGAGGGGTTGTACGCCATCGGACCCATGCGCAAAGGCTGTCTGTGGGAAACCACGACGGTGCCAGAAATTCGCGTCCAAGCGGCAGCTCTGGGGCAACGGCTGGCGGAAGCGCTTGGTCACCGGGGCAGGCCGCGTGACGTTCTTAAAACTGCATAGTAAGGGCACACGGCTTTACGTTTGCTGTTCCAGGGGCCGAGCGTTATGAAGATCTCCCAAAAAGGACTGTATGCGTTACAAGCATTGATGATGCTAACGCGGCGATATTCCCAGGGTGCCATCAGAATGCGGGATATTGCCTATGAAGAAAATCTCCCCGAGAAGTTTCTGGAGCTGATACTGCTGGAACTGAAGAACGCGCGCATCGTCGAGAGTGTACGAGGAGCCAAGGGCGGATACCGCTTGCGCCGGGCGCCATCGGAGATCCGGTTGGGCGAAATCATCCGCTTGATTGACGGACCACTGGCGCCGTTTGGGGATGCGGGACAGTTGCGTGTCTTGATTGATCGCGATACCAACCACAGTGCTCTCTACAAAGTGTTTCTGGACGTGCGGGATGCGGCGGCCAAGATTCTCGATGGTACGACCCTGGCTGACCTGATCAATCGTGGGCCTGCGGCTGCTTCACGTCCGAAGCCCGTCCTCGAGAAGAAGAAAGGCGAGCGCACGCTACCGATGGCGGCGCGAGACGAAGCTCCATGATCAAGGCAGAGCTCCGCACTCACTAGCCTCAGCCTTTTCCAAGAACACCTCCGCGCGCTCCACCTGAGAATCCGCTAGGCAGCGGCTGGAACTTCGGTTACGACAGGCAGTTTTGCTTTTTCCCAGCCGACGAACCCGCCCGTGACATTTGAAATGTTCTCGAAACCCGCTCGTTGCAGCAGACTGGCAGCAATCAGGCTGCGATAGCCACTCCTGCAGAAAATGGCAATCGGCGCCTTGCGATCGATCGTGGGTAATGAGCCTTGGAGGTCATCAAGCGCAAGCCAGGTTGCTGCTTCGATGTGCCCCGCCTCCCATTCCGGCTTGCGACGCACATCCAGCACTTGGGTCTGATCTTTACGCAGGAGTTCACTCAACAGTCGGGGATTGATTTGTGCCAGTTCGGTCAGCGCCAACCCGGCCTTGGTCCAACCTTCGACCCCATCCTTTAAGTATCCGCGCACGTCGTCAATGCCAACTCTGGCCAGCCGCGTTCGAGCTTCCGCCAGGTGCTCATCCGATGCAGCGATCAGCACGGGCCGCGCGGATAAGCCGAGCAGGCTTCCCGCCCAGAAGGCAAAATCTCCCGAGAGCGGAATACTGATCGAGCCGGGTACGTGCCCGGAGGCGAAATCGTCGCCGGGGCGAACATCGATGGCGAACACCCCTTCCTTCAGCAAAGACTGTAGTTTACCCGCTGAAATCGGTTCCAGCTTGGACAACTCCGACAAGGCAGGCGCGCCCAGGCGATTGATCGCCGCATCCTGCGGGAAATATTCGGGGCGGGGCGGCAGGTTGGTGGTCAGCTGCCGGATAAACTCGTCCCTGCTGTCAATCTTCAATGCGTAGTTGGTGAGCCGCTCGGTGCGAATCGTAGAGGAGCGCTCGGCGCGCATGTTGCGTCCGCAAAGCGAACCCGCTCCGTGGCCGGGATAGACGATTACATCGTCGGAAAGTTTGAGCACCTTGTTGTGCAGGCTGTCGTAGAGCATGCCCGCCAGCACGACCGGCGTGTGCGTCGCAGATAAATCGGGGCGTCCGACATCGCCCAGGAACAATGTGTCACCAGTCAGAACGGCCCAGGGGTTGGGAGACTTCTCTTCATCGATCACCACAAGGCAGATGCTCTCGGGGGTATGGCCAGGCGTTTCCAGAACTTTGATCCGGATCCTTCCAGCGCGCACCTCGAATCCATCATGTACTTCGACGTGCGAAACCTTGGCTCCCCCGTTGGGACCGATGTAAATCTTGGCCCCGGTGCGTGCCGCCAGCTCCTTATGTCCGGAAACGAAGTCGGCGTGCAGGTGGGTTTCAAAGATGTGCTTGATCTGGACGTCGCGCTGCTCGGCGGCTTTCAGGTAAATGTCCACATCGCGTTGGGGATCGACGACGATCGCCTCCCCTTCCGACGCCAGCATGTAGGAATCGAGAGCCAGGCAACCCAGGTGAAACTGTTCGAAGAACATCATCGCCACCTTTCCGGGATTCGGTTGAAAAGTAGTAAGTCTATCACATTAGTCTGGATTGCAATTGGTCTGCCGCCCATCCCGGGGCTGTCAAGTCTCTTGTAATGTAGGGGTTGAGGCCGTCGCCGGCCGGAATAAGTCAGCACGAGCGCAAGATTTTTCAGCTAACTGGTAATTTGACGGGGTTCGGCCGCCTTGAGGGGGTAGCGGACTCCGCAGTCATCTGCCGCGCACTGAATCCTGGGTTGCAGACCGGACCTACCTGCGACTCATTTTGTCCGTCGGAGAGTGGTTCGCCGAACTAACCAGCGCGGCTGAAATTTACCCAGGCATCCGATCGCTGCTCTTCGACCTCGGATTCGCCAGCTTCCAGTAGGCCGACGCCGCCGCGCAGATCCTCCCATGCCGCCTGATTCAACGCAGGGTCGGAACTGACCAGATCGCGGATCATATCCCCGGCCGCAATGTTCAGCGCGCCCTCCGGCGAAAGTCCCAGCGCCAGCGAGACGGAGCACTGCGGGCAGAAGACAATCCGCTGTGCCGCCGATTTCTGCCGCGGCTTGATTCCCACCGTTCTGCGCGAACATATAGATCGCGACGAATTTTCGTCCCGCCTCCAGTTCGCGGTTACAGCGCAGGCAACGTATATTTTCCAAGATGAAACTCGACGGCAAGATTGACGAGCAGTTCTGGACGCGCAAGCAGGCAGAGTATCTAGAGCAGGAGCGCTCGTTAGAGGCTGCGCTTTCGAGCATGCACGTTCCAGTCACGAGCGAAAATGTGCTGACAGTAGAAAGAGTTTTTGAACTCGCGAACAACGTGCATTTTCTTTATCTTACGAGGAACCCAGCAGAACGCGGCGAATTGCTCAAATCGGTGCTTTTGAACTGCGCGACGGACGGCGTAAGTCTTTGGCCCACTTACAGGAAGCCATTCGATCTCATCTTCCAACGGGCAAGAAATGAAGATTGGTCGGGGAGAGAGGATTTGAACCTCCGACCCCCTGGTCCCGAA
>Ga0074044_10000008_pt1 | contig 201502 bp, 190 predicted proteins | sample BogForMeECP23OM1_FD_94443 | JGI IMG/M metagenome (GOLD analysis project Ga0074044, IMG submission 94443) | Bog forest soil microbial communities from Calvert Island, British Columbia, Canada - Bog Forest MetaG ECP23OM1 | ecosystem: Environmental > Terrestrial > Soil > Wetlands ...
ACCTCTGCAATTGCGCTTTTCACCTCTGCAATCTAACCTCAAACCTCTGACCTCAAGTACCTCCCATGTCCGATCCCGTCGAACTCGAAGTTTTCAAGAACCTTTACCACTCCATCGCCGAAGAAATGGGAGCCGCTCTGCGCCGCACCTCCTTTTCACCCAATATTAAGGAGCGCCGCGACTACTCCTGCGCCGTCTTTGATTCCGCGGGACAAGTCATCGCCATGGGCGACCACATGCCCGTGCACCTCGGCTCCATGCCCATGTCCGTAACCGCCGCCGTCCAGCACTGCGAGCTGGAGCCTGGCGACGTAGTCATGCTCAACGACCCCTTCCGCGGCGGAACGCATCTTCCCGACATAACGTTGGTCATGCCGGTGTATGTGGGGCGCGCGCCGTCGCCCGCCGCTCTTCGTGCCCGTCACAAAAAGCCCGATTTCTACGTAGCTTCCCGCGCTCATCACGCCGATGTAGGAGGGACTTACCCCGGCTCCATGGGACCCTGCCGCGAAATCTACCAGGAAGGCCTGCGCATTCCTCCCGTCAAAATCATACGTGGAGGAAAGCTGGTAGCCGACGTCCTGGCCTTGGTCCTGAACAATGTGCGCACGCCCGAAGAGCGCGAAGGCGACCTCGGAGCCCAGATCGCCGCCTGCCAGACTGGAGCCCGGCGCCTGAACGAAATCTGCCAGCGCTACGGAATCGCTCGCGCCCACCGGGCCGCCGCCGACCTCCTCGTCTATTCCGAAGCAATGATGCGAGCGTTTCTGCGCACCATTCCACCCGGCCGCTATCAAGCCGAAGACTTTCTCGACGACGACGGCGTGGTAGACAAACCGGTGCGCATCGCCGTAGCCATCGACGTCAAAGCACCCGCGAAAAAAACCCGAAACAGGCAAACGCGGCTCGCCCCGTCTCCCTCAGCAGCGAAATCGAAACACCAGTCCCATGTCACCGTCGACTTCACCGGAAGCGATCCCCAGGTGGAGGGCGCTATCAATGCCGTGGAAGCCATCACCTACTCCGCCTGCTTCTACGTCTTCCGCTGCCTGCTCCGCGAAGATGTCCCCGCCACCTCCGGTCTAATGCGCCCCATCCGCGTCATCGCACCCCAAGGAACCGTGGTCAACGCCAGGCCCCCCGCCGCCGTCGCCGGAGGCAACGTGGAAACCTCCCAGCGAATTGTCGACGTGCTCCTCAAGGCGCTGGCGCAGGCAATTCCCGACCGCATCCCCGCCGCCGCCTCCGGCACCATGAACAACCTCACCATCGGAGGCACCGATTCTCGAAGTAATGGCCCGCGCGCCCAGCGGCCCTTCACCTACTACGAAACCATCGCCGGCGGCATGGGCGCGCGCCCGAACAAAGACGGAGTCTCCGGCGTTCACACTCACATGACCAACTCTCTCAACACTCCCGCCGAGGCCCTCGAGTACGCTTACCCGGTTCGCCTAAGGCAATATTCGCTGCGCCCCAACAGTGGCGGCAAGGGTCTTCACGCCGGTGGCGACGGGATCATAAGGGAAATCGAAGTCTTAGCCGACGCGCAAGTCACCCTGCTCGCCGACCGCCGTTCGCACGCTCCCTACGGCTTGGCCGGAGGAACCGACGCCGCCCGCGGTCGCACCCTGATCGTCCGGCGCGATGGTTCCGAAGAAGAATTGCCCGGCAAAACCAGCGTAAGACTTCGTTCCGGAGAAAAAGTGCGGATAGAATCGCCAGGCGGCGGCGGCTGGGGCAATCCCAATCGCTGAGCCCGGTAAAACGCGGAAACGCAGACCACGCCGAGCTCCTGTAATCGCCACTCTCCCCGCGTTTCTCCGTGTCCCCGGTGGTGAAGAATGGTGAAGAATTTCCTAACCGCCCCCGCGCCCGAAGCAGCAAATCCTGGTTTTTAGCTAGAATTCAATTTGCGCTCTTTTTTGCGGTCTTTGTTTGCGCTCTTTGAAGGACTACCCAAGATGAAACCTTTTCGTTCCGTGCTTTTTGCCATTCTTCTGGCCTCCGCCTTTTTCTACTTCACTACCTATCGCCACGGAAGCCTTCATCCCTCGGATTGGATCAGCCATCCCCAGCACGTTGAAATTACCGAGGCCGCCAGCGGCGAGTCGGTCGACGCCGAAGAGCAGAACAACATCAATGTCTACCGCAAGAGCATCGGATCCGTAGTCAACATCACCTCCAAAGTCCAGGCCTTCGACTTTTTCTATGGTATCTACTCGCAAGAGGGCCAGGGCTCCGGCTTCGTCATCGACAAAGAAGGACACATCCTCACCAACTATCACGTCATCGCCGACGCGCAGAAAGTCGAAGTCACCCTCCACGACCGCAAGAAATATCGCGCCACCGTTGTCGGCAGCGATCGCGCCCACGATCTCGCCGTGCTCCAGATCAAAGCGACCGATCTCCAGCCCATCACTCTCGGCGACTCCACCAATCTTCAAGTCGGACAAAAAGTCTACGCCATCGGCAACCCCTTCGGCCTCGCCGGCACGCTCACGCAGGGCATCGTCAGCTCCATCCGCCAGGTGCAGGAACCGAACGGCCCCGTCATCGAAGAAGCCATCCAGACCGACGCTGCCATCAATCCCGGCAACTCCGGAGGTCCGCTCCTCAACCGGCACGGCGAGGTTATCGGCATCAACACCATCATCGCGTCGAACGGCGCCGCACAAAGCTCCGGCATCGGCTTCGCCATCCCCATCAATACCGCTAAAGCTGTGCTCAACGATCTGGTCACATTAGGACGCGTACGCCGTCCCGCCCTCGGAGTCCGCACCATTCCCATCGATCCTGAGATAGCCGACGAACTTGGCTTGTCCGCCGATTACGGACTGCTCATCGTCCAGGCCGTTCCCGGAGGCTCCGCCGACCGCGCCGGCTTGCGCGGCGGCAACGAGCGCGCTCAACTCGGCAACACCCTGATCATGATCGGCGGCGATTTAATCGTCGCCATCGACGGAGAAAAAATCGAAAGCCAGCAGACCCTCGCCCAGATCATGAACCGTCACCGCGCCGGCGACACCATCAAAGTAACCGTCTTCCGCGGCAAAAGAAAACTGGAAGTTCCCGTCGAACTAGGCGAAGCCCGAGACCAGGTTTAAGTTCGTGGGGCATTGTTCGTGTGTTGTTGTTCGTGTGGCGCGTGCGCCCGCGTGCGCTTGTTCCTGGTTCTAATGGATACCACCCAACCACCGGCAGTTGCACCATCCAACCTGTCCCTCTCGCGCTATCATCTCCTCCATGCCCGACGTCGAATGGATCCGCGAACTCTGCCTCTCATTCCCCGACGTAACCGAGGACATGCCTTGGGACGATGACCTCTGCTTCAAAGTCGGTGGCAAAATCTTTACCGGCATGGTCCTCTCCGACGGCCGCTTTCCGCGCATCACTCTCAAGTGCGCGCCGCAGACCTTCCTCGAACTCATCGAGATCGAGGGCATCTCGCCCGCACCCTACGTTGGACGCTATAAGTGGGTGACGCTCGCAAACTCCAACGTCCTGCCAGCAACTGAACTCGAAGCCCTGATCCGCCAGTCCTACACTTTGGTAGCGGCGAAGGCGCCAAAAAAGAAAAAAGCGCCCAGGCGCGCGTCCAAGAAGCACAAGAAAACGACACGCAGAGGAACGAAGCGAAAGAAGCAGTAGCGTGCGCCCCCGTGCACCCCGTGCGTCCCTGTGGTAACGATGTCGTAACGATTTCGATTTTCTCGGCGCGCTCCACGTCTCGCTGCTGTCTCGCCGCTGGAGAGAATCAGGTTTGACTCCTCGCAACCACCTACGCTAGCCTCATTCTTTCGCCCAATTCATGCGCATTCCACCAAGTTTCCTGAGACGCCTTCGCAGACGTTCTCCCATCCAGTTCCCCATCCTCTGCAGCCTGAGCGCAATCCTCGCGACGAGCCTCGCCTCAGCCGCCCCGATGCTTCCCACCCACGCGCCTCATGCCATCGTCACCAGCGTTCATGAGTTAGCCTCGAACGCCGGAGTCGAAATGCTGCGCGCCGGAGGTAACGCCGTCGATGCCGCCGTAGCCACCGGCTTTGCGTTAGCCGTAGTCCATCCTCAAGCTGGAAATCTCGGCGGAGGCGGCTTTCTTCTTCTGCGCAACGCCGACGGCAAGGTTCACTTCATCGACTTCCGCGAAAAAGCTCCCGCCGCTGCCACCGAAAATATGTATTTGGATGCCCGAGGCAATGTCATCCCCGAATCCAGCCAGGAATCGAGCGTCGTCGGATACCGAGCGATCGGCGTCCCCGGCACGGTGGCTGGCCTGATCTATGCCGAGAAGCAATACGGCAAGCTGTCCATCGAAAAAGTCATGGCGCCCGCCATCAAACTCGCTCGCGACGGCTTTCCGCTAGCCTATGAAGATACGCAGGATCTCAGAGAAGACGAGCACCTCGCCCAGTTTCCCGAATCCAAACGCATCTTCCTGCGCAACGGAAACTACTACCAGCCGGGAGAGATTTTCAAGCAGCCCGAACTGGCGCGCACCCTTGAACGCGTGGCTAAGGATCCCGACACCTTCTATCACGGAGCCATGGCCCGCGAACTGGCCGCAGCCATCCACAAGGGTGGAGGCCTCGTCACCGCCAAAGACTTAGCCGCCTACGAAGTCAAAGAGCGCGAGGCCGTTCGCGGCACCTATCGTGGCTACGACATCATCAGCGCGCCGCCGCCATCCTCCGGTGGAGTCGCCCTCATCGAAATCCTCAACATCCTCGAAGGCTACGACCTCGCGAAACTCGGCAACCGCTCGGCCGCCGCCATTCACCTCGAAACCGAAGCCTTTCGCCGCGCCTTTTACGATCGTGCCGATTTCCTCGGCGATCCCGACTACTCGAAAGTTCCTGTGGCCCAGCTCATCGATAAGAAATACGCTGCCGCCTGGCGCGACTCCATCAACCTCAACCACGCCAGCGCCAGCGAAAACTTGAAACGCCCGTCTTTCGGCGAACTGGAGCGCGACGCCCAGTTGCGACCCGCAGCCATTCGCGAACCACACAATACGACGCACTATTCCATCGTCGATGCCGAAGGCAACGCAGTATCCGTTACCACCACCCTCAACGACAACTTCGGCTCCCGCGTCACCGCCGACGGACTGGGCTTCCTGCTCAACGACGAAATGGACGACTTCACCTCCAAACAAGGCGTTCCCAACGCCTACGGACTCATCCAGGGACCGGCCAACTCGATCGGCCCCGGCAAACGCCCGCTCTCTGCCATGACGCCAACCATCGTCCTCAAAGATGGCAAGCTCTTCCTCGTTCTCGGCTCCCCCGGTGGGCCCACCATCATCACCACCGTCGCCAACATCCTGATTGGCGTCGTCGATTTCTCCCTCGATATTCAGGAGGCCGTCAACGCACCAAGGTTTCATCATCAGTGGCTTCCCGATGAGATTCTCGTCGAAGATCGCCTCTCTCCCGATACAATGAATATTCTGCATTCCAAAGGACACAAGCTGAAGCTCGATCATTTTTGGGGAGACGGAGAGTGCATCATGATCGACCCCAAAACCGGTGAGCGCCTTGGCGCAAGCGACGGACGTAATAATGGGAAGGCGGTAGGTTACTGATGCTGAGGGCGGTATCGACATACGTTTATGTGAAGGAACGTCTCCATCCCGGCTTGCTGGATGAACTCGTGAAGGCGGGCGCGCAGTCCATCGAAATCTTCGCCGCCCGCCAGCATTTCGACTACGCCAATCGCAAGCAGCACGTCCGCGAAATCGCCGAGTGGTTCCGCTCCACCGGAGTTCCGCTCAATTCCGTCCATGCGCCGTTGTACTCCGACTACGAGTGGGGACGCACCGGTTCGCCGCCCGTCAACATCGCCTCCACCGACCGTGCCGGCCGCATCGACGCCATGGACGAAATCAAGCGCGCCCTCGAAATCGCCGAGCACATTCCATTTCGCTTTCTCGTCCAGCACATCGGCAATCCCAACGATGCCTTCGACGAAAAGAAATTCGAGGCCGCCATGACCTCGGTCGAGCACCTGCGCGCCTTCGCCAAACCGCTCGGTGTCAGAGTGCTGGTGGAAAATATCCCCAACGAGCTTTCCACACCCGACCGCCTCGTCGAGTTCATCAAGACCATGCATTTCGAAGACATCGGAGTCTGCTTCGACTGTGGACACGCGCACATGATGGGCGGCATCCCCGAAGGCTTTGCCATTCTGAAAAATCACATCTGCTCCACCCATGTGCACGACAACAACAAAGACAAAGACTCGCACCTCTGGCCCGGCAACGGTTCGATCGACTGGAAAGAGACCATGAACCTGCTGCGCACCGCGCCGCAAAAGCCGCCCCTGTTACTCGAAATCGACGGCGAAGAAAAAAAGAGCCCGAGCGATGAAGTGAGCGCAACCTTCAAAAAGCTGGAAGACGAGCAGAGCTAGGTCAGAGGTCAAAGGTCAAATTGCAGAGGTTTAAGCCGCCGTATCCGTTGGCAGGTTTTACTTCTGCAATCTGACCTCTCACCTCTGACCTTTTGACGCAGGAATCGAATCTCAATTTTATGCCCTCACCCATCAGCACCATCGCAGAAATCGGCAAACACGAAGGCCAGTCCGTCACCATTCGCGGATGGCTCTACAACCTCCGCGAGAGCGGCAAACTGCTCTTCCCCCAGTTTCGCGACGGCTCCGGCGTCATCCAGGGAGTGGTCCCGAAAAACGCCGTCCCGCCCGAAGTCTTCGACGCCATCAAAGGCCTTACGCAGGAATCGAGCGTCATCGTCGAAGGCAAAGTTCGCGCCGACAAACGCGCGCCTGGCGGCTATGAACTCGACGTCTCGAACGTTCAAGTTGTCCAGCGCGTCCCCGAATCGACTCCCTATCCCATCACGCCCAAGGAACACGGCGTCGACTTCCTGATGGAGCACCGCCATCTCTGGCTGCGCTCCCAGCGCCAGGCCTCCATCCTTCGTGTGCGCGCCGAAATCATTCGCGCCGCCCGCGATTTCTTCGACAGCAACGGATTCACCCTCACCGATCCGCCGATCCTCACCCCCGCGGCGTGCGAGGGAACCTCTACGCTCTTTCCCGTCGACTACTTCGAGGAGCAAGCGTACTTAACGCAATCCGGCCAGCTCTACATCGAAGCGACCGCCATGGCTCTCGGCAAGGTCTACTCCTTCGGTCCAACCTTCCGCGCCGAAAAATCCAAGACCCGCCGCCACCTCACCGAATTCTGGATGGTCGAACCCGAAGTAGCCTATGGCACGCTCGACGACTTGATGGAACTAGCCGAGGGACTGCTGACATTCCTGGTTAAGCGATGTCTCGACCGCCGTCGCCCCGACTTGGCCACCATCGGCCGCGACCTCACCCGGCTGGAAAAAATCGACGCCCCGTTCCCCCGCATCACCTACGACGAAGCCGTCGCCAAATTGCAGGAGGGCCACGCTCAAGGCAAACTGGAAAATAAATTTGAGTGGGGTGGAGACCTCGGCTCTCCCGATGAAACCTACCTTTCATCGCTCTACGATCGACCGGTAATGGTCCATCGTTACCCCGCAACCGTAAAGGCCTTCTACATGGAACCCGACCCCCAGCGCCCCGAACTGGCTCTTTGCGTCGACGTTCTCGCTCCTGAAGGATACGGCGAAATCATCGGAGGATCCCAGCGCATGGCCTCGCACGACCTGCTCCTGCAGCGCATTCACGAGCACAATCTGCCCGAAGAAGCCTTCAAGTGGTATCTTGATCTCCGCAAGTACGGTAGCGTCCCGCACTCCGGCTTCGGCATGGGCATCGAGCGAGCCGTAGCCTGGATCTGCGGCCTGGAACACGTGCGGGAAACGATTCCGTTTCCGCGCATGCTCCATCGGCTCTACCCGTAGAGCTTTTCACCACCGAGACGCAGAGAGCGCCGAGAAATGCGAGAAAAACAAGTGCCTCAACCCGAATAAATCAGAAAAAAGGTTTTCTCGGCGCACTCTGCGTCTCGGCGGTGAATTGCGATGCAGGAAAATGACAGGCTCGATCAGATTTCACGCCGCATCATCGGCGCAGCGATCGAGGTTCATCGACATCTCGGACCCGGCTTGCTCGAATCCGCGTATCAATCATGTCTGGCGTTTGAACTGAACCAGCTTGGCCTGAAGGTGGAAGAACAGAAGCCATTGACCGTTGTCTACAAACAAGTGAAACTCGATTGTGGCTATCGTCTTGACATGGTTGTGGAAGACGAGGTCATCTTGGAAGTCAAAGCAATCGAAAAGTTACTTCCCATTCACGAAGCACAACTCTTATCGTACCTGCGGCTGTCGAAGAAGAGAGTGGGTCTCCTGATGAACTTCCACGTTCCAGTTTTAAAGAACGGGTCGAAAAGAATCGTGAATGAATTTCCAGAGGCCGAGTGGGAGAAAAGACAGACCCCGCAAGCAGAATAAGCCAAGATTTAGCTTTTCTCGGCGCACTCTGCGTCTCGGCGGTGATAAGGAACCCTATGCCCCTGCGAACCACGACGTTCAGCAGCATCACTCCCCGCCAGATTCGTGTCATTGGCGTTCCTCTTGACCTCGGCCAATCCCGGCGCGGGGTTGACATGGGTCCTTCCGCCGTCCGCGTCGCTGGACTCGAAGCCCGCCTTGAAGCCATCGGCCACATTGTCGAGGACGCCGGCAACATCGTCGTCGCCATTCCCGAGCAGAAAAAAGAAGGCGCCGCCAACTCCAAATACCTCAAGGAAATCACCGCCACCTGCACCAAGAGCGCCGAACTCGTATTCAAGACGCTCGAAGCCGGCAAGATCCCGCTCATTCTCGGAGGTGATCATTCCGTGGCTGCCGGCACCGTATCGGGTGTCGCCGAATTCTACCGCCGCAAGAACCAGAAAATCGGACTGCTCTGGATCGATGCCCACACCGACATGAATACTCCCGATTCTTCGCCCAGCGGCAATGTCCACGGCATGCCCCTCGCCGCGCTCATGGGCCTGCCTCCCTTCGAACTGGGCAGGATCTACGACTTCTCGCCTAAAGTTCAGCCGGAGAATTGCGTGCTCGTCGGCATCCGCGACGTCGACAGCTTCGAGAAGGAAAATATTCGCAAAGCCGGAGTCGAAGTTTTCACCATGCGCGATATCGACGAACGCGGCATGCGCGCGGTCATGGAAGAAGCGCTCCGCATGGCCGGACGCGGCACCGCCGGTTATCACGTCTCTCTCGATATGGACTGGATCGATCCCGAAGACGCGCCCGGCGTCGGCACTCCGGTCTGGGGCGGCGCAACCTATCGCGAAGCTCATCTCGCCATGGAGATCATCTCCGACCACGGCCGCATGTTGAGCTTCGAAATCGTCGAGGTGAATCCCGTCATCGACGAGCACAACCAGACCGCCGACTTGGCCGTCGAGCTAGCGCTCTCAGCTTTCGGAAAAAAAATTCTGTAGCCCCGCGAACCGCCCCACCGGGTTTTCCCTGGTGGAGCGAACAACCACGTTGCCTGTCCACGATCCGGAGCTGAATCAACTTCCGCAATCTACAATCAGCTATGGCCCAGATCCCCGGTGCTGGCGAAATCGACCGCGCCGCCCGCCTGCTTCGCGCCGGCGGAATCGTCGCCTTCCCTACCGAAACCGTCTACGGTCTCGGAGCCAATGCCCTCGACGCCGACGCGGTTGCTCGAATTTACGCCATCAAAGGCAGGCCCGGAACCAGCCCCCTCATCGTGCACGTAGCCTCCATCGAAATGGCTAAGTCGCTGGTCGCGAATTGGCCCGAACTGGCCGATCGCCTCGCCACCCGATTCTGGCCCGGCCCTCTTACCCTGGTCTTGCCAAAGTTGCTCGAAACGAAACGCACCCATCAAGCCATCATCCCCGCCATCGTCACCGCGGGACTGCCTACCGTCGGTCTACGCATGCCGGCGCATCCCGTCGCGCTCGCCCTGATCCGTGCCGCTGGCGTTCCACTCGCCGCACCCAGCGCCAACCGCTTCACCGAACTTTCCCCCGCAACCGCCGAGCATGTCCGGGCCAGCCTGGGCGGCGAAATTGACCTTCTCCTCGATGGCGGACCGTGCCAGGTGGGAATTGAATCCACCGTGCTGTCGCTGGTCGAGCCGGCGCCAACCCTGCTCCGTCCTGGCGGAGTTTCGCGCACCGCGCTGGAAACGATCGTCGGGCCTCTTGCCTCCCCGCCGCAGCTTCTTACCGGCGCTCATCCCGCTCCCGGAATGCATCACCGGCACTACAGCCCCCGCACCATCTTGTATCTGGCGACCCACGGAAAAGTTCCCGAACAAGGTCAAGGAATCTATTTACAGCACCTGCATCCGCCAAATCGCAACCATGTCGCGATCCAACAGATGCCGCAATCCGCTACCGACTATGCCGCCGCTCTCTACCCGGCTCTTCACCAGGCGGACGCCGGAAGTTACAGCTGGATTGCGGTCGATATGCCTCCCAATGCCCCGGAATGGGAAGCAATCCACGATCGCCTCCAACGCGCGGGTACGAAATATTGAGACGCGGCCTCTGGAATTAGCGCCTTGCCTCCGTTACTTCAGTCACTTGGGTTCTCCTCGGAAACCGACTGTAATTATTCAAGATAGGGAAATATTTGCGTCTTCGATCAAGCTCGAAGATTTGGGCGTGGACGGTCGTCTGCCTGGCTCTGGCGCAGGCGCTCGCCTCCATGCTGCTTCCGAAATCCTACCCCCTCACCCTGGTCACCGATTGGATCGCCTTCTTCTTAATGCTCTCGGCGTCGCTCGCCTTTGGCAGAAACATATTCAGCAGCAGCCGTCAGCAACGCCTGGTGTGGATCCTGCTCAGCGGGGGTTATGCCCTCGAAGGCGCCAGCCAGCTTTTGTGGATGCATTATGAACTGGTGGTCAAGCAAACGCCGGCCATGAGCCTCGGCGACGCCGGCATCTACCTCGCTTGGACCGCTCTTATCCTTGCCTTCGCGTTGCGTCCCCATGTCGAATTGACCGAGCAACATCAGCGCATGGGAACCCTCGATTTGTTCCTGCTCTTGTTGTGGGGCCTGTACCTCTATCTGTTTCTGGTCATTCCCTGGCAATATTTATCTCCCGAGCCGCAGGCCTACGGCCCTGCCTATAAGTATCTCGCCATGGCGCAGGACCTCATCTTGCTTGCCATCGTGCTCCATGGCTGGCTTCGCAGCTCCGGTCCATGGCGCTATTTTTACTCCTTGCTCACCGCCATCGTCGCCGTCGACACCGTCATGGAATATTTCGTCGATACCCTTTCCGATAACGGCGTGTACTTTACCGGGAGCTGGTACGACGTGACCACAGCAGCCTGTCTCGGCGGCATGACCTTTGCCGCGCTCATGGCCCGCAATCTGGAACCCGTCCCGGAACATGGCGATCCCGACAGCGAACGCTACTGGCGTTGGGCCTCGCGGCTGGCCGCTCCGATCACTCTGATTCTGCCCGTGCTTGCTGTGTGGTCCTTTTTCGACCGCAATCTGCCCGACTCGGTCTGGAAATTCCGCATTGTTCTGTCACTGGCTGCGATCGTGGTCTTCGGATTTGTCGGCATCGTGAAACAGGGACGCCTGGAAAAAGAACTGGCCGGCGCGAACCGCGAGTTGCTGGACGCGGCCTTGACCGACTTGCTCACCGGAGTTCGCAACCGCCGCTTCTTCGCCAATTCCATCGTCACCGATGTACAGCAGGTCTTGCGTTCGTTTATCGGCAACACTTCCTCCGAGGCTCGCAACCGCGATTTCATCTTCTATCTGATCGATATCGATGACTTCAAGAGGGTGAACGACCAGTTTGGACACAAAATAGGGGATGATGTTTTGATCGAGGTGGCACGGCGCATCAGTTCCGCGGCGCGCCTTTCCGATGCCGTTATCCGCTGGGGCGGGGAAGAGTTTCTTCTGCTCTCCCGTTACACCGACCGCAAAGAAGCTCACATTCTCGCCAGTCGCCTTCTTGGCTCGCTCGGCTCCAAACCCTTCCGCATCGAAGGCGTCGAGCAGGATCTGCGCATCACCTGTTCCATCGGCTGGGCCGCCTTCCCCTGGATCGAACACGATCCCAAACAGGTCGCGCACGAGGAGGTGCTGACGCTCGCTGACTATGCGCTCTACCAGGCCAAGGGTTCGGGAAGAAATCGGGCTGTCGGCCTGCTCCGCGAGGGTGATACAGTGCGCGGCGGAATCGCCGCTCCTACCATCTACATCAACGGCATCCCATCCTCGCCGGTGATTACCCACGGCCCCCACATTGAAGGGAATTTCGAAGGCAATTTTGCACAGAAGCTCGCAGAGAATTCTGACGACACCGGCTCACAGCCAGCCGTCACACCCGCCAAAACCTCCGCTGCATCAGCCCTCTGATTTTCTCCCGCAAGCGCACCCCGGTGCGCGATCCGAGATCTCGGTGGCAAAGCTTTCAGCTCGCGGCTACTGACCATTCCCCGGCACGCGCACCCGAATCGTTTGCGGCACGGCGCGCAGTTTGGCCAGCAACGCCGCATCGCAATCCTGGTTGATGTCGTAAATCGCGTATCCCAGCGCCCCGCGCGTATCCAGCACTTGCCGCTCGATATTGATTCCACGATCCGCCAGGATGTCGTTAATCGCCCGCAGGATTCCCGGCACATTGTGGTGCATATGCGTCACTCGGTGCGATCCCGGCTCATACTCCAGATGACACTGCGGAAAGTTCACGCTCAGCAGAGAATTTCCGCTCTTGAAGTAATCGATCATCCGCGCCGAAACAAACTGCCCGATATTCTGCTGCGCCTCTTCGGTGCTGCCCCCGATATGAGGAGTCAGAATCACATTCCGCAATCCCCGCAGCGGGCTGCAGAACGGGCCCCCGCTCTCCGGTTCCTGCGGAAACACATCCACCGCCGCGCCCGCCAGCTTTCCGCTCTTCAAATGTCGAGCCAACGCCTCATGATCCACCACAAACCCGCGGCTCATATTGATCAGGCAGGCTCCCGCCTTCATGGCGCGGAGCTCTTCTTCGCCAAACAGATCCTGGTTTTGCGTCTTCCCATCGACGTGCAACGTGATCACGTCGGACGTTTCCAGTAGTTCGCGGAAGGTCACCGGCCGCGCATTGCCCCGCGCCAGCACGTGCGCCACATCGTGGAACACCACCCGCATCCCCAACGCTTCCGCCAGATCCGATACTTGCGACCCGATCTTTCCGTAACCGACAATCCCCAGCGTCTGCCCGCGGACCTCGTGCGATCCCGCCGATGATTTGTTCCAGACGCCGCCATGCAGCTGTGTGCTCGCTTCAAACGTCCGCCGCATCAGCAGAATGATCTCGCCCATCGCCAATTCCGCCACCGAGCGGCTGTTGGAATGCGGATCGTTGAATACCGCCACCCCGCGCTCGCTGGCGGCCGCTCGATCGATCTTGTCCACGCCAATGCAAAACGCTCCCACCGAAACCAGCTGCGGAGCCGCCTCCAAAACAGCGCCGGTGATGCGCGTCTTCGACCGTGCCCCCAGGATCGAGACCCCGCGCACTTTCTCCATCAGCTCGCGCTCATCCAGCGCGCCCTTCAGCGATGTCACTTCAAACCCGGCTTCTTCGAACTGAGAAGCCGCTACCCCGCTGATATTCTCCAGCAATAGAACCTTCAAAAAACCTCCCTGTTGCGTGGCAAATGATTCAGGAGAATTATACGGGCGAACTGCGCTCTGGCTCCGTGACTCTGGCCCACCAGTTCGCGTGCCTTACGGATGTGAGGTCATGGGGGTGGCGTCGGTGGCGATGCAGATCCAGGTGCCGTTCCGGTTGAGCCAGGTATCGATGAAGCGTTCGCGGCGAACTACCGTCTTGCCACCCTTGGTTTCCTTCACCGCGATCACTCCGATGGCGATGGCAGTATTGCCAAACACGCGCACGGTCAACGATTCCGGTGCAACCTGCTCCTGATTGGCACTGGAGGACTTGACGCTGGCAAGAAATTCAGCCTTCGTCTTCAGCGAACCATCGTCCTCGACCAGCACAAGCGAGTTGTCGAGGATCGCGGCGAGCGCCGTAGCATCGCCGGCCTTGTAAGCCTGATTCCATGCTTTTTCGAGGCTTAGAACCTTGTCGCGGGCCGAGGCTTCATCGTTTTGCGCGGAGACGAAAGTGGCCGATGCGAACATCAGAGTGACCATCCCTACCGTCACGATCCAACCGCCAATCCGTTTCATTGTGCCCACGCTCCGTACTCAACTCTCGCGATCCGTTCTCTTTTAACTCTATGGACGCGATGGTCCAAACACCTAGTTCCCCATGTAACTCCCTTGCACTGAAGTAACAGCCGTTGCCCGCAGGAATTCCAGCTCAAAGTGCATGGCAGCGGTCCCCAGGCGAGTGCAAAAAGCGGTCTATTGCTAAACTTGGTGGCTATGCAACTCACCACCTTTTTCCGTCAGAGAAGAAAGTTGGCCCTGCTGACACTGATCGCTTGTTGGATCGCGGCATCCCTGGGCTCTACTCTGGCCGCGGCACAGCACAAAGATGTTCCCTGGTCCGCCGACGAAAAGCCCATTGCCGATCAGATCCACGGACTGCGCGCCTTACCCGATGACGTCCGCGCCGGAACCACGAAAGACCTGGCACTCAAGATTCGTAAGCTACCGCCCTCCGAAAACAAGCTGCGGTTGGCCATGGGTTTGGCGGGACTGTCCACCGAAGGCGATTTCGGCCATGACACGCTGCAGGAAGTCGCGACCACCTTGGCCGATACCCTGCGCGAGCAACCAGTGCCGTGGGCGGAGGGGAAAAATTCAGGAGCCGGAACCAAGGCCGCGCGCGTCCCGGCCGAACCCTACGTCGAACTTGCTTCTCTCGTCCGCTACGAGCACGTGGACGCGTCCCTCGGCAAGAATGACGACGGGCAGTTTCGCGCCGCCATGGCCCGCCTCGCCGCCGATGACAACAAGCGCGAGCATGTCGACTTTACCCTGAAAGATCTTTCCGGCAAGAGCTGGACATTTTCCGAACTGCGCGGAAAAGTGGTGTTGGTAAACTTCTGGGCCACCTGGTGTCCGCCCTGCCGCAAAGAGATGCCCGACCTCGAAGCCCTCTACGAGCGCTTCGGTTCGAAGGGATTCGTGGTGCTTGGTATCTCCGACGAAGACGCGGCCAAGGTCGAGCCTTTTGTCAACGACCGCAAAGTTGCCTTCCCCATCCTCCTCGACCCGGGACGAAAGGTGAACGACATGTTTGTCGTCGAAGGGATTCCCAAGAGTTTTGTCTACAACCGCGAAGGGAAGCTGGTCGCGCAGTCAATTGACATGCGCAACCAGAAACAGTTCCTGGAGATGTTGAGCAACGCCGGACTGGAATAGTAAGGACTGGAGTAGAAACGAGGCTTGCCCCATCCTCCTTTCAGAGATGCGATAAGCTCGATCGGGGCAAAACGAAGAATCGGAGGATTGCAGAATGAAAAAGCGAATAGCTGGAGTGACTCTTGCTGTCCTATTTCTTGCGGCGCTCGCCGGCGCGCAAGACACCATGAAGAAAAATGCGCCGCCCAAGCCGGCCCTTAGCCCGTCACAGTCCCTGCTGGAAAGCTGGAACGACATCGGACGCAAGCTGATCGCCATGGCTGAGGATTTTCCCGAAGACAAGTACAGTTTCAAACCTGTCCCTGCTGAAAGAACCTTCGCCGAGCAACTCTTGCACGCGGCCGGTGCAAATTATTACTTCACCAATCCCGCGATGGGAATGAAACCGCCGGCCGGGGAAGATCCCAAACCCGATCAGTACAAGACAAAGGCCGCGATCGTCGAGTTCGTGAAGAAATCATTCGCTGATGGCGCGGCCGCGATCAAGCAGAAAGGCGACAAAGGATTGGACGATCTGGTCGTCGATCCCTTTGCGAACCAGCAGGTGCGGGTGGCGGATATGGCCTGGGGTCTGCTCGAGCACTCCGGTGAGCACTACGGGCAACTGGTAGTGTATTACCGCGTAGCCGGCCTCGTTCCCCCCGAATCACGCCCAAAGAAATAGTTAGCAAGAGAGTGGAGAGCCGGGCGTCCCCGCCCGGCCCGGTCACCACACGGTCGCACCCTTAGCGCGGCGGCGAGATTACTCTCAGCGCGCCTGCGGCGATTGAAACTTCGGCAGGCGTTTCGCATACGAGCTCCCCGTCGGCGTAAATTTCGAGTGGGGTTTTCGACTCGACCATTACTCGTTCCGCTTTTGAATACTCGACTTTGGGCGATAGCAGATGGCGACCGAAGTAGACCGTCGGAAACATGCAGAGCAGGTGGAAAGGATTCATGGTCGAAATGCGGCAGATGTCGAGCCTGCCGTCGGCGAAATCGGCCTGCGGCGCGATGCGCATGCCGTCTCCAAAGAACTGGGTGTTGGCGAAGGCGGCGAGCAAGGTGAGCTTTTCCGATTCGCTCTGATCCGTTCCATTGGTTTGCGCCAACCGAATGGAATAGGCCGGGAGTTTGCGCAGTAGCGGCAACAGCGCGAGAGCGTAACCTCCGTGGGCTCTTAGCCACCTCGGCATTCGATTGGCGCTGCGAGCGGCGGCGGAGTCCAGGCCGCATCCAGCAACACAACAAAAATAGTGAGTTTGCTGGGGCGCGGCGGAGGGAACGATCACTCCGAGATCGATTGGCTGCGGCTGAATTTTGCCGGCTTCGAAAGCACGCCAGACGCGCAGCGAATCCTGCGTCGAGCGCAGCTTGAGGGCTCGGGCAAAATCATTGCCACTGCCGGCAGGGACGATGAGCACGGGAAGTTGGAGCCGCACCAGCGCTGCGAGATGGCGGTGAATGGTGCCGTCTCCGCCAAAGATCAGAATGGCGTCGGCGTCGCTGGAGGTTGCGGGCAAGCCCTGCAGCCAGTGGGTTGGCGAGCGAGCTTGAAACGGCTTCAGGTCAGCCGGGGAAGTGCCCAGCCCGAAGATGACGGCGGCTCGCATTTCTCATCGCTTAGCATTCAGCATTGTGGCGAAATACAGAATTATTCTGCGGGGGCAGCGGCCGAGCTTCGCTCGGCTTGGACGGGGCAAAACCCCGTCACCACACAAGCTTCCCCCGACGAACTATTTCGGCAGGCACTTCTCCATGAAATCGACCAGGTCTTTTTTCATTTTGTTGTGTTCGGCGCGATCGATATACACCATGTGGCCGGCGTTGTAGGTGGCGTAGGAAATATTCTGGCGAAACTGTGGAGTCAGATCGAGGTGGTCCATGGTCCAGTTGGCGGCAGCGAAGGGAGTAGCCAGGTCGTAGTAGCCTTCCATCACGAGAACTTTCATGTAGGGGTTCTTGATGATGGCCGCGCGCAATCCGCCGGCCGTGCTGGGGAAGCCTTCGATGGAGTTGCCCCACTCCCAGTCGCGGAAGCCGGGCTGATCGTAGGCGAAGACGCGATAGGGCATGTCAGACTTGTAGTTCAATTCGGTGCGCAGGTAATGGTTGAAGGCTGAGGTGTAGGGCGGAAGAATGGCGCCGCTGGTGGGATCGTAGAAACGCTCATCGCCGGGGCTGGGGCTGGTGAAGCGGCCATCGAGGCGTCCGGTGAGCAGCTTCTGATCGAGCAGCAATTCCCTGGTAAACGTCGGAACGTCGATGCGCATATCGTGCGCTTCAATGACTTCGGGGCGCAGGCCGGTATAGCGCGACAGTTGCTCAACAATCTTGCGATGCTCTTCCGGCGTCAGCGAGTCGCCCTTGGCGAGGGCGAGGGCGTAATCATTGGATGACCAGCGCACGACCTCTTCGCGCGTCCTGGCCATGTCTTGCTTGAGATCGGCGGAAAGCTTGTGATGATAGCCGGCGATCATGGTGAAGCTGGGCACGAGCAGGAAATAAGGCAAGTCGTTGGAGTTATTCCATTCGAGGGTCTGGAAATCGACCGCCATGGAGAGCAGGGTGACACCGTTGAAAGAAATACCGTGATCGGCCAGATATCCGGCGATGCCGGCGGCGCGCGTTGTGCCGTAACTTTCGCCAAGCAGGAAGAGTGGAGAATTCCAACGTTCGTAGCGGGAGAGGTAGAGGCGGATGAATTCTCCGAAGGCCTGTACGTCACCTTTTACGCCGAGAAATTTCTTGGTAAGTTCGGCGGTGGCGGCTCGCGAATAACCGGTCGACATGGCGTCAATCATGACGACGTCGCTGCGATCGAGCAGCGTGTCGGGATTGTCTTCGAGGCGATACGGGGCGGCGGGCATGAATCCATTGGGCTGCAATACCACCCGTTTGGGACCGAGCGCGCCCATATGGAGCCACACGGAAGCGGAGCCGGGCCCGCCATTGAATGCGAAGGTGAGCGGACGCTTGTCAGCATCCTGACCGTCGAGCGTGTAGGCAACGAAAAACATCTCCGCCTCGATCTTGCCGTCGCCGCGCTTGATGGGAAGCCTGCCGGTGGTGGCGGTATAGGCGAGAGTCTTTCCATTCAAGCTGAGCTGGTGATGCGTGATCACGGGCGGGACTTCGGAGACGTCGTAGTGTTCCTCTTTATCGGTGGCCTCGCCGTCGGCTTTGGGAGACTCCTGTGGCTTGGCGGTCTCCGCGGGCTTGTCAGGAGTGGTGGCGCTGCCTGGAGTTGCCTGCTTCCTATCTTTCTTGGCAGCGGCCGGCTTAGCGCTGTCGGGCGTGGCGTCCTGGGATTGATTTTGCTGCGCCACTGCGAATGGGATCAGCAACGCGGCCAGCAAAAGCGCCATCAGAATTCTCATGCTTGTCTCCGAGGAAAAAGAATTGGACCAGCATTATAGCGTTTCCGCGGATGGGGACGCGAAGGGGTAGGCCCGTCACGTCGGAGGCCGGTCCGGACGTGCTAGAATTTGTTGCGCCCGAAACGCTTCCACCGGCTCGGTGGGGCAAACGATGCTCCATTCCCGACAATGACGGACTGAATCAGTGGCTCAGAATCCTAACGCGCCAGGCAGTTCGATCACCTACGCTGATGCCGGCGTCAGCATTGACCGCGGGAACAAGACGAAACAGCGCATCAAGTACCTCGCCCACAAAACTTTCACAAAGGGAGTGCTGAGCGAGATTGGGGGCTTCGGCGGACTGTTCGCGGTCGATAAGAAGTATGTCGATCCGGTGCTGGTTTCGAGTGTGGACGGGGTGGGCACAAAATTGAAGATTGCCTTCGAGATGAACGTGCACCACACGATTGGCGGCGACCTGGTGAATCACTGCGTGAACGATATTGCGGTGCAAGGGGCGGCACCGCTGTTTTTTATGGACTATCTAGCTACGGGTGCGCTCGATTCGGAGGTGGCGGAGAAGATTGTGGGCGGTCTCGCCGAGGCCTGCAAGCATAACGGCTGCGCCCTGATCGGCGGCGAGACGGCTGAAATGCCCGGGTTCTATCCCGAGGGTGAATACGATTTAGCAGGATTTATTGTGGGAGTGGTGGAGCGGGACCGGATCATCAGCGGCAAAGACGTGCAGGTGGGAGATTGCGTGCTGGGCCTGCCTTCGAACGGTCTGCATACGAATGGATATTCGCTGGCGCGCAAGCTGCTTTTTGAAATCGCAGGCTACTCGCCTGAAACCTTTGTCAGCGAGATTAAGAACAAAGTTGGCAATGAACTCATGCGGACGCATCGCAGTTACTGGTCGATTCTCCGAAAGCTGATTGCGGCCGATTGCGTCGGGGCGATGGCGCACATTACCGGCGGGGGCATCGTGGAAAATCTTCCGCGGGTGTTGCCCAAAGGCACGTCGGCGGTGATCGAACTTGGGACCTGGCCGGTGCTGCCCATCTTCGAACACCTGCAGAAGCTGGGTAACGTGGCGGAGGAGGAGATGCTCCGAACATTTAATATGGGACTGGGGATGTTGATTGTGGTGCCGGCGGCAAAATTCAAAAAAGCGCAAACTCTGCTGGAGCGCGCGGGAGAAAAATTCTACAGCGTGGGGCGGATCGTCAAGGGCGATCGCAAGGTGATGTTCAGCTAGAGCGGCGCAACGTTTTTGACTTTTTACTTGATCCAGTTGTTTGGTCGATCCAGTTTTTCGGTCGAACCAGGTTTTCCTCTTCGATTTTCTCTGCGTGCCATTGTCCTGGTGGTGAATAATGTTGTCCTGATGAAAAATCTTGGCATTCTTCTTTCCGGACGCGGCTCCAATTTTATTGCCATCGCCGACAGCATTGCCGCCGGGCTTATTCCCGATGCGCGCATTTCGGTGGTGATTTCGAACCGCGATGATGCACCGGGGATCGAGGCGGCCCGACAACGTGGACTGCTGGCACAGGTCATTCCGTCGAAGGGCAAGCCGCGGGAGGAGCATGATCGGGAGGTTGTGGCCGCGCTCCGCAGTCATCGGGTTGATCTCATCTGTCTGGCCGGCTACATGCGATTGCTCTCGCACTGGTTCGTGCAGCAATTTCCGTCGAGAATTCTTAATATTCATCCGTCGCTGTTGCCGTCCTTTCCCGGGCTCGAGGCACAGCAGCAGGCGTTGGCTTACGGCGTGAAAGTTACAGGGTGCACGGTTCACTTCGTCGATGAGGAACTCGATCACGGCGCGATTATTGTGCAGAGAACGGTGACGGTGCTTGACTCCGACGATGAACATACGCTCGCCGCAAGAATTCTTGAGCAGGAGCACATGGCCTATAGCGAGGCGATCAGGATTGTGCTGGAGGGGAAGTTTGGGATTGTGGGCAGGCGGATGGTGCAGAGATAGGTCAGAGGTTAGAGGTGAGATTGCAGAGGTGAGAAGCCAAAGTCGGAGGTTAGAGGTCAGAGGTCAGATTGCAGAGGTGAAAAGCCAAAGCTCAGACTCGCGAGGGTTTCACCTCTGACCTCTAACCTCGAACCTCTGACCTCCAACTTCTGACCTCCAACTTCTGACCTCTCACCTACATAATGAGCTCGTTGCTTCTCCGGGCAATCGGATGCTGCATTACTTCCAATTCATTCTTTACCAGGTTCAATCCATAGACGCACTGTTCGAAGCTTTGCGAGAGTTGCGCGAAGAGCGGGGCCACCTTGGCATATTCGAAGTGCTCGAACTTGGAGACGATGTAGTAACTTTCTTTTCCGGCTTTCACCCAGTCGACAAAATTTTCGACGCGCTGGCGCCGGAGGCGATAGTGATTGATGCTTTCAGGAAACATCCCGGCATAGAAAAGCGTGTAGTCGCCAATGTGCTTGCGGACCTGGCGCTCACGATCGAAGGAGGGCGCGGGCCCATAGACCGGATCCGATTCGACCAACATCTCGCCGACATCGTTCAGGGGCTTTCCCGCCACATTACGGATCTTCAAGAGTTGTTCAGCATCGCAAAACTCGGAGAGCAGGTGTGCGACGTAGCTGACCAGTTGCGGATCGCGAATTCCAATCTCCTGGGCGTAGTGACGGCCGACCAACTCCAGAAACAACTGTTGCAGCGGATGCTCCTCCGAAATGATTTCCCTGTCCATACCCCTGTCCATAGATCCTCCAACCCGAGATCCTCCAACCCGGTGTTACTTCAAGGTGACCCTTGTCGTTCCATCGGAACAAAATCTCGTGCGCATTAGATACCGCGAATCACGAACGAATGCAAGTGACCATTGAGCCACTAGTGTGCTTAGAAGCGCGCACTGGGCGCGGGGTTTGCACGATTTTGCTGGCAGCCAAGGGGGACGACTGCTAATTCAGCCCAGTGCATCGAAAAAGCTGATTCGCTGAATCTGATTCCGTGATTTATTGCACCTGTCTACGTGACTTACAGAATCAAACTACAGGTACGGACATACGACAAAGGAGATGCAATGGAACGAATCAACATTTCCAGCGGAACCGCGTGGGAACCGGTGGTGGGTTACTCTCGTGCGGTCCGGGTGGGGGGACAAGTACACGTGGCGGGCACGACGGCGACGGGCGCCGACGGAAAGATCGTCGCGGGCGACGCGTATGCGCAGGCGGTTCAGACACTGCGCAACATCGAGCAGGCACTGCAGCGGACGGGAGCTTCCATGAAAGATGTGGTGCGCACCCGCGTGTTTCTGACGAATATTGCGGATTGGGAGAGAGTGGGAAAAGCGCATGGGGAATTTTTTCGCGAGATACGACCGGCGAGCACAATGATGGCGATCAGCGCGCTGGTTTCCCCGGAGATGCTGGTGGAAATCGAGGCGGAGGCGGTGGTTGCCGACAGCAGATAAAGGAAATGGCGGAAGCCGGAAGTGAACTGGCTCTCCGCCATGGTTTGGTTTGCGCTACTGCAAGATTTGGCTAACGACGGCCTTTCTTTTTAGCCACTTTCTTCTTGGCTGTTTTCCTGGCCGGCTTTTTCGCGGCCGCTTTCTTTTTGGGCGCTTTCTTTTTAGCGGGCTTCTTTGCAGTTTTCTTTGTAGTTTTCTTGGCCGCTTTCTTTGCCGGCTTCTTGGCCGCTTTCTTCTTGGCGGGAGCTTTCTTCGCCGGGGCTTTCTTGGCTGGGGCTTTCTTCTTTGGAGGTCCGCTTGGGCCACCACCCGATGGGGCTACCGGGGCGGGCTCTCGCACAGGTGGCGGGATCAGGATTTCGTCCTCTTCCTCCACCAGAACAGGTTCTTCTTCCTCTTCTTCTTCTTCGTCCAAGTCCTCTTCCAGCGACTCGCCATAGGCGCCGCTGTCACTGAACTCGTCGGTCTCATCGTCCCGACCGTAGAGAGTCGGATCATCGAAGCGCATAACTCCTCCTAGGTATTTGTGGTCACCGCACGCACCGCGCGCAGGCCTGGAAAATTAGGACAGCCAACTGCAAAACCGCACCTGCCAGTGAAACCGCGCGTAACTATAGCACGTACAGAAGCACGCACAGAAGCATGAACAGTAGCACGGACAGTTTCACGGGGCAGTATCGTGCATTCGCCGCAGATTTGCGAGTAAATTATGAACAAAAGTTTTTTGCGGGCGAGGGCCGACGAAATTGAGGGCGAACTGAAAGCGAAAGCGCGGGCGGAGGCAGAGAGGCCGGTCGCTCTAACGTCGCGGCATGTCGCTGTGTCAGGGATGGTTATTCGTAGGCCAAGGCGTCGATGGGATCTTTCTGGGCGGCTTTAAAGGCGGGATAGATGGCACCGGCGATGGCGCCCGCGATGGCAATCAGGGTCGCGCGAACAATCCAACCGCCATCCACCACCACCTGCAATAGCGGAAACCGGTGAGCAAGCGCCATGCGGGCGGCCAGACTTACGATGATGCCCAGCACAATGCCGCCGAGGGCAAGCAGCACGGTTTCCCGCAGGACCACATTCACGATATACAGTTTGGAGGCACCCATCGACTTGAGGATGCCGATTTCGCGGGTCCGCTCCATGACTGCGGTATACATGGCCTGGAAAATGACGATGAATCCGATGACTACGGAAATGCCCACCACCACGTCGATGAATGTGGAAAGCCCCGGATAGCTGCTGGTGGTCATCATGGCGAGGTAGGAAGCCATGGTGTTGACTACGTAGCGCTCCATGCCCGGCACGTGCTTGATTTCATCGACGACGGCGTCGGCGCTGGCGGGATCGTCGAGTTTGAGGTAGAGGATGGTGGCCTTGTCTTTGGCGCCGATCAGGTCCTGAAGGGTGCTCAAGGGAATGAACTTACGGGCGCCCTTGCCACGCTCCACAATGCCGGAGATGCGGAATTTATTGTTGAGAATTTCAATAGTCTCCCCGACCGTGGCATGTTTGGACTTGGCAAAGAGGTCGTCGACCAGTACGTCGTTGGGTCCCTGAAAAGGACCACCTTCCAGATAGTGGAATCCGCCGGACAAGCTCTCATAGCTGTGCAAGTCGATTCCGGCGATGATCTCAAGACTGCCTACCGAACTGATTTGGGTGACGACAGGAGCAACCACTCTTACGTGCGGCAGCTTTGCCAGGACGTCTCCGATCTTAATCGGCATCGGCGCGCCGGTCAGTCCGGCGATGAACGAAGATCCGGGCGGCAGCACGAGCACGTCAGCCCCGATGCCGGCGGTGCGGGCGCGGCTGTCCTGCAACATGCCCAACGACAGGCCGACGATGAGCAGGATCATGGTGACTTCGAGCGCGATCGCGACCACGCTGATCAAGGAGCGTAAGGGGCGATGCACCAGGTTCCCGACGATCATGCGATTCATCATGTTTTCAATTCCGGTACTCAATTTCAGGCCGGGCGTGCAGCGGCTACTTGGCTTGGCTTTGCGACATTTTCTGGGCGCTGGCGCTCTGCTGATCGAGGTTGACGACGTCCGCGCCAGGCGGTTGCTCCAGAGCAAACTGGTCGTCGGTCAGGGCCTTATCAATTTCCAGTTTCACCATGCTGAGGGTGATGTCGTAATTGTCGCGCGGGCGTTCGATTTGAATCAGAGCGGGGAAGGTGGTGGCATCGAAGTCCTTATAACCCTGATAGTGGGCGTCCGTGGCGACGTTTCCCTGCTGATCATAGATCCTTTGCCGGTGCGGCAAGAGATCGATACGGCTGAACTCGACGCGACGCGACAAGTACCAGCCGTGGGGCCCCTGGCGGATGATCGCCAGTTCATAATCGGGCTGCTGAACGCGGTGCTTTTTGGAGTCGAGAACGGTCTCATAGCCATTCTCCAGGACGGCGATCTCATCCGGACTGATGGCGGGGATCAGCAACGCGTCATAAATGTATTGCGGGCGCATGTTCTCCAGGCGGCTGTCGGAGGGGTAGTTGGTATCGGCAGTGGAGCCGACGTAGAACTTGTTTTTGGTAGGGATCCACAGCTTGAACCGCTTGCCGTCGCTGACCATGTCGAAGGCGGTATTGCGCACGACCGGGAGGAGACCCTTCATGCGGAGCATGGCGGGCTTGCGCAGCAGCACGTAGCCGCGAATCTCCTGATAATCGGTGATCTTGCCGTTCTTGACATCGCCGGCGGAGGCATCGATGTCGACGGTCGCCTGGAGAGACTGTATTTTGGCGGCGGTGGAATTGACGTAGTCGATCAGCTCCTGCTGGGAGGCAGTCTTAAGAGGGCGGTCGGAAACCTGACGGTCGAGGATTCTCGTGCGAAAAAGGCAACCGGATAGCGGCAAAGAGGCCGCCGACAAAAAAAGTAACAAAAACAGCCGAAGATGAGAACGATACATTCCTATACCAGCACCTGGTAACACTCTCGACACACGGGTATCTGATTAGTATAAGGCAGCGAAGGGTTCAATGCGTGGCTGGTGGCGCGCCAAGATCTTAACTACGCAGGACACGGGGGAACCACGGAGGAACGGGGAGGACATCGGGGAGGAGCACGGCACCAATTAATGGAGGCCGAGGGCGCGGCGATAGGCGGCGACGTTGCGGTTGTGTTCCTCAAGGTTGGGGGCGAAGCGGTGATGACCGCTGCCATCGGCGACAAAGTAAAGAAATTTCGTGTCGGCGGGATGCATGGCCGCTTCTAAAGCGCCTTTCCCGGGATTGCCGATCGGGCCGGGCGGCAGGCCAGCGAAACGATAGCTGTTGTACGGGGAATCCACGGCCAGATCGGAATGATGGAGACTGCCCTGGTAGGTGCCGGCCTGCAATTCGGCATAGATCACGGTGGGATCGGCATCGAGCGCCATCTTAGCAGCCAGACGGTTGTAGTAGACGCTGGCTACGACGGGGCGCTCCTCGGGAAGCGCCGTTTCTTTCTCTACGATCGAGGCCATGGTTACGATCTGGTGGATATCGAGGTTGGAGGCAGGGTTGAGCCCGATCTGCTGCGCTACCTGGCGGAACTCGTGAACCATGGCCGCCGCCATTTCCTGGAGGGTCTGGGTGCGGGTGAACTGGTAGGTATTGGGGAAGAGATAGCCCTCGAGCGACTTGGCGTTGGGGGCAAGATCGGAAATCAGCTGAGTCTGCGTTTCGGCAATCTGCAGAAAGTCAGACGCCGATCCGAGGCCGGCTTCCTGCATGGCCCTGGCGATGTCGAACATGGTGTAGCCTTCGGGAATGGTGACCACATGGAAGTAGATATCGCCGCGAGCGATGCGCTGGTAGACCTGGGGAAGCGTGGCCGAACCGTCAAAGAGATACTCGCCTGCCTTTAACAGTGGCTTGGGATGCGAGGCATGCCAAAGATAAAAAGCGAACTCACTGCGAATCACACCGGCTTTCGTCAATTCGGCGGCAATTCTGCGGGAGGAATAGCCGGAATGCAGCAGGACGAAAGTCTGGGCTGGGGGCGTCAATGGCGCATACAGCATCCAGGCAAGCCATCCGCCAACGGCCAGGACGGCGAGCAAAAAAAGTGCGATCAGGGTGCGCAAGGTTTCAGTGTAAAGGGGTTTGCAGATTGCCACAAAGTAACCGGAGTGCACGGCAGGCTGGTAGCCAGTTGACTTGCTGGACGGGGCAGAGCCCCGTCACCACACGAGCTATTCGCCCAGCCAATCGGCAAAGGGCTTCATCGAGTCGACATGGTCGCACACGATTTTGGCGGCACCGGTGATGGGAATGGCGAGGAGAAGTCCGATGGCACCCCAGACGGCTCCCCAGAACAAGAGGGCGATGGTCACGGCCAGGGGGTTGAGTCGCAGGCGGCTCCCGAGGAGCTTGGGGTAGAGAACATTCAGGGCGAAGAGGTGCAAACCGACTACGCAGAAGACCACTACCAGGAGGCTCCCTGGCTCTAGTTGTCCCAAGCCGACGAGGATTGGAGGCAGCATAGCCAGCACGATGCCAAGATAAGGAACCAGGCTGAGAAAGCCACTGAGAAAGCCGATGAAGTAAAAGAAGGGAACGTGCAGGATTCCAAAGATGGCTACGCTTACGCCCGAGATGAGCAGCCCGATCAGGAGATTACCGACGATGAAACTTTGCAGCATTTTGCCGATCAGGCCGAGGGTTACGAAGGCGGTGTGCCGGTGTTGCAGGGGAAACAGCATGACCGTCGCCGAGCGGGCGTGGCTGTGCCAGGTGAGAAGGAAATAGGCAAGAAAAGGGATGAACGACGCCGCCAGAACGATATCGGTGACCGTGCCGGCTCCATGAGTGAGCGTATCGGACCAACTCTGCACCTGGCGTACGCGCACAACGCCAGAGGGCTCAGGTTCGCCGACCACGTCACCCGTTTTCTCTAATTTCTCAGCCTGCTGCTGGTAGGGCTCGACGATGGAGCGGATTTTCTGCGAATACTTGGGAACGTTGTCGGCAAAAATCAGCGCTTGCTTGTAGGAGGCCACGGTGACGCCATAGACCAACGCCAATAGAACCACCACACTGATCAATGCTGCCAAGGCGCGGGGGATGTAGACGTACTCCAGCGCCTGCACTACGGGAGACAGCATGAAGGTTAGCAGGATGGCGAAGAACAGCACGGCCAGCACGGACTCCCCGTAATAGGCGAACATCACGATCAGGGCCATACCGAGGAGCGTCAGTGACCAGTGATGCCGGTTTTGAGTTTCTGCAGGTTCCATAGCCGTCACAATTCTGCCTCACCTCTGCGGGAATTGCACTACGGGAATTGCTGTGGGCAGCTGGTGGCGGAGAAAAGGCTTTAGCGCAGAGAACGCGTGGGGTGCACGGAGGTCACGGAGGGGAGCCCTTCATTCTGAACTTCATTCTGAACATATTCTGAACTTATGGACATCTACAATGAAACTATGGATGCAGCGGGGACGCCGGGTCACAGCCGCGTTATGGCGCTTGATGTGGGGTCAAAGAGGATTGGGGTCGCCGTCTCGGACGCGCTGGGGATCACGGCGCAGGGGTTAGAGACGATCCAGCGGCAGAATAAGCGGCGCGATTTGGCGGCGCTTGGAGACCTGCTGGCGAAATATCAGGTGCGCGAGATAGTGGTTGGGCTGCCGTTACGGTTGAGCGGCGCGGAAGGGACGCAATCGGAGAAGATGCGGCGCTTCGCGGAGGATCTGCAGGCTCACTTTGGCTTGACCGTCCATCTTTGGGACGAGCGGTGGACATCGACCGAGGCCAACCGGTTATTGCGGGAGACCGATCTTTCGATCAAGAAGAGGGGGCAGGCGGTGGACCGGATGGCGGCGATTCTGATTCTGCAATCGTGGATGGAAGCGCACTCGGGCCGCTAAAGGTGCAGATCTTTACACCGAGGTCGCAGGGATTTACGGGGGAAATCCACGGGGGAAACCGCGGCTCGGCGAGTTACGAGGCCAGTTCGGAGATTTCGGGGAAGCGGAGATTGCACTTGGTCAGGGCTTTGGTCAGAGCCTGTTCGATGAGGCTTTCTTCGCAGTTGCGGGAAATGGCGATCTCGCTGACGAGCAGGTAGCGGGCGCGCTCGAGCATCTTTTTTTCGCGGAAGGACAGCGATTTCGCCTGTCCCAGCATGAGGAGGCTCTTGAGCACGGCGGCTACGTCGGCGAGCGAACCGGTCCGCATGCGATCGGAATTCTCCTTGAAACGGTCTTTCCAGTCGGCCGCGCTAATGCATTCTCCCGACGAGAGATAATCCACAATTTTTTCGATTTCGCCGTTCCGGACGACGGGGCGCATGCCTACGCTATGGACGTTGGCAAAAGGGACCATGACCTTGAGGCTGCTGGCGGCGATCTTCAGCAGGTAGAATTTTTCGACGCTGGCCCCGATGGTCCGGCTGCTGATTTGTTCGATAATTCCGACACCATGGTTAGGGTAAACGACCTTGTCGCCGATGTGGAAAACGCCGCTACCACTCATGGAGGGGCCCTCACCCGAGGGTACGCACTAACTTGTTTTAGTCTATCTGAGGGCGGTTCGCAAGGCAATCGGTAAGCGCGGCACGCCCCCGGCCGGGGCGCAGGAACGTCCCCAAGCCAGGAATGTCCTAAAGCCTCGAATCCAGGGCCCTTCGGGCGGGTGGCTGAGCCCTGTCCCCGGTTCGGGGTTTATAATGCCAGAGCGATGACGGAAGAGATCAAGAAGAAGCTTCGAGATGAGTTGAACGCTCTCGAGCATGAATTGGCTTTCGATATCCCCCGGGAACTGAAGAAAGCAGTCGCTCTGGGCGATTTAAGCGAAAACGCCGAGTATCACACCGCCAAGCAACGCCAGGAATATCTGAAAGCGCGAGTGCGTCAACTCGGTCAGCGGCTGGCCGATTTGTCTCTGGTCAACATGAACAATATCCCGAAGGATAAGGTTGGCCTGGGCTCGATGGTTACGATTTTCGACAGCACGAAGAACGAAGAAATGCGATATGAGTTGGTGGCCAGCGAACAGTCCGATGTGGCTGCGGGCAGAATCTCGACCACTTCGCCGATCGGACGCGCTCTGTTGAACAAGAAGGTTGGCGATACCGCTACGGTAGTTACGCCCGGGGGGAGCCGCGAGATGGAGATCCTTAAGCTCTCGACGATGCACGATCTCGCCGAAGCCAAGGCGGACGGAGTGCCAGGGCCGGTACGGAAGGCGGAATGAGTCTGCGAGTTGCCGTCAGAGTTATGAGCCGGGTGTTATGAGCTGGACGTTATGAGCTGGTCGTTATGAGTTGGTCGTTATGAGTTGGACAAGCGGCGTGGGACGCGCGTGCGGGTTTTTACTCGATGCCATCGTGCGCCTGTTAGCGCTCGCGCGCATCAATCCTAACGTTCTGACGGTGATGGGGCTGGTAGTCAACAGCTATGCGGCGTTCTTGTTTGGCTATGCCAACGGCGAGAACCAGCGCCGCATGTTTTTCTATGCCGGGCTGGTCATCATCGGGTCGGGATTCTTCGATCTGGTGGATGGCCGGGTGGCGCGCCTCTCCAACAAAGTCACGCGCTTTGGCGGCTTCTTCGACTCCGTGGTCGACCGTTACAGCGATGCGTCGCTGTTCCTGGGATTGCTGGTTTTCTATGGCCGCGGCAATCGTTTCTTTTACGTAGTGCTGGCGGCGCTGGCCATGATCAGCGCGATCATGGTGAGCTATGCGCGCGCGCGGGCGGAGTCGCTGATCGGCCAGTGCAGGGTGGGCTTCATGGAACGGCCGGAGCGTCTCGTGCTCCTTATTATTGGCGCGCTGTTTAATGAGATGGCTCCGGTGCTCTGGGTGATTGCCGTGCTTTCCACGATTACGGTGATCCACCGTATTCTCTTCACCTGGCAGCGCACGCGGGAGATGGACGCTCACGCACGGGCGGCCTGATGCGGCGCAAACGCTTCCTGACTGCCGCTTCCTGATATTTTCTTGGACTGGCTCTGGTTGGACGGGCTCTGGTTGGACGGGCTCTGGAGACTTGCTTTGTGACCTGGTCGCGTGCACATTGGCTGGTGGGGTTGGCGACGCTGCTCATCTTTCCGCTGACGGGCCAGTATATGAGGCATATAGCGGTGGTTCCTCATTTGGACAACGTCCCCCGGGTGGTGTTTCGTTCTCGCCACTTGATGCTGCTGCTGGCGGCGGTGGCGAATCTGGCGTTGTCGAGCAGTCAACCGTTTCAACGGGCCGAGCGCGCGGCGTCGGTGCTGATTATGATTGCGCCGGCATTGCTGGTCGCGGCATTTTTTATCGACCCTGCGCGAGGCCTTAGCAGCAGCACGGTTTTTCGGCTGGCGATGTACGGCTTGTGGATCGCGGGCTTGCTGCTGGTGATCGTCAATCGTCCTCGCCGCGAGCAGACACCGCCCGCTTGAATGCTAGACTAGACGCCGGACTTTCGTGGGGACCTCGAACTTGCCAACCAATCCTGTCTTAGTGGTTCACGGCGGCGCCTGGGCTATTCCGGATGACATGGTGGACGCGCATCTCAAGGGTGTGCGCAACGCCGCGGCTGCCGGATGGCGAGTGCTGGAGCGCGGCGGATCGGCTCTTGACGCGGTTGAAGAAGCGGTCGTTGTGCTCGAGGATGATGAGACTTTTGACGCCGGGCGCGGCAGTTTCCTGAACCGCGACGGCAAGGTACAGCTTGACGCGTTCATCATGGACGGGGCGACGCTGCGGGGCGGCGGCGTCGGTTGCGTGGAGAGGCTGCGCAATCCGGTGCGCGCGGCGCGGAAAATCCTCAGCGACAGTCCGCATGTTTACTTTGTCGCCGAGGGAGCGGAGCGCTTTGCGGCCGAGCATGGGGTTACTCTTTGCCGGAATGAGGATCTCATCGTTCCGCGGGAGGTTGAGCGGTTGCGCGAGTATCAGGCACAGGAGTCGACGAATGGCAACGATTTGTTCGCGCCTGAAATTTCCCACGACACGGTAGGGGCGGTCGCGCTGGATGGCGAAGGCAATCTGGCGGCGTCGACTTCGACAGGAGGCACGCTGAACAAGGCTCCCGGGCGGCTGGGCGATTCGTCGCTGATCGGCTGCGGCTGCTATGCGGATAATCTCAGCGCGGCGGCATCGACAACGGGATGGGGCGAGCCCATCATGAAGCTGGTATTGGCGAAGTGGGCCGCGGATCGGGTTGAGGCCGGCAACCAGCCGGAATGGGCGGCGAAGGAAGCGATGAATTATCTCCAGCAGAGGCTCAACGGACACGGCGGAATCATTTTGCTGGACGCGCGCGGACGTTTTGGAATTGCCCACAATACTCCGCGAATGGCTTGGGCGCTGCAGAGGGTCGAGAGACAGGAATCCGGCATTACGCGGAACGCCTGAGCGGCGCGGCGGCGAGAGTAGTCGAGGTCTGCACCAGCCTCTTACTCAGGCTAGTTGTCCGACCGTCTTGGTCCAGGTGCTTTCAACCGAAACGAAAAGGATTTGGAGGATCACCGTATGAAGATCACGAGTTTCCTTCGTTGAGCAAGCTTCGCGGCGCTGCTGCAGCCGGATTTTTGTGTCCGTTATATTTTGATGGAGGATCGCAGCGCCAATTTTTTCTCGGGGAGAGTTTCGACTAAGGCACAAGGAATTCAGTCAAGCGATGCGTCAGGACAAGCATTGTGCCGTAGTTGCCGGCAATACCGACGATCATTAGGGACACAACAAGAAGAGCCCAGGGCCAGGTGCTTTGCAGGCGCAGGCGCGGCCTGCGCCACTCCAGCAGGCGCTCGACGCGTAAGCCAATCGAAGATGAGCCGCTGACCAGACCACTTGCCAGCGCCGGCTCCGACCACCGCTTCGAGGATCTGGAAAGTTTGATCAGCGCCGCCGCCAGGTCAAGCGCATCCTGACGATTGGCTACTGCTGCGTCGTCTGCCGCCAATTCGGCCGCCTCGCGCCACGTACTTTCCAGGCTGCTCATCCCGGGAAACGGAGTCGCACTGATCAGAACCTTCTTCAGGTTATCCCAGGAGCGCTTGTGCCCGAGCTCATGCCGGATCGCTATTTGCAATTCGTTTTCACTGAGCACCGTTGCCGCCATGTCGGAGACCATCACTCTGGGTCTCCGAATACCAACCAGAATCAGCGCGGGCGCTCCGTTCGAAGCGCTGATCGCGGCCGCCCCGTCGCCCATGCTCGTCGCTCCCACGTTGCTTGCGCCCAACGACCAGCGCGCCACTGCGCCCGTCGTTCTCGCCTGCGCTCTGAGCGCACGGAACAAGCCAGCGCCCAGAATGAGCAGCGAGCATGCGGCGAGAATGAACGTGCCGGCATCCTCGTCGAGCGCTGCCCTCTCCATCAACCAGAATGACGGGAAGGTGAAAAGAACGGCGACCACAGCGGAAACTGTAAAGGAAAAGATTCGCAGTCCGAACAGGAAATTGGCAGAGCCGACGATGCCAGAGGCAAAGCAAGATTTTCGGCGGATGCGGCATAGGCTCCGCCAGGCCAACACCAATAGAGCGGACAGCGAGCAATACACCGTGGCGAAAAATGCAAGAGAAACGAGGAGTCCCCGCGCCGCGAATATCACCGCTGCTCTCCCTTCTTCAACAACAACTCCGCCCGCTGACGTTCGACCAGAACTTGCAGCTTCTCGAGCAGTTTCTCGTCCTGCGCGCTGACCGCCTCCACGAAATACGAAAGGTGAAGGGAAGCATACTCGGATCCAAGTAGCTTCCGGATGCCGTTCATGGCCGCCATGCGTTCGGCGTCCTCCGGGCTGCAGAGCGCCGAATAGCGGAACGCCTTGCCTTCAAGCGTGCGGCCGAGAAATCCTTTTCTAAACAGACGATCCATGGTCGTCATGATCGTGGAGTAGGTTTGCCAGATGGTGCCATCTTCCAGCACTTCGCGAACCGTGGCATTCCCCCGCTCCCACACCGCGCGGTGGATTTGCCGTTCCAAGGGTCCGAGCGGCCCTGCCGGAGTATTTTCGACGCTGGAAGTAAGCGCATCCATGGATGGGTCGATATCGAAAAACAGAACTTTAAGTCTCCGGCCAGTGGGAGTCAATATGTACGAGCCAAAATTCATCACAACTCAATATGATCACAAATAGCAGATTCCAGACCTCTTACTGCCAATAGTAGGTTTTTCTTGAAGCATTAACGCAGACGTGACGTAGCATTAACAACGTGGGATTACTGTCCCTGGGTTCGCCGGATGGCGCATATTCATGGGTGTTCGAAGGACCATAAAGATATGAAGCTGGCAAGAAATTACTCGCCTTTGATTTCCTTCAACACTATCCTTCGATTCGTTGCAAGAGCGCTTCCCTCAGTCAGTCGTCGAACGGTCTGCATTGTTCTTGTCGCTGTAAATTGCACTTTGATAGCTGCGCAGAACACGGTGTTGACGGGATCGCTCGGGGGACGGGTTACGGACCCGAGCGGAGCGGTGATTGCGGCAGCATCGGTGGTGCTTCGCAACCTGGAGACGGGAGTGGAACAGTCCGCCGAGACCAACCATTCCGGGCTTTATCGCTTCCCGGTGGTCATGCCGGGGAGTTATTCGCTCACGGCAAGTTTGAAAGGTTTTCGCAATGTTGAGGCGCTGGTGCAGGTCCGCGTGGGAAACGCGACGTTGCAGGACGTCAAGATGCAGGTGGGAGCGAGTGCCGACACGGTGAGAGTGATGGGAACGACGCCATTGCTGCGGCCGCAGGAAGCATCAGCCAGTACGGTGATCGACCGGTCGCTGATCCAGGACTTGCCGCTCAACGGACGAAAATACACCGATCTGATGATGCTGACACCCAATACCAGCTTTGACGGCGATACGGGCCTGGTCAGCATCGCGGGGCAGCAGGGTGGTGAGGACTCGGGATATGCCAATGGCAACGGTTCGAACGCCTTCACGGTGGACGGATCGAATGCGACGAGCAACTACTTTGCCGACATCATCGGGCGTTATCGTATTCCGTACCTGTATGGCGAGGACTCGATTGAGGAGTTCCAGGTTTCGGTAAGCCCGTACTCGGCGATCTATGGAGGGGGAGCGGGGTTCGTCAATGCGGTGACGCGGTCGGGGAGCAACGGGTTCCACGGGAGCGCATTTTATTACAACCGGAACTCGGCGACGGGAGCCAACGACGCGCTGGACAAAGCGAACGGTTTTCCTAAGCCGCTGGACGCCTTGCAACAATTTGGCGCCGGGATGGGCGGACCGATCGTGCGCAACCGCTTATGGTTCTTCGTCGATTATGAGCAGCAACTGCGGAACAATCCGATCTCGGTGATTAACTCGGCGCTGGCCACTACGCCCGACAACCTGGCTGCTTTCCTGAGCGCTAATTTCGGCATTCCGGCGGGGACGGTACTGCCTTCCCCGAACGGGTCGCTGCCGGTGCCGGGCAGCGATACGGTTGCCGATCCGACGAATCCGGTGTACCTGCAGCAAGTGGCGAATACGATCAACGCGCTGAACTCCAATCTCGGCACCGCGCCGAGAAAGCGCAACGATCTGGTGGTGACGCCGCGGTTGGATTACCAGCCGAGTTCGCGCGACGGACTGTTTCTCAGTATCAATGTGAACCAGTTCAACTCGCCCGGCGGGGTTATTACTGACCCTACGGTGGGCAACTATGGGACGCAGACGCTGGCGAACGCCGACGTGCATACGTTCCAGGCCAACCTGGGATGGACGCACACCTTCTCCTCGAATCTGCTCAACGAATTTCACGCTTCCACTTCGCAAGACAACCAGATCTCGACGCCGACCGGTTTGGCTCCCAACATCCCCACGTTGATTCTGGACAGCCCGGCGCCGTTCGTTTTTGGCAACGCTCCTTTTTCGGTTGGGAGAGTTTTTGAAAGACAATACTCGCTGGCGGATCGAGTCGATTACGTCGTTGGCAAACATACGCTGCAATTCGGCATCGAGGCGAACCGGGCCTGGGATGCGGACAACAACGATGGTGGCGCGGACCCGAACGAGGCGGTTGAGTTTGGATCGTTCCTGGGCAGCTATGAATTTTCGAATCTCGAAGCGCTGGCGCTCGGCGAATACAACATTTTCAGTCAGACTTCGGGGAACCCGACATTTTCGTTTGCCGTGCCTTATTTCGGATTCTACGTGCAGGATACTTACCGGGTTTTGCCGAAGTTGACGCTGGAGATGGGCGTGCGCGAGGACTTTCAGGTTTATCCGCAGCCGGCGGAGAATCCGGCCTTCCCGTTGACCGGGCAATATCCCAATCAATTTCAACGGCTGGCGCCACGCTTCGGATTTGCCTGGCAGCCGGACTCGAAGACCGTGGTGCGCGGAGGATTCGGGGACTTCTACACCAACATGAACGGCCTGAATTACCGCAATGCGGTGGTTTCGAATGGATTGGTGTCGCAGCAATCTTCCGTGAGCATCAGCTACGCCTCGGGGGCGCCGAACCAACAGGTACCGACCTTCCCCGCGATTCTTCCGGGTAATTCGCCGCTGTTCGGGGCCTCGGAGGATATTTCGCTGGTTTCTCCTCAGTTCAGAGTGCCGTACATTTTGCAGGCGAGTTTACAGATTCAACGGGAGATTTCCGAGAACACGACTTTAAGCATCGGAACGATGTGGAATCATGGCGTGCATCTGCTTTCGGGCAGCGCCTATGACTTAAACCTGAATCCGTTGCAAGGTACGACGACGTATGTGGTCTGTCCTCCGAATGCGACGACAGCGCCCTGCGGCGGGCGGACGCTCGTGCTGCCGAATATGGATAATGGGCTGCTTACGGAAGGCCGTATTAACCCGAACCTGGGTGAGATTAACGAACTGATCAGCCCCGCGCAAAATCACTACAACTCACTTTTTGTGCAGTTGCAGCGGCGCATGTCGCGCGGCCTGTCGATGCAGTTTTCCTACACGTTTGCCAAGAGCATCATGCTCGACGGGATGGACTTCAACAACCAATTCGATTTCAGCAATACGCACGCGCCTTCGCTGCTCGATCAGCGGCACAGCATCAGCCTGGCGGCGGTCTACCGGCCGGGGCTGGAAAATCTGATCAGCTCCGATACGGGACGCAAGGTGTTTTCAGGCTGGACGCTGAGCACGGTGATGGCATTCTCGTCGGGTCGCCCCTATGCGGCTTTGCTGGGTCCGGCTTGCAGCAGTCCGACGCTGTCCTTCAGCAGTTGCGGGAATCCCCAACCCCCGCCGGGTCAACCGCCCGTCCCGGCGGGCAATGACAACCTGAACGACACCGCTTTCAACCAGGACACGTCAAACACAGCGGCCGGCATTAATGGTGCTGGCCCTACGCCAGGGATAGGTTTGAATTCCTTCTACGGCCCGTGGCTGGAGAGGATCGATGTTGGATTATCGCGCGGCGTTGAGATCGGCGAAGGCAAGGAACTGGAATTTCAGGCGCAGGTGTTCAATCTGTTTAATCACGCCAATTACTACGTGCAAAACGGCGACGGAATTAACCAGTTGCAATATAACCCGATCGGGACTAACTGCGGCGACGGTCTGTCGCCGAACCAGAAGTGCTATCTGGTGCCGAATTCCGGTCCGGGCAACTTCGGCGCTTTGCAGGAAATCAATCCCGACGGCCTACCGCGGGTCTTCCAGTTTTCCGTGAGATTCACGTTTTGATTTTTCTGGTGAGAACCTGCATGGAGTGAAGTGGCGAGGACGCACGCCTGGGCCACGGGCAAGGCTCTTAGAACTCGACGTGGGCGCGGAAGGTGGGCACTACGACCGGACCGCGATCCTGGTTGTAACCGGGATTGTTGATGTGCTGCACTCCGGGAGCGACGTAGATTCCGCGCCAGACGTGGGCCGTGTAATACGATTCAAAGATGTTCTCCCGGCCATAGCGCAGGCCGCCATCGCCCAGGAGGAAGCCTTGGCCGCCATCGGCCAGGTAGAGCTGATGATCCTTCTTGATGCCGTTCGATACGAAGGCGATGCCGGCACGGTCCTGCTTGCGATGCCAGAGCGCGCCATTGGCTCCGATGCCCTGATCGAAAGTTGAATCAATTTCGGTATAGGCAAAGGATTCAGTTCTTCCGTTATCCCATCCCCAGCGGGCGAAGGCGGTGAAGTTGCGGGAAAGATTTTGTTCCAGGTTGATGCCAAAGCCGTATTTACGCGTGACGTGCCAGGGATGGTTGGTGATTTCCGGGACGGGGACCAAGCCTTCCTGATACTGGGCGATGGCATCGTGATAGACGCCCATGTTGGCGTAATTGGTGTAGGCGAGCAGGCGTAGAACGCCGGCTTGTTTGGGGATGAAGCCGCGGCGCAGTTCGTATTCCCAATTTTCGGCATGAACCTGCCAGGGGCGCCACACCAGGTTAATGCCGTTGGCTACGGTGGGCATAAGAGCTTCGGCGAAGCGGAAACCCCAGTTGCGGTCCTCGAAATCGGCCAGCACGCCAACGGTGTAGCCGCGCGTATCAGCGGCGTAGTCCCAGGCGCCATTGTTGTCGGCCGACCAGTTGATGAATTGAAAGTGCGTGTCGGAACCGACCGAATTCTGATCGAAGAAATCGGGCAGGCTGAATTTTCCGAAGCGAATTTCGAGACGGCGGCGGGGCAACTCATCGAACAGAGACAGAAAGCTGCGCTGGTTCTCGACGTTATCCTTGCTCAGCGCGAAAACTTTGTGAATCATGCCGCGGCCGAGATAGGGAGCTTTGCTTAAGGTCGGATTGCGCACGATATCGAGATCCGTATTCCCGGCCAAGCCAAAGCCTTCGCTGAGCGCCGCGCCGCCAGCTTCTTCAATGTCGACCAGAACTTCGGTCGAACGGTTGAGGCGCATGCCGGTGTAGAGCGTCATGACCCGGGAAGTGGCTTTGGAATAATAGGGACTGAGGCTGTGGGGTCCACTGTAGTCGGCATGAAAATCGGGGTGAGTCTGGAAGATGAAGTTGGTTTGTCCCGTGAGCCAGAAGCGCGTGCTCTTGAAATGCGGAAACATGGATTCGGGATCGGGGAGGCCAGCGCTCGGTTCGGAAGTGGGATCGACCGGATCGGTGGCGGCGGGAGTGGCATTCTGGTTGGAGACGGAAGCGGACGGGGCTTGCGTCTGCGCCCAGCCAACAGAAGCCGCGGCTGCGAACACGACGGGCAGTAGCAGGAGTATGGCGGGAATGGGGGAGGCAATGCGGCCTCCGTCTGGACGGGCGAGACGCCCGTCCCTCCACCGGGTGACGGCGCTCTTCGAATCGAGAATGAGAATAAGAATGAAATCCAATTTCAATATCATGACCCCAAGTTAACCGGCTTGCTGCGGAGCGCAGCTACAACGGCCATCACCCTTCGATGGGATTACGATTTCGCCAGTCAATAGAATTCGCTATTATCCGTCTGCCCGATGAATAGAAGGTTACAGTGCACGGGAGGACGGCTCTCTTGCCACGCAGGCCATGCCGTTGTCCCGTTGTCTGCTCCCCGTCACGCGATTCGTTCCCACATCAGGTGGTTAACTCAAGCATATCATCAAGAGTTAACCATGGTTAATACAAAACAGCGGTTAATACAAAGCAGCAGTTAATACAAAACAGCGGTTAATACACAACAGCCTCAGCTCCATTGGATCTGAAGGCCGCAAGTGCTTTCTTCATCGGCTGATCGCCGATTTCCCATGCGGGATTGCGTCCGGAGCGGGGGCGTACCTTGCGCGCTCCGGCGCCGGCCGACGGGGTAAAATTCGGAAGGCTAGCGTTGCGACTGGTCCGCGTACTGATCTCAGTTTTTCTGGGGACGGAAGAAGCCGAGGTAGAGCACAGGTACGAATAAGGCTGCTATCGCGTCACATCCCCTGCTCCCATCCGTCAAGCTCAGCGGGAGGCTAGCCTGTCCGCTGGGATTGTTATATCATACCCCCCTAGGGTATATGTCAAAGGAAAAAAGCGGGGGAAACTTCACAACCTGATCAAGAGATTTTATGAAAGATAGACTTCCGGAAATCTCAAAAGAGAAACAGAAGCTGCTCTCCCGCATCAAGCGCATGAGCGGACAAATTGGCGCGGTGGAGCGAGCGGTGACTGAGGGTGACGAGTGCGCCGACATTTTAATGCTGCTGGCGGCGATCCGCGGCGGCGTCAACAGCCTGATGGCGGAGATCTTGGAGGATCACATCCGGCTGCACATTACACATCCGAACCGCGGTCCAGATTCGCCCGAAGAGCTGACGGAAGATCTGATCAGCCTGGTGCGTGCTTACCTGAAGTAGGTAACTCGGGAGCGCATGAAGATCCTCAAGAAATAAAAAGGACAGCCCGGAGCCCCCCAAGGCCGTCCTGATAAACCCTCCCGGTTAGAAGGGCAACTGAAGGTAAGATAAGCGCGAGAGATTGCAGGAATATTGCAATTTTGTGAAAGTCCGATGAATTTGCCGCGGCCTTATTCTCCAGCTCCCTTGCTCGATCTGCGGAAAGTCCGGGTGATGCGCGGACAAAAGATAGCGCTCGATGGCATCAGCCTCCGGGTGGGCGTCGATGAACACATCGCGGTGCTGGGCCCGAATGGCTGCGGCAAATCAACGTTGATCAAGACGATCAGCCGCGAGTGTTACCCGATGATCCGCAAAGGGTCGAGCATGAGAATTCTGGGCCAGAAGAGCTGGAACATTTTCGAACTGCGTTCGCTGCTGGGCATTATTTCCAATGACCTAATGTCTTTGTGTACGGGCGAGGCGAGCGGACTGGACGTAGTGTTGTCGGGCTTCTTCAGCAGCACCCGGATTTTTCCTAATCACAGCGTTGATCCTGAGAAGAGAGAACTCGCCGAGGCGGCGTTGGCGGGGCTTGGGGTCTCGCATCTGGCGGAACGGCCTGTCGAGGCAATGTCTTCGGGCGAAGCGAAACGCGTTTTGATCGCGCGGGCGCTGGTGCATAAGCCGAGGGCGCTGTTGTTTGACGAACCGTGCAATTCCCTGGATATGCTGGCACAGCATGGCTTGCGCGAGACGATGCGTTCGCTGGCCAACTCCGGAATCGGAATTCTTCTGGTCACGCATGAACTGGCCGATATCGTTCCCGAGATTGAACGCGTGGTGCTGATGTCACGCGGGCGGATTGTGGCCGATGGACCGAAAGAAGAGGTGCTGCAGGCCGAAACCTTGAGCCAGTTGTTCGGAGTGAAAGTGGAACTCGTTCGGCGCAACGGTTACTATCAGATTTGGTGATGGGATCGCGGAAGTCGCTGTACGTGTGAGTTCCGTGTTTTGCCGCCTTTCAAAAAACTCATGACCACCGGGAGCACTGAGGGTACGCGGGTGCATCGCTGGTGAGCATTTGAACGGAGTATTCCAAGATCAGACTCGAATCGTCGTTGTAGTGGAGGAAATGATGAGCCGCAAGACCGAGCAATCTGCCAAGCTGCAGAGGCGTGCCGAAACGTTGATTCCTGGAGGGGTCAATTCGCCGGTGCGCGCTTTTCGCAGTGTCGGAGGCGATCCGCTTTATATCGTGCGAGGCCAGGGCGCGCATATCTGGGACGCGGACGGAAATGAATATGTGGATTACATCGGCTCGTGGGGGCCGCTGATTCTGGGGCATGCCGCGCCGGCGGTGATTGAGGCGGTGATTGCGGCGGCGCGGCAGGGCACGAGCTTTGGAGCGTCGACTCCGGCGGAAGCGGATCTCGCGGAGCTGATCATTTCCGCGTTTCCGCACATGCAAAAGGTTCGCTTCGTCAGTTCGGGGACGGAAGCGACCATGTCGGCGATCCGGCTGGCGCGCGGGTATACGAAGCGCAAGTACATCGTGAAGTTCGAGGGCTGCTATCACGGACACTCGGACGCGCTGCTGGTGAAGGCGGGATCGGGCGTGGCTACGCTGGGTATTCCGGGATCAGCGGGCGTTCCAGAAGAGTTCACGCAGTTTACGTTGGCCTTGCCTTATAACGATGTGCGAGCGGTCGAAGTCGCGTTTGAGAAATTCAAGGGGCAGATTGCTTGTGTGATTGTGGAGCCGGTTGTGGGCAACATGGGATGTGTGCCTCCGGCGCGCGGGTATCTTGAGGCTTTGCGGGCGATAACCACGCGCGACAAGGCGGTGCTGATTTTCGACGAGGTGATGACGGGATTCAGGCTGGCCTTTGGCGGAGCGCAGGAACTTTATGGGATCCAGCCTGACCTCACGACGATGGGGAAGATCATTGGCGGAGGTTTGCCGGTGGGAGCTTATGGCGGTCCGACAGAGATTATGGATCTGGTTGCTCCGCTTGGTCCGGTGTATCAGGCGGGAACGCTCTCGGGGAACCCGTTGGCGATGGCTGCGGGTTATGCCACGCTGAGTTACTTGCGCGCGCACAAGGATGTCTATGCGCAGCTCGACAAGCTTGCCGGCGAAGTGGTTTCGGGAGTTGCGGCAGCAGCTAAGGATGCGGGTGTGACCATGTGCTACAACCGTGTGGGTTCGATGTTTACCTGGTTCTTTGCCGCGGGTCCGGTGACGGATTGGGCTTCGGCGGAGAAAAGCGATACGAAGGCATTCGGGAATTTCTTTCGGGCGATGTTGGAGAACGGGATTTACTTGCCGCCTTCGCAATTTGAGGCGGCGTTTTTGGGCGCAGCGCACACGGAGCGAGATGTGCAGCTGACGATTGCGGCGGCGAAGCAGGCGTTTGCGGCGGCGCATGCGTAGGGAACTCTCAGCTCTCAGTTTTTAATTGAAACTTCGTGCGCTTTAACTGCTGGTGGCTGGCGCAGCCATCAACGGAGCTTGCATCTCTTCTACCGTTACAAACTTGTATCCCTGATCTTTGTAGCGCCGGATCAGATTTTCTGTTGCGGTCACCGTTTGTGCGCGGTCGGCGCCCATGGCGCGATGTCCGCCATCGTGCAGCAGGATCACGTCGCCGCCGCGCATTTGGCGCGCGACTTTGGTCTCGATTACTTCGGCGGGCGGAGCTTTCCAGTCATAGCCTGTGACATTCCACATCACTGTCTCCAATCCGAGTTCGCGCGCCACTCTGAGCGTGGCTGGGCGTCTTCCTCCGAAGGGGGGACGAAACAGATGGGAGTGCTCACCGATGGCATCCTGCAAGGCCTGATGACAACCGACCAGCTCCGAGCGCGTCTCGGCTTCCGATTTGAAGATGAGCAAGGGATGGTTGAAGGTGTGGTTGCCGATGGCGTGTCCGGCTTGGGCTACGGCGCGCGCTAAATCGGGGCGCTGCTGGACGTAGCGCCCGATCATGAAGAACGTGGCGCGGACGTTTTGCTTCGCCAGGACATCGAGCAGTTTCAGCGTGTGCGGATCGTTGGGGCCGTCGTCGTAGGTGAGGGCAATTTGTTTGCTGGCGCTGGGCCGGCGGAAAAAAGTACGGCCGTACCATTGGCCGGTCGGCGCCATGGACTGATATCCGGCGGCGGTGGCTGCCGCGGCGGCTGTTAGTCCGATGAGAGCGGGAAGCATGAGGAGATTCTAGCTGAGCGGTCGCTGGTCGTTGGTCGTTAGCGAAACCCTGTGCACCGATCACAATTCACGAACGACTGGCGACGAATCCACCGACGACTTCCTTCTGCCAACTTTTTCAGATTTCTGCCGGGCGAGGACGCCCGGCTCTCCACTGGTCGCGACTCAGCGGTTACTTTTTCCTACATTGCGTCCGGGCGCGAAGCCATATATTCTGCTGAGCAGTTCTCCACCTACATTCCATGGCCAAGCTTTTCGAGCTTCCCCGTTACATTGCGATTGAAGGCCCCATACGAGTGGGGAAGAGCACGCTGGCGGGGGTTCTCGGAGAGCGACTGGCGGCGCAGCGGGTGATTGAGCCGGAGGACAATCCGTTTCTGAAGGCGTTTTATGAGGGCGAGCCGGGCGCGGCGTTTCAGGCGCAGTTCGCTTTTCTGATCCGGCGTTTCGAGCAACTGCGGGCGCTTGATCTGGGGGCGCGTTCTAACAAGACGGTGGTGTCTGATTATATTTTTGAGAAAGACAAGCTCTTTGCCTGCCTCAATCTGAACGATCAGGAACTCGATACTTACAATCGCTATTTCAATTATTTTCGCGAGCAGTTGCCCACGCCTGATCTGGTGATCTATCTGCAGGCGACGCCGGAGGTGCTGAAGAAGCGGCTGAAGAAAAAGAATGCGGCGGGGGAAAAGGCCATCAGCGAGGATTATCTGATGGAAGTGGTCAAGGCTTATGAACACTTTTTCTTTCACTACACGCAGTCGGATCTGCTGATTGTGAATACGTCGGAGATTGACTTTGTGGACCGCAACGAGGACCTGCAGGAGCTGCTGAAAAAAGTGTCGGCGCCGATCAAGGGAACGCAATATTTTCTGCCGCTGGGCGGGCAGGATGCGGCCAGCGCGTAGGGAAGGTCGTCGGTCGGTAGTCGTCGGTCGCTAGTCGCTGGCCGCCGGGGCCGATTAGAACATTATGGTTGAACTTGAGATTCGCAGGTTCGGAAATTCGCTGGGAGTTGTTCTGCCGAAGGAAGTGATCGACCGCCTGCAGTTGGCTGAAGGGAAGAAGGTCTTTCTGATCGAAGGGTCCGACGGCGATTACCGGCTCACTTCCTGCGATCCTGCATTCGAGAAAAAAATGGCGAAGGCGGAAGAAATCATGTCGCGTTATCGCAACACGCTTCACGCTCTGGCTGGGTGGGGATCACTTCCGATGTGCCCTTTCGCGCAGGGCCTTGACTAATCCCTTTTTGCGGATCTCGGCCACTGGAATTTCGATCCCGGCGCCTTGCAATCCCGCGAGAAGGGCGCACTCGAGATCCTCTCTTTTCCGCTCGCGCTCCCGTTCCGCGAATAATTCCTCAAACGCAGACGGTTCGCCCGGACCGGGCTTCAAGATGCCCCTGCACTCGTGGATGAACCGCTTTGTGATCGGGGTCAACACCAGCCGGCCTCGTTCTACTTTCCAGTTAACGCGAGTGCCCTTCTCAATCCCGAGTCGTTCCCGCAGTTCGGCCGGAATTGTTACTTGACCCTTGGCATTTGTCTTGGTGCGTCGCATAGCCGACTCTCCCGACTGGCATATCCCATCAATCGCTTCTTGTTTGCGGCTCTCGTGTTCCAAGTGCTTGCTGATGCCCAGAGCTTGAAACAGGGGCTTGACACGTTCATCGACCACCTTCGCTGCTAGCAGCAGAACAATATCGACAAACCCGTAGATTGCGAGGATTACCGCCATAACCACCGAGCAAATCTGGCGAGTTCAAGAACGAAGCAACCGAAGATCAGAGTCCGCAGGAGGATCTTTTCGCAGTGGGAGTGCGTAGGTACTAACGCAAACCTCATTTCTTCTTGCCCCTCTGATTCAGCGGGTCGGGATATCCGTAGCCAAGCTTAAAGTCTTCGAAGCCAGCCTCCGGCACAGCGCCGGGCGGCGGTGGTACAGTGGGACCGTATGGTTTCTTGAAAGTCTGCTTCAGCGCATCCTCTATCGAGTCATCTATGCGCTCAAGCGGCGTTGCACTGCGCCGATAAAGGACTTGTCCGTCGGCCGAGCGCCTCGATTCCAAATCGCTCGGAACCATTCTTCTCAAGGTGGTTGCGATAGAAGCCAGGGGATTTGCTTTGTACTGCGTCAGATCAAATCCTATTGCGGTCAAATGGTCGCGCACCTGGACGGGCGTAATCCACTCTTCTTTGTATTTGTTGAAGACCAACTTGACAGCCTTCAAAAGGCTAGCGCTCTGCTCTTCCATAGCATCAATTTGCGCTTGGAAGAGTTGCTGTTTCTCTTCAGGAATCAAAGGGAACGTAGCGGCAATCAGTTGCTTGAGCTTTGCGACCTCTATATCGAGTGCGTTTCGCTGCTGCGCGAGTTCATTGTGCCGCTTCACCATGGCGGCAAACATGGCATAGTAGTTGATAGGCGTCTGTGATCCCATAATTGGAGTAAATATAAGACATATGTCTCGCGCAGTCAAGGGGGAATCGCACGGCGAAACGACAAAAGGTGGTTGGAATGTGATGATCCATGACGCCAGGGAAAGGATTTAGCAAGCTAAGAACCGTCCGACGCCTATCGCCAAACGTCCCTTTTGCGTCTATAATCCCCCCAGCGTCATCGAACAACTGCAAGCAGACGCGTACAGGCTCTATCCGCCGGGTTTGCGGAGGGGCACTGGAGGACACTGTGAGTCTCACACCGATCGGCGAACCTCGCCACAAGATCACCACCGCTACTCTCCGCGAAAAGAAATTTCACCACGAACCTATTACTTGCCTGACTGCCTACGACTACGCTACGGCGCGGCTGGTGGACGAGGCGGGCATTGACATTGCGCTGGTCGGCGACTCGCTGGCCATGACGATGCTCGGCTATGAGAACACGCTTTCGGTCACCGTCGACGAGATGCTGCACCATGTAAAGGCGGTGCGGCGGGGCGTGAAGGACGCGCTGCTGATTGCCGACATGCCTTACGGGTCTTATCAGGTTGATCCCGGCGTCGCGATCCTGAACGCTACGCGCTTTGTGAAAGAAGGCGGCGCGGAAGCGGTGAAGATGGAGGGCGGCGAGAAGCGGGCGGAGGTGATCCGGCGGGTGATCGAGGCGGAGATTCCGGTCGCGGGGCACATCGGGCTTACGCCGCAATCGGTGAATGTGATGGGCGGGTACAAGGTTCAGGGGAAGACGCTGAATGCGATTGAACAACTGATGCGGGATGCGGTTGCGCTGGATCGGGCGGGGGTGTGCTGTATTTATCTGGAGGGCATTCCGCGCGAGGTCGCGGCCATGATTATGGCCGAGGTGGAAACCCCGACGATTGGCATTGGAGCCGGGCCGGATTGCGATGGACAGGTGCTGGTGTTTCACGACCTGGTGAACCTGACGTTCGGACATGCGGCGAAGTTTGTCCGGCGGTATGGAGACGCGGCCGGGCTGATTACGCAGTCACTGCTGGCGTTTAAGGCCGACGTGATCTCGCACCAGTTTCCGAATGACGCGGAGTCCTACCACCTGCCGAAAGAGACGCAGGCGGCACTCGAAACGGTACTCCACCGGAAGCAGGCCATGCAGCGATAATGGGAGCGGCGAGCTCGCAATGCGAGCGGGTTCGGTCCGGCCGCGAGCTTTGCGAGCTTTAATGCGGGCCTTAGTGCGAACTCTGATACGGGCTTTCGGTTCAAATTCCCATGGAAACTGCCGTTCGAGACTTAGCTGAAAGATGCGTTCTGAGTGTAGTCGCAATGATTCTGCTGGCGGGACTGGTGGGGTGCTCGAAGCCGGTGCAGCCGACGGAAGCGCGGCCATCGACCGGGCTGGAGAGAATCCCGGAACCGAATCCATCGAAGTATCCGCCGCTGAGCGATATGACGGGGTGGAAGAACCCATATCTGGTGGTGCGCGAGGATGGGATCGGATTTGTGGATCTTTCGAATCGCGAGATTCACATGCTGAAGCCGGATGAGATTCCGGCAGAGTTGGTCTCGCTGCCGCTGGATGCATGGCCTTATGGCCGGGCGGTGCTGGTGGCGCAAGCGGTTCCTAAAGACGCCACGGAGGCGACCAAGGCGGCGTTGCGGAAGAACCGGGCGCTGCTACTGGGGACGCTCAAGGAGATGGGCGTGGACTATCGGGAAGCGCCTTAAGTTTTCCACGGCCAGTTTCGGATTGACAATCCCGCCATGAAGATCTGCAACGGCATTCCGGAGGCGCGTGCTGCCTGCGGTGAGGCTCGCGCAGGGGGCAAACGTCTTGGGCTTGTGCCGACGATGGGCGCCTTGCATGAGGGCCATCTTTCACTGGTGCGCGCGGCGAAGGCGCAGTGCGACGTGGTTGCGGTTTCGATCTTCGTGAATCCCACGCAATTTGCGCCGTCGGAAGATTTGGCGAAGTATCCCCGGCAATTTGAACGCGACGAGCGCCTGCTGGAGACGGAAGGGGTGGAGATTCTGTTTGCGCCGCGGGTCGAAGAGATTTATCCGGGGGGCGAAATCAGCTGGGTGTGGGTGGAGGGACTGAGTGAAAAGCTGGATGGACGCTCGCGTCCAGGACATTTTCGCGGTGTGACTACGATTGTCGCCAAGTTGTTTCACATAATCGAGCCGGCGGCGGCCTTTTTCGGGCAGAAGGATGCGGCGCAGCTGGCGGTGATCCGGCGCATGGTGCGCGATCTGAATTTTCCGGTCGAAATTGTTGCCTGCCCGATTGTGCGTGAGGCGGATGGCTTGGCGATGAGCTCGCGCAACGCTTACCTGAATGGGGAGGAGCGCGTCCGGGCGCGGGTGCTGCGGCGCTCGCTGCTGAGAGTGGGAAAGGAATTTCGTGCGGGGGAAAGGGACGCTGGCCGGTTGATCTCCGCGGGCAAGGAAATTCTTGCCGGCGAGCCGCAGGTTCGTCTGGATTATTTCGAGATTGTGGACCCGGACACGCTGGATCCGGTGGAACGCATTTCGCAAAAAGCGCTAGCCGCAGTTGCCGCTTATGTTGGATCGACGCGGCTGATCGACAATCTTCTGCTGGATTAGGCGGAACCTGCGGGCTTCGTGGGGTCGATCTTTACCGCGGAGAGTCCACGACGGCTAGGTCGCGGGCGCCGAGACGAAGGGGTTCTGGGCGATCAGGTAGCGCAACGGGCGTTCGGCTGACTTCACGATGCCGATGCGGGTTGTTACCGTTACTTTCCGCACTCGATAGCCGTCATCGGCGAGCTGCAGATCAGAATTTCTGCTGACCAGGCTCTTGCCGTTATCTCGGGCGCGAGTGATTTCCAGCGCCTGGCAAAGGCGCCCGGGGCCGGAGGAGATCTTTTTAAGAAGCGCGAGTTTCTGAGGGTCGGTGGGATGCGCCAGGTGGATTTCGCGGTTTTTTGCCATGTGCTCGATGCCGGCTACCGGCTCCAGGGCACGAAACAGGACGCCTCCCGCCACGCCTGCGGGCAGGCAGGAAACATTCAGGCAGTAGTGAGCGCCATAGATAAAGTAGACGTAGGCGTGGGCGGGAGGTCCGAAGAGGACGGCGTTGCGCAATGTGGGGCCGGCGGCGGAGTGGGCCGCGGCGTCGCCGGTGCCGAGATAGGCTTCGGTTTCGACGACTCGTCCGGCGAGAATGCCGCTGGGCGTTTTGCGAATCACCAATTTGCCGAGCAATGCACGGGCTACGCGACGGGGATCGCGATTGAAGAAAGCTGCTTGCAGCAAAGACGGGCGATGGAGCGAAGTCATGGTTCATTGCCGACGGATTGGTGAGTTGTCGAGGGCGGGGTGAGGCTAGTTCGGCTGCGGGAACACAAGGTCCGTCGACTTGCGCTTCGGCGCTTCGCTTCTGCGCGCGGCGCTCGGGATGACAAGTCGGATAAGTTCATAAGATCGCGGAGACCTGTCTAGGCCGCACTCTTCAGGTAGGCTAGCACTTCGTCGGCATGGCCTTCGGCTTTCACGTTGTTGAAGATGTGCTGGATTTTGCCGTCCGGTCCGATGACGAAAGTGGTTCGCACTATGCCCATCACTTTTTTGCCGTACATGTTTTTCTCTTTGACCACGCCGAAGAGGTTGGCGATTTTCTTGTCGGGGTCGGCGAGTAAGGGGAAGGGCAGACTGAACTTCTCCTGGAATTTCTTTTGCGAGGCTGCGGTGTCTTTCGAAATCCCCAGCAGGACGACTCCCGTTTTCCTGATCTCTTTGTAGGAATCGCGAAAGCCGCAGGCTTCTTTGGTGCAGCCGGGAGTGTCGGCCTTGGGATAGAAATAGAGCACGACTGTTTTGCCGCGAAAGTCTTTTAAGGCAACCTCTTTGCCGTTCTCGTCCGTCGTACTGAAGTCCGGTGATTTATCCTTAACGTCCATGGAATTGTTCCCTCGCTGCAGGTGGTTACATCGGAAGTTATATCGCAAGGGGATGCTCGCCGTCACCTTGGCGGCGGCGCTTGCGGGCAGTTCGCGGCTGGGGGCACAGGTGTTGTCGCAGTACGGGCGCAAGCCTGCGGCGGACAAGGGGCCGCGGGCCTTGGGACTGATCGAAATTCCGCAGGCTGGCTCGGGCGCGACAAGTGCGAGCAAACCGGGCAAGGCTCGCCTGATTCCGATTGCGATTATGCTAGACGGGAAATTTTATGACGCGGGAAGTTATAAAGCAGCGCCGGTCCCGATGGCTCTTGACTTTGGAATTGTCTATGAAGGCTTTCGCAGCGGGGTGTCGCAGGGCGTCTTCAAGATCACGCAACCGGGGCAATTGAACCATGAGTGGCTGGCGGAAGGAACGTGGTATCCGACAGGGAGCGCAGGGCCCGAGACGCATAAGAAATACGCGAAACCGGTGATTGTGGAGGACGATCCGGGCGGTCCGCCGGTACTGCACCGGCGCGGCGAAAAGACGGATTCGGGAGGCGGGGCGACGAGCGCTCCGGCGAGCCCGGGTAAGGATGCGAACAACGGCCAGCCAAAGACTGCGAGTTCTCCGACTACGACGGCTGCGCCGCCGGGGAACGCGCCGAATCCGGCAGGCAATTCAGCAGGCAATTCAGCAGATAATGGGAAGGCGCCGGCAGCGGGCGATAGCGCGAAAACTACAGCGCCACCAGGCGAGTCTAAGGCATCGGCGCCGGCATCTTCACCGGCAGAGGATGAGCCCATCGGTGATCCTAATCGTCCTCGCCTGCGCCGCGGAAAGCCGGACGCGGCGGCTCACAGCGAGCCCTATGCGACGTTCGAGGCTTTGCCGGGCGCAGCATCCGGAATAAGCTCCGGCTCCGGACCTACAGGCGTCGCGGCGAAACCGGAGGCCAAGGCGGGAGTCGCGACTACTCCCGCGATCGTCATCATGCCCGCGATTTCGGATGCGGGCGGACCCGATCCGCGTCCTTACACCTATGACGTGAAGCCGGCCGAAGAAGCCATGTATCGCACCAAAATGCTGGATCTGGCGGCGAGCGAGGTGCGGGCGCAGAGCGACGCGGCGAAAGAAGCGGGAGGCGCGGGGAAGAAGACGTCCGGAGCCAAAGCGAAGGGCAAATCCGCGGTCAAGGTGTCCGCGTCGAGCTTCGACGATGTCAGCCTGCGAGTTTTCGACCTTTCCAATTCGAATGAGCCGGTGCTGGTGCTCTCGGCCAAGCTTAACCCGCCCGCTGCGGTTGCCGCCGGAAGCATTCCGGAGCCGAAGGAGATCATGCTGATCGCCCGCACCAACCTTGAAGGCGAGATGCAGAAGCTCTTTTTCTCGCAGACAGATTCCGGGCATCGGGACGTGGTTCCGGGCATGGAGTTGATCGATGCGGTCGATGCCGATGGCGATGGCCGCGGCGAATTGTTGTTCCGCCGGATCTTTGATGGGGGCAGCGCTTACGCGATTTATCGGGTGACGGCGGATGGGCTGTGGCCGCTGTTTGAGGGAACTCCGTAATTCATTCAGGCATTCAATCATTCATTCGTTCAATTTCCATTACAATCTCTTTCTCTGAGGTGACGCTTATGGGCGCAGCGTGTCGGAGTGCGGTATTTGCCTGTCTTTGTGCGGGGGTGTGCATGGCTCAGGATCAGGACTTCAGCAAGGTTCAAATTAAAGTTTCGAAGGTTGCCGGCAACGTTTACATGCTGGTGGGAGCGGGCGGGAATATTGGCGCGTCGGTGGGCGATGACGGGATCGTGATCGTGGACGATCAATACGCTCCCCTGGCCGATAGGATTCAGGCGGCGCTCAAAGGGATCACCGACAAACCGGTGCGTTTTATCATCAACACGCATTATCACGGAGACCATACGGGCGGGAACGAGTTCTTCCAGAAGCAAGCGCCGATCATCGCGCAAGATAATGTTCGCAAGCGTCTGGAAGCGGGCGGGGAGGCGGGCAATGGCGGGTCGATTCACATGCAACAAAAGCCGCAGCCGCAAGGGGCTCTGCCGATTATCACGTTCGACCATGACGTCACCGTGCATTTGAACGGAGAGGATATCCGCGCGCTGCATTTTCCGGCGGGGCACACGGACGGCGACTCGATTATTTATTTTCCGAAATCCAATGTGGTGCACATGGGCGACGATTTTGTGACTTATGGCTTTCCCTTTATTGATGTCGATGGCGGAGGGAGCATCGACGGCATGATCAGCGGGGTTGAGGGAGCGATTGCCGAGCTACCGGCAGACGTGAAGATCATTCCGGGACATGGCGGTGTGTCGAATCTTGATGACGTGCGGGCTTACGTGAAGATGCTGAAAGAGACGCGGGCGGCGGTGCAGGCCGCGCTGGACAAGAAGATGACGCTGGAGCAGATGAAGGAGAAGAAGATTCTCGATCCTTGGAAGAAGTATTCGGGGGACTTCATCAGCGAGGATGTGTTTCTGGAGACGGAGTACAACTCGCTGACGGGTCAGAAGAACGGGAAGTTTATCAAGCATAATTAGGGGCGGTTGGTCGGTAGTGGCTGGTCTCGGTCGCTGGTCGTTGGTCGTTGGCTATTCGCTATTCGTCGTTCGCTGTTCGCTGAGGGCGCCGCGAGAATGCGGGGAGGGGTCGCATGAAAACTCTTATCATCGGAGTGATTTTGTGGGGTTTTATGGCAGGGCAGGGGTTCGCGGCCGAGGGCAAGGACGTTTCTTACAAATCGGGCGATGAGACGGTGCATGGAATTCTCTATAGTCCGGCCGGGAAGGGGCCATTTCCGGGGCTGATCGCGATCCACGAATATTGGGGACTGAACGACTGGGTGAAGGAGCAGGCGGGGAAGCTGGCCGATCAGGGCTATGTTGCGCTGGCAATCGATCTGTATCGCGGCAAGGTCGCGGACAATCCGGAGATGGCTCACGAGTTGATGCGCGGCGTGCCGGAAGACCGGGCGAAGCGCGATTTGGGGGCGGCCTACGATTACCTGGCATCGCAGGCGAACGTGAAGAAAGATCGTATGGGCGCGATCGGATGGTGCATGGGCGGAGGGTACGCGCTGGATGTGGCGCTGGAGGAACCTCACCTGGCGGCGGCGGTGATCAACTATGGACATCTGGCGACGGATCCGGCGGAGTTGACGAAAATTAATGCTCCGATTCTGGGATTATTTGGAGGACAGGATCGTGGGATTACGCCGGAGGACGTCAAGAAATTTCAGGAAGCGATGGAAAAGCTGGGCAAGAAGATTGAGGTAAAGATCTATCCGGATGCGGGCCATGCGTTTGAGAACCCGAACAACAAGCAGGGATACCGGGCTGAGGATGCGGCGGATACGTGGCGGCGGACGGTGGATTTTCTGGCGTTGAGGTTGAAGAAGTGACGGGAATTTCACCGCCCGGGCTACGCCTGGAATTTCCACTTGCCAGAAGGTACCGCTCTGGTTACTATGCACGCATCTCGAATCTCGATCCTGGATGAAGTTTAGGGTCGAGCTCATCATGTACCTATGAATATCGGCGAGACCATCCGCAATTTCCGGCTGCAGCGAAACATGTCACAGGGTGATATTGAGAAGCGCACGGGCCTGCTGCGCTGCTACCTGTCGCGGGTCGAGAACGGCCATACGATTCCATCGCTGGACACGCTGTCGAAGATCGCGGGAGCGATGGATCTGGCGTTATCGCAGTTTTTTGCCGAGGGGCACAGCAACGGGCATAAGGGGTTGCCGCAACTTTCGGACGATGAAGTGCGCTTCCTGAGCCAGATGCGGAGATATTCGGCGAATCTGAATGACAGCGACCGGAAGCTGGTGGTGGCGATGGTGAAGAAGATGGCGTCGAATTCGAAGTAGGGCAGCTCTCAGCTGCCGGGGTTCGGCGGTCAACGTCGGGAAAGGCAAAACCTTCCAGCGGGTGTGGGCGCAGCGGGCGAACTCTGTCACACTTTCGTACCAACCCTAACGTCACTTCAGGGAATCTCGTCAAGCCAATCGGGCAACGCTAAGCTGTGGGGTGGGGGATCCCTGTGACCACCGACGAAGAGTTGAATCTGCTCGAGCAGCAACTGCGGCGGCTGAAGATCGAGTACGAGATTTTCTTCAACAATCCGACCAAACGGCCACCCACCGAAATTGAATGGAAGGTTAACTCGCTGCTGCGCAAGTTCAGCGACGGCGCGCGGCTGAGTTTTTCGCAGCGCTTCCGGTACAACGAAATGGCACAGCGCTACGCGGTGCAAAGCGACCTGTGGCGCAAGAAAGTGCGGATCCGGGAAGAGGGATGCCGGCGTCCGCAGGATGCGCTGCTTTCGGTGCAGGGAGCGCAATTGACGCACAGTGAAGCGGAGCGGCGTCCGGTGTATGGGTTGGCGCGGCACGGGCAGAATGCCGGGGAGGATCAACGCTTCTCGGTAGAGTGTTCGGGGGCGGCGGTGGAGCAGGCGCAGGTCGAATCGCTGTACCGAGCGCTGGCCCAGGCCAAGGAGAAAACGGGCGAGAAGATTTCGGGTGATCTGGATTCGTTCGCTACGTTCGTCAAGAAGAAGACGAGCGAGATCCGCAAGCAGCAGGGCTGCGAAACGGTGGTGTACTCGGTGGAGATGCAGGGCGGACACGTGCGGCTGAAGGCTAAGGGGAAGAAGAGCTAGGTGTTTTCAATCCGCTGTTCGCTGTTCGCTATTTGCTATTTGCGGTTTGCGGAATAACTTGACTGGCTGTTTAGTTTGGGGCTGCCTGCTTTCGGTTTTTTCTGAATTCGGCGGATTGCCGGAGACTGAGAAGCGGGAACTGCTTGGTTCGAATCCGCGGAAGTTTTATTCCAACTGCTAAAATCCTCCTTCTCTACTTTCATCCGCTTCGAGGTCTTCATGTCTAAGATTCAGCGTGCCATTCTTAGTGTTACTGACAAAACCGGGCTGGTCGATTTTGCCCGTAAACTTTCTGAATTTGGCGTGGAACTGGTTTCTACCGGAGGCACGGCCAAGCTGCTGCGCGAGTCTGGAATTGGGGTTCAAGATATTTCCGAGCTGACGGGCTTTCCTGAAATGCTGGATGGGCGGGTGAAGACGCTGCATCCGAAGGTGCACGGCGGGATTCTGCATCGGCGCGAAGACAGCGGCCATCGCGCGGCGGTGGCGGAGCATGGCATACCGGCGATCGACATGGTGGTGGTCAATCTTTACGCATTTGAAAAGACCGCGGCCAAGCCGGGCGTGCACTTCGAAGAGCTGATTGAAAATATCGATATTGGCGGCCCGTCGATGATTCGCTCGGCGGCGAAGAATTTTCAGGATGTTGCGGTGGTAACTTCTGCTTCGGATTATGCGGCGATTGCCGAGGAGATGGCGCAGGCCGGGGGGTCCCTGTCGAAGGAGACGAAGTGGCGGTTGGCGCAGAAGGCGTTTGCCACGACGGCGGCTTACGATTCCGCCATCGCATCGACGCTGGAGCGGATTGGCAGCGATTTCGCGGTCCATACGCCAGACAGCTTTCCGCAAAATCTGCGCCTGTCTTTTCACAAGGTGAGTGACTTGCGTTACGGTGAGAATCCGCATCAGAAAGCTGCCCTGTATGCGGACGCATCGGGGGTGGGCGTGGCGCATGCGCGGCAGGTGCAGGGCAAAGAGCTTTCCTATAACAATATTGTCGACCTGCAGGCGGCATGGGATCTGGCGCAGGAATTTGAAGAGCCGGTGTGCGCCATTATCAAGCACACGAATCCTTGCGGAACGGCGACGGGGAAGACGCTGGTGGAAGCTTATTTGCGGGCGCTGGAGTGCGATCCGGTGTCGGCGTTTGGCGGAGTCATAGGCGTAAACCGAATCGTCGACGTAGCGGCAGCGAGCGAAATGGCCAAGCTGTTTCTGGAAGTGATTGCGGCTCCGGCATTCGACGAAGGCGCGAAGGCGGCGTTTGCATCGAAGAAAAATTTGCGGCTGGTCGAGGTTCCGGCGGGACAACAGAGCCGGGTGCTTAAGAATATTTCTGGAGGGATGCTGGCGCAGGATGCGGATCTGCACCAGCTAGCTGAGTCTGATTTGAAAGTTGTCAGTAAGCGGGCTCCGACGGCGGAAGAAAAGAGGGCGCTGTTGTTTGCGTGGAAGGTGTGTAAGCACGTTAAGTCCAATGCCATTCTGTACGCGCGCGATGGGCAGACGGTGGGAGTGGGCGCGGGACAGATGAGCCGCGTCGACTCGTGCAAGATCGGCGCCATGAAAGCGCAATTGCCGCTGAGCGGGACGGTGGCTGCTTCTGATGCGTTCTTCCCTTTTCCGGATGGGGTCGAGGAGATTGCCAAGGTGGGTGCGACCGCGATTATTCAACCGGGAGGGTCGGTACGTGATCAGGAGGTGATTGAGGCGGCGGACAGGCTGGGGCTGGCGATGATCTTCACCGGGGTGCGGCATTTCAGGCATTAGGGTAAAGTTGGGCACTCACCAGCCTTTACTTTTCTTGACAATCTGGCACCAAACCCTCCCAAAGCCCCTGTACCTCCGTCTTTAGTCTGGTGCCGCGCTTTCTCGGCGCAGAAGGGCGTCGCAAGGGTAGAATAAGAAAATCCGGATGACCGCGGAGTAGCATCCAATCGAAGTGTGTTTGCATTCACAAGGCGCAGGATTGTTCATGAAAAAGCCGTTGTTGATGGTTAGTGTTGTCTCTATCGGGTGGTTACTCTTGGTGCAGGGTTTGCTGGGTCAGGATCAGCCGGCACGTGCCGCCGAATCTCCGGCGCCCGGCGCCCAGGTTGCGGCCAAGGGCAAAACTCCCGATCGCGCCGCTGCGTACTACCACTTTGCGCTGGCGCACATGTACGAGGAGCAGGTGGCCACGTACGGGCGCAGCGAACTGGCGAACAAAGCCATCGAGGAATACAGGCTGGCCATTGAGGCCGATCCGACTTCCGCTTATCTGACGTCTGGCCTCGCGGAGCTCTATGCCAAGACGGGGCGCATTCGGGATGCGGTGGTCGAGGCGCAGGAGATCATCAAGAAGAATCCCAACAATCTTGAAGCGCGGCGATTGCTGGGGCGGATTTATCTGCGCTCGCTTGGGGACATGCAATCGGGCAGCGGGTCAGAGAGCGTATTGAAGCTGGCGATCGAGCAGTATGAGCAAATCATCCGGCTGCAACCTGACAGCATGGATGACCACCTGCTGCTGGGGCGGCTGTATCGGTTGAACAACGATCTGCAGAAGGCGGAAGCGGAATTCAAGACGGCGGTGAAGTTGCAGCCGGACTCGGAAGAAGCGGTCACGACGCTGGCGTATCTCTATAACGAACTGGGGGACACGACTCGCGCGGCGCAGGTGCTGAGTTCGGTGCCGGGCCAGGAGCGGTCGGCGAAGCTGTATTCGGCGCTGGGTTATACGTATGAGCAGCAGAAGCAATACAAAGAGGCGATCGATGCCTACCGGCATGCGATTGAGATGGACCGCGACAATCTGGATGCGATTCGGGGACTGGCGCAGAATCTGTTGAACGACGGCCAGGCGGATGCGGCGCTGGAGCAATACAAGGTCATTGCCGATGCGAATCCGGAAGATGCGCAAACCTATGTTCGCATCGCGGAGATTTACCGGCGGCAGGGCAAATTCGATCTGGCGCTGGAAAATCTGAAGAAAGCCGAGTCGATGGTGCAGGACTCGGTCGAGGTTCCGTATAACATCGCCGCCATCTACCAGGCGCAGGGCCGCTATGACGAAGCGATTCCGATTATGGTCGACCTGCTGAAGAAGTCGGAGAAGGCCGACGGCAAATATTCGAACGGTGAGCGGAGCAACCGGGCGGTATTTCTGGAGCGGCTGGGCATGATCTATCGGGATCAGGGAAACAATCAGTACGCGAACGACACTTTCCGCGAAATTATTCTGCTCGGCGGGGATGACAACATCGAGCGCGGCTACCAGCAGATCATCGATACCTGGCGAGAAGCCAAGGAATGGCAGAAGGCGCTGGCTACGGCTCAGGAAGCAGTTAAGAAACTTCCCAGCCAGCAAATGAAGATGGTGTTGGCAGCGCAGCAGGCGGATATGGGCGACGCCGACCTGGCGGTGAAGACCGTCAAAGCGATGTTGAAGGGCGATGGGAGTCCGGAAGACCGCGAGATTTATATCAGGCTGGCGGAGATGAACACGCGGCTGCGGCGGTTCAGCGAGGCGGAGCAGGATCTGGACAAGGCCGAGCAGATGTCGACCAAGTCAGAAGAAAAGCGCGACGTGTGGTTTTTGCGCGGCGCTACTTTTGAACGCGATAAGCACTACACGGAAGCGGAAGAACAGTTCAAGAAGGTGCTGGTGAGCGATCCCGAGAATGCTCCGGCGCTGAATTATCTGGGATACATGCTGGCGGACCAGAACCTGAAACTGGAAGAGGCGCTCGACTATATCAAGCGCGCGGTGGATCTGGATCCGACGAACGGAGCCTATCTGGATTCGCTGGGCTGGGCATACTTCCGATTGGGCAAGTATGAACTGGCGGAGGACAATCTGCAGAAGGCATCGCAGAAAATCAATACCGATCCGACGGTGCACGATCATCTCGGCGATCTTTATCAGAAGACCGGGCGCCTGAAGCTGGCCGCGACCAATTGGGAGCGGGCGCTTTCCGAGTGGAATCGGGACATTGCGGTGAATGTCGATCCGGCAGATCAGGCGCGGGTGCAGAAGAAGCTGGATTCGGCGAAGATGAAGCTGGCTAAGGAAGAGGCCGCGAAGTAGTTCGTTTTCACCGCCGAGACGCGGAGGACGCCGACAAGAGATTCGGCGAATTTACGCGGCGCGGGCTGCCGGGCAAAAACGAAATTCCGCGGCGAGTTTTAAGAAGACGGGGCTTGCCCCGTTTCCACACGGGAACGGCAACACTGCTAAACTCTTTGCATGCTGGCCGACTATGCGGTCCGCGTGGAAAATTCTCGCGGCCGCCGCCATTCCGAGCCGCCACATCCCTACCGAAACGATTTTCAACGCGACCGCGATCGAGTGGTGCATGCCCGGGCTTTTCGGCGGCTGGAAGCGAAGACGCAGGTTTTTACCCGGCGTTATTCCGACCACTTCCGCAACCGGCTGACGCACACGATTGAAGTGGCGCAGATTTCGCGCACGATTGCGGCGCAACTGGGGCTGAATACCGATCTGGCGGAGACGCTGGCGCTGGTGCACGATCTGGGACATCCTCCGTTTGGGCACTCGGGAGAAAAAGCGCTCGACGCGGTGATGCGCCAACATGGCCTGTTGTTCGATCACAACCTGCATGCGCTGCGCATTGTGGAAGATTTTGAACTTCGCTACGCCGCGTTCCGCGGAATGAACCTGACCTTCGAAGTGCGGGAAGGGATTATCAAGCACTCGCGTGATTACGACGTCAGTGAGCATCCTGAGCTGGCGGAGTATCTGCTCGATCAAAAGCCGCCGCTGGAAGCGCAACTGATCGACTTGACGGATGAAATTGCTTATAGCACGGCCGATTTAGACGACGGATATGAAGCGCACCTGCTCACGGTGGAGCAAATTGCGGAAAGCGTGGAATTGTTCGATCGCCATTATCGCGAGGCGAAGAAGCGCTATCCGAATGTCGCCGAGAAGCTGGTGTTCAACGAGGCGTTGAAGAGCAGCTTTGACGGCTTTGTCGGAGATTTGATCACGAACACCGCGCGGCGCGTGGAAATAGCGGGGGTGCGGTCGCTGGAGGATGTTCGGCGGCACGGGGAGCGACTGGCGGCGTTCAGTCCGACGATCGAGGCCGACCGGCGGCGGCTGAAAGAGTTTCTCTACGAAAATCTTTACTACAGCCCGGCACTGGCGTCGGAGAAGGAAGACGCAGAGCGCATTACGGGAGAGCTTTTCGCGCATTGGATGGAAGAGCCGGACGATTTGCCGCGTAACTACCGCGAGAAAGCAGCGGAGGAGCCGCTGGCGCGGGTGATTTGCGATTACATAGCGGGGATGACGGATCCGTTTATCTACCAGCAGTATGAGAAGTACTGCAGAGGGTAGCGCGATCGGGATGACAGCTTCATGAAACGATCCGCAAATTACTTTACGTATGCGATTCGGTAGATTGCTCCTGACGAGTCGTCGCTCAGGTACATAGAGCCGTCGCTGCCGAATACGATGCCTACGGGGCGACCCATCCAGCGGCCTTTCTTGGTTTCTCCGGGGGCCAGCCATCCGGTGATGAAATCCTGCGCTCCGCCCTGGGGCTGGCCCCGGTCGTCGAGTTTCACGCGGACCACTTTGTAGCCGGTGGGCACGCTGCGATTCCACGATCCGTGGAAGGCGAGGAAGATGTTGTTTTGATATTCGGCGGGGAATTGCGTGCCTTCGTAGAACGCGAGCCCGAGAGGAGCGGAGTGAGCCTGCATCTGGACCTTGGGCTCGAGCACATTCTTGCAAACGGCTTCATTGGCGGGAGCGGCGGCATCGCCCTTGGCAAAATTGCTGTCGGGCACACGATCGCCGTAACAGTACGGCCAGCCGGCATCGCCGCCATCTTTGCCGAGATCGTAGATTGTCTCGGGCGGCAGATCGTCGCCCAGCCAGTCGCGTCCGTTGTCGGTTACCCAGACCGTGTTGGTCTTCGGATTTACGGCGAGGCCAACGGCATTGCGCAGACCTTTGACGAAGATCTTCTGGCCGCTGCCGTCGGGATTGAATTGCATAACCGTGGCGCGGCGGGGATCTTTTTCGACGCAGACATTGCAACTCGATCCGGCGGAGACGTACATCCTGCCCTCGAGAAAAAGGAGGCTGCGGGTGGAATGGCCGCCTCCGGTCGGAAGGCTGGTCAGGGTCTTGGGATTGGTGGCGCGCAGGTTGGCTTCGTCCCAGTCATAGCTGCGAACCTTGTCGTTCTCGGCGACGTAGAGCTTGCCCTGAAAAAACGCGAGGCCGTGAGGTTCGTTCAGTCCGCTGAGGAGGGTGACGGTACGCGCGGCTTTGCCGGTTTGTTTGGGATCGGGAAGCGCGACGACGTTGCCTTCTCCCGATTCGCTGACGAGCAGCACGCCGCCGGGAGAAAACGCCATCATGCGGGCGCCATCAATTTCTTTGGCGAAAACCGTGATGCGGAATCCAGCCGGCGCTTTCAACTGGGAAAGGTCAAAACGGGTTTGTTCGGCGTGAGCAAAATCGTGAAAGGAGAGACACGCCAGCAGTACAGTTGAAGGCAAAACCCATGGCTGGGGGAGGCGAAATCGCATTCTGAGTAATCTCCTGTTGGAGTGGATGATTGGCGAAGAGGTTTTGATTTTGCTTTATGAAGTGCATTCTCCAAAAAAGCTCTGGGCGCGCAGTTTTTATACCGGCTGCTACCAAAATTACCGGCGCGGGCAATCCGATGCGGAATTGCGATCGGTCGATCTCTATGATAATGCGAGACTTATAATCAGGGCTCGCGATAGCGGTCTTTGGCACCTAAACTGTTAACAGATAAGTGAGGCCGATGTTGCTTTGGCGGCCTCGCGCAACCTTGTAGCATCGGTTGAGGCCAAGATTGTTGGCCAACATTGCAGGCAAATATTGTTCGCAACCAGGGCGTCGGCTTTTGCCTCCGAGACTTATGCAAAGTGTAATGGAAACGACGCTGTCAGAATGACGCCTTAAGGCGATTCGAGTGGCTTCCCCACTCCCCCGATTTGGAGGAAATTGAAAATGAGAAACCGCACCATCTTCGCTCTCTTACTGTCCGTGCTAGTGGCCGCTCCGGTGTTCGCGCAAGATAATTCAGGCGCGCAGAACCCGTCTGGCGCCGCGCAGCCGGCCACGACACAACCAGCAATGAGTTCGTCTTCGTCTACGTCGACGAATACTACCTCGACAACGAACGGGGCAACCGGGTTGGAGCCATTGCAACCCGAGGCTCGTGAAGGCTTCTGGGGCCGCATGAATCCGTTCGCCCGGAAGAAGTACGTAGCGCGGCAGACGCAGCCGATCCGTGACCGGATTAACGAGCTCGACGAACTGACGGCGGCGAACAGCAAGGCGATCAAGGATACGGATGCGCGCGCGCAACAGGGGATCCAGCTGGCATCGGCAAAGGCTAACGAAGCCGACCAGCATGCCGTGGATGCGGGCAACAAGGCCCAGGCGGCGCAGCAGACGGCGCAACAGGCGAACACGCGCTTGAACACGGTGGAACAGGTCGTGACGAACATCGATCAGTACCAGCCTTCGACCCAGACGGAAATTCGTTTCAAGCCGGGGCAAACGGTGTTGAGCCAAAACGCCAAAACCGCGCTCGACGAAATGGTGACTCCGCTGAAGGGTCAGCGTGGCTACGTCGTGGAAGTGCAGGGATTCTCATCCGGGCACGGACAGGTAGCGATTGCGAGTTCTCAGAAGATGGCGGAGTCGGTGGTGCGCTATCTGGTGCTGAATCACGATATTCCGGTTTACCGGATTTACGTTGTCGGCATGGGCAATGCTCCGATGCAGACCTCGACGGACGACGCCAAGCCGAAGCGGATTTCGGGTGGGCGCGTAGAAGTCAGTCTGCTGAAGAACAATCTGGAGCAACTGGCTTCGACGGGCGGCACGCCGGCCCAGAATCAGCAGAAGTAGAAGTAGTAGTCCAAAAAGCAGTACCCTCCCCTGGAAGGCCTCCCGTCGAAAACCGGGAGGCTTTTTTTTGACGGCGTCTGCTCCTCACATGCAGCCAGACCCCGTGTTATGCTCCAGGCGTTATGGAAACTTTGCTCTACGCACGCAGGTCGTCGGCGGTGGGTCCGTTATTCCTGGCTGCCTCGGCAAAAGGTTTGGTTCGCCTGGAATTTGAAGATCGGGTGCAGAAGATTGACGCCCGAACGACTCACTTGCACGAGGCGAAAGCCGCACTGGAACCTTATCTGCGCGAGCTCGACGAGTACTTTGCGGGCCAGCGTCGGGAGTTTTCGCTCCCGCTCGATCTGCGCGGTACAGAATTCCAACGGAAGTGCTGGAAGGCGCTGCTCGAAATTCCTTATGGCGAGAGTCGCAGCTACCGGGATATTGCTCAGGCGATTGGGCATCCGAAGGCGTATCGGGCGGTTGGCATGGCGAACAACAGGAATCCGGTGGCCATTATTGTTCCCTGCCACCGGGTAATCGCTTCGAGCGGTTCGTTGTGTGGGTACGGGGGCGGCCTCGACATCAAGCGCAAGCTGCTGGATCTGGAGCAGGGCGCGGAGTTCGGAATTTCTTGTCTTCCGCTTGAAATCGGAGCATAATCGGCGGCACGTTTGGGGTTCCTGCATGTTGCCGCGCGTCGAGTACTCCGTTACCGTCCCGGTTCCGGTTGATGCGGCATTCCACGCTTTTCAGAATCTCGATCGGCTGCTCCATCGAGGAATCTATGAGGAGGCTTCGTGGGTGGAGGGCGCTCCATGGGCGGTGGGCAGCCGCATCCGTTATGTACTGGTGCAACCGGTGGGCGCCACGGTTTCCGCGGTGGTGAACTCCATTAGTCCTCCGCGGGCGATCAGCCTGCTGAACCATGCTTTGGGAGTTACAGCGGAACAGAATGTTTCGTTTGGTCCTGACCTGAAAGGCGGCACGCGGGTGCGGATGACGATGGACCTGGTTGGGAAGTCGACGGAGTTGTCGGAGAGCGAGGTTCAGGAGGCGATCACTTTTGTGATACGCGACGCGCTTGATACGATGGCTGCGCTCTGCGGGCAACGTTACTCCTCCGCCTCCGACTAGCAGTTCCTTTCCGAAGGCAGATCCGATTCCAACGGAGACGGGGCAAGCCCAGTCTCAACACGGAATTTGTTCCACGGGCGTCTACTTGCACCGATTTTGAGGCAAGTTTTGCTGGTAATTTGGATAAACGAGCGCTAATCGCTGCTATAACCGATTTCTATTTGAATGCTCGCGCCTGACGGGTTAGCCTATCCCGTTATCTCTTGGTCAAATTAACTTCCGGGCGGCGCACACTTAAGGAGAAGAATGTCTATTGAACTGCGGAATTTTCTATCGATCCCCTACGACGAACTCGAAGAGATGAACCTGAAGGCGAAGAAACAGCGCCTGGAGCGCGTGGCGGCACACAAGATTCAGGAAGAGCGGTTGAAGTATCTGGTGGATGAATCGCGCATCAAGGCAGTGACGGTGATGTTCAGCGACCTGGAAGGCCGCCTGCACATGCTGGACTACGACAAGAAATTTCTGGTGAAGAGCTACGACAACCTGACGTTTGACGGCTCGTCGATTCGCGGTTTCACGGCGCAGCGCGAGAGCGATCTGCGTTTGGGAATCGACTGGTCGGCATTTTATTGGGGCCCATCGGATATTTTTGGACCCGGCAAAGTGATGGTGTTTGGCGAAGTGATCGACAAGGGCGGCGAGCCCTACGCAGCCGACATGCGGGGAGTGCTCAAATCTTTCGCCGAGGGATTGAACAAGAAGCAGGGCTACACCCTGAATGCGGCCAACGAAATCGAAGGTTTTCTGTTCTTTGGTCCGGACGCCGAACGCACTTACCACGAGACGGGCAAGTTCGAATATGTGAATACAGGCGGCTATTATCATTCGCTGCCGGGCGATCCGCTGCGGACGTTTATCGATACGACGGCGGAAGTGCAACGGGCGATGGGATTCCAGAATGAAAAGGATCATCCGGAGGTTGCGCCCTCGCAATTCGAGATCAACTACAACTATGCGGAGGTGGTGGCAGCGGCGGATCACATCCAGCTTTATAAGCTGATTTGCCGGCAGGTGGCGCGCAACATGGGATTGACGGCGTGCTTTCTGCCGAAGCCGGTGGTGGGCGTGAACGGCAGCGGCATGCACACCAACGTTTCGATCAGCAAGGGCGGGAGGAATCTGTTCTGGGATCCGAAGGGCGAAGAGAAGCTGAGCAAAATGGGATGGGATTTCGTCGATCGCATTCTGACGCATGGCAACGATATTTGCCTGCTGCTGAATCCGAGCGTGAACGCGTACCGGCGGCTGGATCCGCACTTCGAAGCGCCGAACCAGATCAAGGCATCGGCGGTGGATCGGGGATCGATGATCCGCATTCCGATCGGCAACGAGCGAAGTATGAGAGTGGAGGTGCGATCGGTGGCTCCGGATGCGAATCCGTATCTGGTGATGCTCTCGATCTTCAAGACGGGACTGGAAGGCAACATCTCGAAGATCAAGAATCTGCGGCAGGCGGAACGGTATCTTCCGGACAATATTTACAAGGCGCTGGCGGACTTCAAGAAAGCGGAGTGGACGTCAGAACTGATGGGCGAAGATGTAAAGGGGCGCTATGCAGATCTGAAAGAAGCATCGGCGGATCGTTGTCCGCGGCTGCTGGGTACGTTTGTAAAAGCGCCTGAGGTGCAGTACCACCACGACGTCTACAACCAGTATCTCTGGAATAAGTTCTAGGAGGCTGGTTGGAACGTGTAGCGCGGACAATCTTGTCTGGCTAAGGCTGCCGGGTTACTCGGCAGCCTTTTCGCTTTCAAGCGTTACGAAAGCAGTTCAGGGATTGACAACCTGACTTACGGCCGCTGTGCTGGAGGCGTTATCGCTGTCTCCAAGATATTCGGCGGTAATCGTGTCGGTGCCTTCGGGAAGGTATCTCGTAACGAACGTGGCGACGCCGCTGGGGTTAACGGCCGCGCTTCCGAGGGTTGTCGCTCCGCTGACGAATCTGACTTTTCCGGTGGGAGTCGTGGGGGCGTACTGATTTGGCACCACGGTCACGGTAAAGGTCACATCTTGTTTGTCAGTGGAAGGATTCGGCGAAGAAGTGAGGCTTGCGGTGGTCGGCCATTTCTCGACGTCCACTGAACTGAGGGCGGAACTGGGGCCGAAGCCCTCCTGATCAGCGGTGTAAATTGCCTTGAGGCGATGGGTACCGGTGGGCAGGGTAGTAGTCTGCAACTGCCACGCGCATTCCTGGACGTAAGTACCTGTTCCCAGGCTGTTCCACTTGCCATCCTCCCACAGGTAGAAATACATCTGCCCAGTGCAAATCGCATGATAAACATTGTGGCAATATTCGTTCATGTTAGCGCGGGCGCCCAAGGTGAATGATTCGGTCACATACGGACCACCGTCGGCCTCGTAGAACTTGGTTTGTGACGGGCATAGGGGTGGTCGGTAGCCTGGTTGCGTGGTCTCAGCGATCGGCTTCGGCGCGAGGGCGAAGGAACTTCCGGAGTCGGGCGCGGCTGCATTGCTATCCATCGCGGCGGTATTCACCACCTGCTTTAGCGATCCGGAGCTGGGTTTGAAGGCATCGTCTCCGGAGTACGTTGCCTGGACGAAATAGGTTTTGGCACTGGGAAATGAAGTGGTCAGGCCGGCTATGCCATTGCTGGTTGTACTGGTTCCGATCATGAGGTCGTTGGCGTAGAAGGTGACCAGTTCGCCGTTGGGGATGGATCCGTACTTAGAGGTGACGGTGGCGGTAAAAGTCACCAACTGGTCGACTTGAGAGGGAGAACCCGAAGTTGCCAGCGTCGTCTTGGACGCCACCGGCAGCGTTTTGATGTACTCATCGAGAGTGAGGGACGTGCTGCCGACATTGTTTGCGTCGCCGGAGTAGATGGCCTGAAGGCCGCGGGTACCTAACGTCTCGTATTCGAGAGTCATGACGGCCTGGTTGTTGACGAGGTTCACCGGTGCTGATTGTTTGCCGCCCTGAGAGAACACAATGGTTCCGGTGACTGATGCGCCGCCGGGCCTGGTTACCGTAGCCGTGTAGGAGACGGGCTGATTCAGAGGCGCGGGATTGGCGCTCGAGGCAAGAGTGGTTGTCGTACCGTCATAAATGAACGTCGGGTTGTTGATGAGAACTCCGAGAGTGCCCAGCTCGGCTTCACCCGCCGCGCAGGTAGCCTGCTCAGAACACCAATTCGCGGCAAGCAGATCGGGCCGGCCATCGCGATTGACATCGCTGACGGCTATGTCTGACAAGATATAACCACCGGAAGGCAAGATGGTGGGACCGGTAAATCCGCTGCCGTTGCCGAGGAGTACGGCGATATCGCTGGAAGTGCCGTTGGCGGCGATCAGGTCGGGCTTGCCGTCGAGGTTCAAATCCGCGACCAATACCACCTGCGCACCACCGTCGGTGAAATACCTGTCGACCAACCAGAAGGTTCCGTCGCCCTTGCCGCGCAAGACGCCCACGCCTCCACTTGCCACAACCACATCGAGTTTGCCATCGAGGTTCACATCCACCACGGTTAGCGACACGACGCCGTCACCGCCGGAGTCGTAGTGGGCGGCGGGCTTAAAGGTACCGTTGCCCTTGCCGAGGAGAATGCCCACGGTGCCATCGCTATCGGCTCCGCAGGTGCCGTTTTTCTGCAGGGGGCAGGAGTTTCCAACGACCAGATCGGGTATGCCATCACCGTTCAGATCGGCCACCGCCACAGGAGAAGTAAAATTACCGGTTCCACCTCGACCGAAGGTTTGAGCGGATTGAAAGGTCCCATTGCCGTTGCCGAGCAGCAGGGCGACGGTGCCGTTGTTGGAGGGACAAATGGTGGTGCCAGCCGGGCCACAGTTGGCGACCACCAGATCGACGTGACCGTCATGATTTATGTCGGCGACGGCGAAGGAACTGGCGGCAAAACCGCCAGAATCGTAAGTCTTTACGGGTTGCAGGGCGCCGTTACCCTTACCCAGCAGAACGCCAATGGACCCGTCCCCGTCTTGCGCGTTGGTCTGGTTCAGAACCAGGACGTCGGGGATGCCGTCGCCGTTGACATCAGCGATGAGGACGGGATCGAATATGCCCTCGCCGCCGGCAGCCGACTTACCACCAGAACTGTAGGTCACGGCTGGCTGGAGAACTCCGTTGCCTTTGCCGAGCAATACGGCCACGCAGCCTGAAGATGCGAGCACCACGTCGGGGATGCCGTCGCCATTCAGGTCTCCGATGGCAACCGATGGGGAGCCGCCGCAACCGGCATCATAGGCGACGACTGGCTGGAAGGTTCCGTCACCGTTGCCGAGTATCACGCCGAGCACGCCGTCTCCGTTGGACTCGCCACTACTGTTGGCGACCACCACATCGGGGTAGCCGTCGCCATTCAAATCGGCGACTGCCAGCGACGAGCCTATCTGTCCACCGCTATTGCTCGCGACCACGGGCAGGAAGAGATCAGGGTTCGCCTCCTGTGGGCGGGCAGGAGTATCTTTACTGACGGCGAACGCAGTGACGGCAAGCGCGAACAGGCAAACGGAGACGGACAACCGGGAGATGAAGCGGAGAGACTTCATAGAGACCTCCTGCAAAGGCAGCAATTCGGGGGATGGACTGAGACGATCCTGACTGGAGTGGGTCACGGCTGTGCATTCCGTGGGGGGAGGAAGCAACCCGAACAGCAAATGAAATTATATGCCCGGCGGCAGGCCTGTCAAGGTCAAAGGGCGGTAGGTCGCTGGAACCTGCATTTACGCGAGCACCGTCCGCGATGACCGAGGATCCCCGGAAGGCACATTCCACGCTTACCCTTCCGTGGGCTATGGGAATGGCGTTCTGCTGAGATAATTGTAGTTTCCCATGGAATTCATACTTGTCGACGAACGCTGGCTTCCTAAATCAATTCTGAGTCTGCGCGATTACAGCCTGAGTAAGTTCCTGCATGATCTGGTGGCTGGAATCACGGTTGGGCTGGTCGCCCTGCCTCTGGCGATGGCGTTTGCGATTGCTTCGGGACTCACGCCCCAGGCCGGCATATATTGTGCGATTGTTACCGGCTTTATCATCTCGGCGCTGGGCGGATCGAACACGCAGATTGGCGGCCCGACGGGAGCTTTTGTGGTGGTCATCGCGGGCATCGTCGCCCTGCATGGCGTCGACGGCCTGTTCATGTGCACGGTGATGGCGGGGATCATTCTTGTCGTCATGGGACTAACGGGCGCGGGGACGGCGGTGAAATATATCCCCCGGCCGATCGTGATCGGCTTTACGAACGGCATCGCCATCCTGATTGCGAGCACGCAGATCAAAGATTTCTTCGGCCTTAACCTGGAAAAAGTTCCCGGAGTTTTCTGGTTGCGGATGGAGGCGCTGGTAAAGAATTTTCACACTTTATCGTTCGAAGCGACGGCGATCGCCTCGGCGACTATCGTCATCATTCTAGTGTGTCGCGCGCTTTCGAACCGTATCCCCGGCGCGATTGTTGCGCTGGTGCTGGGAACGTTCGCGGTCTGGTTCCTCAAGCTTCCGGTGGAGACGATCGGCACGCGCTTTCATGGAATTCCGAGTGGACTGCCGCACCTCCACATTCCGGCGTTTCGCACCGACCTGATTCATGGATTACTCGGACCGGCATTGACGGTGGCGATGCTGGGCGCGATCGAATCGCTGATGTCGGCGGTGGTTTCCGATCGCATGAGCAACAGCAATAACGCGACCGACCGGCATAATCCGAATGTTGAACTGGTGGCGCAGGGAATCGCGAACATAGCTTCGCCGATGTTCGGAGGGCTGCCGGCCACGGGCGCCATCGCGCGCACCGCAACCAACATTCGTGCCGGAGCAAAAACACCGGTAGCGGGAGTGATTCATGCGCTCACGCTGCTCGCGATTCTGCTGTTTGCTTCGAAGCTGGTGAGCTTCGTTCCGATGGCGGTTCTGGCTGGAATTCTGATGGTCGTGAGCTACAACATGGGGGAATGGCGCGAGATTCCGTCGCTGCTGACGCTGACGAAGACCGACATCAGCGTATGGCTGGTTACGTTTGCGCTGACCGTGTTTGCCGATCTGACGGTGGCGGTGCAGGCGGGAATGATCCTGGCATCGCTGTTGTTCATCAGCCGGGTAACCGCTACCACGACGGTCTCGCAGGTAACCGACGACTATGTCGAAGATGGACGAGTTCACATTCTGCAAGACAAAGACATTCCTTATTACGCCACTATTTTTCGCATCCACGGGCCGTTTCTGTTCGGAGCGACGGACAAGATTGATGTTGTGACCGAGAATCTTCATGAGCTTCCGCCGGTCGTGATTCTGCGCCTGCGCAATATGACCGCGCTGGATGCCACCGGGCTCTTCGCGCTGGAAGAGATGGCGAGGACCTTGAAGAAGAGCGGGCGGACGCTGATATTGTGCGGTGCGCGCGAACAACCGTTGCGGCTGATCCGGAAAACAGAGTTCGAGGAACTGGTGGGCCAGGAGAATATTTGCGAGAACGTGCAAGCGGCCTTAGGCCGCGCCGAGGAAACGTTCGAAAAGTTGCAACCGGCTGCCGCGAAGTAAGCCGATACATTTAGAGTTGTCCTCCGCAATGAAGCAAGGTCCCGCTACGCCCGAACAGTGGCACGCCGAACGATCGTAGGCCGAACAATCGTACCGAACAATGTTAGGAACAGGAGCCCCTCGCGGCGCTCGGGATGGCAAGACTTGAGGCCTAGCAGCAGCGGAAAAGTGTTTTCCGAGCGCAGCGTCTCCAGCGGCTGGAAGCTGCGGTTGATTCCGCGGGAGTTACGGCACGGCTGAAGCCCCAAACCGGCGCGAAGCTGAGTTTTTCCGCACCTCCCGAACTCGCGCCCTTGCCCAATCCGCCGTGCGTCGAGTTTCTCCGCAGCCTGCTAGCGCATGGCCACCGCGTTGACGAGGTTGGAATTCAGGTAGCGGCTCATGGCCAGGTCGACAATCGAACCGATGGCATCGGTGTAGGTTAGACCGGAGGCTTTGGCGGCCATGGCGAATTCCTGGCGGCTGGCGAGCCACGGATTGGGGTTGGCTTCAATGACATAGACTTCGCCGTTCGGAGCAAGGCGCATGTCGATGCGTCCGTAATCGCGCAGCTTCAGCGCCCGGTAGGCGGCGAGTGCGGTTTCTTCGAGGCGCTTGGTCGTTTCTTCGTCCAGATTTTCGGCGATCTGGGATTTGGTCAGCCTGTAGGCCTCGGTGTTTTTCTCAAACTTGACATCGTAGCTGGCGATTTTAGGAGTGCCTTCGGGCAAGCGTGAGAGATCGAGTTCGACGAGCGGCAAGACCTGGGCGCGTTCGTAACTGCCGAGGATTCCGGCGTAGATTTCGCGTCCCTCGATGTACTCCTCAATCAGGGCGGGCGAGTCAAATTCATCCTGGATGTACTGGACGCGCTCCATCATCTCTTTAATATTGGTAACGACCGATCCGGCATCGATGCCGATGGATCCATCCTCCCACGACGGTTTGACGATGAGAGGGAAAGAAATGTCGTGGGCATGGTCGATGCGCCCGCGATACGAGGTGGCGAAGAAGGGGGTCTTGATGCCATGAAAGGCGAAGATTTTCTTGGCAATCGCTTTATCCTGCGACATGAAAAGGGCATGCGGACCGGCTCCGGTGTAGCGCAGGCCAAGAAGGTCGACATAGGCGACCACGTTCATTTCCTTGGTATCGTCGCCGTCGAATGATTCGGTGAGGTTGAAGATAAGATCGGCGTCGCAGCGCGAGAGCGAGTGCAACGATTGTGGGCGGCCGTCCAACTCAAAATAGGAAGGCTCGTGCCCCAATTTCTGCAGGGCCTCGAAAATTTCCTCGCGATCGGTCTTTTCTTTCTTCGGCTTCTTGGCCAGCTTGCGTGGCTTGGGTGTGGGGGCGGATTCTTGCTTCGCGGCGGCCGCGACGGGATCCTCGTTCCACACGTCGTAGAGCAACGCGATTTTAAGTTTCGCTCCGATCATCAAGTCTCCTCGGACATCGCTGGTGGAGCATTCGGGGTATGCGGCCCGGCGCTCAATTCCGCAGGACGGGCGAGACGCCCGTCGCTCCACTTTTTACGGCTGAATGAATTTTCCTTTCGTCACATAAGTCATTACCAGCGCGGTGACATAGGCTGTAACTTCGGCCAGATGTTCGGCGCTGCGGGTTGTGTCGGCGCGCAGATCGAGATCCCCCGCGCGCTTTTCGATGGTGTCGATCAAAGTCTTGATCAGCGGACGCTGGGCGCCGGTCCACTGGGCAACTTTGTCGATCACCGGCTTACGATGCTGATGCAGAAAGTCCTGCGCCGGGAGCGCCGTCTTGCGGCGCTTCGACACGGGGAAGATGTCGCGCAAATCCGTGTCAGGAGTGAGCTCAGTGACGGCAACTTCTTCGCGCGCCACCTGCTGCAAGTGGTAGAACTCGGCGACGGTGGTTTCCATTTCATCGACGGTAAGATCGCTCTGGCCGCGGCGGCGCGGCGGGTCGCTCTTCGCCAATTTCCGGGCAAGACGGTCCATGTAACGCAATTTCTCCATTGCAGCCCAGCCGCGATAGCGCTTGCGCCAGTTGGAGCGGGGCGTCAACCAGACGGCAAAGGTCTCGGCAAAATCCTCATCGGGATGCTTCTGGGCGTACCATCCCGGCAGATGCCGCACATAGTCACGGGAAAAGGGCGCGGGCCGGTAGTTGTCGCGGTAGGGGCGGCGGAAGGGGCCAAAGGTCTTCTTCCACTCCGGCGTGTTGTGCAACTTGTACGCGTAGGTGAAGGCGTGTCCCGCTTCGTGGCGCAGGTACATCATGATTTCTCTCGCGTCTTCGAGGTCATGCGTTTCTTTTTCCAGTTGCGCCAGGGCCAAATTCGCCAGATAAAACGGAATTCCGATAATCGGCTCGCCGGAAGGGCAACCCCATTCGTCGGTCAAGTAACAGGCTGGTCGAAATTTCGTCAGCCGTTTTGCGTCCAATTCGCGATAAAGCTGTTCGACAAAGCGCTCCACGGGCGACCCGGCAAGCGCAAGTCCGAGCTCGCGAATCGGGCGGCTTAGAAGTTCCTGATACGCGGCGGGTTCATTTTTTGCGCTTACGATGTTATGCACAAACGCTCGCTAAAGTAGCCCGCAACCGCTTAGGCACACACGGGGAGGAGTGTCACTACGTCTAACCGTAACTGAAAGCAGGATTAGTTAGAAGTTACTGGGGTAACGAGAAGTGCATCAGGAATGAAGAACGTAATTTGAAGCGACCGCACAGAATGCCGACACTTGTTTTTCGCGAGTTGGTTCGTCCCAGTTCAGTTCCAAGGCCATCAGTTCCGCGACGGCTGGCGCCATAGCGATCGCGGCGCGTGCATTCAGGAATAAGGCGCGGGTGCGGCGGGCGAGAACGTCGTCGACGGTGCGCGCCATCTCCTGCCGCACGGCCCAGATAACTTCCGCTTTAAGGTAAGGCAAATCGGGATGCAGTGGCGCGCCGAGCGCGGGCTCGCTCTCGATCATCTGGCGAATCTGGCGGGCGTCCGTGCCGTAGATGGCCAGCGCTCCGAACTCGTTAGTCGGGTCTTCTTTCGCGGGCGTGTCTTTCGCAGGCGGATGAAATCCGTGGATGCGCAGGTGATGGGTAACGCAGGGTCTTTCGGGCAACTGGGCGAGGGTAGCGGCCTGATCGACGCAGTCTTCAGCCATATGGCGATAGGTGGTCCATTTGCCGCCGCAGATGGTGACGAGAGCCGAACGATCGATGTTGATGATGTGATCACGGGAGAGCGAGGCAGTGCCGGCGGACGCGTTGCTGACCGCTCCGCCTGCCGCGGCCGATTTGCCGACCAGCGGCCGAATGCCCGCGAAGACGCTGAGTACATCGTCGCGGGTAGGTTTTTTCGTGAGGTATTGCGCGGCCGTCGCAAGGATGAACTCAATTTCCTGCTCCATCGCGACTGGCTCCAGTGTGGCCATGGGGACGGGAGTGTCCGTGGTGCCGACGAGGGTGTGACCGTGCCAGGGAATCGCGAATAGAACGCGATCATCGCTGGTGTGAGGAACCATGACGGCGCTGTTGCCTTGCAGAAAACTCAAATCGAAGACCAGGTGAATGCCCTGGCTGGGAGCGATCATGGGAGTAGCGTTGGGCTCGGCCTTGAGGCGAAGTAAATCGCTGAAGGCGCCGGTGGCATTCACCACGACCTTGGCGGCGGCGCGAAATTCGTTGCCGGTTTCGACGTCGCGGGCACTGACGCCATTGACAAATCCGTGAGCATCTTTGGTAAGGCCAGTTACTTCGACATAGTTCAGCAAAGTTGCGCCCTGGTCGAAGGCAGTGGCCACCAGGTGGATGAGCAGGCGGGCGTCGTCGAATTGTCCGTCATAATAAACGGCGCCGCCGCGCAGGCCCTCGGTCTTCAAGGTCGGAAGATGTTGGAGCGTTTCTTCCTTGGAAAGGATGCGCGAAGTTCCGAAGCCGTACTTACCGGCGAGCAACTGGTAGAGTTTCAATCCCAGACCGTAGAAAGGAGCTTCCCACCAATCGTAGTTGGGCACGACGAAAGCGAGATCGTGGACGATGTGAGGAGCATTTTGCAGCAGCAGGCCGCGCTCCTTAAGCGCTTCCATGACGAGGCCGATATTGCCTTGTTCGAGGTAGCGGACGCCGCCGTGCGCCAGTTTTGTGCTGCGACTGGAAGTGCCTTTGCCGAAGTCACTCTGCTCGAGCAGCAAAACATCGTAGCCGCGGGAAGCAGAATCGATGGCGACGCCTGCGCCGGTCGCTCCTCCGCCGACTACGATCATGTCCCACGGTTTGGGATGGGCTTCAATGCGGCGCCACATGTCGGCTCGATTCATATCTGTATTCGCGGCAGTATTTGCGACTGAGGAGCAGGATAGCGTGAGCCGGGTGCGGGCCAAAGTCGTCAGCGGGATTCCTCATCGATTCGCGACCCCCAGGTGTTTCCAAGAACTTGAGTAATCAGGGCTTAGCCGTCCTCTGGAACTTGAGTAATCTGAATTCGGGGCAGGGAAACCCCGGGGATTCCGGGGTATGCCCGCCAAACGCCGGAGCCATCGAGAGTTAGACGGCGGGCGAGAGTCTACATGCCATTCTGTAACTCGTCGTAAATTGCGCAGTAACTGGCCGATAGCACAAAGGTGGACTGCAGCTTAAAATGAATCCGTGGCATCCTAACTAAACAGAGGTTGGGTTTGCGGCTCCGGCAGACCGGGAACGTGGGGTTCCGAATGAAGAGTCTGGGGAAAGTGATAAGGTCTGTACAAGCGTTCGGCCGCGAATTGTCCCGTCGATCGACTTCCAATGCCGTGAGCGCGGAGCGAATACCCGCGATCGGCGTCGCCCTGGGCGGAGGCTTTGCCCGCGGCATCGTGCACATCGGCGTGCTCAAAGTTCTCGAAGAAGAGGGCATTCCCGTTCGCATGGTCGCAGGCACGAGCGTGGGCGCGATCATGGGCGCGGCTTATTGCAGCGGGCTGACCATTGACGAACTGATCGAAATCGCACACCGGGTCCGCTTCACGAACTTCGCGCGCTGGACGCTTTCGCGCTATGGATTTGCGACAACGGACCGCATGGTTTCCTTTCTGAAGCGTACTTTGAAGGTTCAAACCTTTGAAGAGTTGCGCATTCCTTTAGCCGTGACTGCGACTGACTTCAACACCGGCAGAGGAACGGTCTTCACTTCGGGTTCCATCATCGATCCGGTGCGCGCGAGCTGCGCGTATCCGGGAATGTTTCTGCCGGTACAGATTGGCGAGAGCTGTCTGGTGGATGGGATGCTCTCTTATCCGGTACCAACGCGTCCGCTGCGGGAGATGGGCGCGGATCGCGTGCTGGCGGTGCATTTGAGAGGGCAGTGGTCGAAGACGAGCGTCCCGCGGCACTATTTTGACGTGATCGGACAATCCTTCGCGATAGCACAGGACATGGCGGGTCCGGTGTGGAGAAGCGCGGCCGACGTAGTCATCGAACCGAATGTTGGAGGGTTCGACTATGACGATTTCAAACGCGCCGATGAGTTGATCCGGGTTGGCGAGTTAGCGATGCGTGACGCGCTGCCAGAAGTGCGGAAGTGGCTGGAGGTTCCCGCGGAAGCTGCCGTTCCCTTGAAGGCGGCGGCCGCGCTGATGGCTCATCCCGCGGCCATGCCGGCGGACTGAAATAGCAGGTGGCGAAGCTGCGGTGCAGGCTTCGTTGCTGCGATCTTACAGCTGCGCTCTTATTGCTTTATTCCTACGATCGGTGTTCCTACGATCCTTCCTGACGTGATTCAACTGATTCGACTGGTTGGCGGGTGATTCGACTGGTTGGCGGGCAGCCGTGCCTGGGTTGAAGCAGGCTAGCCGATCTGCACGGTCAGCATCGATATCGATCCGCCATCGACCCCTTCAATTGGAAAACTGACAGGTTCCTTCTTTTGCCGGGTGCCGAGCGTGTAGAGAAGGGGAAGATAGTGATCGGGCGTTGGAATCGAGAGTTGAGCTTCGGGTCCGAGGCGCTCGTAGTCGATGAGGGGCTGGTAGTCGCCAGCCAGCATCATCTGCTTCGCTTCATCTTCGAACTCGATCGCCCAATCATAGGGATCGGGCATGTGGCGTCCCCAGGCGTAGGCGTGAAGATTGTGGACCAGGTTGCCGCTGCCCACGATCAGGACGCCCTCGCCGCGTAACGGCGCGAGTCTTCTGCCGATTTCGAAATGGAAAGGTGCGGGCTGGGTTTCGTCGATGCTGAGTTGTACGACCGGAATGCTGGCGTCAGGATAGACGTGCCGGAGCACGGACCAGGTGCCATGATCGAGTCCCCAGGAGTCGTCGAAGCTGACCGGCAGCGGCTGCAACAGAGCGTGCACTCTGCGGGCAAGTTCGGGATCGCCCGGGGCTGGATACTGCACCTGATAGAGCTCTCGCGGAAAGCCGCCGAAGTCGTGAATGGTTGGCGGAGAGGTGCTGATGGTGACGCCGGTTGCAGGGACAAACCAGTGTGCGGAAATCGACAGGATCGCCCTGGACCTTGGTGTCCGCTCGCCGATTTGCCGCCATCCTGCAGTGTAGCGGTTGTCCGACAAGGCATTCATGGGATTGCCGTGTCCGAAGAATATTGCGGGCAGTATCTCGGGCATATAGCGGCCTCCTCGGTGGAGAGTCTCCCGTTCGCAGACGTGGCTGCGAAGGCGCGATTCAGAAACGATGATTCGGAAATGAAAAACAGTTTACACCCGACGTTTTGCGGTCTTCGGCCGGCGTCAGGATGGCAGCGCGGTGTTATTCTAATCGGGATCACGCTGCCAGGGGCTTTAACCTCATCCATGTCCAGTCCAGAGACTTCCAATCCAGGTACGCCCGACGCGAACGCGACCCATTCTTCTACTGCAGAGACCGCGCCAGCGAGCGAACCGGTTGAATCGTTCAAAGACATTTTCTCGGAATACGAGCAGAGCCATTCCCGGAAGAAGGAAGCGGGCGGCCAAGGGCGTGAAGGAACGGTGATTGCGGTGACGGCCGATTCCATAGTTCTCGACATCGGATTCAAGACCGAAGGGGTTCTGCCGCTCACGGCGTTTCCTGCGGACAAGCTGCCGAAGCCGGGGGACAGAGTTCGGGTGACGGTCAAAGGACGCGACCCAGAGGGGTACTACGAACTGACCCGGGGCAAGGTAGAGCGGCCGACGGACTGGGCGTCGCTGGAGAAAGCATTTGCCGAGAAGTCGACCATTGTCGGCACGGTTACAGGCGTGGTTAAGGGCGGATTAAGCGTGGATATCGGGGTGCGGGCCTTCATGCCGGCATCGCGCAGCGGAACGCACGACGCAGCGGAACTGGAAAAGCTGGTCGAACAGGAAATTCGCTGCCGCATTATCAAACTCGATGTGGAAGATGAAGACGTAGTGGTCGATCGCCGCGCGATTGCGGAGGACGAAGAGCGGGCGGGCAAGGAGCGCCGCTTCTCGGAGCTTAGAGAAGGGGATACGGTGCAGGGTGAGATTCGCAGCTTGACCGATTATGGAGCTTTCGTCGAGATTGGCGGTTCGGATGCGCTGCTTCATGTCGGTGAAATTTCGTGGCATCGCATCAACAAGCCTGCCGACGTGCTTTCCGTGGGCCAGCAGATCGAAGCGAAGATCATCAAGATCGATTCCGAGAAGCGGCGCATAGCCATCAGCATGAAGCAGCTGCAACCGCATCCGTGGGACGCGGTGGCGGAGAAATACAAGGCAGGCGAACGGGTGCGGGGCACCGTCACCCGGCTGATGGATTTCGGCGCGTTTGTGGAGATCGACCCCGGGATCGAGGGGCTGATTCATATTTCAGAGATGTCGTGGGCGAAGCGGGTGCGAACTCCGAGCGACGTGGTGAAGGCGGGCGAGACGGTGGAAGCGGTGATTCTGGGAGTGAACGTTCCGGAACGCCGGATCTCGCTCGGGCTGAAGCAGGCGCTGGGCGATCCGTGGAAAGACGCTGAAGAAAAATTTGCGCCGGGAGCGGTGATCGAAGGGCCGGTAACGAACATCACGAAGTTTGGAGCGTTCGTGCAGTTGAGCGAGGGCATCGAGGGAATGATCCACGTCAGTGAAATCAGCGCCGAGAAACGAATCAATCATCCGCAGGATGTGTTAAGGGTGGGGCAGGTGGTGAAGGCGCAGGTGCTGGCGATCGACACGGAAAAGCGGAACCTGCGCCTTAGCATGAAACAGCTGGTGCCCACGGGTTTGGACGAATATCTGGCTGAACATAAAGAGGGCGATATGGTTACGGGGCGCCTGACAGAAGTTTCCGGAGGCCGCGCGCGGGTGGAACTGGGCGCCGGCGTGCTGGCGACATGCCGGATTCGCGAGGAGCATCCGAAAGAAGAGAAGCGTGCGGAGCCCGCGCCGTCGTCGAAACCAGACTTGTCGTCGCTCGGTTCGATGCTGCAGGCGCGGTGGAAGAGTGGCGCGGTGGCGGACGAGGCGAAGCCAGAATCGTTGCGGGCGGGACAAATCCGGAAATTTAAAATCGCAAAGCTTGACGTTGCGGCGAAGAAGATCGAATTGGAGTTGGAGTAGATGGGGATTTGCGACGCTTAAGGCACGGCTGAAGCGTGCCCTTTCAAAACCGGCGCGAAGCGGAGTTTTCCGCAGCCTCTGAAGCCGTGCCCTTTCAAGACCGACGCAGACGGGACCACTAACGTAGGTGAGGGACTGTATTGCTGTCTCAATTGCAGATGGTAGAATTCCCGGATGGCACAAACACTGGTTGAGACCGTAGTCAAACAATTGCAGCAGGAGCGTGCTCGCCTGGAGCATGAACTGCACCGAGTAACCGCCGCGCTGACCACTTTTGGGACAGTGTTCATGCAGGGCGGCAAGCGCGCCTCCGCGGGCAAGAAACGCACAATTTCAGCCGCCGGACGAAAGCGAATCGCAGCCGCGCAGAAGGCGCGATGGGCGAAGGTTCGAGCCAGCAAGAAAAAATCGGGCAAATAGAAGTAAAGAGGGCTGATTTTCCGCTCTGACGCGGCAATCGGTGTTCGCGGTCACGTCCTGCGCCGCGATGTGCGGAGCTATGATGTGCGGAGCTAGTCGGTTCCACGAGGCGTGCGTTGGGGGCAGTGGTTCAGCACGTCTTCAGCGCGTGTTCAGCACTTCCGCCACAAACCGGGAAAACGTCTGTACGTCCTCTTCGGTGGTGTCGAAGGAGCACATCCATCGAACCACGGACTTTTCTTCGATCCACACGTAGAAGAAGTACCGCTCTTGAATCTTCGGAATGGCGTCGCGAGGAATTTGGGCGAAAACGCCGTTTGCCTCCACGGGAAACATAATTCTGACGCGCGATATTTTCCGAAGCTCATCTTCCAGCAGTCTTGCCATGCGGTTCGCCTGTTGCGCGTTGCGCCGCCAAAGGTCGTTGGTCAAAAGCGCGGTCATCTGCGCCGATGTGTAGCGCATCTTCGACGCCAACTGCATGGCCTGCTTGCGCACAAACGAGAAATCCTCGGCCAGTTCGGGACGAAAGAAAACGACAGCCTCCGCGCCCATGAGGCCGTTCTTGGTTCCGCCGAAGGAAAGCACATCGACCCCTAAGTCGCGCGTTGCCTGGCGCAGGGTGAGTTGTTGCGCTGCCGCTGCGTTCGAAATACGGGCGCCATCGACGTGCAGGAACATTTTGCGTTCGTGGGCAAAGCGGGCCAGCGCCTCGATTTCCGCCGGCTTGTAGACGGTGCCCATTTCCGTGGCCTGGGTAATCGAGATCACCCGCGGCTGGACATGATGTTGATCACCGATTCCGTGGTAAGCATGCGCCACGGCATCAACGGTTAACTTGCCTTCCGGCGCCGCCAAGGGTATCAGCTTGCAGCCGGTGAATTTCTCCGGCGCGCCACATTCATCCGTATAAATATGAGACGACTCGGGACAGAGCACGGCATGAAACGGGCGGGTAAGCGCCTGCAAGCTCAGCACATTCGCGGCGGTACCGTTGAATACAAGGAAGACCGCCACATCGGCGCCAAAGTGTTCCCGTAATTTCGCCACTGCCAATTCGGTGTGCGGATCCTCTCCGTAGGCCGCTGCGGGCCCGTCGTTCGCGCGTCGTATGGCCTCCAGCACCTCGAGATGCACGGACGCATTGTTGTCGCTGGCAAAACTCCGGCTCGGCTTCATGAGAGACAATTTAGCAGAAGCGAAAATTGTTCGGAGCTTCTTGCCCTTATCAGGAATCTATATTTTTGGATCTAATTGAGACTTTGCTATGGCAACCTGTCTTGCATCCGGCGGCAGCACGACCGAGCGCAACATTCCGGCGCAGATGATCGACGACGCGAGCAGGCATGTCTATGAAGCCGCGATACGCACTCCGCTGGTGCGACTCAACTACGAGGGGCCAGCCGAAATTTATCTGAAGTTGGAGTGCCTGCAACCCATCGGTTCCTTCAAAATTCGAGGCGCGTATAACGCGGTTCGGCTTCTGCCAGAAGAAGAGCGGCGGCGGGGCATTTGGACGGTCAGCGCAGGCAACGCTGCTCAGGGAGTGGCGCTGGCGGCGCGCAAAGCTGGAGTGCCGTGCAAAATCCTCATGATCGAGACGGCTCCGATGGCGAAGTTCGATGCGGTAAGGCGACTGGGGGGAGAGGTGGTGAAGGCCTCCTACGACCAGTGCTGGCAGGCGCTGGCCGACCGCGCGCATCCTGCCATGAGCGGCGCGTTCATCCATCCCTTCGAAGATGACGCGTTCATTGCGGGGAATGCTTCGGCAGGGCTGGAAATCCTGGAGGATCTGCCGGACGTGGATTGCGTGGTGGCGGGCTTCGGCGGCGGAGGTTTGGCGTGCGGGATTGCCGCCGCCTTGAAAGCCCGCGGACATAAAGCGAAGGTGTTTGCGGCAGAACCGGAGACGGCGTCTCCTTTGGCGCGATCGCTGGCGTTGGGATCGGCCCAGAGTTTTCCCGGCTGGAAGGCGAGTTTTGTGGACGGCTGCGGAGGCAAGTCAGTATTTCCCCGCATGTGGGACCTGGCGCATCATTTGGTGGCGGGGTCGATCGTTTGCACGCTGGAGGAGACGCGTAGGGCCATGCGCATCGTGGCAGAGCGCAACCGCGTGATCAGTGAAGGCGCAGGCGCCTGTGCGGTAGCGGCTGGCCTGAGCGGCAAATGCGGCCCAGGGAAAATTGTGTGCGTGGTGAGCGGCGGCAACATCGACCTGGCAACTTTTTCGGAGTTGGTGACGCGCTCAGACAGCTGAGGCGGTTTAAGCACAAAATTATGTCTAGATTTTCGGCGATAACGTCATTCTCGATCATGCTCTCGGTCCTTTTGTGCGCGCTGCTTGGGACGACGGCGTGCGGCAACAGCAAGGCAGCCAAGGCGGACGCGCCGCAGGCCATGCCGGTGAAAGTGCAGACGGCTAAGGCGCAGAAAGTGGACGACACTACGGAATATGTAGCCACCCTGAAATCGCGCGACTCCGCGGTCCTGATGCCGCAGGTGGAAGGCATTATTACGCAAATTTTCGTTCACTCCGGAGAACAAGTGGCAGCCGGGGCGCGGATGATGCAGATTGATCCGGAGAAACAGCAGGCGACGCTGAAGAGCCAGGAAAGTGCTACGACGGCGCAGATCGCCCAGGTGACATGGGCAAAGCAGAATTACGAGCGGGTCAGCGGGTTGGCGGCGGCGGGGGTGGTCAGCCGGCAGGATCTCGACCAGGCACGGGCCACGCTCGATGCGGCGCAGGCGCAGTTGCAGTCGCTCGGTGCGCAGGTGAACGAGCAGCAGGTGCAGTTGCACTATTATCAAGTGGTCGCTCCGCGATCCGGCATTGTCGGGGATATTCCGGTGCGGGTTGGCGACCGCGTCCTCACCACAACTTCGCTCACGACGGTGGACCGACCGGGCAGCCTGGAGGCGTACATCTACGTGCCGATCGAGAAATCGGGGCAGCTGAAGATGAATCTTCCGGTGGAGATGGTCGACGATTCGGGAAAGACACTGGCTACCAGCCGCATCACCTTCATTTCTCCGCAGGTCGATACCTCGACACAAACGGTGCTGGCGAAGGCGACGATTACAAATTCGAATGACAACCTGCGGACGGCGCAGTTCATTCGAGCGCGGGTCGTCTGGGGGATTCAGGAAAAGCCGCTGGTGCCGGTTATCGCCGTGTCGCGAATCGGCGGCATCTATTTCGCTTTTGTCGCTGAGCCCGACCAGAAAGGCGGGTACGTGGTTCACCAGAAGCCGCTGCAAGTCGGCGCCATCGTGGGTAATGACTATGTCGTCCTCGACGGAGTAAAGCCTGGAGATAAAGTCGTTGTTTCGGGGACGCAGTTTCTGGTCGATGGCGTACCTGTGAATCCGCAAGAAAGCAGCAGCTAAAGCATCGGGCGATCGGGTCATCCGCGGTTCGATCATTGGCCGTTGAAGAGATGACCCGATGGCCAGATCACCTGTTCACCTGATCTCTTTCTTATGGTCGATTTTTTTATTCATCGCCCGGTCTTCTCCACGGTCTGCGCCCTGCTGATCATTCTTGCGGGCGCGGTCTGTATTCCCACACTCCCTATTGCGCAATTTCCTGATCTGGCGCCGCCCCAGGTTGCGGTGACCGCCGTGTATACGGGAGCCAGTTCTCAGACGGTGGAATCGGCCGTGACGACGCCGCTGGAACAGCAGATCAACGGGGCTGAGGGGATGAAATACATAACTTCGTCGAGCACGAACGATGGAGTGAGTACGGTCACCGCCACGTTCGATATCAACCGGGATCCGGATCTGGCTGCGGTTGACATCGAGAACCGCGTCAATACTGCTCAGGGACGGCTTCCGAATGCAGTCAAGCAGGTGGGAGTGACCGTCGCCAAGACGTCGCAGAATTTTGTTTTTGGCGGAGCGGTATTCTCGCCGGATGGCCGATACTCGACGCTTTTTATCAGCAACTACCTGGATGTTTATGTGCGCGACAACCTCAAGCGGGTGCCGGGAGTGGCCGACGTCATTCTTTTTGGCGAGCGCAAGTACTCGATGCGGCTGTGGCTCGATCCGGGGCGGATGGCGGGGCGCGCTCTTACCGCGGATGACGTGGTGAATGCGCTGGGCGAGCAGAACGTCGAAGTTGCGGCGGGACAGGTCGGCTCCCAGCCGGCGATGCCCGGGCAACAGTTCCAGATCAGCGTGCGCGCCGTGGGACGTCTTTCCGAACCGGCTCAGTTCGACGACATCATTCTCAAGAGCAATGCCGATGGCACGCTGGTCCGGTTGAAAGATGTGGGGCATGCCGAACTTGGCGCCGAGGACTATAGCAACGACCTGGATTACAACGGGCGGGAAGCGGTTGGAATTGCGGTCACGCAGCTCTCGACCGCCAACGCTCTCGACGTGCATCAAAAGTGTGTTGCCGAACTGGACCGCCTCTCGAAGCGCTTTCCGCCGGGAATGAAATATGAGATCGCGTTCGATACCACGGATGCGGTGGGCGAATCGATTCGTGACGTCGTATTTACTTTGGGGACGGCCATTATTCTGGTGATCCTCGTCATCTTTGTTTTTCTCGAAGACTGGCGTTCTACGATCATTCCGGCCGTGACGATTCCGGTGTCTCTGATCGGCACGTTTGCGTTCGTCAAGCTGCTGGGTTTCTCGATCAACACGCTGACTTTGTTCGGAATAACACTGGCCACGGGCCTGGTCGTAGACGACGCGATCGTGGTGATCGAAAACATCAAACGCCATCTGCAGGAAGGCGAGTTGAATCCGGTGAAAGCCTCGTCGGACGCGATGAAGGAGGTTACGGGAGCGGTTATCGCGACTTCGCTGGTGCTGGTGGCCGTTTTCGTTCCGGTTGCCTTCTTCCCGGGCACCACGGGAATTCTGTTTCGGCAGTTCGCGCTGACCATCGCCTTCTCGATCGCCATTTCCGCTTTCAACGCGCTGACGCTGACGCCTGCGCTGTCGGCGTTGCTGCTGGGGCGCGAACACGGGGAAAAGAACTGGTTCTTCAAGCGCGTCGATCGCGTGCTGAGCGCGGTCAACAACGGCTACGTTCACGCTCTGCGCCTGTTCCTGCGTTTCGAGGTCGTGGCGCTCATTCTGTTTGCCGCCGGACTCGGTCTCGCCTATTACGTTTTTGGGAAGGTGCCGCAAGCTTTCGTACCGACCGAAGACCAGGGATATCTGATCGTGGTGGTTCAGGCTCCCACGGGAGCTTCGCTCGACTATACGAGGAGGATAGGCGAGCAGATCTCGGCCATCACCAAGAACGTTCCTGAAATTCGTGGGACGTTTGCGATCGCCGGGTTCAGCTTCGGGGGCGCGACGCCCAACTCTGGCCTCGTGTTTCTGCCGCTGCAGCCGTACGCGAAGCGCAAGGGACGCGAGCACACCGCTGCCGCCATCGTTGAGCGGTTGCGGGGGCCGCTGTTCGGTATTTCGGGAGCGATCGTGATTGTCTTCGAGCCGCCGGCGGTGCAGGGGCTTGGAGAGTTTGGCGGATTTCAATATGAGCTTCAGGACCAGGGCAATCACACTCTGCAGGATCTGGATAAGGTGACTCACGACCTGATTCGGGCTGGGTCCGAACGCAAAGATCTTGCCGGACTTTTCACCACTTACACGGCGAGCGATCCGCAATATGTGGTGACCATCGATCGGGAAAAAGCGAAGAGCCTGCACATTCCGCTCAGCCAAATCACCGACACGCTCAGGGTTTATATGGGTTCGGCGTACATCAACGATTTCGATTTCAACAACCGCTCGTATCGTGTGTATGCGCAGGCGGATAAGCAATTCCGGTCGCATCCGCAGGATCTCGGGCAGTATTACGTTCGCTCGGATTCGGGCGCGATGATTCCTCTGGAAAATCTGGTGGCGATCACGGAGAGCACGGCGCCGCAGGTAATCAATCACTACAATCTGTTTCGCTCGTCGGAGATTGACGGCTCGGCTGCTCCGGGCTTCAGTTCAGGTCAGGCGATTGACGCCATGCAGCAGCTTTCCGCGAAAGTGCTGCCGCAGGGCTATACCTACCAGTGGTCGGGAATTTCGCTGGAAGAGCTGGCATCGGGATCGACCACGCTCATCCTCTTCGGACTGGGAACGCTGGTGGTTTATCTCACGCTCTCGGCGCAGTATGAGAGCTTTGTCTTGCCGTTCATCATTCTGCTGGCGGTGCCGATGGCGTTGCTGGGCGCGCTCTCGGCGCAGTGGATCCGCGGGCAGCAGAACGACGTCTACTGCCAGGTGGGACTGGTGATGCTGGTTGGCCTGGCGTCGAAGAACGCGATTCTGATCGTGGAATTCGCCGAGCAATTGCGCGAACGCGGCATGACGATACTGGATGCGGCGGTGGAAGCTGCCCGCATCCGTTTGCGCCCAATTCTGATGACGTCGTTCGCATTCATTCTGGGCGTTTTGCCGCTGGTGTTTGCCAGCGGCGCGGGAGAAAACGGCCGGCACTCCGTGGGCACGACGGTTTTCGGCGGCATGATCATGAGCACGATTCTGAACTTGTTCTTTATCCCCGTGCTGTATCTGTTGGTAGAAGGTTGGCGGGAACGAAAGAGCAACCGAAAGACGGCCTAGGAGCGCAGGCCACGAAGGGCGAGAAATGGGCTTGGCGTGGACGGCAACTTACTGGTTGTTGGCAGCGTCTAAGAAGGCGTATTGTCTGGTCTTAGTTTGGCTTTTGCGTTTGGCTTAGCGTTTGGCTTAGCTTAGGGCTCTCACCCGGTCGTAAGGAATCTTGCGGAGGGAAATCCCAATGAAGAAGTCGTTGCTGGCAGTTCTTGCTTTCCCCTTGATTTTCTCGATGGTGGCTATGGCCAGTGCCACCGCCCAGGATAACCAGTCACCCGGCACGCTCGATCAAAAAAGCCTGGAGCGCATTTACCGGGAGGTGCGACACGAACTGTTGATGCTGCCGTATTACGGGGTGTTCGACAACCTGGCTTACAAAGTTGACCCTGATGGTACGGTGACGCTGCTCGGCCAAGTTTCGCCGGTGAGGGGTCCGACGCTGAAGTCGGGGGCGGAAAGTTCGGTGAAGCGCATCGAGGGCGTGGAAAAGGTCGTCAACAACATCGAGGTGCTTCCGGTATCTCCGATGGACGACCGAATCCGCCGAGCGGTGTACCGGGCGATTTATGGCAATCCCGCGTTGAACCAGTATCAACTGCGGGCGGTGCCGCCGATTCACATCATCGTGAAGAACGGACACGTCACGCTCGAGGGCGTAGTGGCGCGCAGCATGGATAAGCAGATTGCCGGCATGCAGGCGAATAGCGTTTCGAACGTATTCTCGGTAACGAATAATCTGGTAGTCGAAGAATCCGACAAGAAGGACGAGAAGAAGAAGTAATTCCTGAGCGGAGCGAGGGAGCGGGCTGCAATGCTGCCGCCCAAGGCAGATCCCTGGCTGCGCACGGGATGACAATTCAGGCTACAGATCCATTTTCGAGATCTGTTGCGCCTATGGCGCATCTGCTGGACGTCTACGGGACGTGCTAATGCACATCTACAGGACGTCTACTGAACATCTACTGAACATCTACTGAACATCGGAAACTTTGCCGTTCACAAATGTGACCTTAATGTCCTTGTAGACGAAAATCTGCTTGGCGCCGAGATTGATGATCTTATCCGGCGTGCCGATAGCGGCCTTCACCTGATCGGGGGTCTGTCCTTTTTCGATCTGTGCAGGCTCGGGCGGAGGCGCCTGCTGCGCCTGTCCTCCTCCACCACCACCCTGGTTGTTGCCTTGATCGTTGCCACCCTGCTGGCCGTTGTTGTTGCCCTGATCGGAGCTGGCGCTGTCATCGATGGCGAGGAGTCCGGAGATTGAGTCTTCGATTTGCGACGGGTTGGCGCTGGCGAGAGATCCTTTGGCAAACTGGAAGACGACGTCGGCTTTGTAGAAAGTCTTCGGATCGACATTGTTGCAGGAATCACAATCGACGATGCTGATGACCACCTGGTCCTTGGGTAAATTGACGGCGATCTTGGAGGCATATACTTTGTTGTTCACCTGAAAAAACTGGGTGGTTTGGGTTTTCCCCACGTGACTCATCAGGGAGCCAATACCCTTGGACACCAGGGCATTCGGAGAGTGCACGGTTCCATCCTGATATTTGGTCGACAGGATGCTCTGGTCGGAATAGGGCACGCCAAGGATTCCGCCCTTCTTGACGACGAGGACGGTGCCCTGCTCGACGACAGCGGCTCCGCTGGAGTCTTCACCCATTTTTACCAGCGTATATTGCGCTTTGAGCTGGTCTTCGAGGGAAACCTGGGCAACTACTGTGCGGGAGGCGAACCCGACAAGAATGAAAGCGACAACCAGGACGGCTATTCCGATTTTCCGACGCATCGCAAACTTCCTCCTGTAAAGCAGGTGCTGGATCCCAGATGGGAAGAGCTCTATGATTCCGACCTTGGTCTGGATAAAGCTGTCTGGAGGAAGCCGGAGACGCCGCTGACGCGCGACGCTCCGGCTCCAACTCAGTGGTTTCCGACTACTGTTTGGCCTCCGCTTCCAGTTGAGCCGCCTGCTTCTGCTGATCGGTGAGATCGGCGGCTACGGTGGTATCGGGGGTCGGCGCGGGTACCTCGCCAGCCTGCGTTTTGGTGTCGGGAGCGGCCGGCAATCCATTCTTACCCTGCTTATCGGCCAATTCCTTGAGCCCGGCATCCATCTGGATGCGCAGTTGATTGTGCATCTCCTGCAGATCGTCGGCGTTGACTCCGACGGTAACGCCGACGGTGCACTCATCTTTCTTGCTGCTTTTCACGGTGGCGTCGACCATGTTGTCATCGTCCGGCTTGTCGGTCGTACGATAGACGACATCACCGGCAGTCAGTGAGCATTCCACGCTATCCGACGTGGTCAGGTCCTCTTCGCTGGAGACGACGAAGTAGTGAATCTTGGGATCGAGTGCCGCGGGTACTGCGTCGGTACTCGGAGTATCCTTCGAGCCGCTTGCAGCCGCATTTTTTTCCGCCTCGATCTCAGTCTTCATTTCATCGGCAAGGGCCTGCTTCACATCGGCGGGCATTCCCGATCCAGCAGCGGGCGCCGCCGCACCCAGCATATAGGCGCCGTAGGCCATCTGAAGGTTCGCAGCGACCAGGGGATCGGTTGTCCACAAGGAGGCGACTTCATTGTCAGACCCGGTGCTCAGCGGACCAGGCAACGCATCTCCCGCGTCCGCAGCGGCTTGCGCCTGGGCGGCGTAGGCAGCCTGCAGATTTGCAGCGATCAGGTAATCCGTGAGCCAGAATGCCGCCGACGGATATACGGGATAGGGAGCGAAGTAAGGACCGTAGTAGCCATACCACGGTTGCGGTCCCCATCCCCATCCGTAATAAACGGGCGCGGGCCACGGATTGTAAGCCCATCCGTAGTAGCCGGGACCATAGTAATACGCGGGAGCATAGCCATAATACGGACGGCCGCCATAGTAGTAGCTGCGGTAGCCATAGGCATAGTAATGTCCGCCGCGGTAGTAAGTTCTGGAAACATAGGCGTGGCCGCCATGGTTGTAGTAGGCGCGCTGGCTATAGCCGCCATATCTTCCATTGCTGACGACGGTGCGTCCATTGTGGGTGCTGACGATACGAGTGGTGCCGTGCGCCCCGCGATTGATCGTCATGCCGTGCGACTGGATTGTGCGCACCTGGCCGTTGCTGCGGTAGGTGGCGCTGCCGCCGCTCTTCAGAGCCACGGTTTTGCTGCCCGCAGGCTGATGGCGGTTGACGTTGGCTCCAGATTTGTTTCCGGCTTGCGTGGACTTGGTATTCGCCTGACCGGGCTTATTACCGCCGGCTTGTCCGCCTTTGTTGGCGTTCGTCTGCCCGGGCTTGTTGCCATTTGCCTGTCCACCTTTGTTAGCGTTCGTCTGCCCCGGCTTGTTGCCATTGGTCTGTCCGCCTTTGTTGGCGTTCGTCTGGCCGGACTTGTTTCCGCCGTTTTGGGTGCCTTTATTCGCGGTGCCACCGGTTCCGCCGGGTCCGCGGTTGTTGGCAGTACCACCCGTACCACCCGGTCCGCGATTGTTCGAATTCGCTCCACCGGGCGCCCCGGCATGGCTCGTGTTTTGTCCACCCGGTCCGCGATTTTGCGCGCCTCCCTGGGCACCATTATGAGGAGCGCCGCCGGGACCTCCGCTCGGATGCTGGGCCGGAGCTGCGTGCTGCGCGGGAGCCGCATGAGGCGCCGGGGCAGCGTGAGGTGCAGGGGCAGGCGCGCTCTTTTTCTGCGATGCGGCGACTAGGGTTAGGGTCAGCACGACCAGCAATACGGACCATTTCGGCAGGACGCTGTTTCCTCGGTTCTTCGAATTCATAGATCACTCCTGTGAGATGTGAAGCTCTGTTCCGGTTCTCAATCCACCAGCCGAGAGCATCCGCGGCCGACAAGTTCGCATTGCGACTGCGATCCCGCTCATGGGTTTCATTGACGAGAGCTTCCAGGTCCGAGTGCCATAGGGGAAGGGCCGGGCACCGGCCTTCGAAGTCCCGATAATTTCACACCCGATTCCCCAAGCTGTCAAGCAACGGCCCTAAGGGACTCGAGCATTCATACTCGAATCGTATTTGGAGGTGGGGGCGCAGTTGGTGGAGGCCGCGGAAGCCGGAATCGCTTTTCGACTTCGATCGGGAGGAAGGTGTGGCCGGGTTTCATTCTGTGGGAAATTGGGGGGCGAGGCAATATGCGGATGGGGGACTGCAGCAACTGCATGGTCACCCCCAAGAGTAACTAGGGTAATTGGGGAGTGCTCCAGGGTTCGCCGATGGAGCTAATGGACACCGAACCTCGATGCCAAGACGTTCGCATCTTCGCTTGATGCTGCTCGCTCTGCTGGTTTTCAGCTGCCTTTCGTCCGCGCAAGGGCAAAACAACCGACAAGGCAACGACAGCCTTCGAAACGAACTCGCTCGAGGAGGCGCGGCCAAAGAGGATGAAGCGAACTGTGACGCTGCGGGTCTTTCTCGCGATCAGCCTTGCGGTCTGCCACGGTATAGCAGTACGGTCTCCGAAGTTCGGGTCACTTTCTTCGCCACGGAGCAAAATAATCGGCCGGTAGAGACTCTCTCCAAGGACGACTTTGCGGTCGTCGACAACGAACAGGTGATACGGAATTTCCGCAGTTTTACCCACTCCCAGGAAACTGCGCTTGAGGTCGTAGTGCTGGTGGACATGAGCGAATCGGTCGCACCGCGGTTGCGCTCCGCCATCAGCAACGTGTTGCAACTGGTTGCCCTTGACCAGTCGATTCCGAGTGACAACACCGCGGTTTTGTCTTTCGGAGGAATGGTCGACGCCAGACCTGCCAGAACTCGCGAAGGCGGGAAAGAAAAGACTTCCGGCGATCTTACGCCGGCCATTCTTTGTTCGGGCGGGTGCGGTGGTTCGGACTCCATCGCCAGACTGCAGGCGGTGAAGAGCGGGGGCATGACTCCGCTTTATGACGCGCTGATCTTTGCCGCCGATTTCCTCTCCAACCATCGCCTTGCCACCGGTCAAGACAACCTCCGCCCAGTCATAATTCTGTTCTCGGACGGGAACGATACCATCAGCCTGCATTCGGCCGGCGAGGCGCTGCGGGCGATGCAGGATGCGGGCGCTCTGATCTACTCCGTCGACCTTTCCTCCTCCAATCTTTCCTCCGCCAACCTTTCGGGTTCCGTGAGACCTTCGGGCGGCGCGTTCCTGCAATGGGTTTCGGAGGCCACCGGAGGGCGTTATTTTTCTCCTCGCTTCTTCGTGAACGGTAACGTCGCTTCCTTGCTGAGTGCCGTGCTCGAGGATCTTCGCGCCTCCTATGTTGTGACTTACGACCTACCCAGCCATCGGGCTGGATTCCACGATGTTCGTCTCTTGCCCACACACAATCTCAACCTCACATTCCACAGCCGGAACGGCTACAACTACGAAGCCAGCGGCCGATGAAGTGCGCCGCCGATGGGAGACTGATGCGAAACACACTGTTTTTGACGCTGGTTGCAAGCCTGGCAGCCGTTGCTTTCGCCGCGCCGATTGGCGCTTATCAACAGGGAACCGTGGTTCGCATGCACATGGGAGATTGCCAGATCATGCACCGCGGCTTCATGAACCAGTTCGGCCCACCGCAAGCGGTTGCCAGCGAGGACAGTTGTCCCGAATACACGCTGCTGACCGAAAAGATCGCGTATGTCATCGTGGGCAAGTCGTCGAATCAACTGGTGCCCCTGGCCGAGGTCATTGATTTTCGGTTGGAGAAGAACGAACTGGCTGTCCGCGTGGATGATGCCCGCAAGGAATCCAAATTTTCCATCAAGGAAATGACATTGCGGTCGGAATGGGATCTCGTGCAGAAGCACATCGAACGCGAACTGAATGAACCGGCGCTTCCGGCGAGGGATACAGCGCTGGCACTGCGAAACCGGCAGCCACAGTAAGTTATCGGGCGGGGAAAGCGGTAAACTGGGCGACAATCTCGATGAGCATGGAACCGGAGATACATGCCAGCGGATTCATGCCACGCGGGATACAACCCAGGGGTCCAATGAAAACACGGCTGAGATGGAGCCTTACAATCGCCGCGTGCACGCTGTTTGCGGTTGGAGTCGCGCGGGCGCAGGAATCGACGAAAGCGGACAGCAGCGCGAGCGTAACGATCGTCACGGCGGGCGATCTCTCGGTCACCCACGCGCCGGACGGAAAGACCGCGGTCGTCATCAACTTCGTTCGGCGCAAAACGAAATCCGGCGACACGCGAATTACGATCGCAGGGCCGTACTCACTGGATGTGAACGGAGGAGTGAGAGAGGTCAAAGGTGCGGACGGGGTAGAACTTCATGTGCTGAATCATGAAGAACTAAAATTCGAAGCGCCCGAGATCGCTGCGTGGGAACAAATCCACAAGTTTTCCCAACACTCGGCATGCAGCAAGATTCCTAATTTTGCCGGATGCGGGTATCCGGTGTGTGACCAATATGGCCATCCCGGGGATGAGTGCCGCTATAACAGCAGCTCGGGCTGCGCCTGCGTGGCTCCGGGCGGAGGGCCATGCTCGGAGGGGGGCCAGCCGCAATAGAGGGGATGAAGTGCACTGCTTAACCACCGTGGCACAGGGGTACACAAAGACAATCCACGGGGGAACGAACTCCATTCTCACATGCGGACTTGCACGTATCGGTCGTGCAAGTATCGGTTTCGCATCTCGGTCTTGCGTCGGGAACCTGCGCAGAGATTGACGTAAGACACACCGCGCGCCACACTGAAATGTCATGGCAAAACTCCGGGTAGGCATTCTATTTGGCGGGCGCAGCGGCGAGCATGAAGTGTCGTTGCTGTCGGCCGCGTCGGTTCTGAACGCGATTGATAAGACGAAATACGAAGTCGTACCCATCGGCATCACGAAAGACGGGCGCTGGCTGACGGCGGAACATGCCGAGCGGTTACTCAAAGGCGAAGGGCAAGCGGAGAAGAGCGTACGCGCCACACAGACAGCGCTGCGGGCGGGGGATCCCGAGGCTACGCCGGGAGCTGCTGTGCTGGCTGCGGGTGAGTCTGTCGTGGTTCCTCCCGAACCATCGCGCCGCGAGGCGGGGCTGGCGCCGTTCCAGACAGACGCTAATTTGCGGCGCGCCTCCGATCGCGCCATTAACGTCGATGTAATTTTTCCCGTGCTGCATGGGACCTTCGGCGAAGACGGCACGATCCAAGGGCTGCTGGAACTGGCCGACATCGCTTACGTCGGAGCCGGCGTTCTCGGCTCTTCGGCCGGCATGGATAAGGACATCATGAAGTCTTTGTTTCGCGCGGCGGGGCTGCCCATCGTGAAACACGTAACCGTGTTGCGCGGGCAGTTCGAGCGCGAGCCGAAAAAAGTGCAGAAGCTGGTCGAGAGCAAGCTGAAGTATCCGGTCTTCGTGAAGCCGGCGAATCTGGGATCATCGGTCGGAATCTCGAAGGCGCACGATCGCAAGGAGCTTGGCCCGGCGATCGCGGAGGCGGCGAAGTTCGATCGCAAAATTGTGATTGAAGAAGGCGTCGGCGGAAAGAAGAACAAGGCGCGCGAGATCGAGTGCGCGGTGCTGGGCAATGATGAGCCTAAGGCGTCGATTGCGGGAGAGATTGTTCCGTGCAAGGAGTTTTACGATTACGACGCGAAGTACCTGGTGGAAGGCTCGGAGGCGGTCATCCCGGCAAAATTGACGAAAGAGGAGATGAAAACAGTGCAGCGGCTGGCGATCGCGGCGTTTCAGGCGGTTGATTGCACGGGGCTGGCGCGGGTGGACTTTCTAATGGAGCCCGGTTCGCATAAAAAGTCGCGCAAGATTTACGTCAACGAGATCAACACCATGCCGGGCTTCACGGCGATCAGCATGTATCCGAAGATGTGGGTGGCATCGGGACTAGCGTATCCCGAGTTGATCGACCGGCTGATTCAGCTGGGGATCGAGCGGCACGAGGATAAGAAGCGGAATCAGTATAGCCGGTAACTCGTTCCTCCACTCTGGTCGGAATCAAGTCCTTCAGAAAGCCGCCACAACTCTAGTAGAATGGTAATGAGCCGGTGGGTTCAAGCCATCGGTCTTTTTTGTGCAGCAATCTTTTTTGCAGCGAATCAGGGCAGGCGTCCCCAACCGCTAAGAAGCAGGAGGCAATTTGGCGCAGAATCATTACTGCAGCAAGACGAAGCGGCGACCCAAGAACAGTAATCGGAAGGACCCGTCGGCGGCCACCATGGCGGCTTTGCGCAAACTGGAAGCAGCCGAGAAGAAGTAGCAGCGATTCTTGCCGCGCTTGGCGGCGAAAATCCCCTTGACAGACCGTTTGGTCGGTAATAGTATTCGTACCCAAGCTTGCTTTTCATTAAGCGAGCTGGAATTTCATGCAGAGTGGCTGAGGGACGAGCCCTAGGACGCCACGGCAACCGGATCTGGATCATATATCCTGACTGTCAGGTGCCAACTCTCGCCCGGTAACGGGGACCATGAGATTCGGGTAAGCGATTTGTAGTTCGCATCTCCCGAGCCTCTTTTCCCATTCGGAAAAGGGGTTTTGTGTTACCAGGGGAATATTTCCCCGGCTCGTCCCACAGTCACAGAAAGAAGTTGCACCATGGGCACGAGCACGTACGAACTCCGCTGCCGCGAATGCGGCAAGACTTTTGCCAACCAGCCGCGCAGCTACTGCGAAGATTGTTTCTCGCCGCTAGAAATCACCTACGATTACGATTCGCTTCGGGCGACGCTTTCGCACGAGCTCTTTGCCTCGCGCGCTCCAAACATCTGGCGCTATCGCGAACTGCTGCCGCTGCCGGCGGGGTTCCAGCCGTCGCTGCCGGTTGGATTCACGCCGCTGGTGAGCGCTCCGCGGCTGGGCGAGAAGATCGCATCGCGGTCGCTCTTCGTGAAGAATGATGCAGTTTGCCTGCCTACCTTAAGTTTCAAAGACCGCGTGGTTGCGGTCGCACTCGCCAATGCGCGCGCGTTCGGATTCGATACCGTGGCTTGCTCGTCTACGGGCAACCTGGCGAATTCGGTGGCGGCGCAGGCGGCTCGGGAGGGACTGAAGGCGTGGATCTTTATTCCTTCCGATCTGGAGCCGGCGAAGATTCTCGGCACTCAGGTGTTTGGCGCGGAGCTGGTGCGCATCAACGGCAGCTACGACCACGTCAATCGGCTGTGCTCGCAGATTGCCGACGAACATCATTGGGGATTCGTGAACGTCAATCTCCGTCCTTATTATTCGGAAGGCTCGAAGACGGTGGGCTACGAGATCGCCGAGCAACTGGGGTGGCGGTTACCCGACAACATCGTGGTGCCGATGGCGGGCGGATCGCTGATTACCAAGATCAAGAAGGCGTTTGATGAGCTGATTCTGCTGAAGCTGGTCGATCCGAAGCCGGTGAAATTTTTTGGCGCGCAAGCATCGGGGTGCTCGCCGATCTCCACGGCGATCAAGCAGTACAGCAGCGAGATCGAACCGCAGCGTCCGAAGACGATTGCGCGGTCGCTCGCGATTGGCAATCCGGCGGATGGGCATTACGCGCTGAAGGCCATCACCAAAAGCGGCGGATGGGCGGAGGATGTTTCCGATCCTGAAGTTATCGGCGGCATTCAATTGCTGGCCGAGACGGAAGGCATCTTCACCGAGACGGCGGGTGGCGTAACCGTGGCCACAGCGCGGAAGCTGATCCAGCAGGACCGCATTCTGCCGGATGAAACGACTGTGCTCTGCATAACAGGCAACGGGCTGAAGACCACGGACGTGCTGGCGGGCAAGTATCAGGCGGAAGTGCCGATTGCGCCGAAGCTGGCGGAGTTCGAGGCTTATCTCAATTCCAAGGTGGCGAATTTGCCGGCGACGTTTCCCGAGACGGTGGGAACGGGTGTAGCGGGGTAGTCGTTGGTCGTTTGTCGTTCGTCCTTCGCCGTTCGCGGGTCGGGTTTGCTAACGACTAGCGACTGGCGACTGATGACCAACGACTATTTTCATTTTTTTATCTGGGCGTTTGCCCTGGAGGTCCTTAATGAGTATCACGGTTGAAATTCCTACTCCATTGCGGCGGCTTACGGCGGGAACGCCGCGCGTGGTTTGTTCCGCTGCGAACCTTAACGACTTGTTCTCGGAGCTCGACTCGCAGTTCCCAGACTTGAAGCCGCATTTACGGGATGAAGCGGGAGAGACGCGGCGGTTCCTGAATATTTATGTGAACGAGGAAGATATCCGCTTCCTGGGCGGCTCTTCGTATTCGTTTCAAGAGGGCGACGAGGTGCTGCTGGTGCCTTCGATCGCGGGCGGAGCGGAATAGACACCACTTGGAGGAGCTGAAATCCTCAGGGTGACAGGAAACGCGGGGTCACCAGCCCTGTCCTTGTCCGCCCGTTTCTATGATCCGCCGCAGCCACTCCGGGGGATCTTTCTTTGCGGTTGCCTTTTTTGCGTCGCGCAGTGACGCCTCGGCTTGCTCCAGGGCGGTGCCGATAGCGAAGGAAAAATCCGCTCCCTCGATGGTTTGAATGTGGCCGTTGGCATAGACCTGGAACGCTTCCCTGCAAATCTTGCGAGCTTGAGAAAGTTTGGCGGTCAACTCTTCGCCGGACTTTCCTTTGCACAGAAATTCGTCCTCTCGATCGTGGTACGCGTCCAGGCCAACTCCGATGAGGATCTTGGCTAGTCTGCGTAAGAGGGCATCGCCGGCGATGGGGCCGTAGTAGTCATTAAAAACCTTCATGCGGCTGACGTCGGCCACGGCTACGAACGGACTGGCTTTCCCTTCGCCTTCATCAAACGATTGACGGTTGGGCAATCCGGTCAGCTCCGAGATCAGGACAGGCTTCACAGAGTCCACAAACTGGGTTGCCGGCAGGACGGGTCGATGGGCCGAGATTGCGGCCTTCGCATCTTCCCAGCTCGAAGAGATTCCGCTCGCCACCATGAAAGCGGCGAGGAAGCCGGGAGAGCGGGAGATACCGTGCTTGCAGTGGATCAGGATGTGTTTGCCTTTGTCTGTCTGTTCCTGGAGCCAAACCACCGCCTCGCTCGTATGCAGGGGAGAGAGGACTCCGATGTCGGCGGCCGGGATCCACTTGTACGACTTGCCGGGATGTTCGGCGGATTGGTCGCGTCCCGGTGGCCGGTAAGCGTCGGGGCCGCGAACATTGAGGATGGCTGTGATGTGCTCGGGATTGCTGCGGACGAGGTCGTCGGCGTCCTGTTGGCTGCCCAGCCACAGGTTGTTGACGATGTGGTTCATCATAACGATGCGCTGGCTGTTACCAGCTTGGTGTTTAGTTCCTCGCCACTACGGCAATGATCTGTTGGGCGAGATCTTTCCGCCTCGAGCAGCTAGAGTCTAGCAGGCGGCGGTGCTCATCAACTGTGACTGCGGTATCCTTCGCTAAAGTTCATACAATATTGAGCGCGCTCATTCGTCTACATCTATGGATGGACGAGGGGCTGAAAAGACAGTGGGTGATGGCCGACACCGAAGTATTGGCACAGGACCAGCGGATCTCTGAAGCGATCGACCGGGAGCGATCCCGTGTTCGTAGCTTCATACGGAAACGTGTGGCCGACCGCGAAGACGCGGAGGACATCCTGCAGGACGTGTTCTACGAGCTCATCGAGGCCTACCGCCTGATGAGGCCGGTGGAGCAGGTTACGGCGTGGCTGTTCCGGGTGGCGCGCAATCGGATCACGGACCGGTTCCGGAGAAAGCAGCGGGAAGCGTTACGAAACGAACCGGCGACCATGACCGAGGAGGGAACGATGCTTCAGCTGGAAGATCTGCTGCCCTCGCCAGATGCGGGCCCCTACGCAGCGTATGCCAGAAGCGTGCTGCTGGAAGAACTGGACGCCGCTCTGGACGAGTTGCCGGACGATCAGCGCGAAGTATTTGTCGCCCACGAGTTGATGGGGAACAGCTTTAAAGAGATTGCGGAAAAGACTGGCGAAAGCGTGAACACGTTGCTCTCGCGCAAGCACTATGCCGTTCTGCACTTGCGCAAGCGACTGCAGGCCGTCCACGACGAATTTACGAAAGCGTGAGGATCAGAAATATGAAAAAACATTGGGCTGCAAAAATCGTGACGGTGGTGGTACTGGCGACATTGTTCTTCACCGTATTTGGCTATGTGGTCATGCGGTTGTGGAATTGGCTGATGCCGGCTCTGTTCGGCTGGCATGTGATCAACTTCTGGCAGGCGTTAGGAATTCTGGTCCTTAGCAAGATACTGTTTGGCGGTCCGCACGGGCGGAGGGGACGGCCTATGAATTGGCGGCGGCGCATGATGGAACGATGGGGAGGCATGACTCCGGAAGAGCGGGAGAAGTTCAGCCAATCGGTGCGCGGGCGCTGCGGAGCCTACACGCAAACGGCGGAGGCGCCGAAGGCATGAGGGCAGCGGGGAGGGTCTAGGGGTTCTTCGACTTCGCCTGTCCTTCGCTTCGTGAGGCGCCTGCTACGCTCAAGACGACAGACAAATTTCAGTTTTGTCCGGCGGTGCGTGTGGTACCATCTAACTAACTGGTTAATTACATGAAAGATGCTCCTCCAGTTCGCCGCCGATCGAGGCGAGCCAATGATGACCGATCTGGCGGCGGTCGACGTAACGCTTCGTCCCGCGGCGGTTTGGTCGCGCCACGCTTTGGAACCCGGGGGCGTCCGGAGGAGAGCCGGCGTGCGATCCTGAAGGCGGCGGTCGCCGAATTTGCCGAGTATGGAATTGCCGGGGCCCGCACGGATGCGATTGCGCGCGCGGCGCACGTCAACAAAGCGCTTCTCTATTACTACTTCAAGGACAAGGGGTCGCTTTACGAAGCGGCGCTGGACCACGTGTTCGGCGGCTTGCGCGACCGCGTGATGCCGGTGCTCGAAGCCAAATTGTCTCCGCGGCAGAAGATGCTGGAGTATCTGGGGGCGTATTTCGATTACATCGCGGCGAATCCTCAGTTTCCGCGGGTGGTGCAGGCGGAGTGGATGCGGTCGGGCGCGGGCTCTCGGAGTGTGCAACGGGTGGCGAAGGAATATTTCAGGCCGATTTTTATCAAGGTCGCGGAGGTGTTGCGTTTGGGCTTTGAGGCGGGTGACTTCCGGGCGGTGAATCCTGTGGATTTTCTGCCTTCGGTGGCGGCGGTGATTGTGTTTTACTTCAGCGCGGCCCCGGTGATCAAGACTTTGACCAAAGTGGATCCGTTATCGAAGGCGCGGATTCTGGAGCGACGGGCGTTTGTGCTGGATTTTATTTCGGCCGCGTTGTTTGTCTGATTGCCGTTGAGACGCGGAGAACGCCGAAACCGAGACCTGAACCACGGGGGCACGGAGATGCACGGGAATACACGCGGGGGAAATCAAAATACCTGTCTGATTGTTCGTCCGCTGGATTGTTTGGGGTGGGTGGAGGCGGGACACTTGGAGACTAGCAATGAGTGCGCGCAATAAATTTCTGATCATCCTGGCAATCATTCTTGCGATTGCTTCTGGGTACTACTTTTTTTCGACTCCTGGCGGCAATGATCTGGTTCTGGTGGGAACGGTGGATGCGAACCAGATCGTGGTCAGTCCGCAGATTCAGGGGCGGATTGAGAAGTTGCTGGTGGAAGAAGGTTCGCAGGTCAAGCAAGGGGACCTGATTGCGTTGCTGGATCCTTCGGAATTGGAGGCGGAAGAGCATGCGGCGGCGGCCACGATTGCGAGTATGCAGTCGCAGGTGAGCGCGAACGAATACACGCGGAAATCGACCAAGGGATCGACGTCGGGCGACGTCGAGAATTCGCAGGCGAGACTGCAATCGGCGCGCGCGCAACTCACCCAGGCCGAAGCAACGCTGACGCGAGTGGAGAGCGACAGCCGCCGCACGATTGGGCTGGCGCAGGCGGGAGTGGCGTCGGATCAGGACCGGGTGCAGGCGGAGATGAATCTAAAGGCGCAAGAGGCCAGCGTGCAGTCGTTGAAGGATCAGGTAACGGCGGCGCAGGCAGATCTGAATTCGGCGATGGCGCGCACGAATCAGGCGACAGCCGCGCAGAGTACGGTGGCATCGACGCGGGCGCAGGTTGATAACGCGGTAGCGGAGTTGAAAGAAGCGGAGGTGCGGCTGGGATATACGAAAATTTATTCTCCCGTAACCGGAACGGTGCTGGTGCGGGCGGCGCGCGAAGGTGAAGTGGTGAACGCGGGGCAGGCGATTGTCACGGTGGTGGATTTCACCGATACCTGGGCGTTCGCGGCGATTCCGGAAACGGATGCCGACCACATTGGGATTGGCGACACGTTGCGGGTGCGGCTGCCGGGGGGCACGGTTGTTCCGGGGAAAGTTTTCTATAAGGCGGCGGAGGCGGATTTTGCTACGCAGCGGGACGTGGGGCGGCGGAAGCGGGATATTCGAACCATTGCGCTGAAAGTCCGGTTGGACAATCCAAAGGCCGCGTATGTACCGGGAATGACGGCGGAGGTGCTGGTATCGCCGGAGCAATTGAAGGGAACGGCGGCGCCGCAGGCCAAGGGCGCGGAAGCGGCGGCGAAGCCATGAGTGCGGATGGGAATACAACGAATGGCGTTCCCGTTTCCGCGTCGGAGTTCATCAAGAGCGAGGTCGCGGCGAACGCTCCGAATGCGATTGAAGTCGATCACATCGTGAAGCGTTATGGCGATTTCACGGCGGTCGATGACATTTCTTTTTCGGTGAAGGATGGAGAAATCTTCGGGCTGCTGGGTCCGAATGGGGCGGGAAAATCTACGCTCATCAGAATGATGACTACGTTGATCCCGATCACGGCGGGAGCGGCGCGCGTAGCGGGACATGATGTGGCTCGCGACCCGAACGCGGTGCGGCGCACGATTGGAGTGATTCCGCAGGCGCTCACCAGCGACCTGGATTTGACGGTGGAAGAGAACATGAATATTTACGCCAAGCTGTATGACGTTCCCGCGAAGCGGCGGCGCGAAGCCATCGACGAGTTGCTGGAGACGGTCGATCTCACGAAGTGGCGTGGCGCTCAGACCAAGACTTTGTCGGGGGGAATGCGGCGGCGGTTGGAGATCGCTCGGGGGCTGGTGCATAGTCCCAAGATTTTCTTTCTGGACGAGCCTACTACCGGACTTGATCCCGTGTCGCGCGTCGCGGTGTGGGAGATGCTTACCAATATCAAGGCGAAGCGCCAGCTTACGATTCTGATCACGACGCACTACATGGACGAGGCGGACCGGCTCTGCAACCGGATTGCGATTGTCGATCACGGCAAACTGGTGGCGCTGGACACTCCGGAGGCGCTGAAGGCGAGCGTGCCGGGATCGAATGTAATCGAGGCGCATTTTGAGCATGCTCCCGAGGATTGGGAGGAGCGGCTGCGAAACTTGCCGGGAGTGACGTCGGTGCAGAACGAAAGCGCGGGAATGTTTCGGATACTGACATCGAATGGCTCGGGCACGACAACGGATCTGGTGGAAATGGCGGTGGTGATGGGAGCGACGCTGAAAACGCTGACGGTGCAGAACACGACGCTCGACGACGTGTTTGTCCACTACACGGGGCGGCAGTTGCGCGACGAACTGGTGAAGGCGCACGCCTTCACCATGCCGCAGAGACCGGGGTTGCAGCCATGAACCGGATGATGGCGATTATCGAGCGCGAGATGCGCAAGTTCTTCCGGTCGCCGGCGCTGATGATGGCGTCGATGATTTTCCCGCTGGTGCAACTGATTGTCCTGGGAAACGCGTTCGGCGGAAAGATTCGCGACGCCAAAATGGGGCTGGTGGATGAGGATCACGGAACGCAGTCGATACGGATCAGGGAAGCTTTCGATGCGGTGCACGCCAATATGCGGACGTTCAGCGTGGTCTCGTATGACAACGAAGTGCAGGCGCGGGAGGACGTGCGCAACGGCAAGATTCAGGGCGCGGTGATTATTCCGGCGCAGTACTCGAAGATGGTTTATGAGAAGAATCATCCGCGAATCGCGCTGATGGTGGATAACTCGGACAACTTCATGAGCTCGACGCTCGAAGACGAGATGGCGAGCCTGACGGACGCGTTGAATCAGCCGGACGTATCGCCGCGATTGATGCAGCAGACGGCGCTGGAAGTGGTGGAGCTGTATCCCTATATCGAATATATGAAATACCTGCTGCCGGGATCGATTACGCTGGCGATGTTTGTGTCGGTGATGATCGGCGGGGGCATGTTGTATATCGACGACAAGGCGCGCGGAGTGCATGAGGGATATCTGGTGACTCCGATCACCAAGGCGGAACTGGTGTTTGGGCTGAATGGGGCGGGCGCGATCAAGGCGGTGATGACCGGGGTCGTGATTACGGTAGTCGGATCGCTGCTGTCGGGAGTGGGAACGATTTTCAATCCGGGCACGATGCTCGGGCTACTGATCCTGATCGTACTGACTTCGGTCGCGTTCAATACGATGATGTTTCTGATGATGGTGAGGATTGAGGATCCTCTGGTGCCGCGGGCGATTTTCGGAATTCTGAATACGCTGTTGTTTTTTCCCAGCGGATCGATTTATCCGGTGGAGGCATTTCCTACGTGGCTGCGAGCGATCGCGAAAGTGGATCCGTTTACGTATGCGGTGCACGGATTCAAGTCGCTGCTGCTGAAGGAGACGGGGCTGGCGGCGATTGTTCCCGACATGATCTACCTGTCGATTTTCGCGTTTGTGACGCTGGCGTTGGCCGTTCCATTATTCAAGCGGACGTTGTAGGGATCTGGCTCATCTCTTTGCGGGAGCGATTCCTAATTTTTGGATTCTTCATTCTTTGATCGCCAGTATTTCTATGAGGGTTGGGGTTGGTTGCTGGCATGCAGATCGCGGAAGGGCGGCACAAAGGAAAGCGCAGGGCCGGGGTCGGTTGACAGCCGGAAGACCAGGTTCGTGGTCAGAGAGCGTGGCTTGGCGTCGAGACCGAACCTGACGTGCGAACGAACATCGAGACGCAGCCAGATAAAGCGCCCGAGTCGGCTGAGACGGACGGCTTGAGGAGTCAGCCGCGCCGTGTAGCTGGCGGCGATACGCGCCATTTCAGCAAGGTCGCTCATCGGTCCGAACTCTACGTCGCTCGGCCGCGGCAACTGCCGCAGGAATTCGAGTTGCCGCGCGATGCTCTTGCGGCCGGCAACGCACGGCTGAGTGCGGCAATCGAGAATTTTCTCGACGGCAAAAAGGGCGGCGTGGTCGACGCGTTCTCCGAAGGCGAGGTAGAGGGTGTTGACGGAGGCGGCATAGTTGAGTGGCAGCATCTGAAAGGCTTCGAGGATGGGGAGCGGGATGCTGCCGGCGGATTGGATGGTCGAGGGATCGAAGGAAGAGGCGACCGGGCAACCCCATTGCAGAGCGAGGGCGGTGGTAACGTCCTGTTCCGTGGCAAAGCCGAGTTTTTCGATCCACTCCCCGATTTTTCCGTAACGGGCGCGGCGCTGGGCTTCGAGAGCGGCGCGCACTTCCTGATAGGTGAGTTTGCCGCGCGCGACCATGAGAAGGCCGAGCGGAATCCGGTTGGGCGATGGCGGCGGCGGGGCCATGGTGCGCAAACGCGAGAGGTGGCCGACGAGGGCGGTTTCCAGGCACCGGGGTTGGCAATAGAAAACGCCTTGCAGGAAGGTGCCACAAGGGCGGTGACGTTGCCGGAAACGCTGCCAGAGGGACTGCGGTCCGCCGCATGCGAGCGCACAAGCGGGATCGGCGGCTTCGAGCTTGCGGCGCTTGAGCCAGCCGGCGAACCGGACTAGCGGCTTGAATAAGTTGGGCATGAGTAAGTCTCCTTACGGGGAAGCTGCGGCATCGACGACATCGGTGATACGCAATCCATACTTGCCGTCGACGACAACCACTTCCCCTTGAGCGATCAGGCGGCCGTCGAGCAATAAATCAACCGGTGAATTCAGTTTGTTATCAAGTTCGACGACGACGCCCGCGCTGAGAGCGAGCACGTCGCGCAGCAACATGCGGCGGGTTCCGAAGCGGAGTTTGACGTCAAGGCCAACGTCCATGAGGCGCCGATAGCTGGAAGGAGGCACGGGCGAGGTTGAAGGCGGCACCGAAGCAGGCTGGGCGGGCTCAGTTCGGGACTGGAGCGTGGCGGCAAGGGCGGGGCTAAGCTGAATTTCGACGTCGATCGGAGCTTCGGGGAGATCGCTTGAGCGAAGGCAGACTATGGCATCGGAGGACCAGGAGGGAGCGGCCGAGGCGGCGAGATGAAGCTGCACTTCGCCACCGGCGGTAGCGGCCAGTGACGTGGCGGCGAGCCCGGCGATCTGGCGCAGAAGTTCTTCCAGGGCTTCCTTATTTTCCGAGGTGATGTTTTCCGTGGCAATGGTTTGGGCGGAAAGATTTTCTCCGGAAGGCGCGGCGCCGCCGGCCTCAGCTTCGCCGAGAAACTTCCTGGCCAAGCGGGTACCGGAGTAAGCCGGCAGACGCAGGGTCATCTCGCCGCGAGCGGCGCCTCCCGCCACAACCGTGTACCAGACATCGGAATCGAGGCCAGGCAAGGGCTGGCGGGAGATTTCGAAAGCGGCGGGTTTCGCCGAAATCTGCGAAAGCACATTTTGCAGACAGACCTTCCACGCTTCGCACCAAAGACGCAGTTCGGGGCGAAGTTCAGGGCGAAGCTCAGGGCGGAGTTCAGGGCGGAGTTCAGGGCGGAGTTCAGGTAACGGGTTGTTCGCGGCAAGGTCGTTCGGTTCAGTCATAGTTCACTCCGTCAGGCTTGGCTCTGGCAGGCTTGACTTCCTCATAGTTCGGTTCGTCAGTGCAAGCCAATCACAACTGTCCCCCCGTTGAAACGGCGGGGTCGAGAGAAACCACCCGGGCGGCGCGGCGCGAGGTGACGCGGACTGGACTGGCGGTGCAGAGCCACACATCCTCCACCAGCAGCGCGGCGGGATCGGTGGCATTTCTCGGAAAAGGCAGCAAATCGCCAGCCTCAAGACTGGTAAGAGTTTGTACAGGAACTTGCAGACCTGGAATCGAGAGTTCGACGGGGAAGAAGCACTGCAGTAATTTCTTCTGAATGCTAAGGCGGGCCTCAACTGGACTGCGCCGCCGCTGGTAGCTGAAGTCGGCGGAAATTTTTCTGAGCAATGCGTTCGAAACTACGGCGGGGATGGCGAGATTGAGAGTGCCCCGGGTTTCCGACATCTTGATTTCGAAGCTCAGGCAAAGGTTTTTTTCCTCGGGCGGCATGAGGCGTTGAGTCTGCAGGATGTGCTGGCGCGCGCCGAAATTGAATTCCAGGGCAATCGCGTTCCAGCTGGTTTGCAACTCGCGCAGCATGATGCGGATGATGCCTTCGAGAACCTGTTCTTCGATTTCGGTGAGGTCGCGGGTCGTTTCGCTGTGGGTGCCCTCCCCTCCCAGCATGATGTCGATGATGGGGAAAGCGATGGCAAGGTCGAGTTGCAGTACGGCCATGGCGCCGACGGGAGCGAGATCGCAGGAGGCAATATAGGTTTTTTCCGGAACGCAATGCAGGAATTCGCGAAAAGTAAGATGCTCGGCGGAGACCAGCCCGCAGTCGAACAGGATACGAAGGTATCCGCCGATTGCGGTCGTGAGCGTCCGGGCAAAATTTTCATGGAGCTGGTTGATGGCGCGCAACTGCTCGGTCCCGATTTGTCCGGCTTGGCGAATGTCCCAGGGCTGGACGATGGGGCCGGTGGCGTCGGCGGCACCGCCGGTCCGCGCGGCGCGTACCATGTCATCGATTTCCTGCTGGTTGAGTACTTTGTCCATGGTCGGCTCCAGGTGAATGGTTGTTGGTCGGTCGTCGTTCGTCGTTGGTCGTTAGTCGTCGGTCGTCATTCGTCGTTGGCTTCCGGTGGTTCGTGTTCGTGAGTCGCCGATCGTTTGGTGCTTGCCGTCGATGAGACCGGCGCTTGCAGCCAATGCGACCAACCATCAGCGACTTATGCCGGCGGCCTGAGACGGGGCAAGCCACTTCTCTACGGGAAAAGCTTTCAGACGCTTCCCGCGGCTTTGGCCCGGGCGGCGGGCGGCGCCGTCAGAAAATTCAGGCGGGCGCGCAGGCGAACCATGGCCAGAGAATGAATTTGCGAAACGCGCGACTCGCCGATGCCAAGCGCGGCTCCGACTTCTTTCATGGTGAGTTCCTCATAGTAGTAAAGCGCGAGAACCCGTTGCTCTTTTTCGGGCAATTCGGCGATTGCCTGCTCGAGCAGGTGCTTGGTCTCGGAGCGGAGGCATTGAAAAAAAGGCGTCTCCTCGGGCTTCGACGGGACATAATCGGTAAGATTCTCTTCCTTTCCGTCGCGCGAAGACTCGATGCGCAGGCTGCCCAGTTCGAGACCGTCGAGTTCGGCGAGCAGGGACTGCAATTCCTGCAGCCCGATTCCCATTTCTTTGGCGATTTCATTTTCATCGGGCGCGCGTCCAAGTTTGCCGGAAAGCTCGGCATAGGTGGAGTCGACGATGCGGCCCTTGCGGCGCAATTCACGCGGGCTCCAATCGAGTTCGCGCAGGCTGTCGAGAATGGCGCCGCGGATGCGAAACTTCGCGTAAGAACTGAACTGCACCTGCTTGGACAGGTCGAATTTATTGAGCGCGTCAATCAGTCCGACCACCCCGGCGTGGACCAAATCTTCAAAGGGCACGTGGCGGGGCAGGCGCTCGTGAATACGGCGCGCGATGTAGCGCACCTGGGGAAGCTGTTCCATCAGGATGCGCTCGCGTTCGGCGTCGGTCTGAACGCGTTGATAGGCTTCGGCGGGATGTCTGGTCATCAGGATGGCCTGCTTTCGGTGAAACGTTGTTAGTCGCTGGTCGCTCGTCGCTGGTCGTTAGTCGCTGGTCGTTAGTCGCTCGTCGCTCGTCGTTCGGTCGCTAGTCGTCAGTCGCTGCTCATGGGTCGCATCCCAACATCGCTTGCATCCCTAGCGCCTCTCGGCCAACGACTAAGGACCAATGACCAGCACGGACGGACAGTGGCATTTCATTGCGACGTTTTCATCGCACCGTACCGAGCGACTGCACCGGAATCATGGGAGGAATCTCCAGCGGAGAGAGCACGACAATTTTCGGGAGAAAAGGTTCGAGCAGACGGCGCAGGTGAAAGCGCGCCGGAGTGCCGCAGAGCAGGATGGGAGCGGTCTGCGCCACCTGATCTCCGGCCAGCTGGCGCAAACCATCGAGGATGCGCCGGACAAACGAGGGCTGCAGGCCGGTCGCGGTCGGGGGCGGAGCCTGCGGGTTAAAGGCGCGGCTGAGTTCCTCTTCAAGATTGTGATCGAGGGTGAGCACGCGCAATCCGCCGTCCTCGGAAAGCAGCGGCCGGACGAGGGCGCGCCCCAGCGCCTGGCGAGCCGCTTCGACGAGGAGCACGGGATGTTTGTTGGCCGCGCAGGCATCGAGCAGGGTTTCGAGGATGCTTGGCAGATCGCGAATCGAAACCTGCTCGCGCAGCAACTGCTGCAGGACTTTCTGCACTTCGCCCAGGCTGAGGATCTTGGGAACTAATTCCTCAACCAGCTTGGGATGGCTTTCACTGAGGCGGTCGAGCAGTCGTTTGGTCTCCTGGCGGGTGAGCAACTCGTAGGCGTGCAGGCGCAGGACTTCCGCGAGGTGGGTGGAAAGAACGGAAGTCTGATCGACGACGGCATAGCCGGAGGTCAAGGCCTGCGGTTCGAGGGCGCGGGCGATCCAGAGGGCGGCTACGCCAAAAGCAGGCTCGCGGGTGGGAGTCCCGGCTAGGGCCGGCGGCGTAAGTTCGGAGCTGATGGCGAGGACCTTGTCTTCCAGCATCTCCCAGCGCGCGATTTCGACGCCGCGCAGGGAAATGACGTATTCGCGCGGCTTGAGCCGGACATTGTCGGTGATATGAACCGGGGGAACGATGAAGCCAAGTTGCACGGCCAGGCTGCTGCGCAGGGCTTTGACGCGGGCAAGAAGCTGTCCGCCCTGCGCGACGTCAACCAGGCTGACGAGCGCATAACCAACTTCGAGTGAAAGTTCGTCGAGCTTGAGCAGGTCTTCAATCGATTCGGATTTGCCAGCCTTCTTGTCTTTCTCGCCGCCAGCGGCGGCTAGAGCGACCGGGTCTGCGAGAGCAGGTTCGATAACCTTGCCATCTTTATCTTTGACCGGCTGCGGCAGACGGGAGGCGAGCAGGGCGACGATGCCGGCGATGGCGAGGAAGGAAAATTTTGGCAGTCCGGGGATGCAGGCGAGCGCGACCATGACTCCGGCGGCAATCTGCAGCGACCGCCGCCGGGAGAGCAGTTGGCTGCCCAGATCGGCGGAGAGGGTCGCATTCGAGGAGGCGCGCGTCACCACCATGCCTCCAGCCATCGATACGAGCAGCGAAGGAATGAGCGTAACCAGGCCGTCGCCGACGGTGAGCACGGTATACGTCTTGAGCGCCTCGCGAAAGGGAATATCGAGCTGGAAGACTCCAATGAGAAAGCCGGCAAGGATGTTGATGCCGGTAATCAGGATGGTGGCAATGGAGTCGCGCTGATTGAAGCGCGCGGCGCCATCCATGGCGCCATAGAACTCGGCTTCGCGAGCGGTCTGTTCGCGGCGCGCGCGCGCCTGATGTTCGTCGATCAATCCGGCGTTGAGGTCGGCGTCGATGGCCATCTGCTTGCCGGGGAGAGCGTCGAGGGTAAAGCGCGCGGTAACTTCGGCGGTGCGCACGGCTCCGTGGCTGACGACGATGTACTGGATGGCGATGAGGGCGAGGAAGAGAACAAATCCGACAATGTAATTGCCGCCAACCACGAATTGTCCGAAAGCCTCGATGACGCGTCCGGCGGCTCCGGCGCCTTCATTGCCGTGAAGAAGAATGCGGCGGCTGGAAGCGAGATTGAGCGACAGCCGGAATAGGGTGAGCAGCAGGAGAAGGCTGGGAAAAACGGAAAACTGCGCCGGACGCAGAATCTGCAGCGCGGAGAGAAGAACGAGAACGGAAGCGGCAAAGCTCGCGGCAAGGAGCAGGTCGAGCACCATGGCCGGCAACGGCACCAGCATGACGAAGACCAGGCTGACGGCGGCAATCGGAATGATCCACTCGATGAGGGGATTGTTCCTGGGCGCGGATGGGGCCGGGGCGGCGGACCTCGCTTTGGTCTGGGCGGCAGTCTGGGCGAGGGCTGGCATTTAGCGGCGGCCTCCGACGGCGGCCGCGGCCGCGGCGAGCGCGCGCGCTTCAGCGCGGTAGATGGCGGCCAGAATTTCAGCGATGGCGGCGTAGAGTTTCGCCGGGATGCTGTGTCCCACTTCCACGGTCCGGTAAAGAACGTGGGCGAGCGGCGGATTCTCGACCATGGGAATGTTTTCCCAGCGCGCGATTTCCTTGATCTGCGCGGCCAGCAGATTGCGTCCCTTGGCGACGACCACCGGCGCCGACATTTCGGGGCGGTACTCGAGGGCGATGGCGTATTCGGTGGGATTGGTGATGACGACGCTGGCGCGCTTGGCATCCTCGAGCATGCGGCGGCGGCGCAACTGGCGCTGCAGGCGGCGAATGCGCCCCTTGATGACGGGATTCCCCTCCGTATCCTTGTATTCGTCTTTCATCTCCTGGCGGCTCATCTTCAGTTCGCTCGAAAGGTGCTGGCGCTCAAAGAAGTAGTCGAGAAACGACCAGACCAGGAGCACGAGAGCGGACTTCCAGGCAATTTCGAAGATGCGCCCGGCGGCAAAGCCGAGCATGCCGCTGGCGGAGCGGGTGGAGAGTGACATCAACCAGGGCCAGTCGCGGCGCAGGCAGGCGACGGCAACCCAGGTAACGGCGGCGGCGGGAAGCAGGGACTTGATGAGTCCGCGCAGGGCGGTGATGGAGAACAACTGCCCGAGTTTCGCCGCCGGACTCATGCGGGAGGCGGTGGGCAGCAAGGAAGCGGGGGCGAAGACGAGACCTCCCTGCGCGAGGGCGGAGGAGAGCGCGACCACCCATCCCAGGGCGAGAGCGGCGGCGATAGCCACGAACAGTTCGGAGTGAGTGAAGAGGGGACGGAGCGCTTCCAGGCGCAGGTTGCCGGAGATGGCGCCCTCGAGGCAGTCGCGAAAAAATCCGCGCCAGGCCAGGGGAAAACCGGACAGCAGCGAGAAAAGAACGAAGATGGCGGCCATGCCGGACGCGGCTCCGATGAGATCGCGGCTGCGCGCCACCTGCCCCTTTTCGCGGGCGCGCTGGCGGCGTCGCGGGGTCGCTTGTTCGGTCTGGTTGTCTTGTGCCATAGGTCAGCTCTCAGCTTGCCGTGCGATTTTGATCAGCGAGCCAGTCTTAGAATTCTTTCCGAGGCATCCAGGGCGCGGCCGAAGCGGGCGTCGAAAAAGCGCGGCCAGTAGGCAACCGCGCCGCCAAGCAGCGCCAAGCCCAGCAGATTCTTGATGGAGATGCCGACAAACAATACGGGCAATTGCGGCGAGGCTTTGCCGATAAAACCGAGGGCAACATCGGCAAATAAACTGGCCACGAGCACCGGCGCGGCGATCTGAAGGCCAGCCGTAAACATCGCGGCGGCGAAGGTGAACAGCGCGTGCAGCGCCGGCCACGTCAGAGACAGATGTCCCGGCGGAAGGTAGTCGAAGCTGCGCGCCAGCCCGCGCAAGAGCCAGTGCGGAACGCCGAGTTGAATAAAGAGCAGAAGCACCATCAGCTCATAGAAAGTGGAAAGCACCGCGGAATCTGCCTGGCTGTTGTCGGGATTGACGAGGCTCGCGAGCGAATAACCCATCTGCACGCCGCAGACCTGGCCGGCAATCTGACCTGCTTCGAAGATGAGCTGCAGCGTAAGTCCGAGGATAAAACCGAGGGCAAATTCGCCGAGCAAGATCGCTATGAGCGCGGGAGCAGTCTTCAGGGCGGATGAAGCCGCGGGAACGAGCGGCGCGAGGAACAGGGTGAGCAGGAAGGCGAGGCCAATCTTGATGCGAGGGGGGACGGCCGCGCTGCCCAAGAAAGGTGCGACCACGAGCAGTCCGGTAACCCGCGAGCCGGCAATCATCCAGGCGGCAAGAACGCGATCGAGCGAAACTGGAAACGACATGGCGATGGGCATCGGGAGTAACCTCACCTCAATCGGCAGCGCGGGCGCTGCTCGGAGAAAACTGCACCCCTCGGCGCACTTTTCATCACACTCCTCATCACACTCGTCATTGCACTCCTCAGCGAACTTTTCATCGCACATTTATCGCACGAAGGGGTGAAAGTCCGACCACATGCCGGTGGTGAAGAACATCAGCTTGCGCAACATCCAGGGAAAGAAAATCAGGATCGCCGCGGCCACGGCCGCCAGTCGCGGGACGGTCGAGAGCGTCTGATCCTGCAGGGAGGTCAGCACCTGGACGATATTGACGAACAGGCTGACCGCAACCGCGACCGTAAGCAGCGGCGCGCCCATCAGGAGCGCCATCTGCAAGGTGTGGCGAAACAGCGTGACGACTTGTTCCGTCCCCATAAGCGCCTTTCAGGAAAAGCTCCGCATCAGCGAGCCGATCAGCAGGTTCCAGCCGTCAACCACGACAAACAGGAGAATCTTGAGCGGGGTCGAGATAATGACCGGAGGCAGCTGCATCATGCCAATCGAAGTGGTGATGGCGGCGGTCACGAGATCGATGACCAGAAAAGGCAGAAACAGGGCGGCTCCGATGCGAAAACCGACTTCCAGTTCGCTGAGCAGATACGCCGGCGCCACAATGCGCATGGCGAGATCCTCGGGACGGGCGGGGCGCGGCTCGTGCGCCAGTTCGACGAAAAGCGCCAGATCTTTCTCTCGCGCGTATTTCAGCATGAATTGGCGCATGGGAATGATCGAACGATCGAGGGCCGTCATCACGGTGATGTGCCCCGCGTCGAGTGGAAGCATCGCATCGCGGTAAATGGCGGCGCCCACCGGCTGCATGAGAAAGAAAGTCAGGAGCAGCGAAAGGCCGATGAGGGTTTGATTGCTGGGTGTGGTCTGGGTGCCAAGCGCTTGCCGCAGGAAGTGAAACACGATCAACAGGCGGACAAACGGCGTCATCGACAGCACGATGGCCGGAATCACGGTGAGGAGCGTGAGCAGTACGACGATATTCCAGGGAGCCGAACTGCTGGCGGAGGAACCGCCGGGAAGTCCAGGGATCGACAAGCCGGGCGCGCGCTGGGATCGCGCCCAGAGCGGCGCGGCGACGGTGATGAGCAGCCCGGCGAGGCGGCGGAATTTGCGGAGGCGTTTCATCGGGGTGGTCAGAAATCGCCCGTTGTCTCGCAGGCCCGGGTGGCAGGGCCGGTCGGCGAATCGTCCGGCAATTGCGCAAGCAGCGTGACCGAAGCGGCGCTCGAACCGATCAGGAAACGACGGCTTTCGAACTGAATGACGGAGACGAAACGGCGATCTCCGAGGGCCGCGGTTTCGCGGACGAAGAGCATCTTTGGTTTGCCTTTGGCGCGCGAGGCGACGGAGCGCCACAGGGATTGGAACCACGCTCCGAGGCATGCACGAACTCGATCACCGTGAGCCGAGCGAAGAGGAGACGATGCGCGCTCAGTTTGGGCGGACAGCGTCGACAGCCGCGCTAGTTCAGGTCGTGTGGATTCCATGCAGGTCGTTCTCCCCCGGGTTTTCATGGTTATTGCCGGTCTTTGTCTTCGTCTTCAATCTTCGTTTTCGGTCTTCGATTTCAAGCTTCGTTGCCAAACTTCGTAGTTTCAGCCTTCGTAGTTCCCGTCTTTCCATCTCGCATGCGCTCGGCTATGCCAATTCCGTCAAGCGCACCGCCAGCCGGTTCTGCACCACTTCAAACTCGCTCCAGGCGATCAGTTCGTTGTTCACGCGCAGGGGAACGTCCTGCCCCACGGTCCAACGGGTGGCGACGATGCGGCCGCGCTCGAGATGAACGAGATCAGAGACGGTGAACTTGGGCACGGAGATTTCGACCGTGAGCAGGCAAGGCAAAGCTTCGACGCGCTGCCATCTTTCGGTCGAAGGATCGGCAACGGCAGCGGCGGTGGGTTTGGCTTGCGCGGGGGCGGCCATTTTTACATTTGCACCAGAAATTCAGTGAAGTACACATTGACGACCGCGATTTGCGGCACCCGCTCCTGCAAAGCTTTCAGCAGATCGTCTTTGAGCTGGCGTTTGCCGTCCACCTGCAGGAGTTCGTCGGCCTGCGCCGTGGCCAGCACGGCAAGAATTGTGTCGCGGACGGCAGCCGTGGGCACGGCCTCCGGGGTGCGGGGAAGTGAGCGCGCCAATCCGAGGGTGATTCCGATGCGCAAGTAACCCCGCTGGCCGGAGCCCTTCAGGTTAACGACAAAGGTCTCTAGAGGGAGGGTGGATTCTGACGTGGCGCTTGCGGAGGCGCCGATCGATCGCTGCTCTCCTATCCAGAGCCAGAGGCCGCCCGCGCCCAGGAGGAGAGCGAAGACTATGCCCAACCCTCTCTTTTGTTGCTGCCGCCGGCGCGGATTCCTGGCGGCGGCGCTGATTGGCACATCCGGCATGAAGAGGCTGTTTGCAAACTGGATGCCGGGGCTGGCATGGGGACAATCCAAAAGGCGGAGGCACGAACTGCCTGGAATCAGGCGGATGAAGAACCGTGGCTCACCACAGAAACAAAGAAGCAAGGCGAGCGCGGCTTCTCAGAGCGTTCTCATGAAAAATCACTGAATTGAATGGCGAGCAACGCCCGTAATCGACCGGCAAAAACGGAGATGAGAGATTGCAACCGCCGACACGCCGGAGGCTAGCCGTCAAAAGACTCGCGGTCAACACCAACGGTCCAAGACTAACCACCACTCGCCACCATGGCATCCGCCACCCGGGCCGCCTCGAGCGAAAAACGCACATCATGAGTCCGAATGATATGCGCCCCTTTTAAGATCAATCCGGTTTCCGCGGCCAGGGTCCCATAAAGACGGCCGGCAATCTCGGCATCCTTGCCATCGCGCGCGAGCATGCGTCCGACAAATGACTTCCGCGATACTCCTGCCAGTAGTGGAAACCCAGTCTGTTGTAACTCCCCGAAGTGCGCGAGCAGCGGATAGTTTTCCTCGAAGCGCTTTCCGAAGCCGAAACCCGGATCGAGCACCAGGTGGTCACGCTTGATGCCGGCCAGAGTCGCCGTCTCGGCCCATTGCCGGAGATCGCGCTTGATGATCAGCACCGGATCGCCGATGGGCGGCAGTGAGTGCCACTCTTCCGGGCGGCCGCGGGTGTGCATCAGCACCGCGCCTACTTTCAGCTCGGCGAGAGTTTTCGCCATCTTCGGGTCCCAACGAAATCCGCTGACATCGTTGACCACTTCGGCGCCGAATTCGACCGCGGCCCGAGCCACGGCCGCCTTGTAGGTGTCGACGCTGACCACCGCATCGGGTCGCCGCCGTTTCAAATCCCGGATCACGGGCAGCACCCGCCTTCGCTCTTCTTCTTCCGACAGAGGTTCCGATCCGGGGCGCGTCGACTCGCCGCCTACATCGATGATGGTGGCGCCCTCATCGAGCAACTGTTCGGCGTGGACGACTGCCTTTTCCGCGTCGACGTAAAGTCCTCCATCGGAAAAAGAATCGGGAGTTACGTTGACGACGCCCATGATCAGAGTGCGGCGGCCGAGTTCCAGAACGCGAGTGCCGACATTCCACTGAAAAATTGCCCGCATGGCTGCGGCTATTCTAGTGGAGAGGCGGGCATCCCGCCCGTGCGGCGGCCAGATGTGCTGATTGAGGAGTCCCGCAGCTTCACGAACCGGGCCCGAGTGCGCCAGCGGAACGAGCTCATTTTTTCGGGTGCTACAATCCAAACCATGCCACGCCGGCGAATGGTTGCGCAACTGCTCTTCGTCGTTGGGCTGGCTGTGCCGCTTCTCGCAGCGCCCGCCAAGCCGCTGCCCAATCCGCCGTTAACCGAACGCATCGCCGCCATTCTCAGCGCTCCGGATCTGGCGCGGGGCTTTTGGGGAGTAGAAGTAGTTTCTCTCACGACGGGCAAAACGCTCTACGCGCAAAACGCGGACAAGCTTTTTACGCCGGCGTCGAACACCAAGCTCTTCACCACCGCGGCGGCGCTTGCGCTGATCGGTCCCGACTATAAATTTCGCACCACGGTAGAAACCACGGGCACACTCGACCGCTACGGCCGCCTCAATGGCGATCTGGTTCTCGTCGGCCACGGCGACCCGAACCTCTCGGGGCGCGAACTCCCCTACGATCTGCGCACGCAGCGTAACGACGATCCCATTCAGGCGCTCGAAGCGCTAGCGGACGCGCTGGTGCAAAAGGGGGTGAAGTTTATCGACGGCGATATTGTGGCGGACGATTCTTACTTTGCCTTCGAGCGCTACGGCGAGGGTTGGAGCCAGGACGATCTGGTGTGGGCGGATGGCGCTCCTGTCTCCGCGCTCACGGTTAACGACAATGTGGTGTTCGTCAACATTCTGCCGGCGGATCGTCCGGGAGAAAAAGCTTTCGTCAGCATGAAGCCGTTTGCCGAGTACTATCGCCTGGACAATCGCATTATCACCACCCCGGCCGGCACGGGACGCAAGTTTTTCGTCAATCGCGAACCCGGCTCGACCGTCCTGACGCTCTGGGGCAATATGCCGCTCGACGATGCGGGAGCGAACGAGGCTGTGGCCATCGAGGATCCGGCCGAGTTCGCGGCCGGTCTCTTTCGGCAGCTCCTGGAAAAACGTGGCATCGTGATTTACGGACACCAGCGTACGCGTCACGCGGAACTCGCCACCCTCTCAACCTTCACGGCCACTGCGATTGCGCCATCGCGCGGCGGCAGAGTTGGCGAGCGAGACAGCGAAGGGTCGTCGCGCCCGCTGAAAACCAATCAACCGGTTACGCTCGCCAGCTATGAATCGAAGCCGTTGCTGCAGGATCTTCGCGTCATCAATAAAGTCAGCCAGAATCTGCATGCTGAAATTCTGCTGCGCCTGCTGGGACGCGAGCGGGGCAACGCGGGGACCATCGAAGGCGGACTGGAAGTTCTTCGCGGATTTCTGACGCACGCTGGAATCTCAAGCGACCAATACGTTTTCTATGATGGCTCAGGACTCTCGCGGCAGAATCTGGTGTCTCCTCAAGCCATTGTCGAGTTACTGCGTTATTGCTCGACCCAGCCCTGGGGAGCCGCTTATAAGGCGACTTTTCCCGTCGCAGGCGTGGACGGCTCACTCACCGAACGGCTGGTGTCTCCAGGCCTGCATAATCGCGTGATGGCCAAGACGGGATCGCTCGGCGGAGTGAAAGCGCTCTCCGGCTACGCAACTACCGAAGCCGGAGAGGTGGTGGTCTTCTCGATCCTCTCGAATAACTTGAATCTTCCCCCGAAGAGAGTTACCGACGCGATTGACGAACTGGTGCAGGCGATGGTGGATGACGCGCCGGCGCGTCCTTGAGCAGCGCGTCTTTGACCCGCTTCCTTGGAAAAGAAAAGAGGCCCTGCCAGGCAGGGCCTCCGAAAGAACCGCTCTTGCAAGGTTGTTACTTCCCGATGTGACCGCGCGGGGTGCCGATGCCGGTGCACTGGTCGTAGTTTACGCCAGCAGCGTGGCCGTTCGATCCCGTGGTGACGTCGTAGAAGTAAGTTGGGTAGTTGAGGTGGTCTTCGTATTCGGAATAGAGGAGGTCGTTCTCGCGGGTCTTGTACCAGCCGCCTCCCGGAAGTGTCTGCCCCAATCTAAGATTGGAGGAGTTCACAATGCCGGCCAGTGCGGGTGACGCTACGCTGGTGCCGCCGACGACATACCAGGCGCCGCCCTCATCGGTATCGTAGACATAGACGCCGCTTCTAGGGTCAGCGTTAAATGCAATGTCAGGCGTTGACCGGAAGGGATAAGCGAAAGGAGCTCCCCCGTTGAGTATGTATTGGAAGTTGGCCCAAGGCCCCAGCCCGTTGCTGATACTCGGCGGGTTTGCCCAGCCTTCAACGGCACTATAGCCGCCGCCTGAGTCAGACCAGCAGCTCTCACTGATGAACGCCCCGGTATTTTTGCGGTTAACCGTAGTTCCACCGGCGGAGACTACCCAGGGTGAAGCGCTGGGGTAGAGAACTTCCGCTCCCGAGTCGCCAGCCGCCGCAAAATAGCTGGTGTGGTCATAGTAGTAGCGGAAGAAGTAATTGTCATACTGCTGTTCGGTCAACGTGGCGCCGGAGCAGTTGGCACTGGCCACGCAGGGCTCGGTGTATCCCCAGCTATTGGAGATATCGCCGCCGCCGTAGGCACTCACTTCAATGCCTGCCACCTCTTCAGCAAAGATCAGGTCATTGATGCTTTGGGTACAGGCCTCGACCAGGATAATCTCCGCGGATGGCGCCATTACGTGCGACCACTCGATGTCAAGAGACTCCTCGATGTCCCATTGAAAATTCGAATTGGCTGGAGGCGGTGTTCCGCTGCAACTGGCATTAAGGCCGTTGAGCGTGCCCCAGCTTGAATTGGCATACACGACGAAGAAGTTGGCGGCCGGCAATCCCCAATACGAGCTGAAAAACGCCAAGTCAGACGCCGCGTGCGGATCGTCGTAGGCATCCACCAAAGCGATCGCGCCCCAGCCGCCCGTGGGGTGCTGGGTGCCGCCCGTCGTGGGGTTGCAACCGGCGTAGGCGGGCCCGACCTTGTATACGCAGCCCATCGATGCCGGAGTCTCGGCAAAGTAATAATCGGTGGCTGGCGAGGAGACAGTCTTCTGGCCGGAGGGAACAAAAATTTTGAAGTTAGTGTGAACTCCCTTGCGATTTGAGTCGCTGATCGGTGGGGTGATCACGGTTCCCTGTGGCGTATAGATTTCGGACGAATCCGCTACCGGTGCTGCTTGGGCAACGGGCTGCTCTGGACTTTTGTATTCTTGCGCTGCGCTGAAGGTTGAGAAGCTTACGACCAGTGCAGCCCCTAGGGTGAACACTCCGCTGAAAAACCGCGAGTTCTTGCTTTGCATTGTTTTTCTCCTGTTTTTTACGAAGAACTGTGGTGCGGCCAGCAAGACATCGCCATTGACGCACGGCGACTCTCCAGGCGTAATTTCGGGCCCAAACCCTTGACGGAACTTCCGCCAAACGTTTTGTTGAACGACTTTGGAATTTCGGCCTGAGGTGTTTCTCCACCTGGGGAAGCGCGGTGGCCACGCTGAGTGGGAAGCATAACGCTTTTCAGGAACAAGTCAAGCGAATAATCGTTGCCAGGAACAAAATTATAAAAAAGCAGGAATCAGGCGAGCAGGGGGGATTAGGGCATTCCAGGGCATTCCAGCAGCTGATCTTCTGGCGACGGCGGCGAGTCGCGTTTTGCGGGCAGGGCGGCTCGGGCAGTCATCCGAGAATTCCGATCTTCTTGCCTGCCCGGCCCAGCACCTCGAGGGCCTGCTGTAGCTCCTCTTTGGTGTGCGTGGCTGTCATGATCGTCCTTATGCGGGCCTTCCCTTCGGGGACGGTGGGAAAGGCGATGCCGGTTCCGAGCACGCCTTCTTTGAACAGTTCGCGGGAAAAATCCATGGTCAGGCGGCCGTCGCCGATGATGATCGGGGTGATCGGGGTTTCGCTGGCGGGAGTGGTCTGGCCTCCGATGTTGAAGCCGAGCAGGCCGAGTTCTTTCTTCCAGAAATGAGTATTCGCCCAGAGCTGCTCCATCCATTGCGGCTCGGTTTCGAGAACGTCGAACGCCGCGATGCACGTGGCCGCGACGGATGGCGGATGCGAAGTGGAAAACAGAAAAGGGCGCGCGCGATGGTAAAGAAAATCGATGAGATCGCGAGTGCCGCAAACGTAGCCGCCGAGAGCGCCGATCGCTTTCGATAAGGTTCCGACTTGAATGTCGACGCGCCCGTGCATCTTGAAATGATCGACGGTGCCGCGGCCCTGGCGGCCGAGCACGCCGGACGAATGCGCGTCGTCGACCATCATGATCGCGCCGTATTTCTCGGCCGCCTCGCACAGGCCTGGTAAAGGCCCTATATCGCCATCCATCGAGAAAACGCCGTCTGAGATCACCAGTTTTTTACCTGGCTGATTTTTCACGCTGGCCAGTTGCTCTTCGGCGTGGGCGACATCCTTGTGGCGGAAGACGAGAATCTTCGCGCGCGAAAGCCGGGCGCCGTCGATGATCGAAGCATGGTTGAGTTCGTCGGAGATGATGAAGTCGTCTTTGCCTAGAAAGGACGAAACGGTTCCGGCATTCGCGGTGAATCCGGACTGGAAGACCACACAGGCTTCGACATTCTTGAAGCGCGCAATTTTCTCTTCCAGTTCCATGTGAATTTTCATGGTGCCGGCGATGGTGCGGACCGCGCCCGAGCCGACGCCATATTTGCGCGTAGCTTCGAGCGCCGCTTCACGCAGCTTGGGGTGCGTGGTGAAGCCGAGATAGTTATTCGAGGCGAGATTGATGACTTGCTTGCCGTCGAAGGTGCAGACCGGCGCCTGCTCGTCATCCAGCACGCGCAGCTTGAAGTGCGTGCCCTTGGCCTTGAGTTCTTCGAGTTGGTCGGTCAGGAAGGAGAGCGGATTGGTGCGGGTCGCGGTGGGCATGGGTTGTACCTCCTATCTGTTCTCGCAATCAACCTACAACTCCAGAACTAGCCGCCTCGGATTCACTTTGGCAAATTGTCGAAAAACGCCCTTCTTTTTCTGCGTAGTTCCCTGCTGCTTGTCGGACCCCTCTCGGCAACTTCTGCGGTTTGCTCGAAGAGCCACACCAGCAGGAGGTAGAACGCGATTGAGAACACGACTGAGGTTATGAAGAGAGTCACGAAACCTAGGGTCGGGTTAATCAGCCGCCAGAAAGACAGCTTCCACACAATGAGTGCCAAGCCAGCGGCGATCGGAACCGCTAACACGATGAAGCCGGCTCGCAACGCAGAAAATTGCCACGGAGGTTTTTCCGATTTCAGCATGCTGCTCCCTTGCGGGTCTCCATGGCTATACCTTCATACGGGCTCGTGCTTCTTCGGTTGCCCAAGCGCTGCAATCGTCCCCTTGGTGGCACGCAGGTAGTCGTCAGGCGCGATCAAAATCTGCAATCCACGGACTCCTGCTGAGATAGATACTATATCGAACAGCTCGATCGTTTCATCCACGAACACGGGATAGTCTCGTTTGCCCGCGAGCGCGGTCACGCCGCCGCGAATGTAGCCGGTGAGAGCTTGCAGTTCTTTCACCGGGACGAGCTGAATCTTTCGCTCTCCGGCGGCCGCCGCCAGAGCTTTGAGGTTGAGTTCCTGATCGCCGGGAATCACGGCCATGCAGATTCCGTCGCGATCTTTACTGCGGTCTTTACTTCGATCTTTACTTTGACCGGGGCGCGCCACCAGCGTCTTGAAAACCTGCTCGGGGGGCAATCCAATTTTGGCGGCAACGGTTTCCGCGGCCAGATCGTTGGGATCTACCTCGTATTCGCGCAGCTCGTAGTGGATACCCAACTGATCCAGCAGCCGCACGGCGTTGGTTTTCTGAGGCATTATTTGTGGGTCCCGGCTTTCTGCACCGCGCTCGGATGGTATAGCATCCAATCGTTGCGTTGAGGAGGCTCGTCGTGCGTCTTCTGCTCCATTGGATTCTAAGCGCCCTGGCGGTGTGGATTGTAGCTCGCGTCGTGCCAGGCATCAGCGTCAGCGGCCCGACGGCGGCGCTGATCGCGGCCGCGGTCATTGGCCTGGTCAACGCAACCCTGGGACTTCTGCTGAAAATACTCACCTTTCCGCTGACTTTGCTGACACTGGGCCTGTTCTGGTTTGTGATCAATGCACTCATGCTGGAATTGGCGTCTTCGCTGGTGCGCGGATTTTACGTGCGAAGTTTCGAGGCGGCGTTCATCGGCGCGATTGTGCTGAGCGTGGTCAGTTCGCTGTTGCAGTGGATTGTCATGCCGAGCCGGGAGCGGAAGTGAAGGGCGAGGTCAGAGGTCAGAGGTCAGATTGCAGAGGTTAGAACCCAAGGGCGAGGTGAGAGGTCAGAGGTAATATTGCAGAAGTTAGAACCCAAGGGTCACGGCTTTGTACCTCTGCAATCTGACCTCTTGCCTTTTACCTCTGACCTCTGACCTCTGACCTCTTACCTCTGACCTTTGACCTCTCTCTTACCTCACACCTGCCTCTTTTACCAGGGCGGCAAAGATGTGTTGTACCTGCTGCCCGGTCGCCTCGAGCGAGCCGGAATTATCGATGACGAAATCGGCGGCTTTGATTTTTTCTTCGTCGGGAAGCTGCGCCGCCATGCGACGGGTTACTTCGGCGCGCGCCTCTGCTTCGGAGATCTGCAGGCGTCGCGCAAACCGCTGAATGCGCTGCTCGGGATGGCAGGTCACGACGATCAAGCGATCGAAGCGACCGCCGGCTCCGGCTTCGAGGATCAGCGCCGCTTCGACGATGGCAATGGCGTTCGCATCGCGGCGGCCGATTTCTTCCATCCATTGTTTCTCGTAGTCAATGACGGCGGGATGAACAATTTCGTTGAGTTCCTTTACCCGAGGAGGGACGCGTGGCGGCGCGCTGCCGGGAGTTCCAAAGGCGGCTTCGGCCAGCCGGGAACGGTCGATGGTTCCGTCCGGGTTCAGGATTTCGCGTCCAAAGCGGCGGACAACTTCCTCGTAAACCGCCCGGCCGGGCTGCATGAGCGAGTGCGCGACCGCATCGGATTGAATGAGGTGCGCGCCGAGTTTGACGAACATCTCGCCCACAACCGATTTGCCGCTGGCGATACCGCCGGTAAGGCCGAGTTTCAGCACGGGCTTGATACCTCAAAAATTGCAGAGGTCAGATGGCAGCGGTAAAAATCCTGGGCTCACTTCCGCCATCTGACCTCTCACCTTATCTGCCTCGCCGCAACATGGCCGCCTTTACCGTGTTCGACATCAGCATGGCGATGGTCAGCGGGCCGACGCCTCCCGGCACCGGCGTGATCGCGCCCGCAATCTCCGCTACCTCGGGGTGAACATCGCCGACCAGGGTTGAGCCCTTGGCCAAAAATGATTCCTCGCGCTTCGTATTTCCGGAAAAGAATCTGTCGAACTCTTTACGATCGGTAATTTTGTTGATGCCGACATCAATCACGGTGGCGCCGGGCTTTATGTAATCGCGCGTGACCATCCCGGCGCGGCCGATCGCCGCCACCAGAATGTCGGCGCGGCGGCAGACCCCGGGCAGATCGTGCGTCTTCGAGTGGCAGACGGTGACGGTGGCATTCTGATTCAGCAGGAGCATGGCTACCGGCTTGCCCACAATGTCGCTGCGGCCAACGACCACCGCTTCCTGTCCGGCGACCGGAATCCCGCTGCGTTGCAGGATTTCCATGACTCCGGCGGGCGTGCACGGCACCAGTCCAGGACGCTGGGTGGAGAGATAGCCAACGTTCATGGGGTGAAATCCGTCGACATCTTTGGCGGGATCGACTGCCAGCAGAACCCTCTTGGCATCGACATGCGGGGGCAGCGGCAACTGAACCAGGATGCCATCGATTTCGTCGCGGCGATTCAGGTCAGCGATCAGACGCAGTAAGTCTTCGGTGGTCGCGCTTTCGGAGGGCGAGTGTTGCTCGCTGTAGAGGCCGACCTCCTGCGAACTTTTCACCTTGCCGCGGACGTAGACCTCGGACGCTGGATTGTGCCCGACGAGCACCACGGCAAGTCCCGGGCGCACGCCCGACAGGGCCAGCGTCTTCGCCTGGGCGGTAACTTCGGCGCGAATGTCAGCGGCAAGTTTGGTCCCGTCAAGAATGGTCGCAGACATCGCACCTCGCTAACGCAAAATTGAGCGGAGCATAAAACGGAAAACCGATTCTATAGCATCGCACTCCTCTGTGTTTCCCAGCGCCCCGGCGGCAGGGATTTTGCGGGCAGAAGTTCTCGCCCCAGGGCTATGCGGCATTGCGACATTACAGCGCAGTATTACAATGATGATCGATGATTTCTCCCGATCTGCTGGCTATGCTGATGTGTCCGGTATGTATAAAGCCGGTCGAACTGACGGCTACGGGCAAGAGCCTGAAGTGCAGCGCGTGCCGGCGGGTTTATCCCATTCAGGACGACATTCCCATCATGCTGGTGGATGCCGCCACCATCGAAGAAAGCTGACCCCTGGCAATCTGCTGGAAGGGAAGCCAAGGGTAACCACCCTGAGGCCATCCGAAAGTACGGCTTTGACACCTAGAAACGCCAATTTGTGTCAATTCGTCAACAGCCAACCCTTGTTATGTTTTTCTGGGCGCCGCCGATAATATCCTCGCAACCTTTTGTAATAACTTGGGTTCTAAAAGATCAAGGCGCCGGAAAGAGCATCGGGATGGCGTACCAAAGTTACGGCAGGCGAATTGCATGTGTCGATATACGTTGCCGATGAATCTAAGGAGCAACGACGGGGAGGTCGGTGTGAGAATGGCGATGAAAGAAAGATTCACGGTCACCGAGCTAGCCGCCCTGCGCAACGACCTGATTCAGGGTGGGATGGCGGATTCTCGGGAGGCGGCCGAGTTGCTCCAGGTGTTTCTGGCAGGGCGGGGATATGGGGTCTCGCAGAAGGCTGCGATTGACGCCGCCGGGCGGGTGGAAATGGCGGGTTGTTCGCTGCCGGTGCTGGAGCGCGAGTTGGAAGGCTTGGCGCTGGTGATGTAAGTTTCGGCAGTGTGGGTTTCGGGTACCACTAAACGAGGTTCACGGGAAACCGATCGAGTCTGATCGACAGTTTCTCAGTACGAAGCGCCGGGCTAGTTGCCCGGCCTTTTGTATTTCCGGGCCATTCCGCCGGGCACTGAACTTCGGCCTTCGCTACCGGCATCGCTTTCGTGATGCGCTTCTTTCTTACTTATTTGCGCTGGGGCGGAATCTAGTGGTGCTGAAACTCCGGCGAGCCGATGACCAGGGCGGTCATCGTGTCTAACGTGCGTTTGGGATCGTCGAGGGCGTGAGCTGCCACCTGCGGATCATCCAACTGGCGGCGAATCGCTTTCTGGGTTGAGGCGGAAACTTCTCCGTTGAGCAGCGCGTTTTCCAGCAGCAGCAGCGCCGTCTCCTGTCCGCGATCGGCTTCGGAACCCGACGGATTGGGGCGAGGAAAACCGCGGCTGGTCAATGTGCCTAGAGCCAGGAGCCGGCCGGCATCGAAATTCGTCCCGCCCACCTGTCCGTTACTGAGGGCTAGCGCATAGTTCATGCGGTCGATGAGGGCTTCGGAATTCATCCAGGTTGATGCGGTCATGGAATAGCCGGTCGGGGGCACCATCTGGTAGAGCGGCATCCCCATCTTGTTCAGGATGCCGAGTGCCGGGCCGGGATTGTTAAGGTCGGTACCGGTGGCGCGCAGAGACGAGACGACGAATTCCAATGGCGTCTTGACTTTCGCGCGGTAGGCCTTTGTGGACCAGAACTCCGGCGACTTGAAGAGCGTGCGCAGCACCTCGCGAATGTCGCCGTCGGTCGAGAGAAATTTCTGCGCCAACCGATCCACCAGCGCCGGCGGAGGGTCGTCGGAGACGAAGCGCATGGCGAGCTTTCGCGAGATGAACTTTGCCGTATTCGGATGATGCGCCAGCATATCCAGAACCTGCAGGCCTTCGTTGACTCCATTTTCAGGAATCGTCTGGGCTAAGACCACTTTGTCTCCGGGATCGTGCTTCTTCGGGTCGAACTGAAAAGCCGCGCCCTGTTCGAGGGGCTGGAGGGTCCATCCCGTCAGCACCCGCGCCAGTTCGGTGACGTCGTGCTGGGTGTAGCCGCCATTGACGCTGAGCGTGTGAAGTTCCATCAGCTCGCGGCCGTAGTTTTCGTTGAGCCCCGGCACAGACTGCCCCGGCTTGCCCTTATTTGCTGCAACCGCCGCCGGAGATTTCGGGCCCATGCTCAGCCAGTTATCGAGATAAAAGAGCATGGCGGGACTCTGCGCCGTCGCCACCAGCAGATCTTTGAACTTGCCGAGCGCATGCGCGCGAATGACGTCGCGTTCGTACGCCGTGACCAGGTACTGATCGGCATCCTTATTAAGGTAAACATTGAAATGATTGAACCAGAAATCGGTCATCACCTCCTGCAACTGGCGCTCGCCGTACACGGCGCGCAGAAGCTTTGCCTGTTGCAGTTCGCTGATGATCACGTTGACCGGACCGGTCATTGCCAGGAAGGCTTCGCGCTGGTCGGGCGCGAGATCGGCGAGCAGACGGTCGCGCTGCTGTCCGCGAAGGTTAGTGACGAAAATGCGGCGCTCATCGACCGGTATGGCAAGAATCGCGTCCATCCGCCTTTCTTTCGGCAGCGCCAGGATGCCGTCAGCTTGCGTGGCCACGGCGTCCTGATTCTGCTTGTCCATCTTGGCTTTAGCTTCGGGATCGAGAGTTTTTCCGTCGCGCGCTGCCTGGTCCTGCTTCTGGCGCTCGGCAAGAAGGCTGATCTGAACTTCGTAGATCGACCGCTTTAGCGGATCAGCCGGCAAAGGGATTTTCCCTTCGGCCGCTTGCCTGACCAGATTGTTGTTAGGAAAAGTCTGCACTAGATCGCGGCTCGACATGCGCAAGGTGCGAAACTGGCCCAGTTTTGCGTCGAGCACCTTGTCGCTGATCTCTTCGGGATGCAATTGCTGCTCGATCCAGTCGTTAACGTCCGTATCCATGACCTTCTGCAAATCGCCCGGGCGCGGACCGAAAGTCAGCCGGTTCAAAGCGTGGAGCGCGCGCTGCTGTTCAGTAAGGGTCGTGGCGCGTTTGGCCAGAGCTGCGGAAGTGGATCCGCGAGCTGAGTTGGAACCGGCCGCAGCCTTAGCCGTGCCCGGAGTGCTGGCCGCTGGCTGGGCCACACCAGACTGGGCTACGAGGGAATTCGCAGCGACGAGAAACGTCAGGAAGACGAAGGTGGCGGAGGCACGCCGAGAGAGAGCGAGTTTCGTGCCAGAGGAAAAGGCCATCGATAGAGCCGATTATATAGGTTGGCATGAACTGCCCGACCCCACCAGGTTCGCATCCGATCGTTACCTCAGTAAGGGAAACGCTTGCTTTTCTGCTGCCTGGCGTCTGCCTCCTCAATTAGGCTCGGGCCAATGCCATCCCTCTGGCAGCCTGCGCATCCGGGCGAAATGTGAACTGGCAACTGGCCATGATCCTGAACCGCGGTTCGATGTACGCCCTTGTCGGCGCGTTCGCCGGGGTGTATCTCTTTTACCGCGGATTTCGTATGCTGTTGCGCAAGCGACTGATCGAAAACACACCGTTCTCCAAGGTTCGCAGCGCCTGCATGGGCCTGGTGGAAGTGAGCGGCCTGGCGGCGGGTCCGTACACCATCAACGCTCCCATCACCGGCCGGGAGTGCTACCTCTATCGCACCGTGGCCTGGGAATGGCGGCGCAGCGGAAAAAACAGCCAATGGGTCAAGGCGGCGGATGAAACTCTGCATGTCCCCTTTTTCCTCGACGACAATACCGGCCGGGTGCTGGTCGATCCGCAAGGCGCGGAGATGCAGATTCACCGCGACTTTTGCAGCGAGTTCAGCAATTCACCGTTTTCCAGCAGCCTGGGAACTCCGGCGAATGTGGCGAACTTTCTCTTGCGCCACGGGGTGAATGGCGACCGAAAGACGAAAGTCGAGGAGTATTGCATCAAGCCGAAGAATGCCCTCTTTGTATTGGGCACGCTCGCCGAAAATCACGGTACCACTGCGAGCGCCATCCCAATCAAAACTGTGGCGGGTGACGCGCAAAAATTCTCTTTCCGGATTTCGGGCCTGCCTTCGGGACTCGCGCCCGCAACCAGCTTCACTTTAGGCGCCAGGACCGAGATTGCGTCCGTTGCCGTGGCCAGGCCTGCTCCCGTGCTGAATCCCGCACAACGCCAGAATGTCGCCGCAGCGATGATGAAGGCGGGCATCACGAATCCCGCGGCATGGGCGGCAGCCGGAGTCGGTAGCGATGGCATTTCGTCTTCATCCTCACCGTCGTCAGTAGCTTCGGGGGGCGCGGCAACAGGCGTTGCACTGGCACCCGATACAAAGCCGGAACCGGAATTCGACTTGCATCCCCCGGTGGTACTGATGAAGGGCGTGCACGACCCTGCATTTTTCATCTCCTGGCAGAGTCAGCGGGAGGTGGTTCGTTCGCTCGGCTGGAAGTCGGCTGCGATGATCTGGGGTGGGCCGGCGCTCACCCTGGCATGTGTGTATATACTCGCCACGCAATTTGGCTGGTTCTAAGCAATACCGATTTGAAAAGATTGCCGGTTGTCGGGATTACTGCTTTAGAAAACAAACGAGGGACCTATGACCATCATCGTTTTGCTCGCAGTCGTGTTTGTCATCGGCGGCGCCATCGCCTACATCACCGCCATCTACAACGGGCTGATTGCCTTGAAGAATGACATTGCGAAGTCGTGGTCGAACATCGACATCATGCTGAAGCAGCGGCACGACGAACTGGCCAAATTGCTCGACGTCTGCAAGGGCTATATGAATTTCGAGCGCGACACACTGCAAAAGATCACGCAAGCGCGCAGCATGTATCAGCAGGCGGCTACGGTCGACCAGAAGGCGCAGGCCGATCAGAGTATGACTACGGCTCTCCGTGGACTCTTCGCGGTCGCCGAAAATTATCCTGACCTGAAGGCCAACAGCAACTTCATGCAGTTGGAGAAGCGGATCACCGATCTCGAGAACCAGATCGCCGATCGCCGCGAATTCTACAATGATTCGGTCAACACCTTCAACACGCGCATCCAGCAGGTGCCGGACACTTTCGTCGCCGGCTTCATGAGGCTTACGCCAAGTCCTCTGTTCAAGGTGGAAGAGGCGGACAAAGCCGATGTGCCAATGTCGTTTGGCGCGTCAGCCAGCTAGGGTCAGCCAACCTCAGCAAGTGTGGTGGCGGGGTTCTGCCCTGCCTTGACGGGGCAGTGGCCCGTCACCACATGGCTGGTTCCGGCTCATAAATCCTCGACCGACCTCTGCAGGACGCGGGCGATTTCCTCGGGCTCGGCCTCGGGAGCGAACTGGATGGTCTTCCCGATGCGCACTTGGATCTTTCCGGGCGCGGCGTGTCTCTTGCCTGCGCGCTTGATTTCAAACAGGCCATCGATCCGCATCGGGAGGACGGGTATGCGCAGGTTATTCGCGAGCAGGCCTATTCCACTGCGGAAGGGCTGGAGCTTGCCGTCGGTGGTGTGCTTTCCTTCGGGAAACACCAGAATGCTGTAGCCGCGGTCCACGGCCTCTCCGGCATAGGCGAAGCTCTTGCGGAAGCCGGACTCTCGCGGCAGGGGAAAGAGGTTCAGCAACGCCACCGCGAGCGTCCAACGAACGCGATCGTAGATTGCGTCGAACCACATGCGATGGTGACGCGAAGACCGCAACGTTTCCAGCGCCTCGCCGCGGGTTGCAGTCGCGATTTTGTGCCGGATACGCGCGGGAAGCGCGGTTTGAATGAATCCGATATCGACATCGCTGATGTGGTTCGAGACAACGAGCAGCGGCCCGCTGACGCCGCTCAGGTTTTCGCGCCCGATGATGCGTGGCCAAGCCAGAAGAAACATAATCGGCCGCAGCAGCAGATAGCGAGCCGCCATGCGCAACCAGGTCGTGGGCCAGCGCAGGGTCCAGCGAGGATAGTGAAACTCCCGCGAGGGAGCAAGATGTCGGAGCGAAGGCGCGGCGGGGCCTGCGTCGAACGCTGCCGCGGGGTCTTTTTGGGACGGGGCAGAGCCCCGTCGCCACGCGGGTTCACCTTGCAGGAGCTTTTCCAGATCGCCTACGGTTGCTGCCTCGGCGAATTTTGTTTCGCTCAGGTCGATCTGGTAGCGGTCTTCCAGCGCACCGAGAAGTTCGACGCGTTCGAGGGAGCTCAGTCCGAGCCCGGTCTCAAGATTGGCGTCAGGAGATAGATTCCGTGGAGGGCGGCCGGTGATTCGCGCCAGCAACTCCGACAAAGGGCTGGCAATAGCCGCGATGGTTTGTCCGCGAAAGCTCGCTTCCACGGCGTCGCGAATCACATTGCGGCGCGGTTTGCCGGTGGAAGTGCGAGGGAAATCTTCGTCGGGCCACACATACCAGGAGCGCATGCGCTGATACTCAGCCAAGGTTTGATTGGCGCGCTGGACAGCTGCGGCGGCTTCCGGCGAGATGGCGCCCGGCGAATTCGCACCGCGGTTGCGCGGAATCAGCACCGCACATGGTTCGGCGTTTCCGCCGCGTTCGAGGCCTACGACGGCGCAATCGCGCACTTCTGCTTGCTGGCGGAGCGCCGCTTCGAGATCCTCGGGATAGATATTCATGCCGGCGGAAGTGACGATCACTTCTTTCTTGCGGCCTTTGAAAAACAGGTTGCCTTGCTCATCGAGCGCGCCCAGGTCGCCGGTGCGATACCAGCCTTCGTCGTCTTGGCTGGCAACGGGTTGGAGTTCGTGGCCGTTCCAGTAGCCGCTGGCAACACCGCTGCCTCGCACCAGAATTTCGCCGTCGCCGGCCAGCTTGATTTCGCGTCCCGGCAAAATTTTGCCGATGGATCCCCGGCTGGTATGGAAAGGGTGATTCAGACTGATTAGCGAAGTGGTTTCGGTTAAGCCATATCCTTGTATGACGGCATATCCCAGGCGGTGCCAGAATTCCTCGGTCTCGCGATCGAGGGCGGCGCCGCCGCTGATCATGGCCAGGAATTTCCATCCGAACTTGCGGCGCACATCGCGGAAGGTCCACCAGCGGCGCAGAAAATGCTGGCTTGCGGCGGCCGTGTAGCGATCCGAAAATTCCTGGCGGCGGCCGGCATCCTCCAGATCGCGTTCGATCTTCTGTTTAAGCGATTCAATCATGCGCGGGACGGCAACCAGCACTGAAACTCTTTCGCGACGGATGGTGGCGATGATTTCAGTGGGATTGAAAGTGTTCTCGAACACGACCGTACCGCCGAGAAGCGGGGGGAGAAAAATTCCCAGGAATTGGCCAAAGACGTGGCTCAGAGGCAGCAGGTTGAGGAATCGAATGGGATGCACCAGGCGTTCGTACTTCAGATACTTCCTGATCTCGTTTTCGATGGGAGCGAGGTTGCCGACGACGTTGGCATGGGTTAGCACGACTCCCTTAGGTTCGGCCGTGGTGCCGGAGGTGAAGACGATTTCGAGAGTATCGGAAGGTTGAATCGGGGCGGGACGAAAGCGTTCGGCCGGGCGTAGCGCGACTACGGCGGCGAGATCGGCAGGATCGATGGTTGCCATCCCTGCGGAATCGAAGAGCTGAGCGCGCTCACGCGGGCACAACACCAGGCGGGTTCGCACCTGGCTGCTGATGCGCAGTGCGAACTCGGGGGCGGCCGCGTCATCGACGGGCACCGCAATCACGCCGCACAGAGCGCATCCCAGGAAGGCCGCGACCCATTCGGCGCAGTTCGGGCTCCACAACAGGACGGCATCGCCTGCGACGATGTTGCGCGCCTCGAGTTCGCGGGCAAACTGATACGCGAGCCGGGCGACACGCCGGTAGCTCCACCGTTCATGACGATAGCCTCGCGGAAACACAAAGGCGACGGCATTGCCCCAGCGCTCGAAATCGTCCAGCGAATCCACGAGACTTGCCCGCACACCCTGTTTAGTAGCACAATTCCGAGAACTTTACAGGCGAGATTGCGTTCGATGCGCTGGTTTAGGGGCGGGATGGCAACATTTTGTGGAATTCGTGCCGTGAACGCTCGCATCGTGTTCGCGCTGAGCTTTTGTGCTCTCCTCGGGTGCCAGCCGCCGCCGGCCGGGAATGTCGGTGATTCGTCGCCGGGCTCTCCCACCACCCGGACTTCCGCGCCATTGACTTCCACCCCACGGACAGGAAACTGGCTGACCAGCAGTCCCGCTCGCGACCTGACGGGCGACGAGGCCGCTGGTGGGCACATTCTGCGCAAGCATGTCGGGCAGACCGAACAGCAGCTTCGCGAGCGCCTGGAACGGGAGCGCAACATCACCGGCGCTTCGACCTACACCGACCGCTCGACCGCGGAGCACGTCGTCGGCGCGGCCATCGCAGAATCGCAGGGGCAAATCGAGCGCTGGCTCGGCCAGCCTGGGAGACACTCCAACCTGGTGCTGGAGTATGAGAACGACGTTCCGATCGGCCGCACCATGAATCGCGGGGAACGTCAGTCGCGTGTGTGCGCGCACGCCCTGGTCGTACTAAAATACGTGGGGCCCAATGACTACTACGTCTTGACTTCTTATCCGGAGTGCCGCTGATGAATCCGAAACCGGAAATCGCCGCCGCCAACTTTCCCGCATTGCATACGTTTCTGCGGGGCTACTTTCATGAGGATGTCGCGGACGAGTATGGAACTCCTCCCGAGGCAGCCGACCAGTTCTGCGAAGACGCCGATAGCGACGAGCGCATTCCGGTGGCGCGCGAATGGCAGCAACTGATCGAACTGACCGGAACCGAGCCGGCTGCGCTGAATCCGGCATTGAAGAAACTGGGCAGCGCGATTCGCCTCAATGAAGAGGAGATTCCCAAGGTCTCGGCAATCTTCGCCCGTTGCCTGGCGGTGAAACCGCACCGGCGGGTTGCGAATGAGTGATCGTCCGGACGAGGGCATGACGACGTCGGTCTCGCTGCCTGAAAGACTGAAAGTGCTTGAGGGAAGGAAATGCCTGCTTACGCTGTAGTGATTCGAGAAAAAACGCGCAACCCTGCCAAGCTGGACGAGTACAGAAAACTAGCTCCAGCGAGTTTCCAGAATCATCCCGCAAAATTTCTTGCCATCCACGGCCGATCCGAGGTGCTGGAAGGGCCGAACAGCGAGGAGATTATTATCCTGGAATTTCCCAGCTACGAAGCGGCCGAGGCCTGGTATCACAGTCCGGAGTATCAGGCTGCATGCCAACACCGCTTCCAGGGAGGAGACTATCGTTGCATCATTACCGAGGGCAACGCGACCTAGCGATCGAGTTTTGCCATCGCGGCTCGCGTCGAGCGTACGTCTGATGTTTGAAGAGGAATAAGTCGATGAATACCGAAACGAAGGCCGAAACCGGCGTCATGCAAGCCGTCCCGTTTTTCGCCGTCGCGAACATCGAGGAGTCCGTCCGCTTTTACGTCGACGGCCTCGGCTTCGCAATGACCAGGCAGTGGGTTCCTGAGGGCAAGCTCCAGTGGTGCTGGCTTGAGCTCGGAGGCGCGGCGCTGATGCTGCAGGAATCCCGAAAGGAAGTGAGCGAACGCCGGGCACGCGAAGGAAAGGTGCCAGGCATCGGCGTGTCGATCTACTTTATCTGTGAGGACGCATTAGCGATCTATCGCGAGGTGACCTCACGAGGAATCAAGGCCGAGAGGCCGTTCGTCGGCAACGGGATGTGGGTCACGTCCATGTCGGACCCGGACGGCTACAAGATCTTTTTCGAGAGCACCACGGACGTGCCGGAGGAAACGGTGTACTCGGAAAAGGAAATGTAAACTCCCGGCCGGCGCCCAGCGCATCGGCGGACACGCGACCGCCGCAATCTTCCGTGATCCGGCAACTTCACACGTTACTAGTCAACCCTACAGGTTAACCCTAGACGACGCCAGTGTTTGCAGACCATCGGGGTGTCGCACCGCGACCGGTTGCTGGTAACATTTGCTGTATCAGGTGCGGCCTCGTGCAAAAACATAGCTTTGTGACGCAGGTTACAGCGCGGGGTGTCGGCGGTCGGTACGATTTAGCGCGCTCGAGTTTCATCCCGAGCTAATTTTTTTTCAGCTAAGGAGGGTCATCATGCCGACGGATACTCTGCCGATCACAGATAATTTCAGGAGGACTTCAGTGCCCCAAGACAGTTTGACAATCACCGATAACCGTACGGGACAGAACTATACGCTTTCCGTCGAAAACGGAACCATCCGCGCAATGGATCTGCGCAAGATCAAGACCGGGCCTGAAGACTTCGGCTTGATGACCTATGACCCAGCCTTCATGAACACCGCTTCCTGCCGGAGCGCGATCACTTTCATTGACGGTGACCGTGGAATCCTGCGCTATCGCGGCTATCCCATCGACGTGCTGGCGCAACACTGCACCTATCTCGAAGTTGCCTACCTGCTGCTGAACGGCGAACTTCCCAATGAAAGTGAATTGAAGAAGTGGAAGGATTCGATCACCCATCACACCATGCTCCACGAAACCACGAAAAAGTTCATGGAAGGCTTCAACCCCTCGGCCCATCCCATGGCGATGCTGGTGAGCACGGTGGCGGCGCTTTCCTCGGTGTATCCGGATGCGAAAAACGTTCACGACCCGGCAACCCGGCTGCTGCAAATCCAGCGCCTGGTGGGCAAGATGCCGTCCATCGCAGCCATGTCTTATCGGCACAGCATGGGCTTTCCCTACATCTATCCCGACAACGACCTCACCTATCCCGAAAATTTCATGAACATGCTGTGGAAGATGGTCGAGCCGAAGTATCTCGCCAATCCGGTGATTGCGCGGGCGCTCGACATTCTCTTTATTCTGCATGCCGACCACGAGCAGAATTGCAGCACCAACGCCATGCGCGCCGTGGGCAGCTCGCAGAGCGATCCCTATCTGGCGACCGCTGCCGCTGCCGCCGCTCTTTCCGGACCGCTGCACGGTGGAGCGAACGAAGAAGTGCTGCGCATGCTGGATGAGATCGGTTCCAAGGATAACGTCGCCGCCTACGTCAGGAAGATCAAAGAAGGCAAAGGCAAGCTGATGGGCTTCGGACATCGCGTTTACAAGAACTACGATCCGCGGGCGAAAATCATCAAGTGGGCCGCCGACCAGCTGTTCGAAGTTACGGGACGCAACGCCAAGCTGGAGATTGCGCTCGAACTGGAACGCATCGCACTGGAAGACGATTATTTCGTGCAGCGCAAGCTCTATCCGAATGTGGACTTCTACTCCGGCATCATGTATCAGGCGATGGGCTTCAAGCCGGAGATGTTCACGGTGCTGTTCGCGATTCCGCGCACCATCGGCTGGCTGTCACAGTGGCAGGAAATGCTGAACGACCCCGAGCAGAAAATCGCGCGTCCGCGCCAGGTTTGGATCGGACACGACACGCGGGAATTTGTGCCGATCGAGAAGCGGTAAGAAGAGCCACGACTTTAACCGGAACCTGGCCCAGTCTGTCAGATATTGGCAGACCGGGCCTTTATTTATCCGCCGGCAATCGCTCCGATGATAATAAAGGGCTCCTTGCCGGACACAACTTTGTCGGGCAGTGGAGCATCGGGCGATTCGTGAGAGAGATCCTGCTCGCAGGCGAAGAAGCGCAGGAAAGCGCGCCGCTCGAGCGTGACTTGATCGCGGATCGCGCCGCGCAGCATGGGGTAGCGTGCCTCGAGCGCGTCGAGGATGGAACGCTGCGTGACCTCGCCCTCGATCTCGAGTTCGACGTCGCCGCGAACCTGCGCCAGCATTCGCAGATGGAAGGGGATGATGACTCGGATCATTTGCGGACGACACATAAAAATCTCGTTTTCGGCTAAGTGCAACCTCAACCCGCGTCACCGAAATGGATTCCGGACTGTCAGCTGCCGATTGATGATCTGCCCGTGCTGCAAATCCTCAGAATAGAGAGTTTTGCAACCAGCCTCCAAAGCCGCGGCAACAATTAACGCATCATAAATGCCGTAACCGTACTTTTCCGCAATCGCCACCGCTGCGTTATGCGTGTCGAGCGAGATGGGAACTGGTTTCGGACAAAAAGTGCGAATAATGTCCAGGAAATCTTTTACTTCTGCCCAGGACATGTCCAACTTCCGGCGCGCCACCGAAACAGATTCGTTCAAAGATTGGACACTCACAATCCCACCGCTTTCGAGCAGCGCCTCGGCTTTTGAGGCTCGGGTATCGTTCTTCGCCACCGCGTAGATCAACACGTTGGTGTCGAAAAAGTCTTTAGCGGGCATTCGCCTCCGCCCGGTCAAAGACAAACCCTGCGGGCAAGGGACGGCGCAGCCGGCGCAACCGGTCGAGAGCCCGTTGCCGGCCGGGGTCGCGGCGCACTTCAAATTCCCGCGCGTCGGCGATCCTGATTTCGATCTGGTCGCCCTCTTTTAATTGGAGAGCTTCCACAACTTCCGCCGGCAGCCGCACCGCGAGACTGTTACCCCACTTTGAGACCTGCATGATGCCCTCCATAAGCCGAATTGATCTACATTGCTATTGTATATCATTTCTGAAACAAGCAATACAGTGAGTCGAGGGGCACCTCGCCACCAGCGCGCGATTCCTGTCACCCCAGCGTCTGCACCTCGACCGAAAGTACGGCCGGAAGATCCCGTACAATCGGCTCCCAGCTGTCGCCCGCATCGGCGGAGGCATACACCTGGCCGCCGCTGGTGCCGAAGTAAATGCCGCACTTGTCGAGGGAATCGACGGCCATGGCGTCGCGCAGAACATTGACGTAGCAATCTTTTTGCGGCAGGCCTTTGGTGAGCGGCTCCCATTCATTGCCGCCGGTGCGGCTGCGAAAGACGCGCAACTTGCCGTCGGGAACAAAATGCAGGGAATCGCTGGTGATGGGGACTACGTATACCGTCTCCGGCTCGTGGGCATGCACATCGATCACGAAGCCGAAGTCGGTGGGCAGGTTGCCGCTGACCTCTTGCCAGGAATCGCCGGCGTCGTTGCTGCGCATCACGTCCCAGTGTTTCTGCATGAACAGCACACCGGGACGGGAAGGATTCATCGCGATGTGGTGAACGCAGTGTCCCACCTCGGCGAGAGGGTCGGGAATATATTGCGAATGCAAACCGCGGTTGATCGGCTTCCAGGTCTGGCCGCCATCGTCGGTGCGAAACGCGCCCGCGGCCGAGATGGCTATGAAGATACGCTGCGGATCGCTGGGATCGAGAATGATCGTGTGTAGGCACATTCCGCCCGCGCCCGGCTGCCATTTCGGCCCGGTGCCATGGCCGCGCAATGCAGAAAGTTCTTTCCAGTTCTGTCCGCCATCGTTCGAGCGGAACAAGGCGGCGTCTTCGACTCCGGCGTAGACCGTGTCGGGATCGGTGAGCGACGGCTCCAGGTGCCAAACGCGCTTGAATTCCCAGGGATGCTGCGTTCCGTCATACCACTGATGCGTGGTGAGGGGCTTGCCGGTTTCGGCAGAGGCGTCGTAGACGAACTTATTGCTGGCGGACTTCGGCGGACCTGGCGCGGGCGTTTCTCCCGCCGGCGTTCCGGGCTGGTGCCAGGTTTTCCCGCCGTCGTCGGAGCGTTGAATCATCTGTCCGAACCACCCGCTGGACTGCGAAGCGTAAATACGGTTGGGATCAGCGGGCGATCCTTTCAGGTGATACATTTCCCAGCCGGCGAAGTGCGGGCCGCTGACATCCCATTGTTCGCGCTTGCCGTCGGAGGTGAGAATAAATGCGCCTTTGCGTGTTCCGACCAATACTCTTACTCGACTCATTCGCGTTCCCTTCTTTATTTCATTCGCCGCGATAAGCCCGCCGCAGCCCTTCAATGTCGATCCTGGTCATTTGCAGCATAGCTCTGAATACCCTTTGCGATTTCACGGCATCTTTATCCTGCATCAGTTCGATTAAGGCCCGGGGAACAATCTGCCACGACACGCCAAATTTATCCTTCAGCCAGGCGCATTGCAGCTCGGATCCTTCGGCAGAAAGCTTGTCCCACAGATTATCTACTTCAGCCTGTGTTTCACAGTCCACAAAGAATGAAATGGCGGGAGAGAACGTATAGTGCGGGCCACCATTCAACGCGATGAATTGTTGTCCTTCGAGTTCGAAGGTCACGGTCATCACCGATCCCGCCGGGCGCGGCCCCGCCTCACCATAGCGCGCAATGTTCAGGATCTTCGAGTTCTTGAAAATCGAGGTGTAAAAGTTCACCGCTTCTTCGGCCCGATCATTGAACCACAGGAAGGGAGTAATTTTCTGCATGTGATCCTCGCTTGCCGACGTCAAGTCTTTGCTATGAGCCCGCGGCGCGGAGGCACGACTGCTCTCCGCGTCGCGGGCCCGTTCCCTTTCTTCTTCGCGTTCGAATCGGGCTTAAGCGGCCTTTGCAAACTGCTTACGCATCTGCTTCACCCACTGGCGCATGCCCTCGATATGGCCAGGGGAACGGCTTTCCATCCAGGTCTGGTAGCGGTTGGCAGCTTTTTCCAGGTGCGCAAGAAATTGCGGATTCATAAACTTTTCCCGCGCCTGCGGCAGGACGGGTCTGATGCGGTCCCAGACGCCGAAAAATTCACCACTCGTCTCAAAGAACAGATCCTCGTGGAGCAAGCCGTAATTGAGCATGGCGCAGGCTTGATCCCAATAGGTGAGCACCATCATCGCGAACGCGCCGGCCTCGGTTCCGGGAGGCGCGAGGCGCATGGAATCTTCGAAAGTATCCGGGAAGTAGTTTTTGAAAAACCACTCACGGGCCTGACGCAGCCGCGCCTCGCGGCGCATTTCATAGATTTGCAGATGAAGTTGAGCTTGTTCGTGCGTTGGTTTTGCATCCATAATCCGTCTCCTTATTTGCCGATGCTTGGGTTGATCGAACTTGGGTTGACGTTCAAGGTTCTGCTTTGAGTACCCCCAATGGCTAAGATAGTTCTCACGGTCAGGAATTATGGGACATATTACTTGTTAAATGCAAGTGAAATGTCTAAGATGAAGTTGTGCCGAAGCATCACCCTGTCAAACGGCGGTCGGAGTGTCCACTGAACGCTTCCGTGGAGATGCTGGGCGATCGCTGGTCGCTGTTGATCATTCGCGACATGATGCTGCGAGGCTTCCGAGCCTACAAGGAATTCCTTCAGTGTTACGAGGGAATCGCGACCAATATCCTCGCCGATCGCCTGCGCAAGCTCACCGCTTGCGGGATTATCACCGCGGCTGCCGATCCCGCGGACGGTCGCAAGATGATTTACTCGCTGACTCGGAAGGGCATGGATTTGGCGCCAGTGCTGACGGAAATGGTGCTGTGGGCAGCGGCTCACGAAGATACCGGCAATCAAAGGCTCGTCCGCGAGATGCGGCAGGACAAGGAGAAGTTTCTGGCGGTGACACGGCAACGCTGGGCGGGGAAAAAGAATGCCCTCTAGAAACGGGAGGAGAAGAGAATGATTCGGCCAGTTCCGGGATTATTTTTTCTTCGTGGGCTTGAGCTTTAAAGTCCTGGCATATTCGTAGCTCAATCCCAGATACTTCCGCAGTTCGTTCGTCTTCTTCAGCAACGCATCGGGAACGGCGACGTATTCTTTCATGACCGCGCCGTATGCCTCGAAGAGCGTGGTGTTGTACTTTTTGAGAAATCTCTCGCGCTCACCCTCGGGCAGCCGGATGGCCAGGGACCGGGAGTCGTGAAGAAGCGTAAACATGTTCCCATTGAGCGAGGTGTACGGATTCGCGGCGCCCTTCGGTTCGATGCCGGGACAGGTTGCGAGGAGTTTTTCGTAGAGGTCCACTCTCGTATCTGATTTCGCGGCGGTCGCTTTGCTCTTCCTGGTTACGGCCACGGTTTCTCCTCGGTGAAGAACTGTTTTGGGCTACGAGAATACACCCAAAGTACGCCTCTCTAGCCTGCAGGTATCAGCCCGCGAGCGTGCCGTGGCTAATCCTTCTCACGCGAACTCCTCCTAAAGTTGTACACTCTTGAGTTTCGAGACTAGCGCGGCGCCGGGCTCGTTGTTAGGGTGAAACCGCCGTCGAATCGGGAGTCCGTTCGTGAAGAAGGTTCGTTTCGTTCTTGCCATCAACCTCTTGGTGCTGCTCTCCGCAGCCAGCGCGCAAACGGCCGCGCCGAAGCAACTCACCATTGAACAGATCTTCGCCGAGGGCGGGATCACGGGCCGCTCTCCGGAAACCATCAAGTGGAGTCCGGACGGCACGAAAGTGTCTTTCTTGCAGCGCGATGACGATGGCGAGCATGGCGAACTCTGGTATCTGGACACGGCGACGGGCGAGAAAAAGGTGCTGGTCAGCGAGGTCAAGCTGTCGCAACTTGCTCCTCCCGTCAATCGGATGCATGACGAACGGGAAATCGAGCGGGTGCTACGGTATCACGTTGCCGCCTACAACTGGTCGCCGGATTCCAAGCACCTGCTCTTCGATTCGCAAGGACAGCTCTGGTATTACAGCCTCGACAGCGGGACGGCGGTGCAGTTGACGTCGTCGCCGGAAGCGAGCGAAGACCCGAAGTTTTCGCCGGACGGGAGCCGACTCGCCTTCGTGCGGAGGCACCATCTTTACGTGCATCCGGTAGCGGGAGAGGACGGCGAGCGTCCGCTCACGCGCGACGACAAGAAAGAAAAAAAGAAAGATAAAGAGGGAGATAACGACCGGGACAGCGACCAGGAAAGCAACATACTCAACGGCGAAGTGGACTGGGTTTATGCCGAGGAACTCGCTGTGCGCAGCAACTTCTTCTGGTCGCCGGACAGCCGCGAAATACTTTTTCTGCAGATGGATGAAACTCACGTCCCGACCTATCCCATCACCGACTGGTTGCCGACTCATGCCCGGGTTGATCAGGAAAAATTCCCCCAGCCTGGGGACCCGAATCCCATCGTGCGGCTCGGAGTGGTGGGCAGCAATGGCGGCAAGGTGCGCTGGCTGAAACTCACTGATAACGATGACACGTATGTGCCGCGTTTTGGCTGGATTCGCGAAGGCTGGGCCTGGGCTGAGGTCTTGAATCGAGATCAGAACGTGATGGACCTTTATTTCATCGACGTGAAGTCGGGCAAGTCGCGCAAAGTGTTGACCGAGTCGGCGCGGTTTGCGTGGGTGAATGTCAACGATGACTTTCGCATCCTGAAATCCGGCGACCGGTTTCTGTGGACGAGCTGGCGCGACGGCCATACCCATATTTATCTCTACAGTTTTAACGGCAGCGATCCGATTGCCTCCGATGCCAAGCTGGAACGGCAGCTCGAAAGCGGGGACTATGAGGTGATCGCGGTCAGCGGCGTGGATGAAGCATCGGGCACGGTTTTCTTTACGGCCAACAAGGATGATCCGCGACAGGAGAAACTTTTTTCCGTAAAGCTGGACGGGACGGGGATGCAAAGTCTCTCACCGGAAGGGGGCAGCTTCGCTGCCAGCTTCTCTGGTGACGGCAAGAATTTTGTGGAAACACATTCGGCCACACTGACGCCGCAAAGGATCTCGGTGTGCGCGGTGGGTGGTGACTGCCACAAGATCTGGGAAGGCCGCAGCCTCGCCGATTACGATCTGATTGCGCCGCAGCCCCTTACCTTCAAGGCGGACGACGGCACGGTTTTGTATGGGTATTTGATTCTGCCGCGCCATGCCGACCCCAGTCAGAAGATTCCGCTGATTGTGCACATCTATGGCGGGCCGGCGGGGCAGACTGTGCAGGATGCATGGGGGGGAACGAACCCGCTGTTTCATCAGATTCTGGCGAACGAAGGCTACGCAATTTTCTCCGTCGATAATCGCGGATCGCCAAATCGCGGGAAGGCGTTTTCTGCCGCCATCCGGTTCCAGTTCGGAGGGATCGAACTGAAAGATCAGCTCACTGCGCTCGACCAGTTGTATGCGCAGTTTCCCCAACTCGATCGCACGCGCACCGGCATCTGGGGATGGTCCAATGGCGGATCGATGACCCTCTATGCGCTGACCCACTCCGACCGTTTCAAGGCGGGGATCTCGGTGGCTCCCGTGACCAACTGGCGCGATTATGATTCGATTTACACCGAGCGCTACATGGGTCTGCCAAAAGAGAGCCCCGCCGCCTATGACAATTCGATTGTCAGTGCGGCCGGCAATCTTAACGGATCGTTGCTGCTGGTGCACGGAACGAGCGACGACAACGTGCATTTCCAGAATACAATTCAGATGGCCGACGCGCTCGTCCGGTCAGGAAAACAGTTTCGCCTGATGGTGTATCCGAATAAGACGCACGGCATCGCGGGATCGGTTACGCGCACGCAGCTGTTTCACATGATGGAAGACTTCTGGAATAAGGAATTGAAGTAGAGATCAGCCGTCAGCGTCAGCCGCCAGCCGTCAGTTTTGGGCCGTGGCTGACGGGGGTCTGCCTGAAGGCTGATGGCTGAAGGTCGCCTTATGCATCGAACAACTCTCGGCAATTTTGAACTCACCGTCGTTTCCGACGGAACTTACTTTCTTGATGGCGGAGCTTTCTTCGGCGTAGTTCCGAAGGCGATGTGGTCGAAGAAGCTGCTGGCGGACGAGCAAAACCGGATTGAGACGGGATTGAATTCCCTGCTGGTGCGGACGGGCGAGAAGAACATCCTGATTGAGACCGGCATCGGCAATAAACTGCCGGAGAAGCTGGTGAAGATCTACAAACAGCCGGCGAAACTGCTCGACAACCTGCACGCGGCTGGAGTTGCGCCCGAAGACATCGACATTGTCATCAACACGCATCTGCATTTTGACCACTGCGGCTGGAATACGGTGCGGCGCGGCGATCAGGTGGTGGCGACGTTCCCCAAGGCGAAGTATTACGTGCAGCGGCGGGAGTGGGAGCATGGGCGCCTGCAACTGGAGCGCGACGCGATCAGCTACATGAGTCCGAATTACGATCCGCTGCTGGAGAGCGGTCAGATGGTGCTGCTGGAGGGCGATGCCGAACTTTTGCCGGGGATCTCGGTCAAGGTTTTTCCGGGACACACGGCCCATATGCAGGCGGTGATGGTGGAGAGCGGCGGCAAAAAAGCGTGCTACATCTCGGATTTAATTCCCACCTCGAATCATCTGGACCTGACCTGGGTGATGGCGTTCGATTTGTTTCCGCTGGAAACCATTGAAAGCCGCAAGAAGTATTACTCGTGGGCGATTCCGCAGCGATGGCTGACGGTGTTCACCCATGACGACGCTGTTCCATGGGGATACGTGGAGCGGGGCGAGCGGGGAAGGTTAGGTCTGTCTAAGGTCACGTAGGGGACAGCCGAGTCCAGAAAGATCGCGTGGCGGCGGCGCCCATCCACACGTCCGCCTCAGAGCTCGCGGGCGAGGGCGCCCGCGTCACACAATTTGGCTTCAAAGAACTCTTCGACTCGCCTCAGAATCTCTGTGCCACTCTTGGCTTCGTAGATTGCTTTGCGCAGCGCTGCACCTCCGGGTATGCCGTGGGTGAACCAGGAGGCGAACTGCTTCATCTTGCCTTCGGCTCCGGGCATTTCTTCTTCGAGCAGCATTTGGAAGTAGGTGCGGATCATCTGGTAGCGGTCGGCTTCGGTGGGGTCGTCGTAAAGCTTGCGGCTAGCGTCGTCCTGGGATGCGGAGCCTGGCTCCGCTGGACGGGCGGGGACGCCCATCGCTCCACTCACGTACTGCTCAATCTGGCGGAAGATCCATGGATTGGCTGGGGCCATTCTTCCTATCATCACGGCGTCGCATCCGGTTTGGGCGACCATGGCGGAGGCGTCCTCGGGCGAGCGGATATCGCCGTTGCCGATGACCGGAATCTTTACTGCCTGCTTGACGGAGGCGATCCATTCCCAGCGGGCATTGCCGCTATAGCCTTGCTCCCGGGTGCGGGCGTGGAGAGCGACTGCTCCCAGGCCGCAACTTTCGGCCATCCGCGCCAGTTCCACGCAGACGATTTCGTCGTCGTTCCATCCAGCGCGGAATTTCACGGTGAAGGGAATCTTCACCGCGGCTCGCACGGATTCGAAGATCTGGCGGATCATCGGCAGATCGCGCAGCAGTCCGGAGCCGCCATTGCACTTCACAACTTTTTTCGCGGGGCAGCCGAGATTCAGATCGACCAGGTCGAAGCCAACATCTTCGACCAGGCGCGCGGCGTCGGCGAGTACGGCGGGACTGCTGCCGAAGAGCTGGGCGGAGATAGGATGCTCGTCTTCATAGAAGTGCAGGTAGCGGCCACGAACGCGCTGATCGCGCAAGAGGCCATCGGCCGAGGTGAACTCGGTCATGATCAGGCCGCATCCGCCAAGATTTTTGATGAAGCGGCGGAAGACGGTGTCGGTGACTCCGGCCATGGGGGCGAGAACCGTGGCGGGTGCGATGTGGACGTTGCCGATCGTGAATGACGCCGGAAACGCGGGTGCCAGTGCGGAGCCAGACGACGAAGCGACGGACGCCTCGACCGTTCGTCCTCGGCTGCTGTCCGCGTTGTCCCAGAACTTGCTCACGGCTTTATTCTAACTTCCTTTCGGTCGAAGCTCCGACTGGTGCATCAAGCAAAAGCCCTCGCCGGGGCGAGGGCTTGATTCCAATAATCGCTGAAAAGCTACTCTTTGGCGGTTTCGGCCTTTGCCGCATCGGCTTTGGCGGCATCGCTTTTCGCATATTTGCGGCGGAAGCGCTCGACGCGACCGGCGGTGTCCATGAGCTTCTGCTTGCCGGTGAAGAAGGGATGGCAGGCGGCACAGATTTCCACGGAAATATCGCCCTTATGGGCCGAGCGGGTGACAAATGCGTTGCCGCAGGCGCAATGCACGCGGACTTCAGTGTAGTGGGGATGAATGGCTGCTTTCATGGCTGTTCGTAATCCTCGATTCAGACATTGATTCTACAGGAGTTGGGAAGGATTCAGCAAGGCAAACGGGTCAGTTTGCAAATGCTCCAAGATAATGTCACCCCATCACTGCGACGAGACTTTGTCACCCTCTGAGGATTGGTGACGATGAGTCAGAAAGAGTTCCAACGAGTGAAAGTGACTGGAAATGCGGTGCTGAGGACTGACGGCACCACGGCAAAACGGCAGGGCCGACCCCCTGCCGTTTCGGTTGTAACCAAGAATTCTGGGCCCTGTTGGCTTACTTGCCTTTGTTGACTACTTTCTTGAGTTCGTTTCCGGGAGTGAATTTGGCGACTCTTCTGGCGGCGATCTTGATGGTGGCACCCGTCTGCGGGTTTCGGCCATTGCGGGCCTTGCGCTGCGAGACGGAGAACGTGCCGAAACCGATCAAGGCTACCCGGTCCCCTTTGCGAAGGGCAGCAGTGATGCTGTCCACGGTGGTGTCGATCGCGGTGGTCGCTTGCGCTTTGGAAATACTGCAAGCTCCCGCGATTCGGTCAACCAGATCAGCTTTATTCATGCTATCTCCTGACAACCAGTTGTTCCGGCGCCCGCGCATTAACCGATGTGTGCTCAAAGCGCGGAGTACCGACGATGGCCATTCTCCTCCGAATGACAGGAATGTCAAGGGCAAATCCGTGCCAGTTGCCGCTTTTGACATCTTCGTGCGCAGAAGAGGTAGCATTTTCGTTATCGCTCTCCGGTCGCAGGGCAGAGCGCCGACCCTCTTGTATGCGTCCCGAAACGAGATGTGGGGCAGCTTCGCGGCCAGGGTCGATTCAGGGACCGGAGGGGCGCGGCTAGTCGCGTCTCTACCGGAGATTCTTTTCCGGTTCTCCACAAGGCCACGACGGAGTTCACAGGATGTGCACAGAGAGGAAACGGTTTCCGGTTGCGATGTTGGCGGGTTCGGGTGCAGAGTTCTAAGTAAAGGATTCGATCAGCAATCATGAAGACAGCAGCGGAAGTCTGCCCGGTATGCGCGGGCTCGGGATGGAGGGCGGTTGCGGGAGCTCCGGATGGTGGCGTGACGCGCTGCGATTGCCAGTTGCGGGCGCGGGGCAGCGCTTTGATTGGGGCGGCGCGGATTCCGAAGAGATATGAGCATTGCGAGCTTTCGAATTTCACTGCCGATTTTCCGGGAGCTGACCGGTCAATTTCGCTGGCGCAGATCGGCGCGTCGCGCTTTGTGCAGGAGTTTGATCCGCGGGATGGCAAGGGCTTGCTGCTGGTCGGGGGCATCGGGACGGGCAAGACGCATCTGGCGGTGGGAATTTTGAAGGAGCTCATCGCCGCCCGGGGAAGCGCCTGCCTTTTTTGCGACTATCGCGAATTGCTCAAGCAGATTCAGAACTGCTACAACGACTCAGTGCAGGCGACCGAACTGCAGGTGCTGCGGCCGGTGTTTGATGCCGAGGTGCTGGTGCTCGACGAACTGGGAGCGGTGAAGCCGAGCGAGTGGGTGTGGGATACGGTCAGTTTGATCCTCAACACGCGCTATAACGACAATCGGACGACGATCATTACCACGAATTTCGCCGACGAGCCGGCCGCGAGCATCACTCGATCGATCACACCGGCGCGGGCTGCGGCGCGCGAAGAGACGCTGGGCGACAGAATCGGGGAGCGGATGCGCTCGCGGTTGCACGAGATGTGCCGCGTCGTGAAGATGGACGGTCCGGACTTCCGGCAGAAGTTCAAGAGCGCGAGCTTTGGATAGCCCGAGCATGGAGGCGTTTATTCCAACTGGAGAGCTGACGCAAGGTCCCTCGACTTGCCCTCGCATGCTCTCGGGGCATGCGCTCGGGATGACAGAGCGGAGAAACAAGCCCGCGTCGGCGCGCTCGGTCGCTCTACAATCAAGAGCGTGCTGACCGAGCGCATCGAGTTCCGGCCGGGTTGTGACAGCGAGATTTTTGCGGCTGTCGCTGCGGCTCCGGCGGTTTTTCTGTTGCGCGGTTCGGATCCTCAAGCCGAGCCTTACGTTACGAAGACAGCGAATCTTCGGCGGCGATTGCAGCGGCTGCTATCGGTTCCCGAGGAACGGACGAAGCGGCTCAACCTGCGCGATCGCGTGCGCTGGATCGAGTACACGCTGACCGGATCGGACTTCGAATCGGGGTTAGTGCTGTATCGAGTGCTCCGCGCCACATTTCCCAAGACTTACTCGAACCGTCTGCGATTGCGCTTCGCTCCCCTGGTCAAGCTGCATCTGGAGAATGAATTTCCGCGGGCGTCGATTACGACGCGGCTGGGACGAATGTCGGGTGGAAACGTTTACTACGGGCCGTTTGGTTCGCGGCTGGCGGCGGAAAAGTTCATGAACGACGCGCTTGATTTTTTCAAGATGCGGCGCTGCGTGGAGGAACTTCATCCCGATCCGCAATTTCCCGGTTGCGTTTATTCCGAGATGAAGATGTGTCTGGCTCCGTGTTTTCGCGGCTGCAGCGATGGGGAGTATCGGGTGGAGGTGGTGCGGGTGGAAAAGTTTCTGGATTCGCGCGGCGAATCGCTGCAGCGGCAGATGGCGGTGGAGCGCGATGAGGCCTCGGCGAAGATGGAGTTCGAGGCGGCGGCGGCGATTCATGCGCGGATGGAAAAGCTGGCTCCGGTGTTGCAGCAGTTGCCGGAGTTTGTTCATCGGATCGACCGGTTGCATGGGGTGATCGTGCAGAAAAACGTGCAGAAGAACGCGCCGAAAAGGGTGCAGGAAAGTGGCGAGAATCCCGTGCCGACGGACGAGCCGCCCGAGAGCGTTGCGCTGTTTCGGGTCGACGGTGGGGCGATCGCGGGGCCGCTCGAGTTTCCGATTTCCGCCGGCGAGCACACCAAGTCGCAGTCGATGGAGGCGCGCATTCAGGCCGCACTCGGGGCGTTTCCGGCGGCTGAGCCGGCGAGCGCTATCGAGCGCATGGAGCACCTTGCGATCCTGAAGCGGTGGTGTTACCGGGGGACGCGAGCGGGCGAAATTTTCTTTGCCGACGCCAAAGGGGAATTGCCGATGCGGCGGCTGGTACGGGGCATCGGGCGTGTATATCGGGGTGAAACGCCGGAAAGTCCTGCTCCGGGTTTCATACAATTATTGATAGAAAGGGACGGGCATGGCTAAGAAGACTAAGAAACCGCAGTCCGGGCGGTCCAGCAAGAGGGCCGCGAAGGAGGACAGCAAATCGTCGATCAAATCCGCATCCGGCAAGGCGGCCAGCAACGATCAACCTCTTCGCGAGCAGTTGCTCTCTCTGCTGAAAGGTGGGCAGGCGCATGCGGATTTCGATGCCGCTGTCGGGGACTGGCCGGTGCAACTGGCGGGAGCGAAAGTTGCGAACTTTCCGCATACGGCGTGGATGCTGCTGGAGCACATGCGCCTTGCGCAGTGGGACATTCTGGAGTTCAGCCGCAATCGCAGGCACGTCTCTCCGAAATGGCCGGAGGGATACTGGCCCGCGTCGGAAGCGCCCGCGGATGCGAAGGCGTGGGAGGCTAGTGTCGCCGCGTTCAAAAAAGATCTGCAGGCGATGGAGCGACTGGTTGGCGATCGCAAGGTCGATCTCAACGCACGGATTCCGTGGGGCGATGGGCAGACAATTCTGCGCGAGGCGCTCCTGATGGCCGATCATAATGCGTATCACCTGGGGCAACTGGTGATGTTGCGGAAGAGTATCGGGATCTGAATTCACCGCCGAGACGCAGAGAGCGCCGAGAAAACCTTTTTTGGCTCAAGATTGAATTCAGCTAGCCTCCCGGGAACGCGCCCTTTTAATCATGAATAAGATTTGGAATTCCTCGGCGTTCTCGGCGTCTCGGCGGTTTCGAAGGTCTACGCGGCACGAAGCGGTTTGCGGTCGGGTCTCTTTCTGAAGACAACTTTTATTTCTTCACGCCAGTGTTCGTCGATTCCGAGGACCTCCCAATCGATTTCGGGGGAGAGATAACGGAGGATGGCGTCGGTGGTGGGGTGCAGGTGGAGCGCGGGCGTTACCAGTAGCAGGAGGGGCTTTTGCGGGGAGATCTCGCGGCCGGGAAAGTATCCGAACTGGGCGAACTCTCCGCGGGCCTGATGCCAGGCTACGCGCGACCAGTAATCGACGCCTTGCAGGGGAAGGTGGAGATCTTCGTCGGCTTTGAGTTCGATGACGGCGAGGCGCGAGTCGGCGGTTTCGGCGAGGATGTCGATCATGGCGCGATCGGCGGCGGCGAAGGCGGGAACCTGCGCGTAGACAAATTCGGGACGCAGGCGGCCGTCGAGGGCGACGAGGTTGCCTGCGACCAGGGATTCCAGCCAGCGCTCGGGATGCATGCGCCACAGGGCGTGGTTCTTGGGACCGTCGGTGCAGCGGACAGCAGCGGCCAGGCGCACCAGATCGGCGAATTGGGGTCCGTTGGTCGAGGTCAGTACGCGTTCTTCGGGTCCCATGCCGAAGGTAATTTCTTCGCTGCTTTGAAAAGTTCGCGGATCGTGCGCGATGCGAGCCTGGGCGAATTCGAGTCCGTGGCGCCGGAATGAGATTAATGCCGGCGAGAGGACCACGACCTCGGCCTGCGGCAGGATGGCGTGAATGTCTGCAATCGACTGCGCAAAGCGTTCGCGCGCCTGCGGTTCATCGACAGAATGCACCAGGCGGGTAGCGAGGTTGCCGCAATCGGCGGTGTCGACCGGGGTGAGGGAGTCTTCGCGCTGATCGAATTCGTAGAGTTGCCATTTCGCCGCGACGGGATTCAGATGCGCCATCCGTTGGCGGGTCAGGGCAACGGTGCCCTTGGGAACGATCAGCACCAGGCCTTCGACTACGCGGCGTTCGCGCTGGGCGAGGCGGCAGGCTTCAAGCCATAGAATTCCGATGGTCAGGGCGCCATCGATGGTCGACTGGGTTTCCTGGTCGTTCACTCCGACGACGGCTAGAGCGCTTTGGCCGTGGCGCATCCAGCCGCGCAGGTAGGCGGGGCCGAAGGAGTGTTCGAGATCGACGCTGGTGGTCAGTCGGACGACGGTCCAGTCGGGGAAGGTTCTTTCAAGGGCGCGGCGGAGGCGGGGTTCGTAAGCGGTGCGGGCGGCGCGACGGGCGGCGGGCGAGCGTTGATCGCGATCGCGGCAGAAATCGAGGCAGGTGGGACGATTCTGCCCCATGCGCTGGACTTGCAGGCGGAGCGTCGTGGCTTTAACTTCCGCATCGAGCACGCGGCGCACGAAATTGCGCTCGGGGGACCACAGATGCAGCAGGCATTTGTTGTATTCACCGGAGACAGAATATTTCGACGCGGCCAGGTCGAAAGCGATGGCTCCGTCTTCGACCACGACGGCGGCGCGCGCTCCGCAGAGAAATTCGGAGAGGAGCTGGCTGAGGGAGTCGGGGGTCATGGAATTAATACAACATGGCATGCCATGCTTCGAGGGCCGTCTCCTGGGCGGCGAATGGGCCTCGGCCCTGATACGCAGGTTGATCTCCATTGTCGCTGGCGGGCGGCTCGATGTCGGTGATGGTGCACACCGGACGTTTGTGATGAAAAAAGTTGAAGTCAGATTGCGGTGGAACTGCCCCACTCAAGCCAAAACCGAGCTTGAATGGGCCACCCGTGCACCCGTCCAACTTCTGCAATGAAACCGCTTGCTTTGAAATGTTCTTCTATGTTGAGTATACTGTGGAATGAGTTCCACATATGGAAATCGTTCAAATCGTGCTGGATAAAAAGCTGTTACACGCCGCCGACCAAGCTGCGAAGCGCACTCGGCGAAACCGGTCCGCTCTGGTGCGCGACGCCCTGCGGGAACATCTCCGCCGCTTGGAACTGCGAGCCAGTGAAGAGCGCGACCGCCAGGGCTACGCGCGACAGTCGCCAGCCGACGCGGAAGCGCAGGGTTGGGAAGCGGAGGCTGCATGGCCGGAAGAATAGCCCGAGGCCAGATCGCCCGAGGAGAGGTTAGGCTCTACCAGTTTGCCGCGCCGGACAAGAAACGACCGGCCCTCGTGCTCACCCGCAGCAGCGCCATCGGGTATTTATCCACGGTCACCGTTGCGCCTGTCACGTCCACAATTCGGGGCGTCCCATCGGAAGTCGTGCTGAATGAGGAGGACGGTATGAAGTCCCCGTGCGCGGTGAACCTGCACAATGCAGTTACGGTGTCGCAACAGCGCCTAGGGAAACGCGTGGCCCAGCTTAGTTCGGCACGAATGAACGAGGTGTGTGCTGCTCTGCGGTTTTCTTTGGGGTGCGATTCGGGCTAGTTAGTGGGAACGTTTAGTCTATCTGTCCCCGAATTTCAAGAACTGCCCCACTCAAGCGAAAACCGGGCTTGAATGGGCCACCCGCCTGCGGCTGTTTCGTGTTTCGGTGTCGCCTATTTTTGAGGCGATCTCCGCCGTCCGATGCAAAAACTAAACACAAGGTCCCTCCACTCCGCAGATCATCGCCTTCGCGATGATCTTCTTCGGTCGGGATGACAGAGTGGGAATGTTCACAGGCTGATCCTGTGGCGACGTACTGGCCGTGGGATAATGTAGAAGTGTCGCTGCGAGTCTTTTGACAATCAAGGGCATCAAAATATGGTGACAATCAATCAAGAACGCTTTTTTTTCCAGCACTACGGGCTTAGCCATCACGATCTGGAGACCTATCTGGCGGCGGCGCTTTCGGCGGGCGGCGACTATGCCGATCTTTATTTCGAGTATCTGACTTCGACTTCGCTGATGGTGGATGAATCGCTGGTGAAATCGGCGTCGCAGGGGATTTCGGCGGGGTGCGGCGTGCGGGTGGTTTCGGGCGAGCGCACGGGATATGCCTATACCGACGATCTTTCTCCGCAACGGATTCTGCACGCGGCGCGCACGGCGGCTTTGATTGCCAGCGCTCCCGCGAAATCGACGGTGGCGGGATTTCAGCAGAAGCCGGGGCGCAGTTTGTATCCCATTGCACTGCCCTCGGTGGACGCCGATATTTCTTCCAAGGTTGAGTTGCTGATGCGGGCTGATGGGACGGCTCGCGGGTTCGATGCGCGGATTAAGGAAGTGCGCGCGAGTTATGCGGATGAACTTCGGACCATCCTGGTGGTCGGGTCGGACGGGACGTTTGCCGAGGACTCGCAGCCGCTGGCGCGGATGAATGTTTCGTGTATTGCGAAGACTGAGGCTAGTTCGGGACGTGGAACCTCGGGTGGCGGCGGACGGGTGGCGCTGGACTTCTTTTTTGGCGACAAGACTCCCGAGTTTTTTGCCAAAGAGGCGGCGCGGCAGGCGATTTTGCAATTGGATGCGCGCGAGGCTCCGGCGGGAGACATGGAAGTGGTGCTCGGTCCGGGATGGCCGGGCGTGCTGCTGCATGAGGCAGTGGGGCATGGGCTGGAGGCGGACTTCAATCGCAAGAAAACTTCGGCCTTCGCGGGGCTGATCGGCAAGCGCGTGGCCAGCGAAAAGTGCACGGTGGTGGATAACGGCACGATGCCGTGGCGGCGCGGGTCGTTGAATGTGGACGATGAAGGGCAGCCCACGCAGGAGACGGTGCTGATCGAGAATGGAATTCTGAAGGGATACTTGAGCGACAAGCTTTCGTCGAAGCTGATGGGACTGGCGGACACGGGCAATGGGCGGCGCGAGAGTTACGAGCATATTCCGATGCCGCGCATGACGAATACTTATATGCTGGCCGGGCAGGACGATCCGGGAGACATTATTCGTTCGGTGAAGAATGGCGTGTATGCCGTGAATTTTGGCGGCGGGCAGGTTGACATCACGAATGGGAAGTTTGTGTTCTCGGCGTCGGAGGCTTACTTGATCGAAGATGGGCAGATTACGGCTCCGATCAAAGGCGCGACGCTGATCGGCAACGGGCCGGATGTGCTGACGCGGGTGTCGATGGTGGGCAACGATTTGAAGCTGGATGAAGGCGTTGGCACCTGCGGCAAGGATGGGCAGTCGGTTCCGGTGGGAGTTGGGATTCCGACGATTAAGATTGACCGGCTGACGGTTGGCGGGACGGGTAAGCGGGAGACAGGCGGGTTCATGCAGTAGAAGGTCAGAGGTGAGAGGTTAGATTGCAGAAGTTACAATCCGGAGCTTGAACTCTGCAGAGTAACCGGCCCTCTTTCCCTTGACCTCTTACTTCCGCTTACGTCCGCAAAATTTCTAAAATGACTACGACACTGGAAAACAGCGAAACTAAAATTGCGACGGATCTTCGGGAACTGGCTACTGACGTTGTCGGTCGCGCGATGCGGGGCGGCGCCTCGGCGGCGGAGTGTGTGGTCCGCGAGGGCGACGAATTCTCAACCGTGGTGCGGTTGGGGCAGGTCGAGACGTTGAAGGAATCGGGCTCGCGGGCGATTGGCGTGCGAGTTTTCTTCGGACAGCGGGCGGCGAGTACGTATTCGAGCGATTTCTCGGCGGCGGGCATCGAGCGCATGCTGACGTCGGCGCTGGAACTGGCGAAGATTTGTTCGGAAGATCCGTTTGCGGGAATTCCGGAGGCGGGCAAACTGGGAGCGCTGTCGGGCGATCTTCATCTTTATCACGAAGATGTTTATTCGCTGCCGGGGCCGGAGCGTATCGAGTACGCGCGGCGGGCGGAGAAGGCTGCGCTGGATACTGATCCGCGAATCAAGAACTCCGAGGGCGGATCGTTTGACGCGGCTACGGGCAGAAAGGTCCTGGCGAATTCGCACGGTTTTGTCGGGGAGTACCGGCGGTCGTATTGTTCGGTGGCGGCGGTACCGATTGCGCAGGATGAAAAAGGCGGCATGCAGCGCGATTACTGGTACTCGGTGGCGCGCAGTTTAGCGAAGCTCGATTCGGCGGAGCAGGTGGGAAAAGAAGCGGCGCGGCGCACGCTGCGACGGCTGGGGGCGCGCAAGGTGAAGACGGCGCACGTTCCGGTGGTGCTTGATCCGATGGTCGCGAGCTCCATGCTGGAACATATTTTTGAGGGCGTGAATGGCGACTCGGTTTATCGGGGAGCATCTTTTCTGGCGGGCAAGCTGGGGGAGAAAATCGCGGGCGGGAATGTCACGGTGGTTGATGATGGCACGATGCCCGGCGGATTTGGGACGACGCCTTTCGATGGCGAAGGCATTCCTACGCGGCGGACGGTGGTGATTGAAAACGGAATCCTGAAGTCGTATCTGTTGAACACCTACACCGCCAAGAAGCTGGGGCTGGAGACGACGGCGAATGCGTCACGCGGGCTGGCGGGTACTCCGGGGATTGGGCCGGGGAATTATTTTTTGCAGCCGGGGGCGAAAACGCCGAAGCAGATTATCGGGGAGATTCAAGACGGGCTCTATGTGACCGAGTTTCTGGGGCATGGAGCAAACTTAGTCACCGGGGATTACTCGCGCGGCGCTTCCGGGATGTGGATTGTGAATGGGGAGCTGGCGTATCCGGTGGAAGAGATTACGGTGGCGGGGAATCTGAAAGAGATGTTCCGCAACATTTCGGAGATTGGCAGCGATCTGGAATTCCGCGGCAGCGTGGCTTCGCCTACAATTCGGATTGACGGACTTACGGTGGGCGGAGAGTAGATAATAGGAGTAAGTTAAGTAATTGAGTTAAGTAATGAAGTTAAGTAATGAAGTTAAGTAATGAAGATCGACCTGGTGTGAATGCTCTGATCAGCGTGGCGTGCGCAGCAGGTCGCGGGCGAGGCGCACGCGCCACACGAGCTTGAATTCATCTGTTTTTAACAATCGGCTGGTCATTCGCCGTTAACATTCCTCACATGCCTGAGCCGTTGCATATCGAAGACATTGCTGGTTCGCAGGAGGGAATTCGCATCCTGCGGCTGGCGGGACCGCTGACGCTGCCTAATTTATTTGGCTTTCAATCGAAGGTGCGAGCGGACAATTCTCGGGCTTTGATTCTCGACTTCACGGACGTTCCCCTGGCGGATTCGGCTGGCATTGGAGCGCTGGTTGGCGCCTATGTCACGCGACAAAAGGATGGGCGCAGCCTGGGGTTGGTGGGCGTGAATCAGCGGATTCATAACGCTCTGGAGGTGACGCGCGTGGAGAAGTTCTTTCATTTCTTTGCCACGGTTGCAGAGGCGGAGCAAGCCGGGTGACGGTGTGTGGGGACGGGGCTTTGCCCCGCCTGGATGGGGCGGAGCCCCGTCACCACACGATCTTCACCACATGAAGTAATAAAAAAGGCGGCCTGCCCGGGCCGCCTTTTCTCCGAATTTTGATTGTGGTTCTAGACGCCTTTGACGTTCTCCGCCTGCCAGCCCTTGGGGCCTTTCACTACGTCGAACTGAACTTGTTGACCTTCCTGCAGGCTGCGAAAACCGTTTGCCTGGATGGCGGAGAAGTGCACGAATACGTCTTCACCATTCTGGCGGCTGATAAAACCATAGCCCTTGGCATCGTTGAACCACTTTACTGTTCCTGTTTCCATGATGTTGCTGTGTTCCTTTTGTTGAAGTAGCGCTGGAACTCGCAGGATGGCACCGGCAGATCACGCTCAGGCAGGTCACGCTGTAAGGCAGGTCACGCTGTAGAGCAGGGCGCTGCTGAACAACCGCAAAGCTTCAAACGCAAATAAATTGTACATATCCGCGGGTAAATGGGTACAGGATTTTGTGTATACCGAAGTAATCACGCCCTGTATGACCTACAGTCCAACCCCATCCTTAGGGCAAGGTCTGTAGGAAGACATTGCCCGGCTGCCTCCCGGAAATGCTCGATTTTCGAGCGCACGATTTCGTATCAGGCTGATAAGTAAGGACGATGCCTATTTGGCATGATTCGTGCTTTTACCGTCAATGGAGGCTTGCGATGCTGACCATCTGCGATGAGAAGATGAATGATCTGGCGGTGGTGGAGTGCAAAGGCCGGATCGTCCGCAGCGATGCTGTTTTCAAGCTGCGGGACGCGGTGATGGCGCAGGCTGGCGCTCGGATCATAGCGTTGGATCTCTCGGAAGTGAGCGCGATCGGGGGCGGGGGGCTGGGAATGCTTGCCTTTCTGCAGCATTGGGCCGATGAACGCCACATCCAATTGAAGCTGTTTAGCCCTTCGCGATCGGTGATGGAAGGGCTCTGTCAGATCCGCTCGGCGCTGGATTTTGAGGTGGCGACCTTTCATGAATTGATGGGCATTCTGGGCGACTCGGATATGCGATACGGCGAAGCGGAGACTTTGTACGATCTGGAGGCGAAGTTCGACACGAGGTTCGCCAATATGGCGGCTTAAGAGCAGCGGTGGGGCCGTTTGCAACTTCTGGCGGCCTCGTTCATCATCGGATAGATGCGTCAGGCTCATGGTTTCTCCATTCATCTCTCCTCCAGTTGCAGATCCCTCCCTTCGTTCGGGATAACAAAATCTCGATTTCTTTGGCTTCGTCTTTTTCTCCCTCTCTGTCTTTGCGTTCTTTCCTGGAGTTCTGTTTCGGTCGCACAACTCTCATTTGGACAAGGGGACATTGTGGCCGAGATTCGCGGTCAGGTGGCACAGGGTTCTTTTTCGGCGGCGAAGTCGGAGCTTGATGCTTACAAAGCGCAGCATGGCGTGACGCCGGAGTATCTGGAGGCGCTCTCCTGGATGGCGCGCGGAGCCGAATCGGCGAGACAGTGGGATCAAGCATCGGCCTACGCTGCGGAAACGCGCAGCCTGGTGGAGAAGCAATTAGCGGCCTGCAAGTGCAAGCTGGATTCCGATCCGCATTTGCCGACGGCGCTGGGCGCGGCGTATGAAGTGCTGGCGCAGACGATGGCGGAAAAAGGGCAGCACGCGCAGGCGGTGGCATTGCTGCGCTCGGCGTTGGCGCGCTACGGGACGACATCCATTCGAGCGCGGTTGCAGAAGAATCTCAACTTGATGGCGCTGGTGGGGCAGCCGGCTCCGGCATTGCAGGAGGCGCAGTATCTTGGGCCGAAGCCTCCGGCGCTGGCGGCACTGAAAGGCTCGCCGGTCCTGCTCTTTTTCTGGGCGCACTGGTGTGTGGACTGCAAGGCTGAAGTTCCGATCATTGCCCGCTTGCGGCAGGAGTTCGCTTCTGAGGGACTCGTAGTGCTTGGTCCGACGCAGCTCTACGGCTACGCGGCGCAGGGTGTCGATGCGTCTCCCGAGCAAGAGCGGACGTATATCGAAACGGTGCGGGCGCGATATTACGGGAGCTTGCAGGACATGCCGGTGCCGCTGAGCAAACAGAATTTCAACGCTTACGGAGCCAGCACTACGCCGACGCTGGTGTTGGTGAATCGCGCGGGACGAGTGGCGATGTATCATCCCGGAGCGATGCCGTACGAGGAGTTGCGGGCCGCGATACAAGAGGCGTCGCGCTGAACTTGAAGCCGAGACCTTATAGGGCTGCGGCCTGTTCTCTGCGTTTCCCCTGAATTTCAATATAGACGTTGATCAGCGACACTGCGGCTGGAGTCACGCCTGGAATGCGGGAGGCTTGGCCTAGTGTTTGCGGAACTACTTTACCCAGCTTCTCCTGCATTTCTCGTGATAAACCGCTGACGGCGTGGTAATCGAACCAGTCCGGGATACGGCGCTGCTCGGCCTTTTTCAGGCGATCGATGGCACGCTGCTGCTGATCGAGGTATCCGGCGTATTTGATTTCGGTTTCTACGGATTTGAGTTCGTTGCGGAGCTCGGAGGAAAGCTTCACCGCGGAGGACGCAGAGTTCGCGGAGGAATCTCTTGCGAAAAACCCTGGCAAAATATTTCTTAGAACCGGCGCCAGGTGCTCGATGGTGATTTCCGGACGTTTGAGGAGTTGGGCCAGGGGTTGGCCGATGGCGGACGATAGATCCGTCGCGTTGCCGGCAAAACCGGTCGAGCTTGGCTCGACTTGGACGGGCGAGGACGCCCGTCCCTCCACTAAATTCGTTGCCATTGCCGCCGTCACTTTCGTCCGCTCCAGTGCCAGCTTCACGTCCTCCAACCGCTGCTGTTTCCGCTCGAATTCTTGCCAGGCTTCGTCATTGATCAGGCCCACGCGGCGTCCGTGAGGAGTGAGGCGGCGGTCGGCGTTATCGATGCGCAGATGGAGACGGAATTCGGCGCGCGAGGTGAACATACGATAGGGCTCGTTGGTGCCTTTCGAGATCAGGTCGTCGATCAGAATCGCGGTGTAGGCCTCGGTGCGGTCGAGCACCAGCGGCGGTCGGTTCTTTACTTTCAGGGCGGCGTTGATTCCGGCCATGATTCCCTGGCAGGCCGCTTCTTCGTAGCCAGAAGTTCCGTTGATCTGGCCAGCCAGAAACAGGCCGGCAATCTTTTTGGTTTCGAGGGTGCGGTTGAGTTCGGTGGGATCGATGGAATCGTACTCGATGGCGTATCCGGGGCGCATCATCTCGGCGTTATCGAGGCCGGGAATGGATTTGAGGATGGCGAGTTGCACATCGATCGGCAGTGAGGTGCTCATGCCGTTGACGTAAATCTCGTGCGTGTTCAGGCCTTCGGGCTCGAGAAAAAGCTGGTGGGTGAGCTTGTCGGGGAACTTGACGATCTTGTCTTCGATCGACGGACAATAGCGCGGGCCGGTGGATTGAATCTGGCCGCTGTACATGGGCGAGCGATGCACGTTTTCGCGAATGATGCGATGCGTTTCTTCGGTGGTGAAGGCGATGTAACAGGGCACCTGCGAGTCTTGATGCGCGACGCGCCGGGTGCGAAAGCTGAAAGGCGTGGGATCGGAATCTCCAGGCTGAAGTTCGAAGCGCGACCAGTCGATGGTGCGTCCATCCAGACGCGGAGGAGTTCCCGTCTTGAGGCGGCATCCGCGGAGGCCCAGTTTCTTGAGGGCTTCGCCGAGGAGAACCGCGGCGGGCTCTCCTGAACGCCCGGCGGGATACTGTTGCTCGCCGCAGTGGATCAATCCGTTGAGAAAAGTGCCGGTGGTGATGATGACCGCTGCGGCGGAGACGCGGCGGCCGTCGCGGAGTAGGAGGCCGGTGATGCGGCCGTTAGTGGGAAGGCCGTTGGTCGTTGGTCGATGGTCGTTGGGAAATGCAGCGCTTTCGCTTGCTCCATGATCCGCGAACGACGAACGACTATCGACCATCGACTCGACTACCAAATCCGCCACTTCGGCCTGCTTGATCTTCAGGTTCGGTTGCGATTCGAGGACTTCCCGCATCTTCAGGCGATAGGCTTGCTTGTCGCATTGGGCGCGGGGCGACCAGACGGCGGGACCGCGCGAGGTGTTGAGGAGGCGAAACTGGATGCCTACGGCGTCGGTGATTTCTCCCATGATGCCGCCGAGGGCGTCGACCTCGCGGACGAGATGTCCTTTGGCGATGCCGCCGATGGCTGGGTTGCAGGACATCTGGGCGATCAGATCGACGTTGAGCGTGAAGAGAGCGGTCTTCAGTCCCATGCGAGCGGAGGCCATGGCGGCTTCACATCCGGCGTGACCGGCGCCGACCACGACTACGTCGAAATGTTCGTCAAACTTCTCTTTAAGATTCGGCATGTGCGCCTATCCGGGACCCACCACCGCGAAGGGGTAATGCGTGCTGTCATTGTAACAATGTTCGCGGGCAGGGCCGGAGACGCGGCCAGCCGCGTCTCTACAGCGGAAAGCAATTTGCGGAGGACGTCAGTAGGCGTGCAGACGGCGAGCTTCGCGAACTACGTCGGAGACTTTCGGCAGGAAAAATTCTTCCTGCGGCGGAGAAAAGGGAACGGGTGTGTCCAGGGATGTAAGTCGGACGATGGGGCCATCGAGATCGTCGAAGGCTTCTTCGTTGATGATGGCGGAAATTTCTCCGGCGAGGCCGCCGGTGCGGGCGTGCTCGTGGAGGATGATGACTTTGTTGGTCTTCTTCACGGTGGCGGCGATGGCGTCGCGGTCGAGAGGCGAGACGGTGCGCAGGTCGAGGACTTCGATTTCGATTCCTTCCTGGCTCAGGATTTCAGCCGCTTCGAGAGCGGTGTAGAGCATGGCGGCGTAGGTGATTACGCTGAGATGACGGCCTGCGCGGGCGACGCGAGCTTTGCCTATGGGAACCACGTAGTCCGCGTCTTGCGAATCGGGGCCGGGAATTTCTTCCTTGATTCTGCGGTAGAGATATTTGTGCTCGAAAAAGATAACCGGATTGGGATCGCGGATGGCTGATTTGATGAGTCCCTTGGCGTCATAGGCAGTTGCGGGGCAGACTACTTTCAGGCCGGGGGCGTGGACGAACCACATCTCGGGATTTTGCGAGTGGAAAGGGCCGCCGTGAACGTTGCCGCCACTGGGGCCGCGGAGTACCAGCGGTGCGGGCGCTCCCCAGCGGTAGTGGGCTTTGGCGGCCATGTTGACGATCTGATTGAAGGCGCAGCCGATGAAGTCCATGAACTGGAACTCGGCTACGGGGCGGAGGCCGGTGAGAGACGCACCGAAGGCGGCGCCCATGATGGCCGACTCGGCGATGGGAGTGTCGATGACGCGCTCGGGTCCGAAGCGGTCGATGAAGCCGTCGGTGACTTTGAAAGCTCCGCCGTAGATGCCGATGTCCTCGCCGATGCAGAAGACGGTCGGGTCGCGCTCCATTTCCTCCCAGATTCCCTGGCGGATGGCTTCGAGGTAGGTGACGGTCGGCATGCCCAGAAGTGTAGCAAGAGAAGGTAATAGATCGAAAACGCCGGTGCAGGCGCCCCATCCTTCGACCCTCGTTCCTTTCAGCTAACACAAAAAGTTGACAAGTAATTTACGCAATCCAGACATATCCCTTCCGAGGATGCCGTATTACTGGCCCGGATCCCAACCCGCGTCCAATTGCACAACCCAAAAGCGGGCCGAGACAAAATCAAATCGGGAGGTGTTTCCATGGGCAATCTCTCCGCTCGCAACGTCAGCATCAATGTCTCCAGCGCACAGCTTTGCCGGGTTGTTCTTGCCATCGCCTTCGCGGCCGCGTCAACCTTCGCGCTTGCGCAAGCCGGTCAGCTCGATTCCACTTTCGCCACCGAAGGAATTTTTTCCGACGGTACGATCGGTGGGGGATTCGCCACTACCGTCGCCCTTCAGTCCAACGGCCAGATCGTCGTTGGAGGACAGGTTGGCACTCAGAACGGCGACGAGGGCGGCGTCATCCGTCTTAACACCAACGGCGCTCTCGACACCACCTTCGGAACCAAAGGCGTGGTCACGATCCCATTCGCCGATGTCGAAGGCGTCGTTACCGGAATGGCGATTCAACCGGATGGGCGAATCCTGGTAGTCGGAACTGGCCTGCCCGGATTTGGCTCTATTGTCCGCCTGAACACCAATGGCTCGATCGACACAACTTTCGGGACCAATGGTGCGGTTAGCTTAACCATCACTCCCGGGGTTCTTGCGCTGCAGCCAAACGGCGAAATTCTTGTCACCGGACTACTTCCTGGAACCACGTTCAGCGTGACGCCGCTGATGCAGCTGTATCAAAGTAACGGCCAACTGGATACAACTTTTGGCACCGGCGGTTCGGCGCCTCTGGTGGGTGTCGTGGCGCCCAGCGCCATCGCGCTCCAGCCCAACGGCCAGATTGTCATCTCGACCTCGGCATTTGTCACAGGCGCGCCCGGTTCGGTCGTAAGGTACAACGCCGATGGCAGCCTCGATACCACATTTGGCATCCTGGGTGAGGCCTCAACCACCGAAGGAACTGCCGCCGTTGCCCTGCAAGCCAACGGCAGCATCCTGCTCGTTGGAAGCACCACCAGTCAGCTCTCGTTAAGTGGCAATTCCACCGGTTTCGGCGTCGCTCGTCTTAGCTCAAAAGGGAGGGTTGACCCATCATTTGGCACGCACGGAGGAGCGATCACAGCCTTCCCCGATGCGAATACCTCAGGAGCGACTTCGCTTGTGATCCAGCCGAATGGCGAGATCGTGGTTGGCGGAGCTGCGGGAAACACAACCGATTATGGCACCAAGGTCACCCAGTCCTTTGCTCTGGCTCGTTACCTCAGCACTGGGAAACTGGACACGACATTCGGAACTGGCGGCCTAGTGACGACCGGCGCCGGATTCTCCATCGGCGCGCTGGCATTGCAATCTGACGGAAAAATCCTGGCCGTCGGCGGCACCTTGTTCCCGAATAGCAACGGACCGGATGGCAACTTGATAGTAGCCCGCTACCTCGGCCAATAACCGCCGCCAGCTATCAGCCGTCCGCCCTCAGCTACTGAAAACTGAGTGTCAGCGCGATTATGGTTGACGCCAGTCTATTTGTATATACAATTAAATCAGTGGAGATCGAGTTCGATCCGGCGAAAAATGCTAAAAACGTCAGGGATAGGGGCCTGCCGTTCACGCTTGCGGACGAATTCGATTGGACCACGGCCTTGATCGCGCCGTCCAGCCGCCACGGCAAAGCCCGCCTTTTCGCCATCGGTATATCGGCAGCTCCCTTCATGCTCTGGTTTTCACCAAATCCGGAGCGACCGTACGGGTGATCAGCCTGCGCCGTGCCCACAAGACGGAGATAAGACGCTATGAAAAAGCCCGATCCTGAGATGATCGACAAGGAAAATCCGGAGTGGACCGACGCCATGTTTGCCAAGGCCAAGCCGGCGTCCGAAGTTTTTCCCGATCTCGTAGCGCATTCGGAGAAGCGCAAACGCGGCCAGCGCGGTCCGCAGAAGAAACCGCGCAAAGTTCTGATCGCGCTGCGGCTGGAACGCAAAACGGTCGAGGCGTACAAGGCCGGAGGTCGCGGTTATCAGACACGCATGGCCGCCGTGCTGGAAAAACATGCGAAGTAGTTTCGCAGCGCCGGATGGGCCACTTTCAACAGGGACGTGTGCCGCGAGCTCGATTCCTCGCTGGTCGGTGTCGGCTGTTCGGCAGGCCACTTCTCGAACGCGCGAGAAGTCGCGCACCCCCGGGAGTATTTCGGTCAATGTTCAAAGAAAAACCCGCGATATACTCTGAAAAGTGGCCCACTCGCCTTGCGGCTAGCGGATCGGTTTCATGATGGAGCCGTGAGACCCGATTCGTACTGTTTTCTTCTCTAGCTCAATCTTTGAAACGGAAGTTGTTCCTTCCTCCATTTGGTCGAGCACTCGTCCCGCGAATTTTCTGCCACACTTGGGACATTCGCCGTCGTCGAACCGATTCTCTGTCCCGAGAGCGTTGACTTGAACTGTAACCTGCTTGACCGCGCAGTGCTGACAAAACACTATCTTTTGCATTTTCACGGTCCTCCTAACTGTCTAACTGTGAGGGTTGCTCTTCCCTCAGCGAAAGTCAAGATAGTAGGTAGGCATACTTGTCGTATTTGCTAGAATTAGCGCTGGCGGGAAAGGACAGTTTAGATGGGGATCGTAATAACGATAATCGTCTTGCTGTTGCTCTTCATGAAATTCGGAACTGGAAAAAAAGGCGGAGTTCATCTCAAGGATTGTCCACGAGATTCCACCTGCACTTGCTACGGCTTTGAGAAGGAATCCAGCTAGCCGACGGAGCCCAGGAGTTGTGAAGAGGAGCAAATCATGCCCCATCGATCGCGTCCCTTTGCAGAGGTGACCGCACAAGGGATTCGAGCGCAACGTGCGCTTGCCAGCGCCAGGAAACCACGCTAGGGTTATAGGCGTATGAGCGATTTGCGAAGCCAGATCGATAGCCTCTCCGCTGCCGAAAAAGCGGAATTGCTCGACACGGTCTGGGAAAGCCTGGAAGCGGACGCGGCATCACTGACGGATGCGCAGCGGGCGGAGCTTGACTACCGCATCGCTCGGCACGAGCAAAACCCTTCCGATGTCATTTCCTGGGAGCAAGTCAGGGCGGGCCTGCTTAAGAAACCGTGACACTCCCGGTCGTCTGGATTCCAGAGGCAAATGAGGATTTGCAGGAAGCGCGGGCATGGTACGACAACATACGCCCGGAGCTTGGCGGGCGCTTCGCGCTTGCAGTCGAGGCAACGGTTGAGGCAATCGCAGATCAGCCGTTGCAGTTTCCGGTCGTCTATCGGGGGCGGCGGCGTGCGGGAGTGCGGCGCTTTCCGTATGGGATCTTTTTCGAAGTGCAGGAACGCCGGACCGTGATAATTGCCTGCTTCCACGGCAGGCGCAATCCGAGGCGCTGGCAAGCGCGTTAATTCCTGAGCTAAATCGCTTACAATTCCCCTTCCATGCGCTTTTCCTCGTCCATGACAGTTGCGGTGCGTTCTTTTGCGAAGATCAATCTCGGGCTTTATATCGGCGCGGCGCGCGCGGACGGGTTCCACGAGTTGCGCACGGTGTATCAGACGATTGCTTTGCATGACGTCGTCCGCGTTAGCGTTGGGCGTGGCAGAGGGATTGAGGTTCTTTGCACGAATCCGCGGGTTCCGCTGGATTCTTCGAACACTTGCTGGCGCGTGGCTGAGCGAGTCATGGACGAACTGGGCGCGAAGGGCAGAGTGACGATCGAGATCGAGAAGCGGCTGCCGGTACAGGGAGGGTTGGGCGCGGCTTCTTCGAATGCGGTGGCAACGATGGTTGGATTGGAGCGCGTCCTGCGGACGCGGACGGGGCAGAGCCCCGTCACCACACGGAAACGGGAGCTGTCTGAGACGGCGCGACTGCGGCTGGCGGCTGAGGTTGGATCCGATCTGCCGCTGTTTCTGGTGGGTGGAACAACATTAGGAGTGGGGCGGGGCGAAGAAGTTTATCCGTTGCCGGACTTGCCTGCGGTGGCGATGGTGGTGGTGACGCCTGAGGTGGGAGTCTCGACTCCTCAGGCTTTTGCCGATTGGGATGAGCTGGTGCGACGGGAGACGGCTGCTGAGCTTCGCTCGGCTGGGACGGGGCCCTTCGGCTCCGCTCAGGGCAGGCTCCGCCCCGTCACCACACGGGCTCTTGTTTCCGCGGGGGATCGCCGATTGACTCGGCCTCCAGCGTCCGATAGACTGTTTGAGGTTGGCTGCTTGCTTGGTTCGTGGCTAAGCGGTCTCCAAGATAGTGGTTCACCCAACACCGGTGCTTCCGCAAAAGGCGGGAGCCGGGTTGAGAAATTGCTTCTCGACCTTGTCCGTACCGGGATTGAAAACGACTTCGAGAGAGTCGTCTTTCCTAAATATCCCGAATTGCGAGACATCAAAGGTGAGTTGGAGCGCGCGGGTGCGCGTTACGCTTCGCTCTCCGGTTCAGGGTCGACCCTGTACGGGTTGTTCCGGTCACCGGCCGAAGCTGCCAGGGCGGCAGGGCGTCTGCGGAAGCAGGGACGGAAGGCGGTGGCGACTCGAACGCTGACGCGCCAGAAGTACTGGTCGTCGTTGGTCGCTAGTCGTTAGTCGTTGGCGTTTCTTCCTTCGTCGGTACCAGCGGCTGGCTTGATGCTTTCAGTTTCTTGTTTGCTGCGGGTTCTGATTTCGGCATACTAGAAGCACACAGAGTTGGGCCGTCGACTAATGGTAGGTCAAGTGCCTTTGGAGCACTTTGTCTAGGTTCGAATCCTAGCGGCCCAGCCAGAAAACCAGTACTCAGTGGGCAGAGCTCAGTTCTCAGTCGAGACACTGGAGCCCGAAACCTGAGAACCGGGAACTGAGAACTAAAACCTATGGCCACCGTTGCGACGACCGCCGAAAAGACGATTGTTGAAAATCCGACTTCCGAAAAAACCGTTGCGGAAAAAAAGCCGCCAACGGAGGAGAAAACGGAACGCAAGCCGCAGCGCGCCCGGGTCGACGACCGATTCAAGATTTTTTGTGGAACCGCCAATGAGGCGCTCTGCGACGAGGTTTGCAGCTTTCTCGGCCTGACGCGGGGTCAGGCGCTGGTGACGCGCTTTGCCGATGGCGAGGCATACGTGCAAATCCAGGAGAACGTGCGCGGGGCGGACGTGTTCGTGATTCAACCGACCTGCCGTCCGGTGGACGAGCATTTGATGGAATTGCTTTTGATGATTGATTCGCTGAAGCGGGCATCGGCGCGGCGGATTACGGCGGTGATTCCCTACTACGGTTATGCGCGGCAAGATCGTAAGGACAAGCCGCGATCGCCGATATCGGCGAAACTGGTGGCCGACTTGTTGACCACCGCGGGGGCGGACCGGGCGCTGCTGATCGATCCGCATACCATGCAGTTGCAGGGTTTTTTCAACATTCCGGTGGACCCGTTGTTCGCTTCGCCGGTGCTGGTGGACTATTTCAGGAAGCTGAATCTGCCGGATCTTACGGTGGTTTCGCCGGATGCCGGAGGCGTGGAACGGGCGCGTTTTTTCGCGAAGAAGATGGACGCGGCGTTGGCCATCGTCGATAAACGGCGCATCGAGATGAACGTGGCGGAGGTGATGAACGTGATCGGCGACGTCAAGGGCCGGACATGTCTGATCATCGACGACCTGATCGATACGGCGGGGACGTTGGTGAAAGTGGCGCAGGCGCTGGTCGATAAAGGCGCGAACACGGTGTATGCCTGCTGCTCGCATCCGGTACTTTCGGGGCCGGCGGTGGAAAATCTGGTGAATTCTCCGATCACGGAGCTCGTCGTCACCAACACGATTCCGCTGACGGAAGCGGCAAGGCAGGTTCCGAAGATCAAAGTGCTTTCGATTGCGGGGCTGATTGGGCGGGCGATTCAGTCGATTCACGAAGAGACTTCGGTGAGCAGGTTATTTGTTTGAGAACGTCGTCGTTCGCTATTCGTGGTTCGCTTTTCGCCCTGAACCACAGGGTTTGCGAACAGCGAGAGGCGAACGACGAATAGCGCGACAGCGAAGGATGGAAACGGAATTATGGCTACTACAACGGACATCAGCATTCTGGAAGCGCAGGCGCGCGAACCGGGCACGAAGAACGCGGCGCGGCGGGTGCGCGTCGGCGGCAAAGTTCCCGCCGTGGTTTATGGCGCGGGCAAAGAGGCGGCTGCGGTGGCAGTCGATCCGCGGCAGGTATTGCGGATTTTGAAATCGGAGAGCGGACACAACACGATTTTTGACCTGGCGCTCGACAGCGATCGGGTGAAGGCGATGATCGTGGACTGGCAATTCGAACCCATCAAGGGAACGCTGCTGCATGTCGACCTGAAGCGCATCGCGATGGATAAGAGGCTGACGGTCACGGTTCCGGTCGTGTTGAAGGGCGAGGCGGTAGGCGTGAAGACCGAGGGCGGCATTCTCGAGCAGTTGCTCCGTGAGATCGAGATTGAGTGCCTTCCGGCGGACATTCCAAAAAATATTGAAGTTGACATCAGCCATCTGGTGTTCGGCGTCGAAGTGCGAGTGGCCGATCTGCCGCACAGCGAGAAGCTGAAGTTCCTGACCGATGAGAACCAGATGATCGCACACATCACCACGGTGAAAGAGGAAGTGGTGGCGACGCCTGAGGCGGTGGCGGCGGATGCGACGGCGGCTCCGGCTGAACCCGAGGTCATTAAGAAGGGTAAGCAGGAAGTCGAGGGTGAGGAAGCCGAAGGCGATGCCAAAGGCAAGGCCAAGCCCGAGAAGGCTGAAAAGGCTGAGAAGAAAGAGAAGAAATAGAGGTCTTGTGGTGGCGGGGCTTTGCCCCGCCTGGACGGGGCTGAGCCCCGTCACCACATGGACTCCTGGACAGCAGCGTGAAACTGATCGTCGGTTTAGGTAACCCCGGAATCGAGTACCAGTTCACGCCGCATAATCTCGGATTCCTGACGATTGATCGCGTCGCCAATGACCTCGGCGTCGAAGTCAGGAATCGCCAGTGCCGCGCGCTGACGGCGCGGGCAACGGTGGCCGGGGAATCGCTAATTCTGGCCAAACCGGAAACCTACATGAACCTGAGTGGGCTTTCGGTGAGGGAACTGGTTGAGGAGCATCAGGTCGATGTCAGCCGCGACCTGATTGTGATTTACGACGAACTCGACCTGCCGCTGGGCGCGATTCGCATCCGGCAGCGGGGAAGTTCGGCGGGGCATAACGGGATGGAGTCGATTCTCGGAGCGCTGGGCACGGACGAGTTTTTACGGATTCGGCTGGGCATTGCGCCCGATCGAAAAGTTGTGGACGGCGTGAAGTACGTGCTGACGCCATTTCGCAAAGCGCAGGGCAAGGTGATCGATGAAGTTCTCGACATGGCAGCGCAGGCGGTCGAGGTGATTTTGAAAGAAGGACCTGCGGCAGCGATGAACCGGTTCAATCGGAAGACGGAAGACAGTGGTCAGTGATCGGTGGCCAGTCGCTGCAATTCGTACCGGGTTTGGAAGAATTTTGGGTAACTGGCCACTGCCCACTGATTTTTTGGAGATAACGTAATGAATCGCAGCTATGAATTGATGTTTATCGTCCGGCCCGACATGGTGGACGAGGATTTGAACAAACTGATTTCCACGCTGGAGTCATCGGTGACGTCGGCGGGTGGAACGTCCAAGAGCGAGGTCTGGGGCAAACGCCGTCTCGCGTACAGGGTCGGGAAATTCAACGACGGCATTTTTGTGCTGATGATGATCGAAGCCGGTGGCGCCATCGTTCACGAAGTGGAACGCCGGCTGCGCGTGACGGAGCCGGTGATCAAGTTCCTGACCGTGCGTACGGACGAAGAACTGAAGCGGCTCGACAAGGTCAAGAAGCTGCGCGACGCGAAGAAGAAAGTCAGCGCGCAACCGGCTGCCGCCGCCGCGCCGGTGACTCCGGCCCTACCGGCGACAGCTCCGGAAGCAGCGCCGGAAACTTCGGCGTCGGCGCCCGTTTAGTAGCGGACGCGGGCTGCCGACCAACCCTTATCAGGCTGTAGGGAAGGGCACGGCTGAAGCCGTGCCCCAGCGTAGACAAGATCACGCGGGATTGAGGCCAAGGCGGCCAAGCATCCGCGATTGAATTTTTAGAAAGCAGGAACACTATGGCAGAAGAAACGAAAGCACCAAGCGCGTCGGCGGGATCGAGTCATGGTCCCTCCAGTCACGGCGCATCCAGTCACGGCGAAGGCCGTCAGGAGCGAAGTGGGGGCGAGCGCAGTGGTCCACCTCGCGGTCCGCGTCCTGGGGGAGGCCCCGGCGGTCCGCGCGAAGGCGGGCGCAAGTTTTTCCGGCGCAAGAAAGTTTGCAAGTTCTGCGTCGAGAAAATCGAAGCGGTGAATTACAAAGATGTGCGACTGCTGGCGCAGTTCGTGGCGGAGAGCGGCAAGATCACTCCGCGACGCCTGACCGGAGTGTGCACGCCGCACCAGCGGCGTCTGTCGCGAGCCATCAAGCAGGCGCGCAATATCGCATTGCTGCCGTTTGCCGGGCGCGCGCTATAAGTTCAAGATCGTCGCTGGTCGTTCGTCGTTGGTTGTTCGCGGTGCATCGTGGAGCAACGCGCTTTGATCGACCGAGACTTGCCAGCGACCAGCGACTAACGACCAGCGACGAACGACGAACGACGAACGACGAACGACTAACGAACAGATTTTCACGAAACGGAGTTATCCATGGAAGTCATTCTGAAAGAAGACGTGCCCAAGCTGGGGAATCGCGGCGAAGTGGTGAAAGTCGCCGAGGGATACGGGCGGAATTTTCTGCTGCCCAAAAAGCTGGCGATTGAAGCGACCATCGCCAACAAAACCGTCATCGAGCAGATGAAGGCCGCGGCCGTGCGCCGCTCGGCCAAAGAGAAGTCGGAAGCCGAAGCGCTGGCCAAGCAGTTTGACGGGCTCGAAGTGAAGTTCCTGCGCAAGTCGGGCGAAGGCGATCAGTTGTTCGGATCGGTCACGGCCAGCGATATTGCGGAGGCACTGGAGAAAAAGAGCTTCCATATCGATCGCCGAAAGATCCAGTTGCACGAGCCGCTGAAGAGTGTGGGCGAGTTTACGATCGCGGTCAAATTGCACAAGGACGTGACTACGCACTTGAAGGTCGTGGTCGACAAGGAAGCAGCGGCGGAATAGATCTTGCTGGTGTGGTGACGGGGCTTCGCCCCGTCCTGGCGGGGCAAAGCCCCGCCACCACACGACCAGTGCCACCACACAAGCACCACCACAGCTATAACCGACCCAACCGGTCGTGAGCATCGTCACTGCGCCATGCCTCCCGCTGATTTACTCAGTGGGGATGTACCTTGATCGCAAATACTCTTACCGGCGTACGCTCCCGCACATACTCAAAGACAATCGTCCCGTCTTCGTAACATTCGGGACATTTAAACGGTGGGAACTTCCCGCGGAGGCCCGGCAGTTGGTGCTGGGGTGTTGTCTGCGTGAGCGCGACGCGACCATCGATTTGCACGCAGTGGTAATCATGCCTACGCACGCGCACTTGCTATTCACACCTCTTCGGAATGCAGAGGGATGGCTGGTGAGCCTGCCGAAGGTTATGCGGCTCATCAAGGGTCGATCCGCTCACTCTGTCAACGGGCTGCTTGCCCGGCAGGGCCGGGTGTGGCAGGAGGAGTCCTTTGATCACGTTCTGCGCTCCAATGAGAGTTTGGGCGAGAAAATGAATTATATTTGCCAGAATCCGGTGCGCGCTGGATTAGTGCTCCGGGAAATGGACTATCACTGGCTTTGGCGGGGCAATGTGCCGATATTGTGAGTCTGCGAGTTGCTTCGCTTGCGGGGTGACGGGGTTTCGCTCCGTCTTGGCGGGGCAAAGCCCCGCCACCACACGGCCAGTGCCACCACACGACCAGTGCACCACACGACCAGTGCACCACACGACCAGTGCACCACACTAACCCCTCACCCAAGGTCCTTGCCGAAGAACTGCTCTACTTTTTTCAGGTCGGTTGTGCGGCTGTAGCGTGGCAGGCTCTCCACGAAGACTCGGCCGTATTGTTTTTTCAGGATGCGATTGTCGAGTAGCGCCAGCAATCCGCGATCGTGCAAGGACCTTATCAATCTTCCAAAGCCCTGCTTCAGGGTAATCACCGCGCTGGGCACTTGATATTCGAAGAACGCGTTGCCGCCGCCGGCATCGATGGCTTTGACTCTGGCCGCTACGACCGGATCGCTGGGCACGGCGAAGGGCAGGCGATCGATGATGACGCAGCTTAATTGCTCGCCCTGCACGTCCACGCCCTGCCAGAATGAAGATGTACCGAACAGAACCGCGTTGGGCGTAAGCCGAAACTCCTCGAGCAGCGCGGATTTTGGGGCGTCGCCCTGCTTCAGTACCGGATACTGCAACACGCCGAGCAAGCGGTCGTAGATTTCATTCATCTGCGCGTAGCTGGTGAAGAGCACGAAGGCGCGGCCGCGCGTAATTTCGAGTAATCGCAGAATCACGCCGGCTGCTTCGCCGGCAAATTGCGGCGTGCGGGGATCGGGCAGATCGGGCGGCACGTACAGGATGGCCTGGCTTTCATAATCGAAATGCGAGGGGACGATTAATTCGCGTGCGTGATCGAGCCCGAGGCGCTGGCGGATGTAGTCGAAACCGCCGCCGACGGCCAGGGTGGCGGAGGTGAGGACGGAGGTCTCAAGTTTCGACCAGAGGCATTCGCGCAGGATCTGGCCGACTTCGATGGGAGTGGCCTGGAGAAAAACATTCGACCGGCCGCCTGCTTGTTTGTCGTCGGATGATTTCCGCCGGGCCGGGGCGCCCGGGGCTCCACGAAATCCCCTACGCTCGATCCAGAAGACGGTGTTCGGATCTTCGTTCTCCATTACGAAATTGAGTTGCACCTGCAACTGCTGCGCGCGACGCACGAGGGTGAAGACTGCTTCCGGCTTCTGAGGAAGTTGCTCGAGTTCAGCGCCCAGGCGGTAGAGCGATTGGTTGAGCGCGAGAAATTCCTCGCCGTTTTCTTCCAGAAACTCGCGGCGGGAATCGAAGGCAAAGCGTCCGTCGCTTGCGGGCAGTAGGGAAAAGAAAAGCTGCGAACGCTCACGCACCGACTGAATCGCTCCCGACATCTGCGGCGTGTAGAGCTTTTCGCGCTGCAAGAGATGTTCGACGTCGCGTGTCAGTTCGTCCATGCGGAGGTTGCTGACGGAAATTCCGAAGTAGCTGCCGGCGATGTCTTCGAGTTCGTGAGCCTCGTCGAAGATCACGGCGCCGCACTCGGGAAGCACGCCGGCGTCGGGCGCGCCTTCGGCTTCGAGTTTGATGGAGAGGTCGGCAAAGAATAGATGATGATTGACGATGATGATGTCGCTCTCGGCCGCGCGACGGCGCATCTCGGTGATGAAGCAGCGGTCGTACTCCTTGCATTTCTGGCCGAGGCAGGTGTCGGCGCGGGCATCGAGCTTGTGCCAGAGGGCGCTTGCCTCGGGCAGTTCGGCGAGTTCGGCGCGATCTCCGGACTGCGTCGTCTTCTCCCAGGCGGCGATAGCGCGGTAGTGTTCGATTTCTTCCAGTCCGCTGAGCACGGGCTGATCGGTGAGATCGATGAGCTTTTTGCGGCACAAATAATTGTTGCGTCCCTTCATGTAGCAGACGCTGAGCTTGCGGTCGCCTTCGGGGAAGAGCGCGCGCTCGAGCGCGGGAACGTCTTTGAAAAAGAGTTGCTCCTGCAAGTTCTTCGTGCCGGTCGAGATGATGACTCGTTTGCCGGAGCGGATCACCGGCAAGAGATAGGCCAGCGTTTTGCCGGTACCTGTGCCGGCCTCGACGATGAGGTGACGCCTCTCTTCGAGAGCCTCTTCGACAGCCTGCGCCATCTGCAATTGTCCGCGGCGAAACTCGTAGGCGGGGTGTGTTTTTGAGAGCAAGCCGCCGGGCGAAAAGAACTGGTAGAGGGACAATCCGGCTGGCCGAGCGTCTGCGGAGGACACGGGATGAGATGAGGAAGGCACGGAGTCTCTATAATAGCTAACTAGTTGCCAGCGGTTCGATTAAAAGCTGGGTCGGGGCAAAGCCTCGTCACCACACGAGCATTCATCTCTCACATGCCATCATCGACTCTGATCGCGAGAAATCTTTGAGCAAAAAGAAGCTCGCCCCACTTGTCGCCATCGTCGGACGCCCTAACGTCGGCAAGTCGACGCTATTTAATCATCTGACGGGATCGCGGCGCGCTATTGTCGGCGACGAGCCGGGGATCACGCGCGACCGCCTTTATGGCGAGGTGGAATGGCTGGGACACGAGTTTCGCGTTGTGGATACGGGCGGCATTGTCCCGGACGACACAGATTTTATTCCTTCGGAAATCTTCCGGCAGGCGAAGGTTGCGTTCGAAGAAGCGGCGGCCATCATCATGGTGGTGGATGCGCGCACCGAGATCGCGGGGCCTGACCGGGAACTGGCGCGGCTGCTGGCGCGCACCGGGAAGCCGCTGTTTCTCGCGGTCAACAAGATGGACTCCGACAAGCAGGATCGATTGATTGACGAGTTTCATGCGCTCGGAATCCGCAAGATGTTTCCGATTTCGGCGGAGCACGGGCGCGGCGTCGACGACCTGCTCGACGCTGTGCTTCTCGTGCTGCCCAAGGTCCAAAGCTTCACCGCGGAGGACGCAGAGGTCGCGGAGAAAAATGCGGATCAAGAATCGCCAACTCCGGAGGAGCCGCATGAAATTAAGGTGGCGATTATCGGGCATCCTAATGTCGGCAAGTCGACGTTGCTGAATCAACTTACGGGAACGGAGCGCGCAATTGTCTCGCCCATTGCCGGGACGACGCGTGATTCGATCGATCAGGTTATCCAGTACAAAGGGCGCAAGATTCGCTTCATTGATACAGCGGGTATCCGGCGCAAAGGCAAGACCAAGTTGATGGCCGAGAAACTTTCGGTGGTCATGGCGCGCAAGAATATTGAAGATGCCGACATCGTGCTCCTGATGGTCGATGCCACGGAGGGCGTCAGCGACCTGGACGCGAACATTGCCGGCTACGCCCACGAAAGCGGACGCTCGGTAATTATTCTGGTGAATAAATGGGATTTGATCGCGAGCGGCGAGAAGCGGGCCATCAGCGAGTCGCGGACGGCTCGCATCCAGGATGCGAAGCGTCCGCAGGATCGCGCGTTGTATGAAGAGCGACTGCGGTATGGGCTGAAATTCCTCGCTTACGCTCCGGTGCTGTTTCTCTCCGCGCATACGGGCAAGGGAACGGAAAAGATTCTACCGCTGATCGAGAAGGTGGCGGCCGAGCGGCGCAAGCGCATCACGACGGGCGAGATGAACCGCTTCCTCAGGACGGTTGACTTCGACCGCGCTTCGGTTCCCGTAAGCAAGCGCGTGAGGATCAAGTATCTGACGCAGGCTGGAGTGGCTCCTCCTACGTTCGTGCTGTTTACGGATCGTCCGGTGAAGTTGCATTTTTCTTACCAGCGATTTCTGGAGAACCAGATTCGCGAGGCGTTTGGGTTTGTGGGGTCGCCGATTTGGATTAAGAACCGGGCGCGAGAGTAGAACTGGTTTCATAAATATTCGATTCGTAGACTTAAGACCGTGACCTTGCCCCTTCTGGTTACTCTCATCGTAGCCGTACCGGTGGTAGCTGGCTTCATAACCAGCCGGAGACGGCGTCGCCTAGATCGTTGGCACTTCGCCGCATTTGTGGGATTCAGCGGAGGCGTTGCTGCCGTTGCGGCCACCATCCTCTGGCTCGCGTCAGCCCGAAACTTGAGTCCTGCGTGGCAAGGGGTCACATTCGTCTCTGGGATCGTCGGAATTATCTCCTCGCTGGTCGCCTTTTTCGCTGGTCTGTTCACCGGCGGAGTTCCGCGCTTCGCACTCGTCAGTTTCGGAATCGCGATGGGTTTGATTTATTTTTTGGGTGCGTTTTCCAACTTCGGGGCCTAGCACGAAGTTCGCTAGTCGATTGCTGATGCAGGCAGGCGTCTGCACCACCTACCTTTGCCTTTTCGCGGTTCCCTTGACATATGCTATGGTCCCCTACCCTGTCATCGGAGCATGCTTCCCGTCTTCCGTCACCAGGCCAACGCGGTCGACGCCGGCGATCCGGGCTATCGCGATCACGTCCGCCACGTCCTGGAAATCAATGTCGTCGTCGGCTTCAACGTAGGCGATCCGCTCCACGCGAATGGCGAAAATATCGCGCAGGCGTTCGCGCAGTTGATCCCACTCCACGGCTTCTTCGTTCACCATCACTTGCGGATGTTCTGCTTGTGAACGCCCCACCCCTGGCTTCGCGCGATGGATCTGGATCACAATCGTCCGAATGGGTGGCGGAATCGTGCGATCGTTTGGATTGGGCGGCTGCGGAATCTGCGCCTCCAGCCCGGTTGGCCGCTGATTGACCACGACCAGCATGAACACGATGATGAGCACCAGCAAAACGTCAATCAGAGGAGTGACGTTCATCTTGGGGCCGGTTGAAAACGGGCCACCGCCCGCCGTCGAGAATGCCATTTGGATTTTCCTCTCCGGCTCGCGCGTGTCTGATGGCTTAGACAGCGGAGAGGGGCGGCGGGTTCCCGGCGGACGCCAGGTCTCCGACCGAGTCATTTCGTGGGTTGAGGTTCGCGCTATCCCAGGTCGCAAAATCGAGACCTGAGGCACCATCTTCGTACAGGATCAAGCGGTCAGAGACCTAGCGATCGGAGACCTAGCGATGCACGGCCATAATGGTGGCGAGCATGGTGGCGATAAGCTTTTCTTCGACTCCGCGAACCGCGAAGGCGTCGGCGGCACAGACGGTAATGTTTCGCCCAGTGCGCTTTACGCGCGCTCGCGCCAGGAAGCGCTCACCCACCGCTGGCGAGAGTAAGTTGATCTTGAACTCGATGCTGAGGACATCCGTTCCCTCCGGCGCCACGCTCAGAGCGGCATAGCCGCAGGCCGAGTCCATCACACTGGCGATGCCGCCGGCGTGAATGAAGCCATCCTGCTGCGTGAGTTCCGCTCGAAACGGGAACCCGATTTCGACCGCGCCCGGCGTCACCGATACCAGCTCAGCTCCCAGAGTTTTCATGAACTGCTGCCGCGCAAAGTTGGCGCGGACTCGTTCCGACGCGTCCTCCGGCATTCATCGTCCTCCGCTAAAATCATCCTCCGGTACATCGTCCTCTGATCAATCGTCTTCCACACCTGCGGGCTGCCACACTGCTCCATGCAATGCACGGACATGGTAGCAAATCCACTTCAGGGTTCGTGGCGACGCGCAACCGTGGTTTCTAGCCGATGGGCTCCGTCGATGGCGGCAGCGGAGGCGGTTCGAAGGGCGGAGGAGACTCCGGGAGCGGAGGCAATACCGGTGCTGGAGGCGTGGGCGCGGGATTCAGGAGCACGTCGAGATGGGGATAGCGCGCAGCCAGAAAATACATGGCGTAGGCAGGAAAGAAGACGGTTGCCGGCGTCGAGAGCAGAGCGATCACGTAAATCAGGGATGAGAAAAGCAGCGTTCCGAGGATGACCGCGAGGCTGATGGTCGATACGCTCCACCCCAGGCCGGCGGCGTGCGCGGCCACTACGGCGGCGGCCGCGATGATCACCGCGAACACGATCGGGATGAACGCGACGATGGCGAAGAGGATGCCGGCCGCAACTGAAAGCACGAGTTTGAGCAGCAGATAAACGGCGTACCGTCCTTTTTCGCGCCCGATCATTGCCAGCAGACGGTGCCAGCCGTCGGCGAAATCGAGATTTTCCAGGGCCATGATGGGGACCAGAAAATCTTTCGCCAGCACTTGCACCGCGACGGCAGCCAGAACGAAAAGAAACAACAGACCGGCGAGCACAAGGAGCCCGCCAATCAGGGGACCGCGGTGTTGCCGGAAATCACTCGTCAGGCCGGCGGCCGCGGCCACAGCTAACGGCACGCCAATCAGGATCAGGAAAAATATTCCGGCGGCAATTTGAAAAACCAGTTGCCAGAGAAAGAATCGGACGCCGGCGCGGTTCCACTTGCGCCATCCCTCGCCAATCGAACATTCCCGCCGGAGAACGGAATCGAACAGGATGAAGCGGAAGACGCTGTTGATGTAGAGAAATACGAAGGCGAGGACGATTCCGACGAGCGCGGCGATGACGAGCAATCCGAGGAGCGCTCCGATGTGGGCGGAAATATGGGGCTCAATCGAAGGCAGGCCCCAGGGCGCGGCCCACGAAGGCAGACCGCTGTGCTCTCTGCGGGGGAGGCGAGGCCAATGGCCGAAATTCCCTCCGAAATTGCAGCCGCCGACGTGCAGTTCCGCCGCCAGAATCGCAACCAGCGCCAGGCGCAGCCATTGGCTGAAGCGGAAACGAGTGAAAAGTTGCTCTCGCGTGTGCTGCAGCGCGGGCTGAACGCAATCGACGGCGGAAACGGGCAAGGGGAGCACCTCACTCTGACTTCAGCACCCTAAAATGAATCGTCTGAAAAAACAATACACTCTTCGTACTCGGTTCTTACCTTTTCGACCCGGAGCGTGCGCCCGTGGGCGCAGCGCCGGTTTGCCAGACATGCCGATGGTGCCATTCGTCAAACTCGCGCAGCGCCAGTTCGCATTGCTGGCGGTGACGTTCTTTGCGGTCACGAACGCGGGTTTCGAGCGCGGGCAAGAGGTCGAAGGTGATGTTGGCGGGCTGGAAAGTCCTGCTCTCTGCCGCGGTGATGTAGTGGATGAGCGAGCCTAACGCCGTTGCCCGCGGCGGAGGGACGGGCTCGCCGCCGGTGGCCAGCGCCGCCGCATTCATACCAGCCATCATGCCGGTCGCGATCGATTCGACGTAACCTTCGACGCCGCAGATTTGACCCGCGAACATCACCTCGGGATGCGCCTTCATCGTCAAAGTCTTGTTCAAAAGGGAGGGCGAGTTGATATACGTGTTGCGGTGAATCTGTCCGTAGCGAAGAAAGCGCGCGTTTTCGAGTCCGGGAATCAGACTCAGCACGTGCGCCTGCTCGCCAAACTTGAGGTGATTCTGGAATCCGACGAGGTTGTAGGAATCGGCGCGCAGATTTTCCTGGCGTAATTGCACGGCCGCATAGGGAATTCTTCCGGTGCGAGGGTCTTTGAGCCCGACGGGCTTCATCGGTCCGAAGCGCAGCGTATCGCGTCCGCGGCGGGCAATTTCTTCGATGGGCAGACAGCTTTCGAAGTAATTCAGATTCTCCCAGTCTTTCTGGTCCACCGATTGCGCCGCGAGCAGCGCATCGTAAAAGCGATCGTACTCGTCTTTGGACATCGGACAGTTGATGTAATCGGCCGACCCTTTGTCGTAGCGGGCGGCGAGATACACCTTGCTCATATCGATGGAATCAGCCTCGACGATGGGACTGATGGAATCGTAGAAAAAGAGACTGCTGTGTGGTAGCGGGGCTGTGCTCGGCGAAAGATCGCCGCCTGAAGTACTCAGCCGAACAATTTCTTGCGAGAGCGCGTCGGAAGTCAGCGGACCAGTCGCAATGACGGTGAGCTGTTCCGGATCGATTTCAGTGACCTCTTCGCGGCGAATTGTGATGAGCGGTTCGGCGGAGATTGCCTCCGTCACCTTACGCGAGAATTCGGCGCGGTCAACCGCCAGAGCGTGGCCAGCGGGCACGGCCGTTTCACGGGCGATTTCGAGCAGGCGAGAACCGGATCGCCGCATTTCTTCCTTGAGCAGCCAGGGCGCCGTATGTTCGCTTTCGGATTTCAAAGAATTGGAGCAGACGAGTTCCGCGAAATCCTGCGTCTGGTGGGCGGGGGTGGTTCGCGCCGGCCGCATCTCGAACAATTCAACGGCGACACCGCGGCGCGCACACTGCCACGCCGCTTCCGATCCAGCGAGGCCGGCACCGACGATGCGAACTTTCTTATGCAGATCCAAAATTGCTCATTACCTCAACCACGCGTGCGGCTGCGAATTTTCGCCAATCTGTTTATTATAGGGCGCACCCCACAGGAGGGAATTTATGGCTCGGATCACTGTGATTGAACCAGCGCAAGCTAGTCCAGAAGTGAAGGAGATTTACGAGAGTAAACTGAAAGGCAAGCCCGGCAATATTCAGAAGGCGCTGGCGCAGCAACCAGGCATACTCAGCAATTTTCTTGGATTCTATCCGAGCGTAGGGCGCTCGCTGGAGCGCAAGCTGTATGAGGCAGTGTATCTGCGAGTGTCACTGATCAACGGATGCCAGTACTGCACGCAGCACCACATTCAGGGATCGAAACGGGTGGGGATTACGCCGCAAGAGATGAAAGAGCTCAAGGAAGGAAAGTACTCGGGCTTTAGCGCTCCCGAACAGGTTGCGCTTCGTTATGCGGAGAAACTGACGCGCACGCCGGACGGCGCGAGCGACGCGGACTTCGTCGAGCTGAAGAAGCATTTTTCCGACGGACAGATTGTCGACCTGCATATGCTGATCGGGTTGGCGAACCTGACGAATCGGGTTACGGGCCCGCTCGCGTTGGAAATGGAATTCCCGGAAGAAAAGATCTAGCCCTGGGAAGGTCAGAGGTAAGAGGTCAGATTGCAGAGGTTAGAACCCCATGCTCGCCGACAACGTGCGCACCATGGGCTTTAATTTCTGCAATCTTACCTCTGACCTCTGACCTCTTACCTCTTAGCTCTGACCTCTGACGAGGTGCGAAGCCGAGTCACTCCACAATCACATGGTCACAGAATCACGCGCTCATCGCCGACGCGGCGGGTTACGCGCTCGCGATCGAGATATTCAAGCAGCGGAATCGCATACTTGCGGCTGACTCCGGTCATTTCTTTAAAGCGGGCGACGTCAATTTTCGGGGTAACGGGTTTCAACGCAGCGATCTTGCGGCGAAGATCGACGAGAGCGCTCTGGTGAAAGACCAGTTCTTCCGAAATTTTGATCAGAAGTTTGTCGCGCAAGAGCAGGGTGACGATCTTCTGGGCGCGGATTTTATCTACTTTCAGTCCTCCCAGCACTTCTTTCAACGAAGGAACTCTCAATCCGGCGGAAGCGAAGGCCTGCTCGATGATCTTCTTGGATTCCGCTTCTTCGTCTTGCATGACTACGCCGCGGCCGGCGAGGTGCACAAGTTCGCCCGCGACTTCCAGTTGCCGTTCTTCCACCAATTTTCCCAGGACGCTGTTGAACACCTCGGTGCGAAGGTTGATCTGATCGCGCAGTTCTTCTTTGCTCATTCCGGCCACAAGAGGATTCGCATCGTGGAATTTATTGACGGCCTGAAATGCGAGGCCTTTTGCATCGGAGAATGCGATCGGTGCGATCAACACCGGATCGCACCTTACGAGTCCGGCTTGTGCCGCAAGTTTCACGGCTTCTTCCCCACGGATGTTCATCTCTCCAGGGACATCGTCGAGCGGCAGCCCCAAGGTGCCTCGCCGTTGGACGCGTTCTGCCAGTGCCTCCGCCGGAGAAGCGGCCATCATCCTGGCGAGAAATGCGGCGATCTTCTGGTGAGACTGTTTTCGAGACAGGGGAGAAGCGTCGAGCACCAAGCCGCCACCGATGGTCACGACCGGCGAGAACTGGCGCACGATGAAGCGGTCTCCGGGCAGGAGCAGCGCCGGTTCCGACAACCGAAGTTGCACGAATTGATCTTCGCCGGGTTTGAGCTGTTTGGCTCCGTACACGCGGACTTCGGCGATCGTTTCTGACGTGTAGGCGTGAAAATGAACCCGAGCGCCCGCCTTGAGCGGCTTCGCCGATGGAAGCAGAGAAAGCAAAGCATCGACGCGGGACGTAGAGTGAAAAGTGCGAGCGGCTGCGAGGGTCATTCCGCGGGCCAGTTCATCGGTGGAAACGCCGGCGAGATTCAAGGCGGTGCGCTGGCCTGCGATGGCGGCATCCGAAGCCGAGCCATGCACCTGCACGCCGCGAACCCGCACGCGCTTGCCGGCTGGAAACAATTCAAGTTCTTCTTCGTCGGATTTGCGGATGGTTCCGGCTACGAGGGTGCCGGTGACGACCGTGCCGAAGCCCTTCATGGTGAAAACGCGGTCGATGGGAAGACGAGCCAGAGCTGCTGAATCCTTGGCAGCAACTTCAGCGGCAACGCGGCTGAGCGCGGCTTTCAACTCGTCCAGGCCTGTGCCTGTTAGCGCGCTTACCGCTACGATCGGCGAATGCGAGGTATCGAGAAACGATCCACGTACATAATCTTCTACTTCCAGTCGAACGACGTCGAGGGTTTCCGCATCGACGGCATCCGACTTTGTGAGCACGGTGATGCCGCGGCGGATGGCGAGCAGGCGGCAGATATCGAAGTGTTCGCGCGTCTGCGGCTTGATGCCTTCATCGGCGGCGATTACGAGAAGCACCAGGTCGATTCCGCCAACTCCGGCGAGCATGTTGCGGACGAAGCGCTCGTGGCCGGGAACATCGACGAATCCGAGGCGGAGTTTGCTGCCGTCGGGCGCGGGGAGTTCGAGGTGGGCGAAACCGATGTCGATGGTGATGCCGCGCCGCTTTTCTTCTTCGAGGCGGTCGGCATCAATGCCGGTGAGGGCCTTGACCAGCGCAGTCTTGCCATGATCGATATGTCCGGCGGTGCCGACGATGACGGACTTCATCGGAGTCAGTATAGACGGGTGTGTGGAGTGGACACTCTTGTCGGCTGCCGTTGGTGTTGGTTTTGAGGTTGATATTGATATTTAGGTCGTCGAGATCAAGGTCAAAGACAAAGTCAACAGCAACTTCAAAGGCAGCGGGCGAGGGTGCCCGCTCTACACAGAATCTTCATGCGAAAAGTTGGGGGAGATGCGACAATAAAGATTCCCTGATGACCACCTCTGCGATCAGTGTCATTGCCATTACGCCGGAGATGATCCGGGAGCACGGCCTTACTCCGGAAGAATTCGAAAAAATTAAGCAACTGCTGGGCGGACGCGAGCCTACGCGCACCGAACTTGGCATCTTCAGCGTGATGTGGAGCGAGCATTGCTCATACAAGTCGTCGCGCGTTCACCTGAAGCGTTTGCCGACGCGCAGCAAACTGGTGGTGCAGGGTCCGGGCGAGAATGCCGGTATTGTGGACATTGGCGATGGCTGGGCCTGCGCGTTCAAGATCGAATCGCACAATCATCCGTCGTTTATTGAGCCATTTCAGGGAGCGGCGACCGGAGTTGGCGGAATTCTGCGCGATATTTTCACCATGGGCGCGCGGCCGGTGGCGGTGATGGACTCGTTGCGCTTTGGGCCGATTCGCACGGGGACGGGGCTTCACGGCGTAGCGGGGCAAAGCCCCGCCACCACACGGGCGGTGCCGACACAGGCTCTGCCTACGCAGGCGGAGATCCACAAGAACCATTCTGTTATGGAGGGCGTGGTTTCGGGCGTCGCTTCTTACGGCAACTGTTTCGGAGTTCCGAATCTTGGCGGCGAGGTGAAGTTCGAGCCTTGCTATTCAGGCAATCCGCTGGTGAACGCGTTTGCGCTCGGACTGGTGCGCCGCGACCAGATTTTTTACGGGCGAGCCTCTGGCGAGGGGAATCCGGTAATTTACGTGGGCTCGAAGACCGGGCGCGACGGCATCCACGGAGCGACCATGGCGAGCGAGGAGTTCAGCGAGGGGTCAGAAGCGAAGCGGCCGAACGTGCAGGTGGGAGATCCATTCCTCGAAAAGCTGCTGCTCGAAGCCTGCCTGGAGGCGATGCAAACCGGCGCCATCGTTGGCATTCAGGATATGGGCGCGGCCGGGCTGACGTGCTCGACCTGCGAAATGGGCGCGCGCGGCGGCACCGGCGTCGAGATCGAATTGGACCGGGTTCCGCAGCGCGAAACTGGCATGACGCCGTACGAGATCATGCTGAGCGAGTCGCAGGAGCGGATGCTGCTGGTGGCGCAGAAGGGACGCGAGCAAGAAGTCTTCCGCGTCTTTGAGAAGTGGGGACTGGATGCGGTCGAGATTGGCAGCGTGACCAACGACGCCAGGATGCGCGTGCTTGAGCATGGCATCGTGGTCGCGGAGATTCCGAACGCCGCGCTGACCGATGATGCGCCGGTGTACAAGCGTCCGCTGGCGCGTTGGGAACCTCCGGTGGAGCGCGAGATGCCGGAGCATATTCGTTTCTCTGAAGGTGCAGATTTCACGTCCCATCTCAAGCTCTTACTGGCGAGCCCGAATATTTGTTCGAAGCGCTGGGTGTGGCAGCAGTATGACCACATGGTGCAGACCAACACAGTTGAAGCGCCGGGAGCGGGCGATGCGGGCGTCATCCGTATCAAGGGCTCCAAGCGCGGGCTGGCCATGGCGCTCGATGGCAACGGGCGATGGTGCTATCTCGATCCGCGGCTGGGTGCGATGCATGCGGTCGCTGAAGCGGCGCGCAAAGTGGCGTGTGCGGGAGCGACTCCGATTGGCGCAACCAATTGCCTTAACTTTGGCAATCCGGAAAAGCCGAATATTATGTGGCAGTTTTCGCAGGTGATCGACGGCATTACCAAAGCCTGCGAGGAACTGGATACGCCGATCACCGGCGGCAATGTCAGCTTCTATAACGAAACTCTCGGCGAGGGAATTTATCCGACTCCCGTGATCGGCGTGGTGGGTCTTCTCGAGGATGTACATAAAACGACGAAGATGCACTTCGCGCGGCCTGGCCGAACCGTTGTTTTGCTGCGCGCGAATGAAGCTGGCGACGCGGTTGATGCCGAGTTGGAGTTTGGCTCGTCGGAGTACGCTAAAGAAGTTCTGGGGGCGGTGTGGGGCTATCCGCCCGAACTGGATCTGGAGAGAGAAGCCACGCTGCAACGCGCTCTGGTCGCGATCATCCAGGCGGGGCTGGTCGAATCCGCGCACGACTGTTCCGATGGCGGGTTAGCCGTCGCGCTGGTGGAAGCGGCGCTGCTAGCCGGAGTCGGGGTGAAGGTGAGCTTGCCGAAGCAGAAATTGGCGCTCGAGTTTACGCTGTTCGCGGAAGACGCCAGCCGAGTCGTAGTAAGCTGCGACCCGATCCACCTGCCGCGAATCCAACAGGTAGCGGAGGAGTTCGGCGTCTACGCGGATGTGCTGGGGGAGACGGGGTCGAATCGGGTTGAGATCGGCGTAGGCGACCGGTCCGTGATTTCGGCGAGTGTCGCCGACTTGCGGGACGCGTACGAGGGAGCGCTGGAAAAGGCGCTGGGGACGGATGGGAGCGCCGCGGACTGATGGTGCCGGGCTTTGCCCGGCGGGACGGGGCGAAGCCCCGCCACCACACGAGCTGGTTGCTTCACACGAGCTGGTTGCTTCGACACACGAGGTAGTTGCCAGGGGCTAAATGCTGACTTCCGATAAATTTCGCGATGAATGTGGCGTGGTGGCTATCCACGCGCACCCCGAGGCGGAGAAGCTCGCCTATCTTGGGCTGCACGCCTTGCAGCATCGCGGGCAGGAATCGGCGGGCATCGTTACCTCCGACGGCGAGCGCCTGCGCCAGCATAAGGCGATGGGTCTGGTTGCGGATATCTTCGGCCACGATGTGCTCGATTCCATGCGCGGAGTTCTCGCCATTGGGCACACTCGCTATTCGACGGCGGGCGATTCGGCTTTGCTCAATGCTCAGCCCATCATGGTGCAATCCAACAAAGGGACCATCGCGATTGCGCACAATGGGAACCTGGTCAACGCGCAGGCGATTCGCGCCAAGCTCGAAGGCCAGGGATCGATCTTCCAGACGAACAGCGATACGGAAGTTCTGGTGCACCTGATTGCGCTCTCGCGAGAGCAGACCCTGCCGGATGCGATCGCCGACGCCCTGCGCCGCGTGGAAGGCGCATTTTCGCTGGTGATGCTGAGCCGCGACCGGGTCTTCGCCGCGCGCGATCCGCGTGGATTCCGCCCGCTGGCGATGGGGCGCATTGCGGCTTTGACCACCGAGAAAAAAGATACCGTCGTTTTTGCCTCCGAGACCTGCGCTTTCGATCTTCTCGGGGCGACGTACGAACGCGACGTCAGGCCGGGCGAACTGGTCATCGTCGGGCCAGAAGGCATCAGCTCGCGATTTTATTCGCCCTCGCCGGCGCAATCGAGCTGCATTTTTGAGCACGTTTATTTTTCGCGTCCGGATAGTCTTGTTTTTGGCCGCTCGGTCGATCAGAGCCGCGACGCGATGGGGCGCCAGCTGGCGCGCGAAGCTCCGGTGGACGCCGACATCGTCGTCCCCGTTCCCGACTCCGGCAACACCGCGGCCATTGGATACGCGGCCGAGAGCGGCATTCCCTTTCGCCTCGCTCTCATTCGCAATCACTATATTGGGCGCACGTTCATCGAGCCGCAGCAGTCGGTGCGCGACTTTGGCGTCAAGCTGAAGTTGAATGCCGTCCGCAGCCTGATTCAGGGCAAACGGGTCATTCTGATCGATGACTCGATTGTGCGCGGGACGACGAGCAAGAAAATTGTCCGCATGATTCGCAACGCCGGCGCGAAAGAAGTTCACATGCGGATCTCATGCCCGCCCACCATCTCCCCGTGTTTCTATGGAGTGGACACGCCTTCGAAGAAAGAACTCATCGCCGCCAACAAGACGGTCGATGAGATCCGCGACTTCATCGTCGCCGACACGCTCGCCTATCTCTCCATCGAAGGCCTGAAGAAAGCCTGCGCGGATGGAGATAAGACGACTTACTGCTCGGCATGTTACACGGGAAAGTATCCCACCAACGTGGACGTGGAAGAGATATTGCCAGCGGGGGTTGAGAGATAGCGTAGTGGGGCGGGCCCTCCGCTCCAATCGCAGGCAGCAGATTCTGTCACCACGAATGGAAGTTGAGACAGAGCCGGGAGTAAGTGTCCGTAATCACTGTTTTCTTTTCTTATTTCGTGTATTCTTCGCAGTCGGAAACGAATCGGCCTAATTCTTCCGGCGGTTGGAGGAAGCACGCTTGCTTATCCTACCTAAGGTGCAGTCATCTTCTGGTGCCGCGAAAGACCACGCCCCCGTTACTCCTTGCGTTCGGCGAATAACTGGCATGGCCAGATCGTGTGTTCACGGATTCGTGGGAGTTATCGCTCTGCTTGTGGTGATCGCTTCTGTTACCCAGGCACGGGCGCAAGAGAAACAGGATGCCCAGGTTCAAAATGCCCAGGTTCAGGATGCTCAGGCTGAAGAGAAGTTCTTATCGATGATCAACGAGGCGCGAGCGACGGCGGCCTTGTCGCCACTTATCAATGACCAGCGAGTTGCGGACGCGGCGGCTATGCATGCGCCCATGTTCGTTGCGACTGGTAAGTTTGCCGACCAATATGAAGGTGAGCCGAGCCTGCTCGAACGGCTGAGGCTGGCGAAGGCGCCCTGTGCCGCCGCTGAAGAGATCATGCTGAAGGGGGCAGACCTGGAAGATATACGCCAGCAGATGACGGGGAGCGAAGTCATCAAGCAAGTGTTTCTGAATTCCGAGTTCTCGTTGATCGGAGTGGCTGCAATCCGTGGCGGGAAGCAACTATTTGTGGTTGCCAATGTGGCGCGAACGTTTCGATCGCTGACGATTGACGAGGTCGAGAACTATATTGCCGATGGCGTGCAGCGAGCCCGAAAGGAGCACAAACTGGTACCTTTCAGGGTCATTCAGATGCGGCAGTTGCGCGGAGTCGCCTGCGGAATGGCGAAGAAGGACTCGCTGAAAACTCAGCCGGTAAACCCGTATGGAGGCTATACGATGGCTCCCTCTCCGGATGTCCGGAATTTCGTCTACACGACCTTCGATCCCGGGGTATTGCCAGAGAACGTGAACGTTGCCGGCGATGATCCCAAGATCAACGTGGTTTCGGTGGGCGCCTGCCTTGCCAGCAGTCCGACCTACCCCGCGGGCACTTACTGGATCTACCTGATGTTTTATCGAAATGCTTCCCGCTAGACGGAAATGAGCGAGTGCACGGCGCGGCCTCTGATGGTATTCTTTTTGGGCCGACGTCCCCCGCGTTGACGGATTCTGTAATGACCAAAGCCTTTTCAATTTTCAAGAAGAGCTCGACGCCGCAGCTCGGTCCTTTTGAGCAGCAGGTGATGCAGTCGCTCTGGGCGCTGGGCAGTGCCACGGTTCGCGAAGTGCTTGCGGATGGCGCGATCCGTCAGGCTTACACCACAGTGATGACCACCCTCGACCGTCTCTACAAAAAGGGACTGCTCGATCGTGTCGCCGAGGGCCGGGCGTTCCGCTACACTCCGCGCCACACTGCCGAAGAGCTGCAGCGGGTAGCTGCGTTCGAGGGTATACAGCAATTGCTGGGATCAAGCGATGCTTCGTCCCTGCCCCTTTCGTATCTGGTGGAAGCCCTTACCACGCATGACGCGCAACTGCTGGATGAGCTGCAAATTCTTGTGGAACGCAAGCGGCGCGAACTGAAAGCCAGCGCGAGGAAGGGCAGCGCAGGCGAGGCCGGGGAGGAACGTTGATGTTCGCCCTGCGCGGAATCGCCGTCTCGCTCACTTTCTTCGTGCTGCTCTATTGCCTGCTGTCGTTGGCAGTGGCAGTGGCGTGGCGCTCGCTGCAGTGGCTGGCGGCAACGGAACGAAGCCGTGCCCGACTGCTTTTCGCGTTGCGGATTCTGCCCCTTGTCGCCTCGGTGGTGGTGACCTTCGCCTTTGTCGTTCCGTCGTTTCAGTTGCTGGAGCCGCGTTCGATTGACATTGCCGAAGGCATTGGCACTCTGCCGCTCGCTTTGGGCGTGTGCGCTCTGTTGCTGATTGCGTGGGGCTCGTTCCGCGTGATCGCGGCGCAGACGGAAACTTCACGCATCGTGGCTCGCTGGCTGGAAAGCGCGCATCCGCTCTCCGTCGAAGGCGCATCGCAAGACGGCGCCCAGACTGGTGGCGAGAGTTGCGCACCGGTTTCTATCGGGACTCGAGCCAAGACGGTAACTTTCTGCTCCCGGCCTGAGGCGCCTCCACTCACCCTTGTGGGCGTCTATAAGCCCCGAGTGCTGGTCTCGGAATCGACTGTTGCGCTGTTGACGAGTGACGAACTGCGCATCGCGCTGGAGCACGAAGTCGCGCACATGCAGTCGCGGGATAATTTAAAAAAGCTGATCTTCCGTTTCTGCCCGTTTCCGGGAATGACCAGGCTGGAAAGTACGTGGTCGCAAACCGCGGAATTGGCTGCCGACGACGCAGCCGTGTCGAACGCAGGCGATGCCGTCGATCTGGCGGCCGCTTTGGTCAAGCTTTCGCGGTTGGTGCCGGTCGACGCCGCTCCCGTCTGCACGGTGGGCTTTGTAACGGGATCCATTCTCGCTCGCGTGGAACGCCTGCTGGCATGGAATGAAGCTGCCAAGTCTCGTCCGGAGCGACTTCGCGGTTGGTATGCGGCGATTCCAGCGTTGGTCGCGTTGCTGTGCGTCTTTGCTACTTATGGTCCGGCGCTGGCGTTGACGCACGAGCTTACGGAGTGGCTCGTCCGCTAGTTGCCGCTGAACGCTCTGCGTGTACCTCGACCGTTACACCACTATCTCTGGTAGTAGCGACTGCACCCCGATACTCTGCATAAGCCAGTCTGCTTCGCCACTGTATTGCAGCGGGCAGATTCGGCAGCGGCAATCCCTTCTATTACCTGGACGGTCTTTTCATGCGCGTCAAGTTTCTAGTGGCCACAAGGTGCAGGCGGCGAGCGGTCATCTGCTCCGTAGTTTTGCTGACATTTATTTTGCCGGCATTTTTCAATGCGCTGCTGAGCGCGCAGAATCCGAACGGGACGCTGCGGGGCGAGGTGCAGGACGCGAGCGCCGCCCGCGTGGCCCCGGCTCACGTAACCGTGCAGTCTTCGGGATCTTCGATTACGCGCGAGGCCACAACCAATGAGCGCGGGGAGTTTCGCATCGAGGGTCTGTTGCCTGGTTCCTATCGAGTTACGGTGGCCGCCCAAGGATTTGCCGAGGCGACGGCCAATGTGGACGTTGCGGTCAGTGTGGTGCGGGATATCGCTGTCACGCTCAAGCCGGAAAATGCGCGCGAGACAGTTCTGGTAGAGGGAACTTCGTCATCGATCACGACCGAGACGATTGACACGGCGAGTGCGGTGCGCGGAGGCGTGGTCGGCAGCCAGGATCTCGAGGGTTTTCCGCTGCCGGCGCGCAGCTTCGCCAACATCGCCTATCTCGTGCCCGGCACGGAACCGGTTGAGCCGTCCGATCCCACGAAGGCCCGCATTACTGCCGTGTCTACGGGCGGCAGCTCCGGGTTGAATAACGAACTTTCGGTGGATGGCGCGGATAACTCCGACGATTGGATTGGCGGGTTTCTGCAGAATTTCTCACCCGACGGCATTGAAGAGTTTGCCGTGCGCACCTCCAACGAAGACGCCGACACGGGCTGGACGACGGCAGGGTCGGTTGTGATCACGACCAAGCACGGCACCAACGAATGGCACGGCGACGCCGCTTTCTACGAGCGCGCGGCGGATCTCAACGCGCGTTTCCCGATCGAGAATCCGGCGCCTAATCCGAAGCAGCCGTTCTCCAGGCAAAATTACGTAGGGACGCTGGGCGGGCCGATCGCCAGGAACAAAGTGTGGGTCTTTGCTTCGTTCGAGAATGTGCATGAGAATGCGAGCATCGCGTACGACAGCAATAGTCAAACCCAATTCGCTGCGCTGGCGCAGTTGGCGGCGGATGGGCTGATTACGGGCGTTCCGTCCATCGACGTTCCCGCCACGGTTCCCATTCCCTTCCGCGACTATATCGGGTCGGTGCGATTTGACTGGGCGCAGAATTCGAAATCGCAGTGGTACCTGCGTACTTCCGAAGACAGTTACATTACGCGCAACAATCTCGTGCAACAGGGGACGCTGCCCTCCACCGGACTGCTCACTCACAACAATTACTGGAACGTCGTGATCAGCAACGCCTACACCTTCAGTCCTACATGGCTCGGCAATCTGGTTCTGGGAGCGAGTTTGCTGCACCTTACGCAGACGCGGAATTCGGATTATGGTTTTGCGCTCGCGTTTCCTTTCAGTTCCACGGCGCTGACGATTTCCGGCTTTGAGACTTTCGGCGACAACCAGTTTGCCACTCCCATCACTCTGTTTCCCGATCTGCGCAATCAGGAGAAATACCAGTTCCGCTACGACCTCAGCCACATGATGGGCAGCCATGCGCTGAAGTTCGGAGTCGATTTCATACACGAACCCGTGCTCAGCGGGGCGTTTGCTTCAACGCCCGAGACGCTCGCCAAGTACATCAACGATCCGACCTATTACGTACAGAATCCGGGCGTGTTTGGAACCTTCACTCCGCAGTGCATTGACTTCACGACCTCAGACGGTTCGACTTGCAACTACAGCCCCGGAGGCAACGGCAGTTTCTCGCAGAACGTTCAACGGCTCGGCCTCTATGCTGAAGACTCGTGGCGCGTGTCGCATAATCTCACCGTCAATTACGGCCTGCGCTATCAGACGACATTTGGCCTCTTCGAGGCTTCCGGAGTAAGCCAGGCCGCCAATCCTTCGTTCCCTCTGCTGCCATCCCTGGGATACCCCGAAGCGGTTCCCCATGATGACCGCAAGCAAATCGCTCCCCGCATCGGCATCGCCTACTCGCCGGGAAGAGATGAGAAGACCGTGATTCGCGCCGGCTTCGGGCTCTACTTCGACGACCTCGCGCAAAACGGCTGGGGAACCGCGTTCGAAGCGGTGAACCCGAATTCCGCCGCGCCGCCATCGCTCATCGATCCCAACTACAAAACGCCCTACGCCATTCACATCACCGGAGGAGCGCAGCACGCCTTCAACGAGCATTGGATGGCCAGCGCCGACTACGTTCACGAGCAGGGAAACCACGGCTATCGCGCTTTTCCGTATCCCGCTGCAAGCGTCTACGAATCCAACAACCGCTCCAGCTACAACGGATTGATGCTGCATGTACAGGGCAACCTGCGGCGGGTCAGCCTGGTTGCGAACTACACGCTCTCCAAGGCGCAGACCTGGGGATGCCTGCTGGGCGAACTGTTTGATTATGTGGACGGCGTCTGCACGGCGCAGAGCGGACCGAATGCCGGACAGCTCGATGCTTTCGGGCCGGGCGATTACGGCCCCTCGGGCGAAGACGTTAGGAATCGTTTTGTGTTTGCAGGCACGGCGCATCTTCCCGGCGGTTTTGAGTTGAGCAGCATCACACAGGTGGAGAGCGCGCGTCCCATCACGATTACGACGGCGGACAACAGCGGACGTATTTTTGTGAACGGTGCGTACACGAGCCTTGACGAGTTTCGCGGCACGCCTTATATACAGTCGGACCTGCGCGTCACCCGCCCCTTCAAGATCGGGGAGCGCTGGCAGATTAACCCCTTCGCCGAGTTCTTCAACCTCTTCAACCGCAATAATCCGGGCGCGAATTATGCGGTCAACATTGTGCAGATTCCGGGCGTGGAAACCGACCCCATGAATCCCAACAATGTTATTGGGATATGCAATCCGAACTGCGTGCCGATCACCAGCCTGAAGCAGCTCGAAATACCCGAAGGCGCGCTGGGAGATTTCTTCGGCCCTGGCACGACGGTGGGAATTCCGTTTGCGGCGCAGCTGGGAGTGAGGGTGACGTTCTAGATTGCGCTTTGGCGGGGCTCTGCGCCGCAATGGGGTGAAGCCCCATCACCGCACAATCTCAGGATGGCATTGCGACCGGCTCAGGACTGTTGCATACTCGAAACTGTGGCAACAGAAAACCTAGTCCTCTCCGGCCGTCACATTCGTCTCGAACCGCTCGGCTACCACCACGTTGATGGCTTGGTCGCGGCAGCGGCAGGCGATCGCTCGCTTTATCAATGGAGTCTGGTCCCGCTAGGCAAGGATGAAGTGACCCGCTACGTTGAAACCGCGTTGGCATGGCGCGATGCCGGCAGTGCTGTTTCGTTCGCGACCGTTAACCTCGACGGAGTCGTCATCGGATCCACGCGCTTCTTCGATTTGGAGCGATGGGCTTGGCCGCAAGGCCATGCGCGGCATAACCGTAGCGCAGCCGACGCTTGCGAGATCGGATACACGTGGCTGACTCAATCGGCGATCAGGACCGGGGCCAATACGGAAGCCAAGCTGCTGATGCTGACGCACGCTTTTGAAACGTGGCGGGTGCTCCGTGTTTGCTTGCATACCGATATGCGTAACTGGCGCTCGCGCGCGGCCATTGAACGGATTGGCGGCAAGTTCGAGGGGATTCTCCGCGCCCATCGCATGGCGGCTGACTTCATCGCTCGCGACTCGGCGCGCTATTCGATTGTGGCGGCAGAGTGGCCGGAGGTGAAGCAACGGCTGAACCATTCGTTGGAACGAGCGTGATACGGATTACCTCCGCTGAAGCGGGCACGGCTGAACTGATAAACTAAGAGCCTGTCATGTCCGCATCCTCCCAGCTCATCCAGATCGACCTTGGCCCGAAGATCCACAGCCCGAAGCCCGCGTGGCTGAAGGCGAAGGCTCCGGTCGGCGAAAATTTTCATAATTTGAAGAAGCTGGCGCGCGGGTTGGGGCTGCACACGGTGTGCGAGTCGGCGCAGTGCCCGAACATTGGAGAATGCTGGCACCACCATACCGCGACCTTCATGCTGCTGGGCGATATCTGCACGCGGCGCTGCGGATTTTGTGCGGTGCCGAAAGGGCGTCCCGAGGCGATTGACTGGGATGAACCGCGGCGCGTGGCCGAAGCCGTCGCGACGCTCGGCCTGCGGCATGCGGTTGTGACCAGCGTCAATCGCGATGACGACAACGTGGGCGGCGCAAAGATTTTTGCCGAAACGATCCGGCAGATTCGCGAACTGGTTCCGGGATGCCGGGTTGAAGTTCTGATTCCAGACTTCCAGGGTCTTGAAGAACCGCTACGCATCGTTCTCGAAGCCAAACCCAACGTGCTGAATCACAATACGGAGACCGTTCCGCGCCTCTATCGCGCGGTGCGCTCGGGGGCCCGGTACCAGCGGACGCTCGATCTCTTGTCGAACGCAAAGAAGTGGGATCCGGCGACGGTTACGAAGAGCGGAGTCATGGTGGGAATTGGCGAAGAGACAGAGGAACTCATTGCGGTCTTTCGCGATCTAGGCGAGTGCGGTGTCGATATTCTGACGATTGGGCAGTATTTGCGCCCGTCTAAAGATCATCTTCCGATGACGCGCTACTACACTCCGGCGGAATTTGTTTCACTCAAGGACGAGGCGCTGAAGTTCGGGTTCAAACACGTGGAATCGGGCCCGCTGGTCCGTTCCAGTTATCACGCGCATGAGCAGGCGGATGTAGCGGCGGGATAGGACGAGGCGCTGTTCGGCATTCGCTGGTCGTCGATCGTCGTTCGCGACTCCACCAGGGGTTTTGAAGTAGTGAAGAGCGAACGGCCAGCTAGGTTCGCCTCAGAATATTTTCACGTGGAAAGTCAGATATTTCTTGGGGTTTTCGCGAATCGCCTTCAGCAGTGCACGCACCTCAACCAGCATATCGTTGCTGTTGTTGTAGAGCGTCGGATCCTGAAAGAGCTTTCCGACCGTGCCCTCGCCTTTCTCCAGACGCTCGGAGAGCGCGGCGAGGTTGTTCATCGTGATCTTCAGTTTGTCGGCGAATTCCTGGTCGTGAGACAGCCTGCCCAGCGTGCCTTTGCCGGCGTTGATGTCATCGGTTAACTGGCGCATGTTGGCGACGGTCTTGTTGGCATTATCAAAGAGCGTGGGATCCTTAAGCAGTTTGCCGGCCGAGCCTTTGCCTTCCTGAATCTCATCTACAATAGCGTTGAGCTGGTTGATGGCGGCCATCGCTTTCTTGTAGGCCTCATCGCTGGTGAAGAGCGGGCCGAGCGATCCTTTGCCACTTTGAACGTCATCCACCAGGCTCTTGAATTCCGCGACGGTCGCGTTGAGCTGGTCATACAATGCCTGGCTGTAAATGAGCTTTCCGATCGAACCCTGGCCGCTTTCGATGAACGTCATGATACGGTCGACCCGTTTGAGCAGCGAGTCCATATTCTGCAGGGTGCCCTGGCTGGCGCGGACCACGTCCTGAATTTGCGGCGCCTCGCGCGTCTCCAGCGTGTCGCCGTCGACGGCCAGCGGACCCTTCGACTGCGAGCTGTCCATGTCCACGTAGGTTTCGCCCAGGACTCCGGCGGTGGTCAGCAAGGTGACGGAATCTTTGCGCAAACTGGAAGCGTACTTGGTGTTGACCTTCATCGTGACCTCGACCGGCGTCAAGGGTTTGTCGCCGACGATCTTCACGCTTTTCACGTTGCCGATGTCGACACCCGCCAAACGAACGGGAGCGCCCTCGCGCAGGCCTTGAGCGTTATCGAAGTAAGAATGCAGGGTGATCTTGGAGGTGAACCATCCGCCGGTGCCGCTCATCGCGAAGATCAGGACGCCCAGCGTGGCGCTCGCGAATATGACGGTGAGCCCGACGCGCAGTTTCGACCATTTCAGTTGTTTCTGGCTAGGCAAGGTGGTCAGTAGACGACACAACATCATAGCAAAGACGGAGAAATTTCAAGCGGTCGAATTGGCGGGGCTGGCAAATGCCGCGGAATTGCTGCCCGAGCGGGCTGCGCCGGGCACGATTGGGCGCTGGGCTGGGCGAATGATGGGTAGAGTCAGGCCATGGCGCGTGAGAAGAAAAAGCTCCTGTTCTTTTGCGAATTCCGCAAAGAACAGGAGCTCAGGAGCTTTCAGATTCGTTGCTACAGCCGGGCTGAAGAGTGCCGGTCAGCGCCCGTGCCCCTCGTGCTTCGGCTCTGACTTCGACGGTTTGGGCTGTTTCTGAGCCTTCTCCTGCTTTGCCGGTTTGGCATTCTCGTGAGAGGACTTCGACTCATGATTTGCCGCCTGGTTGTGCTGAGCGGCGTTGCGGTCTTCATTGTTGCGTGCCTGGTTGTTGTTTCCCTGATGGTTACGGGCTTCGTTATTCTCAGGATGTGAGGCGGTGCGCTCGGTGTTGCGGGCCGCCTGGTTGCCATTGCCGCCTTCGGCGCGCGCTTCCTGCGGAGACATCTTCGACGGGTGATACTCTCCACCGGCGGCGTTGGCCCGGGTCACGTTGCGTCCCGAGAAATCGCCCGGCCGTGCCGTGGCTGCAATCGCCGGACGCCCGTGATTTTCGGAGGCAAAAAGCTGCCGGTTCTGGCTGGCCGCGTGTTCGTGCTCCCTTTGCGTTGCCAGAGCGGGAGTGTGCTGCTCGCGGGCGTACGATTCCTCCTGCGCAGTCGGACGCGCTTCGACGCCGCCAGGACCGTTGAAGGCCACGTGCGTGTTATTCACGATGACGGTTCTGTTGTAGACATTCGTTACGCTGTGCACGTTCACGTTCATGACTGCGCGGTTGTAGAAGAAAGCTCCGCCTCTCCACTCGCCGCCGGCGAAGCCTACGCCGCCGTAGCCAAAGCCGTAGTTAATGCCGCCGTAGAAGCCGACATGCGGTCCCCAGTAGCCGCCGTGCCAGCCATAGAAGCCGCCGGCAAAGCCCCAGTAGCCAGGGGTCCAGAGCATACCCACCGGACCGACCACCCATGTGCCGGGAACCCAGTAATAGCCGCCGGCGTCGCTCCATGCCCAATAGCCGGGCGTCCAGAGATATCCCGGACCGGGGCAGATGGGCTGCGCGTAAACCGGCAGCGCCGGAGGACCAATGCGCACGGAGATACCAATTCCAATTTGCGCGGACGATGTCGTCGAAAGCGACAACACCGAAACCGTCAACAGCAAAACTCCCAAAAGCAATCCGGATCCCAACCTACGAACCGAGCTTTTCATTTTCATAGCCTTTCTTTGGCTTAACCTTCGCCCAGAGCCGGTGACCCCGGCCTGGTTACGTTTCGGCTATATAAACCCGGCAGCAGCGGCGTTGTTGCGTCGAAAAGAAAAGTTATTGGGAGTGAGCAGGTTAGCGAGGCGCTCGCAATCCATGATCTGGGAGATCAGCGCGGGAAAGTTCTCGCTGAGATCTTCTCGCGAAATCGTGGATTTAATTTTCCAGGATGACGTGAGCGAGCGCCTGCTCGGATGTGTGGGTCAACGAGAGCGCTATATTTTTCGTGCCGAGCCGGGCTGCGATGGCGGCAGCCTCCCCGTGAAACTGAATGGTGGGACGTTGGCCCTTGGGCCGCACCACCTCAATATCGCGCCAGCGGACGCCGTGACTCCATCCTGTACCGAGCGCCTTCATGCCAGCCTCTTTGGCGGCGAAGCGTGCGGCATAGCTCTGGCAGCGGTTGGCTCTTCTTTCGCAATAAGCAATTTCGCCAGCGGTGAAGATGCGTTGAAGAAATCTGTCGCCAAAGCGCTCGATGCTTTCGCGGATGCGGGGAACTTCGGCGATGTCCACTCCCGTGCCCAGGATCATGGAGACATTGTGAATCGGTAATTTGTATTTTGCAATTTCATCGGCAAATTATCCGCCCGGCGAATTACCCGAGGACCGACCAACTGAATTCGCTCAGAAGAGCTCTCCACCGCTGTAAATCACCTGCCCGCCGATCATTCTTGCTTCCGGCAAGAGTTTGTGGGGACGCGTGGGACCTTCTGCATCGATATGCAGCACTTCGTGCCCATGGGCTACGAGCCAATCGGAAACGATCATGCGATGGCAGCGGAAGTAAACCCGCTCGGCGCACATGAAGGCAGTACGCGATTCGCCGGCGATACGCAGGAGTTCGGCGGCCGCCTGCTGAAACTCAGGCGTCAGTGTGTAGTCGGCGTAGTTGCGAAAGCTGGCGCTGCGTAATGCCGTGTGGGGAGAATCCTTGCGTGTCGATTTACGGTAGCCGCCGAGAGCTTTCATCCAGACGTAGCGGATGCCGTGTTCGGCGAGGGATTGCTGCAGCGCTTCGCGATTGAAGTGCGGCAGACGCCGCGACATGGGGAAGGTACGGATATCGACGAGAGTCTCAATGCCATGCGCTTTCAGCGCCGACACGAGTTCCGCGAGCGTTCGCGTCGAGTGGCCGATGGTGAAGAGGGTTGCCAAGGGAGGCAAGGTCTCAACTCACGATAGAGATGCGAGCTTCACGATAAAGATGCGAGCCTCAGGATAAAGATGCGAGGTTCAGGATAAAGATGCGAGGTTCAGGACAAAGATGCGAGTCTCACAATAAAGATGCGAGCGCGGCGGTCAGGTTTGCATCCTGCTCGACGAAAACCGTTCGCAGGTCGAGCAGAACTCGTCCTTCTTCGACGCGGGCGATGATGGGCGGAGTGCAGGCGCGGAGGCTTGCATTCAGGTCGTCGGCGTTGAGATGAGAATGGATGAGCGCGATCAGGCGCGTTGGCAAAACGGCCGACGGGGCCGCGCCGCCGCCGATCACGGATTCGCCATCGAGCAGTTCCAGGGTGAGGTGACTGCCCGGCGCGCACGGAACGTCTGCCACTATTTTTTCCGCGCGGCGCGAGATTTCATCTTTGGACAGGCGCATCATGCGCAACACGGGCACGGCGTCGTCATCACGTTTGACGTAAGCGAGCAGGGTGGCCTCGAGCGCGGCGTACGTCAGCTTATCCGCCCGCAAAGCGCGGAAGAGCGAATTCGAACGCATCCGCGCAACCAGATCTGTTCGGCCGCTGATCATGCCTGCTTGCGGCCCGCCGAGAAGTTTGTCGCCGCTATAGGTGACGATATCGACACCCGCGCGCAGGCTGTCGAGCACTCCCGGTTCGCCGGTGATTCCTATGGAACGAAGATCGAACAACGCGCCGCTGCCGAGATCTTCCATGAGCGGCAATTTACGGCGGCGAGCCAGGGCGACCAGTTCGTCGAGTCCGGGCTGCTCGGTGAAGCCCGAAATCTCGAAGTTCGACCGATGCACGCGGAGCAGGAGACGGGTGCGTTCGTCGATGGCACTCTCGTAGTCGGCGAGGCGGGTGCGATTCGTAGTGCCAACTTCGCGCAGCGTGGCACCCGACTTCGACATTACATCGGGAATGCGGAAGGAGCCTCCGATTTCGACCAGCTCTCCGCGGGAGACGATGACTTCGCCGCCGTCGGCCAGCGAGTTCAGCGCGAGCAGGACGGCGGCGGCGTTGTTGTTGACGACGATGGTTGCCACGTCGAATTCAAGCAACTTCTGGAACAGACGGTCGACGTGGACGTCGCGCTTGCCGCGCTCTCCGGTGGAGAGATCGAATTCGAGATTAGAGTACGTGCTGGCGGTTTCGATAATGTGATCGAGCGCTGCGCCGGCTAAGGGCGCTCGTCCTAGATTGGTGTGCAGGAGAACGCCGGTGGCGTTGATGAGCGGCTGCAACGAATTACTGAGCGACTGGCGGAGTTGACGTTCGATAGCGGCTGGCAGGCCGGCGAGAGCGAGGTCCAGCGATTTCTCGTCTAGTTGGTGGTTAGCGATTTCCTGGCGTAGACGCGCGAGAACGACGCGGATGCTTTCGGCGACGGCTGTATGACCTTCCTGTTCGATGAGCAGCTGCACCTCGGATTGACGAAGAATTTCGTCCGTCGAAGGCAGTTGCTGAAACAGTGCGGATTTGTTGGAGGCGGACACTGGGGGCGATTATGCCACAAGCGGCCGGCGGCGGAATATCCGGCGCGCAGCCGGTTGGTAAGAAGAGCGTAACCTGATTGCCTTCTGGCTGCGCGGCATGCGGACAGCGGTGTCCGCGCCACGCGGGCGTTCACACACTACAGCGTGTGCAAATAAGCCAGCAAATCCTGGATCTGCTGGTCGGTCATGACCTGGTTGAAACCCTCCATTTTTGCCCGGCCAAACTTGATGATATCGATCATGCGCTCGTCATTCGCGGGCAGTCCGCTCAGAGAAAGATATTGATGTTTGAAAACTCCCTTCAAGCTGGGGCCTTTCTTGCCATGCGACGAATAGGGCTCATGGCAGCGGTCGCAATAGTTGTCGTAGAGTCTTCTGCCGGCGGCCTGCTGCGGGTTGAGGCCGAGTTCGGCGTCGGACTTGCGGCGCTCGACATCGCAACCGGCTAGCGCCAGAAGAGCAACAATAACGGCGGAGATGCGGAGGCACGGAGAAAGCGAATTCAAGAAGTTCATGAGAATGGCGGCGTCCGGCAGCAAAACCGGGCTCAAAGGTAGGATAATACGGAAGTGATGGCCGTTGCCGTCAAACGCGCTTACGAGGCTCCGTCCGCTTCCGACGGAGTACGCGTGCTGGTCGACCGTCTGTGGCCGCGCGGGCTCACAAAAGAAAAAGCGGCGGTGAAGTTCTGGCTGCGGGATCTGGCGCCGTCGAACGAGTTGCGGCAGTGGTTCCACGCGAACCCCGAGGCGAGACGCATATTCCAGAAACGCTATCTCAAGGAATTGGCAAACCCCGAGGCTTCGGCGGCCCTGGAAAAACTGCATCATCTCGCGGAAGGCAAGCGGACGGTCACGCTTGTCTATGCGTCTCGGAACCGGGAGTACAACAATGCGACCGTACTGAAAGAGTTGCTGGCAGGGATGCCCAAGCCTCCATCAAGCGTGGGCCGCGCCGCGGCTGGCCGCGGGCGGATTCGGAAGGCGCAGCAGCCGTAAAATAGCACCCTTATAATTTCCCAGTCATGTCCCCTCCCGAAAAGAAACCCGAGAAGAAGATCGAAGCTCTGCGCGAGAAGATCCGGCATCACGAATATCTCTACTACGTGATGGACGCTCCGGAGATTTCAGATGCCGACTTCGACGTGCTGATGAACGAGCTCAAGCGGCTGGAAGCGGAGCATTCGGAACTCATTACGCCCGATTCGCCGACGCAGCGCGTGGGGGGCAAGCCGCGCGAGGGCTTCGTGAAGGCGAAGCACTCCTCGCCTATGCTGTCGCTCGACAATGCATACTCCGACGAAGAGTTGCGCGATTGGGAGCGGCGTGTGCACGAGCTGAGCGGACGCACCGACCTTGAATACATGTGCGAGTTGAAGCTCGACGGCATGTCGCTGGCGCTGGTTTACAACGATGGCCGCCTGGAACGCGGCATCACCCGCGGCGATGGCACTGTCGGTGAAGACGTGACGTTGAATGTAAGGACGGTGCGCTCGATTCCACTGAGTATTGCGAAAGACAAATTGAAGAAGGCCGGGATCCCGGCTGATTTTGAAGTCCGCGGTGAAATGCTCATGCCGGTGGCGGCTTTTCGCAAACTGAATGAGGAGCGCGAGCGTCAGGGTCTGGCGGCGTTTGCCAATCCGCGCAACTTTACCGCGGGGACGGTGCGGCAACTTGAGCCTTCGATTACAGCCCAGCGCCGCATGGATTTCTTTGCCTACATGCTGTTAAAGGATGGCCGCACCTATTTCGACCGGCAATCGAAAGCCATGGATGCCATGGAAGCGGCGGGCTTTAAGGTGAATCCCAACCGCGTGCTGGCGAAGAATCTGGACGAGGTGTGGAAATTTATTCAGAGCTGGGAGGCGAGGCGCGAATCGCTTCCCTACGAAATTGACGGCATCGTCATCAAGGTCGATCGCACGGCATGGCAACAGGAATTGGGATTCACGGGGAAAGCTCCGCGCTGGGCGATTGCTTATAAATACGCTGCAAGGGGAGGCGTGACGCAGATCGAAGATATTGTTCCTCAAGTCAGCCGGACTGGAAAGCTGACTCCGGTGGCGTGGCTGAAGCCGGTGCCGATTGGAGGCACGACAGTTTCGCGCGCCACGCTGCACAACATGGACTTCGTCGAGCAACTGGGGGTGAAGATCGGCGACTGGGTCGAGGTGGAGCGCGGCGGCGATGTGATTCCAAAAGTGGTGAAGGTGGTCGAGGACAAGGACCATCCACGCGGGCACAAGCGCTTCGAGATGCCTGAACATTGTCCGGTATGCGGCGGCAACGTGGTGCGCACGCCGGGAGAGGCCGATCATCGCTGCGTCAATGCGAATTGTCCGGCGAAGCTGCAGGGGACGATTCTGCATTTTGCCTCGCGCCACGTCATGGATATCGATGGCCTAGGCGAGGCCCTGGTCGGTCAGCTTACCGAGCGGGGCCTGGTCAAGAATGTTGCCGATCTCTACCGGCTGACGAAAGACGATTTGCTGGGGCTGGAGCGCATGGGCGATAAGTCGGCGGAGAACGTGTTGCGAGAGATACAGGACTCGAAGCAACTGCCGCTGGAGCGCGTAATTTACGGGCTCGGCATACGGTTTGTGGGGGAGCGCACGGCGCAGTTTCTGGCGGAGCACTTCGGATCGCTGGACGCGATCATGAATGCGAGTGCGGAAGAACTGGAAGAAGTGAACGAAGTAGGGCCGCGAATCGCGGAGAGCATCGTGGAATTCTTCGCCGATGAACATAATCGCAAACTGGTGAACGATCTGCGCAAGGCGGGACTAACGTTCTCCGGACAGAAGAAAGAAAAGGGCACGAAGCTGGCAGGCAAGACTTTTGTATTAACCGGCACGCTCGAGCGGCACACGCGCGACGAGGCGAAGAAGATGATCGAAGACGCGGGCGGACGCGTTTCGGGGTCGGTGAGCAAGAAGACCGATTATGTGGTGGCGGGAAGCGACGCGGGATCGAAGCTTGACAAGGCGCGAGAGCTGGGGGTTCCCGTGATTGGGGAAGCGGAGTTGGAAGAACTGGCGGGGTAGGCCGGCGAAGCCAGCGCCCTAAAATGCAACCAACCGGTTGCCTTGTAAGTCCCGTGAAGGTATTATGCAACCTGGAGGTTGCATAATATGAGCGACCGTATCGAGAAGCGCATCGAACTCAAGGCGCCGATTTCCAGGGTCTGGCGCGCACTGACGGACTACCGCGAGTTCGGCGAGTGGTTTCGGGTGAAGCTGGAGGGGCCGTTTGTAGAGGGCCAGGTCTCGCGAGGCCGGATCACTCATCCGGGTTACGAGCACGTGAAATGGGAGGCCGTCGTGCAGAAAATGGAGCCGGAGCAGTTCTTTTCTTTCAGCTGGCATCCGTATTCCATCGACCCCAAAATCGATTATTCGAAGGAGCCGAGCACGCTCGTCGAATTCAGGCTGGAGAAGACCGCGACCGGCACACTGCTTCTGCTCACGGAATCGGGCTTCGAGAAGATCCCGGCCCATCGCCGCGCCGAAGCATTCCGCATGAATGACGGCGGTTGGACGCAGCAGATGAAGAACATCGAGAACCATGTCACGCAAACGGCGTAGCCGCGCGGGCGCGCAACGACAGGCTCGTGCACCTGTCTTTGCCGCGCTCGGCGACGAGACGCGGCTGGCGCTGGTGGCCAAGCTCTGTGACCGGCGCGCCTATTCGATCTCTCAGTTGACGCGCGGTTCCAGGCTAACCCGGCAGGCGATCACCAAGCATCTTCGCGTGCTGGAAAGCGCGGGAATCGTGCATAGCGTTCGCTCGGGTCGCGAGAGCCGGTTCGAATTCGATCCGCAACCGATGGAAGGAGTGAAAGAGTATCTCGACTTTGTTTCCGAGCAATGGGATCAGGCGCTCGCCAGGTTAAAGTCGTTTGCAGAAAAGTGAGTGCATGGAGCAGGTGCCGTTAGGTCGCAATTCTTGAAAGGACGGGCGAGGACGCCCGTCCCTCCACCACCTGGCGGAAACTACTTTTTCGCGGTCGGCGGCAAAATTCCGTTCAGGCGCAAATACATGGAGGCTTCGGCGTAGTGGTCGGCCCAGTTGCTCGCCATGCCCAGGGCAAATCGGGCGCGGGCGTAGGGCTGGCCGCCGGGGCCAGGGATAACTTCTCCCAGTTTCGAATCGTCCATTTTGGCGACGGCATCGGCGCAGAAGTCGAACGACGCTTTGAGCGCGGCGACGAGTTTATCTTTCGGATCCGTATCCTTCAGTTCTTCCACCTTGGGAGCCGGGACGGCTGCCGCATTGCTGCACAGCACATTGTTGGCCTCGACCATATGCGCGACGAGATGGCCGAATGTCATCTGCTCGGGGGTTGGCTTGTAGCCGAATTTGTCAGCGGGCATGGCTTCGACGGCGGCGATGGTGTTTTTCTGGCGGCTGGGCAGGATGTCGCGCAGAACACTGCTGACGGGGTCCTTGATTGGTGTGGGGGCGGTTGGGGCAGTCGGTTTGGGCGCGGTTTGGCCAATCGCCGCGGCTACGACCAACAACAGGGCTGGAATCACAAGAAGCTTCCTCATTCTGCATCCTCCTGGGTGTGAAGAGAAGAATAGCGCGGGCGACAGGGTCTGCGCCACCTTGGGGTCAGCCTGATCCATGAAAGAGTCGTTTTTGGCGCTCGCACGCGGGCGGGGGCGCCCGCGCCACACGGGCGACTGCGCTATCCTAGAGAAGTATGCACGCGCATGGCGGACACGGACATAGTCACGGCACAGGGCGGGTGCTGCGCGTCTCGCTGGCCGTCACCATGCTTTATGTCGTCCTGCTGGTGGTGGCCGGTGTTCGGGCACACTCGCTGGCGCTGCTTTCCGAGGCGGGACACAATCTTTCCGATTTTCTGGCGCTGTTGCTGTCGCTGGTGGCCGTATATCTGGAGGGCCGTCCGCCGTCCGCTACGAAGACTTACGGATACCGGCGCGCGGGAGTGCTGGCGGCGCTGGTCAATGCCCTGTCGCTGGTGGCGGTGTCATTTTTTATTTTCTACGAGGCAGTGCAGCGCCTGCAGCATCCCGAGCACGTGCGCGCGGCGGTCATGATTTGGGTGGCGGCAGCAGGAGTGGTGATGAATGGCGCGATCGCGCTGATGCTATGGCGTTCGGGCAGCGATGTGAACGTGCGGAGCGCGCTGCTGCATGAGGTCGGCGACACGCTCTCGACGGCAGCCGTGATTGTCGGCGGCTTTGCCATCCTGTGGACAGGACAATACTGGATCGATGCGGCGCTGTCGTTTGGGATCGGCGCGCTGATTTTGTGGTCAAGCATCGGAATTGTGCGCGAGACGCTGAATATTCTGCTCGAGGGCACGCCGCGCGGCATGAGCCTGGAAGAAGTGGAATGTGCGATGCGGGCGATTGCGGGCGTCAGCGATGTGCACGATCTGCATCTTTGGAGCATTGGCTCCGAGAACCATGCGCTCTCGGCGCACGTAAAGATCGCGGACATGGCGACCTCAGAGAGCGACACGATTCTGCGCGAGATCAACGAAAAGCTTGGGCGGGGATTCGGCATCCGCCATACCACGATCCAGTTAGAACACGTGGTCTGCGAGACGGCGCATAGTTGCGTGATTGCGGTGCGGGAGGAAGAGCGGGAGCACGATCATTCCGGGCACGACCACCACGGGCATGGCCGGTGAGAGTAGGTGGGCCGTGAGTGTGATCAGCCTGGTTTCGCCAAACTATAGCCACATAGTTTCGCTGGCGGCGTTCACAACGGCCTCCCGCAATCGGGAGGCCGTTGAAATGTTCAGCGCAAGAGAGGGCTTTTGAATTGAATGGACCTCTGTCGCAATGAACAGCGAACTACGGATTGTTGACGCACCTTACTTCTCCAGTACCTGGGTCGGTATAGCGATGCTGTCCCGCCGGGCATGGTGCGCCCGGGCCCTGCTGGCCTTGGTCACCGCGATGGCCCTGCTGGCCGGACTGACCCTGGTCACCCTGCTGGCCCTGTTGGCCGGATTGCCCCTGCGCACCCTGCTGGCCGGACTGACCCTGGTCACCCTGATAGCCCTGTTGGCCGGTTTGCCCCTGCACACCCTGCTGACCCTGTTGGCCGGATTGCCCCTGCGCACCCTGCTGTCCAGGGGGCCCTGGGAGCGGAGCTGCGCTTGTGTTGCAACCGCTGACAAATATGGCCAGGAACATTAGAACCGTAACTAGCAATGTCTTCATTTTGATTTCTCCTGCGTTCTGATGGTGCTCGATGCAATATGCCCCTATTGTGGACAACAGCGAGGACGGTACACATGAGATGGTACCCATGTCGTACCAGCGCAGACTGTTCTGTCTTGCTCAGTTATCTACAATAATTTTTAGTGTCCACTCGTGGGAGCATGAGGCGAACATCAGGACAAGCCACGAACTGTCGTTCGTGGGCATTTTCTTGCCGGATAGCGGCGTTGGCGCTCATAGCGGCACGTCTCGGTTTCTCTAAACGGCGAAGGTGAACCTATGAATCGGTATTGCCGACTCAATCCTTATTGTTGAAAAATCGTGATAACACTTATTGACCTCGGAACGGGGGTTCTAAGTGTAAACGCCTTCCATGAGAAGGCCGGTCGGAGTCAAGTTGATTCTTGCCGGGCTTGTTTGAACACGATTTTTTCTCCCACCGAGTGGCCGCTGTCGCCACGCTTCCATCCGCACTCTCGA